>Ga0209372_1000002_pt1 | contig 180415 bp, 134 predicted proteins | sample AgamicAtPe_FD_187170 | JGI IMG/M metagenome (GOLD analysis project Ga0209372, IMG submission 187170) | Agave microbial communities from Guanajuato, Mexico - At.P.e (SPAdes) (version 2) | ecosystem: Host-associated > Plants > Phyllosphere > Phylloplane/Leaf | place: Guanajuato, Mexico... | reverse complement strand
AGCGGCTCACGAGGTGATAGATGCTTTTATTTACTCGCAAGACGGGTGCTTAGCTCGGCTCACTGGCCAACAGCGACACGAGCATTACGCTAATCCAATTACCGTCTGGATGCAGCCGTCTCTCTCTTGAATAGAGAGAGGACAGTTCGGACTTCTGAGAGGTTGCAGCGAAATAGTCTGTTGGAATCGACCCGGCCACAGAGCAGCCCACAGGATAGCTGCTTAGGATGGCATCAAATCCATTATATCTTTCTTCAGTCCCTCGCGTGGTAAATCGAATTTAACTGGCTTGCACGTTAATTGTGCAGGGTGTTTCGTCGGAAGGCGCTAAAGTAAATTTGTTACGAAACGTGAGGTCGAAAAGCTACACGTTTGGAACTTGGCACGATGACAGATTAGACAAAGGCATTTCATATGTGATTCCAAAAGCTAACCTGTACTGGCAAAGTCATAAATTCCCTCAGTTCTGCTCGCAAGTCCGCTGCGTTATAGCCTCCAGAACAATGACAGCAAGAGGTGGTCTAGATATCGAGGAGTGATCGAAAAATTACATTGTACATACATTGTAATGTGGACCCCACCCACTCAAGGACCACGTCTGGGGTATATTCGTGTCCAAGGTGACTCGAGGCGGCCCCGCCGAAGCGGCAGGCGTAAAAGTCGGCGACAAAATCCTTGCTGTAAATAACAACATTTTTTACGAGGGAATCACGCACCAAAAAGCCGTCGATATATTCAAGAAAGTGAAGCCGGACTGTCCAGAGTTCAGCATGAAGGTGATGAGAGATCCCGACGATGATCTTAGCGAATCAGACGCGCCTGACGACGGACACTCTATCAAAGCAGATAGCGTCATAACAACTAGTTCCAACAACAACAAATACTTCTAGGATCGAGCGCTAGGGCGCCGCTGAGTCACATGATGTTTATAACAAATTGCTGTCCAAGCTTTTCAAGAATAGTATGTACAGCCGGTGCCAAAAGTTTCGATGTGGTTATCAGTTGGCAGGATCTTGCGAAAAATTTAGTATCCGCGGGACAGCATCTCAACTCTCTTTATTTTTGGCCCATTTTATTTGTACCCGAACGAAGGAGCCCGACCGACGCCTGTCTTGGCGTTTTACCGAAAAATTCGTGTACTCACGACAAAAATAAATAATGACTCGATCCAGACCAAGGACGCGAATAAAAACTTTTCTCTCAGCAAAGATGGACCAACGGGCGAGAGAGCCGCCATAGCCACTGGTTTTACTCTCGAGCGAAAGTCGCTAATGATATACAGGAATCGCACCTGGAACGGGGCGTGTAGGGTTCCAAAGGCTCACTCGAGCTGCCTCGAAGCGCCTGGAGCGACCAAACTAATGGGAAGCTGTCGGTTGATCAGTCACAAATCAGGTGGCAGCTGGTGCAGTCTTGCCACTATACGAGCGCCTTGCTGCCAAGTCAGCTCGCTCTAATTTGCCATATCAACCCTTCAGCTAGCTCGCATATCAAATTGCCCTCCTTGCGTCGCGCTAAGCTAACCATTTAGTCGGAGTTGAGAGTAGCAGCGGCAGCTGTAGGAGCATTAGTAGTTTCGGTGTAAACGAGACACTAGCGCAAAATTAACTGAGCCCCAAATGGACTTATATGCGGAGTTCGCCAACGCGCTGGGCCTCTGAGCTGGGGTCTCCAATCGGTTTGAGTGCGCCCACCGCCCGCTGGCAAAGCAAACAATCCAATCTTGTCGATGGGAACATCGGCTTACGTGCGCTTTATAACCGATACATGCAGCAGTTTCTAGGTGAATGTTTAAAATTGGTCAGCATGCTTGTATGGTTTGCGACGACAGCGACAACTTTGAATGTAAATGTGTTTAGTTTTTGCCTGACACGAGGACGCTCGCCGGCCAAAAGTGTAGGGTACAAGACAAACATTGGTCAGTTCAATGGATCGAAGAACACTGGGGTCTGCGGAGTTGTGAACGCGAATGGACTTTATCACAGACTCTAGTTGCAATCAGCCAGGCTTGCCAAACAAGCGGGTGGAGACCAACAAGCATTCGTGAGTTTCGCCCAGATCGCGGCGAGCTGTTACTCCTAAACTCCAGCTCAAATTTAGGCGCAAAACCTGAGCAGGTGAGCACCGGGATGGGCAGTGGCTGTGCGGGTAGCCTCTTGGCTGAGAAGCTCAGTCAACTGGGAGGAGGAGCGAGAGTTTATACGAGTTGACTCTCTCATGGGGGCTTCAGCGTGTCATCGCTTTCGGCCCATTTGCATGGCCTGCTGGCGTATAGTTCTAGCAAATAAGTCGAGTAGCAGATCGTTGGCCCAGCTGAACGCTAAAGTTGGCGAGTTTTGGTTTGCGACATTAGTATTAACAAACGCAATAATAATGGCCACTGGCAAAGGCAACTAGGCCTACCTATTGCGCGCACTAGGACTATTATGCGCCGCTCCATGTGGCTGGCTCACTCTCCGGGCCGTCCGCCGCAAGGCCCCAAAGCTAGCAGCCCCTTTGTGGCCCGCCAACGAGGTATGGCATCCAGCTGGCGCAACTGGCACACAATAATTGGCCTCCAGAGCCGCCGGCTGGATTGGCCGCCAGATGAGCACTGTTATTGTCAAACCGGCCGCAATCTAGTTTATGCGCCCACATTGCGCGCTTATGGGGTCGCAAGCAACGGCTGCTGATTATCCTTCTCGCCCATCACTAACCCATCGATCAATTGGAGGCGCCAAGATTGGCCGGCGGGCCAACTGGCGCCGGTGCCAGTTGTTAGCGAGTCGCGCCCAACTTGGCAAGACTGAATAATGGCATCACTTTTGGACACTTACCTTGCACTCGCACAACTGTGGTCACTTCGTCCGTATTGGCGCGCGTGGTCGCCCTGCAAGCGTAGCGAGATGTGTGCTTGCTCAAGTCCAGCGCCCTGATCACTAGCACGGAGATGCCCGTTTGGCCGAGCAGCGCGAGCATAGGGTCGTTTGAGTTTGCTTGCATTGGTATTGCAGTGGTTGTTGTCGTTGCTTGGCCTGAATCTTGTCTGCTTGGGTTCACTGGTGGAATGGGGCCAGTTTGGCCCGTTAGCTGGGCCAATTTCAGTTGCAAATACTTGAGCTCCTGCTCGCCCGTTTCAATTGCGTATTTTTCGCTCTTAAAATCGTGATATTCAATCCACTGGCCGCGCTCGTTTGCAGTTAGTTGCATTTGCAGTCTACTCGAGGGGATTGGATTTATTTCGACAATTTGCCTCTTGTCAGTGGGCGGTTGCATTTGTGACCTAAGCGAGCTTGCGTCCGATTGGTTCTCTGATGAATCCATTCGGCTTGCGGACGTGGCGATTGCTTGGTTTTGATTCTGATAGTGGAGGACGCGATACTCGTGTTTGTGTTCGCGCAGGAAGTCGCCGTCAACGAGGCGGTTGCCCACGTACCAGCTCACGTGGGCTTGCGGGTAGCCGCGCTGGATGAGACAGACCAATCTGAGCTCGTTGCCCTGACGAACGTGATAGGCGCTCTTGAAGGGACGCAACTTGACCGGCGCAATCAGTTGGACCAGGTTGCCTGCCGCAAGCGGATTGCTTGCAATGGTTGCTCCTGCTTGCTGCTTTTGTTGGCTCTCGTGGCCAGAGTTGGGGTAGAATTCGTTTCCGTTCTCGTCAAAATCGGAATTCTCCTACCGGCGAAGAGAGCAGTCATCAGGCGAAGTGGGCAGAGATGTAGGCTAGTTGTTAGTTCAAATGCTCGCACACTCGCAACACCAAACCAGACCAAAGAAATCCGTTCCAAATTGAACCATCGGCGGCCAACTATTAGCGCCGCCCTGGTTGATGGTCGAGGCGCCAAACCAAATGTTGGCCTACTTACCTGCCTAGAGGGCAACTTGGACCAAGAGCAAAGATAGTCGCCGGCGTCACTGTAGAGGGCCGACGTGATGTACAACTGGCGCCCATTTGGAGCCAGAAATTGAACCCGTTGGCTGCCCGCTGAAAGGGAAAATGGACGAGACTGCGTTGGGCTCATTTGCACGCCAGCCACTGGGAAGCCCACCTGCTGGCGCGTTCGCGGGCCGGCCAACTGGCCGCCGCTCGAGGATCTAGAGGCGCCTGGCGCCTGATTGGTGGATCCTGCCGGATTCGAGAGGGAGGCCATCGAGCCTCGCAACTGCTTGCCGTTCTTGTACCAGGCTAGCTGAAATTGGGGATTTTCGCGCAATTTTCGTAGCACAAACTCGTCCGTTATGTTGCAGCCAACGAGAAGGGGCTGATTCTCGATTATTAGGAAACCAGGGAGCAAGTAATCACGTTTAGTGCGATTCAAGTGCTTGCTTTGCCCGAGGAGCTGCTGCACCTGGTTGCCATTCAGTGCTAGCGCTGCGGCCGTTGCAGGGCTGGCGCCGCCGCCTCCAAGCCGACCAACGGAGGGCTGTTGGGCGCTTGACACTAGGCGCGGATTGAGGACCGACAAGAGACGTTGCTGGATTGCGTACAGTTGGCCTGTGGTTGCTTTCAGCGGTACAACGACTAGCTTGTGGTATTTCCTGCTCATCTTCGTACACCGATAGTTGCCGCTGTCACTCTATGTTGATGCGTGCGATAGTTTGGTGAGCAGGATGTTATAATTTGGTTTAAGTTTCATTCGAGTTGGGCGTTAGTGGGCAGGTGCAAGTTATTATCTGGAAAAAGTTCATGGATTGCTTTTAAATGGAATTGATTTGCTCCCAGTCTAAACATTTCAACTTACCGGCGACGCCTCAAAGATTTTGAGCGAAAAGTTTTGCTTTGCGCCCAAAAAGTCGCTCCTCCGTATTGACCGTGGTGAGTTTGGATCCTTCACCAGCGGGTGGCTGGATTTCGTCCACTCGGCTGCCTGGTCTTGCGGCAAGTAGCAGCCTATTTCAAATATGTCCCCCTCGCGGACAAGCTGGTTTCCATAGTAGAGGACCTGGCTGTTTTCGTATTGGTCGTAGTAGTAATCGTCGAGTATTTCATCTATGGATTCTGCCTTGAGCAGCTGGGGTTGTTGTTGAGGTTGCGTTTGCGTTTGCGACTCATTATCTTTGCTACTCTGCTCATTATGTCCGCTTTCCTGCTCCAAAATAGCTTCCCTCTCTTCGCCAACCTGGAAGCTCCTCTCAAGATGCAATCTCAGTTGGAGGTAGATAAAATCGCCCAGCTCGCCCAAGTAGTTCACCCAAGTTGGCGGCTCAGGCAGCTGATCTAGCTCAAAACTCTGATCTGCAGTCACTATGGTATCGTCCAAGTCTTCGTTCAGATGATTCCTTAGAACTCGCTCGTCAAACTCGTCAAACTTTTGTTGGCGCCTAACTTGATGTTGGGGTCTAGATTGGCGCCTACTTGCCTGCAAGTGCCAGCTTAGCTCCGGCGAAACACTTGAAGCCGCCTGGAGGGTTGTTGGTGGCCAAATGCGCATGAGATCGCTGAAGGCTGGCTGTTGGACATTGAAATCGGTGAATGGTAGCAGCTCAGTCTCCATTAGACGCAAACTAGGTTGGGTTCGTTTTGTATGCGCTGCAATAGGTTTGCGCGTTGTTGTTGTTGTAGTTGTTGTTGGCCCTTTCTGATCAACAAATGGAATTTGTGTAAAATTATTATCTGAGTCACCATTTGATGTATGGCCGAACATGTTCGAATCGTTTGGCGTTGTTTGAACATCTTGTTGCTGGTCTGGTTCTTCGTGTTGATGCAAACTCGATCTCGCGACTAGTGTCTCAGCACGAGCCTGTACACCGCTGGCCTCCATTCTTATAAAACTTGCCGGCCAGCACACAAGTAGGAGGATAAAACTAAACATTTCGATTCTAACCCTTCGTCTTCCATCATGCTGTTGTTGGTTTGCACCTTTCTTTCCTTCTAAAAACTTTTGTCTCGTTCTTGTTAATCTAGCACTCGAGTCGCGAGCACAAACAGCCTTGAGTATTCTCGATTCATCTCTATCTCGACCGACTGCTCGACCAGTGGAGACGCATTCGAAGCGGCTCTGTTTTCTTGGTTTTGTTCGCGAGCGCCGATCTGAATTACAAACTGTCCTATTGTCTCCTATTTGATCAGTTCTATGGACGCAACCAAAACGGTTGTCCCCCTTTGCTCCCCTTTGATCAATCATGTTGCTGCTTGAGTTTTGCTAATAAGTCTCGAAAGTTGGATGGATTGGCGAGGGAGCATTGAGAGCTTTGGGAGGCGGCAATCTTTTTGATACATAAAACACGCTAGGTTAAGGATTCTGCTTAATCTGGATTCGTATTCTCTTCAGGCAAAGGCCAAGGAGCTGGCTAACTGCGGCGCGTAGATCCAAGTGCGCTATAGTGTGTTCAAGGGACAAATCATCGTGATGACTGTGACAGGGAAGCGCTGGCACAATACTTGTAATTGCACATTGGGAATTCCAGTGTTGACTCATTCAACCTGGTGGCGCCAACAATGGGTCCTGGGGGCTAGAATTGAATTGTCTCATTGAATTATGTTTTGGAACTCGGTTATGGTAATGTTTGGCTGGCTAGATGAGGTAACGCAGTCAAAGAGCAGTCAGCTAGGTGCGCTTGCGAGCGAATAGATTGAATTGGATGGGCAAAGGTTAGAAACTCTGCCCGCTCTCCCGTAGAACTCCAGCAAATCTCCTCCCAGAGCTTAAAGGCCCGTCTCTGCTAGCTAGATTCACCATTTGCTCGCGAAACTAACATGGGCGCTCATTGGTTCCCTTTGTCTTTCTTGTCCAAGTTGAAGTCGAAACTCAAATGCAATGAGCTCGGCCGCATGAAAGTCCCAAACTCGCCTCGCCTCTGGCCCCAGCGGGCCCGCTTTATGTCCTCGCTGCTGAAGCTGCCTAGTAACCCGCCGACAGGCCTACCTTTCTTCTCACTCCTCCAACATTTTCACCCACCCAATATGCAACCAAAACCATCAAGCTCCCCAAAATGCCTCCCCTCTCAAACTTGGCCGCCCGTTTCAATTCAAGAGACTCGCTCCGCTCATCTACCTCGTAAAAATTCTCCTACTCAGCCCCCCTCTTCGAAAGGCCTGGCAACTTTTAAACTCAACCTCTTGCTGGGCCAAACTCCCATCGACAACTTCGATGCGCTACATGTTCCTCTTTGCTTGGATTCTTCAACGCGCCGGCGACTTTGCCCATTAGCCTCACAACTAAATGGCTCCGTTGGCGGCCATGTAGTGCTTTCATCCAAACTAACGCAAGAGATGCGTCCGCCTCAATCTTAGCGCCTGCTTGCAAGGCTCGAGACTTGGCGCCAATGACGCCAGATGCAATCGACTGAGACTGGAGGCTGGATGTTTAGCCAAGCAGCCAGTTTGCGGGGCGAGTGGAAACGCCGCTATACTCGGGCGACAACTTGCGCAATCGCTGCGGTCGTGGCTCGCACAGGCAGCGCATGCGATGGGCGCCAACCGGAGCGGCTCAGTTGGGGTGACTGCGCGGCGCATAGGCCTTTTTGCGACCCCTTGCACTTCGCCTCACTGAATGGGAATTCCGCTGCAAGCAAAATCAACGCCCTCCAATTCTTGTCCCGAGATGCATCCCCAAAACTCTGAGGATCTGCTTCATGGAGTATGGAGATCGGTTGCCATTAATACTGAGTAGTAGAGTAAAGCTGATAGGAGGAGTTCTATGCTTGATTGATGATTGAATAAAGCTCGCCGCTATATTCAATCCTCGAAAACAAGTAGACAGTGGTCAAAATTCAAGACCAAGTTGATTTAGTTGTGCACTTAAAAAGCCCCAAACAAAGTTTGAGATTAGTTTTTATCAACCGAATCCATTAGCCCGGCAAAGACAGCATTTGAGTCACCGTTCACAAGACGATCACAAATTTTGTATTCAAACCAGCCGAAATAAAAATTCTCCTCATGAAAATGAGTCCGCTCCTCAATGGGAATTATATGCTCATCGTAGTTTGCCGGAATGAAAACATCCATCAAACGGTCCATGTAGTATTCGCACGGTTCAATGGTGTACTTGTTGAATAGATTTCGCGCCTTGTTCTTATTATCTGACTTAGTTGATCGCCGACCAAAGGTCCATTTTGGTTTGATTGCTGCAAGCAAACAGCTCAGCTCTGGATCGTTCTCAGCCTCTGCCCTGATGGCGGCTAAAATTGACTGCGAAAGTTCTTTGAACTTTTTCAGACTATTGAGATACTCAAAACCAATTAAGATTTTTTGTACTCTGGGGGTATTATCATCCGAGAGTCTGCTTAAAAGCTCATTGGCTAGTCTCTCGACTTGAGCCATCACATTTTGGTCTAGTGTTGCCACTTTTTGTTCGTAGAGTCTTGGATAAACTTGGATACAATTTTCGGCATGCCTCTTAGCATAGAAGTGAACGTCTTGCCCAACACGACCTCGATTAGCTAGCCTCTCCATACTTATCGGCTCAGGATACCCTACAAGATTCGCGAGAATTTCAAAACTATCCATGTTGCACTCATCATTCTCGAGTTTTATCAGATCTGCAAACTCCTTTAAGTCCTCTCGGAAGTCTTCATCGAGAGGCCTCTCCCCCAGCCACTTGTTAGCAGCCTGTACATCGGCTCGTGGGCTTGCATCTAACACATTTGCCTCGAGATACTTGATTAGCTCGTTCTGACGGGCATGTGAACATTTGAACTGAGTGACACAACCAACCAACAGTGCTATCAGTAAAGTGTACTTAGACATGATGAACTCGACCATGGAATTAAATTTGCGAAGCGTAAGACGTCGATCGCTCTGTTGTATTGGGTTTACTTTGCGTGCCTAGTTTGTGTGGGAGCGATTAGAGAGCGAGCCAGATCAGAGATCGTTTCCATAAATAGAATGCTAAATTAGGCGCGCCAATATACCTATAGTAGACAGTGAACGATCGTACCCCAATCAGAGAAGTCAGGGACAGCGATCTTTGACTCAACAGTGGATGGCAGTCAAATCCGGATTCTCGGAATCCGCATGCTTGGTCTTTCCTGCTAACTGCAGTTTATTTCCATATGAAATATTCAACGTACCGCCTAATGAGGCTCAAATGCTGGACACTATGTCAGAATGGAGCTCAGCTTCATCAGAGATCTCAAGGTTGGAATGAAAAATATTAACCTCACGTTTATAGTCCTTGAAGTGGGTCGGCCATCAACAACGAAAGACGGACACGAGATTAGAACTTGCAAGGTTGCGGATCGATCTGCGACAATACATTTCTCAGTTTGGGACGAACTCGGTGTTCTCTTACAACCAAGCGATGTGTGTCGCTTAACCAAGGGTTATGTTTCTCTTTGGAAAGGTATACCAACCCTCTACATGGGCAAAGGTGGAGAACTTGTGAAGATAGCGGAATTTGGATTCATATTTAACGAAGCACACAACATGTCGGACCTGACTCAAAATCAGCAACAAGGTTCATCACAAGCCGCTAGCAAGCTGGAGGCTGAAGATCCATCGCCATTAACTACTGCCGATTAGATTGGTTCACATCTAGTGAGTATCGGTGTATCTAATAGGAAATTGTCACTTTGTTTGTTGGCATCAATTTTGATTTTGGTTCGATTCAAATTCCCGCTCCCAAACTGCGCACACTCATCAGATCTTGTGCACGTTTTCAACAAATTTTATATCACGACTCTTTTCTGCGGTTCGTAAATCTGAAGCTCTTTCATATATTTACTCCAAATATAGATCTATTGTAACCAGATAGATCAATTTATTTGAATCAATTTTCATTTAAGTAGCTCAAGAAGATAACCAAATCAAAAAGATGGAGGAAATTCTAGCCAACGTTGATGACATCAAATTTGAGATCGAACGTCAGATCGAAAACCAAATCGGCTTACAACCCCTACCCTTCCCGTCTATGGATAAATCAGGCGCTGCCGTGTGCGAGTTTCACCTTAAGGGTCTTTGCGAGCGAGGAAACTCTTGCCCACTGAGGCACACAGTTGGTGACCAAACTGTCGTATGTAAGCATTGGCTTAGGGGTCTTTGCAAGAAAGGTGATAAATGCGAGTTCCTCCATGTTTATGATATGTCAAGAATGCCCGAATGCTACTTCTATTCAAAGTTCAACGCTTGCACGAATAAAGAATGTACCTTCCTCCACATTGATCCAGGATCAAAGAAAAAGGATTGCCCTTGGTACGACCGGGGCTTCTGTCGCCACGGACCTAATTGTAGGCACAAGCACACGAAGAGAGTGATGTGCATGAATTACGTAGCCGGATTTTGCCCTCTTGGACCAGAGTGTCGTCATGTTCACCCCAAGCAACATAATGTAAATCCTGCCGAACAGCAGCAAAATCACCCTGCTGGTCACCAATATTCCCAATCACATCAGCAACAGCAACATCAAATACCTACCATTCAGCATCAGCAGCCACAACTCCATCACATGCAGCAGAATCACCACCAGCAACCTCTTCAGCAGATTCCTGTCCATCAGAATATGCACCACCAACAGCTAATGCACAGTCAACAGTCTCACCATGTGCATCAGATGCCCCATCACCAGTACACTCCTTACCAGCCCCACCAACATCACCTTCAACATGGTCATCAACCACACAATCAATTCAATATGAAACCTCAGTCGCAGCACCAACAACCTTCGCCGCAAATGTTCCAGGAACAGCCCCAGAGCATAGGTTACCCTCAGACAATGATGACAAGGAAACCTTTGAACCAAGTGATATGTTACAAATGTGGTATAGTTGGCCATTATGCCAACAGGTGTTTAATAAAGAGAAGTATGGCCTTTCCATGAAGCGCCAAATTACTAAGGTGCAGGGTTGTTCTCAGGATTGAGAGACGAAGAACCTGTCACAATCCTCGGACAAGTTCTTGTGAGAATCCCAATTTACTCTTGTAAACGAAACGCTCGAGAGCCCATACGATGAAGGAAAGAAGTACACCTGCGAAAATAATCACGAACACTCCTCCGATGTTTTCGACGCTAATACCTTCAGACTCATCGTTATTATCGCAAATAACCCTGCTAGGGTTGTTGGTCCACCACTTTTCCCTTAGTATCTCCATATAGCGTTGGTTGATCAATTGAAGGATCGCGTAACTAAGGTCATCTCTAAACTTATCGTCACCCTTTCTCAATCCCAAGGCAATAGGTTTCCTGCTAAACTCGTCGCCTACAGCTTTAAAACTGCAATCTGTCATCACAGCGTGCCTGACCATATTCGCATCAGCAAGTAATGCAAAACCATCATCCAAGCTAGAGCTCTTTACACGCCCAATACCTGCCAGGGCGTTCTCGGGCATACCGACTTGTTGAATTTGAGCCCAAATTTTTGTGAATTTGTCGCTGATAGGATAGTCCCAGACAGCAAATTTAGATCTTTCCTCCTCGGCTAACGAATCGTTTAGAGACATGCCTTTCCATATGTCATAGAATATCTCCTCAATATAAGCCATTCGCTCGAAATATGTCTGCTCAGCAGTCCCATCGATTGGCGCGTACTTTATGCGATATTGTTTAGCAAGATCGTCCAAGGACTCTATCGGTATATCTAGGCGAGAGACTGTCAGGAACGCGGCCAAATTTGCGGTATATGATGCTATAATGATGAAACAAAAGAGCCACCATGCACCTGCCACAACACGACCACTCAAATTCTGAGGAGCCTCACCTCCACCTTGAGGAGTCAAGCTTGTTATACAAAACCAAAGAGAATCCCGTAAACCAAAGTCAGGCCTACCATCATCGGCTTCACTGGCATTAGATTCATCGTTCCTTCCAATTCCGGCTTCCTGAAAGTAATTGCTCGGCATCCTGCTTCCGCGTCTCGTTCGCTGCTGTGACGCATAACTGTCGATAGAATATTTAGGCCGGAGCTCATTTCGAGCACCAGTCGTGGTATAAACTTCCGTTGGCCCTTTGTTGATTTCGTGGGTTGAGATAACTGAGGAGCCAATGCACAAACTGTGAATCTTGGTTAAATGTCCCCCAAGAAACTCGCTTTCAGATTTCATGGGGATATTAATAAAATCAGTAATTAGTTTGGAATCTGCGACGCCGCCATCGCCTGTTGAATTCATATGTTGGTTCAAACTTAGGTCTGTAATTTTATTCATCGAATTGGATCCTGTCTTACGAGCGCCTTTCAACTTCCTTAGATGCAGTACGTTCTTGTGGCTGTATGGACTCAATCTATCGAATAAAAACATCACAAATGAGGTCACAAGATAAGCAACAGTGATGGAAAACCAAACTTCCTTGTCGAGGACTGTGAGAAATTTGAACCAATCCTGTGGAACTTCAGGTTTCTTGAGAAGGATTTGAATACCCACAAGGTCATAGAAAGGAACTGTGAAGTCAATGGCAAGTTCGCGCTCTGCCATCACGGCGAGAGGGGCAAGAGCTAGATGCGCCTTACCACGTTGAAGATCACCTATAAGGCCGTTCCATCTTTCCGTTTGTATGCGATCACGCTGTTTTGGATCTTTGATTTCATTGTTGTAAGAGTGCCGACTTTTAGATCCAAATTTGTTGTCCGCCACTTGATAAATCTCGTACGTTAGCTCATAAGGTAGATGCTTTCTAAGCTCTTCGAAAAAGTCCATGCAATAACCGTACCATTCCATAGAGCTGCTGGAATTGCGATCATGGCGTTTCATCATGAAGGGAGCTGATTCCAAAGTCGCCACGATAATGTGCTTTCTGATCGATTGTGTCTTGTTGCCACTTTGAGCTGAGTGAATGCCTTCTTGAGAGCCATGACTGTCTCTGGAGATGAGAAGCAATAAAACTAGAGGTGAGATCTTTGGGTATAACATTCTAGAATTGAGATCTAGACCGAAGCTACTTGGATCAAGGTTATGTTTTCGCCCTTCAATAGAATCCTGCCGATCGACTTCTTCAGGTTAGATTTTACATAATACTCACAAGCATCGTCTAATACTAGATTCATGTATTCGTCGAATCCGATCAAGAGACCTTCGACTCGGAGTTTGACATTCTCCGATAGCCATACTTGGATCCGAGAGCGGTTCTGTAGAAATCGGAATATGAGGTTTATGGGTTGAACCATAACCTTCTGTATCTTGGGCTTGGCTTGCTGGATAGCGGACATTTTGGTTGTTATGTGGACAGAATACGATGAAATTGGTTAACGAGTTGGGAAAATGGTGCATTACAGATGTTGGAACTTGGCATGTCGGTTTCCGCTAGCAACGAGGCGCTCACGATGAAAATTTCACCAGCAGTTCGCACAGGAGACAGACACATGGACAGACAAGCGGACGCACATCCCAACACACAGGCAAGAATGAGGTGGGTTTGGTCTCTATCCTGGATTCTTGTTGCTTTGCACTGCACTGCAAACCATAACCGCTCTACCTTTCCCTAGTCTTACAGTTTGCACATTGCAATCGTTGATGGCAACCTCTTCTCTGGTTCGTCATTCGCTCGTTTAATCCACCTGCACAACCGGGCACTTGTAAGCGAAAACCACTACTCGGCTGGTAATGCTATTGATCAAATCATTCGGCCGTCTGGCCTCCACTGATGCAAGAAATCTCATTATCATCAAAGATTCCTGCGTCCAAAGATTGAAAACTATATTGGAGGAACCGAGTAGAGAATTTCTCAGAGTAGATGTTGAGGCAGGCGGATGCTCGGGGTTCTCCTATGTCTTTAATATCGAGGATAAGCCAATAGATCCAAAGGAGGATTTGGTATTTGAAAGGGACAATTGCCGGGTCGTCATCAATAAACAGATATTGCCATACATTAAGGGTTCGGCCATAGAGTACTGCGAGAGTTTGATCAAGAGCTCATTTCAAGTATCTAATCCGCTTGCCGAGACCAAGTGTAGCTGTGGCTCCTCGTTCTCCATTAACGTAAACAAAATCAACTGAAACAGACCGCAATGAAGTGCATTAGTATATTCAAGTGCAACCCTCAATTCGAAGTTATTGATAAGAGCCATTGTAGCCTAGAAGATGTGCCTAACTTTCAGAATTATTCGAGATCTTTGGAGGAGTTATTCTTGGATGCCAATAAGTTAACAGTCCTCAATGATAACGTATTCAAATTAACAAACCTTAGGAAATTTAGCTTCAGCGATAATGCCATCCAAGATATACCCCCTGACATTGCCAAATTGGTCAACCTAGTTGAACTTGATTGCAGCCGTAACAAGATTCAAATTATACCCGAGCAGATAAAATTTCTACGTGGCTTGCAAGTATGTGATTTTAGCGCCAACAACATCGAGTATCTACCCTCAGGTCTGGTTCAACTAAAAAATCTAACTTGCCTTACACTAAACTATTGCCCTATTAAAAATCTACCTGAGGACTTCGGACTCCTCAAGAATCTAGAATCTCTAGAACTACGAGAGAATGAACTCGAATCCTTGCCAGCCAGCATTACGGGTCTTGAAAATCTTAGGAAGTTGGACATAGGAAGAAACTTGGTCTCCAAATTACCAGAGGATATCGGACGTTTAACGAACTTGGAGTATCTGTTAGTCGATGGAAACAGACTCGAGAGCATTCCCGCCAAGATAGGCCGATTAGAAAATCTTCAATGCCTTGACGTCAGCCAACAAGAATATGGTTTAAAGTATTTACCCGACGAGATTGGTGGGCTATCATCGCTGACTGACTTGCATTTATCAGAGAACAATCTGAAAACTCTCCCCGATGGTATCGGAAACCTCAAAAGCTTGACGATTTTTAAGGTGGATAACAACTACTTAAGTGAACTCAATCCTAACATTGGTGGCTGCGTATCACTGCAAGAACTTGTATTAACATCAAACATAATATCAAGCCTACCATCGACTATTCGCTCCCTTACAGATCTGCGCTCGTTGAATGTAGATGGAAATCTTTTGAAAGAGCTGACCCCTCAGATAGGAAACCTCAAACGTCTCGGTATACTCTCACTGCGTGACAACCTACTAACCCATTTGCCCAATGAAATTGGTCAGCTGGAAATGGTGAAGGTTATGGACATTTCTGGAAACCGACTCGAACACTTACCCATCAGTATTACCGCGCTCAATCTCAAAGCCCTATGGCTGTCAAAAAACCAAGCACAGCCCCTACCAAAATTACAAATAGACGAATTACCTAGCGGCTCCAGGGTTCTAACTTGTTACCTACTGCCTCAGCAAGCAGAAGATAACGAAAAATCGGATCATGTCGAGGGCGATCAACAGGAGCAGCTCGTTAATCGTCAAGCTGCTGTATCTTTTGATGTGGCCGCCGCCGACGATGCTGAACTAAGTGATGCTCAATTTGTTCGTCACGATACCCCCCATCCACGAGAATTAAAAGCAAGGCACCAAAAACTGTTCGAGAATACGGGCAAGCTTGATCTTAAGGGCCACGACAATGCCAGTTTTACACTGGCAGACAACCCCCAGAGCTACGAACTAGCGTATCAACCCATCGAATATGAATCGAACGGCTTACCAGAGATTCCACCACCAGCTCAGAACAACACCTATCAACAGAACCCAAGCTACCCTGCCCAATTCGACAGGTACGCCCCTTCGAACGATGTAGAGGATACTAGACATGAGTCGAACGGCAGAGAAAGCCGATCATCAGACACGAAGTGCTACATACTTGACGTTACTGTTCGTAGATCGAAACACCATAAGCCCGGTCTGGGTTTGAGCATTGCCGGCGGAAAGGATACTCCTCCTTATAAGGATAACGACGAGGGCATATTTGTGTCCAAGGTGACTCGAGGCGGCCCCGCCGAAGCGGCAGGCGTAAAAGTCGGCGACAAAATCCTTGCTGTAAATAACAACATTTTTTACGAGGGAATCACGCACCAAAAAGCCGTCGATATATTCAAGAAAGTGAAGCCGGACTGTCCAGAGTTCAGCATGAAGGTGATGAGAGATCCCGACGATGATCTTAGCGAATCAGACGCGCCTGACGACGGACACTCTATCAAAGCAGATAGCGTCATAACAACTAGTTCCAAAGTTGTAGACAAATCAACGAACGCTTCCACTTTCACTCGAACATACACAATTCCAGTTGCATCAGAAACTAACGGTACAGGAACCATGAACAATCTGCGCTCATTTCTAATGAAAGAGACTGATAAGGTTGCAAATGTCAATTCTTCCACCCTACCGCCTGGGATGAATCTCCTCGATGGATCGTTGAATAAGAACATCATCTACACAACCCTCGTCAAAGATTACAAGCACGATCTTGGACTAGTTCTCGAGAACAGGATTGACGAGAACGAGTCCAGATCGAACTGGTCAAACATAATAATCTCCCAAATCAAGCCCAACAGTATCGCTTCGAGAGATGGGAAGTTGCAAGAGGACGACAGGTTGTTGTCGATCAATGGAGCAGACGTTACCGGTATCGATCTCGACAGGATTATGTTGATGCTTGAGGGCACGGAGAGATTCATTAGGATTGTAGTTTCTAGGGGAGATGGGGACGACCCCATTGGAGCAGCTCTACGTAACATGCCTGTGCGACCACAACTTGGTAGCTGGTTCTCGAGCACATCAAACATGTCACACAGGCCCTCATTGATTGAGTCCTACCAACGGCCTACATTTGGGTCCGTAAGCAGCTTGCAGAAGCAGCCCCAGCTCGTGGGCGCCAAACCTCCCAAGCCACCCAAACCCACCCACCTCATTGCTAAAGATTCAGAGGATGACCCAGTGGCAAGACCGCGTGTGAGAAGCACCGCCCCGTACATGAGCGACGCTGAGAAGCGAGCCGTGTGGCGGCGCGAGAGGTTGAAATCAATCGAAGATGACGTTGAGATGGCTAAGCTGATCGCCGAAGCTCATCGACGGAGACGTGAAGAGAGCTGATGCACACCTAAGCGACGATTGTGAGGAGCATGGAACAGATTCACAATTGTCAGTGACAGATAAATCGAAAGGTCACCCCTCAAATCGAGAATCTCAATTCGTCGTCAGAATGCGGTCACAGCTACTAATCCTCTTGATGATGATGCTGGTCGATAGCGTGGTCCTAGGTCAGAGAAGCCTATTCCACTGGAAACGAGACCTCGAGTACCGACTTGGCTCCTATCGAAACCATCTTGACACAATTAACAGCATTTTATCGTCATCAATTTACCCTCTGCGAGACTCACTGAATGGGCCAGCTAAGATTTCAGGTTCCAGCGTAAGATTCTCTGACCTTATTATCCCAAATGGGGCCCTGGTTCTAGGCAGCCATGTCGCCCGACCAACCGTCCGAATCGTGATCAACAAGACACAAACATACGTCAACAGCAAGATGAATGAGTTGTATCAAATAACCAGCCAATTAGACACAATCAAACGTCAACTTAACAGCGGTTCTCATCGTTTTATCTACAAAGGCTTACCAGGTCGTCCAGTGCCCCATATGAACCTTTCGATCATTCCAGGAACGTGGATATTCAAACAGTTTGCTTATGGCCACTCTGTCAGAGGTGGACGAGTCGAACTGGGTAAAATCAACTTCACGAGCGTTGATCGGGTCATCAATGAAACCTACATGACCAACTCTCAACTGGGCTTGCTCGATGCTCAGTCTCGAGTCTTCTTTGAGGGTCGAAAGACTTTTTGGAAAAGTTCGTTCAAGAGGCCTCTCAGATCTGGATGTTGCGATAGACTAAAACCAATTCATACCAGCAGGATGATGACCCGTGACACGAGCCAAGACGTGCGTGCGCCACTGTTGTTCAACACCAACAGTCTGTATCACAAAACGCCGATAACAATTCGTAGATTGATAGCAGACCGTATGTACAATCGCAATCGTCCTGATGATAATGGATTGTATCAATATCCACCTGAACATTTAGTGCACCTAGATAAATTGATCGGTATTAGATCACTAGGCGGACTCGAATCTCTGAAGAGCGTTGTATTCAGCAATACTATCAGAGTGGACGAAGCACAACTATCGCAACAGAACATCAGGATATTGAATAGTTCACACATAAGTTTCGACCTCTCAAATGAAAACTACTTAGTGAAACATCATTCACGGAGAAACGCTCCGATTGTGCAACATGTGCACGGAACATTCATCGTCAATAGCCGTTCACAATTCATCTCCAATTTGAATGGACAAACTGTTAACGGGGTAAGAGGCTTCGAAGTATTCGCCAAGAGCAATATAGTTCGTATTGATTCGCCGGCGCAAATCCTGGGCACAATAAAATTTGACGCCCTACCGGCCATGTTCGCGCCAACATCTCCAAGTAAGTCTCATAAGGGCATACCAATGATACATGTCGGCGGACCCCTGGATGTTGGTCTAGTCAATGGTATGAATATACCGGAGGACATCATGATATTACCTCCAGCTCAGGGAGCCAGAGCTATCGGTCATCCAGCAAGAGTTCGCGGGCCACGACGATTTGCCAGTCATGTTGTATTCAATAATGTTCTTAGTGTTGGACAGTTAGTGAATAATATTGCGATGCCTGCTGGCGTTATACCTCTTCATTTGAATGACTTCATGAGCTCAGTGGGTATTGCAAATCTCTGGTTCGTAGACGGCATAAGATGTAATGATATAACCATCCAGGGAGGTCAGTTTGACAACATTGCCCTTCGTGATATCATCAGTGATGCACAAAGTTTGATCATGAGATCAATGCTCATTCCTCAACCAGACGGATCGCATCTTATAAACGCGCCTCTAAGAATAATGAACTTGAGATTGTTCGGTATGAACAGCGATCTAGGTTTGATCAACGGCTTCAGACCACAGTCGATTATAGAGCTGTCATCGGGTCACGATGCGATTTATGGGAAGAAGAACTTTGTGGCGCCTGTCGAAGCTGATGAGTGCTCTTTTATGAATATCAACATGTTAGAGAATTGGACCAACCTCCTTATTCGAGTTGATAGGCCTAATACGGTCCAAACCGTTTATAGCAGGTTAGCGTTCGATCAAATGGTTGGCATGCGCCAGACTGCTGTAGACGTTCAGAACTTGAACGTCGGTTTCCTTCCAAATACCAGTCCCCTTCACTACTCAAACAATTTCATGCTCTCACCAGAATTGTACATCGTCCACGAGGCACTATTGAAGAGGGTTTCCAATCAGACAGGGGGTAGGGTGCGAGTCCTAGACCAAGTACGAATTTTTGGAGGACGTATTAATGGAATTTCATTGGATGATATTGTGACTCTCAACTCTCCGTTCAGATTTTCCGATAGATTTGTGCTTGTCGGCAAGGTCGAGGTACGAGGAAGCCTGGAAGCTAACCGTATCACTTCAAATTATCCTATTGACGCCATGGATTTGGTCCAATTCGACAAGTATCGCATCCCGATTCTTGGGTCCCGCCTACCAATACGACTAAATAATCTTGTTCTATCCACTAACAACCGAGCCTCTTTCATAAAGAGCCAGCTTATAAACGGGATTGCTGTGGATGAGTTTATTGACACTGTCATGTCACTAACACGGCCACAAGTAATTGACAGCAGCTTGGTTTTCAATTCACCAATTAGCTTCGAGGGTCTCGTAAGAACTGGATCATCACTCAATTCTATGAAAAACTTCAAACTTCTCGCGACAACTTTGAAATCGGCCAGGTACTCATTTGAGAATGGCTTACAGTGTAACTCGTTGTTCATCGTGAATTAAATAGACTCTAGTTATACATATACACTAATTCAGAGTAGCGACCCTGCATATGGGCTAATTTATGCCTAGATCCGGGCGGATGGGCAGCACCGCATGGCAACTCTGGCATTTCTGGATGCTATGCCTATCAAACTTATAGAAACGTTGATGGAATTACTGTAGGTAAGACTGACATGGATAGATTGTCTATGGGCAGCAAAGTCTAGGGCTGGAATTTCAGCGCAGCGAATTAGATCACAGTATCGTCCACTAGCTCGAGAGTGGGGGTTAGCTTATTGAGCCCCATACTGGCTCAGGTCCGAAATATGCGACGAAATACTAGGAGTATTGGCCAAAAATAATGAGCCCTGAGTTAATGGCGCGACCTGCTCGCATCGATCCTCACGCTTGGCCCTCAATATTCCAATATCTGTTCGGCATACTAGAACTGCCGCACCATGGAATCCTCTGTGGCCATGAACTGCTGCTCCAATTTGGGTAGCTGTGATAACAATAGCGACGAGGACGTTTTGTTTATCAAGTATACTGTGGGGCTTTCGCGCACTAGCAAGCCTTGTTGATGATTGTGCCGCTTGCTGGTCTGCTTGGAAGCCATTTCTAGATCTAGTTCATTTAAACCATTTGATACTAAAGCCTCACCGCTCTTGGCTGAACGGACCAATGGGCATGACCCGATCTCCTCTAGTTTACCATTGTTGCATCTGAAGGCAAAGTCGAGATCGCAACTATGACCGAGTGTTCTTGTATCACGAGCGGAATTTGAGTGCCTCGTTGATTTGGGGGCTTGGGACAAGTTCGAGTCTCTAATCTGAATAAGGGAGCACAAAGAACGGTGCCGGTTCCCGTTCTCATCGGCTGCAGGCTCAGATGTTGTGTCCATGAACGGAACTAGCAGCTCTCTATTTTCGCCTGCGAGCAATCTATCTGGTTTGCCATTTACCCTAGAGTTTTTGGTCAGGTGGCAAAGGCCAAAGTGAACCAAATTTGAGTCCACATCGTCTTGTGCATTCGAACCAGCCCAGTGGAACTGATCGCGTCTTCGGTCAGTCTGCTCATTGGGTTTGGAGGTTCCATCAGACAGTTGAGTTTCGTTTGTTGATCTCCTATCTGATTTCAGACAAACCAGTTCAAAATTGTCTCTAGCTTCGAGAGGACTTTTCTCGTCCCCGTATTCGTAAATCAGGTTCCTCTCCTCCTCTAACTCGGCACCAAATTGATCGCTCAGCCGCTCGATCGATCCGTTGCTTGTAGCTCGATCTAGATTCTCCGAGTGTCGTTGCTGGCTCTGTGGCTCTTGCAATTGTTGCTCGTAGACCCTGAATGCATCCCCAATTACATCGGCGGCCACAAGCATCGCGCAGTTTGGACGGTGGCTGGAGCAGTATGCCTGCTCAGATTGTGCCGAGTTGCCGTGGCCGGCCAGACGCCTTGTGGGCCCATCTTGCCCACCGCTTGGATAACCAAGGGAGGCCCTGTTTTGCGAACTTCGCACGGTGGGAAAACTGTTCGCCATCTTGTCCACCTCCCTCTGTCTGTACTCAAGTGGTGTAACCCTACGGTTTCCAACACTGGTGGGCAGACTTGCGGCCGTCCTGTCTCCGTGAGCGAGCTCCTCTATGGAGCCAGCCTTCTGGAGGCCAGCTGAGCTTGGCAACATCCGCGCTCCCCTCCTCCTCCTCTGGCCTTGCGCTGGCGCCTCCGATCGCCCACGGCTATTAGCTTCCTCTGTGCCGCTGGCGTCGCCACTTCCGCCTGAGGCTGAGCTCGCCGTGCTGCCATTTTCAGCGCGCGCTGAATTTATTGGCGAGATAGCGAGGCTGGTTGTGTTGGTTTGAGTCGATATGGTCGCTGTCGATTGGCTTGATTGGCGCATATCGGCGACAAACTCCTTGCTTCGATTCGTCGCCTCCATCGAGTCCAACTGCTTCGTCTCAACGAGACAGGTTGGACAGGCCGAACCCTTCCTCTTGCTCGGCGCACCTTCGGCTTGCTCGCAAACGCTTGTGTGCTTCTCACCAATTGGGTCTTGGTTGGATTTATCCGGCTGCCTCTTGAGATATTCCTTCGTCGTCATATTTATGCTAATCACATGCGATTGTTTCGTCCTCTTCCGCTTCCTCTGACCACCAAGGCTCTCATCATGGCGTCCGGCTGATGATTGCCCGCACTCGAAACGTGCAGACTTGTCACAAGCCTCGCAATCCGCCTCAGTTGGCCGGCCGGATTCTCTCGGGCTCGGATCAGATTGAGCGTTGAAGTTTGAGCTGGCAGATTGCTTATCTGGCCGCCTACAGGAGGTGGCTGCACGAGATGAGGATCTTGGCGAGCCTCTCGAAATGGGCGCCGTTAATCGCTCGCAGTTGCTCGACTCGAGCGCCACACTCGTCGGCTTGAAGCTGGCCCTTTTTGGGGCCGAATTTGAGCTGGCGTTCGTATCAATTGGCGAGAAAAATGGCGCCAAGCTCGAGTTCATCCTACAGACGCCATATTCAGCACTATGCTGGCTGTAGGTAGTGTTCATTTTAACGCTCCCTCTGCTCGTTAACTGGTGGCGATTTTTCCGCTCAACAAAACCGGCCATCACCTGAGCGTGTTTTCTTCGCGAACAATCTAGGAAACAGGCAAGACAGACTAGATAGAACCAGCAGTGGACGAGAAAGGCTCGGCTTGGCCTGTAGAGATTTCCAATGACTTGCTTGAAACCAGCCCGAAATCTGTTGTTCATCCAAATATAAATGAGCGGATTGGTGATTGTGTGACACATTGCAAGGTAATGGGTTATGAACCAAATATACATAATATTGGGATTCTCCCAAATATCCGGATGCATATCCCCGATCACAATTAGCGCGTTGAATGGGAGCCACGTGAGAGCGAACGCAATAACACAGAAAATCACCATTTTGATCATCTGGGGGCCCCAATGGCGTCGTCATGGTCGTCGTTGTATATTAGTGGGTAGAGGATCAGAGTTAGGTTAGACTCTCTATCCAACTTGGTAGCATCAATGTTGAGTAGTCTCTTTCAGAATGTACTGGTGCTGCCAGAAGGCACGTTCAACTAGCAAGATTGCCGGCTAGACCGGTTAGCTCCATCCACCTGGCTGAATCTCCCTAATCATATGCATGCAATCACCGGCAGAGCTAATGCGCGAGTTGCAGTCGCTGGATTAGATGAGATTCGGCCAAGGGATAGGCAACAAACCAATTTTAGCTCCACTCTCTCCTCGTATGAATCGGATTGATTTGCGGGAGTCTCAGTGGCAAATCTCAATCAACTTGCCGGTCTAAAGGCGGCAAAGGATGTACGCAAAAAAGGTCAGTGGGTTGACAATTCATCAGTTTGAAGCTGGTTTTCCTTGGAAACCATACATTAGAGCCCGACTTCGATATTAAGCACGCACTGAGCAATGGATTCGACTCGAGCTCTTAGAGGGTCGCTGTAAGATGCTTCTAGCTACGAGTTCAGTTTGCGGGGCCGAGTTAGTTTGGAAGTCCACCCTTGGGGCCATCTTATTCAATCGAGCGAATTGTGTTTGGTCCTTGTTTCTGGCTCAATCATGTTTCAATGTGATGGCGCTGGCCAGGAGCCCCAACATTGGCCAGGAAACAAAGAAAAACAAAATGAACAACCGCCTCAGCTTCCGAGCGGCGTATTCGCTCGCCACATGGGTTTTATTTCATTAAGTTGGTCAACTGTGGACTCTAATTGCAGATTTATGTTTGCTCTCCAACCGTTCGGAAGGACAAAAATGGAAAACAAGCCAGCAACTGGAGGCTGGCCAACCAGACTGCCGGCGCGCAATGCCAGCCCGAGTGGATGGGCTGAATTTGCTCTCTTGAATGAAATGTTAGCTTGGCATCCGGATCAACACAATGGAGTTACAATAATTAGCAAGCCAGCGGATTGATACTAACCGCTAGCTTCTGCCATGACCATTCGATGGAAACAAAAGGGTGAGCTGGCCGAGCTAGACAGAGCTCTCAACCATCAGGCCACAGCTTGTTTCTCATGACTTGTCGAGCATACCATGGCCTAGTTTCGAGCCACTCGAGCGGCCTAACAAGCTCGAGGAGGTCAAACTTGTTAAATTTCCTTCCACGCGATGGATATGCTGAGATAACAGCTTACAAGCTTCGTTTGTCCAGGAGGTTGGCCGAAAACCTGCACCAAACAAAGATGAGATTGGCCAAGAGGGTTGATCGCATTGAAAACGGATATCGCAGACGCTTTGATGGCTCGATTTTGGCCAAAATTCTCTTACCAATGATCAGGTTTCTTCCGCGAAAACTAGCGCTCGTTGGTTCAACTTTGCCGACGAATGAACCCTACACGATTCAGTGGACTTCGGGCAAGCTCGTTCAAGCGCGCCACTAAATCCGCAATCCCCGGACTCTTTAAGGTTGGCAATGGTTCGCCCCTGCGGAAGTCAAGCGCGACTAAGCCGAAGGCTCGCCAGGTGTCGCGTTGCTGGATTTGAGCTGAAGTCCGGCAGTTGTTGGGTTGGAACACTCGCTAAAAGTGCTAGGCGCTCCCTGTTTAGCTACGTTATCTGGGCATTGCAACATCCCGTCGATCTAGCGCATGTTTTGGCGCGATTTTGGACGAGTTCGAGGGGGTTTTATCGCTACAAAACTGTCGACAGAACCTCCCCCTGGATTTCTCGATTCTTGTGAAATCTATGAAACTTATCCACTAACGAGCGGCTCGCTCCGTTCACCTGGAAACCATTTGCCCGCACGCAGTCACAACTTGGAGGGATTTCGGGAATTTTGATTCCAGATCTAACGGACGCAAATCTCAGCTCGCCCAGCCATAAAGCGCTAACTCAAGTAGGCTTGCAAAGATGTCAACGAGAGCCCCATTGCATGGTCAACCAATCGTCACGAGATCGCTTGAATTGTGGCAAAAGTCATATCTTTCTAACTGGAGGCAGTTGCGTGGTCGTTGTCGCAATTGAAACAATACATGCAGAGTGACAGTGTTAGTGAAAACCAATAGCTCCACTTGTCGACCGCTCATATCGTGTATGTAAATAAAGATTGACGAGTGGACCTGCAAACAAACGACATCTAGTCCCGCGGGCTCGCCAACTTCAGGGCTGTCACCAGCCGCGGGCCTTACCTGGCCGGGCGCAACCCCCTGGGGCAAGAGCAGGTTCGGGCCAACATTGGAAAATACTGACATCGAGTGGCCTTCCATCGACTTGGCCGGTCAACTGGCGCGCGCAAACCGAGCCACTTGAGTGCCGAAAAGTCTGTAATCTGCACAGGCAGCAAATAATCCAGCCCAAGCTACCAATTATTTCACCTGGGCGGCACGAGCAGAGGAGTGCGGGAGCTCAAAAGCCACGTGAACTTATCAAACACAACAGTCTTGGAGTCGGTGCGCCAACTTGCCTGCCTTGGTCAAACACAACGTCAAACGTGGATAACAAGCTTGTTATGGATCTACATTCAATTTTGAACGTCAACTGACTGGGTTATTTAACGAGCGGGCGGCTCTCTTGCACTCGAGTTTGGTGGCTCGATTCGTTGGTGGAACCTGGCGCGTCCGTCTGGAGCCAAAGCTGAATTTTAAGTGACCCAATGCGACATCTGTTCCTGTCACAGCTCGGCCCTCCCCCTGGAGTGGGAGAGTTGCCGACCACTTTTGCGTTGGCCAGCTGCGAGGAGAGCCAAACTTCAGCAACTTGGTCCCCCAGCGCAAGCCGTCTCTCCAGAGAGCAGGCTCATTTGAATGCAGTTGCTCGCCGGCCACTTTTGGACCAAAATAATCAACCTTGGGAGCTTATCGAAAAATCAATAGGCGTGCATAAGCATCAGCTAGCAAGACGGGCGGGCAACTCTGCATGTGCTCGATTTATGTCGTCGGCTTTACGTTAGAAATGAAGACACATGGGCATCGTCGGAGGGCCGGCGATGAGATAGGCCAACGAGCCTGGATGGCGCGGCTTCAATGCCACTGGGACCGGGCAAAGCCTGTTTAATGGAATACTAATGGGATGGGGCGAGTTGGTACAAATTGTTCCGTTGCAACAAGCTTGCCCGGCTGGCCGCCGCTTGGGTCCATCCGGTGCGGTGGCCCCAGAAGGCCGCCGGTTGATTCAACAAACGAGCCCGCAAATCTTTGCTCGCTCCTCGCCCGGCCACAATGCTGGCCGCCCATCTATAGGCGAGGCTAAACTGCAGCCCTAGCTCGTGCTGTTTGTTGAAGGCGATGAATTGATACACGGCCGCCGCTGTTGCCCTACAACTTTGGCCTGAGTAATGTATTCGCCGGCGGATGGACGAGCAAATTTACTTCCTCCGTCTGGAAAGGGAGCGAAAGGTCTTGATTAGATTGCGAGGATGCCGACTTGCACGAGCGCCCATTGGATGGTATAAACGCTACCCGCAACAATAACAACAACAACAACAAGGCGGCCAACTCTGCACTTGATATAAGGGGCGCCAGGAATTGGTTCATCATAAATCAGGCTGGCCAAAGTTGGCTTGGAGCCGGCAGAGTTCATCGGCCAGCGTCGAGCCTCTGAGGGCGGGATGGATTTTTCATCAGCACTCTGGCGCCAATTTCGATCTGGCCGGCGAGAGCCGAATAAGAGATTGAATTGTGTGTCGAGTTTAAGTGCGAGTGTTCGTGTTAGAGAGGCGGCTAGTGTTGGCCTTCCATGGCCGCCTTTAGGAATCAAAAGTTTGATAGATTGCCCAAAGTTGATACTGGCCCCCCAGCTCCTGTCGCTGGCCAACTCCTGTGGGGGAGCCGCCACTTCCTGTCCGGCTGGCTAAGCCAGATAAGCGGCCAGCCAAGTGGAGGGAGCACGTCTCGCATCATTAGATGGGCTCCAAATGTTGCTCTTTATCTGCAGCCCTGGAATGGGCGCCCAGAGTGGAGGCGGCGGCTCCAGCGACGACGAGAATGAGCCTGAGACAATGGCCTACATTGCGGAGCGATAAGAGGACTTGAATGGCATCTTTGTATACCTAAACTCGCGAATCCACCCTAGAGCTAGAAAAAATTGGGCCGCTTTGGGTTCGAGGCCGGAACTTTGATTATATTTGCATTAGCGGGCCCAAAAACGATTGCCACCGGCTCCTTGGCTGGCCGCGGATGCTGGCGCGCATAGCTCGCGTGCGCAAACACGCTGACGCGCACCAGCAAGCCAGCCACCTCTCTCCATCCTTCCTCGTCCCCATCCAACCATCTCAACCAGCCAACAACTGGCCACCACTCCAGCCGCTTTGTTTTGCCGAGCCAAACGCAATATTTTCGCGTTGGAAATTTTCATTTCGACCGAGAAAGTGGCGCATCGTTTCGGGCTTAGTGTCGCTGACGGAGGCCTCTCGACTCACGTGGAAAAGCAACAACGTGTGTCCGTCCGCCGTGAATTTGGTCTCGCTGAACTAGAGCCGAGGGTCCGCCAATTTTGAGTGGCTCAAAATTCATCTAGTTTGCGTAGCGCAACCAGAAAGCAAGAGCAGCTTGAGCCTCCATCCTGTCTGCTACTCTAGCTCATCGCTTTCCGCTCAGCCGTCTCGAAGTTTGCAGCAACTGGGCCAAGCAACTCGTTCACCTAGTTTCGCGCAACAAAGTAGGCAACAACTTTCTTGGACTCCTTGCCGCCACTTCGGCCTACATCAAATCGAGCGAGATTTAGCAGCAAAGCGGGGCCAATTTGAAGTGGATTTGGCCGTTAAAATATATTACCATGCGAGAAGATAGGCATCTAGAGGGTAAAAATGAAAATGATCCACCCCCGTGGCAACTTTTGCTTTTCATTGCGAGCCAAGGGGAAACACGAAAACAGCTGATGTTTGGAGAGGCTGCTGATCAAGTTAGTTCAGGCTTTGAGCCGCCTTAAAACTAGCGGCGCCCCTGATCATTAGAGCGATAGCGGCAGACTTGATATAGGGGAGCTGAGGGGCTGGAGTCAGGTGGGGGCGGCCAGCTCGTGGCGGCGGGTTCGTCATGAGTCAGGGTGATGCGAGTGCGTTTGCATTGCTCAATTTGGGGCCAGAATCTCTCGCCGACAAATCGATCGCGACCAGGTATTCTGGCAGAATGTGAGCTTTCAATGGGACGACACTCAAACCGCATTGGGAAATTGACTCGCCTTGACTGGACTAGAAACAGAGGCCAGCTTGATCCAAATTGGCCGAGTCAGTTGGCGTTGGCGGCGGAGGCTTGCGATTATCGCGCTTTAGGCCAAGCTCAGTAATTGGCTAGGAGAATCAGAGAATTGGAGTCAGGTTCGGGTTGATCGAATCAGCTTTCTAAGAGCAAAAAGTGCCCCCCCCCCCGCAGACTGGCCACTTGAGGCCCCCGAGCTTTCGGGCGCAGTTTTCATTCTCGCCTCAATGCTCCTCGTCCTCCTCAGGTGAATCAGTTGGGAGGCTAAAGTCGCGCCAACCGAACAACCTCAGACTTGCGCGTATTCGGCGTGAGACTCTCAAATTAGATTATATTTCCGTCCAACTTCAAGATGCTTGTATGAGGACTTGGCCTATGTGACTTTCTGTTTGCTCGGGCGCCGGCTTTTGGCGGCAAACTGGAAATTTTGGGCTCAAATTGAACATTGTCTAGCAAAATTGCTCACAAGACTAATGTTGGCCAGCTCAGCCGAGCGCTCCATCCCATAAACAATGAGTCTGGTGGATTCACAAAGGCCAACCGAACAGATAGAGGCGACACATTTGCCGGCCATAGCTGGTGGTGAAAGGGTGACCTTGAGAGCACAACTCCGGCCGCCTCGAAGCTCGCCCATTGGAGAGCGCTCGCAAATCTCTTGCTCGAGCGAGCGACGCCGCCAATATTGTGGCGACCGCTTTGTTTAGGCCACTATCGCTTCCGCTCAACTCCCTTTCACGCTCTCACTCCACTTCACCAGCAGGTGGAACGAATTTGTCCAAATTTCGACCAGCACTTCCTGCGCTGCAATATTTACCTTTCGCTTTGAGCGAGCCATTCTAGCATCGCGTGCATTATCCTCCTCGCCAGGCATCCGTTTGCCCCATACGATAATAACGATTCGTGAATAAGTTATAACCAGAACAAACAATGGCAATACAAATTGTAATATCATGAGTGCCATCGAATAATAGTATTTCCCCTTTGGCCAGAATGTCCAGCTCTCTTGGCAAAAGTATTTCCTTTGTTCCAAGTCGGCTTGCTGCTCCCCTGTTATTGGCGGCTCTTTGCTTGCCCATTGCTTGTTCGAGCCGACTTGCGGTTCCGCAACTTCCGCCGATCGAGCCCCATAGTCGGAGCCAAGCGGCGGCGGCGGCGAGCTGGTTGAGTTAAGCCCCTTTGCGGCCAGGAACGTTGGGACGAGAGGCTCGCTGGCCGTTGCTTGTGCTAGGAGCGCCCCAGAGTCAGGGCCAGTGGTTGGCTCGAGGGAGGCCGGCGACAGGCTCGAGAGGAGCGCTGTTGGCAGCGAGGTTAGGAGAGCCGCTGACCAGATGACTAGTATTATAATCTTGGCTTCTATTTTTGGCATCCGCAATCGCATCGGGTAGACGATAGCCAAATATTTGTCTATGCTTATGGCCACCATAGTGTAGGCACTAGTTTGGTCGGCGCAAGGATGTAACGACGTTAGATTGGGCGTTTTGGGGGGAGTTGTTTGAGGGACGCGAGTTGCTGTTTGTTCGGAGGAGAGCGTGTGGCCGATTGACTTCGGCTGCAGCATTTTACCGGCTCAATTGGCTGGACAGAATCAAATCTTCGACCCGAAATCAGCCCAAAAGGTCAGCTTGGACGCCAAGGCAACCGAGTCAACAGCAGAAACAAATCGGTCGGCCCCGAAACAGGCTTCTCGTTGTCAACAGTGCCAATAATAGAGACAACAACCGAGAAGCAATCAAATAAACTCACCTGATGAAAACTGAATTAGCCTGCGAATAAGACACGATGACGCAGAGAGAGAAACCGAAGGGCCAATAGAGGAAGATGAGATTTGCGGGAAAGGTGAATGGGATGCAAAATAAAGCCATTAGAATATCACCGACCGCTAAATTAACAATAAAATAATTTGTTGCCGTTCGCATCCTTTGGTTGCTTAGAACAATGTAACAGACAATCATGTTTGAGGTGATGGCTGTAAAGGCGAGTGTTCCGTAGAGTAGGCACATGAGGATCTGGTTGAGTTTTTGTTAGCAATTTGTCGGTTTGTTTCTCGGTCCACCAACCCCTCTGCGCCCCACTAATCTCGCTAAAAACTCACCTGTATTCCAGTGGGCAGGACGAAGGAGCGGCTCTCTGTTACGAGACTAAATGGATCTGAGCCGTTTGATCCAGTGTTAGTCCCGTTCAGGTTTACCATTCCACTTGGCAGGGCGTCTGGCACAACTGCGCCAGCAGCCGGCGAGCTCAACATAGCCTTCGACGTCGCCCCCAATGAGCTAGCTTTTCCTTCAAACTTGCCTACAAAATCTGATGGCCCATAGACAGGCCCTAGCCTTTACGTTTTGCTTCACTTCTAATGGCCTTGCTCGATTGTATTCGCGCAATTTGCTTGCCCAAGATGAGCTTTAAACCACAGTTAACCTTGATATTGCGCTTGAAACGTATCTTGCTTAGTTGCTTCCTTGAGTTGAACTGGCGCAGTTTTGTTTGTATAAAAAGGACTCCCTTGGGCCGAATTGAACCTCAGTATGAATCTGTTGGTCGCTCTCACTAGTCAATCCTGAGGTTTAGACTGAAAGATATCTCAGCATTTAACCGTTTTGGGTCTGCGTCTCTCTTCTGAACCAGATGGTCTAGTTGTCAGGCTTGCGCATCCAAAGAACCGACCAATGGCCTCAACGAGCACCACTGAAAGCCCATAGATCGGCGCGAGAATTCGAGAGCCAGACTAGCAGGTGAGCAAGAGGTGGGCTGGCAAGCTGACACGAGAGCCACCTTAGCCCCGTTTCTCGGCCTCGGCAAGGAGCCGGGCGGATGGGGAGCGAGCCGCCTCCATAAGCTGCTTGTTGCCGCGACTCTCTCTCTCTCTCTCTAGCCTACTCGAGCGGTCACCTGCGATGATTTTCCTCCCCCGCCACTCTGGCCCTGGCTCTGGGTTCCACTTTTACCTCTATTTTGCTCTCCCTCTCGTTCGCCTCCACTCTGATTTGAAAGTTCAAGCTTGTGCGCCAAAAACTTTATTACCCTCCTCTGGCAAGATCGTGCGGCGATGATTTTATTGGCTCCCCAAGGTAACATCAATGTTTCAACACTTGTCGCTACACAAGAGGAGTCTCATGCTCTGCTCTTACATCATCTAGGTTGGCTGACTCTCTGCGCTCGCCTTCCTCTTGTTGGCCGGGCAAATGATATTTCTGGCGGCAAGCTCGCGCATGCAACTGAGTCTGCGCCCAAAACTGAACTAGCTCCATAGACATCCAACCCTCTCTCTCTCTCCGCAATCTTAGTCGAGCGGTGACAACAACCATTGTGCTCTTGGCTCGTGGCAAGCAAGGAGAAATCTACAAACTCGAACTCTTCCTCCTTTCGAGCGCCCGCCAAACAAACTTGGCTTGAGTCAATCGATGGTGGCGTGCAAAATCCGATGACAAGTCTCGCTTGCTCGCTCGCTCGCCTTCGCCAACAGCGAGCAGCCCAAAACGGGGCTCCATCGAACAATGCAAGACATGGATGGAACACCTCCACCAGCTTGCCGCATTGATGGCGCCCTTCGTCTCCAAACCTGATCGCTGATCGCAGGTGTCTAGTGTCGCGACAACAAGTTCGCAGCCAGACTCGAGGCTGCTTGCCGGGTGGCAACATGCGCCCAAGACTCTGGATCCTAGAACTTGCCGCGACGACAGCTCGCACCCTCAACATGGTCGATCGGAGCCGGCTAGATTTGGGCGACGAACCGCTGCCAAGATGGTCGCGCCATCTCTTGGTGGCGCCTCGAGCGAGGGCCTTGCATCCGAAAGGCTCACAAGCGGCGCAGGTGGGGAGCAATCCGAGTGTCCCTCGGCTAATTTGGCATCATGGGCTCCCTCTCTAAATCTAAACTCACCAAAGAGTTCTAATGCGACCCTCTCGAGTTATCAGTCAACTTTCGTCTGAAGTAACGAGCTCGGCGCTGAGTTAGGATCCAAACTTGCCCGCTCGCGCCGCCTGGCGAATGGTAGCGAAGCCAATACAAGCCGGAAATACCCTGTCCGCTTGTGTGACAAGTGGACGCCGATGAACGTTGCGCATCGGCAGCCACCCTCGAGCTCATGGTGAAGCGTGGCCTTTGTTTCTCATCGATTTCGCTGAAGTCGTCACCTAGCGGGCGAGCTCTGGGCCATTTGGACGTGAGGAAAAGGTCAAACGGAAGCGACTGCGCGAATGGACGTCAGCCTGCTCCAGTCCGCCAAGCCAGTTAGCTGCGACCAGAGGGACTAGGCTTGGTCGCAGTCCCACCTGGCTGCCTCGGCTTTGGAGGGTCAGGTGAAGCTTGCGCTCGCTAGGTGGCCGAGAAGCTTTGCCGATGGTCCCTCTAAAATGCCCTGCTCCTGCCCTAGGGCCGAGCTCGAGGTCTTTGCACGCTGCCTCTATGATTGGAGTCGGGCCAGAGAGCAAGGAGCTGGAGTTGGAGCTCCCAAAATAGAAGGGGTTGGCATTGGGCTCTGGTTGGCCAATTGCACCTGGAGGACCAATTGCGGCCGTGATTTTCAGGTTGCAACGTTGCACTGACACACGGGCGGGCGTGCTCACGCACGCACAAACGCGTTCGCCATCAGGCCGAGTACAGACGGACACCCGATCGGGCTGGAGCGCTCACCTTTCGCTAGCATTGGCACTGCCGCTAGACGGCGGCCCCGTCGCTGGCCGGTCCTCTGTGCGCCCTATCGGCCGGCGAGTCCATGGTTCTTGCTGGCTCCGAGATGGCGGCGCACAGCGAGCGAGCGCAAAGTGCTGGCGAGTTGGAGGCGCAGAGCGGCTGCATTAGCAGAGGCTGGCCAGCGGCTGGCGATCCGATCTGATCTGGCGCACACGCTCGCTCTTTGGTCGCCTGGCTGGCTGGCCGAGCCGAGCGAGCCTATTGGATGCGCAGCACAGCGCGCCAGAGCATTTCGGCATGAATAACAAGGAGTTGCTGCTGCTGTCGCCGCTCTTGCTGCTGCTGCTGCTTCTGATCCCGCTGGCACTGGCTGTGGCGGCGCCACTGCTGCTGCTGCCGACGACGACGGCGACGGCGACGGCGACGTGAAGGCATCGGAGCCAGCAAAAATTTGCCAGCCCGACGATCCCTGAGCGCAGGCAGCAGCGGCGGCGCTGGCCCGCTAAGTAATACAGCCAACGACCAGAAATAATAATTGCCCGCCGCCAATCTTGGATTGTCGACATGTATTATTATTATTCTTATCGCCACCATTATTATTATTAGCATTATCAAAATTCACACCGGCACCCAGGACACGTTGCAGGCAGGAACAATTCAGGCCGCGCTTGCAACCAAAGCCCATGCGCTCGCAGCTCCAAGCCGCCAACCGAGAGGGAGAGAAAGCAACCTGGACAACTAGCATCGAGTTGGCCCCTTTTAGTCGGGTTAGCCTACTGGCCGACGTCTAGCTAGTGGCCGTAATGTTTCTTCAAAATTTAGCCACTAAATCATATTATAATTCTAGCGGAACATTTGTTGTCAACACTAAAACGTGTTGACAGTGACTAAAACTAATTGTTGCATCAACGCCAATATCACTCTCCTTGCAATCGAGCCAGACAACGAGCACACTCAGCTGCTAAGAGGAGGAGCCTCCCCTAAGAATCCATCTTCACACCCGAAAGATAACGCAACTCAACCTCAAGCTCCAATTGTTCAACCTCAAACGAAACCCAATCTCCCATTCGCGCCAGCAAACAAACAAACAAACGCCCAGCCTCCTCCTCTTCCTCAAACGTCATAAACTTCTCCACCACCTACATGAACTTCAACCAGTTGACTGCCGCTGCCGCTGCTGCAGCAGCCGGCAACCCTAGCAACCTTAACATGAGCAGCTTCACCACCGCTGTCTCAAACATCCTAGCCAATAGCAATATCGATCTAAGCCAGCTTGCAAGTTTAACTGGTCAACTGGGCCAGTCGGCCATGAGCGCGGCCATCCAACAGCAGCCAGCTCCAACGTCGCGCCAAAATCTACAGCAGGCGCACCACCATCGAGCTCTGAACTCGACAGCCTCCCTCAATTCCAGCTCACACTTACCAAGCTCCATGTCCAACCTACAAAATGCCGACACGCAAGCCGCTGTTTCGGTCGCAGGCCTACCGGCGTCCATTAGCAACTTGACTAGCTCAGCCTTGGCCAATTTAGCCGCCGGTACAGCCGCTGTCCATCAGCCAACAGCCCACAGCGGCCGAGCATCCATACAATCGGCCCACCATCGCTCATCCTCAGCCTCAAACCACCATCATCACAATCATCATTCTTCTACTCAGCTCACAGCGGCCCATCAATCGACAAGCGCCAGCAAAAGCTTGGCCGCCCATCAATCTCAAAACACCATCCACCACCGTCATTCTTCACATAATACACATAATTCTTCCTCATTGAGCAACCACAGCAACAACAATATCAGCAACAACGCCATCAATAACAACAGCAACAATGATAATAGTATGATCATTAACAACAGCATCAACTCATCGCAAATTATTATAGCAACAAATAATTCAAATTCAATTACGCCACCCAAATCATCAACCTGTTACAGAATTGGAGATTGTATATACTTTGAAACGTCACCAACATTGCCTTTACAAATAGGTAGAATAGATGAAATATGCAAGAATAGTGGTGATAGTATTGAAGTAAAAGTTGTGGTATTCTTTAAAAGGCGCGATATATCCAGCTCGCTCATGACACTGGCTGACAAGTATCAATATGATGAAAATCAAGAGGAAGAAATTAAACAAATGTCGGAGAAGGAGAAGCATCTACTCAAGCAACGAGAATTGTTTTATTCTCGCCAAATTGAGACTATACCCGCCTCATCAATAAGAGGCAAGTGCACCGTGCAGTTGTTAAACGAGAGCGAATCTTTGGCTTCATACCTAAACAAAGAGGACCACTACTTTTATACGCTGGTCTATGACCCACAACAGAAAACAATTTCGGCTGATAGAGGCGAAATCCGGGTTGGACAGCGCTATCAAGCTGAGGTCCAACCAGCTACATCGTTTTGCCCTCAAGCTGGAGGTGATCCAGCTGATCCAAGAGACTTGAGTCAAATGGAGACACTCGTGTACACACCAGATCATAACTTAACCGATGATGATATTAACAAATTCTTAACTATTGCGAAATCAGTTGGAACGTTTGCACGTGCGCTCGACTGTAGTAGTTCCATTAAGCAACCAAGTTTGCATTTAACAGCGGCATCGGCCTCACGTGATGTGACTTTATTGTATGCGATGCAACTGCTACATCAAAACAATTACGATTTGGGTAAGGCCGTTTGTGCTCTAGTGCCTTCTACTGGACCAGTGCTATGTCGTGACGAGATCGAAGAATGGACTGCTGGCGAGGCCACGCTTTTTGAAGAGGCGATTGAGAAGTATGGACGAGAGTTCGGTGATATACGCCAAGATTTTGTAAGTACCAGTCTGCAAACATGAGTCTAACCCTAACAACCCCTCAGATCTTCTTCAACATATCTTGGGTATCCTTTGAGACCTATGATTGAAAACTGAGGCATAACAAATTCACTTTCCCATGCATGCACTGTTTAGCACCTAACTTTACATGAAATTATGGGTGAAACAATTCTATTCTCACAACATCCTTATAGAGGCCTCCAAAATCATCTGCTAACCCACTCGTTACCATCCAAATCCATCCACAGCTTCCATGGAAAAGTGTAAAAAATATTGTAGAATATTATTACATGTGGAAAACTACCGACAGATCGATCAATCAGAGGAGGATGAAAGCTTTAGAGGCTGAGAACAAGGTTTCCGTATTATATATTACCGATCCGGAGAATGAAATGAAGAAATCTTCAAATAATGTTTCGACTGCCTCTGGTTCAGATATGAACAATTTCGACTCGGGAAAATTACGTTCGCTTAAGCGACCACAAGAATCTGATGAATCTTCTTTGAATTCATCCCTAGAGAACCCCAATGCTACATTGAAACGACGTCAAGTTACTGAACCCAAATTATCTGCACACGTTGCATGTCACACTACTCCTGGGGAAAATCTTAGGTTTATTTCTACAAAGAGGCATAAATTGCTTAGGAGGGGAATGATCAACCGAAAGCAGTTGCGGCATCTATCGCGCCGTCCTTGGGAACGGCGAGAAAAGTCGAGAGCTTGACTTTACCAAGATGAAGGGCCTCGTTCTTCTGTAATGATATTTTAAATAAATCGGATTCCTCATTCGCAACCAAGTGATTATTAACACGCTTTTGGTTACTACTAGCCATCTTGGGGGTGTTCCTCATTATGGTATAAACTTTGAGTGATTTGTCGTCTTGAAATTCTATGTCACCGTTCTCGTACACGAATATCGATCCAACTTTTGAGCTGTCCCCATCCTTGCAACGCTCCACTGTTTCTTTAGGCAAACGAATCAGATGAAACGTTTGCTCGTCGCCCGAATCTATTAGCGATGAATCCATTTGTATCTAGATACCGACCGACACAGTTTTTGATACAAGTCTCTTGCTTGGACTCCAATTTGCTACCTGGCTTCTCGATGCACTTTTCAAAGCACTGGGCATTCAACTTTCTAATTTGAGCCTCTATTTGTGACTTGATTTGAGCATTTACTATGAATTCCTTCAACTCGGGATCGAGCTTGTCCAAGTTGGCCTCCGTGGGGTCCAATGCCATAGTTTAACTCGAGAACCTTCGGTTTTACTGATGGTTTGGTTGTCTGCAAAGGGACCAGAGGATAATAAGTAGAGAATGAACATTTGAGGAGCCTATGTTTTCACGAAGCATGCATGAGTTTACGTCCGAGCCCGATCTTCGTTCATGGGGGCCACACGCGCGGCACCCTTCGCAATTGCGCGAGTGGCGCGTAGATTTGATTCTCGCCAGAAATGGTTCATCATCTTTCATCTTATGGGAGGGGGATCGACTCATCGGTGGCTCTAGCTCCAGCTTGTCAGTCTATCCCGGTAAGCTATTGGAGCTTCTAGTGCCCCCGGTAGCGCACTTCACTGTCTAGCTTCTTCCAACTCGCTGGTGACCACTGAACTTTACTTCCTCAAATGCTCGTTTTGGTTTGTTCGACAAAAGAATATCAACTAAGAGATGAATGCTCACCAATCTAGGCTCGACTCTCCGAATTGAGGGCGGCAGCTGTGACACTGAATCCTGGCTTTAATCTGGAAGTTTGTTCTTTCGTTCGCTCAAGGAAACTTATCGGACAATGATGTATATCGACTGTCAGGAAGTCCATTTATACAACGAGCAAACAAAGCGCCAACTTCCGATCCGCCTGCGCCTGAGGTCAAGGAATAAATCTCTCGGCCAGAAGGGCTGTTGTAGGCCATACTTTGTGTGGGATCGTTTGCAAAACTGGGCTGCCGCGACAAACAGTCAGCTCAAAGTCAAACCTGAGAATGGTGTTGGTTTTGGGCTCAGAGCGAGGCTCGACTCTCGAGTTGTTTGCGCAAGGGGCCCGAAAGGAGACCTCGTCTTTCAATTGCGTGTTTCAGTTTGGCCGTCGCCCTGAGAACTCCGCAAGCTTTCACTCGAACTCTGTCCGCGAGGAGGGGCTCGCGGCGGGGGCAGCGGATTGGAGGTTTGATCGGCGGTCGCAATTTGCAAGCGTTGCGTACCGTTACGAACATTAGCAGCCAAGGATCGGCGCACAGCTTGAGCCTCCAGTCTGAAGCTAACGAACATGTGTTTGAACCAATCGAGCATGTGCATGAGTTTATATAGGTCAGGGGGTAGATATGGATTCGCCTTGAGGGGCGCATGAGCAGTCTGCAAATGCGCAAACCTCTGCGCTTCGAGCAAGTGTCTTGCACTTGTTCTCAGCCTGAGACGAACTCGTTCTGTCTAGATCATACTCTCACAACGAGCTGCCGAGCTCCATTCGAGAGCCCTTGTATCAAGCGTTTCGAGAGGCCCACAAGAGGAGTGGATCGAGCGCACGCTTAGAATTTGGCGCCCATGTTTGTTTCAAAATTGGAACAAAATGATGAAGGATTGCGCCTATCGAAACGTTATGTCAGCAAGCGGAAATCTGGCTGGCCAAAATGTGAGCATCGCCTTCAGCGAGCACCAATCCGAGAGTTGGCAAGCGACGGGCGAGCGAGAGCACCCACTGGTTCGAATTGACCAGCGAGAGGAGTCCAACGGGAAGGCAACACCGGGCGAGACGATGAGCCTCGGGAGAGGGATGGCAGGCAGGCGGGAGTCTGGCGCGGCCGGACTACAGCAGCAGCAGCAGCAACCACAACAACAGCAGCAATCACATCAGCCATACCAAGGCAACGCAAACTTGATCCACAACTATCAGCAAAATCACTACAACTATCAAGAGTATGGCGGCGGAACTGTAAGCAGCAATGCCAGCGCCCATGACCACTACGAGGCCTGTGCGACAGGTTCACCTGGTGACCAGCTTCAGCTCCAGCGGCAGCGTCTCCGCTCGGCTGGCCAGCAGAATGAGGAGCTCCTTGGCCAACGGCAACAGGAGGAACAGATGGGCGCGCTTGCGACCACTGCGGCACCCCAAAGTGGTCAGCACGAGGCAGGTTTGCTGGCGAGCGAGTGGCAAAGTCCTTTCGAATTGAGCGAGCGAGCCTATATAAGCGCCTACCAGCACCAGCCAAGCCAGCACCTACAACACTACGCAACGAACCAAGAGCACCACCATCAGTATGGCGCCAGCAACGCCACCGCCGTCGCCGCCGCTGCGAGCCACCACCAGCACCACCAGCACCATCACAGTCAGCTGATGCACCCTGGCTCGGAAAGGATCCATGGCCGGCACCAGATGCTTTGCCTCCCCATCGGCGGTTACTCGGGCGCTGCCGCCGCCGCCGCTGCAGCAGCGGCTGCCGCTGCGGCCGACACCTCCGGCTACAACTCGGCTGCCGCCCTTTACAGTAGCTACACAGTCAACATGCTCCACCAACAGACTAACTGCCACCAGCAGAGCCACCTGACTCAAAGCCCACAAGCGCAGCACTTGCACCACCTCCAGGAGCCCCAAGAGCAGCAGGCGATACGGCATCACTCCATCTGGCCTCACCACCATCACCACCACCCTCAGCTGGCCGCAACAGCCCGCGATTCGCTGGTCGAAGGTCATGGCTCTGTGACGAGTGGTCAGCAGTTGGAGAGTCATGCTGCCCAGAGTCAGGGGCAGCAGCAGCAGCAACTCTTGCTGCAGCACCAACTTCACTCAGGCTCAAACCAGCACCACTTGCGGCCAGTTCAAGGCGATGAGGCCATCTCTGCCAGCCTGGTCCAGAAGGGGGCAGTGCAGGTGCAGGCAAAAGTGAGCGTGGTTCAACTGGAGCAAGGCGCGCAGGTTCGCGAGCTCAAACTGTCGCCCGATGGAGCCCGTTTGAGCGGCCAACCAGGCCAGCAAACCCCCGCACTGAACGGCTCCCCGCCAGCCCCCTCGCCCTCCTCAAGCCCGCAATCGTCCTCCTCACCCTCCTCCTCCTCCTCCCCATCCGCCTCCTCCTCCTCAGCCTCAACTCGCGCCTCCTCAGCCGGCGCTCCCTCCACAAAATCCTACCCCCCTGCTCCAAGCGGACCCACCGGTGCCCATAGAGGCGACTGCAAACCGACAGTGGGGGCGGCCGCCATTGCGGCTCCAAGCAGGAGGATCTGCGGCGCCCGCCAACAAGCGCTCGTCCTGGCCTCGCAACCAGCAAGCCGGCGCGCAAATGGACGCCGGCCAACAGGCCCAGAGCAACAAAATCGCAGGCAAAACCCGAAATGCGCCACCAACAGCTCGAGCCACGAGGGCCCAACGAACAGTTCAAACTCCATCTGCGAGGACTCAACCTACAGGGATGCGGACATAAAGCATACGAGCACCCACATTCAAGTGAGAAACCACAACACTGGCCACTACGTGGAGTTAACAAATAAACAGCTGATCGAGTATTCGGTGCGCCAACTTAACAAACTGGTTGCCGGCTTCCCCAGGGACACCGTCCACAAGCTTAAATTGCGCCGGCGGACGCTCAAGAATCGGGGCTACGCTCAGAATTGTCGCCACAAGCGACTTGACCAGAAGAACAAGCTTGAGAAACAAAACGAGGAGTTGAGGAGGGAAAATACGGACTTACGCGAGCGCTTGAGTCTGTGTATCCGCCAGCTAAACCTTCTCAGACAGCAGCAGGTTGACCAGACCGGCTTGGAGGTAGCAGCGGCGGCTGTGGCAGCAGGTGAAGCCGGTCCTCACCTGAGGCAACGCGAGCAGGTTGCGTTCCAGCCTTGATCAAGTTGTATTCTGTTCTGTCCTGTTCTGTTCTGTTCTGTTCTGTTCCCCCTTTCAGTAAAGTTAGCCCAAACTAACTGGGCAAACAAAACTAACTGGCGCGCTCAAACTTTGGCCTGGCCGGCGTTTGGATGGGAGGCAGTTTGCCTCGAGAGTAGTGGTGGCGCTTTGGCTGCAATTTGGTGGCCGGAGAGCATTGGATCCAATCTAGTTTATTTACATTCAACTCAACCTTTCGCATCTATCGCTCTCCCCCTTCCAGAGGATTCTGAACCAAACGCAATCCATCGGGCTAACTCCACTGATACCCATGACGATGACTGGCCGTTTTTAGCCCAAAGGAAGTTGGATTTGGAGCCAACGTTGGGCCGGCAACGTTCGACGACAATAATAATTTATCCGAAAATTGCGGCCCCAAAGGGCGAGTGATATGCAAATAGGCGGCCAATGGGCGAGCAATTTATCCGCAGTCACGAGGCAAAGCGGGCAAACTTAACTGCTCACTTGCGGCCAGTTTGGTTGCGGCCACTTCCGGCAACACGGCCGCCAGCCAGGGGAGCCTCTGGTGCCGAAATCAAGTCCACGGAGGGGGCCGCGCGCTGTCTGCGAGCGAGCGAGCGAGCGCCCGTCTACCTGGCCGGCGGGAGGCGAGGGCGGCCGAGTGGACATGCGAGTTGCATTAGTTGAGCAAACATGGGCTCGTCCGGCTGTGTTTAGTTTTCAAACCTTAAGCTGGAGAGACTTCGATCTCTCGCCTCCACTCTCGCTAGTGTAGCCCCCCCGATCATTTGTCCTGAAAACTGTCATTGGCCTGCGGTTCAGAATATCCAACTGTCCCTCCAGCTGTCAGCGCTCGCTCGCCCTGAACGCAACCATTTGAATAAACATAAATCATTGCTTGGCCAACTCTTCCCCTTTCACCTAAGGCCATGCGGCCACGCCTGCCACGAGGCTCAAGCTGCTTTGGCGCTCGGAGGCGCCCGAGAGAGCGAGAGATGGCCGTTCAGTTGTCGTCGCACTGGATCTGGGCCGGATTAATTGGCGATTGGAGGAGCTCGAATTAGAGTTTGCTTGGCCCATGTTTGGGCCAGCCCAAGAGCGGCAATTTATCACCGGTGGAAGTGGGATGCGAGCGGACTGGCAGGAGAACAATATCATTGCAAACGATCGATCCATCAGACGATGGTTGGCGGGCTGCTCGCGCGCGCGCCCTCCGCCAAGACCGCTCGCCCGTTCCGATCTATAAGCGGAACTAGCGCGGCCCCAGCCTATAGTGGGCGCGAATCTGGACAAATTAATCAGAGCGGAGGGCGATGCTCCATTTGCGCGCCAACCAAGCGCCACCCTGCTGCTGCTGCTGCTGCTGCCGCCGTTGTTGTTGTTGTTGTTGGCGGCGGCGGCCGAGCAAAGGGTTGCCCACCAGCCGGCCGCTTGGTGGCGCGAGGTGGGCGACAGCTTGCCAAACAAGGCCGGCTCGCTTGGCCGGCTTGCCCAAATCTGGCCGCCAGACAGGCAAGTTTGCCGGCAGTCTGCTTGCCCGCCAGCCAGAGAGTTAGCGAGCGAGAGAGGCTAGGAGCCGGCCGGATCGAGCGACGCGACGGCCGGCGAGAGTCGAACTATGGGGGACACCATAGTTGGCGGCGCTAATTTTTGATTGGATCAGCAAAATTTGACGACAATGTTTCCTTCAACCAGCTCTCCTTCTCTCTCTTCCTCTTGCGTCAATCGGCTTCAGTTTTTAGCCCAAATGCCAATGGATTTGCGAGCGAGCGAGCATGGAAGGAGAACAATGAGTTTGCGCCCCAAATTGGGCTAATAAATTGTCTCCTCCCCAATTCAATCCCTCTCGTCTGGGCCATGTTGTCGCTCGCTAGAGTTTAGTTTGCTCGCGGAACCAGAGAAACAAGTGTTGGCCCAGCCCAAGGGCTCGAACCGCAAGCGAACCAAACAGTGAGGCCATTGCCAAAGAGCAGCCAAGTCGCGGGCTGGTTCGGGCGGCGCCAGTGTAACTTTCATACTCGTAACTCCAAACAAGCCAATTAGTGAGGCCACCACCACCACAAACCAAACGAGCGGCTTCTGCTGTACAAGTCGGCCGACTTTAACAGGCAACCATCAAAGCCGCCACACTGCGCCAGCTTGACATGGTCGCAAATTAACCCCTTTCGCTCGGAGCCAAACTGGAGAAATATGAAAATCATTGTTGACAGTTGAGGGCTGTTGAGTGAAGCTCGGCACAAACAAAGCAACCAGATTCCAAATAATCACATTAGTTTCGGCCCATTTCGGCCTCTTGCAAAGGGGTTTCGGCCGAGCAAGCCAAAATCAGATTGTTCAAAGAGGAGCTGGCAGTTTTGTTTGCGGCTTTCGCGCAACCAAAACCGCCAGCCGGGAATTGAGCGAGCAAAGTTGGGCACCTCAATGCTGAGCCCGCCAACTGAGCTCATCCTTTCAAGTTTCAAAACAAGCCACTCGGAGGCAAATGAAACTAACGAGCACATCTGGCTTCGCTCGCCGGCTCTATGACACGACGGCTCCCCCTCCTTGCTTTCAATCTCCATGACGGCCGCCGCCAACCTTTAGTGTTGCTGTCTGCCACCATTCGTTACAATGTTACAATCAATGGCCACCACACAGCCCCTCCGACCTATGACCGCTCATGAGAATGGCCGTCTTGAACCTCTTCCTGTCCACATGCGAGGTGGTTGCCCTGTCTATCACCATGGGCACTGTGTCCACAACTAGTCGCGCGCACTGAGGCCAGGCCTCTGCGCCGCCGCCGCCGCCGCCGCCGCTGCTGCTACCTGAGCTCGCTGCCAGCCTGTTGCCTGCTTGCTGCTGCTGGCGCTTGTAGTGCACATACTGGCGATACCTTCGGTAGTAGGCCTGGATTATGGTCGCGGCTTGCATCTCGCGATCGCGGTGACTCCTCGTCTGGCCAACTTGGCTCGACTGTTGTTGTTGTTGTGACTGCTGCTGCTGCTGCCTCAGATAACTGAACTGCTGCTTACAGAGCATAGGAGTTGACGAGAGTGATGAAGTCGAGCAGGACGACATCGAGCGCGGCTTCTGTCCGTCTACCGAGTTCGCCTCCCCTGTTAGCGCCAAACTAAGACTCGATGTTTGCTGGATTTGGAAGCTGAATTCACTGTGCTCGCCACCCGAAACCTGACTCGGCTCAACCAACAGCTCGCTAGCTTGCCGCTTTCTGCCTCTGTAAGTCCTGTAAGCCTTCTGTATAACCTTGGCAGCCTCGTACAATTCTTGTTGTTCCCTATCGTTCAAGGTCAGGCTTGCAAAGGTTTCTTGAGTCTTGGACGAGGCTTGAAAGTATTCGCAAAAATCAGCGCTAGTTGGGGTGCCAGATGATTGGCGGCCGCATGAGCAGCAAGACAGATTATCGCGCCCACCTTCTCTATTTGTGTTGCTTGCGCTTGAGGGCGAGTGGAGGCTCGAATTTGATGGGCTCAATGAGGATACAACTGAACCGAGCCCACTGCTGCTTGTTTCGGTATAGTTTAGCAACTCTATTGGAGCTCCTTGATGCACTGACGCATGGGTGGGCCGATTAGCATAGGGCACGAATGCAGACTGCATTGGCCCGCCTAGGAAAGCAGAGGAGTGGCGCTTGTGCTCAAAGGTGAGCTCACCGCCAGCGAGGGATACAGGTGGAAGGTCGGTCACGATAGATAAGGGTTTCATTGGCTCGAAGCTGGCGGCTCCAGCTTGGTGCCAATAGGGATCACCATCGCCCATAAAGCAGCCTGGATGATTGGAGTAGTCTGAACTTGGATCTGAATCTCGACTCAACGACCTAAAACTAGTAAGCCGCTTTTGGGGCCCCTTGAGGCTGTACTGGCGTTGGCAGACCTGCTGCGGCTGTGCTTGCCTAGCGCGGCCCATGCATTCAATGTCAAGACTGTTAGCTAATCGGAGGTTAGGTGCCCAAGCCTGATTGTTCTTCTTATGCATTGCACTAATGATATTTTCAGCCAATGTTAGCACCTTTGAATTGTCTGCGGACGTTGTGGTTCCCATGGGCGAGGCTTGCGACTTTTGGTTTGATTGAAACTGAACTCCTGAGCTGCTAGTGGCCGAGGATTGGTTGCTCGATGTTGAGCTTCTGTGTTGAGTATTGCTGGTGGGATTTACGAAGTTGCTGTTGTTGTTGTTGTTGTTGTTTCCATCTACGCTTGAATCCTGACCACCATTCAGGTGATCGGCTCCAGACAAAGTTTGTTGCAACGATTGTTGGCACGATGGTCGCATCTCGAATAATACCTGCTCTGAAACAACCCGATCCATGTGAATAACTTTGAGCGTTATAAAACCTTGCTCGTGACTTGGAGCGTAACAGCTTAATATGTTGTCCTGAATTAATGTTGCTGGAACCAATAGATCGTCAAAGGCAGCGAAGAAAGCTGAACGTGACTCTCTATTAGAATTGTTGGCTTGAATTTGATTTACATGTTGGCTTTGGTGCTGATACTCGTTGCTCATTGGAAACAATAAACTAGCCCAATTTCCAACAATCAGCACCTTTGCTCCACCCGCTATGTTGCACCAGTTTGGCACATAATCCAATATAGGTATTAAATCTGCTTTCGCTGGGCCTGATTCAACCAACTTCGGTTGATTCTGGAGTATATTCATGTTGCAGCTTTCAACAGCTTGAGATCCGTGCAGATTATCATTGACTAGAATCTCACTAGAATTGTCCAAAGAAAAACTGGTGGGCGACAGTGACGCTCGCATCGGTTGTTGGAGATGATATTGATGAGCCATAGGATGCATCGTATCCATCGTTCGGGGTGAGATATCTCCGCCAAGCATTGAAGATGTTGCGGGAGATTCGTTTTGCTCTCGGTGTCTAGAGTTCGTGTAGGAGACTAGCGGTAGTGTAGATAGGCCATGGTGGAGGTTGTTGTTTCCAGCTGAAAGGTCACTTCCATCCAGGGACAGAGCCTTAGGCAACAGGGTACTAAGAACGCTGTTACTGGGCTCTTGTTGCTCACTTTTTTGCCTCTGTTGCAGTGGTAGCTTCATGAAGGTTGAGATAGCTGGCCCTGGGTAATGACTAGAGCAAGCAAAGCGAGACACTAGAGAGTCTGAATTAAGGACTTGAGCACGTAGTGATGACGACGAAGGAGACGGCGAACACGAATCCGAGCTGACTGGATTAGTGCTCGAAGAACGCTGGGAGCCGTTATAATGGCGCAAATCGTCGAGGTTGCCAACAATGTTTGGATGCAGACCACCTTGAGCATAGCTAGTCATACTAGTCGAAGGTAAACCTTGGCGTTGGTTTAGAGGCAGCCGTAAATCGGAGGTTTGTGTTGCATCACCTGTGCTATTGCAACGAGGCACTTGGGCCAAAGGTGAAAGTCTATTCATGGTGTCAGTATCGCTTTGGGAGGACTTTGTCTCGAATTGTAAGCGCTGACCACAATCGGTGGTTCTGAAACTAAATAGATCAAGAGAACCTGTGTCAACAAGCAAGTTGCTGTTGTCGGCATTTCCGTTTGATGTGATGCCAATGATAAGGTCGCGCAGATCGTCGGCACTAGCCAACGAATCAACGACCCCAAGCCCATCAGTAACCTGACCACTGGGACAAGATGGCAGATCAAACTGGCCAAGCAACATACTGTCATCATCTCCACGATGGTTTTCTTCTCGCGTTGAGCTGGCTGAATCAACTGGCCCATCTGATCCATTATCATAGAGATCGCATGTAACACGATGATTTGTCTCTTGTGCTTGGCCTGTGAAACTTGCCTGCTGCTGGTGTTGGCTCTGGTTGCTTTGAATTTGACCAAGATTGAGCTGATCCTGATCTCTACGCTCGCAATCTGGCTCGTAAAGATCCATTGATTGTATAGGCAAAGAAGATGTGGTCAGGCTTTGATGATGGTGGTGATGATGTTGGCTTGAGTTAAACTGGTTTGGTTCGAGAGGCAGCGCATAGGTTTCAATGTCGTCCACAATCTTATTGTATATTTGTGTCACTGGCGAACACGGGTTTTGTTCCAGCTGACCGATGACATCCGTTTCGTCGGCTAATGGTGTGGGTCTGCCATTGATAGCATTGTCAATGTTGTTAGACTTACAATTGTTCATTTTGCTGCCTTCGCCCTCATTTTGATTATTTGGAGTAGCATCTACGCTCGATCTCGCGTACCCGAAGCACTCAACAGTTGGTTGGCCAGTCTTTGAGTTGTTTCCGATTTCATTGCCTTCATTAACAATATCAAACGTCATACTGATATTTTCATCTCGCTCGTGACCGTTAATCTTGCCGAGACAATTCAAATCGTCTAAATCAACTGCGCTAGTTGCCCGAATAGCGCCCTCACTCATGACATTACTGCCTTCGCTAGTGCTCATCTTATCATCCTCTCCGCCAATTCTTTCCCCGTCTTCGCCATCCTCTTCCTCCTCCTCTTCCCCAACCTCGTCACCGTCGTCGGGACTGTTATAGGCACGAGATGGCGTATTCAACTGGATCGACTCTACTGCTTGGCTAGAGTAGTGATTGTCAACAATTGTCATCTCGACTTGGTCTACAACTTCGGTATCCAATTGCGAGCTAGACTCCTTGGTACCACCAACTCGGTGTTGCTGCTGCTCTCCCGCTTGTTGCTGATGTTGGCGCTGATGTTCAACAATTGCAGTAGAATGCGGAAAGTTGATATTGAGCGTATGCTGGATTTGACTTATCCCACCAAAGACAGATCCAATTTCCTCGATTATCTCTTCGTTTGTCCAGCTTCTTCTTGTGTCTGCCTCGAGCAAACTCGAATTGAACGATATCATCATCTTGTTTTGGTCATCAGGGGGCTGATTCAGGTAATGAACCAGCACGATGTCAGGGTTTTGGAGGAGCCAATAGCAACGCCTATGGAAGGTAGGTAAAATGGCGGAATGTACATAGCAACCATAGATACACTCAATCCCTTGGACCTTCAATTTCATATGATCTTCACGAGTTGTCCGTCCGTTTTTGCGCTTTTTCCAACAATATCCATCTTGTCGGTAACGAACCTTCTCTCTAGAGTACAATAGAACCGCTCCGCTCTTTGGCCTGATTTGCAACTCGTTTGTTTGCCATTCTGGATGTGAGCTGAAGTTTGTCAGAATACTTGCAACCTCCTCGTTTGTATACCAGCGATTTCTAGATCCAGAAAATACGACCGACTCTTGTCGAAGTTCATCCTGAGAAACGCACTGCTGTTGCTGGACGAAACTCGCTAGCTTGCTCGAATTGGCTTGATTCATTTGATTACTACTGGCTGCCACTTGCTGCAGTCTTTTAGTTCCGGTTGGCGAGTTAGCTTGGTCAAGATTAACAGTTCCATTTTTCAAGATTGGTGTTGTAACAATCATATGTTGTGATTGGTTTGATATTAGCTTGTTGAAAAGTTCTGTTTTGGTATTTCTCAGATCTGTTTTGCTGCCTACGTTTGGGTCGCTAGGGAAGTTTAGCTCACCGTTGAAATTGAAATTGCTAGTAGAAGTTTTCAGCTGGTCCATTTTTAAAGTTATTGCAATGAGCGGTAGTCAAAAGTTAAATAAGCAATACTTTGTGGGCACCTTTGCTCGCCAAACTTAGATTTGGGTGATAGTGTTGTATCACAAGGGTTTCTAATATTGTCAGGATGGTCAACATTTCGTTTGGATTTGGAGGTGAAATGAGAGGAACTTTGCAGATAACTAGTAGCTCTGAATCTATTCTGACCGCTCTCAGCCCATTTAGTGTTAATCAACTCTCTGGAAACATGGTATGCCTTCGGCTTCGAGCAAATATCGTGATAAGCTTGGAGGCTGATCGAGCACTCTCTAGTTCGATTCTTAATACTTCTATATCCACCCTTAGCTGTCACCAGCTAGTCGTCGACATCTGAAACTTGGTTCATTGGATGGCAATTATTTGACTGTGTGTGATTGTATATGTATTTATATATATGTGTGTGTATATATAGATATATTGTTTATGTGTTTAAAAGCTAGGAGATACCTTCCTCCCGCTTTTGCTGGGCTGGTTTGGTTGGGGTGGGAAATACTGCTGCAACTAAGAAGATATTGCCCCTTATGTGTCCCAATCGATCAGTCTCCAGATCATTGTCTCTCCTCCATCATTGCGCCTGTTTGCCCCTCTTTCTCCACCTATCTACGAGCAATTGTTCTTCTGGTTAGAGCGCATTGAAGACATTGAACATAGGACAAGATAGTGTGGCTCAAAACATACATTTAGATGTGTGGAGGCGCTTGCACTCTTATACGAACAAAAACTATATACTGTAATATTGTCTACCCAAGCATTTAATGTGGCATCATCAATTCAAGTCTCCCTTCCCAAAACTCGCTAACTTGGCTTGGACGCTTTCTCTCTCTCTCTCTCCCCGTCTTTTCAACAATTTATTGTTTTTCTGACATCAAAAGAATATCCTCACCATCTGGCACGTTTAATTTACTTCAGCAAGATGGGGGCGAAATTCTCAAAGTCGTCCGCTCGACTTGTTTCGATAGTGTGAGTTTAACAACGTCAAGCTCGTTTAGAGTGGTAGAAACAGCTAGAGAGCGTCAACAGAAGCGATGTCTTTGACTCAACAAACAGCCGTTATTTGTTTGCGAAATCTGGCTCCCGTTTGCCTGTAAGAGAATCGAATGAAAATTGAAGCGCAACTAGGTTGACTGTTGAGGAAGGGGGTGGAGATCTTCTACAATGGTCTATGGGTTGCCGGCGTACATAGGGCTGTGAAACTGATCTTGGCGCGCCACAATCACCAATAGTACACGACAAATGTCAATACTCTCCTCCATCTCAAAAAATTTTATTCGCTCCTCTCAGGGGGAGCCCCCTTGCGCGCAACATTACGCGCGCGAGTACAAAATAGCTATCCTCGCAAAACAACAGTAGAAAGGTCTTGGCCGATCTAGCTTGCCAAATTCGGGATTGATAGAGTGTACGCCAAGTGTATTTGTCCGTTGGCACATTTTCGTTGGAATTCTGGCCAATAGCCCGCGGATTCGATCGGTGTTATACACGCCCCCTAGTGTGCTCGGGTAATTCCCGAGTTCACCACCAGCCTCCCATTCCAGGCTCAGTACTGGCATTGAAGCAGGTGGGCGGGGCTGGAGACACCCCCCGCGCCCACACAGGGACCGCTGGCTACACACGCGTGCAGTCGAACTCAATACCAAGCAATAGGATGGAAACGTTTCTCAGAATCTCGTTCCTCACGTCCCCCCATCTGTATGCCCTGACAACAAAACCTCGTGATGACCTGGTGATGGCAAGCACTAAACCAAGAACGAAAATAATCTCTCTATTCTCTTATTCATGACCAACAAATTTGCAATCCAAGGGTAGGAATCTTATCTTTTTGCCTGTATGAAGATGGCTGCCATGATAGCGAAGTCAAAAAGACTTTTAAACGGTCTCAATATCGGCAGATGCCAGGTTCAAGACTTTGGTGGCCCGCTACGATGCTTCTATACAGCACCCAATGTCTATGGGCCTGACAGGGGCCTCGACCCTATCAAAAATTTTACAGATTTCAAATGGCCGAATAAAGTGACCACCTTCGAACACTACAAAATGCCACAGGACTTGTTAGATCACGAATTTAATTATCCCATCTGCCGGGATACAATGGGAATCAGGTGGCCCGGTTATTGGTTCAAAAGAAAGTTCGTCTACGTTAAGGAGATGGAGCCAGAGCTAGTGGTTCCTGATCTCAATGGGTTCGAGTTGAAGCCTTACGTCGATTATGCCGTTGAAGATATAGACACAAAGCAATTCACTGCGAAGCAACTTTTCGATTCAGTTTACGCCCCCGCAATCAAGAATGTATTTGAAGAGAGTGGCACTGAAACATTTGAAGTCTCCTCGGAGAATATTGATGAAGCTCGTCTAAAAGCACTCCAGACTGGCGCTGACTTGTTTGAAGAACACAATATCGACGGAGTTAGGGCGCCGATGGATTACCAAGTTGATCTCTAGCTTCATCAGCTTGGAGCCTGACGTATTGTTAACGCGATGGAGTGAAGTCTATGACTCATAGATTTGATCGTTTATTGAGTTCGTATGCTAATTCAACTGTCGTCGGGTCAACTGGCGATATATTAGTTAGCCAGGTTAGCGGCAACACCCGTCAGACCTTGAAGATCCTGTCGCTTTTATTGTTTGTGGTAATTGTGAAATCTTCGTCACGAAGTGAATCGTGGTAAACGTGGCGCCAGTCCTTGATGTCTGTCTGCACCAACTTTCTCATGAATCTCAGCTCACAAAAGTCAATCAAGTTGAGACAACAACCTCGGTCGAATGGACTCAGTGGTTTTCCTCTATTGTCGTGCCTAAAGTGCTCATATCTTCTTGAGTTCATGCTTTCGTTTGTTGTCATCCCTAGCCACATGACTAAATAGAGCTGATTCATGAGGAGTGAGACCGTCCAGAGGAGGAGAATAGTTCCAAGTATCGCACCTATACTGAGCATACCGGAGATGCATAAGCCCTTTGCTATTATCTCTGTTGCGTCCAAGATCCAAGATTCTTCCTCTGCATTTTTAGCAGGCGTCACGCTGACATTACTGCTCCAGTAAAAATAAATAAGTTGTAAGAATATCGTCAAGTTTACTATGACGCTCACGAGGAACCATAAGAAGTGTCTATGATTCTTGGATCCTATGCAATTTCCAACCCAGGGACAATGATGGTCGAATCTTGCAACACACTTGTTACAATGTGAGCAATGTTTGGACCGGAGAGGCTTTCTTATCAGGCATGTGGAACAAAAATACTTGGCATCAAAAAATCCGTCAGTTTCGGCCAGTTTGATTATCGTGTTCAGTTGTTGAGTTTTGTCGATAACAGCAACACCAGGGTCAGACAACCAACACTTGTAGTATGTGTAGGCTTGCAGTGTGGTAAAAACTGAAACAAGTATAAGTAGTGTTGTGCTGCTGTAGATATCTTTGCGTTCAAAAATTAGATCATTGTTAGTTGGTCATTCGATCGAGGGGTAAAAAAATCTTCAAGAGACTTACATGGCGCGAGGAAAGAAAATAGGGTGTAATAGAGCCAGAAGGTTACAGCGAGGTAGACTGCAACTGGAAAATTGGTAGCATGGCCACCGTCTTGAACAAGCTTGCTAAATATCATCAGTAGAACGGTCAGCAATATAAGATACATGACTTTTGTCATGGGAGTGAATCCGCTATCTAGTATGCATACGATGACGAAATAAGCTAAAAATGGGGTTACGTTCCTGGCGGCGTCGCATAGGGGCTTGTTCCTCAAAATTCTTCTGACGAAGTTATTCCTTTGAGGCGGTTTTCTCGAACGAGCTTCTAACATATTGATCAGCCAATGGGTTTGATGTTTGTAAGCCATATCAAGAGGTGATTCGTTATTAGCATTCAAGACTTCAACATCGGCATTGGCCTCTAACAGAAGTGTAATCGCTATGAGATTTTTAGTATACACAGCCCAATGTAGGGCCGTGTTCTTATGTTTGTAATCACACATCCTAGGCGAAGATCCAAGCGTCAATAACAATCTAGTTGGATCAACTTTCATAACTCTGTAAGCGCTCCACATTAAAGCTGTCATGCCATTGGTGTCAGGAATATCGATGTCCATGCCCTTTGCAACTAGATAAGCGACAATCGCTGTATGACCAAATTGTGCGGCTAGGTGAAGAACATTGCACCCCTCCCCATCCAATATGCTGTAATCGGCACCCCTCTTGAGTAACTGCACCACCATGGGTAAATGTCCTTGCCTTGTAGCCCATTGGAGGGGTGTTGATTTGAGATCACCTCCTAGGATGTTGATGTCCGCACCTTTATCCAGAAGGTAGTCGACTATGTTCGTCTGGTTGTTGATAGCTGCCCAATGAAGCAGAGTCACATTCTCAGAATCCCGCTGGTTCACCTCGAATAGATTGGCCTCCAGATATTGCCGGCACTCATCGTATCGGCCAAACTGAGTGGCTCTGACCAAATCGGAGAACTGCGGGGGTGGTGGTAAGGTTGGGGGCTCTATGATCATCTGAGGAGAGTCCATGTTCTTGAGATTAGGGAACCCAATGGACGGCTTTCCAGCAAAATGGTATCGCTTAACGCCTCAGGCAGGAATACTAAGTCTCGATTTGTCTCAAGCTTAAGTTACATAGCAAATTCTTGAACGTTATCATCAGAGTCTTGGTGATGATCAAAGTGGTATCCTTGGTAGCGAACGATTGGTGCTGTATTTTATCTCGGTATTCTTCGTTCAGCGAACAAAAATAAATACCATCGCCCGTTAATGCGGCCCCTCTCTCTTGGCATCCCCTTCGCGGTGCCCATGTGAGCTCACGATCGTCGGCTCCGTATCAGTCCACACGAGGACACAAATTTCGCTTCAGTTTTGCAGTGGAATAAATATGCATCCAATGAAAGCCATAAATACTAGATGTATAAATCGATGACTAGTCTAGGCTCTCAAGTCCATCGTGAGCGAAGCCGCGGATAGCCCGGCAAGTATCAGTTAAACTGCTGCGAACACCCGGAGCAGACTTTTACTCTGGAGCTGTAAATAGAGATTGAAAAACTTGGTCACAGCGTATTCGGGCGATAATTCAAACACCTCAGTACGTGCAAGGATCGAAGATATGCACAGTCATCAAACAAACGAGGACCTTAAAGCCTTTGAGAGACGCTTAACTGAGATTATTTCCTGTTACCAGCCACAGACAAAACGATGGCGTATCATTCTACTCATAGTGACACTATCAACTTCGGTATCAGCCTTCCAATGGTTGATCGACCCGCAAACTGAGAAAGTTTCGTTCCTTGAGTCGCTGCATAATCATATGTTTTTCACTTTCAATTGTATATGTATGATGATATTATTTACACTCGGCATCCACCGAAGGGTTGTCGCTCCAGCGATAATAGTCTCTAGAATCAAGCTAGTATTGGCGAATTTTAACATGTCGTGTGATCAAAATGGACGGCTGATCCTCAGGAGGGCGTCAACATCTCTGTTGTCACATGTACTAGCTTAAACATAGTATTGATCACAAATTTATACTTTTCGACACTCTTCTCTGTAGATAATAAATCTTATCAATAGAACTGTTGTAACCATATGATACTCTCCGCCAACACTCTATATACCTAGGTCACTGTCCGGGTCGTCCTCGTCGAAATCGTCGTCCTTGTCGGGGTAGTAGAATATGCGAGATTGGTTTGGATTTTGAGCCCGTGTGTATGGCATTGTCGACTCTCTCTCATCGTCATCAGATGTCACGATTTTGTAGCTGGCTAACGAGGACGAAATTCCGCCGTCATCAACCTCGCTACTTTCTTCATTAACAACCTCACCGAAAATGTCCAAATTGCAATCGTAATTTTTTGTGACTTTCTTTTGGTCATAGAAACACAAGAGACTTGGATCATAAAAGAATTTGCCTATCTTACAAGTGCTGTAGCTTGTTTCAACTTTCGGTGGTAGGAGGGTCATGGTCGTTGGTACAGTTTCCCACCACATTGAGAGAAAGTATCCAGATTTGCATGTTTTGACCCTCACTACGGCGTCCGATATTTGCTCTAGGTTGCGTAGCATTTTGCCGCACGAGTTTGGCTGGCAACCCTGGTAAATTGCAATAATAAATTGACCTAGATTGAATTTGAGATCCTCCAATAGAGCAGTGAACTTACTGGACTCTTGCGCGTCATGTGTAGATAGTTCAATCTTGGAGACATCGTTCAACAATAAGAACGACCTGTTACGGTCCTCGGTGAGATGTTGAGCTAGCCGATCGTGGAGGTCAGCACCACCGAGGTTGTAATGATCGATCGACCATTTCGATTTTTTCGCTAGTTCTTCGACCTCTCGCTGCAAAGGCCCAAGCTGAACCAACCTCTTGGATATACCCTCAAGGGGGAGTTGTTTCACGACAGGCAGAGCTAAAATTGCCTTCAAGAATCGTGCCTCATCTTCAAGAGTTGAGAAATTCTCTATGATGACTGTTATAATCTTTGGGGGATTGAGTTTCGGTTTGCCAACCAATTCTTGTAATAGTAGATCCATTCAGACTTTGAAGACCAAAGACCTACCTAGATATCTCTGAGCTTCTACAATACCTGGATCGCTGCAAGTCGCAGTTTGAAACACGCGTTGTTCTGCTTATGTTTTAAAACCCAGCTTGCACTGCCAGCTCTGCAAGAAACGTCTCCCTAATCCACAAAACTTTCCATATTCATGTTGAGGTTTAAAAACCTCGCAATCAATTTGACAGGCAGTGAATCGACGCAATCAACTTAACCAATATTCCATCTTATATGATTGAATCTAATGTTGGAGCTCTTCTAAAAATGGATCGAAAACTAATTGAAGAATTCGATAGGAAACAAAGATCTCAGAAACGCAAGCACAAGCGGAGCTCAAATTCCGCAGGTTTAAAATCGAAACAGAATAAGGTTGAGGAGCCAGAGTTTGTGCAACCGTCCACCTCATATAGAGACCGAGCCCGAGAGAGGCGGGAAGGATTAAATAAAGATTTCGAACTTGATCCCGACGATCTGTTGATATCTAACCCAACGATAGCGAACGAGTTGTCGAACGATAAAGTGACAGAAGATGAGAATGAAATAAGGCAGCAACAGATAGAAGATTCAAAGTACCTCGGTGGAGATATCGAACATACTCATCTGGTCAAAGGATTGGACTTTGCCTTGTTGGAGAAGGTTAAAAATGACCAAAAATTGGCGGAGAAATTGTCATCCGATCGGGACGCGGACCGAGATATGTCGTATGATAGTGATAGCGACGAAGAAGAGTTCCGAAATGAAGCTATCATGGCATCGGTTTTAAACTCTTCTTCAACGTCAAACCCTAATAGGCAAATGGTTGACCTTGAAAAGCTTAGAAAAGGCCAATCGACTGAGATAGTTCAGTGCAAGACCGCTCTAGCGAGACGGATATTGAATGTTTTAGATGAGAAATGGCCTGATAGGTCGGATCTTTTTTTACCTGGACGAATGAAATACTCAATATCCCTGGAGGATGAAGGTGAAGACCACCCTGTTGCCACAATCATAAAAAGCAAGGCAGACACAACGATTCATGATGAGGTTGGATCGATAAACGAGTCTGACTTTGCACTGGATCAACTTGTGAGCATTTTAGCGAAAGTAAGGAAGGGCGACTCTCATTCCTCGGAGGCCACAAAGAGGTCAAGAAGTTGGGATGCTGAGGATGATATGAATGATTATGGTTATTAACAAGAGGCTTACTCATACAAGATGATCTAGTCGATCATAGTTATCCGTAATATAGAGATCAATCGTGACGTGCTTAGGTACGGAAAAATTACTCGAAATCTTCGTTTCTGTCTTTGTTCTTGGCGAGCCTCTTATAGTAATTCAATTGATTTTTGAGAGCATCAAACTTTTTCCTGTAGTCGTCAGCTTCATTCTTCTTTTGCAGGTAGATCTCGAGGTTATGATTTAGTTCGCACGTCATCTCATTGTTTCTAAAGTTCAGGTTTTCCACTTCCATCTGCAGGCTGTTGCGCTCTTCTGACAGGTTTTCTTTTTCAAGCTCCAATTTGGCGATGGCATCTCGCTGGGTACTCACTTCACTTTCCAATTCCTCAATTCTTTCGTCACTAACTTTGATGTTGTTTTCCGACATTCTAATTTGGCCCAGCATCAAGTTAACCTTTGATCGCTCTTTAGACATTTCGTCCTCAAGTTTCTTGAGTCGCATTTGATAGGTCTCAATGACGGCATCATGAGCAACTTGAAATATCTGCTCATTGAGTAAAACTTCTACATCGTGGTCCTCGTTCAGCTCCTTTATGTAGTCTTCATATATAATTCGTTGTTTCTCAAGTTCTGGAATCTCCGGAGCATCCCAGTCAATAAGATCCGACGGAACTTGCGATTGTCTCCTCTTAAGAAAAGTTTTGGGTAGCCTTCCTACGAAAGGTGAAAACGGTGTTGCCATAATGAGTGTGACACTTGTTGGTAACTATCATTTGAGGAAATCGGTACCATAAATCAACAGTTTATTAGGAGGAGATGGACACGAGTGATCTGTATCTGTTGCCGAGTGAAACATGCGCCAACTAGGTCCGGATCGTAACGGTCGACTTTGTTGCCAATTGTGTGACTGTGCAGCTTATCCATGCTAGATGCGCGTCTTACTCGTGCTGATGCGCTGCACAAACGCTCAAGCAAGTATGCGTACCCGCGCTCTGCGCCATACTGAACACCAACCAAAAGTGTCTGACCGAAGATTATCATGCACTTACATGTATGTTGTGTTTGATTACTCGAAGTTTCAAAATGCAACTGAAAAAATATTAACCATTCGAGGCGAATGTAAATTCATTCTCGGATCTACTCAGGAAAATTCTATTGGTCTTAGTTTACTCTCGACCATGCTGGAGCATCTCGGATTAAGACACTCTCATGGGAGGACCTTCAAGAAAGCACGACTACTTTAGCCCATTTGGTCCCACCCGAGGGCGCCACCCATGAGTTGCTTCGGTGTCCCAGATATGGCGGACTCTTTTGCCCGAGTTGATGTTGTAGGATTTGAAACGGGGCCTAGATGAGGCAGAGGCAGCTGAGAGGGGATCCCGATCGGCGCTAGAATAATTGATTGACTTGCATCAATAAATTGGCAAGAAGTTGCACTATAAGCTCTGAACATGCCCAGAACCTCCCTTGGAGTGGGGGCTCCTGATTTAGTCGGCCGATGCAAATTTTATGTCCGCTTCTTGGCGCGCGAACCCGCTAACGAGCTTCTCTCACCCACGACCCAGATAAAACCACCCGGTTACCAAGCCGTCTCGCCCTAGGCATATCTCTTGCTGCCAGAACTCGGAAGCCGGCAGGAGAGAGCGAGAGAGAGATATGTGAGGCTGGAATTGGGACAAGGGGGCGGCTGGCGCGCTAGTTTGCAATCTCGAGGAGGCGCGAAAGAGCAGCTTTGGCTGCAATTCTAGGCCTGTGATTGAGTGGCTTCCTTGCTGGTGTCCGAGGGCTGGCCCATGGCGGGCAACTTGATGCCGGCGGACAGTTTTCGTTCAACATTCAGCTAGCGTCGCCAGCTTGAAGCCCGCCTTCCCTCAGCCGGACTTCAACTGCAATAACAGCTCTCGCAATTGGGCCAGATGGGGTACCGCATTTGGCATCCTCTCACACGCACATCTCTGTCCTCGCACGAACAAACTTGGGGAGCTAAGTTTGGGGCACCCAGCTCTTGGATCAGATATCCGACCTTGTGATAACAAATTGCCGTCAAGCTGGCGGCACCATGGGCTTGCCCAGCCAGTAAATGACCCGTGCGTCCAAATCATCAATCAGCCGGAACAGGCCCACCGGCCGGACCAAAGTGACTCGTCGCTCTTGCTGGCGACACTAGAGCAAGCGAGTTAGGGCATTTTCCTGCCTAGTTGGTTCATTGTCTTACAGCTTGCCCACCTAACTCGCTTGTTATCGGTTATAAGTCTGATTTTGGTCCATAGAGTGGAGCAACTTTCTGTCAGCGATAGTCACCGGCAAGAGTCTAGTACACATGCATAAAACTAGTGCGCTTTACATACATTTGGCCTGGAACTCGGCGGACAGAGCCGAGTAGCCCGAAATGCTAGCGATACCTACTCTTCCCGAAGCCTCTCACCACTCAGCTCCAATGCGACACGAACAAGGCGTCCAACGCGAACACGCCAGCCAACTGTGCCGAAAGGGTCTCCCGAGGATTCAGGTTGGTTGGCCGACCATCCAGCAAGTGGCAGCGGCTCGCTCGTGGGACGAGATTTGCGAGGCGCCGGAAATGCTCCAGGCGTCGCATTGGTCTCGCACGAGCACGAGCTTGAGTTTGCGGGCCGCCGCTAGCAACTCCGTCCGTCCAGCTAGCCAGCCGGCCAACTGCCCGTGCATTTCAATTCAAACAAAGAGCAACGAGTATTCCGGCAGCAGCATTCGGGGGTCGCGAATATCGGGCTCCCAATGCCATCCGGTTGCGCGTGTTCAAACTTTGCTGGATAATCTAAATTCTTGTTGCAGCGTGGGCGTCGTAGGGCTAAGCCAGCTCGACTTAGGCGGCTGCAAGTGGGTAGCTACTGCTGCTGCTGCTGCTGCTCCTCCTCCTCTTCACTTACTAGGCGGCTCAATTCTGGCCCAAATCGAACAAAAGGCTCCAATGGGCGAGCAAATGCAACTCAAACACAATTGGCGGCCAGACAAACGAGCCCACCAATCGGTGGCCAGCTAAGCGGCTAACTGTTGGCCTAACTGAGCGGCCCACTCTCGGCCAAGAGAGATAACTGGCCATTGGTTTCATCTAACTTTCGCCGGCTAAACGAAGCGACGCGCGCAAATTAGCTAAAATCAGCCATCCAGTTAGGCAAAGCCGGCTGCAAGCCCCTTTGTTCGTATATATATATATATACACACAGAGACACACTGACGCTATAGAGGCGCGATAGTGGGCTCGCCGCCACCGACGACTGCAACGCCTCCAGTTGGCGCCCACTCGAATGGGAGCCAAAAGGGTGAGCAATATTTGCGGCCGCTTGTTTCCTCGCGGCCAGCTACTTGTGCCGAGCGGCTCCCATCTATCTGGCTCGCTTGCCCAACGGATAGATCGGCGCCGAGGAGGATTGTCGTTCGCGCTCCATCTGCCAGCCCAGCCTTGGCCGCCCCTTTCCGGCTTGGCCATCGGGCTCGTCCGCTCTGAGGGGCCGACGGTGGCGGCGGCGGCAACTCGCAGCCGCGGGCAAGTTCGCGCACGTCGGTGATTAATGTGCAGACTGGTGGGTTCCCGAAATCGGCTCGCCCGCGCCCATTGTTGTTTGGTGCCAGCTTTGCGCGCCGAGAGCCTTCGCAATTCCGGCGCAAAGCTAGCGGCGGCGGCGGCGGCGGCGGCGGCGGCCGAGACAGCAGCACTGCTTGCGCCAACCAGAGCCTCGCCAAACAGACAATGGACGCTCGCCTGTCCACTAATCTATCTCTCTGGCGGAGAAAGGTGAGCGACACTGGGGCGCGAGCCAGACAGCCAGCTAATGGTGGGAGGGGGGCATTCGAGAGTATCCTAAGTGCGCGCTCGCCAGCGCAAACCAAATAGGCGCACGACTCTGGCCGAGCTCGCTGGCTAAAGCGCGCTCGCTTACAGTGCAGCCCAAAGGTTTCCCATTGGCGGCTCGATCGCAATTGGGGCCGCCCGCTGCTCTCAATGGGCTCGTGCGTAAGTTTGACGCCAACCAAACTTGGCATGACGGGCGCAAATGTAAGAGGAGTTGGGCAAGTGGGCACGTTGACGTTGCGCTGACTTGTTGGCTGAATGCAAATTAGCCGCCGGCCGCTTGTTTGGCTCCAGTTTGAGGTTTAAGCTTCGAGCTTCAGGCTTGAGCGAAGCTCAAACTCCACTCCCATCTCCAACTGGCTTCGGCCAGCTTGGCCCCCAGGCTAAATCTGGCGCCTCATTGTTTCTGCCCTCCGCCCGATTGGCCTAGTTGGCTGGCAATTATCTTTTATCCCTCATTTGAGCACGAGCAAAGTTGCGAGAGGCGCCAATGGAGTGATAATGGTGACTCGTTTCCTCCCCTAAGAGAGCTCGCAAACTAGCTTTGCGTCTCCGTTTTGCTAATATTCCTTTGGATTCGGATTTGGGCTCGGGCTGGCAGCGCTCTTGGCTTTGGTCCTTTGCAGCCAGCTTCAACGCGAGGATCCGGAAGCCGGTGTCACTGATCGGTTGTAACGGGTAGCTGGAGTTGGAAGTTGGCCGCCAGTCGGGTTCCACGCGGCCACTGCTTGGCGAGCGGCAGATGGGATGCGTTGCCGGCGGACCCTGCTCGCCGCCAGCATCTAGATTCAAGCCGCCAACCAATCGGCTCAGAGCCGACCCTCGCTCGCCGGATCTGGTGGCAGTTTTGCAGCGGCGCGCGCGCGCATTAAGCTTGATGGGCGGGCTGGCGGGCTTGGTGGGCGTGGCGAGCAGTGGCGACAGCTAGCTCGTCAGTGTCAAAATGGGTAGACTTAATTTCTAGTCTTGGCGAAAGCCTCAATTTGCGCCCCCGAACATGGGCAGCCCGAAGCCAAGCGAATGGGCCGCCGATGGGCCAGGCAGTGGGGCTGTAGTATCAAATCCAGATGAAGACGAGACACTAAACTCGAATCCAACACAAACGAGTCCACCAATAGCTCCCCTCTGGCGGCATGAACAAGACAGACTAAGCTCGATAAAAGCCCCCCCTCCTTTTCCAGCTAAAAGAACCCCATCCCAAGTTCAAAGCCCACATTCTGGCCCCGAGTCTGGCAACGAGCGCACTGGCCTCGCAAGCTCAGCTATGATCTGCGTTTCTGGTGCGCCCCAAGCTGACCAGCGGCCACGGCGAAAGCGCCGCTGCCTTGATTGGGCCTCCAAACCACTTAGCCGCTCAGGTGTAATCTGGTCTCGGCGTCGCTTGAGGCGCTTGAGGCGCTTGCGCCAAGCGAACGTGCTTGGGCCAGTTCCAGCACTGGCCAAGTGGGGCCAACGAACGGGGAGCCGGCTAAGCAGCTGGCCAACCACGTCCGCCCGCCAGAGTAAATAAACTTCTCATGCCTCTTGGACGCAAGTTCAATGGCTGCACCGGGGGCGGCCAGCCTCTCGTTGCAACGGGACGAGCGAGCTAGCTAGCTCGTGAATCATGATTGGCAGCCGCTTATCAGCGACAGCCACTGTGCCCTCGGCGAGCGGGTCCGGCTCAAACCTGGCCGGCTTGCTGGCGACAACGCGCGGCTCAAGCCTCCTAGCCACCCTCCCACTCGAGGATCGCCACTGGACGGCCCATTGGAGCGCGCCCGAAATCACCGATTGATCAAAGCTTGGCAGGTTCGAGCTCGCGCTCGTTCATCTTCATGAGCTCTCTCGCCTCCTTCTACTCTCATATCTGAGCTGGCTCGCTGGCCAGTTCAGCAAGCGAGAATAGATGATCCAGTGATTATGGGACATTGCAAGCACAATGGGCAGGCCACTGAGAGAGAGAGAGTTGTGGGCAACTTTTCTCACAGCGCTGTTCTCTGGCCACTTTTGATCCGATTCTCGCTTCCAATCGGCCAGCCTTTCAGGGGCCAGCGAGCGGAGGGGATCTAGGGCCAATCTGAGGGCTGGTCTCGCTATTGCGCGACAAAGGGCCAGCCATTTGGGAGCCTCGCAAGTGGCAAGCCAATGATATCAAGGCTAGAGGCCAGATTCGTGGCTCGATTGGTCGCGAAAACAATGGAGGCGCCAATCTGGCGCTGAACCTTCCCATTGGCCCAAGCATGTGAGTGAGTTTTTGAGGGGCCAGCAGCACTTGCCTGAGGCAGGCCGAAATAAGTCCATTACGGACCCAAGCGGGCGGCCTCACTTGTTGTTGGCGCTTAATTTGAAAGGGAGACGACTGGATAGGCATTCAAATGGTGCTTGCCGCCGCCCAAACGGCCGTCAGGTGGAGCTCGCCGGGAGTTGGCAGGAGCCTGGGGGCTGGAAATTGCGCGAAACTAGCGGCCACACTTCTCTCTCCGGCAGCAAACGCAAATTCCGCGGAGACTCGCTCGCCGGTCCCCAAATCGCGGCCGCCGATTCCTTTGAGAGCGAGACACTTTGAGGGCCGGGGGATCTGCAACCGCTTACGAGCGGATTATGCAAAGCAAATCGTTCAGCCCTCGGCTCGAACGGCGGGCGTCTTGCTGGCTCCAAGCGCCGCCAGTTGGCAGTCGTAGTTGGGGAGCCCATTGCAAAGCAATGGAGGCAGCAGGGGCCAGTGGATAGAGGCGCCAGGCTACCTGTGCTCGTGAGGGGGAGGCGGGCGCGCTTTGCACGCACGCAGACAGGAACCTGCAGAGATTGGCCCATTCTGGAGGCGGCCAAACCTGAGCTTGGCATCAAAGCTGCCGCCATGGTCCCTTTTGCGCTCGTAGAGATTGCAACTTTAGCGCGAACGGTAGCTTAAATTCCAAGTTGGCCGCCTCGAGGTGGGCATGTCCGCTCTAGCGGGCGAGCAGGGCGATGGTCGGGTTGGGCCAGCCGGTTTGCCGCTTAAAGTAGTGCTGATTGAACACCTCAAAGAGGTCCAACCTAGCCGCCAGGTTGGCTAGGCTTGCATGGCAGAGGCTGGCAATGTAAATCGAGATTCGAGTATGCGAAACCACAGGCATTGAGTTGTCGCCCCCGCGGAGCTGGCTCACAACGCTTCACGATTTTGCCAAGTTCACTGCTCGCGCGCCGCTTCTACATTTGTGGGCCATCCAGAAATCGAGGGCTTTCAAGGACGTGAATGAAGTTACGCGAATGGAAAACTAAACTCTCCCATTCTCTTTCTCGTACTCTTTCAGACAATCACGCTAGTTGCGTCCAGGTAAGCAAAGCATCAAGCAAAATTAGACTGATTTGCCTGAACTGAACCGGGTTCCAAATTGGACGCCTGTTTTTGGTTGAACGCGTTGGTTTAGAAAAATAATTCTACCTCCAGAGTGTCGGAAGGTGAGCTCGTTTAGTGCAAGCTTATTAGCGCCATAGTTGAATTGAAGGGACTAAATTGCCTGACGCAACTTGGCGAGATACCAACTCGCCGAACGAGAGCAAGGGAGCCGATGATAGGGCTATTCTTTACGTTTCTCCATTTGAAGCTTAGCTGAAATTAGTGAGCTTCAAATTGGGAGTTTAAATGAACTCGAATAGATTTCGCTCGCTTTGGGGCCAAATTTGCGTCCGGCCTCCATTGTTTACATCTAACCAGAGTCCAGCCAGCAGAGTGCCAGACGGATGATTCGAGCAAGCCAAACGGCGCTGGGTTGGCATTGGAGGGGTTTTGAATGGGAGTTCAACTCAGAGGAGAGAGGCGAAACGAGCTGCCTCTAGCCTAGCCTAGTCTAGTCGAGCAACGCGAACTCTCGGGTCTTACACGAGGAAGTCGAAATGGAAACTTTGGAGTTCCATCAATTATCATAATGGAAAACATGCTCTCCAGCCGCGAGTCGTGCGAGACTCCAGCTTGCGGCCGACCTTGAGTCTCGCTAACTCGCCTCCTTGCAATGGTAGCTGCCTGAGCTTGGCATTGCTGGTTTTGAGGACAAGAAAAATCGCAACACCATTCCCTGATGTGTTCGTGTTTAGGGCTAAACTGGCTAGCGCTACAATACAACCTTTGGCGGCCACCAAATGGAGTGTTAGCCGAGCTGGGCGGAGACGTTGTCCGTGCTGGGCAATAGGGGCCCTGCATCATGCAGCCCGCCGATGGTCTCTCCCGCTGCAGTGGGCCGAACGTCGCCAAAGGAGGGCCAGTAATTGAAAATGTTGGCCTCTCAAGACATATTGCGTCGACCTGGATTCTAGTTGCAAGGCGACAGGGGGACAAGCTTGCGGCTGCATAGAAATCGAGCCTAGCTGGCGGAAGCGGCAACAGCTCTGGCGACAGAGGCGCCGAAGGTCGAGGCACCAGAGAGGAGACGGCGGCTCCTCTTGGATGAAGTTAATCTGTGTCCAATAGATCTACTAGGCGGACCCATCGATTCAAGCCGTCCTGAGTTTATTTGGCCTGATTAGTTAACCAGCAAAGCGAGCGTCTAGCCGCGAAGCAAGAGGCTTGCGTATATAAATTGGACTCGCTTGCAATTAGAGCAAAGAGCATCGCATGGGCGGCATTCGTTTGCCGGCGCTAGTTCGCCTTTTGGCGTCAATATAAATATAAATATAAATCAACCCTCTTTCTCGTTGGATTAAAAAGTTGAGCCAAAATGATGTTCGAGTTGTTTATAATCAATTTTCTCGCCTCTTGACTCTCAAAGCTCCAAATCTAACAAGTTATCTATTCCCATCTCTCGTCCAATTGGACTCGATCGCCAAACTGGGACTGTTTATTTTTAGCTAGCCAGTGGAGCGTGAGGAAAAAAGTCGGCCCCAAATGTGGAGATCCTCTGGATGATCTTGGACGAGTGAGTCGGTGCAGTGATTTGTTTGCTCTCCAAGAAATACGCAGGTTGAGCAATCCGAACTCTGGCAAGATTAAGCCGGCTAGCTCTCCCATTGAATCCAACCATGACAAAGATTGTGATGCACTCCAGCAAACCAACCAATCGTACATCTCATCTTGTCTGTGTCGCTCGCCTCTAGGCTCGGTCATTGTTGAACATTGAAAAACTTGGCCATGAACATGATGTGAAATGATTGTTTTCCAACACTCTAGCTCAGACCTGAGAGCGCAGCTGCTCGCCTAATAATCGCAAATAAAAGCGCTCTCAGAGTTCGGGTGTCCTAATGTAGCCAGGCGCATAGGTGGCATTCAATATGTGCGATCAGCTTGGAATGGGTTCAAAAGTTGAGCCAAGCTCAGAGAAGCATCAGCTACCTGAATTGAGTCCATTGACAGTATTATAAGATTAGAATGAGTCCATTAGTCATCTATACAGAGACTCCAACTACATGACCCAGTTGACCGCAGTTATTCCCGCTCGTAGCCTCCAAGTTCTACGCTTGAGTCCAATCTAACAGATGATTATTGCTTTCCCGCATAAAAGCTGAGAGGTTAGCTAGAGGTTCGTGCGAGTAGAGAATGGAATGGAATTCATGCAAAATTTTCCCAACATCTGCCCCCTGGGATCGAAGCCAAGCCAGCATGCTCAGCTTGGCTCATCTCGATCATAGGGCTTGGTGGGCGGGAATTACCGCGAGCATTAGCAATATGAGCAAACTCAGCTGGTCAGTCTGCTAGATTGGTGAGCGTAAAAAGGGCCACGACTATGGCCGTATTGCCACGGTGATTGTTCATTTAAATTTGCTACCTTACTATATAAAAGGAGCAGTAAGTGAGCTTAAGCGGCGAGTCTGCAATCGTCCGCATAAGTTCGAATGGGGAGCTTGGCGGTGGCCAGGTACTGATGGTTAATTCAACCTTTTGTGAGTGTCTAGAGTGGCCAAACGTGAGGAGTTAATGCCTCTGATGGCCGAGTCAACTTGCGCGGCCTCATTTCGTTTCTCGTTGGCGCGCAACTTGGGCGCCCCAAAGGCTCGCTACTAGGCAAGACTGGTGCCGGTGCTCCTGCCGCCACCGGTGGCTCTCTTCCTCACTCGGCAGCTAGACAGGCTGGACTCAACAATGGAGGGCTTCACAGGGAGCCGCGCAGGCGCTTGAGCAAGCCGGCAGGCAAACCTGCGCTGAGCCCAGCCGACAGTTCACAAGCTCCTCCTTCCTCCCCCCTCACCAAGGGCGCTTGTTTGTTTGCTAGCCACCCAGCCTGCCTGCCTGCCTGCCTGCCTGCCTGCCTGCCTATCTGTCTGCGCTAGCGCCATCGCCCGCCTTGATGGCTTGCTCGGTTGCGAGAGCTGCAGTAACTGCGGTAGCAAAGGCAGGACCAGTGTCACTAGTTTTCGAGGTCTTTTTCCACGCTTTGGCGGCCCAAGCGGCACGGCATCCAGGCGACCGTCGGGTGAGTATAGTGATTTCGCGCTCTAGCAATGAGCTGCTCGCCTCCGAACGGTGGCCACCGCTGGCGGCGCCATTGCGCGCGCTGCCTCCACTATGCACCCTTACGCTCACAACTCGGCCTCCATTATGCTTCAGCTGGGAACCCCAAAAACTCTGAGCGAGAGTGCATTGTAGGATACGCGCAATTGAAATCTAGGCAAGGCAATGGAGATTGGGCGCCCGCTCATAGCAGTATAGTACTATTTCACTATAACTGTTATTATTATTATTGTTGCTCCCTTCTCCTCTTCTTCGTCTTCCTCCTCATCCTCTTCCTCCTCCAACTTCTACACGCACTCCAACTCCTCGTCCTCTTTATCACTGTCCTCGTCCACTCCAACTCTCTCTCTCCCTCTCAATCTGACTCAAACTTATCCCGCCATCACTTTCCCTCTCTCTATTCCCCGTCTACCTCTCTATTTCCTTGTCTCACCTACCCAGTCCCTTTGCACCTATTATTTTATTGCAGTATGGCATAATTGCACACAAATTACCTTTCCTAATCTCACATATAAAGGACGAGTCTTCCGAGCAAGCGAGCGGAGAGAGGGAGAGAGAGAGAGAGAGAGAGGGCGAGAGTGAAGGTGGGAGAGAGAAGTAGTGAACTTGGAGATGAAACTGGAGTGGAAGAGTTAGAGCTTGGCATTATAAATACCATTATTGGGCAATTCAACTCTTCCTATCAGAATCGATGGGCTCGTTTGGATTAATTTTTACCAAGCAACGGGGGCCAATGAAGTACGAGAAGATCTGGAAACAACTCATGAGATATAATATTATTGTATATCAGCAACATAAATCATCGAAATTCCAACAAGTTGTCCAAAACTAACAAAACAAATGCGATCATAAACAACGAAATCATTTAGCATCGGAACAAATTCAATTCAATTGCTAGCTGGCTCAATCGAGTGAGTTTGATCTTGTTAAGAAATTTAGAGTAAAGATGCAAGAAACTTCAAGTGACATAACCAGATCATCAGCAAAAATTAATGATTTAGTCTCACTATGCACATGATGTAAATTCGCTCATTCAAATACTATGGAACATTCTAATAATTCCATATATATGCAGCCTTGAGATTTGAGCTTGCAAGGTTGATTGTATTTTGAATCAGCTTGACAAGCTGAAAGAGGGAGAGACGGGACGAGACGAGGGAAAGGTTTTGCGACCTTTTCGATCGGCAAAAACATGGTTATGTCGATGGATGCCAGCAGTGATCAAGCTTCGTGCTCACCAATAGACAACTCGGGCTCGAGCGTGAGACAGCAAGAAAGTGCCGAAGAGGAACTCCAAGAAGATGAGCAATCGAAAGCTTCTGGACAGACAGTAGTTGTAACTGCCCCCTCTCAGCCGCCTCAAAATGATTCAATGGAATCCAATTTGGTTTCTCGACCCTCTTCCGCGATGAACCCACCCCAAGATGAGGGAAAGGCGGACACACAAATGGTCATCATGCAATCTCACATGTTTAGACCGTGCCTGGTTGATATTATCCAGCAAGAAACAAGTGAACGATTGATTGCTGGATCCAAGAATGAGAGTGGCGATGCTCTGATTGCTCGAATGAGGGACATAGTTGAGGGTGGCAAACAACACCATGCAAACCGACAGGGGAGTAGCAGTGGCGACTCGTTGAACAACAAACTAGCGAGTGATAGCAAAGAATCACTGGAGGGTGCCCAACAAAAGAAGTTGCGGCATACAAGAACACATTGTAGTCGTCACCATCACCATCACCACCATCACCATCACCATCACAGATCTTGCCCAGCAACGGCAGGGGGACAAGCCCCAGACAGTGGTCATCAGCACAATAAGCCGCAGCATAGCAGTCAACATGCCCACCGACATCATCACCATCATCACCACCATCATCCCCACGATTGGCACGCGAGCCAAGCGAATCCAGACACATCGGGTAAATTGGTTTCAGGTATTGTGTATAAGGAAAGCTCAAGCCAACGTCCATTAGAAACGAATGATCCGACTACCGCTAGCGAGCAGCAACTGTCTGATTGCATTCCAAGAGGCGAAAGCAACAGGCAAAACTTTATGACCGAGTTGAAATCCTCCACTTCCTCCGTTTCATCGATAGCCCACCAGCCAAATTGTAAGCAAAGAGTCGAATCTGACTCCCAAAATGCAAGCAGATCGCCGGAAACTAGTAACGAGAATGCAATCGAAAGGGATGACGAGAACGATGCCTGCATCTTCCATGCGGCTGATCGCCAGCATAACCACCATTCCAAGAACCAGCAACACGCTTATCATCACCACCACCACCATCATCATCACGGTCGGCATCATCATCATCGCAATCATAAGAGGAGACTTTTAACTGCGGGAAATCCAACTGAGGCTGGAAGAGAAGGCTCACTGAGGGGGGAATCTGAAAAAGCTGATGAACCGCAGATAGATTTCGAGAGCAGTATAGAGGGTAGTTCTGAGCTAAAAGGTCATGAAGATCGCCAGAGGAAACCATTTCAAGAGATGGTTGCCCATTCGAACAAGACAAACACATTTTGTCCCTACCACGATCACCGATGTCTGGTACATAGCTCTACCTTGGGTTCGAAGCATCAACCACACCATCACTATCATCGTCATCATCATCACACCCACCTGTCGTACACGGAATCTCAGCAGCACCAGTTCATTAAAAAAGAGGCACCAGAGGATGATCAACAGCAGGCCTCCACGCATAAACATCGACACCACCATCACCATCATCACCATAGGCACCATCTCCACCACCATCATGGTAGACAGCGGCATCGAAACAAGCACAAAAGTTTGAGTATAGCCAACATAGAGACTCAGTCACAGGAGCAGACTGGATCTGAGGTCGACATAGGAAAATCAAATGAATTCAAGGCAGAATGCGAGCACGACAAGACAAGCAATGGCGCCCAAATTGCTAGCCTCTCTGAGCTCCCCACCAGTGGAAGTCAAAATGATCAGTCAATGAAAAGTTCATCAGCTGAAAGGGAAGATTTGCCAACCAAGATGAATCTTGACAATGAAGATGAAAGCCAGATTGTCATGGAAAGAGATAAGCCAATGGCTACCGAGGACTCTACAAACGATACGGGCAGCAATGATCTAATTAAAATGGACTCAACGCCGAGCAATCGTGAGACCGTAGCAGCATTGGGAAGAACAGAGTCCCTTGCGCGCAACGAAACCTTGATTAAGCCGGGTGCCGATTCGAAACCAAGTTCGGAAGTTTCAATCTCTAGACCGACTTTGCAGGGTGTCAAACAAGATACAACCTCAGTAGATGCATCAGCTTCAATTGATAAAGGAAGCGTGAAACAAAATCAGACTGATTCGGGCTCGATCACACAGGCAACGAGTGGTGGCGATACGACACGGCGCACTTCGGCACGCAATTTGACAGGCAATCAGGATGGCTCAGGCGTCAGAGGGAGTTATAACAAACGTGAAGAACTTACCAAACAACTGTCTTCATCACGCGAAAATTCACAAACAGGATCGAAGAGAGAAGATGTCCACCTTATTGAGTGCTTGCCAAGTCAGCCCGATAAGTTTCAACAAACTAACCAGCCCAATCAGATCACCGGGTCCTTTGTCCCGCAAGATAGAAGGTGCCGATTATGCTGGTGTTGCTGCTGTCCGTGCTCTGGGTAAGTCTAATAAGTTCACTGGTACAGCTCTATGACTAGAAACTTCGCTAACAACTTTCTTGCCACTTCAGCCTCTCGAATAAAAACAGTTCAGTAAGGAGCGAAGTTAAGGCAATCAATGAGCCGCCTGCTCCTCAGACTAACAAGTGTCCATCGATACCAAAGTAAGTACAGAAACATGTTTCTTAGACACAATATATCCCTTTCTTACATAATGACTAACACTCAGTCTCCTTAGTGTCCCGCTTGAGGAGATAAGATCATGGGGAGATTCGTTCGATAGATTGATGAAGTGCCCAGGTAAGTATACGCGGATTGTGTCGTCATGGGCCCACACGATAGGACAGCATAACTCATTCACCCAAAACGACTCTCCCATGACAGTGGGGAGGAAAATATTCCAAGACTTCCTCAGATGCGAGTATAGCGAAGAGAACATACTCTTCTGGATAGCTTGTGAAGAGTTGAAGTCAGAGAAGGATTCTAAGAGTGTTGCTACCAAGGCTCGAGATATCTATGAAGATTACATTTCTATTCTTTCTGCCAAAGAGGTAAGTTGGATGCAGAGATAGCTCAATCTGATTAGACACATCGAGCAAAAGCTGATTGAAACTCAATCCGATCGATGACAAAATAGGTTAGCCTCGATTCTCGTGTTCGTGATATCATAAATAATAACATCAAGAAGCCTACTTCGAACATATTTGACGAAGCGCAACTGCAAATCTACACCTTGATGCATCGTGATTCATATCCCAGATTTGTGAACTCACCAATGTACAAGAAGCTAGCTCAAATTCAGACAACAAGTCGGAAGGGTAGTGCATGAATAAAAGGATCTGCAGATGCGAAAGCTGGCATTTATACATCTGTTTACAATGAACTATTTGTTAATGCATACCATACCATTTATCGTGAGCATATACTCATGACTAAAATAAATATATAATGAGTGATATTGTCCCCTTGTTCGCTCTTCAGATCCAAGAGGGGATCGATGTCCCAACGAATTGCTGTTCGTGTCGGCTGACGAGATAGACCATTCTGTTGTTTCCTTTCATCGGCTTCGAAAACACAAATCACCATCGAGATCAGTGGTCGATCTAGCTTGATGTTACCGTAAATCCAATGGCGGGAACGTTGCTCGTGATATACCGCGCGCCATGTTGCTCACAAATATTCGATACTTATTTATACTAGCAAACCACATGTTCTAATAACATAGTAGCGTGATTTCAGACCAAGATTCCGCAATTAAAATTTGCTCATCCTCTATCCATATCTCTAACTCGAATTGTTCAGTTGACTCTCAAGCGGTGCTCTCGTTTCAAAATCATTGATACGAGAGATGCCCAGTATTCAACGACTATCTAGGCTCGTGAGTCCCGCCCGAAATGCGAAGAATATCAACTGGCACCCTGGTCACATGTACGCTGGCACAAAGGCCATCCAGGGAAAATTAAAAACTGTAGACTGTGTAATCGAAGTACATGATGCCAGAATTCCGTTCATTGGTAGAAATGAAGAGTTTCGGAAGCATCTAGGTGCCATAAAGCCGCGGCTCCTTGTGTTAAACAAAGCTGATTTAGCCGACCTATCACGATGGAACGAAATCCAAAGTAGGCTCCGCAGAGAAGGAGACCAAAATGTGATGCTCACGGAACTTAAGGGCTCAAATATGACAAAAGCGTCAAGAAGTCTCCACAATATGTTGGACACAGCTGTCAGGTTGATCAACAATTCCGATCGGTTCAACAGGAGCATGATGAATTTTTATCGAATCATGGTTGTAGGAATCCCGAATGTCGGCAAATCGACGCTCATCAATCGTCTACGCCAGCAATATCTCGGTAGAGGGGGAGAGCCAGCGAAGACAGGTCCGGAGGCTGGCGTTACAAAACACGTAGAAAATATGATTAAGGTCTGCCCCAGGCCACCTATTTACTTATTAGACACGCCAGGTATTCTGCAGCCTGGTGCCACTAGAGACGTAAATCAAGCCATGCGTCTCGCGCTATGTTCAACCATTAACGACAAAGCTGTTGATTTTGAAGCCTTAGTCAACTACCTACTCGAGTATCTCAACAAGAGTGGAAACCATATGTATAAGCATGTTCTTGAGTTAGATCAAGATCAACCGGTAAATAGTTTGGACGATTTAGTAGCTAATTTGAGACTGAGAGGCGATTCTATCCAGCAGTTAGATGGCCTGAAGAATAAGGGGCTCGACAGAGACTCGATATGTTTGGAGTTTATAAAAAGCTTCAGGGTAGGCAAGTTTGGTAATGTCACGTTTGATTGAATAAAATTCTATCAAACGATCACGCACTAAATGAGTACGAGATCCATGTACATTTATTAGAACTACCGTTAGGTCGTCGAGAGATTGAAATTAATGCGACTTATGTTTTTTCGTTTTCTTATGCTTCTTATGCTTCTTCTTCTTTTCGGGGCTAATACTCCTATGGCGTCTACTCCTACTCTTCTTATGCTTTCGATGCTTCTTGTCTTTCTTATGTTTCTTTCTACTTGAAGGAGGACTATGAAGTGCTGGACCAGATGGACCCGGCTGACTCGAGGTAATACCATGAGGTGCGGTTGGCAGATCGGATTGTTTGTTAATAGCTGGACCGGGGGAGTGTCTCGGCAGCAGTTGTCCATCATTGTGGCCTCTGTAGTCCATAGGACCACCGGGACTACGAGGCATGGGCGCCATCTGTCTGTGTAGATCATGATGAGGTATATGGCGCCCACCAATCATATCCATGTGTCCTGAAGCTTGCATGTGTGCTCTAGGATAAGGAACTCTACTCATCATGTGCCCAGGTGGCGATCTCGATCGACTTCGCCGGTGATATGGAGAGGGGGACCTTCGGCGTCTTGGGGAGAATGAGGGTGTTCGGCGCCTTCTGATTGGAGATCTGGGAGAAAATCGTCGTCTTCCCCACGGTGATGGACGTCGCCGTATAGGTCCGAATCCAGCACCACGGCGTCGATCCTGGAACGCGAATGAACCCCGATACGAGCCCCTGTGCCCATAACCGCGTCGACTTCTCGGTGAACGAGATCTGTGCCGGTAAATGTCCCTGCTTCTGCTTCTACTTCTACTCCTACTTCTTCTACCTCTATGTGGGTGACCATAAGGACTTCTCGGTCGGTTTCGAGGAGATCTTGATGAAGAACCAGACCTAGAGTAAGATCGTGATGGTGACCTTGAACCTGAGCGCTTAGAGTGAGAGCTAGATCGTGAACGTCTACGCACCTCGTTGCTAACTCGAGCCGGTGATCGTCGAGAGACATCGGGCGTGTGAGAACGTGAACCCGTGCTAGATCCTGATCGAGAGTCAGCCCGTCTAACATCTGTTGCGGGTACTTCAGAGCTGTCGCGGGATGTTTCTTCTTGAAGCCTCTTCCTTGGTCTTCCCCTAGAGCGTTCATCCAATTTATGATTTCCTGGAGATTTACTGACTGATCTAGAGGGAGGCGTCATTGAACGAGACGATTCCGAGCATCGGCGCCGAGGAGAATTCTTACTCGACTTAACATGTCTAGGATTGGTGTTGTCTTCGTTTGGTGAGGCAACCTTCTCGGCAGTGCCACCTGATGTTTCCTTAGATTTCACTTCATTATCAACATTATCGCTTACTGATTTACCTACACCGTTACTGCTGTCTTGCAAATCTATCAATTTTGTCCATAGTTCTTCCATGAATTTCGAAGCTTTGCTCTCGTCAACGAAGCCGGTGATTAGCATCAGCATGTCTTTGCCATCGGGTTCTTTTTCAGCTAGGTGTTCATGGATTGATTCGGATAATATTTCGTCGTCTTTTTCAAGCACATCCTTGATTTTCTGCTCAATCCAAGGTTTTAAACTACTAATGTCGATCTTGGACACATTCAGCTTAGTGTTCAAGATGGGCGAAAAATTTAATTCTTTGAGCAATTTCTTATGCTTGTTCGCGAACCTGTTATCTTGGTCGGCAGAGGTGCCGCGAAAGAAGCCGGCGTCGGTCATCTTTGTACTGGAGTTTGCGTTTGCTATCGAATGAGATGAAATTCTAATCGATAATGGCGCAACTTAGTTGAAGCGCCACCACCGGGATTACGCTGGTGGCAAGCACGATGATATCTTGTCTCGATTAATATACACGTGAATCAAGCTGGATTCGAATAAAACCTCTGGCGGTGGATGCTGATGAATTACAAACCTGGATGAACTGGACAGCAACCATCAGGACGCTGCGAAACAGATAAATGCTTTTAGACATTGCACGTTACGCGCGGTCCCTTCGGGTGGACAAAAGCTTAGTCCGCAGAAAGACTCACTGGGCTTGCGCCGTCCTGATTGGCGGCAATTCAAATCGAAACACTGCAGTTCTAATTCAGAGATTGTCTAAAGCATGAGCCCCTCATGAAGAGCATGGGGCTCTGGATCTATTACCAAGATATTATGATTCAGGATCGCCTAAGGGGCTCAATCTGGAACAATCAGCTCAACAATTCAGCAGGTTAAACCTGCTTTTTAAACTCTTCGATGTTGGTGACCAACATAGTTAGGCCCCAAAGTAGGTTTAGTATTCTATCCTAACCTTGAGTACTTTTCTCGAGAAACTTGGATTATAGACTTTTCCAGCAAGATTGATGGAAAAGTCGGCGGGATTTCGTCCTCGTTAGCCAGCTACAAAATCGTGATATCTTATGACGATGAGAGAGAGAGAGTCGACAATGCCATACACACGGGCTCAAAATCCAAACCAATCTCGCATATTCTACTACCCCGACGAAGACGGCGATTTTGACAAGGACAGTCCGGACAGTGACCTAGGTATATAGAATGTTGGCGGAGAGTGGCACCTCCATATGGTTGCAACAGTTTTATTGATAAGATTGAATATCTACAGAGAAGAGTGTTGAATTGGAGCCTGAACTGTCTTAGACGATTCTAGCCGCCGAGCCAAGGATAAACTCCGGCGTGAATAGAGTCCCGATTGATTCGCCCGTGTGGTTTCGTCTTATAGCTTCAGCGAATAGAATCGATACGTCTATACACTCTATGTTTGTTCCAGTTGTTTTTTGAGGGATGGTGTTGGTCACAACCATAGCTTTAAACTTACTTCCAGTAACCTTCTGAATTGCATCACCAGAGAAGACTCCATGAGTCAATATGGCGTATATCTCTTTTGCGCCTGCCTCAGAGAGCTTTTCGGCTCCGCTTACAATAGTTCCACAAGTGTCCGCCATATCGTCAACTAGAATGGCCACACAATCTTTCACATCTCCCATGAGTATCATGGACGAGACCTCACCCGATCTCTTGCGTTCCTTATGGATGATAGCACAATTCACTCCCAGCTTGTCAGCGATCGAGGTCGCTCGTTTCGCTCCACCCGCGTCTGGTGAAACTATGACACAGTTGCGCCAGTCAGAAATATTTTCTTTTATCCACCGAATAGCGATTGGTTCAGCGTATAGATTGTCCACGGGAATATCGAAGAACCCCTGAACCTGGTTTGCATGTAAGTCCATCGTGATTATGTGATTGGCACCTGCTACGGAGAGCATGTTGGCAACCAGTTTAGCGCTGATTGGCGCTCTCGACTTATCCTTCCTGTCCTGGCGCGCATATGGAAAACACGGTATAACTGCCGTGATTTTCTGCGCCGAGGCGATTTTGCAAGCATTAATCATGATTAGAAGTTCCATGAGGTTATCGTTGATGTTACCACACCCTGACTGGATGATGAAAACATCTTCCCCACGAACGCTTTCCCTTATCTCAACTTTAGTTTCGCCATTCGCGAATTTGTCTAGCTTACATGCGCCTAGGGGATGGGCGAGCTGTTCGGCAACCCTCTTGGCAAGGTCTTCGTTGGAAGATCCACTGAATACTTTAATAGCCATTGCTTGGTGACGATTTTTCCTAAACACGACCAGATTGTTTGGCTACAGGTGCGTCGGGAGAGTTTTGGATTGTAGGTGCAAGATCAGTCGATCACGGTTTATCTTCAACCTGATGGTTGGGGGTTCTTGTTGATCACATGAGCGGGCAATAGTAGACTGAACGAGGTGGTTGTGCACTTGTCACCAACTTGATGACACGAGTTTAGGACGAAAATGGCGGGGAGATAAAGCGAGAATGGTAGGGATGGCAGTGCTTTCAAATTCAAATTTCGACAGTGCGACGTCGCGGTTTCTTGCTGAGCTATTTGCGCTGTGAGTTTGAGCAGATGAATGTTACTGGTGTTCAATGCCACCAGTCCAGGCGGACTTACAAGAGCGGCGATTGCTGGCCGATAGTCTTACTTTCGTTGTAAACCAATCTGCCTCTTGCCCACGTTTCACCTCATTAACACTTAGCCGAACAATGTATCAGGCTAGTGGGAGCGATTGAGCAAGCTAACAATAGTGTGCTTGCAGAATGAGAGTGCTGGAAAGATGGGGTGAGAGACTAAAGCAGAGATAATAATCTGGAGACAAACGATGAGCAGATCTATGCACTGATCTTGCATCCAACAGTAACCCCATTTACTAGACTTGGTTTGATTGTACTCTTGTTGGCACGATTGTAATCAGGATTTTTAAGATGGTGATCGTGAAGTCCTTCTTTGTCCGCTCGACTAGCTTAGATACTTGGAGGTTGACGATGCCTCGGAACTTGCTATGATGAAAAGGCCCTCAGTTTGTGTTGTCAATTTCTGTTACCATCCAATGGTAAAGTCTGGTTACTAGCATGTAGATTTTGAATAAATATTATGCTCCATATCCTAGTAATAATTTGATGAAAGTGATAATCAATCAGATACTTTGTCGTGATGGCACATAATAAGGATTTATGCTATCTCTAAACGACTGTTTCCAAGACGACCCTTGGGGAGATTCGGATTTGTTCCGATGACACCTTCTCCTCATGATCCTTCCTTAATGGAACATGTGGGAGATGATGATTGGGTGTGAAATTCATGTTACGACTAACTCGGATCCTCTGACGACTCTGGACCCCAAGCTGATCCCCCAACACTAGCGTGAATGGCTTCCTGGTCTGTACGGAAAAGAACACTGACCTTCTAAAGTTTCTCCCAGAAGCTCGATCAACAGGACACTGTCAGCTGTGCTCGAAATCCCCAGCGCCACGGCTGGGCCATGTAGAATAACCCTACGGCTCGTGTGCGCCGAACAACAGCCATCCATTTCCAACGGTTCATTCACGAACGCTCACCGATGGCTCCCATGCAGGCCAGATGGTACCACGGGCAATGCGCAACACGAGCTGGCTACAAGCGGCGGACGGTATGTGATTGGCATCTCTCCTCATTGGAATTGCGGTCACCTCTTGAGTGGACTCGTAATTATAGTTAAGCTCTCTCTATTAAATCAACGGTCGACTCCAAACGTTTATACCTATTCACAACCTAGCCTGCTGATGGTTTTTAGCAGTGTCAACAACTCTCTCACTTTATACTCTACCAAAGATTCTGGCCAATTTCGACATATTGTGACCGCCGCAAACAGCTAATACGATAGATTGCTGCTCTTAGTTCCATGCCACTAGTCATATAAAGGGTATTACGACATCGCGCCGGCCACAGAAGAGATGGGTTGCGTTCAATCCAACAACAGTCCCGACAAGATGGCCCAATTGAGGTCTCGCCAAATCGATGAGGACCTCAAGCGGGACAGCGAGAGAGCGTCGCGAGAAATAAAGCTCCTACTGTTGGGAGCAGGCGAATCAGGCAAATCAACCATTGTTAAACAGATCAAAATAATCCACGAGTCTTACTTCACCAGAGATGAATGCCTGGAATATAGGCCAGTTGTCCATAGCAACACCATCCAAAGTCTCATTGCTATAATCAAGGGAATGAATAAGCTCGGCATTAGTTTAGATGACCCAACTAAGATGGATGACGTCCAATATTTTGTCGAGTCAGTTATAGCGGCCGAAAAATCAGAAAACAAAATGCCTGCAATGACACGCGAGCTTGCGAAATCGATGCAGAGCCTATGGGAGGATAAAGGTGTCCAGAGGTGTTTTGCGCGCTCGAACGAATACCAGCTCAACGATTCAGCTGGCTACTTTCTCGACTCACTTCCTAGAATTTCGGCCCATGATTACGTACCAACTCAACAGGATGTTCTACGAACACGAGTTAAAACAACCGGGATCATCGAGACCAAATTCAAATACAAAGGCCTGCTTTTTAAACTCTTTGATGTTGGTGGCCAGCGTAGTGAGCGCTCAAAATGGATACATTGCTTCAACGGAGTCACTGCCATCATCTTTTGCGTTGCCATGTCTGACTACGATCTGAACTTATACGAAGACGAAACTGTAAATAGGATGGAGGAGAGTCTAAAACTGTTCGAATCCATCTGCAACAACAAGTGGTTCATGGATACAAGTATCATACTGTTCCTGAACAAACGCGATCTGTTCGCTGAAAAAATTCGTCGCTTCCCACTGACTATTGCATTCCCGGAATACAGTGGCCCGCAAGCTTATGAGGATGCATCTGCTTACATCAAATACAAATTTGAGTCTCTCAACAAGCAGAAAGCTAACGGCAAAGAGATTTATACACATTTCACTTGCGCCACTAGTAACCAAAACATGGAATTCGTATTTGATGCTGTAACCGATGTTATACTGCGCAACAATATTAAGAAAGCAGCCCTACAATGATGGTTGCTAGGCATCTAGTCGCGGGTGTTGTTCGCTCTTCAATGTATCGTACAAACAATGACCTGGTAGTCTCTGCCACAAAATCTTAACGCTCAATCTCATGTGTAACAGGAACTGGTAGCTAAAATTTGCAACTATGAGCAAAACTCAAAATGGTCTGTATCGATTCTTCGCGTGCGAAGGTTCTTCCTAGGAATTGTTTTGCGAGTAAGGGAAACTAGTGGTGCTGATAGCTGGACCAGCTAGATCTAAGGGTGCAAGGTTTGGTCTTGGATCATCACACAACCACAACTTCAGTCTAAATGCGTCCAGACCGTTCAAGTAGTAGCGGAACAGCCTTTTGTCGCGTAGAAATCCCAAATTTTCATATAATTTCAAAGCTGGTTTGTTTGTCACCTCAGTCTCTAGAACGATTTCGTCGGCTTGACAATCTCTCATTGACTTAACTGCCAACAGTACAAGCTGAGATCCTATTTTGAGTTTCCTATACTCCTTCTTTACCACAAGCATTGCAATATAACCCTTGTAATGGATAACGGGTACAATTTCCTCCTTAAAATGGTCGCATGGATCTGGCTGGTAATTTTGCAACTGTTCACATTTATCACGGATATCTAATTTGCAAACTATAGCTCCGATACACTCGGCACCATCGTACGCCTGTTTTCATAATGAATTGGTGATTTAGCAACTCATAATCTAGGACACGATGAGAGACTAGGTCGAGAACTTACCACAAAGCACAATTTACTCCAATTATTGATGAAATATCTATATGTGTAAACCGAGTATGGTTCTGAGAGGTCTTTTTGTATCAATTGCATGATATCTGGCATTTGTGCTTCAGACTGATAGCTGACATATCTAATGGAGTCAGGCATAGGAAATGACAACATGTCATTTGATACCTGAGCCATCACCAGTGACCTCGAACTCTCTTATATTTTTATTCGTGAGGTCCACCTTTTGCAACTACATTATGAGCCTCGAAATGGCAAATAGGATATGGATTGAAAATGGATGTCTTATCTATAATTCAAGCAAGAAAAATCTTCAGATCTATTCCAGTTTCGTATTTAGGGAGACTCCAAAGCGTTCGAACGAAATAATTCTCTCATGCGACAGCTTGGAAAACCAAGAGCAAATCTTCTTAGCGCTCTCGTCGGCTTTGCGTATGTCCCATTGCGCATCACGATGCGTCGTCCTCAGACTCCGGGGATAGGTCCTCGAAACATGTTTCGACTGAGAGTCTAGGATGGACCCAAACGTGCGAGCCCGTTTTTGTTGATCCCAACTCATAGTAACCCTCGTTTGCTCAGGGCCAACAAGAAATGCCGAACGAAACAATGCTACCTGCTCTAGGAAAAGGAGGTTGGGATTGTTCAAACTCTGAAAGTCAAGTTTAGTCGCTTCAAGCTCAATTTATTCGATTTTGTGATCCGATTTGTTGCAAGGAATTGCAATCACTTGCAGACAGCTATTACAGAAATCAGATTGATGGGCTGAGCTTTAGGGAAATTAGCGACAACGGGCGTCATCGTCTTGGTGCTGATAATGTTTGAGGCTGGGTGCTTAAACAGGTTGTTACAGAATGATCTTTTAGCTGCTTGTGATTGTATATTTGAGGATCTAGTTAAATTTGTCAATGTATTTTGAACGCTCCTGACAAGATGAAATCCCTTTTTGGCCGCTAGTGATGGATTTTTAGAGTTCCCTTGAGCACCATCCTCTAAGGTACCTGAAGTTTCATACATATCACCATCATCCTCGCAGCTCCCACCAGATGTTGAAGCTCTTGAAAGTGCAGATCTAGAACTTTGCTCTGAATGGACTTGAGCTGAACTAGGGATGTTGGAACAGGTTCTGTCCGAGCCCGCGCTCGAGGGTAGGATCGTTTTTGGCTCCTGCAAAAAATCAAGTGAATTACGAGAGGATTGATGGATGCATAAGGATGAGGTTGATCGAACACTAGCTAGTTTTATCTGGTCGAGGCTTCCCCCTGTATTTTCGACATCTTTCTCTTCCAGCCCCGAATTTTGTTTCAACCGATCGCCAACACCCAAGTCAGCCTGTAATTCCACATTTTCCTGCAAACTATTCGTTTTAGTATGCTCAAATGCCACTGTCTTCCTCCTACTCTTGTATCTAAACAGTGGCCGCCTTGCTCTTTCGTCACGAGCTACGTTTATGGAGTTGGATCCAGATAACAAGTTTAGGATTGAATTTGATGTCGAATTTGAAAAACTTCGTTCATTGTTCGACTTTGAATGATTTCTCAGCCAATAAGAGTGTGGTTTTGTCGATTTTTCTGGAGCTATAACTCGCTCAGATATCAATTCGGATGACCTTCTCAAATCCCGACTCGAGCTGGTATAAACCATCGAATCAGAAATTCTCGTTGCCTTGATACTCTTGACCATAGCTCTACTGTGGACGATCGCCATCGAGGCTCGTCTGAACGAAGATTTCAAGTTCTCGTAACGGTTGAGATAGGTGCTGGCTTTAGGTGCTGCGCAATCGACAGAGACTTGAGAGCCCAAAAGTTCGAAACTATCCGGTTGCTGCTCCCGCCTAATTGTTTCACCCGTAGAATTTCTTTCCCTCGCTAGTTTAGTCACAACTGATTGTGCAACCTGACTCAATGGTGTGATCAAATGAACTTCAGGTGTTGCTACCTGAATGCTACGCGCCAAAGAAGCTCCGATTGGTTTTGATTTTACTAAATTGCCCCACAAAGGTGTCGAGTTGTTTGATTGCTGACCTACACTCAGCCCAATACTTGGTTTCCAGTGAACAATTGTCGATGGGGAGTTTCTTCTATCCAAAACTTGTTGCTCGTTCAGGTGCTCAATATGCAAACAAGCTGGATCAATTTGTTCGATCAAGCTTGAAATTGTGTTTTGTAGATGCTCACCTGATTCGGCAACAGCAACCTCTGCAAACATAGCCTGATGACGGATTGCAAGCATTCGCCCGTCTTTGCTTGGAACCTGTCGGCCATTTTGTTCAAGATCCTTCTTGTTTGCCAGCAACAGTATAGGCCTTCGTACGGTTCCATTTGTTGCGCAACCACAACCACCACTTGAACCACTGACCAACAGTCTGTTCCCTGTTGCCCCTTGGCCAGTATTTAATGATAACCTATTAAATAATTTGCTACTGATTGCGTAAGTATTAGAATTATTACTGCTATTACTATTACTATTGCAGCCTCCACTGCCGCCGCTGCTACTGCTACTACTACTACTGTTACTGCTGCTTATGTTACTCGTAATACTGTTGGATCTGCTATAATCATAGGGCTGCTTGTTATCATTTGGTGAGTTTATATTGTTTGCAATCAAGTTCAGGTACTTGATTGCCTTGTTGAATGATGCAACATCGTTGATTGCATATATCACAATGTATGCGTCCGCCCAATGAAGTTTGTTCAGTAATTGTTGTCTATCATGCAATTCATTGTCAATTTGTTGATCTAAGGCCACTCGTGTGGCCAATGATTGATTTGGATTAGTCTTATTTGATTCATTGCTTCCATCAATGTTGCTTGAGCTGGCAAAAAATCTGTTTGTATTGTTGAATTGAAAATCCCTCTGCTCGAGCAATTCAACAGCGGTGGTAACGTTTCTCTTCGCATCAAATCCAGTTGGATGCCTATAGAGCCAATCGTTGGTCGATTCGCAGTACTCTTGAATAAATCTACCTGTCGTGTACCTGACGATGGAGGCCGATTTTCCAACATGCTTGTCGCCCAAAACGAGCAACCTAGCGCTCAAGCACCTGGATGTCGTCCGTCGTCTATTTACAACCATGTTTGCACCTTAATCTTGCGCTCATTTTGCCATTTGATCTCAAAATAGATGAGCTCGCAGGTGGGTTGCAAACTCTTAGCTGGCAGATCGAGCCGATCGCTTGCAAAGTAAGAGTTGCAATTTCTATTCAATGGTCTTTGTGGCCTGAAGTTGTCGCCAAATACGATGGAGAATTTTTAGCCAAATCCGGCTGAAAGAACAAGATGTATTTGGCTGAAATGGGGGAGATCGTTCAGTTTGCACTCAAGTCGGCGCCATTCAACCCGTCGTTGGCCCTCAATTAAGCGGCAGGAAAGTTGATGGGCGACAAACTATCCAGCCAAGCTAATGTGAGCCATGAACCACTCAGTTTCAAATGTAAAAATATAATCGATAGGCCTCGGGGGGCCAGTGGACTAGGATGACGCTGCAAGCTCCCACGCTAATGAGCAACTTTAGCCCCCCTTCCCACCTTTGGCAACTAACTCTCAGTTATTGAAGCCTTTGAACCAGCGGCTAAACTCATTCCTCAAACTGGCTGCCCCAACTGAGCTCCCGATCTTGGAGGCCAGAGTGTTTCGCTTATAACTCGCTTGCTCGCGACTAAGACTTCCCCTCCTTGCCGCTCTAACTTGCGCAAAGTTGGCACTGAATTTAGTATTCAATGCAGAGGTAGCGCCCGACTTGGATAACAGCTCCCCGATTAGTTGGCTCCTCCTTGGCGCTAAATAATCGATGATACTGAAGCTTGAGCTTCTTCGCCAGCTTGTTTGCCTTCGCGTCGACGACTTTAGACTTGGACTCGTCGTTTGCTTGCTGGCGGATGCAGATGATTTTGAGGTTGAGGATGAGGATGAGGATGAGGCGGTTTTGGCGGCGGCAGCGGATGATTGATTTGAGATTCTACTTATTCTATTCCACCAACTATCGCTCTTTTCCACCGGTTTTGTCAACATCTTCTCCTCCAACTCTCGCTCAATGGGGGAGATGGAGACAAAACTCTCCAGCCTCCTTCCTCCAACGGTGGTGGTGCTGCCAACTAAGCGGATAAAATTCAAATGATTGATCTGGACAGTGAGCGAGAAGTAGAAACGGGATCCGTTGGGGGCGAGCGGGCATCCCCTCTTCCGGCCCCCACCGCCCGCTCCCCTAAAACTGAGTCGACTCGAACTGCAACACTCGTCCCCCTAAATCCAATCAATGCAGGGGGCCCGCAGTCGTAAACTGAGCTTGCAATAAATGCGCTCCGGGTTCAAAGACCGTCGGTCGGCGGGAGGCAAGCGGCCAAGCTTAAGCTCGCATGCGCCGCCTGGCACCTAGCTACTTTCGCGACTTGTTAGATGCAGCCCACGCTCTTCTTGTTTCGCGCGACAAACGAAACTTAAATCGTCGCATCGATCGCGCAAGCTTAGCAGCTCCAACAGCGAGGCCGCTGAAGCCAGCTTGCCGGGCAGATCGGCTGCATTGGAAAAGGCGGCTTTGCTTGTATGCTCGTCCATGTTCAACTATGCAAAGGCAACTAGCTGCATCTGATGCGGTTGCTTGGTCGGGGAATCAATGATTTCAGACGACAAGTGTGTCGGCTGACGAATTGCGAGTGCATTGAACTCGTCAAAGTTGAAGCAGCCAACGAGGCTTGTTATCGCACTTGCTCGAGGATCTGTGCAGTTCGTGAGCTGGACGATTGGGCAGGAAACTGGGGAGGAAACAAGGGAGGGAGAGGAGCGCTGATTGAATTCTTGCATGCTCCTAGTGGGCCATCCACCATTGGCTCTCCACAACTTGCGCACGAAAAACCAACGCTATTGCCTTTCCACATCCGCTCAGCTGGCCGGAGTTTGGGTTGCAGTGGTGAAAGCGGGGGTCAATTTCGTGGCGGATGTGCGCCGGCTTCGGCTGCCACGGAGGCCGAGATTTTATCTCGTCCTGATGAGACTTTTCGCGCAGATCAAGCGGCCCTAAATTGCATAAACCGGCCTAGCCTCTCTCTCTCTCTCTCTGCCTCTCTTGCCCCCTGCGCCTTCCTTCGATGCCGTTTGCACCTCCCCTAATGGAATGGTATTCAGCAGCCAAAGCTGCTTTGCATTTCGCCGGATGCTCAGGGATGATTGACCCGCAACTCAGCAAGCTAGCCAGAGTTCGCCTCCTCAAAGCGCAAGCAGAGCGAACTTTGGCCCCTTCCGGGCAGGTGAGTTTGATGAACCCATCACTGGACTTACCTTTGGAAGCTTTGGCAAGTCCAATAGTAGCTCAGTGCAGTGATATTCGCGCGCCTGGATTGCGATTGCCCTATTATGTGCTTGCCAAACAAACTGGCCCCAAGCTCGCATAGAGTTCATCGACTCACTGGACTAGTTTGCTTGGGCCAGCAGTGCTCGCAAACCAAGTCTTGCTCGTCCCAGCTCGAACCTCGAGTGGTCAATCGAGCCGGGCAACGGTGAAGCCAGTGAGGTCACACGAAACAAGCTCGCGCTCGCCACTAAAATTCAGCCCCCTTCCCCAAAACTGGTCACTGAACTACTTGAATTTGCTGAGAGGCAGCCTAACCCCAAATGGAGCCTTTCTATTTGGCCGGCGATCATCGATTCGAGAATTCCTAATTCCCTCCTCCAGATTGAACCCGCTCGTATGGACACTCGACGCGTTTCGATTGCTTTCAGGGGCAAGTAGATGGTTGGTTAGGTTCCACAAAGCCACCCACTCGCCCAATTTGGATTCAATGCGCCCTGTTCCACTCGAACCTATTGTTTGCAAAGGAACAATGTTGCCGCTGCTTTGGGATGAGCCGTATTAAATGCAATGACCGGATGCGTTTACTGGAGCAATGAACTCTGCAGGCGCTATACTCTAATCCATTGTCTGCCCATATTTGTGTTCAGGCTGACTTGCCAGGGGCGCTTAGCAGCAGCTCGGCAGCTGGCATTGCCGCTGCTGCCACCGAAAGACAATGTCCAGAGTGAGGCTGATCTAACATGACAAAGAGCATTAAGATGCAGCGAATCTTATGAGGCCCGAATGTAAGTTGCCGTTTTGTCGCTTGCAAGCATAATTTGTCGGTGGAGCCCCGAAAAAACCACTCGACAAACTTGAACTCGGCCCGCCATTTAGGGCCAACCAGAGGGATTGAGAGCGGTCAAAAGTGCGACCAATTTAACCTGATACTAATGATTGAGCGTTCTCGTAGACTGCACCTCGCAGGCTGGCCGGCGGTCAATGGCCTTAATCAAGTTTGGCTGCCAGGATGTTGACTCGGCCCCTTGCCTGCTTGACCGGCGCGGATGGCCTCGCAGTCGAGTGGACCCAAAACCAATGGGGCTTCTAGTTCTTTGCGGCCTGGGCGACAGGGCCACCAGCTAAGCTCGGTTTCTGGTTACAATCGCTCCATTCATTGATGGCTCACCCCGAATACAGGGATGAAATTTGACCATTGTAGGGCCGGGCGCGGGCCAGTTAAAGGCCGGTTGATTGGTTGGAGTTGGTTTTAGCTCGAGATTGTTTGGCAAAGAGGAGTAATTTTTCCACCTAAAACCACCTTTATATAAATAGAGAGGTTTACTGATCAGGCCCAAAATTTGACAAAAATTGTCATTTCACTCCAAGTTCTAAATATAGATCTCGACTCGTTCAGCTCGGTCCTGCTAAAGATGTCCGCATGTTTCCAAATGCACACTCTATTTCTCTTTGCAATCTAGCTTAAATTGCGATATTTCGAGCGATCCAAAACTGAGAATGCAACTCATTCTGGAGTTGCAATCCTTTGTTTACGCCTAAATCAAGATGGTTTCGACGGGCGCCATTTTCAGAGCTGCTTTTACAACCCTCCTCGAAATTGCAATCCTCCAGCTAGTGATCAGCCTGGCAACTCTAGCTGGCCGCCCGAATAAACAACGCGAAGCTCTGGATGAAAATTTGAGCCAAGAGCAGGTCAAGTTGTTGTCGTTTTTAAAATCGAAAGATACCTGCGGAACAGTAAGTAGGCTCATTCAACTTTTGTCATTGGTTTCAACTCCCAGATTGCTAACTGTGATCAAGTGCTCAGTTGTTCATAAGCAAAAAGCAAGGGTTTGATGTTCACGAGTACAAGGTTGTCACAACAGACAATCACGAGCTCAAACTCCATCGGCTCATCCATCCATCCGACCAACCAAACAAGGGTCCAATTGCGGGCAAGAAAAAGCCTTACCTCCTTCTACATGGCTTAATAGGAAGCTCGGCCAGCTTCGTGAGAAACGTTGACCAGCATTCTAGAGGCACAAGGGAGACATTTGAAACAGCCCAGCTGATTGACGATATCTTGACCCATAGAGAGGGCCAATACGAGCACCATTGGCGATCGACGGCCGACAAATTCAACGCGGCTTTTCAGGGCGATACTTCGCGATCCCATGAAGCGCTCAGCTTCGGTCAGAAACTCTTTAAGCAATGGCCAAAGGCTCAATTTGGAAGCCAAAATTACATAGACTTTGATGGGGACTCGCTCAATTTCGGGCGCGAATTCAGGCAGGCGTACAGGAAATTCGAGCTCCCAGAGGCCTCGAAGGGGCACATCTCAAACTCGCTTGCCTTCACGCTAAGCAACTTTGGCTACGATGTATGGCTGATAAATTTGCGCGGAAATCAGTACTCACGCTCGCACAATGGTCGCCTAACGAGCGACAAGGCGGAATTTTGGGATTTTAACATTGACACCTTGATCAGGGAGGACCTATTGGCTGCAATCAACCTGGTTAAGCGAGCAACAAAATGGCCCTCGCCAATGGGCTTCATCTCTTACTCCTACAGTAGCGTTTACATTCTCGGCTTGCTTACGAAGTTTCCCACCTACCAGGAGAGCCTCCAGCCCGTGATCATGATTGCGCCAACCCTGCTCACGGGATCCGCGACCAATCTAAAGTTCATAATGCTGATGAAAGTGTTGATTGCCACGCTTGTCTCACAAAACGGCCCATTTCCCGCCATTGGCCGGGCTAAGTCAGACAAAATTACCCGTCTCATCTGCCAACTGCCGGTGGCCTCCAAGTTGTGCAGGTTGATTGAGACGCTCCTCTACGGCCGAGTTAAGGGTGTTGGCGATTTAATATTTGACAACAAACAGGGCGAGCTAGTTAGGCGCGATGTGGATTGTGGCCAGACTAGCACGGCTGTTTTACGTCAAATTGTTGAAAACCTCTCGCAGGAGAGCATCCACCCAAAGTACCTGCCCTACGTTGAGGCGAGAAATAAACTCATTCGGGGCGGCCGCTTGAGGCGCTCGGTGATGCTGGTGCGCTCAGAATGGGATGAAATAGCAACTTTAAATGGGGTTGATAGGATTAGAGACAGCGCATTGAAGCTTCTAACTTTGGTTGATTTTGTTGTTAAAGAGACAAAATTTGATCACACTGACTTTCTATTCTCGAAGAGAAACCAATTTTTGGTTAACGGCGAGATAGCTAGATTGGCAAGCTTGTTTGACTTTATGATTGATCGCAAATCAGCCAACGAGCCAACTGTAGGAAGCCGTGGTTATTAAAACCGTGCCCGCTTTCACCCTCAACTGGGGCTCCCGTGTATTTATTTGCGGCTATTTGTAAATCGTAATCAGGCTATATCATCTATGGACTTTTTGTACAATTCAACGACACTCTCAAGTAAATTTGTTACATGACTAATGCTCGATTTGAGCTGCTCGATTTGGAGTAGGAGTTTCACTGGAGCGCTTGGATCGCCCGCAAGCTGGCTGGCTAAACCGTTGGCCAGCGTTTCCGCCTGAGGATATGGAGTTGATGGTGTTCGCGGACTTGAAGCGCCAGAGTTTATGCGAAAGAGACAACCGGCCGAGCGGCTCGTCCTCAGCTCGGCAGGCTGCTTGGTGCCATTCTGCGACTCGGTTGCGGCGGCCGCCATTTGGGCGCCCAGCCCGTTGGCCAGGCTCATGGGTGCGGACTGTTGGTTTGCAGTGGTTGTTGATATGGATAGGGCCCGCTCGACCCCATTTTGAGGGCCCTCGCATTTGGACGGCTGGAGAGCGTTTCCTTGTAGGGCCGCTAGCTGGCTTGTTAGCTGCTCAATATTGCCATTGGTGAAGCCGGCCGTAACTGCTGCAACGCTATTTATGTGGTTGTTTGTGGTTGTCAGCTGGAGGAGACTCGGTGGCTGCGCTTGGCGCATTGTTGGCGCTCTGGGCGCAGATAGAGGCGGCTCGAGGGGCATCTGCACTGGGTCAACATGATGATTTATCGGCCCAGAATCGTGATTGTTGGTCGAAACTGATCCCAATACGCTAGATGATTGGCTCTCGTTGATGGTGCTCGAGTTGGAGCTTATGCTCGAGCTTGAGGAGACGCTCGACGATTGGTTTGCGGTGGTCCAACTTGCTCTTGATCCTTGCTGCGGGCCGCTCGACTGTGAGCTCGTTGTAACTGAGCTGACGGAACTTATGGATGAGAGCGAGGGACTTGTGGGCAGTTGATGGACTCCTGTTCCGTTTGCACCATTTGCCGCATGCCCATTCTCCAAAACGCTAGCGGACACCAAGTTTGGCGACGAAACTGGACTGGCCAGACGGGCTGCTGATGGCGATAGGGCTGCTTGTTGCTCGGTTGCGCTGCTGTAGCCGTTCGAGTTCGATTGCGAGAATTGATTTGAAGAATGGCCAATGTGATTCATGTAAAACTCAACCAGATCACTGTGGCCCAAAATGGAGGCCTTCAGAATTTTTGCCACAAAGAGAAGCTCCCAGGCGTCAAAGTCGCACTTATCGCGCAATAAGGTTGGAATCATAACGGCACTCTCGCTACTCTCTATAGTTTTGAGCAAGTTTTCAACGCTCTCGAGCAGGCTGCCCCGATTTACGGGCACTTTTGAGAGCATCTCAACAACCGAGTTCCTCCTCACTCCGTATGGCATCTTCGGTCAGCTTTTCCCTTCTTCTTGCTGGTGAAGCTTCGGTCCAGTGTGAATACAATTGTAGCCCCCTCTATCCGGCAGCAAAACGCGAAAATGTATCTCACTGAAAGTATGACGCTCGAGCCAGAGGTGAGTGAAACTTGGTTGGCTTCTGCTGGGCTAAATTGCGTGGCTCCTCTCTTTCTCTCTCTCTCTCTCTGCCTCTCTATGTTGACATAGCCAACATTTGCAAATTTGCACCTAACTTCTCGGCTTGCTCGCCAACTGAACTTGAACTCCGTTTGTCAGACTAACCTTGGCCACCATCGGCTGCTCTCGACGTACGATCATCTTCATGCGCAACCATCAAGCAGCACACCAAATCCGCGCCGATCTCCTCTCGACTTAGCACCGGCATCAGTCAGCCTGTGGCTCTTGCTTGCCTGGTTGCTTACAAGCTAGCTTGAGCTAACAAATCGCCAATTCAACGCGCCGAGCAGACTTGTGAGCCCGAAGGCAACGAGGAAGAATCCAGGTGAGCCGGCGAGAGGAATGTGCGAGGTGTGCAGGTTGCAAAGGTTAGCTCCTTGGTTTGGGAGGCTCAAGTGGCTGAGGCCGATTGTGTTGCCACTTGCAGCGCGAGTGGAACTTGTTCAACCGCCTCCTGTTCAATTGGGACGCCCAAATCAAAAGTGGGGAGGGCACAATTTTGGTCCTCGTTGCCAGAGCCGTCCGCCTGGAGCGCCGAGGCTCTTGGATTCTACAACTCTTTGCCTTGCTCATCTGATATCCCTTTGCCATTCTAAACTCCTCTTCCCTCTCCCTTTCTCGCTACCCGACTTAAGTTCACTGGAAAGTCCGCTAGTCTTAAATAACTCGGGACTCGAATTTTGCTCAAGACCAACACTTGTTGCCAAGCTTGCTCGAGCGTCTATCCAGTTTTGCAAGTGCTAATGTCGCTGGCAAAGCTTCATGCAATGAAAGAGGGAGAGAAAGAGAGAGAGAGGACGAGCGAGAATAGTTGAACAAGATTGCATTGATCGTCCAAGTGCAACCATTGAACTTGCCAGCCTCTAGTCCAGCCAAGCAAACCATTTGAGGCTTGAACCCTTGAGTTCGCTAATCTCAAGCGTCGGATCGCGAAGCAGAGGAGACAAGTTCTGATGCCAAATTTCCCCTTTCAGAACTTAACGCAATTGGCGTGACTCAATCCTGGCAATCTAGCATTCGAGCTAGGTGAAACGTTATAACATTCTCGGGTTGCTTACAACTCTCTCGTTTGGTTACTGCTAGCCGCTAGCAAACCATTCCCTGCATATGATCCGCATGTTCAAGGGCTCAATCTAAGCAACAAATCCGAACTCGTCGCTCGAACGGGCTACACTAAGTAGCGGACAAAAGCTCATCCCAATGACTCCAAACCATCTGCCTCTGATCGCCGATAGCCAGCGATTTTGTTGGCCAACAATTTGCGCTTGCCTTATTTTATTTTACTCTGCTTGCAGCTGTACAAAATTTCCCCAGATAGATAGGAGCCGACAAAATGGCTTGGAGATGCGATGGTTCGATATGATAAAGCCACCCATTTCTGATGGTTACGGAACCAGGTGGTATCACTCGGTAAGATCGTGCTCGCTTGTCCTCTTTAGGGTTGCAAATTTTGCGCTTGCAAATCGGAGGCTTTGAGGTGGATGGTGTTACCGAAAACACGGAGAGCACAATGAAGTTTTGGCTCCTTTTAATTTTGATCCTCATTCATGGTAGTCTGGTTCTTGCTAATGGCGCTCAAGAAAACTATCTTGCAAGCTTCAGAACCAAGCTCTTGGCCCGGCTCGAATCTGGCCCCGCAGATAACAGGAGGGTCGCTGTTTATGAGGTCGAGGAATTCTACGATCGGTCCCGTGGGCTCGGAAGAGCCACCGTGCTTGATAGCGAGGGCGAAAGGATTGAGCTGCTCGTTCATTTAAAGAGCAAGATCTACTTTGAGGGACAATATGGAGTGGATGGCGACCTCAAGAGATGTGAGGTTTCTCAGAAGAGACCTTTGGGCGGAAATTTTGATCTGTTTGGGCCACTCGCCGCTGGGCCAAAGGAACGTCAAGAGCTTGGATACATTGTGGGTCCATCTGCGTTATTATACAAATTTCGTGAAGGTCTACGCTCGAAATCGGAGGCTAGATTGAGGAGCCAGGCTGACTCAAATTTGGATGGGAGTAAGCAGATAGACGATCGGCGTCGCTTGATGGTCGATCCAACACCACTTATATTTCAACTGGAGGATGGAACAGAGGTTGTCTTCCAGCAATCGGACTTGCCTTTGGATAGATCACCATTGTTGGCTGAACTTGCATCGTTCTTATCTCTCACAGATAAAAACGGCAACTCATACCAGATCGACTACCTCTTCATCGAGAGCGGCCAGTTCAGCTTCTCAGCGACTTACGACCCATTCAAGTTGCCGTCCGTATATTCCTGCCTCTCGCCACATTTGATCGGCGAAGAGTACCAGTTGAGCTCCACCTGGGCCAGAATATTGGAGATCAAATCGAACCGAATGAGTGCTGCGCTCAGTGGCCTATCTGTCTATCCTGGTGGCGCCCATCTAGCTCTTGACCTGGGCATCTCCAAGTTCATGCTCCGAATTGAAGGTCAATCTCGAGATGTGTTCGATATCAGGCGTAGGCTTCTGTATTCTATGCCTGAGAATCCAACTCCAAACGCTTTGTCACCGCCTACAACTGTTGCTGATAACTCAACTGGCAATATTGAGGGTACAAACAATGGCGAATGCCTTGTTATATCAAACAATGCCTTCAATGGAATCAATTCCTTGATTAGCATCGATATGGAGTCTTTGGCGTCCCTCGATCGCTGGCGTTTCTTCATTGGTAACACCAATTCAATGACCTATTTGGGCCGAACAAAATACAAAGATCGGCAACTTGTGCATGAGTTTGAGTTAAATTATACACAATCAACCTATTTGCCTGCCTATTTAACGATTCTTATCCAACAGAGCACCTGGAGGGACCTAAGTTCAGTGGATAAATCTGATCGGTTGGTGGGAAAACTCTGGCTTTTGGCTGAGTCATGCGAAGATTTGTATTCCACTCCCCAGCGGTGCAAGGATCCAACAATTCTTGGCCTCAGAATTGACCTAGTCAACGCCAACAACCAGAGGGTCAAAGTGAGCGAATCGGTACACTTCAATGAATTTCAATGGGATCAATTCGATGAGGATGGTTTGGATGAAAGCGCAACAGAGACATTTAATCTGAGACAATGTTTCGATCGCAAACTTCACCTGACTCTAGAAACTAGATGGTCCTCATACAAAGATCTCGACTCAGCTTGTTCAGAACAAATATGGCTCGACGATTTCGTGGCATCCAAGTTGATAGATCACCTTAGCAATTTGGTAGGTTCCGACCTGATAGTTACAGATTTACAGAGACGCTCGTTTCCTGGAGTCAAGAAATTGAGCTATATTGTCGAGCTGGCCCAGGAGCCCGAGCAAGTGATTGCTTTCAAACTTGAGAGTGAGCAGGTAATGAGAAGCGCCATGGCCTCCTGGCCCATCGACCAGTTTCAGGCGGCCCGAACCCAATTCGAATGTTTAACCTGGGCAGCGCAGTTTGGACGAGCGCAAGCAGTGCTATATTCGCCTGAAACAGGTGAGTGTCTAGTGTACGACAACCGTGAACGGAAGAACAAAATTGATAGCTCCAAAGGGACGCTTTATGCCGTCTATGGGCGCGAAATTGAACAGACATCAGGCTCCCATGAGGTGCTCGATTTATTTATACACGATAAGCTTGACACATTCAACCAAAAGGTCCTTGATCTCTACAGCAAACCAAACGAATACAAAGCTTGCTTAGACGATGCAACTCTAGTGAGCGATCTGCGACTTGGGACACTTAAGTTGAAGGTGAGCTCGGTGAGGAATCGACTGCAGGGACAAGCCCCTCTATACAAGGCTGGTTACAGATTTATCGAGCAAAATCTCGAGTTCAGTCCGGACAACCGAGTTGAAAGTCGCCAGCAAATGGAGGTTGTTTCTTTCGCTCAATGTTCGAGTAGCTGCGACGAGGAGCCAAGGTGCAGCTCATTCTCGTATTGTCACTATCAAGAATCGAGGCACGAGTACTGTCAATTGGCTGATTTTGTGCCACGCTCGGGCGAAAATTCAAGCACAGTCCAATCGAGCTATCTGACAAGAGATGCAGGATGCGAGATTTACCTCAGAGATTACCTGGCCAATTTCGAGCCAAAAAATGTTGCAGAGCTGACGGCCATTGAACTCAATAATATATGGCGACCAATATCAAACGTAAACAGCGAGTTGGCATGCGCAAGGTCATGTTACTTGGCCGCAGAGGACTCGTGCATGAGGCTAGTCTATTGCCCAGATCTACAGACCAAATGTTTTCATTGGCTAAATGATGCAGGTACGGAATCGAATCGAGGGAAATCCCCTCTTCCATTGAGCAACGCGGCCCTCTCCTCTTGTTCTGAGTTTAAGCGGAAACCACTAACCCTCTATAAGCGCACAATGGCAATCAAGTTCAAAACCTTCGATTGGTTCGCAGACGGATTGACTCGTTTGAAAGTGAACGATATGGACGAAAATGAGTGCGCTAGAAGGTGTTCTCAAGACACTGAATGCCAATCGTTTGATTCCTGCACCTTACCAATAAGCAAGCAGCCAACTGATCATGACGATGAAACCGGAAACTCTTCAGCGATACTCTCTCGTAGAGAATGCACTCTACTGAGCTACTCTATTTACGACAAGCAAATGCGCCTTGCCATTGACGTCAGAGAGGGCGGAAGTCGCGATGCTGAAGAGGGGTCGACCACCAAGCAATCGGATTCTCCGCATTGCGCCCACTACGAGAGGTTGGCAGCTCAGCGAAGACTCACTGACATGGAGGCAAAGATGCTCATTAGAGGTCTGACCACCGGCCCAGTGACAACGAAACCCACCTCTTACGTATCAATACTATTCGGAGCCTCAATTTTGGGTCTAACTTTGGGGGTTTGTGCAAATAGTGCCAGCACACTATGGAAGAGGCAAACTCGAATGCAAAGTTCTTGAGCTCTTCGCAACGGGTTCATGATGAGAGAGGGACTCTCAATAAGAATTCTGAAGCATGATGCGAGGATAGAACCAGGTCATTCATCATAGACCTGATCCGAGTAGATTCGCTTCTGTGTAGCACTGAATGGGGGCATTCGAACCATTGTGCCTCGTTCACCTCAGGCAATCGTAGAGTGCCAGACAACTGCTCCCACCCTCCAGTTCAAAGACTCAACTCAGATTTGTGTGGCTTTACTAGGGGCAAACTCGTGCAAAACGTTGTATGCGTACGCGCGAAGCATCCCTATAGAGGCTACGTGCCAAGACCCACGCGATTACGCCTATGCTCATCAAGAGACCCTAGATACAAATACAAGTTTTGCTGTAGTTTTAGTTCGTTCTTAAGTTATTCCATATAAACGAAATCGAGGTTGTGATCCACTGGTTACTAAAATTTGCAAATGATACCAACTCTAGATTTGATTATAGAAACTGAGTTAATAGAATATTAGCTAATTTAAATTTGAAGCATGAAAGCAAACAAATCCAGATTTGTCCAATCACCAGTAATACAAATCACCCAAGAATCTCCAGACCCAAACGAGTCTATTGCAACCATAACGGCTTCTTACAACGAGGGAACAAATCAATCCTCGTCCTCGATTGTCAAGACATGCGATGTAAGGCCATCCAGTGGTGCAGATACGAGAGACCTTGAACTGTTGTCCAAACAGGACTATCGCAGTCATGTCAAGAATACTGATGGATCGAGTGAGACAACTCGACAAACTCACGCCTACAAGAGACGATTCTTTGTTTTAGCCCTATTTTGCGCCCACTCGGCCATAAATTCTTTCCAATGGATCCAGTATTCTAGCATTACTAATGTCATCGCCAGCTACTATGGAGCAAGCAACATCCAAGTCAACCTCACCTCGCTTGTTTATATGATAACTTACATACCATTTATAATACAAGCGAGCCTAATGCTGGAACGGGTTGGCCTAAGAAAGGCAATCGTTTTGGGCACACTTGGAACAGCGCTTGGATCGCTAGTTAAATGGTGGATGGGAGGCGAAGCTGGCATGGCAGCTTTCTGGTGGATGATGCTAGGTCAGACGATTGTTGCCCTCTCTCAGCTATATATAATCAGCATTCCACCATTGCTCGCGGCAGTTTGGTTTCCCGACCACCAAGTGTCAACGGCGACAGGTATTGGAGTTTTCGGGAACCAACTTGGGATAGCGCTGGGTTTCATCATACCACCTTGGGTTATAAGTGATCTCATTGCGAGCAAACAAACCATTGGTCAGGATCTGAACACACTATCCTGTGCTATATTCTGGATTTCGTTTGTAATCTGTATTGTGTCCATCATTACACTGGAGGATAAACCTCCAAAGCCACCAGGTTCAGCTAGCCTGCATGCAGCCAATCAACAAGAAACTGAGGTTCGAATAGAGGCATACGATTCAATCAGAGAGTTAGCTAAAGACGAGGATTTCCGACTCCTCGTACTTAGCTACGGCATCAACGTTGGCTGTTTCTATGCAGTCTCAACTGTTCTCAACCAGATGGTCGCCATGCGATGGCCGGAACTCGTGGATTTGGCGGGTAGAATGGGTCTATTGATTGTCGTCAGTGGAATGGCTGGATCAGTTATATGCGGTCAGCTCTTGGATAGAACCCACGCTTACAAGATTATCATAATACTCATTTACTTATTCTCATTAGTTTCGATGGTTGTGTTCACACTAGTTCTCCGGATATCCTCAGGGGTATGGCCTCTCTATTTGGCCTCTATCACGCTAGGCTTCTTCATGACTGGCTATTTACCACTTGGGTTCGAATTTGCTGCAGAGATAACTTATCCACACCCGGCCAATACGCCTGCCGGATTGTTGAATTTATTTGCTCAGGTAAGTAACAAATACCGAATTGGGCGTACACATACCATCTTGATACTTGTTGACCTCTCACCGATTTCTGACAGGTTTTTGGTCTAATTTTGACATATGCTTCCTCAATGATGGTTGATGGACTTGGAGATTTAGAGGCAAATGCTTTTTTAACACTCTGTTTGGCTGTGGGTCTTGTTTTAACCATCATGATGAAAGCGAACTTGAAACGTCAACAAGCTGTAGCTGAGGAACGATTGAAGTTTTAGCGGAAGGACTGAGCTTTGTTTGTTGATCCTATTTTTATTTCGGTATACACTCGAATGTAACAAAGGTTGTGAACATTTACTCTCCAAATTTATGTGGAACTCAAATATAAGAGATCGAATAAATTCGTCTGGAGCAGCGTTATGTAATATTTGTTCCTCCTAACCTGTGTTATCAATCGACTGAAATTTTCGAGCATAAGTACAGGCCGCCAATGAAAACGGCAAAAGCTGTCACACCCATATAGTGCCTCAAGTTTTTGTACCTGTCGCTCTTGTCCACCTGATTTGATAATAATAGATTCTTGATGCTCATCCAACCTCCGTCTTGTTCGGACACCCATTGCGATAGATTTTCGTCAAAGTACTCACACATCCAATCTATTATATTGGATATCTCGGTAAGGTTATCTCCATTCTGGTGCGCTGATGATTCAGCTACCCTGCATGCTCTCTCAGCACCATACACGAAGAATGTCACGATATGAATCCAGGCAATATCTGGACTGAAGAATCCATCGGCCATGGATTTGAAATTTTCATAGTTTTGGAGATCTATCTTGGTGAGATCCTTGAATTTCTCGTTATGCACTCCTGCTCGCTGAAGGAACTCGTTTAACTCATCTGAGATCGTGATTAATATTTGGCATACTTCATTCGATTCCTGGTTGCCGTTTTCTTTTCCCTTGGTGTTGGTCGGACGCCAGATATGGCCCTTTTGCTTAAGGTAAGTTGTGACAAACTTTCTAATTAGTTCTGATGCCTCGACCACCATTGTGTCTCTATGGGTGAAACGAAAAGTTTTTTGTTGCTGAGATTAAACTGAATTTTTTCATCAGCATCAAGAAAATTTCATCAACTGATATAACTTGAGTCATAGATAGATTTCTCAATGGTGAGAATCAGCTTTTCCCCGGTTCGTGGGCACTGCCACTTGGGCACCTCTGACACAGAGGGTCAGTGCACCGAACGGCAGGAACGTATATAACTGCAGTCAACGATTAGGGCTGATCCCAGGACAATGAAAACTCAACGTGAAAGCCAGCCTGTTTCAATCGGCTTCCCTCTTCCAATGCTCAAAAGTTATCCACCTTAACTTTTGGTTATCATACTCTCACTGGTCATTTAACTCTGAAGAATATTGTATTGTATACTCAAGATAACATAGTTTCACTCTCAACTGGTATGAAGATTGAAGACCCAGCAACGGATAAGATTAGAGAATATGAGGCCACAGTTGAATTGGCTGTGCGGGCAAGAGAGCCCCTCGGACGACAAACGATACAGAAAATAGAGGAGCTGATCAGAGACCTTGATTCACATGACGATCCTGTTTTTCAAGTCAACTGTTTACAGTTGGTAGCCGATCTAGCTTGCTCTAGGCAGGCGCTATCTTTACTGGAGAGCAAAAGAGTACCAGAGAAGCTCATCTCATTATTGGATCAAGGCGATCCGCTGATAGTACCCCACGCCCTAAAATTTTTTTACCGCATAGATCCCCAAGATCTAAAGACGAAGTATCGGCGAGTGCTAGATAAGATATGTGACTACTGTCAGTCAGATAGTCAACAGCTCCTCGACTACGCGGTCGATATAATAGCCGCCATCGGACGAGGTGGATTGAATGCTCGTAGAGTGCTCGATAGCCATCCAAACTTTCGAACAAAGTGCTTGTCGCGGTTAGGGTCGACGATTGTCAGTTCTGACAGCTTAATCAAAACTCGCACTCTCAGATGCATCGTTGATCTTCTAGAACTACACGAGGACGACCCTAGAGAAGAATCTAGCAAATTGAGTGAAGACTTTTACCATGCAATAATTGAAGGCGAGCGTAAGATGACCAACCAAATATTGGCTCTCTGTAGAGTGCCTTTCATGGAAATTAGGATAAGTGCCATGTTGGTGGTCGCTGCAATAGCAGACCAAATCTGGGGCCAAAGAGAGCTAGTTGAGCATCCGAACTTCTTAAAATGGATTCTAGATAGATCGACTGAGGCATGTAAAGATGGTAAGGAAGCCAAGTTCGAGATACTAAAGATTCTTGTCAAATCGAAGACAACAACAAGATTCGTCAAGGGGGAGGATTATATGAAATTGAGAGCAGACTTCAAAAATGGTCCATTCCATGTTGGTATCGCGGAGGAAATGTTACTCGATGACCAGCAAGCTAGTTAATTGATATACTGTCTCCAGAAGATGTCCTTCAATAAAAAATAGATAGAATCGACGTTTGATTCGATCCAGTGATACAGCTTTGCTTCTGATTCATATGAGACGAGGCCGACGAGCCATATTAAGCTTAGAGTTCGGAACCTTGGTCTATAAAGTAGCCTAAATTCACATATCGTCCGACTGAAATAAATGAGACGCGCGCGCACCACGCGCAGCTCGCGAAAATGAGCTCCCAATTCAGATAACTCCATAACCGAATCTACCATCATCCTTGACTGATTCTACCCACACCATGTAAATATAAGATCCTCACCGACAGAGACCCCATCACTATTGTAAAATGGAGCCAGCGACGATAGTTGCAAAATCGCAGGTCAATACCAACCTATCAAACGATAAAATAAAATGGAGCGACGACTTGTTTAGCGCCCTAACAATAGAGGAATGTGAGAGACATTTCGAGGAGCACTATGAAAATAGTATTGACCAATTTGTCGAAACCAAGGATAAGCTTTCATTGTTACGATCCTGTATTGAGTTGCTTAATCGATTAGAAGACACGACGCACAGTTTATTCGCGGGTAGGGTTCTCATATTTCTGGCCAGGGTCATACCTCTATTCGACCAATCTGGAGTAAACTTACGATCTGAGTTCAGTATAAAGGAACTACCGAGCAGAGTTGCTACCAATTTTCAATTGATTGGAGCTCATGGAGCCGAAAAGGATAAGCGGCTCTTGAACTTGATTGAACAAGATATCGAAGAAGGAGAGACACTAAGTGATGACGAAAGTAACGAAGCAATTCCCCATGATGACTCTGAAAGAATATATGAGAGATTCTGGAAGGTGCAACAATTTCTGTATCAACCAAATCGACTCTATGATAAGAATAGCTGGTTTACATTCCGTACATATGTGGACACTCTTTTGCTGAAGATGGAGAACAAGCAAGCCAATTTGGATGTATGGAACTTGAGAGACTCATACATGACAGACCCTAAATCGCTATCCCTCCAGCTAAATGACATAAATATGAGGAGATGTTTCTTAGTTCAAATATTGATTGTGCTACAATACCTTGAGCTACCGGTCGAGACCAAAACCGAAAATTTTGTGCTCGATAAGGTGCAATCGAACTGGTCTAGCTCAGTTATCAAAAGAATCTATGATATTCTAGGAAACATGCCTAACCAGGATGAAGGTCGGATGTTTCTTGGACTCGTACGCAGCGTTCTCAAGCGCGAAGAGATGTGGAACAGATGGAAGAACGATAAATGTAAAGAACCCAAGAGGCCTGAGGACGACGATGAAATGGTACTTATGGGTAGCACTTATCACAAGCGAAGGAAATTGAGTGAGGAGTTAAGTCAGGCAAAAGCCTATAACATGAATGTGATCGGCAGTCTAGAGATGAGCAGACTGTGGAATATGAAGCCATCCCAAAGATTCAACACACCAGATCTCGGCAAATATCTCCACATACCTGCAGAAAAGCAAGCCGATAGTTTCAAAGATCCAAACTATAGCTTTAGAGTGCTCAGACTTCTCAGGAAGAGCCCACATTTCTTCGGTGCTTCAATAGAGGTGATCCAGAGTCTCGATGGATATCTGAAGAAAGCTGCCGCACGTTACCTCAATCATTCGAACCAACTAGCGAAAGTTGCAAATGAAACCGTCCAGAGCCAAACAAATAAGACGGTAGCCAAGGTTAATGACACCAGCAAAACTAGCTCAAGTGTAGACCAAACCCCTGAGGTCACAAGGAAAGAAACAGATCGAGATGCTGTATCGGATACCCCCAACGCGATACCGCCACCCTCGTGCCTCAAACCGCCTGCCAACGCGCCTACGACTCAAGCTGAGACTGTTGCGGTAGAGGAGCAGCAAGCTGCGACCTAATGAATGCACTACTTGCACTCGATATGAGGACGTTTTATATTAAATTTTATTTAAAAATAGTAATAAATTGGGTTGCCATTGTTATCGCACCCGTTGAGATAGTTCTGATGATAAGGATGAATGGCAGCCTTTCCAAGATTTGATCGATGGTCCTGTTGGTGCGATAGAGATTGTTGAGGATGTTGCTGGTGGCTGTCGTGAAGAAAGTGATAACTGTTGTTGAGGTTATTGTTAATGTTCAGAGTATGCAGATTTTGCTGCGTGTTGTAATCTGGTAGTTCATGCATTCCTGGTTGATGTGCCTTTTCGTTTGTCGTCTGTCTAAAGATTTCGATATCGATGTTACTGATATCGATGTTCAAGTTGTTGTTTTCAAGCTCACCCTCTTTGAATTTAGCAACAAGACAGTGCGACCCTTTGTTCTCGCCAAACCGACATGTGACCTCATCAGGGTCGACCCAAAGGGTGAGTTCAACTGGCAACTGTAAGTCTTTGTAATCGATACCACACTGCATGCAAGCTTTTTGTAATGTCACATCGTGTCTATCCCATTCATTAAGCCTGATGCATCTATAAGCTTGACCTTTGGAGGGTTGCTCTGGAAACCAGTGGTCGTGAAAGCGCTCGTAGAGAGCTTTTGTGAGACAATGTCTAAATTGCTCCACCTTATCTTGGTCACTTGCATTAATACCAATTGATGTTTGATCATCAAAACCAGGTGGGCTCTCCGAACTGGAGGACGAAGAGGATGAAGAATGTGTGGATGACGCTGAGGAGCAACCGATCGATCCTGCCTGCGATAAGTTCTTGTTGACCAGCCTAGTGATGAACAAGGCCGCGGCCTCAATTTCTTCCCTCATCCTCCTCTAGTGGCAACGATATCTTTGTTGTACGTGTTCTTAGCTGAGTGAATACGATTTTGGAGCCTATCACAAACCTGCTCCAACTTCAGTTTAAGGAATTGTTCAATCCTAACCTCGACCGCTGGAATTCTCTGGGTGTATATTATTGTTCACCCGGTCAAGTGTTGGAGCAATGCTGGAGATAATCATTCGATGTATTATGCTTGGTGAGAATTATTTTCCACGATTTATTTCTTGTGTAGATCAGAGCCGAGTGGACATGTTATTTCGATCAATATATAGATTCTGGTGATATGACGCTCGGACAATAAGTTTTCTTTGTTTTCTGTTCTGCGAGAACATTTTATGATCGAGAGAAAAACAACAAGAACATTATCCGTAGATTTGCACCGTCGAATGAGCCCGCACACGCAGGACCAGCGGTTTTAATCGGTGCCTTTCCACAGCCAGTTGAAACTCCCGAATGGATCCTGCAGGATTCCATTTAATCGAACAAAGAGAACTAAATTCAAGGATCGATCATTTTTTTCGTAATGGCTAGAGGCTTTCATATTTATTTTTCTGCACCAGGAAATAATAGTTTCTCAAAGTGTTTGCCAGTTCGTTGATAATTTAGATCCGTTACGGAAATAAATACTCGGTTATCATTGTCCATACGACTCTAAGAGTTTGAGTGACGGTATATTGACTAGGTTCGTAACGTTGCGACCGAACAACAGGTCGTAGTGATTGAATGGCACTTGATCTATGATTCTGTCATCGATTGGTACTGAAAGGACGGAATTAAGATTTAGTGTTTGTTTTGATTCATGAATGGAAGCACAATTGGGAATAGCGAGATTAATGAACACACCCCTGAAGTCAGCCTTTAGCAATTCCACATCAGTGGGCGAGGCAAGATTATCTTTGAGGCCACGCCATAAAGAGATCGAGCGGCTAGTTATCCTACCTACATCATAAATAGGAGGGCTCGGCTGTCCGTAGGCTCTCTCGTTCGCAGCCGCGCTTCCATAATCGTAATGGTGCATCTTACCCTTCTCTACATTCTGCGCTAGTTGAGCTGCTTCGTGAGAGCTAACCGAATAAAATTGGGAAGCGACAAACGCAGGCAACTAGAGCATTCGAAATTAGTTTGAAAATCTTGGTCTCATTTGAGTTTAAATCATGAAGTTCTACTCACTGTCTCCTGTTGTAGCCCACTGAATCCAAACATTAACTGCTCTAGGAGAAGGCAGATGGTCTCTTGGGCAATCTTAGTTTGGCAAAGGAGTGCAAGAAGGGTTCGAGTGAGAGGATCGATGGGGGTTGGCGGAAATGGGATAGAGAGCTCAGAGAGAACGGGTTGCAAGGTGATGAGTAGCGGTGCTAGTATGCTCGTCGTATGGCCGAGATAGAAATCTGGGGACCAAGCGAGAAATGGCTCCACCTTGTCCGCCCACAAAGGTTGTTCCGCAAGTAGCATGAACATAACACCATTGCCCAGCGAGTGACCCACGTATGCTACTTTCTCGCTTTGTGTCCGATTTAGTACATAGGTGATGACGGCTGGAACATCGTACCTTGCCTGCTCATCTAGCGAAAAGTTCCAATAACCTGCATCAAGTGTGTTGGCTATCGATCCGAGGTTGATCTGAGGTTTAGTCAGAACATCAAGAAGTCCAACCACACTGGGCATTAGCCTCGTTGGATTATTCTGGCGACCTTCGATAGGCGAACTATCTGTTTGATTTTGCCACGCGAACGTAGCTGTTTCTGCTCTTATCGAGTCTAAATTAACTTTTCCTAGTGAAAACTCGGTTCCTCTGCGATTTATTAGCCAAACTTCGTGACCAAAGCAGGAAAGCAGAAGCGGAAATGATTTGGCGACAGGTTCGTTGATAAGCAATCGCTCGAGGTTGCTTTGGCTCATTGATGCCGCATTCAAACCAGCGAAATCCTTCGGTCTAGCTCCTACTGAATTTGTCATGAAATATGTTGAACTTTGAGTCGTTCCATGATTGAAGATAACTGGTCGTTTGTTTGTGCCTCTGACTGCTGGGATACGCACCACGTTGATGATATATCCATCCGCTGTTGTTACGTAGTGGTTCTCTGCCTGGAAGTTCCTCAGCTTGGCAATCTGATCCGAACTAAGATTCACTTCCTCATTTGTTGAAGTATCGTCTCCATACACATAAATCGAGCCTAGAATGAGCAAGATAAGGACCAAATCTAACAGATCTCTCATGATCTTGAAAGTGCAACCACGATTAGTTAGAGGCTTGAATCGAACTCTCTTATACCTGACTCGAACCCGACGAAGTAGTCTCTATTAGGTCTGGCTAACAAGAGAAAAACAGGCCAAGTGGAGCTGACTAGCAGCCTGGTTCATCAGATGCTTAGACCAGTTGCATGTTAGTCAGCGACAATCGAGCAATTTGGCGAAAAGATTAACACTGACATCCGACAGTTTATTAAAGGTAAATTTTCATCAGTTCATCGCTTATAGCAGCAGTTGTTAGTGGTCCTAAATCAGTGAGAATGAGGGTGATGAAAGCTGGCGGCGTGTAATCGAGTTTGTCGTTTAGGTGATTATCTAGAGATTCTGACGGTTGCACATGGCTTGGAACATCACTCTGATTTAAGGGATACATCCTGATAAATTTATAACTCTCTGCAACCACATAGAAAGGCTTGTTAATGGCACGGGCGCATATGGCTAGGGGATATGTACCTACTTTGTTCAATATGCCTCCGCTGGAACAGACGCCCTCAGCGCCCACCATAACCATATCTACCTTCTCCAGGTAAATTCCAATCGAGGCGTCCATGATAAGTTGGTTTTTGATCCCTTCCTTAGTGAGTAGATCGCACATTTGTCGACCAGACGAATCTGGTCGCGATTCTGTCACGTATACAAAGATGTTTTTATCTCGCTTGTGGGCATTTTTTAAGCAAGCCAATACAGTCATAGACCGTGAATGCATCAGTATTCTTGTATCTCTAGCGATGAACTTGCTGGCTAACTTAGCGACGCTTTCTTTCGCGGATATTACACCGTGCCTGAGGAACAATTCACTTCTCGTTGAGAGAGCTTTCTTGAGCGCCGAGAAAGAATCATATCTCGATACATAGAGAGTAATGAAACGAAGGAATATTTCTGACACTGATTCAACTTGGACACAAGTTTCAATCTGCTTCAATTTGTCTATAGCTCCACGGACGTTCTCACGTAGTTCTACTACTGTTGTCGACCTATCCTCTTCTAGTACTTTCATAAGTGTTTTTAGAGTAGCGATGGCTACGCTTTTCTGGGAGTCGTGCGCGAGCGAATCTCTATAATATGATTTTATGATATCATTGAGCTCCATAGTTGTGGTAGATATTTGTTCTGTAATAGTCGTGAAATCTCATCTGGTTTATTGACTCTATGTATCTGTTCTTGGTGAGTAAGTGCTATTCTTTTAGCTTCGTTCTGATATACAGAGCCTTCACGAGTGGACGATGGTCGGGGTGTTGTTTTTCGCTGTCCGCTTCGACAAAGAGTAAACACTCACATGCCCCCACAAACTTCAGGCTGAGCGAATAACAGTAGAGGGTCCTATTTCTGAATGGAGAGTCATCTGTCAAATCGCTCACTAAAAATTCTCAACAGGTGTATAGGACGACCCAGTCACTATGTTGAAAATACACTCGTCATCACCTCATATTCTCCCAGGTGTGCTTGCGATTGTTCTTCCTCTGTCACTCATTGTATGGATAGTGCATTATTTATTACCGTTCAGGAGTAGCGAATCAGAACTTTCACCCTTGAGATGTTTCATGTCCATCTTTGTACCATCGTTGATACTCTATAATGCGGCCAAAAACAAGAAACTCGACAATGCGGCCATGGCCATTGCATTTGTGATGGGATTTGTAGAGACATTGAGCAACATGTGTATGATCGCGACAACAGTAGCATTTTTCTTAGCAGGAACCAGGGCAACCAAGTTTAAAAGAAGCTGTAAAGATTTCGACGACGGGGAGAAAAGTACTGGAGGGAGAAGAAACTGGATTCAAGTGATCTCAAACGGGGGTGTCGGGATGGAGTTGTCGATTTTGTTGTTGATAGAGAAAGGGCCAGCTAACGAGCTGCCCATAAACTTCCCTTATGAGTACTTTCCCTCCTGGCTATCGATAGCATTTCTCGGCTCAATGGCCTGTGCGTGCGGCGACACATTAGCGTCCGAGATAGCTCCAGTCTTATCAAAGGAAAATCCGAGATTGATTACGAATCCGTTCGTGAAGGTACCCAGAGGAACTAACGGTGGCGTAACTATGTTCGGGTTCGTATGTAGCGCCTTTGGAGGTTTTATATGCGGTTTAACCTATTATTTATCAACTATGGTTTGCGTCAGCAGTGATATACTTCTTAGGAGCCCACCCCAGTGGCCTTTACTAATCGTCGGAACAATCGCGGGCTTGCTCGGTTCGATTATTGATTCAATCGTTGGAGCTACAGTGCAATTCTCGGGTTATGAACGCTCAACTGGAAAGATCACAAGTAAGTCGGGACCTGGGATCGTTTGGATTTCTGGGTCAGAAATCCTCGATAACCACTCAGTTAATCTAATATCAACACTGGTAACAGCCCTAGTGATGCCCTACTTCGGCCGACTCATTTGGGCTAATATTTAATCCCTAACTCGGGGTTCGGAGCATGTGCATGAGATCTGGAAGGAACTTTATTTTGATTTCACAGTTGGCGGATAAATTTTCTACTGATTAAAGAGGACAATATGTGGTTCCGGAAGACGATTTGACACAAAATTTATGAAGCGCTACTTTCAACACCCTCGTTTGATTCATTTAGAGTTTCTTCTCTCCGCGTCTGTAGTTGATTTTGATCCAGTTTTCTTATCATTTCTAAGAGTTCCTCTTTAACGCTCTCAGGAACACTTTGTCTTGCTTTTGGTCTAACCTCACTGATGATTTGTTCCAATCGAACATGCTGGACGCCGTGCTTTTGAATAAGATTCCTACACATATTGGCAACCTGATCGCGCCAGCCGCACTCGATTAGACGGGATCTTAGGAATTCGGTAAGCTCTTCCCTTTTGTCGAGCGGTCTGAGGGTTAGCATGTCTTGATTCATGACGTAGGTTTCGCTATTAATGGCCGTAATTCTTGTTGTGGCTGCTTATAGGCAATGTCAATGGAATAACTAGCCCAGATAGAGGCATGGAGCTTCTAACACATGTACATTGTCATTTGTGTAAGGAATTGGGAGATGGAAATGAGGAGTGTCATGATGTGGAGAGACATCTAATTTTGCTTGGATGATTCAGTCTGGTCTGCGGAAAAAGTACGAATGTTTACGGATAGGAGCTAGAGCGCAAACGTGTGGGCTGCGCGAACTTTTCGAAAAGTGGCTTTCAAGGAGAGAAAGGAAGAGAGAAAGGGAGAGCCTTAATGGCACAACTTGGGTTGAATATCCTTCAGTTTGTGGGAGACGAAATGTGTCTGCTAATGCCTCGCTTCCTGCATAGCCTTTGGGAGCTGAGCGGGTAGAAAATATTTAACTAGCCTGTAGTTGTGGGCCGGGCAGCGGTCGGGATCCCGAGTGAATGCCGGAGTCCTTACAGGAGTGGACTCAACTCTCGCTCTCTGGTTGGAGAGTTTTCTAGCCGCTGTGGCGCTCAAGATCGCTCCTATCTACGGGCTGAACACATCGGTCCGATATTTGAGTTACACAAGCGCCTCTCCTCTCTGGACTGCGCTGCGCAATTGTTGTCCCTTTTGTCTCTGCTGCAGAGTTTGCGTGCAGTGGCAATCACTAGTGCTCTCAAAATGGGCAGAGCGAGTTCGGATCGGCCTGGCTGGAGTTTGAGCTGGGAAGGACGGCGCGGATCTGGAGGAGTAGCGGCGCGGATGGCCCGCTGCTTTGCACAAATAGTGCGCGCTGGTGGGCCCAATACCAGCCAACGGCAGCGCACAACGGCTTGGAAGTCGGGCGCGCGTGTGAATGTGAGCGATGACGGCCAGCCGAAAGGCAGAAGCACAAATGCTAACAAGCGCATCGCCCGCTCTCGGTTGCCTTCCAACAGCGAAGAGTCTGAGAGCGAGAGAAGTTTCGTTGCGTTAGCTGCTACGAGCGAGCGAGCGAGCTAGTGTGTGCGGAAGGCGGACGGCGTTTAGGGCCAGTGCTCGGCCCTCTGCTCTCTCGGTCCACTGGCGGCGGCGGCGGCGACTCCTAGGCACACAGGCAGACACACGCGCACACAAACTCGGTGACTTCGGTCCAAATAATGCACATAAACACAGACGAACGGGCAGACAGCGGTGGCAGCCAATGGGAACGAAAAAGGCACTGGCAAAGCAGAAAAGTTGCCGAACACAGAGGCATAGCAAATACCTCTATTCGCTGTTCAATTATAAATATCGCTATCATTGCAATTATCAGCAACATCATCCTCATCCTCATCATCATCCTCACCACCACTACCACCACCAACGCCGCCGTCGTCGTTGCCGCCGCAGCCGCCTGCTACCACCACAACCGCAACCACCTTCGCTCTCCTAGTATTACCAAGATCGACTAACTACTATATTTATTAGCCTTTTTGGGGAGGCCCGAATCGAATTTGGTATCATATATACCTCGCGCGAACATGCATCAATCAGCTACAGAGTTCAGTCTGTTCGTTGGTGATTTGCCTCACGATTGTAGCGACGACAAACTTCAACGTTTGTTTCAGCAAAAATTTAAGAGCGTTAAGCGCGTGCAAAGTAAGTCGCCAACTCGGCCTCCCTCCAACTCATTCTCCCCACTACTATCATGTTCCTTCTTCGAGAACAAACCCTGTCAAACGGCCCCCTAACCAAAACACTGTCTGCTTCCATTGCCTACGACAACCGAACAGTTATCAGGAACGATGATGGTTCAAGCAGAGGCTTTGGCTTCATTAGGTTCGAGGATCGGGCCGATTTTCAAGCGGCCTTATCGCAAGAGATGAAGATCGGTAATGTTACTCTACGTTTGGACACTGCGCACTCAAGAGAGAATCGGTTCAAGAATCGAAGCCGCTACAGCTCGTTCAATAGCACAGGCAACAACAATAGTAACCATCATAATCTTCACTTCAATAACAGTAGCAACAATAATAACCATCACCACAGCCAGCACCATCACCAGTCTCAGCAGCAACAACAACATGCTGGTCAGCATCAGAACCCGAGCAGCAACAAAATGCCACAACCAGATTCTGGTAGTGGAGCTAGCAGCCAGCACCAGCAACAGCATCACAATAGCCAGAATGTTAGCGGTGGCAACAACAATCTCCACCAACAAAATGTTGGCTCTAGCGCTGGCATGAGCCATTCGCACCCCATTCATCAACAGCAACACTCTCATCATAATACACACCCCAACCACAACCCCTACAATCCCTCATCACACCAACAACACACCAGCAATCAGCATCTAACAAACGAAAGCAAAAACACAAAACAAACACCACAATCTGGAGCGGATGGTAACGGCCAACAGGCCCAAACAAGAACGCAACAACAAACGCTCCCTGTCTCGCAAACTACAACACCTGTGGCCCCCCAGCAGCAACAGCAGAGTCTTCAACATGTAAGCAACAGCAGTACAGGTACCACTAATAGTAGCCCCCAAACAAATCAATCTAGTACTGTAGCAAACACCAATCATAATCTCAACACCAATCAGCAAGCAATAGGGCCTGACGTGAGAGCCTACACAGCAACCATGATGGACACTCATGTTCTAAATACGACCGACCAACCGTCCTTGATGCCACCAACAAGCGTCTATGGCCACCTCTATCCTTACGGACCGCCGCCATTTGGTTATATGCCTCCACCGCCGCAGCCAAATCCAGTGATACCTATATCTGCCGTACCGCCGGCGCCACCTAATCAGGGAGCAACATCAGCCGGCGTCAGTCAGCTACATGGCCACTCTATATCAAACCCCTCGAGATACCCCAGTGGTCAGCATCATCACCACCAGCAACCGACACAACCACATGCGGCTGATGGAGGTATCAACACCATGCCTGGTGGAGTACAGACGCCTCACCAGGGCCCACCACTATACTACTACTACCCGAGCCCGCTTTACTTCGATCAGGCTGCGGGTGCAGCGGCCCCTCCCAGTATATATCACACCCAACCCTTCCATCCGCAGTTCTTCGCTATGCCGAATCCTGCCTACATGCCTAATGCTCACACCTTCAACCAGCATCAACCACAACAGCCAACAGCATCACAAAGTGATGCGACTGTAATAAACCAGCAACAACCGCACCAACAACAAGTAAACATGCGAACACGTGATATTGATACTACAATAGAGTAATAAATTTCTATACACATGAATATATATATTTAATTGTTATTAATATTGTAGAATTGTGGATCGAAATATCCAAATTAAATCTGTCAGATTGCGAGAAGAATTGGGCCCCTTGGTCAGTTCTAGCACTTAGCCTTCCGCCGACATCGCAAATGCCTCTATGGTTAAGAGAGGGCTTGACGGCCTAGGCAGGTATATTCGCTTTGGCCGTTCTTCTTAAACTTGTATAAATTACCCTGCAACCATGCAAGGGTTGAACCGGTAATCGAGCAAAAACCCTCTCCCTACTTCGTTGAAGTTTGATACGAATCTAGCTACAATAGGACCCGTTGAATTGTCTATAGTAGGCGATTGATTTATGTTAATGAGCACAGCTTTCGGAGAATTGGTATCCTCACGATTGTATACTTACCAACAACTTCCGCATTCGTGGTCGGATTGGGTGTCGGTGGATTCAATTGACTGTTGAGGCGCGAGCCACACAAGGGGATGTTTGCCAACTGTAGATAATCTTGAGAGCACTCATAATGACCCGCTCCGGCTTGGTCATTACCAACCATTCCGATGATATTGAAATACTGGCCAGGATTCACTTGGTAATTAGTTTGACTTTGAGTTGTTTGATGGATTATACTTTGGCCAATATCGGACAATAGTGGCCTTGGTACCGTATATGTGACAGAGCAGTAGCCAGGAGGCTTTTTAAAACAAATGGTATAGTCCATACCGGATAGGTAACCGGTTCCAGCTCCAACTTGAAACTCTTCGAAATTGAAGGACTTTATTTGCCCTATCAAGGAATTTTGATATTGTAGACAATTGGACGGAGCTTGGAACGAGAAAAATGGGGAGTCAACATAAATGACTTAAGCAACAACAATTAGCCCGATCTGCTTCCAAAACCAACTTACCCCTCTGTGGACTATTGCAATGAATGTATGTGACCCTAATGTCGAACAGCCTAGGTCGACTGCCGATGGTTATAACGCTCAAAGTGACTGGACTATAGCCACCCTGGTCTAAGTCCATGTACAGATGTTGGCCCGTATTGTAGCCACAAATTGGTGGTATGATCGAGTTACTGGCTTGACCGCTGACAACAAACCTATCGTTCTCGCACACACCTGATCTTGGCCGATCAAGGTCGAATTTTAGAAAATCCAATCTTATCTGACAAATATTTGGCTGTCTCGCTACCGTCACTGAACAAGCTCTTGAGTCTGAGAATGGGGCTGGCGCTCCAGGATTCCGGAAGTAGGTGCCGTTATAGCGAATTGTATCGCCGCAGCTGACTTGAACTGAAAAACCATACCGAGCTAGTTAGTCGGTTGTTAAACTTTCTTAGCTCTACTTGTATAGAAGCTATGACTTACTCGAGCAGCAGATGCCAACTGCAACTCCAAGTCCGGGACCAAACGGTGGTCCGTATCCTGATTGACCACCATATTGTGCGCTTTGCCCGTTGATTCCGCCCTGATTAGAATAACAGGAGCCCAATCTTCGTCCACCTCCTGGTTGTTTGTATGTGCGAGAAAGGTTGAATTTTCCACTGACTGATAATCTTGGGGAAAAGTTTGATCTATGGATACTTACTATTTCTACACTCTGAGGCTGATGATACACAGATACCAGTGCGGTTCCCGTCAAAAGTTGGACAATCACTTATGCTTTGCAGAAGGTTATTATTCCAAGCAGTCCAACCAAAACAGTTCACACTTTGTATCAGCCAAACAAGACCTAATAGCCTGAATCCTAATCGGAGACTGGCGATTATATTGATCATCTTATGGCACAGAGCTGAGCACAGATAGTTAGTTTCGGTGATTTTTGCCCACTCGCGATTCTCTCAATCTCGCCCAAACTTTGCCACATTATTTGAGTATTCGAAAGGTGAGACACGAACATCTACCCAAATCTGACTATAGATTCTGCTCTTCTACCCCTAAATGGACATGGTCTCACATCGTAGCCAAGATTCTCTGAAACCGGTACTGGCTTGCCAAAGCCTTTATCTCTTCCACTCTTGCTCCCCAGTGGGAGGTTTCGGCGGATGTCAGAGAACAGAAGTACTTCCTGTAGAGGCTAAGCGACATGATGTACCTTTATTGACAGGTTGCAGAATATATGGGTCATTTCGCTGTAGTTGTTCCAGGATAAATTGTACTCGTTAAGCTACAAGCGACCAGTTTGCAAACAATCGTATGTATCGGCACCAAAATAGAGTGTAAACGCCGAATTGTCCAACGCCATTGGCAATCAAGCGAAGTGATCTGTTTCCACTGACATTGTGCTCAACATTGGCAGAAATAAAATGTAGACCTAGAAAGAAATGACTCGTCAGTAATTTCAAACTCCAAAAGTATACTGTGTCGCGCGACAGATGGTGATTCTTTTGTGCCGTGTATCGCTGCTCAATTCTAGCTCATCAATTACCTGTACAGAAAAGCTTGTTCGACTAGCCGAAAAGTCTCTTATGCGACCATGTCTGTGTCTTTCTATGAATTGGTCAAGCCCGATCGAACACTATCGAGCACCTGTTGTCAGTGTTGGCCAGCCGCCATTGGTAGCGCAAGGTATCGGTGCAATCGCTGTCGTATATGAGCGCGACCACTGAATTAAGCAGTTGGATATTCACCACTCGAACCATACGAACCGGGTCCGAGAAACCAAGAACAGATAGATCGAAATGTCTACATGCTCAAATATATCCGTCGATTGGGTCCGGTAACCAATGCTTAAAGGCAACTACCCAGCTCCAACCGGAAGGATCTGAAACAATACGGGTTGATGGCTAAATTAGCGAGACCTGGCTTTTATGAGCGCTCTTTGCCTCAAAAATCTTGACTCATTTCACTATCATAGTTTGGTTAGGTTAATTTTATCTAGTTTTGTCCGAGAGCACTATTCAAACCTGCTAACTATATAGCTAGCAGAACTCGAATTGTTCCAAAACTGGGTCGTCATGACAATAGTTCAGCCTCATCCAAGACTCAATGACAGTAAGTTTGGGATATGAGTTTGTAGAGGCTATGCAGGCCTCTTGGAACAGCTTCTTGGGTCAGCATGGCTTTTTGTACTCCCTCTGGTGATGTTGTGAGCCTGATCTCTTGGGGGGCTGACTCTCGAACGCGAGCATTTTCGTGGACTACTCCACATTAACGCAGGAAGATGAGTCGACGCAAAGTCAGATGGAACAGCAGCAAAAGGGACTGTCTAGAGAACAGCGCCGTAGGTCTCCAGAGGCAAAATGGTGTAGACTGTGATGCATCCCCATTTAAATGAAATGAAAAGTGATACGAGCTCGAGGTCGAGTCGAACCAAACGCAGTGTATGGATAACTGCTCTGTCTTCCTTCTCTCTATTTCTCCCGGTTGCGGTCCACGCTTTTCAAGATTAGTATGTACTCACAACTAAAATAAATAGTGCAACATTTGTCGGCCAATGTACAAGATGTCCAGTCTTACGGAAGCGTTTAAAATCTGAACCATGGTAGTAAGAGAGATGCAGTTGAGATAGACAGAGTAACTTAACTCGAGCTCGCAGGCGGAGTCTTGCCTTGCAGGCGCCGACCGTATTGGTCGCAAATCGGATGTGCGTGGCCACAGATACAGAGGAACAATCATCTCATTTAAAAGGCGGCCAGTAGTTTTTGAATTATTCATCCATGGATCATAAGGCATTTCGATCATAAGGTCGAGCTATTTAGCAAATAGCAGATCAGTCTACCTCTGTCTTCTAGTCAATGTTGTAATTACACCTCAGTAATAATATGTGATCTATTCGCGTGGGTCAAAACTATCTCAGACACCTATTTGCCTTTTCAAGTTGTATATCACAAAACACAACAAAAAGTCTACATTGTCTTGCCTTCAAGAAAACTTATTCTTCAAACTCAACGACCGAATTTGATAGGCATGTAATTCTGGGCTTATTATTCTCCATTATATGCCTAGACTTAATTCGAGAAACCTCGAATCTACCGTATAAATTTGATGGGGATATGACTTTCAAATCGTTAATATGAGCAATACTACGACCAAAACTTCACCACACTCAGGTGAGACGACCAAACCTATCCAAAAAGAAGGGGACATCCAACATAACGAGTCAAAGAGCGCCGAACATCGGCTTTCCAGAGCAAAATCAGATGGGACCACAAAGAGTCACAAGATTGAAGGGAAAAACAAGAAGAGTCTTCACCATAAGAAGGAACAGCAGCGGCAGGTCACCCTAAGCAAGCATCGTGCCAACCAAAGTAAATCAGAGTCATCGGAAGTAGAGAATAAACAAACCTCTTCGTCCACACCATTTAATGGTTCTTGCAATAATCAGAAAGAAAGCAGCACAACCAAACAGTTACGGATTACGACTCCCTCGAGCACTGGGACAATCTGCTCAAGCCCAGACGAATTCTCAAGTCGAGCCCAAGAGCTTAAATCAGATATCAAGAAAGCGTTGGAAAAGCAATTGGCACATCAGATAATCGACCGGCCACTCGAACTCATGAAACTCAAGAGTGACATAATAAAACTGTCCAACATGAGAAATGGAGAGAATATTTTGAATGCTCAAACTCCGAGTCAGACATTCGAGGAACCGGCTATTCAAATAACCGATGATTCGGATTCACAGGCACAGTATCAGAGTAACCCAGGATGTACTAATCTTGCTGAAATCAACTCGGAACTATGCGTTTCTGTTGGCAACATATCGAAGGATAAAATCCAGAATCCCGAGGACTGTGTCGCTAGCTTGGTGAACAATGAAGCAGAGGATGTTTGCACCAAAAGTATCGTCGAAAATGGTGATTCAAGTTTAGGTTGCAGCGAAGATTCTGTCGCTAACACCGCCCCAAATGAACCTAGCGTCGCAACGAAGAACCTGGCAAAAGCAGTCAAATCATCTTCAAGTAAAAAGCGTGGCACTACTCTCACCGATACAGAGGGTGTGCAGCCAGTCGACGATTGTCCGGTACCGAAATCTGCCTCCTCAAATGATTTCATGCCTTTAAACTCGCGGTTGGACTCTGATTCGAAGGTGATTGCCCTAATGTCGAGTCTTCAAAAGCAATATAACAACGAACCGCAATTGCTCGAGCCGGTCTGTCGGAAGATCGTCGACTTGAGTGAGCAGAATGAACAACTTATTTCAGACTGTGAAAGGTTTCAAACTGAGAATAGAAAGCTCCTCATGGTTAAACAAAAACTGGAAAGCTTATGCAGGGAGCTTCAAAAGTCACATAATTCTATCAGAACCGAAAGTCTAGACCTAATCAAAGTCGAGCAGGGCAAGGCTAAGGAACAGACAACAAAAATTCAGTCAACATTATCTGGAGTTATAAAACTATTTGACGAGAATCAGCAGAGGAATATGAATCTGAGACAAGAGAATCAGGAGCTACAAACCAAACTCAAATCTCTCCTTGACCATTGCGATAGTTGGGAAAAAAGTGTCGAAGCTGCTCTGAGACAGCGAGATATAGAAAATAGACTACTCAAAACAGAATTAGCCAAGGCCAACTTACTCAAAAACGAAGAAAAGGAGAAGTTTCTGGGCGAGAAGCAAGAGCTTTTACAGATATTGTCTATGATGCAGGAACAACAGCATAGAATAGAAGGTCAAGAGGCTAAATTGAGATCCGATCTCTCTAATTATGCAAGTAAATACGATGAATGTCAGGCAGTTATCAGTCAAGGTATGAACAGATTTCAGGTCGAATCGAAGAAGATGCTGAAACAAATTGAAAAATCAAAGCAGGATTATCGCGTGCTGTTGACTAAATACGAGATTAACAATAAGAGGATGGCGCAACTTCTTGAGGAGAAGCAGTATTGGAATAAGTCGATGAGCCTTGCAAACAAGAAGGTCGAAACTTTGGAAAAATTGTGTCGTGCATTGCGTGAACGCAAACTAGATGGAGGCAATAATACTCAGACTGATAGTTAGAACAATCTATCTCATTCTCATGGATGAGATAATGGACGAATACCTAATTCAACAGTGCCGAGATCAAGAGCTGTTTTGAAGCTCAAACGTAGCACTTGAGATAAACAAATTGTCAGATAACGAAACAAACTTCTCTTGATTTTATGCTGTGATTTACTCGATATTGTGAGTTCAATAGTATCGTATTCTTCTCCTCAATATATCATTTTTGTTTCATTGGGTGGGTATTCGTTCAAATGTATCTCAGTGCTCCAGCTTGGTCTCGCAGTCTTCGTTTTAATCATGTTCTCTCGAAATCATGTGATCTATCAGTGCGCTTCCGGCGGCTCATCGCCTGAGTGGAATGGCAGATTCCTGCCATTTATAATCAATGTGTGGATTCAATGTGTTGGCTTTTATCTTCCAAGAGGCTGAAATGTTTCGGCTCAAATCATGATAATGAAGTCTGCCGCTCGGCATTCATCATTCGGATCTTTCTACTCGGTCTTCTCTTCTCTATGTAATCTAGGTAACCGGATCATCTTTCATGTTGGCCGACGAATGCATCTCGTTTCAAATCAAATAAATTAGGTGCGTGTATTCGTGTCATAAACTCTAACCTAAACCTACAATCTTATCTCAAGTCAACTCGACCAACTCGCCAAAACCTCTCTTGTATTGCACAATCTTTCCATCAACAACCGTCAAATGAGTTTCTTGTCGTCTCGGGTTGTTCGTTTGAACAATAATTTAGCACTTATTATCCGTTTGCTGGGCTAATCTGTAACTTTTTCCCGACAGCCGATCGAAATTAGATCGCCATCAGACTATTTCCTACCGAAATGCATGAAAAAATTGTCCTTAGGTTCGGCCTTCTTATTAAATGTTCCAAAGTTTTGTATCGACGAAGAACCCTGGCGCCCATAGAGGAGACTGGATATGTAGGCCTTAGGCAAACTTAAGGTATTTGGTCTATGGTTTTGCATCGATCTTGTGCTGACACTGATATCTTGACCTTCGTCTCCAGGTAACCTAAGCGAGGGCTGCGCTCTCTCGGCATTAACTAGCCCATCTTCGTGCTCGCCGTCGCTGCTATCGCTCTCGTCCTTGCTCACAAGCTTGAGCAGCCTCTGTCCGGTAACCTGTTGTTTCTGTTGAAGCTGACGCTCTGCTGCATCTATTGCCATGCTGAGCAACGGAGATTGTTGTTCGATATTATAGAGCGAGTTTCTATTTAATTGGGATTCTTCGAGACTGGGCAATCCTATCATGATCATGAACATAGTCATGGTCAGGGTCAGGGTCATGAGGAAGGAGGATCGAGACAATGATTGATAGGACGGCAATGAGAAGTCAAAGGGTTAATGAGTGAAATCTTGGAGTCAGTGACACAGAGAGGGCTGGAGAGTTCATGTCGAAATACTATATTTACCTTCGGGGATGGCCTGCAATGTTCTACCACTATCTAGTTTGATCGACAGCAAGTAAGGGAACTTATCTAGCTGTCGTCCCAAGTCCGGCTGGTAAAGGTCATAGACTTGGGGAGTTAGAATTGTTGGCGGCGGGACGTTTGCTGGCCGCTTCCCGAAGTGCATCATCCGGTGAGGAGACAGATGCCTCTGGCTGTAGATTGCCCTTGGCTGGCCGCCGCCAACTCCATCAGAGTTGACCTTATCTTGGGCTCCTCGTGTTTCCACTAATAAATTGGACAGAGTTCAATCGGTTAGATTTCAAGTTCATCGCCGCTGAAATTGGCGTAGATGGGTTGTGATTGACCCTCTGAGCAGTGTGCGCTCAGCTTTCGCATGATTAAAAACGGGTTGAATTGTCTAACAGGACTTCAAAGCTCAACTTACCATCTTGGCAAGAGGTTTGTGTGGCCAGCAAGGAGATGATGAGGATAAGAATTGCCAACTCCATTGTTCCTTGGCGCCTTGCTTGATTGATTCGATTCAGAGCTGACTTTTGTTTTGATTTTAAATTTCTTGTTGGCGTCCAAATAAATCCGAGAGGTTGAATCTGCGAAGGTTTAAAATCTGATTAGAGTCGAGTTTGTACCTGGAAAATGTTCATACAAAAAAACGGCAAACTCTTAAAATTCAGCCTCAACTCGGAGTGCTGATGACACTTCTAGCCACCAGATACGATCAGGCATGCTCAGAAGAGGTGGCTCAAGTTTGGGGGCCGTGCAGCTGAGGTCAGAGTCATGGAATTGGAGAAGTTCAGTGGTCTAGAAAGATAGCTCGGTTAAGCTGAACAATTAAGGCCGCCCACTCGTACAGTCTGGATGGCGACCATTATATTCACTTGTTAGGCTTCTGAGTGCGCCATAGCTGCCCAAGTAACACGCGGCCCTAGATTACCTCATACACCTGCCATCATGCAACTTTCACATCTAATTACACTACATTTCTCTCTCGCTCCCTTAGTTTCTCTCTCTCTCTCTATATTGATATTTGTTCTCCTTTCCGTGTGCTTAGCCTAAAAAGATGGAGCCGTGCGTCACCTTCTCGTGCAGCCCTCTAATCTTGGTCGCAAATTAATCATCCCTCTAGACCCAGAAGTTGTCTGCTTGGGGTGAGAGGTGAGCTGTTTAATGCATTCTGTTCGGTAACTTACTTGGTCTTCTTCAAATGAGCCCGTTCTCAATTCCAAGATTTGACTCCTTGCGACGTTGATTCAAGAGTGTCGCAGCAGTTGTTGATGTCGTTGCTTGTGGAGCTGAAGTTCGTCTGCCAGCCTCCTGATCCTTTGAGCTACTATGAATTCGAAATTCCGGAATTATCCGCCGGCTAGCCAGCTGGCCAGCTGATACTCAAATCTCGCAACACTCAAGCTACAATGGTATAATCAAATAACGGACTCTCGATGATGATTTGAGTTGAGACCAACTTTAGCCAACCGGCAGCTGTGGCTAGCTTCACCGGATGCGTCCAAGTCTAGTCGGCCGAGTGGTGGCAAACTAAGCTAAACTAAACTAAACTAGGTTATACCTCAGAGTGAACCTGGCTAGTGAGTCAGGAATAGATTCGAACAGTTGGAGATGGAATCAGCCGGGCAGACTTCGTCTACTTAGGCAGGCCAAGTTAGCCACTTCGTCCGCAAAGCCGAGCAAACCACATCCAAATGCCCTCTGCCCGTGTTAGCGAGTTTCACCTCGAGAGTTGCGCGCGCACTAGATTCCGTGGCAAGACGGCCATACTGTTGCAATCTCTCGCTTGCCAGCCTCGAACATTCCCACCAAGTTGGTGGCGCCATTTTGCGAGTTTAGCGAACGAACAAGTGTGAATGGAGGATACGGCAAATGCTGCGGATTGACCCGTCGAATCGAACACGAGGCTCAAGGGCAAATCATTTCCTGTTGGTGTTGCAAAGTTCACAATTGCATTAACCCATTTCACTTCAACCAGTCTGCCTTGCACCATTTACCTCTCGCTCGAGCTGAATAGAATCCGCTCCGCCCCCTCTTCTCTAGTCACTATCTTCCAATCGGCGATTGCTCAATCCATGAGCCACTTGAATTAATGGAGATAAAATCTGATTATTGCCCGTCTGTCCTGGCGCATAACCTTGCCTTGCAAACTCGCCGGACTCAACCCTTCCATCTGGCCGCCCAAGCGACCTCGATGGAATTGCCACACTGTGACGCGCGAGTGCCGTAACCAGGCGTTTGCCCGAATGCAGATAACTTTGCTGGTGCGCTAGTGGGCGCCACCAAATCAGAGCCAAACTTGTCGGCTGGTATCCATTCTCCAGACTGTCAATTTCGAACCCGCCTGGATTGAGTGTGTTTAAGTGTCTGTGTTTGTAGTTTATAGGGGGAGTTGAAGTTTACTGCAGTAGTTGCGCAAACAATAGCGATCAAGTCCTGGTTATCACTCCACTACAACAATCAAACAGTTTGCTCGAAGGGTAGAGGCTCAGCTACTTGTTTTGGTACCAAAATTTGCCGGATGAGTGGAGAAATTCGATTGAAAGCCAATCAAATTGTACTCATCTGATATATCAGTGCCCCTATCGCTCGGCCCAAAACGACTGGAGAGCTGACAAGCTCCCTAAACAACCTGATGTAAGCGCTGCCTGACCGTAAACATAACAACCCAGTGCCTTGTTTACCCGCCCTCTCTCTCGCGACATTTTCCGCCATGTAACTAGATGGAACCCATGTTTGCAAACAAATTTCTCTCCATGCTAGCGAAAACTCAACTGTCCGCGTCTGGAACAAATGCATATCGGTCTCTGGTCCAAGTCGAGCTTGTACTATCCTGAATTGGGCCTGTCTGGCTCCAAATCTTAGAAAGCACTCACACGATCTCGATCCAATTAAGACGCTCCAAGGTCCGCTTAGGCGAGGAGTGAAGAGCAAGCGGCGGTGAGCAGGTGTGTCATGTCAAATTTAAAAGCAAAATTTTTGCCTCCTATCTCTGGATGCGTGCTCAGCGGGCGGACGAGTTTTACGGCTTGGCTAATGGAGATCGGTATTGCAATCTATTCATGGAGTTGATTTCGTTTCTTTTGCGCTGAACAGCTTTCCTGTTGACAACTAGTAGACTTAGAACAGATATTAATGGCTTAATTCGAGATTGAAAAGATGACGTCATGCTGGCTCCTGATCGCATGATTGAATGTGTTTAGACTTAAATCGGCCCTCCTCATTCTCTAGCTTCGCCTAGCTTTATTCCACCTGCGGGCCCCCTCGCTCTCGCAAGTCTCGGGCCACCTATATGCTCCAAGGCCCAGTATGTTGCTTAGTGAACGACCGGATGCCATGGCCTGCTGGTGGGCTAGATCGAATTCAATTATATTCATCAGCCTAACACTTGAGCATGCCATTCTATTCAATGACAGGACTATGGACTCAGAATGGCCCATCCAGCCTCGTCAGCTGGGTGTTATGACTTTACCCTCTCCTCTCAAGGTTGCATTGTTCCAAAAGCGGATTAACTTGGGCAGGGGTGTGTGAAGACAAATAGAAACAAGCATAGAGCTTGACCTCCCCCAAACCCGCATTTGCACAACCTTGAGTGGTCCAAGGGGTACAATGAGGGAGTTTGTAACTGAGCGATTGCAATTTTACCTGGACTCGCTTGAGAGTGGCATCCATACTTCATATAGGAAGGGAATTCCTTGAACTTGACATGCTGGCGAAAGGTAAATTATAATCAAGTTCAATCAACCGATGTTTGGAGACGAAAGTGAAATTTGAAAATAATTATGATGAGAGTTGCATATTTCCCCCATGGGCACTATATTCAGAGCAAACCTCCAACGAGAACCTAACACCGATTGCGAGCTGTGATGAACGATGAGCACTAGGATTTACTGATTCCCTCAGTAGCATGACTGATGGCAGTTACCCAAATTGGCTGCCTGTTTATGGATAGAGATAATCCAGGACGTTTCGTGGTGACAAATCGATCCAGCAGGATGAGCGGGCGAATCGGATCAAATCGAGTCGGCCTACAAGGCCAAGTCTCATAATCTCAGCACGTGCATGTCAAAACCCCTCTCAATCCAGAACAGGTTTCCCAGAACTCCCATCAAAAGCTAGTCAGAGTGGCCTTTCAAAACGTCCTCTCTGTCAGTTGGCCATCATAAAACACGAGCTGTTACGTTATGTGATTAACATGGCTGTTGGGGTAGCTAATCGTTGTCAACTTTGACTATCCGATGGCTAACATGAACACTTGGGCCTGCCACTGTGCCAATTCTGGATAATCCAAGTCCTGTCATGCTGAATGATTTAAGCGTCGGTAAGACCCCATTGAACACTTCAAAATAGATTAGCGGGCCTTGGCTCAAAGGTGAGAACGGGTTTCGCCCACCTCGAGGCAACACCTGAATGCTGGTGTAGAGAAAATCTGTCATCCGAACAAGAGCGTAGGCGAAAGCCTTAATGATTGGAGAGGAGACACTTTTCAGATAAATTTATTCCAAAAATGCACCCCTCTTTGAACTCATCTAGAGGCAGATGGGGAGACTTTGGTAGTAAGAGGTCGCGACATTTTCAGGGGTGGACTGTGATGACAGATGTAGAGAGACACTTAAGAAGATTTAAATCGCATTTTAGTTTCACTTTGGAACCTATGAAGTCTAAATTGAGAGTCCAGACTCTAAATTCAGTTTGTAGTGCAAAAACGCGCCTACTCGGGGATTGTATCTGGGTCTGTACTATGGATGATGGTTGCTCAATTGAGCACGCCATTCTCGGCACGAATAATCAATCTTCGCATTTTATTTCATTATGTTCAACGTCAAGCCTAAATATATTAAGCAAGTTTCTTTTGCAAGCAAGCTTTTTCCAAAATTGCGTTCCCCAGTCGGAATTGAGCTCGAAAAGTTGAAGAGTTCGGACGAATTCGATGGCGAGATATTCTGCGGCGGCCGAAGCAAAAACAAGGATCTCCTGACATTTTTCGGGTTTATTCACGACCCAAAAAGTGGTTGCGCTGCTTTCACTCAACTACCAACCTTCAGGAGATCATTGAAGAAACTAGTCAATTTGGTTGAACAGGAGATCGAGTCGATTGGTGCTCAAGAGATCTTGATTCCGACATTAGTGTTACAGGAACTTTGGCGTAAATCTGGCAGGCTCGCACGACAGCCTAGTGCCTTGGATCACACATATAAACTATCAGATGGCAACCGTAACGAACTCCTTCTGGGTCCGACCTTCGAAGAGTCGATAACCCAAATGATCGCTGATTACGACTCGATATGTGAACCAGAATTACCCATTCTTCTGTATCAAACTTCACCCAAATTCAGATTTGAGCCGACACCTAGATTTGGTTTGATACGAAGCAACGAGTTCCTCATGAACGATCTCTATACATTCGATGCGAATTTTGACAACGCCGTGAAAACATACGATCTCGTTACAAACGTTTATGAGAGGATTTTTGATAGATTAGGGCTGAAATGCAAGAGGGTACAGGGCGGGACTGGAGAAATCGGAGGTGATTATTCTCATGAATACCAGTTGCCTGTCTCAAGTGGTGAAGATACAATAGTTGAGTGTCCAAGGTGTGGAAGAATAACCAACGTGGAGATCTTCGCATCGAAAACTGCAAACAGTAGTACAATTTGTCCAGATTGCGGGGAGACCAAGACCAGGCGAGTCCAAACGATTGAACTGGGCCACACGTTTCTTCTCTCTGACATATACTCGGCTCCATTCAAAGCAACATACATCAGTAAAGAGGGTGGAAAGCGAATCGGTTATCAGATGGGATGTTACGGGCTAGGTCTGACGCGCATTTTAGGCGCTGGAATTGATCTCCTGTCCAAAGTATCCTCCAGCGGCCAAAGCAACAATCCATTGCAGATACGATGGCCGAGCGAGATTGAACCATACAAAATCGGTCTCGTTATACCAGCCAAAAGAAGTAAGCAAAACCAGGCTGGATCGACAGAATTCGTTCAACGACTGTTAGACGAAATGCTCGAGTCGTCATACAATGCAGATATACTGATAGAAGATAGAGATAAGGAGGGTATTGGGAGGCGTTTGATGAAACTCCAGGCTATCGGTATCCCAAACATAATCGTTGTCGGTCAAAGGTTCCTTGAGGACCCTCCTGAGGTGGAACTTCTCAGATTGGATAGCCAAAAAACAAATTATGAGCAATGCTGGTTGACTAAAGATCAAATCTGCGATTACCTGAGAAAAATCTGATCAGATATAGACATAATAGGCTTAAAAATTGATGGCCGGTGAATCTCGCCACTAATTGATGCTTATACCTCAGAAAAATGACTTTAATGAAGTTGAACACTAGTGTAGTCAAAGCTCTCGTTCTGAAATCTTCGTACAAATGATCGAAGCGGAGAAAGTTCAGATGGCTCAATCAGAACAGATCCGATTGATCGAGTAACTTTCGATTGACGAACAAGTTGAGAGATGAAGGTGATGAGAGGGGTAGCACAATTCGTGTTTGACGGTTTAGTTTGAGTTTCTCGTTTTCTAACTTGACCAATCGCAGCCTTGAGATATGTTTGAGACTAGGTATCCTCCTAAAAGTTGAGTGTGTAAAGATTGTTTCGTTGGGGTAGTCCAGCTTCGATTGGAGAATAGTACCTATACTAGCTTCCAGGTCGGAGATTCTTTTATCGGCAAAATAACTTTTCGGATCAATAGCTAGACCGAGATCGTCGCATCCACTGTTTAGCAAATGGGTGATCGCCAAACACTTTTGCTTGATTGCTGAGATGCCTGGACGCTTTACCAAACAATATAGGGGCGTTTCCATCCGAGTATCAACAGCGTCAGTGTCGGCCCTATAAGATATGAGCAATTGAACAAAATGATCAAGATGTTGCTCACCCACTACAAGTACACAATAATGAAGAGCTGTCCTACCGAAAGTGTTTTTGGTGTCGACTAGTGGACTAGTTAAATCTTCTAAAAGAATAGGATTTAGAGATTTTTCAGAATTCTCCTGATGTCTAGGGTCTTTAGAAGACACTAGGCCACCCTTATCGATCGAGTTTCCCTCAAACTTGACCCCAAACTTCTGATTAGACAGCGTGGTATTAGAATATGATTGGTGGATTCGATTATTTTCAGCATCGCTCTCTGAAACTAGGTGAGAATTTTCAATTGACTTAGTGGAAGCTTGGAAGCTCGGTCTCATACCATTAGCTCTCGGGTCGATCTTCCGTGGCTTGTCTATCATTGGATTATATCGAAATTGATTTAGATTGTTGTCGCCATCGTCTGATACAAGTTTGACTCTTTTATGCTTAAACCTATCCTTCTGCAAGATTCTGTCGGCGTCTAGGAGGAGCCTTATTATTGCAGTCAGGTTTTTCACCACATCTAGACCATTGCCATAAATATTTGCTCCATTACGATAGCTTTGTATCGCGATATGTAGGGCAGTGTTGCCTGCATAATCTCTCAGTCTAATATTGACACCTTGCTCGATCAGAATCCTGACAAGGTCCACATCAAGATTGTAAGCCGACCGATGTAGTAGCGTCCGACCATAATTATCAAGACGGACATTGATGTCGACTAGACCAGATTCAATAAGTTGTATTAGTTGGTGGCGTTTGTTTCTGATAAGACATTGATCAAATAATAGTTTACCAATTTGTTGTTTACAGTCGGTCAGAGTACTCTGATTCAAGTTCCTGATTTTGTTTGCAAGTCGTTCAAAATGTTGCTCATGAAGAAGTTCAATAAGCTCCTGTCGTTGCCTTTGATCTAGGTTTCGTCTAAAATGCCAACAATAAAATCGCAATTGCTTGGACAGTAGCCCAATACCATCGTTAATAATGCTGCCTATGAGCATGGTGCAAGCGTACTTGATTTTAGACACTTGCTACGAGTATCGGGTAAATGTTGTCCACTACGATCACGGTCGTAATCATTATCGCTCGGAAGCGAAGTTTTCCTCAGCTTTCTTTTAAAAACACTTTCCTGTGGATACCCGAATGGGCTGGCCACTATTTGGCTGGCGTGCAACCGACGAAATTCCAGTCACCCATTCATTAGATCATTGGGTCAATAAACCTTACGTCAGAAAGGCCAAGCGATTGCAGAGTTACCGTTGCAGTCACAGCTGTAATGCTGATGCAGTGCGTCATGTTAGATTGCTTGTGTGTGCCAAGAACACCTTTGTATAACTTTTGCTGATCTAGGGCAAGTGATTCCAAATTGTGTGCTCAAGTTAGCTGGCTCCGAGACTTGGTATGGTAGCAAACGAGTAGTCCTGACTCGCTAAGCTAGCTGAGCCAAGCTACCTTTTGCACCTCCGTCAGACTTTCAATGGACTATCTCGTCTCAATCTAGAAATGAAAGAGGTGGTTGCCTTCGAACGTCCAATGTTGCTCAACTTGTTTTCATTCCTTTCAGCTGCCAACGACAACTAATGGTGGTTAGTATGAGATTTTTCAATGTTCGTTGTTGGCGCATATGGAGCAATCCTAGTGGCGCTGTGGGGTTAAACGATGAAGGCTTAGGCAGAGACCCATTAGCATGTCTGAAATCTTACTCGAAATGCAAGGTTTAATTGGCTAGCTTTGGGCATAGCTTGGCCAGCGAATACTCTAAGGATCGTCTTGTCCGATTGATTAGTCGGAAGATTCGTACGAGACAAGATTGCATGGAGGCACTACACACTTAAGTTCAGTGATCGAGAGTTCCGTAAAGCCGTGGACTGAGTTCTGGATCTTAAAACTCAATTGCGCAATATCGTGATTTAGCACTCCAAAGTTCAACCTGAATCGACACGTACTCACGACCAAAATAAATAATCGAATCGAGCAAATGCGAACCGTTGCATTGACACCTTTCTTAAATCTACGTTTATGTGATTTTGACATGCACTAGACATTGTGTCTCCTTGATCTAAGAACGAGAGTAGCCTACTTAACCAACTGGCTTTCAGTTAAGATGTGCAACTCAAACCGGAACTGTGGAGGGAACAGATATTTAATCAGTGGTTAAGGTGGATCTCTATGGCGGGAACCTGGCGCGCAATCTACGAGAGTTAAGCTGATCAGCTGATCGAGTTTAGTCTCGAGATGGTTCCACGTGCCAGAGTTCTCTTGATCTTTGAACCACTAAATGAGGATACATGTATGGTAAACATGTCTTTTTCGACATTCCTCTGGCCCCTATCTTCAAGTCATGTGATATCTCTTGATCTATAGAGATAAGAACTAGAATCCCGGTGGATTTTAGGAACTTCTCGTAACAGCGCGAGAACTATAACGTTTGACGCGCGCAAGTTGAGATGCTAGGTTGTTAATTTTTCCAGTTACTCGCTGAAGTCCAACGGTTTGAGGACCCCAAGATCAATTGCACCAATCAACATGTCGAAGATTCTAAAACTCTACAACACCTTTGGGAGGAGTTTAAATCACGTTGAAGTGTCAGGAAAGCTTGTTACATCACCCTCGATCACTGTTCAACCGATCTACGGATCCCTCTACATTTGTGGGCCAACTGTATACTCTGATAGTCATGTCGGTCACGCAATCACATATATTCGTGCAGATTTGTTTAGAAGATTCATGAAAAGCTTGTTCAACGTCAGACTTACCACTGTGATGAATATAACAGATATAGACGACAAAATACTGGACAAGACCGCAACAGAACTAGGCTCGCTCCACAATGAATCGGTTGAGCCTGCTAGTCATCCCTTCAATCAAATAAGCGAAAAGTACTACAAAAGGTTTCTAAATGATCTCAACAACGTAAGAGCTCAGCCAGCAGATGTATTCGTTCGAGTGTCGCGTCATGTGGACATCATTGTGGATTTCATAAGACGAATGGAGGACTGTGGACATGCTTATGTCTCTCCAACTGGAGACGTAAATTTTAGGGTTAGATCTGTCCATAACTACATCGGTAGAATTGACAGTCGTCGACAGAACTTCGACAATCTTGGCAAGGAGAACCAGTGTGATTTCGTCCTTTGGAAGATGGCTAAACCTGGAGAGCCTGTTTGGAACTATACCAGTGCTAATGGGACCACCATTCCAGGCCGACCAGGATGGCATGTCCAGTGTTCAGCTATATCGAGTGCCTTTTTTGGAGAGAGATTAGACTTCCACTTCGGGGGCAAAGACCTCATATTTCCTCATCACTACAATGAAGAAGCGTGTTGTTGTGCCTACCACAAGCTCGATACATCAAAGTCTCTACATGTGTGGGCCAACAACTGGCTTCATTCTGGACACCTGACTATAAGAGATGCAAAAATGAGCAAGTCTCTGGGAAATGTTATCAAGATAAGCGATTTTATCAGTCGTTCATCAGTCAACGCACTAAGACTTCTATGTGTACGTTCGCATTACCGCACCGATATCGAATATACAGATGAGCTATTAGAGAGACTCAAGGGCCTAGATCACAGAATTAATGCATTTAGCAGTTTCTTGATTCAGGAACTGAGAAGTTTGCAAGATAATTCACTGAGTCAACGATTGTATGAGGAAGTTTCTCACGATAGCGATATTGAACTTGCAATTCAGGCTACTTATGATCGCATCATTGACGGAGTGTGTGACGATTTCAACCTTGATTCAGGTTTGGAATCTCTTATGGACCTCGCCAAGATGGTGTACTCGAAGGACCCGAAAGCTTTCAGGGCTCGAGATTTAATTGCTACTTGGACATTGCTGAACGATTGGTGTAGCACTTGTGGGTTGGTCTATGGGGATGCAAGCAGCAATTCTCAATACATAGATTCTCTGGCCAACATTTCGACTAATTTCAGGCAAACAGTGCGGGTTTGGACTCTAGACGAGATGAAGGCGAAAGGGAGCAGTCCATCACTACAACGATTGCTCAACGAATGTGATATTGCCCGGAAACAGTTGGACGAACTTGGTTGCGTAACTCGTGATTCTAAAACTTGAACATTGAACAAGAGTTTAAGGCCACTTGGTCATCGAACCAAACCAGCAGTTCTAGGTACAAAGAGTGACCCTGCAGGTGGGCGCTTTCCATGTCTGTCGAATGTTTTTGTTTGTTCACAATTGTTTGCACCAAAGGACATTCTTATGATTATACCTGGAGCGATCACCTGCTAACCTGACAGATCTTTCACTGAGCCTCTCACAGAGCAAATACTTGATTTATCGAGCTCTTGTTCTCATTTCTCCAGTGGTTCTGATACCACTGAACTGAGGCTCATCGGTGAATACAAGTATTTCCCAATGAGGCCAATAAGGAGCTCAACATGGTCAGTTGTTCAACCGTGCGCGACGCGCTCGTTGGTTTTCGAAATTGGACTACATATGGAAAATTCAACCTTGCTCTACAGTGTTATGAGTTAGACTGAAGGTACTTGGTTGATTGAGTTGTTAGAATATCTTTTGATGCAAAATCGAAAATTTGTCAGTATGTGGCTGCTTATCTATAGCTGCCATCTATGCCATTAGAAAAATCAAACCAGAAGATACCACTCCTGATGTCTAGATCGCTCAGACTGCTCAACTTGCTAATATGTTGTTGACCGTGACAGCTATCAAATGTCAATCAATACACTTAGATCAGTCCGATTAAAGCTCAAGTAGTTAGCAGATTCAAGATCAAAAGTCCACACTAACGAAAAGTATGCACTTGATTCCAGTGGCAATAGGGGATTGATCCTACGGGGCCTGTGGCAACAGATGACGGCTCTTTTATGACATCTACTGTTGTCGAAAGCCGACAGCTCAATTGTTGTACACTAGCAACAGTAAACGATTTAGCTTAATTGTCGGATTTGGACATGACCATTATGAGTCCTCCCCATGCGACATAAAAACTATCCAACAGAACCTCCAACTTGTTAGTGAACATTCCGAATACAAGTTAGCTGAAAAAGTTGTTCTCTTGATCATGAGTTTTGTAAAGCCTGCCGATCACAAGGGTTGCACTATTTGGTTGACTGGCCTCTCAGGTTCAGGCAAAACTACGATCGCCCGGAACACCAAGAAGTTTTTAGAAAAATTCAACATTCCGGTCGTACATCTTGACGGAGATGGTCTCCGCAAGGGCCTCAACGGTGATCTCGGATTCAGCAAAGAAGATAGGCGTGAAAACATACGCCGGGTGGCCGAAGTAGCAGCACTGTTCACGCAATCTGGACACATATCTCTTGTGAGTCTCATATCTCCTTACGCCGAATATCGTTTAGCTGCACGAGCAACTCACGAGACTTTGAATTTGAAGTTCTTTGAAGTATATGTCAACACACCTATTGAGATATGCGAGGTTAGGGATCCAAAGCAGTTGTATAGACTTGCACGCCAAGGAACAATTCCTAACTTTACTGGAGTTAGTTCGCCTTATGAGCAACCTGCATGCCCTGATCTACTTATTGAATCAGGTATCTACGCGATCGAAGAATGTAGAAATAAAGTTCTCCGTTTGTTAGTTGAACATCGGCAAGTGCCTAGTGCTATTCTAGAACCTGTTAATCTACATCTCCCAATAACTCTAAAGATAGACCTGATGGAGGCCAGTAGGATGCTACCCAAAGTAGAGTTGGAAAAGACCAGTTTACAGTGGGCCCAGGTGATAGCAGAGGGTTGGACAACCCCTCTAGAAGGTTTTATGCGAGAGCGCGAATTCCTTGAGTGTTTGCACTTTAAAACCTTGACTGCGTTCAATATGACCCATAGTCAGTCAATTCCGATTGTGCTACCGATTACAGAGGCTGACAAGCAAAAGATCAAGGGGTTTGAGTCAGTGTGTCTTACTTATCGAGAGAAATTCATTGGTTTATTGTTAGATGTGGAGATTTATGCTGACAGGAAGCAAGAGAGATGTGCAAGAACATTCGGGACGGTCGACACTGGACACCCTGCGATCAAGAGTATCATGGAATCTGGTACTTGCTGGCTACTCGGGGGTAAGCTCAAGTTATTTGAAAGAGTTCATTGGGACGATGGACTAGATAAGTACCGCCTCACTCCTCAAGAGATAAAGTACCAGTTAGCACAGATGAAGGCCGACGCAGTGTTCGTTTTTCAGCTAAGAAATCCACTTCATAATGGACATGTGTTGTTAATCAATGAAACCTACAAGAAGTTGCAGGAATCCTATGAAAACCCAGTGCTTCTGCTTCATCCAATCGGTGGATGGACAAAGGACGATGATGTGCCGTTAAAAACGAGAATCAAGCAACACCAGGTTCTCCTAGATGAGGGTGTTTTAGATCCCAAGAAGACTATTCTCTCCATCTTTCCGTCTCCAATGTTGTATGCTGGTCCGACAGAAGTCCAATGGCATGCAAAAGGCCGACTTGTCGCTGGAATCGACCATTACATCGTGGGGAGAGATCCTGCTGGAGTCAAAGATCCATCCAACCCAACACAAGATCTCTACGACCCGAGCCATGGGGCGAAAATATTGGAGATAACTCCCGGTCTTCGCTGTCTAAATGTTATTCCGTTTCGTGTGGCTGCCTATAACAGAAAAAAAGATCGAATGGAGTTTCTTGGCCCTGACTCATCTCTGGAGGACTTCGACAACATTTCAGGTTCGCGAATGCGCCAGATGGCTCGCCAGGGTCTGAAGCCTCCAGATGCTTTTATGAATCATAATGCGTGGAAAGTGCTCAGTGACTACTATAAAGAACCAAGGGATGGTTAAGAGATGTTTGAAATAGCGTTGGTACTTAGCGCATCTTGCTTTTGTTCGAGCTTCTAGCCTAAGCTAACGATGGGTCGTAAATACGTTCAGCCGGAAGTATTATGTTTTAGAGTCCATGGTGGTAACATCTCTCCATCGTTTGCTCTTGTTCCAGGGTCATAAAGCGCACAACTTATATGAATTATAAATTAGCCTAATTCCGTAAGGAGGAATCAGGCAGTCGGTCTCGATCGTATCTGAAAAGTTGATTGAGATCCAACAAAAAGCTTGGGGGCCAGAAACCGAAGCACTTGATTTAGTTCTATATGGAGTTTATTCAGAAGATCAACAATAACTAGCTTCCGAAAAGACTTCTGGTTTAGATACTTGTGAACAATGAAACAGGCTTAGCACAGTCTAGAAACGATCACGTACTGAGATTGAATGGTTTGCTCAATCTCTGATGCTGATGGAAGGTGTTGGATTTTGTTCCTCGGATTGTGGATTGCAACGGCTGAACATAGACGTCCGTGTAAAGCTCCTCGAGCCCTATTTCAGCGTCTGATTTAGCCTGAACAACTGCCTGATCGACTTCTTCTCTGCATTCACTTTCAATGTTCTTGAGTTCCTCTGCCGTAGCTAGATTGGCTGTTATCAATTTATCCTTGAACGAAGTTATGGGATCTCTACGTTGTCTGACCTCCTGAATCTCATCTCTTGTTCGATAACTTGTTCCAGGGTCAGACATGGAGTGGCCGAAATACCTGTATGTAGCCATCTCAAGCACAATAGGCCCTTTACCTTGTCTACAGTAATCTCGAGCCCACCGAGTTGCCTCTCTAACAGCTAGAACATCCATTCCGTCAACCCATATTCCTGGAACGTAATCTCCTCTGGTGAAATAATCAGTGCTCGCGGATGCGCGCTCAGCGCTTGTGCCCATCCCAAATCCATTGTTCTCGCAAACAAATATTGCCGGCAGATTCCATAACTTTGCCATGTTGAAAACTTCAAAAATTTGCCCTTGATTGGCGGCACCATCACCATACAAGGCGACACAAACTTGGTCACGATTCAAGTACTTCAGAGCTAAGGCTATACCAGCCCCGACAGGGACTTGAGCACCAACTATTCCATTACCACCGAATAAACCAGGACGATACAGATGCATAGATCCCCCTTTGCCTCGTGTAGTGCCCGTTGATCGACCCGTCAATTCTGACAAAACTTGTCTAACTGTAGAACCACGTACTAGAGCCCAGCCATGAACTCGATAGGCAGAAATCACTTCATCCTCTTTGCTAAGACAAGATTCCATCCCCACAGCCACGGCCTCTTGGCCTGAATAGAGATGACAAAAGCCTCTAATTATCTTATCCTTGTATAAGGTATTTGCAGCCGCCTCCATACGTCTTATTTTGACCATTTGTGTGAAGATCTTGAGGCCATCGTCTCGATTCAATTCTACCTCTGTAGATGGTCCGTTCTCTATGCGGTGGATTTTGAAGTCCCTAATGAAAAATTTACTCGAAGAAGTGCTGCTCATAAGCCTGATGGGCGTGTGGAGAGCTCTAAGTTTGTAGGCCATGATTGTGGGCTCAATCTAGTGATGTTGTGGGCCTGCCGCCAATAATATTGATCAAGCTTGAGAGATTCACCAACAATCCAAACCTAATCTCATCGTCTTGCCCCCATATTTATCCTTCAGTCTCTGAGAACATGTGATGCGCTGCAAGCAAGGAAGCCGAGAGCGCAGAGAGCGCAGCGTCATCTAGACGTTGCCTAATTGAAAATCACTTGTGTATTTCGGTCTCGCTTCACAAACCAGCATAAGCCATACTCTCTTCGGAGCTATTTAAATATCATTCTCGCGTTTTGAATACCTTTTCTCTTTTTCTAGATTGATCGTGGATTTGTAATTTCTTATCCGGCGAAGAAAATCTATACTCATAGATAATCTATAGTAGATTGACAGTGACTCACAAGATCAACAGCGGATACCAGAATCGAAATGAGCATCCAGTGGACCCTTGTGGCGGGCGTGCTTTATTTCGAGATAGTCCTAGTAGCCCTTTTATTACTCCCGTTCCTCAAACCTCGAACATGGCAAAAGTTTTTCAAATCCAGATTCTTGAGGAGTATAGAAAGTCAAGCGAATCTGTACTTCATGGTCTTCATTGTCATCCTTATACTATTGTTTCTAGGTAAGTTTTCAGAGTTGATCCCTAGCGAATTTCATCCATGTTGAATTTCAACTAAATCTTTTCGTATACAGACTCTATGCGAGAGATGACAAAGTATTCGGGGAACCTCAATACTGACCAGCTAGGATCACGACATGTCGATGCCGAGCTACAGCACTCCATGAAGCTGTTCAGGGCTCAGAGAAACTTTTACATCGCCGGATTTGCTCTGTTCTTATTCCTTGTCATTAGGCGTCTGGTAACTTTGATAACAGCTTTAGCTCAATTAGATATTCAGGCCGAGGCTGCCATGAAACAGGCCCAGAGTGCCTCCGATGCTGCTACAAGTCTCATGAAAGGCGACAAGTCGAAGGCCAACAAAACTTCTGGAGATCCAACAGATGAGTTGCACACTCTTAAAAAGTTGCTTGAGGAGAAGAATGTATCCTTGGCTAAAAGCAAATCAAGTGAGGAGGCAGTTAAAAAGCAAGCTAAGAGCTTAACTGAAGAGTATGACCGTCTCAATACAGAGCACCAGGCTCTGATAAAAAAACTGCGAAAGATCGAGGGAGACAGCAAGAAAGACAGTTGAAGGGTTCGGTCGAATTTTGGCAATTCACGAGTTTGGTGGCAGGTGGTTTATTCAGCATTATGTCAATCCTGAAGCGGTAACAATATAATGGTACCTTCATGAAACTTCGTGGTGGATTATGACTTACTACTTGTTGGATGGCCCGGCGCTACTTTTAGACTTGGCTCGCATGAGTCTGGTCATTTCGTCTCTAGCGAAAGGATCACGTTTTGCGTCCTCCTCAAACGCCTTGAGAGCAGCGGCCTCGATTCTTTGCATCTCGGCCATTAAAATTTTCTCTGCTGCTGCGAGATCCTGCTTGTTTTTCCTGGTTCTGCTGATATCCTTTTCAACGTTTGCCTGATGACTAGCCCCTCGTTCATGGTTCTCAATACTCTTTCGGTCGGAAGTTTCACCGTTAGCATGATAATGTCGCATACAAGATCTGAGTAAGAAAGCTTGTAACTTACTATTTTGTTGTCAGCGTACCAGCAGTTGCAAAATCGGCAAAATTTTCTCTGTTGCGATACCCATCGTTCTGACATCTCTACATGTATGATCCTTCACTTGTTAGACGATAAATTCTTCACTGTTGCTTGGTAGAAATAGGATGTCGATTTTAGTTATCCTTTCCTCTTATGCGTCCACTGGCTTGTGGACTTGGCGCCTTTGTAAGGCCTATAACTAGGGCTGTTGGCCGAAAGTGCTTTCATACGCGGCCGATGGCTGTGGTGTTTCTCGTATGGCCTTCGGTCGGCCATCGTTCGTTCATCCGCGGACGATGTATAAACGGACGACAACTGGACGAAACCATTCAATGTTGATACCGGCCTGGTATCATCGTATTGACTCGATTTTTATCAAGACACTAGTAGACAGTAGCTTACAAATTGAATATTACTCATATCCGATGCAAACTGGCGTGACCATGGTATCGAGCAAGCTATGTCCGGGTGTCGTCCGTTTATACATCGTCCGCGGATGAACGAACGATGGCCGACCGAAGGCCATACGAGAAACACCACAGCCATCGGCCGCGTATGAAAGCACTTTCGGCCAACAGCCCTACCTAAAACTGAAGAAAGCACAGGATTTGAACGGAGCTATTCACATCGGAGATCTTATTTCCATGCGGGCTCATCGACGTGATTCGGGTCGGGTTCAACATCTTTCAAATCATTTATCAGCTACCTGACTTGTCCCCAACCGGCTAATTTCATTCACCGGAAATCTCTGATGGATACTCTATTCTATAATTTCACAAGATCTAATCTGTTTCACAGGCCCGGTCAGAACCACACAACCGTGGGATATCCAGAAACTGAAAACACCAAGGCTCTTCTTGCTAAGCATCTTCAAGAGACTGGTGGTAAGGTAAGAACTAGGTTTCCACCAGAGCCCAACGGTATTCTTCACATCGGGCATGCTAAAGCCATCAACATCAATTTCGGCTTGGCCAGGGCCAACGATGGCATATGTTTCTTACGTCTAGATGACACAAATCCTGAAGCCGAGAAAGATGAGTTTGTGAAATCAATCGTCGCTATGGTGAAGTGGCTTGGATATGAGCCATACAAGATAACTTATTCTTCTGATTATTTCGAGAAATTGCATAGCTATGCTGTTGATTTAATCAAGCGGGGCCTTGCATACGTTTGTCATCAAAAACCTCATGAATTACGCGGCTTCAATCCACCACCATCACCATGGCGAGACCGCCCGATCGAAGAGAATCTTATAGCGTTCGACGATATGCGTGCAGGCAAATTCGATGAGGGAACTGCTTCGTTACGGATGAAGTTTACCATGGAAGAAGGCAAGCAAGATCCAGTGGCCTACAGAATCAAGTTTGTACCTCATCATAGGACCGGTGATAATTGGTGCATCTATCCAACCTATGACTTTGCTCACTGCTTATGTGACTCAATAGAAAATATCACTCATTCTCTCTGCACCAAAGAATTTCAAAATAAGAGATCTGCATACTACTGGCTTTGTAACGCGCTAGATATATACTGCCCCGTTCAATGGGAGTACTCTCGACTGAATATTAACTATACAGTCGTATCAAAACGCAAGCTTAAACTCTTGATCGATTCAGGTGTTGTTTCCGGATGGGATGATCCCCGTTTATATACTCTAGAATCTCTCAGAAGGCGCGGGTTCCCAGCCGAAGCTATCCGAGAATTTTGTGCTAAACTAGGTATAACGGGCGCGAATTCGACAATTCATCCTCACATGATCGAAGCTGAGGTGCGAGATAATCTCAATCTAAACGCTCCCCGAACGATGGCAGTTTTGAAGCCGATCAAATTGGTTATTGAGAATTTTGATGAAATATTCCCAGGAGAAGAATCTCACCTCATTGAAGTATTCGACTTTCCCGCCAACCCGGGTCTAAGTAATTCTCATGAAATCATAATCGAGCCAACTATATACATAGAGGAGTCTGACTTCAAGAGCTCGCACGAGCAAGATAAGAATTTTCGAAGATTGAGCCCAGTGCAGCCAGTCGGGCTGCGCCATGTCAATCTCTTGATTAGCGTTATCAAGGTCAACTGTGATGAACTGAATAAGATTACAGAAGTTATCGTTCGAGCAGAGAGAGTTGTCGAAGGGAAAAAACCGAGGGCATTCATTCATTGGGTATCGCGTCCAAAATTATGCGAAGTACGCTTATACAATGCTTTGTTCAGTATGGCATCTCCTGAGGATAACCCCCAAGGACTACTAGCGAGTTGTAGCAAGGATTCATTGGAAGTCTACAAGAACGCTATGGTTGATGGCTATTTACAAGGCTCGGCACCGTATTCGAGGTTTCAATTTGAGCGAACAGGCTATTTCAGCGTTGACCCGGACTCGTCCGATTCATGTTTGGTTTTCAACAGGACTGTCAGCCTGAAAGAAGATAGAGGAAAGTCGACTTGATTTGAGAGGTATACATGAGTAATCTTGACGATTAGAAAGCAAGATTGAGGGAAATTAGTCTGATAACAATCTCTTAGACTCATGCTTCCAAATCGTAAACGAATATAATTTGGGTTTCTGTCAGGCTAGCTTCTTCAAGGGTTTGCTCGCAATTCGGCTCGCTAAAATCTTTTTCCGTCCTCGACATATCATTAAAGTCCTCTGGCCTCGGTGGACGGCCTGGCAGGTCGCGTTTGGGGAAATTTGTTGTCATTTTGAATTGTAATGGCGCGTTGCTAAGCGAAAACACATACCAATATAAGTACTTGACTTTGTCGGACTTGAAGAAAATTCTCTTGACCCTCGTTCCATCTGGCAATTTGAAAACAAGCTTTACTATGCTATCCTTCTCATGCTCAGGACTTGGCTCTTTCGGCAACTGACTGCATATTTCACCTTTTAATTTCACAAGTGTCCTATGTAGCTGTTCTTGCTTTGCATGCCTCTCTCGTTGAGCTTTCTCCTCCGCCTCTTTATCTCTCAATTCCTCCTCCCGTCGCATTTGCTTCTCCCTATCCGCCTTTAAAGACATTTGATAGGCCTCGTCCTGCTCTTGGCGAATCATATCACGCTCTTGTCTTTCGATCTGTGCAATTGTCCTTTGTAATTCTGCGTCGACCAAACCGCCGCCAAAGCCTCCGATAGATCTGGAATAACCTGGTTGGATTGTGTTTCTAGAGGAGCCAAAGGATCTGGATGATGATGATGATTGTGATGAGGATGAGGGCTTTCTGTAATATAAGTAGGCGATTCCTATTCCTATAACAATAGTTACAAAAACATTGATGGGTGAAGATGTAATAACGTCCAAAATCATCTTGCCTCGAAGATGCAGGCGATGGTCTTCATAAATGTATGAAAAGGCTTTTTATGATAGGGTATGAATGATGTTGGTGCGCTTAAATGCGTTGATGTATGAGGGAATAGAGAAAAGGTATTCAAAACGCGAGAATGATATTTAAATAGCTCCGAAGAGAGTATGGCTTATGCTGGTTTGTGAAGCGAGACCGAAATACACAAGTGATTTTCAATTAGGCAACGTCTAGATGACGCTGCGCTCTCTGCGCTCTCGGCTTCCTTGCTTGCAGCGCATCACATGTTCTCAGAGACTGAAGGATAAATATGGGGGCAAGACGATGAGATTAGGTTTGGATTGTTGGTGAATCTCTCAAGCTTGATCAATATTATTGGCGGCAGGCCCACAACATCACTAGATTGAGCCCACAATCATGGCCTACAAACTTAGAGCTCTCCACACGCCCATCAGGCTCATGAGCGGCACCTCCATCCTGAATGTAACCGCTGCCCCAGATGTTTTGTACAGGCATCTTTGGATCAAATGTACTGGCCATGAAGTTGAGGTTCTAGACAGCTATGAGGAATTTCTCAAAACGGCAGCGAGACATTTAGGAATAAATCATGTCAGGACAGAAGCGCCGTTTCGTTTTATCAAGAGAAGGACTCTCCTTGCATCACGTCACGTCCACAAAAAAGCTCGAGTACAGTATGAATTCAGGCATTATTATAGAAACTTGCTCTTCGAAAATTTGACAGGATCAACAGCTGACACTTTTCTAGAATACGTAGAGCGTAATGTCCCAGAGGGAATGCTCTTTACGGCTGAGAAACATATGTTAGGTAATTTCCCCTTTGAACTATCGGAGGGTGGTGAGCAAAAGTAAATGGTAGTTACAGATTTATTCCATGTTCTATATGAGGGTATCCTCGTCTCTCAAATACTCTCCAATATCAGCTTGATGAAAGCATATAATAGAAAGCGGGTCCGCAGTTTGGCTATCTAGAGTTGATTTGGCTGTGACACCGAAACCTAGCGGTGTATCATTTAAGGAATACACGACTACTCCTTGGTATTTCGGGGTGTTTTCTGTGATTCTTGCTAAGCCCGACTTGAGTATATGGTTACCATATAAAAACTGCTGCTCGGCGTTTGGTTTAACCCAAACCTTATGTCTAGCGTATGGGGCCAGGTAATTAAGCGATGTTACATGCAGTCGAAATTTTTTCGATTTAGTGAACTTTCCCATGCAAGTTCCGTAGCTCAATAAGTGTTCTCTATCAATGCTTGCGGCTAACTTGATAATCGCTTCACTACAATAGAAAACCCTATCACCATTAAGCATGAATTTGTATACTCCATCCTTCCTTTGCAGAAGAAACTTGAGATTGTCGCCGATATACTTGGAAATCTTCTCTTCGACTAGTTTGAATTCTTGCTCCTTGAGTTCCCTCATCATTCCTCAAGTCTTTTACCATTTACGAAGTATAGTTTATTTGTGGACGCTTCGCTACACGTGGGTGATCAAGACTCTTGATTTAAGAATGGCGATCTGCACACGCGTGTTCGGATGTGCATGAAGTCGGAAATCCTACCCAAAACATCCATCAACATCCCACCATAGACATGTATAAGGAGACATTGGTCTCCTCTCAGTCCATTTCTTTCACAAATCTACTCAGTTATTCGATCACCAAGATATGGAGCGGTCCCTCTATTTTCGAAGTAGCGTTTTCGGATTCAGAGACGGGCAATTCAGGACGACATGAGCACCAGCAGGTTGAATGAACCTGAAAACAGGTGGCTATTTGATGTCGATCGGGATAACCAACTGCACCAAAATGACCTAACGCTTAGCCGAGTAAAATCCTTCTTATACGAGAGCCTTCATCGGAGCGTCACCCGACATGACCTGTTTGAATGTTTCCAGTTGCTTAAAATATTGCCCAAAGAAACGAGTTTGGATCCGTACGTCTTGGTTCGATTCGTTATGATACTTCTCGAATCCAGCAGCTCTAAGATAGTTAACAAGAACGTCATCATCTACCTAGAAACTCTGCTCAGTAAGCTGGACATCTGTCAGCCAGATACGTTCGTTGAGTTCTTGACTTATTTCATAAAGAATAATCGCATAGATGACGCGAGAGAGTTGTATTCTCAGCGTCAAAGATTTATGGCCCGCCGCATACATCGGGTTCTACCATTTGTGGACACCAACTTGCGATGTTACGAGTTTTATATCAGTTACATTGAATGGATTGACCGCATCTCTGCAAATGACGTTAAGACGATATTTGACGTCTCGATACAAGGTTGGGTCGTCAACGCAATCAATTGTCTGAGACTTGCGAAGAGCAACCACGAGTACTTTGTGATGTGCTTACTTAAAGTCTTGGTATATTATGGATACTACAACAAAGCGTATCTTATAGTCAGCGAATTCGGGCGCAACAACCCGTGTAATATCGGAGCCCAGCTTTTACACTATAGCTTTATCAACCAACTTAATTATCTGCCATCGCACGAAGACAAAGGGCAGGGAGAGGGTCAAGTAACTACAGATCGGACTCTAGAAGAGCGCGAACAGCTCAGATTAAGAGAACTCAACAATATCAATAACTTTTCAATTAGTAGTGAGGAGGGAGTATTCGACGAGTCGATCTATCCTATTCAGCAAGATAAAGTGAGAATTATGGACAACTTACGTAGATTGGACTGCAGCAGACAAGAACTCTTGGAACTAAGAGTGTTACATGACAATCCGATAGATGTTATGAAGGATCTTATGGATGGAATGGAGAACGTGAATGAAACTAGGAATAGGTCGCGCTGGAAAAAGATAAAACAAGTGATTGAGAAGATATTTGAAACTGGAGACTCATCATTGATTACAGATGCACGCATGCTATGGATGACAAGATATAGAAGGTTCTGGCGATCAGTTGATTTTGTTGCGCTGTCCGGCAAGACCTCTACTAGGGACAGACATCTGATAGAGCAAGTTGTGAATACTCTGAACGAAAAACTGGATCGTCCCTCTCGGGGATGATATCTCACAGTATCGAGGCTCGCATTTAATTTGATAGATAGAAACTAGGAGAGCTTTAATGCATGCAAGTTATTCCTTTGCTGCCTGGCCAGAATGGCCTGCTCAGATTTGAAGATTTGTTGATTGAGCTTACGCTCTTGTCTTCTCTCGTGTCTGTACGCTTTCAGCGCCTTTTTTCTTGCTCGTCTTTCCTCGTTAGTCTCGTTCTCAGGCCGGACAGATAGCTTGGAAAGTACGCTAGCCCTGGAGGATGCGATCGATTGAGCCCTTTGCTTTGATGTTTCTGTTGCACTAGTATCCATTTCGATTGATTGCGATGAAGATCTTTTTTGCCTCTCCATGATGAGTTTTGGGTGATTATAAAGGTTGGAATTGTAGCTCAAGATGGATTCACAGTCAACTCTATTTTCGCGCTGTCGAACTTCTATCTCGACGAGATCATCATTTTCATCAGCCGAGTCGTCACCGATAATAGCGTTCTTATGGTGATCGGACACTATAACTTGTTCATAGTCATCACCATGATTCTTCTTTCTGACGCTTTTGACCTCTCGCTTCAGTTCGTGAATCTTTTCAACATCCGAAAGCAATTCATCGCCTCGAACTTCGTTCAAATCTAGAGGACCGATTTCTGTGTCGTCTGCATATTCTTTCTCAAACAAAACCTCGAAGTGCTCATCGATCTGCTGCAAACCTTGACTCCTTCTCATCACTGAAGACGTCATAGAGTAGTTTGTGAACACAGTTTTATTATCAACGTCGTCGTCATCCATAATGCTGGAGCTGTCGTCATTTTGGCCTCTACTTTGCATTTTTTCACTGTGAGTTCTTAAGTTATGAGGTTCGGATCGAAATTTAGCGGTCGACGCCCCTTGCAGGCTCCTTGATGATTTAGTGGACTCTAATGTTGATTGTTTATTTGCTTTCTTGAACAAGATCAGTTTTCTTCCGTATCCCAAAGCCTCTTCTTTTCGCTCTGTGGGTTCAGATGAAGTTAGATTGTCGTGATTGGCTGGAGAATCGACGTCATAATCGTCAGAATCGATGGACGAATTTTCCAGGTCTCCGGATTGGTCAAATCTGATTATCTCAGGTTCACTTTCAAACAACTCCGATGTTAATCCCTCTAAGTCCTCCTCTAAAAGTTCACCATCATCTTCGATCAAGCCGCCAGATTGTTCCATGAAATCGTCATCGAGGATATTGTTCGGATCATTGAAGTCAAAGTCCTTTGACATGGCCTTCAGTATGTCGGGATCGAACTCAACTCCGTTCGCAATGTGGGCTCTTTCCAGCATTCCGACTTTCGTTTCCTCTTTCGAGACGAAGACGTCGGGATCGAATTCGGGCAGACGCTTACGGATTTCCTCGATATCCGTGCCATCTTTAGGAATCAATACATTCTGCGGCGCTTCGTAGTCAGCAGCGAGAGGATCTCGTTGAGGTCGAGGTGCAAGCAGAAACTTGACTGCCTTCGGCTTCTGAGGCTTCTTGGTCTTGTTCTTGTCCATGTTGTTTATATAGATTCTGATTGTTTAAGTCTAAGGAATAATTTTCATTCTTTCGGGTTTCAGCCGAGGGAAAGAACTTTCTATCCTAAAGCGATCAAAATGAAAGTTTATAAAGTCCAGCGTTTGCGACACGCGGATCGAAATGATCGCAGGCCAAGCCAATCGTTTTCGGTGGGGTGCGAGTCTCACTACACTTATGCTGATTTTTTCACCCAATCTGGAAAGCCATCCCGCGGGAGGAGCTATCTCGCTGATTAGGGGATCTATCAAGGTTAAGTTAAACTTAGAATCTTATTCATTTTAGTCCGAGAAGCCAAGAACAGATGCAATACATTCTAACCAAAAATAATAATTTTCATACGGAGAGGCCATCAACTTCTGTCCACTAAGTTGACGCCGACGTGCTTTAGATTCGAGGATTCCATGGTAAGCGTGTAACTCCGAGCATCGTGAAAGGATAGGTAAAGATGCCAAACCAAATAGGAAACTTTTCTCTTCAGATTTACTGAAACTTTTACTTAGATTCTGAAATAAGACAACTATGTACATTTTATGCGGTTCATAAGTTTCCTTAGGGGACGATCTTGGGACTTCAGGTGCTCGTCTCAAGTCAACGTGTAAACGTACACCCCTCTCAGGCTGAAACTTTTCTGTATAATTGAAAGCGATCATAATCTAGTCTCGCCAAGTCCAACCAAATCCGACTCAAGTGAGTCGAAGATATCGACAGTTGTTCTGGCATCGCTCCAACCCTCATGGCTTGGACCTACGGAGTCTTGGAAGTCGACGGGCCAGGTTGGTTTTGTGCCTGAGCGGATCCGCGCAAGCTTGACCCTGTTTGTGCCTGGTGCACCCCAGCGCCACCCGACTCAATATCGTCCATCTCCCATTCCCCAGTCGAGCTGCTCCGCCTGTTTCCGCTTCCTTGGCGGGAGCGCCTATTTCTCAGATTGCAACATGAGTTTATGCATCCGCTGGTGGTGCTTGTTGTTCCCTTGGCCGCCAACTTGAGCTTCTTCGATAATGATAAGGTTTGTGGCTGGTTGTCGGCGTTTGATTGTTGATTCAATTGTGCCTCGACTAGATCTTGCTCGACAAACTCACGATCCTAAAGGACAGGTATGGTGTTAGACTTTGGTTTGCAGTCAAGACAGAGAGGGGTGAGCGATTAAGATTATCTTGATACTAACAGTTGCTTTTTCGAGACATCGCAGCAAGTGATGATGCTGGAGCTCGAAAATGTCATCGTAGGGCTCAACCTCCTCGCCGGCCTCTTGAGCTGCAAGCCGAGCCTCGCAGGCTTTTTTCTTGCTCACGAAGGCGGCGCCACTGGTGGCCTTGGCAATTCTAACCCTTGCCATTCGAGCTTTCTGCAATGGTCGCCAGGGGACGCCATAGTGTGGGAGGAAACAGCTTGGTTAGCTTGCCATCAGGTGAAATGGGCAGATTCGATTTGGTTCCTCGTTGAGGGTTTTCCTCTTTCGAGTTTAAGAAAGATGAAGCGCGATTAATTGTATCATACGAACCTTTTGTGCCTTTCGCTTGTCTGCTCGCTGGTTCTGGTGATAGATGCGGCTGAAATTGGACACGATGACAGGAACTGGAAGCGCTATGACCAGGACACCGCTAAGCGAGCAGACGCCGCCCACTATTTTGCCTATCATGGTTGCGGGCACCATGTCGCCGTACCTGCGATCGGAGTTCGAGTTTGTCAGTATGTTTGTTCGTTTATCTTGACTCTATGATCATCAACTCTAGCTTGCACGACGGCCGACCTTCGGCCCTGGCGCCTGGAGTTCGTTGGCCGCTTTGTAATTAAGCAATTTTGGGATAGAAATTGAAATCCACCTTGGCGCCGGTGGAATGGAAAGTGCGCTTTGTGTTTAGTCTAGCTGCCCCCTCCAGACTGCAGCCTCCTTGTTAGGGAGAGTGAGAGTCAAATTATGGAGCCTAAATTGCATTTGTTGTTTGTTGCTTTCCCTATGGGAGGCGACGCAAACGCGTGAATTCGTTCGGTCCAATTTCTTTGCCAGACTCAGCGCAGACTTGGGCGGACATAGCGCCATTCGCGAGCTCGGAAATTAATTTTATTCAAATGGGCCCAACGAGAGGGCAGCGCCGCTTATCAGACTGGAAATGTGTTTGTTGTTGCTGTAACACTCTTCAGTTGCGCACACTGGAGGCGACTGTAGACTTTGGAGCGCGAGAGGTGGGAGATAATTCCCTTTAATTAGTATGGCACTATCTCAATCCGGGCGCCGCCAATACCTGGCGCTGGGCCGGCGAGTCGCACGCACTGTTACAGATACGCTCGCATAAAGGAGAAGCAAGGCTCGAGAGATGGACCCATCTAATGGGTCAATTTCTGGCGCAAACAATGTCACAGGGATCGGATCGGATCGGATCCAAAGGGAACGGAAAAGTGGCGAGTGAATTTGGGCCGACCCTCAGGTTTGCAAAGGTTTACGTGCGAAACCATTAGAGTCTGGGGATTCGCAACCTTGGTTTTGGGCGCAGCCGTTGAACTGTCGAGTTGCTGAGACGCTGGGTTGGACGACAACAATGAGAGATTCGATGACAATTCCATGGGCCATCTGAGAGCAGCCACCAAGCCCGAGCCCCATGTGCTTCGGTCATGAATCCCGTTTCGCGAGTCGCCAATGCGAGAGCATTCGTTACGTGGCTACAGGGAAAATCCCGTACTCATTTGGGGAGGCTAACCCACCACCACGTTGGGTCAGTTAGATATTCGCCTGCCCGTTATTGTATTGCACTGATAACCTCAACAGATGGGCCCCAAACCTTGGCGTTGCTCTAAATCTGCTTGGCCAGAGGTGCTAACGAGGCGGCCAGAATTACGTGCCTATGGGGGCCCCGTTTGCCGCCGGTCAACGTTTCCGCAAGCTTATTGTCAATTTAAAGCTGGAGCTTTGCACAAGTTTGCAGGCGGCCGGCTTGAGGCGGCGAGAGGGGGCGCCAGTTGGGCTGACCGGCCTGGCGTTGGGCCGCGAAAGGGGTTGGCTGGCGGACGCATTCTGGGCACGTAAAGGGGCGGGCGCAAATCAATCAGGGCGCGCATTTGTTGTCGATTGGCCGCCCGAAGCACGAGAGGGAGGCGCCTCCATTTCCGGTGTCACGAGCAACTTGGGCCTGTTCCTTTCCTCGCGCTCGCTAAGCCTCCTGAGTGCGTGTTTTGGCCGGCGGCCGAGCGGCCGGAAGCGGCCAGGTTTCGAGCTTTGGCCGCCGGCTAAAAGGGGCCACCGGCTAGCTCGTGTGTGTGCGTGTGCGTGTGCGCGAGCGAGGCGCCCAGAATGGCAAAGATGGAAAACTCACTGGAGCCAACTTGTCACCACCTTCAGTTTGGCTTCTAATTCGTCTCTCAATCTTCAGCTGAAGGGAGATGCAATTTGTTGAGACGTAAAACTGCGCTTATTTCCAGCAGCTGGCGGCTCAAGTGGCGCGAAAAGGAATTCTCCAATTCCGTGTTTCATTGTTATTTGATTTTGTCTCTGCCGCCTCCAACTCAAACTCAAACTCCAACTAAAACCCAAACTCAAACACCAACTCTAGCCCCTTGGCTTGCCGAGTTGAACGAAACTTTCAAGGGGAGACCACCCGAGAGCTAAACAATGAATTTTGGCCGCCAAATGGCTGCTCGTGCTGCGGCAAGCCGCCTGATCCAACATGGACCCAAACTGGATCCATGTTGGCGCCAAACTCAACATCACCAAGGTGCTCACTGCATCCGCTTGCATTGGGCATGGAAGAATAAATACCCGCTCAGCTTGAGTCCAATTCATGGACGCTATTTGTCGCCAAAAGGCCGCTCTCACTCCCACACCCTTAGTTTAGTTGGCGGCACCAAAATCCTTCGCCGATGGAGCCCGATCAAGTCGGCGCCTGCCACCGAAGGGCGCGCACAGCCTTGCTAACTCGGCCGCCATCCCAGAGCCCCGATCAAGCCATTTAAATTGCAAGCCAGAGCTCCATTTGCAATTTCAACTTGCCACCTCGATGGCTGGCTGGCGCTTCCGCTCGCCGAGCGAGTTCATCGTCGCCCGAGCGGCTAATCCAATTTTGTCTCTCCCCCTTTGCTCTTAGGTAACGAGGGCGGCGTTAGACCGCCCACAGTCTCATCGGGCGCCAAGTCGCGGCAAGTCGCAAGTGAAGCGCCTTTGCAGGTGGAGCAAAATGGGAGCGAAAATATCGAGCCGCCGCCGGAGCCAAGCTGCACCTGACCCCCAAGTGGCGGCTCTATATGTTGTTGTACTGGCTACCTGGCGGGCTGGCTGCTGGGTTCTGCCGAGAGATGGCGCAACGAGCGCGCTCAGTCTCCAGCCCCTAATTGATATTGTCCGCCCCTGAGAGCTCCAGGAGTCGCAACGCACGCTAGCTCTGTTTGTCCAGTCTCGGCAACCCCAAATGCGAGCAGTAAAAGCCGGGCCAACTCGGCGGCCAGCATCTTGATTGATTGGTCGGCTGGCTCTTAGTTGCGAGCGCGGCCAGAGCGCCGGCAGCTTCATTAGAATAGCGCCGTCAAGTTGACTCGAGGTGGCAGGTTGCTCGCTCGCCGCACCGGATGTCGGCTGGACCTCCCCGAGCGAGCTAGCGACATTAAGCGTGCAAAGCAAGCCGGCCAGTGTGGTTGCTTGTTGGCGCCAGCCGCTGGTTGGGCCGCTCGAGCCGCCTAGCCGCCACTTTGAAAGTGGAGTTTGGCTCGAGCTTAGCATCCATTCAAATTCATGTTAATGGATCACCAATTTATACACAACACAAACAAGCCAGCCGAACCTGGCCGACGAGATTGAGGCTAGAGGGGAGGCAGGATTGTTGGAGGGAAAGTTTGAGCAAGCTAGCCGGTCGGGGGGCGGAAGAAGCCGGTGACACCATCTGGGGGATCAATCATTGGGCCGGTTGGGCCTGACAAGCGGCAGTGGGCGGCCGAGCGGCGATTGCAACGCTCTGCCCGCCATTGATTGTTCTCGTTGCTCCTTTTGGGAGTTTGGCTGGCTTTGGGAGAGGCCGACTGGCCGAGAGCCAACCGGTGGAGTCATGCGAGAGAAGGGAGAGAGAGAGAGAGAGGGCGAGTCTTGCCAAGTGTTGGCAATGGCAGCCACAGTCGCATCTATCTCATGGGAGATGGATGCTCCTAGACTCTGGCGCCGCCAGTGGGAGGCGCGAAATTCGAGAGCTTCGGCCAGATTATGCTCGCTTGCGCGCACGCAACCAAGCCGACCGCCCCAATCGGATATCGACGCTGCCTGGCCGGAAATTGGCATTTGCCTCCGCCGGCCGTGGGGCTAGATTTGTCCACAAGAGTTGGTCTGTCGCGCTGCCCTCTCCTCTCCTAAAAACGCAACTCTGCCCCATTCTGACAACATTATCTCCTCGGACGCAAACTCGAGACGCCGGCCAGGCTCCTAACGAGCGCACTCTGTTTGCAGATGAGCGGCCAAGGACACTCATAATCATAATGGTTGCTTGGCGTCCAAAAATAAATAAGAGGCCCTCTCGGCTTGCAAAGGTAGGCCGCCGCTGCTTGTGTTCCCTGAACGCGCTCACTCCGCGGGGGATTCCTCTGCGCAACTTTGTTGCCGCGCGCAATCATCTCAGACGAGGGAAGCCACTATAGGCGCCCAAACTCGGACAAATGAGGCCCAACGACCGCAAACGAGCCCACCTGCCGGCTGGCCTGCAACGAGGGGGGGTGCGCCACCTGCCCGCTAGGTGGCGCTCGGACGCACGAGTTGGCTTGGCCGCTCGAGGGGCGCGAGCAGCGAGCAATAAACATGTCTACTCTCGTCGGCTCCATTGACTGACAGCGCACAAGCTAGACGGCTGACGGGCCCGCGCACGGTGGGCGGCGCCTCCATCTTAATCAAGAGCCCCGCTCGCCACTGATTAATTGCTGCGCTCGGGGCCGCCAATTGGGCCGCCCACCTGGTTTGCGAGCAAGTGGAGCTTGCGGCCTACGTGCCTCGAATTTGCTTGTTTGTTCGAGTCCGCAAACTGCAACACTTGCTGGCCTGAATCAATTAAAAGTGTCTCAATTTGTCACTGGAGCCGAGTTGGCGGCGGCGGCGGCGGCGGCGGCCAACTGCTCGGCTGGGCGGCGCTCGCAGGTTTTGAGCCGCTGACGGTTTGTTTGGCGCCGAGTGCGGGCCGCTCCGTCTTGGCGGCCAACCCGCAGAAGGGGGTCATTACTGGCGCGGCCAAGAATAACGGAAGCAGCGGAACAATTGAGGCGAAAAGTCTGAGCGCCGACTGGAAGTTTAAAACAGCGAGCGAGCGAGCTAGCGGGCTAACTGGCCCGCAGAGCAAAGGCGGCCCTCTGTTTGAGTTGCGCCGCCAGTCCTGTCCAAGTTAGCCAGACGCGCGCAAAGTTGGAGGCAAATTTGGACCTGCCTTCACTTTGGGGCAGGAAGTGGAGTTGGGCGGAAGTTGGGCGGCCGAGAGCGGAGGAGGAGGAGGAGGCGCGTTTGCTTGGCGAGCAACCGGCCGCCTTTGGCTCCTCCTCTGCCTCCGCCTCCGTCTCTTCCTTCGCGTCTCCTCTCTGCTCGCGCTGCCCATTGAGTGGGCGCCGCCAAGTGGACAGATGTTTGAATGGGCGCCGCTGAATGTGTTTCACTGCGAACGGGGGGGGGGGCGAGTTTATTTTATTTGGCCGGAGTTGGTTGTAGCGGCGCGAGAGGCGGCCAAGTCGTCGCAAAATGGGCCAGAGAGCCAGACGGATGTGGTTTTAGTCGCTTGCTGGAGTTGGCCCGCGGGGGGCGTGGCGGGCGAGGTGTCCGGTTGGCGGGCGGGCGGGCGGGCGCTTTGTCAGGCGGGGCGCCATTGTGTTTGTGTGCGAGCGCGCGGCGGCCAGGCCAACGAGCGGCCCGCTTGCAACACTGCGGCCCCAGATAAGAGCCCAGCGCTGCGCTGGCTGCGGCGACAGCAGCAGCAGCGGCCACAGCGGCCGCTTGGCGCCAAGCCAGCGCAGCGGCAGAGGGAAGCGCGAACGGAGCTAGGCGCTGAAACGCGAGCCAGCGAGATTGTGCGCTGGGCTGAATTAGCGTTTTGTAGTCGGGCGCCCAAGTGACCATATGTTTTTTCTCTCGCCGGCCAGCCAGCCAGCCAGCCAAGCGGCTCTCCTGCGCCGGCGAAGGCCCAAAGCAAACTGAGCCGAGGCGGAGAGTTGGGAAGCCAACAAAGGGCCGCTAATCACTGGGCTGCAAGCTCGCGAACAGGCAACAGCTGTTTGGGCGGCTGCGCGGGCGCAAACTAATTCGATTAAATTAAATCCAAAGCGTCGCCTTGCCCGCGCGCGCGCAAAGCCCAGCAATCCTGCGCACCGACCAAAATAGCTCCTGGCCTCCGTCGGCCGGCCAGCCGGAAGTTGGCCCAGATCAAGTGGAGGAGGAGGCGGCGCCAAATCTGCATAGAGCGGCGGCGGCGGCGGCGGCAGCGCAATTAACTGCACGCGGCGGCCGAGATTGTGTCCCTCTAGGGGCGCAAGTGGCGCCTCTCGCGGCCGCTCCCCTGGGGCCTCAATGTGGGGCGGCGGCCAGACGGCGTTTGTTTGTTCCAAATGTCGCTCGCTGCTCAAACAAACGAGCCGAGTTCGCATTTGCATGCGCGAGCTAATTGTCTTGCCGGCTTGATACACACGCAGCCCAAGCCGGGCTTCAGCTCCAAATTCAACTCAAACTCAAACTCCAACTTCAGCCAAGTCCGGCTCTAATTGAAAGCCGGCCACTCGGCTGGCCCCTCCGCCCTCGGGACGCGCCGGCCGGCCCGCAAAGCTGCGAGCAAGAGTCGGGCCGCCAGAGGGGCGCACATAAACTAGCTGTCGGCGCCGGCCAACTGGAGTCGGGCGAGCTGGCGTGATTTATTGTTTGCGTCGCGGGCAAGTGGAGCCGATATGATCTCCGCTCCATTGGCGGCCGCAGGCTTTGGGGGCTCGCGCGCTGGGTGGCAACCAAATGGGTTTCCACTCGCACGCTGCCAAATGTTGCCACCGCTAGCGCTTACACACAGGACGAGATCTCAATCGGCGGCCCGGGTATCAATCAAATCTAATTAGCGCCCTCCAGTGGGCGGCCGCGCGAACCTGCCTGGGTTTGGCGCGTTCGGGTGCCTAGCGCCGTTCGCGAGCTCTGCTGGCCGCGCGCGCCGCGGCCGACCCGTCATCGCTCGCTCGCTCGCTCGCGCGCACACACGCGGCTGAGCGGGCCAGCCGGCCGGCCGGCTGAGTAGGCAGTTTAATCAATTGGCGCGCCCATGACACTCGAGCGGCGCCCAATAGCAAAGTCGATTACCTGATTGAACCAACCAGCTGAGCTTCGGCTGAGCAAACCAGGCAGAAGCCCGCCGGCCAGCCTCTCGCGGCTGAGCAAACAAGCTGCTCGTCGTTGGTGGGCCAATAAAAATCTTGATTTGTTCAAAGTGCATGCTCGCAAGCAGCTGAAGGGGCAAACCTCTCACAATTGGACGGACGAGTCCCGTGTTTGCTGGCCCATGAAATCAATTCAAGTCTCGCGCGCCAACAAACTTGGCCAGCAACTAGGCGGCCAAAGTTCACCGGGCGCGAGCGCACGAGAATCTCGCCTCCGAGCGGCGCACCAATCGCCCGCTCAGTTTGACCAACGGCGAGCGCGCCGGCATCAAATCGGCCGGCCAGCCGGTCAGCTACTCGTGTTGCGCCCCATAGACTGGCTAGTTTTGGCCACTCCATCGGGCGAGACGTCACTTATGTATGATTCTGATTGACAGCTTGAAGGGACTAGATTGGGCTCCAGTTTGCTCGCTTCCGCTTGGACTGGCGCGGCTATTTTGGGGCGCCAAATGGAGCGGCGAGCGAGCGCTGCACAAAACCGCCGATCGCAATCATCCCGCAGCAAGTGCAGCTGCAATGCCTCCCCTGGCCACAGCAAGCGGCCGATCCAATCCAATAATAATGGAGCGCGTCGGATTATTTGACAGCTTCAAATCTCGCGCCAGCTCGGCCCTAAAATCGAGTCCAGCGTTTGCATTCGAAACGCAACCTTTCGCTTGCTTGCCAGCCAACCAAAATGCAGGAAGCAAGAGTGAGGTCAGAGATTATCATCGCCGGCCACTCGGCTTGCGCCAATCAGGCGGCGAGCGGACGAAGCTTGGACTTGATTGCCGGCCGCCCGATTGATCACACTTCGGCTCTTATCTAACAAGCGGCCGCTATCTCGCCCGCGCTAGCCAGGCCGCGCACCTGATAATATCCGCTCCCGCTCGCCGCTATTTGCGCACGCTATCGGAAGCGGAAGCGGCCGGGCCCACCTCTTGGCAAACAATTGCCGCCAGCGACAACAATTGCGCCGCTCGCTCTTATAAATGGCGGCCGCAGAGCGCAAACACACACACACACACACATATTGGCCCCATCCAGCCGCTCGGCCCTCCATCTGATACAAGCGGCCAGCTGAGGCGAGCGGCCCCAAATCAGCCGCTGATTGGCGCTGACCGAGCGGCAAAACTGCCGTTCGTTTGCTCTGGCCACTGTTCAGGCTAAGCAAGCTAGCTGGCCCAACTCAGCTCTACTCAGCTCAGCTCGGCTCGGCTCGGCTCGGCTCAGCTCGGTTAACTTGCATCCGCGCAGCCAGCTCCTCGTCCTGCCCATTTGAGGCCGCTATTAATATTAATTTCTGTCCAATGGCTCTCCGGCAAGCAAAAATCCGTCTCGCCTAAAACTCGCCCGCTTGCATCCTCTAATGTAGCGGCCGCCAGTGGGGGCCAACGGCGTTCGCGCCCAGGAGCCACCAAAGTCGCTAGGTTGCGCTCCAGCGACCTGATAGCTGCTCGCGCGCGCAAGCCCATCGATCAAAGAGCCAGCCAAAGCCAGCAACTCTCTCCCTCTGTTGCCGGAACCAAAAGGAAGTCGAGCGCTCGCCTTTGGAAGCCGGCCGGCCGGCCCAAAGGTCCGCCGAAAGGTTACTCGTGTGTCGAGGTGGCAAAGTGGCCGGCCGCCTCCACTTAATGTGCGCGCAACATGGACCTGGCCAAGCCTGGTCCAGGTGAGGCCATCGATGGCGATCGGGAAATTATGGGCGCCAGCAAGCGGCCGCCAATCCGGGGCAAATTGAAACAATGCACTCGGCCATTGAGCCAGCGCGACCGGCTAGCGCTCGCCAATCCACCACAAGCCGGCCTTGTCCCATGTTTTATTCGCGCGGCGATTTGTTGGCGCCCAATTGGCACAACTATTGCTCCTAAAGCCAAAGGTATTCCTCCTGAACAATTGCAGCGCTAGCAGCGGCAACATCGCAAATTGCATCCGCGCTCGGCTTTGTTTTGGGCCCGAAGTGGTTTGCGCGCGATGAGGCAACCAGAATTACACGTGAGCGGACGGGCTCGCTTTTGCTTGGCGAAATTGCCAATTGCTAAACTCAATCCTCGCGCCCACGAGATCCAGTTAGTGCTGGTTCAATTTGGAGAAAGAGCCTCCAATGAACTGATCCGACGAGGGGCTTCATCTATCCAACTGGCAAGTTTGCGCCAAACTGAAAGCTGGCCCAGTGCTGAACTTGGGCGCCCAACGATGGTCTTGCGGCTCAAGAGCCAAGCCAGTTGGCCGCCATATCCAAGGGGCCAATAGCCAGCTCGTCGGCAAGAATCTCACTTGAGGCCAGAGGCTGCCCGTCGAGAGCTGAGACTGTCTTGCTGACAAAGTGACTCATTGTTGCCCCGAGCGCCAGGAGGTGAGAGCGCCTTTCGGGGGATGGCGCCAGGTATGGGCGAGTTATTTTCGCTCAAACTTTGGCTTACATTCAACGCCAACTCCAACTCCAACTCAACGGCTCCTCTGCAGCCGGTCTGTTGGGCCTTCAGAGCAACGCGAGCTTCCCCTCTGCCTGGTGGCAACATTATTTGAATGACGCGTCTCGGCCGCAGTCGGTCGGCCTGTTTGGGTCGGACGGGGCGAGCTAGATATGTGTTGACACCGGGAGACACAATGCAGCCAGTCAGTCTCTCTAGACGAAGCCCAACTTTGCGAGCTATTTCAGGCCAGAACTTGCGGGCCAACCGCCCGAGGTATTGGGGCCGCAAAGGGCCGCCTAGTTGGCCCAACTGAGGATAGGCGAGCGGAAAAGGGTTTCAGCCGCCCCTGGCTCCGGGCGACAGGCCAGCTAATGAACCACTTTCTTGCGACCGCCTGGCCCTCGGTGGAGGGCTTTTGGGTTGGGAATCAGATAAGGCTCATTAGACGGCTCCCATTGATCTGCTAGACGCGCCGCTAACCTCAGAGCGCCCGCCGCTCGGCTCAAACCTTGGGCGCCGCAAAGGGGAGCCAACCAACCACAGCTAGCTGGCTTATTTTGGAAACGCAAGTGGCCGCCTCAGAGGGAGGCTTTGCGCCACCACTAGCGCCGCTTGTAGGCCGAGTAGATTTAATCTCAATGCTACCTTTTCACTGCTCGAGTTTGCTCAATTTGAAAACAAACGCTGATGAGTGATGATCGGCCGCTTATCGAGCTGAACAGAGCCAAGAGCATCGTTAGGCGCAAACTAGATCAGAGGCTTGATACTGGACTGCTTGGCGGGGCTCAGCTTGATCAATGGCTCTCGTTGCTCGCCACTTGAACTGGCCCAAAAGCGAGCAACCAGATGAACATGTAACGAGCTGATGGACAAGCAAGGGGCCCACTAACTCTGGCCAAGCAACAAAAGCTTTGCTTGCAGCTCAAACGCCACAACTGGCCTCAGTGCTGGCGGCCAGAAAGAGCGCTAAGCTGCCACATTTGGGGCCATAAATTTCCACACCGTTCGCCATAGGAATGGGCCGCGGCAAACGAGGCTCCAAGGCAACATGGCGGCCTAAAAATGCGCCCTCTCGTAGCCAAAACAAGTGTCCGACGATGGCGGCTCATCAGAGTGGGGAGAAAAATTTCTAATGGCAATTTGCATGTTGATTTTCGCGCCAAATCGGCACCGATTCAGTGGCGCCACTTTTGCTGCCCAAAAACGAAACTCGAAGCTTTGAAGCGTCTTCAAGTGGAGGAATGATTCCTCATTTAGCCATTGAAAGCCACGCTAAGTCAATAGGGAAGGCCGACTTGTGTAACCTCGAGGAGCTCGCTCGCTTGTTAGCGCTGAACTTGACGAGGATCGTCAACAAGGACGCCCGCGAAGTTTGTCTGGCTTGGTGCAACGGCAGCCAGTAGCGGTTATTGCCATCGGTTGGCTGGCTGGCTGGCTGGCTGAATGACTGGTTGCCTCTCTAGGCGCTTCAGCTCGATCTATCTTCGGAGGGCCATCGGCGCGCTTGGGGAGCCACTGGGAGAGGGGCAAACCTTGAGCTAGCTTGCTCAGCCGCCGCCGCCGCCGCCGCGTCTGCTCGTAAAAGTGCCTCAATCAGCATACGTGAACTAAGTTGAAAGTGCCAACTCTACTTGCTTCGCTCCAAACTGGAGTTTGGCCATAAAAATCGCCCCGATCGGCCGATCGACCGCGGCCGATTTGAAAGGCGACTTAAATACACACTCGTGCGCCTCACTTGCGGCTCCAACAGTTTTAGTTATGGCAAATGATTATTTCCGAACTGCTCGCCAATGTCGCACTTCAATTCCAATGAACTCTCCTCGTCTACATGAACCTTCCCTCTTTTGCGCTTCCACTAGCCAGCAAGGCTGCCAACCTTGGGGCGCAAATTCCAGCTCGCGAAAGGGCCTATGCGCGCTGGCAGGTCCGAGCTCGCGCGCTCAGCCAAACTGAGCCGGCAAAACTTGATAGCAAAACTGCGGCTCAGCTCAGTTTAGCCCAACTCAGCTCAGCTCAGCTCAGCTCAACTCAGTTCAACTCAACCCAACCAAACTCGACAAACTTCCCTCTCTCGTGCCGTCCAACTGGAAGATTCCGGCCTCCAGTCAGGGCGGCCGCTCTCGCTCGGACGAGCCCGATTGCCGAGGCTGGCTTCAATTTTGTATGCAATTGCGGCGGGCCCATTTCTGCGCCCGCAGTTTTAGATAAAAATGCCAACCATCCAACATCAACAACAACAAAGAGAGGGAAATACGTCAAAATGGGCGTTAAATAAATAATCTATCTCCACCATAGCGAGCGAGGCCGGCCCTCGAGGGTGGGCCCGAGTTCCGCTTTAAACTCGGCGGCGCCGCTGCCGTCGACTCGATGATTATATCCACCATCTTGGGCTTGGTGTGCATAAGTTTGGGCCGATGTCGTTGTCGTTGTTGTTGTTGTTGTCTGAGCTGAATCGATGCGACTCGGCCTGACACGCCTCTCGGCCAGTCGATGATCTTCGAGTGGCGAGGCTCTCTCAAGTGGACAGCCTGTTCGCTAATATAAAGTCGCGCACTTACAAAAGTGCGCCCAAGCGGAAGGCTCCGGCTGGAGGGAGACTTTGCTTGCTTACTTACCCGAGTGTGGTCATTGTTACAATGGTATACCAAAAGGCGGCAGGAATCGAGGTGAAGGTTGTTCCGTCTACGTTTTTCTCAGCATAATACATAACTGTGGCAAATATTATTATGGCCATCGCCAACGAGAACACTAGAAAACCTAGCTCGCTAGCGCAAGATTTTAATGTATAACCCAATATACGTAAACCCTGCGAGTGTCTTGAGAATTTGAAAATCCTAAACACCCTGAACACCCTTAGGGTTACAAAAGCGCCAGAAACGTCATCATTATCTTTGATTCCTAGGCCAATATAATAGGGCATTATTGCAACAACATCAATCAATGACATAACTGAATGCATAAACTTGCACCTGTTTGGGGCCGCGTACAAGCGTAATAGGTATTCGGCCGTGAATATCATAACACAAGCTGTGTCTAAACAAAAGAAAGCTACCTTGAATGTGTCGCCGCAGCTTAAATTTTCTGCTTCCTGGTAATAGTAATTGTAGCTGTTGTAATGATCACTATAGTAGGTTGAGAATGTTGACGAGTGAGTGGTGGCCGTGGTTGGAGTTTGAGGTGTTTGGACTGAGCTTGCTTGCTCCGTTGAGTTGGTTCGGATGGAAGCGGAAGAGAATGGGCCAAGGCGGCTTCCGTTGGCCAGGAGGATGGCTTGCTGCTGCTGCTGCTGTTGGGCCGATGCGGCTGCGGCGGCCGCCGCCGCTAACGACTCCTGTTGCTTGTAGTAGCGCAAGTTTTGATGGATCCTCGATATGATTGTGCATGGCACTGTTTCAACAACATTCGCCACCACACTAACGGCAATAAAGAAACCTGTTACGTAATAGAAAACTAGCGCCGCAGTTGAGGTGTGCGGATTCTCGAAGGCGCGCCACATTTGTTCGCGCACCGATCGTTGCTCTTGCTCCTTTTCGCCGTTTGTTTCGCTTATCCTATCGTCCAACATCCTTTCAGCATTCTCCCTCTTTCTATCACGATAATCCTCGTAACAGCAATCACCTATTACATCAGGTATAATGCCAAAGAAGGCCAACTCTTCATCATAAGCCATCAAACATTCGTGCTTTGGATAATGCAACTTGCCAGTCCTGTAGTAGTTTAATATGTGACGAAAAATATCTGGATCCCTATCAAAGAAGTGCTCTCTTGTTTGCTCGTCATAGAAGAAATCCCTCTCGCTTGAGCCAAGCAAGGTGTCTGGATACTTCTCAACTGTACTCCGCCAAGTCTCAAAGCGACGCCCACTAACGTTTATAATGAACTTCTCGTCTTCGCGCATGAAAGTTCCATCGCTTATTGGCGGCGGCGGAAGAGGATTACTCGCTATCGGCACCCAACCAATTGCGGCAGCCCGAGTGAAAGGTAACCAAGTTTTAACTGAAGACATCTCGCCCGCTTTGGCCGCCGGCGCCACCGCCGCCGCCGCCGCCACCACCACCTGACTCTCTCGCCCTCTTTTGCTCGCCTCTTGCCGCTACACAGTCACTTACTTGACTATCATGAAACCAACCAGCCCACTCATACTGACATTACATGCTATACTCCATCTAAACAAAGATACACATAGCGACTCGGCCACCAACTAATCTCTGACCTCAACTATTATCAACCACTCGCCTCCCAAGGAGACTCGCAGAGTTGCTTCCTGGACCAAGATTTGGACTGCTCGAGCTTGAAACTTTGAGGCTAGTCATCTTCATTGTCTACAGCCCAAAGGCCTCCACTTAAATGAAAGGCTGAATTCGAAAACTATAGACCTCGCCGAGCTAGCGCACTCATTGCATGCGCCAAGTTGATCAAGCAGAGGCGCTCGCAGCGTCACCTGGCGAGGTGCAGTGCGAAGAGAAAACGACCATGCAACACCGCCTTGTGTGCCTCATATCATCAAAACATTTCATGGCCATCGAATCTCATGTTTTATTCGGCACTAAATTGCTAAAATTGATTCCTCAATACCTCATAGAACTCTCTCATTATCAAAACCCAGACACCCTGCAAGCCAATCCCAATATGACTGAGGGTGTTCGCGTTCAAATGATCTCGAGGAATCCCAGAGATTTCACGCGCGAAACTAAGCATGATATCTACAAAGTGTTCAAGAATTACGACCCAAAACTTCATCCACATGCACTTCAACGAGAATATCAAAGGGCTTTGAACGCAACCAAACTTGAAAGGGTGTTTGCAAAACCGTTTATCGGAAACATGAGCGGCCACGGGGATGTGGTGAGCACTCTCATGAGGCACCAGGACAAATTGTCCGTCATAGCGAGCGGTTCATACGATGGCCAGATCAAGATATGGAATTTGACAAACAGAAAGTGCCTCAGAACTGTGCAAGCTCACAACTCGATGGTTAGGGCGATGTGCATATCTCGGTTAAACTCGAACCACTTCTTCAGCGTAGATTCCAACTCTAACATAAAGAAATGGCGCTACTTCGGCCGTGATAAATTGAATATTTGTTCCAAGAAACCACGAGCTCTCAAAAACTCCGATGATAACGACGGCGCACCCGACCTGAACGATTACGAATCCAGTGACGACGACGAAGAGCTTAGAATAGCGATGGACATTGAGGAGGATGCTGATTATACGGACGAAATGTTCAATCAGGACATACCCGTGGACACAATTATTGGAAAGAATCTGATCATCGGTATGGATCACCATTACAACAGGCCATATTTAGTTACCTGCGGTGATAAAGTTGAACTGTGGGAGGAGAATCGCAAGGAACCCATCAGACAATGGTCATGGGGAGCAGACAGCACGCATTACTGTAGATTCAACCCTATTGAGGTTGAACTTTTCGCCACCACCTCTAGCGACAGGGCAATAACTCTATTTGACATGAGGAAACCCACTCCCCTTCGCAAGGTTATACTAACAATGCGTTCTAATCAGTTGTGCTGGAATCCAATGGAGGCCTATAGATTTGCTGTCGCCAATGAAGACCACGACCTCCACACTTACGATATGCGCAACTTAGAGAAACCTGTCTGTCTACACAAAGACCACACGGCAGCTGTGATAGCCCTTGACTACTCTCCAACGGGCCAAGAGCTTGTCAGTGGTAGTTATGATAAAACTATTAGAATATTCCCCTCCAGATCTGGCCATAGTCGTGATATTTACTATACCAAACGAATGCAGAGGATAACGGATGTTATTTGGTCCATGGATGCCAAATACATAATCTCCTCGTCCGATGAGATGGACATTCGAGTATGGAGAGCAAACGCTAGCGAACAAATAGGGCCCAAGTTCAGCAGACAGCAGGCTGCGATTGATACAAATGAGGCTTTGAAGAGAAAGTTCGAGCATCATCCAGAAGTTAGAAGAATTAAGCGACACAGACACCTACCCAAACACGTTTACAATGAACGCAAACTCAAGAGAGTAATGCTCGATGCAAGGAAAAGGAAGGAAGAAAATAGGCGAACCCACAGCAAACCAGGCTCAGTGCCTGTGGTTAGTGAGAAGGAGAAGCATGTTCTCAGAGAGGAGGAGTAAATTTATATAGACAAATATTATTTAGTAAAGAGTTTAACTCATCGTACCACAGGAACGTAACATCGTTATTTGCAAATTGACTCGTTGATTTCACTTATCGTTCTGATTTGTATCACTTTCTATTATGGTGTTGGTAACTGTTGCTGGGCATCTCTGCGCGGCACGAAGATAGCCCTCATGAAATTTAACTCGCGAGTTAGAGATTCAACCCGTTTCTCTAACAGATTGTTCTCGTCTTTCAGTTGGTCTACTCGTTTTTGAGTCTCCAAAGTCTTCTGCTTGCTCTTAAATCGACTCTTCTTTACGGCAGCATTGTTCCTCTCGCGCCTCTGGCGATACTCCTCGCTACTCTTGGGCAACATGATCCTGTTAACACGGGCAAATTCATTAGAGTTGTCTGAGTCATCGTTCTCATGGCTGGATCCATTGTTGTAGTAGTCCATTTTGGGAGATGGATAGATCGTTCGTAACCAGGTGCTCACGCCTCCGTGGGTATAAATTTATATTTAGCATCTATCTCGAGTTGCGTTCAGAGGTGTTAATTATTCCTTTTCTGTGCTAGCCAGATGATTTCGAATGTGGGCGGCATAGTCTATGTCCAATACTCTCTTCACTTTGATGCGAGTTTGCAAAATTTTTTTTGGCTAACCAGGATGGGATCCAACCTAGTGCCTCACTGGATACCGGGCCGCGAGGTTCAGCTGCGCGCGCAGCCACACATGTGACTGAATCGAAATCCCCGACACGATTGCACGACCGTCGTCGTGCCACGACGTGTTGTTTGTTTCTGGCTTCTTGACCTCATTGTAAACAGTTCAGCTCAGGATTTAAAGAGCCGAGTACAAACAAAATATTGCTTGCTGGTCGTCAATTTTCTGAGGCCGAACTCTAAGCGGTTAGGGCACGTTTCTCTAGCAAGATGGGTTTCAACAAGGCTCACAAGATGGCACAGAGGTTGCATCGGGAGAGGAGGCAACCGGAGCATCGCAGGAAACTCGGATATCTTGAAAAGAAGAAGGATTATAAGAAGAGAGCCCTAGATCGCAATACAAAAGCTAGGCGAATTAAGGAACTTAAGAACAAAGCTTTAGCTAGGAATCCTAGCGAGTTCAATTTTCATATGATCAATTCCAAAATGGTAGATGGTGTCCATCAGGAGGTTGTAAAACCAATGGATGGGGCAGTTAGAGAGAAGACGGTAAAGAAGGAGGAATTGCTCGAGAGATACAATCAGAGGCTCATTGAGAAACGGAAGAAGCGCGAGGCAGAGCTATCTCTCAAACTACCCGAAGAGTAGCCGCTAAGCGACTAAAATTAGACTTCTACACCTATATAGATCGTGGATTCCACTAATTGAAAGGTTAAAGGCCCCAGCATTGTGAATAGTAATCGACGGCAGTGATAAGACAAGCTTGAAAACACTCGTATACATATCTTTCATCTTTGTTTTGGAAATAATCTTATAAATATCACCATCATGAGGAACGTGCATGTTGTCAAGATAAGGGTTATCCAAATCGCTAGCTGGCAACCTCTACTAGCAAATTCGCTTAGTTTATCGGTATTGCGTTGCATTTTAACGCTGACCACATCGGCACCACCACTGGCCTTTGTCAATGTTTCGGTGTCTTTCTGGATGATGGCGTTGGCCGCATGCATACTTTCCCTGATGTTATTTGTCAGTTCGAGTAGATTCTGTGTGATGTCGTCAGCAACGTCATCATCCACACTTGAACGGCGATTTCTATTAGTTTGGGCGTTGACAATATGGCGCTTACCATGCGGTGTTAGGAGATCTTGGCGCATTTGCTGATGATATCTGTTTTTGGCTATCAAGTGGATGGACTTTGTTTCTTTATCCGGAGCAAGGAGTTCCGTAGCCAGCAGCCTCTTCTCAGCTGATGGCAACTTTTCCGTCTCAATAAGTCCCCGGAGAAATTGAACTTTCCTCCCGTACTCCTCTAAGGTATCGCGGGTGAGGAGATTGACATTTTGACAGCGTAACTTTTCCAGTTTGTCACTCAAGGCATCGATATACTTTTCTAGACGCCAGCCTCCATCGTAGCTCATTTCCTGACATTTCCAGAGCAGTCTGAGAAAATCGATCTCGTTTCTAGACTTCATGTTGCGCGTCTCGTGTGAGCCTTCGTCACCACCGCGAAGATACACTAAAATCGAAAGACTCCGTCGCCCTCACTATGGATGTCCTTTGCTAGTTAGTAATTTCAGATAGAATTCATTGAGAAACATATTGAAAGATGAGCTTAAGGGTGGAAATAACGAAATTTATTCGTGGTGAATTAAAACTTTACATGGACTAACAATTTTTTGGTTCCCATGCGCAGGCTCGCCTGCGCCTGACTTGTGTGTTACTGTCTCATAAAATCTGGCAATTGAGCGTCTTCCACAAAGCTGCTCATTTCCTTCTTACTCGCAAATTTGACTGCGTCTCGGTGTTCTTGGGGCAACCATGACTTGACAATCTTCCAAATTGATGACAAAATCCACGGCATTTCAAAGATTAAAACATAGCGGCAGTTTTCTACAAAATAGTTGGTCAACGCTTGGACAACAAATTTGAGCAATTCCATATCAACGTTTGAGATACCTGCGTCAGTGCAGTCGAAACATAGCGACCACCCATCGCCCTTTGTTTGCCTATCAACTCTGTCCAACAAAAAGGCTAAATACTTTTTCACGTCCTCAATTGGGTGCTCGCCCTTCTTGAACAGCTTGACTCGAATGTAAACCATCACATTGTCTTCAACATCGTGTCCATGAGTCACAAACACCTCCGACTTCCTGAACTCCTCCGGAAAGTCCTCCTCCTTGAGCTCGCTAAGATTATAGTTCTTTCGCCACTCTAAAACTCCCTTGATGGCGTTGATGGTTGACTGGGTGTCGTCCTTGAAGTAACGCGAAACGGCATAGTCCTCCTTCTTGAGCCTGTCAATGTCCAGCTTGTTGTAGTCGGCCTCGGAGAGTTGCTCAAACAGAGCCTTTCTGAGCATGACAGCGTCAAGCTCTGGCTCGTTGTTGTTGTTCGAGGCCTTTTTGTGTGACTTGAAGAAATTCATTATTGTTGTTGGTGGTCTAAGTAATTGACTAGCGGGGAGTAAAACTAAACTTTGAGATGGCTTTGTCAGGGGAGGATAAAACGTTGATTGGATTTACACAAGGCTGGAGGTGTCTAGTGACTAGATGGTCTGGCTGCACTGATTGAATTTTCATCAGGTTACATGGCTTTTATATGGGAGAGGGAGCGCGACGATTGCGCGCCAAGTGGATGCGCCCTCGGACTGGGCGTATTGGGCAGCTCGCGCGACCGGCAAGTCGCTGACGCACGGGTGGCCGCACAGGTCTGGCCAATTTGCCCAAATTGGTGCAACCGCAAAGACGCACGCACAGACACACTAGCAGACACGGTGAAGCTGGAGCGAGCGCCCAGCTCGACTGGCCGCTCTACGGGAGAGGCAGAGAGAACGCTTGCCAAAATGCTCGGCGCGAGTGCAGCAAAACAACAAGAGTTCGCTTGCACCGCCAACATAAGGCTGCACACACAAACAACTCTCCATACACAAAGCACAGGCCAAACAGAATTTCTGAAAAATGGCCAGCTCTGGCGATGAACTTGAGTGCCTGTTGTAAGCCCATTGGCGAGCTCAGTGCAACGCCCATCTAAAATATTTCCATGTAAACAATTGTCTTTATCCTATTACTCCCCATCTAATCTGATCACCATCTAGCCCGATCTAGGAAATCCAGAAATGAGGACAGCAGACCAGCGCGAGCGATGAGCGGCGGCGTGTTCAGGTCCCCGAAGAGGGATGCCAGCGCCAACGCTAGAACCAACATCAACATTAATAACGAGAACAATGTTGTCCAGCCCAATTTGGTCGAATTGTCCGTTGATACCTCGGGCCTTGTTGACAATCGCCAACAAGACAGCGGATCAAACCAGTCTGGTAGCGATAGTGGTTTTGGCTGTTCAAACAGCATATCTAGTGATAATTCCACTTTCACGGCGGCTTGCCAGAATCATTCAAAGACCTTCAGTGCTGGCGATCGCAACACCACTAATAATAACAACGATGACTCAGCCAATGGCAAACATCATGCCCTCGCAGCGCTACCAACATCGGCACAACATACAACAAGAAAAGATAACAAACTGGGTTCAATCGATGAAACCAGAACGAAACTGGAAGATGCTGAACACAAACAAAACCAATTGTTCAATTCCAACGCTACGTCTGCTCATACAGACAATATTGGAACAACTACTGATGGTTGCAATGAACTTGTACCCTCCCCTAGTGTCCCAATTCTCAAATCGTTGCTCAAGAGCTCATCCCACCTCCTAGCCATAGCACCGAAGCACAAGCGTAAAGTGTCATTCAACCAAACTGTTATCGTCTTTTGCGAAGAGATCGTTACGCCATCGCCAAGCGATGAATATGAACCACCCATTGGTTATGAGGACTCCCTAGGCTCCTTCGAGCCACCGGAGGACTATTGTGACCAAAAATTTGAGGTCAATGATGAAAATTACGGTCAAGGGAGTTTCGAGAGGGACGAAGGACCTGCGAACTTCACTGATGACCAGCTGATTCAGTTCCTAGAGGATGAATCTCTGCTCGGTAAATTTAAACTTGGCAGTGAGGATCCGGGCTATGGTGGCTCGACAAATGAGAGTAATTTTAATCAAAATCACACTTACCTATGTGATGACATAATATCCGATTGTGATTCTGACTCAGAATCTCCTGCTTTTATGGAGGAAAAAATTTTGGCTCATAAATCTACTCCTGAACCAGATTCGGCACAACTGAGACCCTCCCAGACAAATTTCAGTCTGATCAGTGGTCATCAGAATCGTGACAAACTGTCGCAAGCAACAAAGGAAAAGCCTCATAATAACTCCGAGTTCAAGCAAAGCGAACCTACAAAATACTCGCCCAAACCAGCAAACCCCCAAAAGTCAATGCCTGCGCGAATGAAAGTATCGACTGTTGACCATAGCCATCTAAAGCGCCTTCCGAATCGACAGGAGGATAATGATCTCGAACATGAATCTAGGGCACCTAATGATCGCATCGGCAGTGAACGGCGACTCTCGAACGCGATATCATCTCAGGTCAATGTGAATGGTCGACCTACTTCAATGTTGGTTAAACAATCAATAATTGATCCTCCAACACTAACTAAGTTCGTGAATCTCCCCAGTGAACCCTCGAATTGCACATCTAATATTGGTACCAAGTTGAATGTCGATCAGACATCGACATCGAATGAAGTGCACCAGAAACCGGTTGATCTGATAACGAGCATGACGAACCAAACACGTGAGAATATTCCTTTCAATCAGTGCCAACCGCAGTATCCAGGATCATCTGGAACCAGTCAAAGTCAGTCAACTTGTCATATATGCAAAATCATCGAGTCCAACCGGTCTCAAGTATGCAATGACCCAAATAATCTGACCGACGAGGTTGAACAACCGAAGTTCACCACCTCCAACACTAACCCTCGTCAGCCTAGTCATCTAGTTTATCCTGTTCAACCTCGGCCCTTGATATCGTCTCTTGGGCAGCCTGTTTTCAATCAATCTTGCGTCACCTGCCATGCGACGAACTCAGCGCAAGGCTCCAAGAGTGGTTCGCGAGTTCAAACTACAGATAGAGTTGCTCAAACAATTAGACCTCTCGATTGTCAGCTCGTTTATGTCATTGATCGATCCGGGAACCGCGTAAGAGCTCTATCTGTAGTTCGACCCAACTCTCAGGCTTGCGAATATAGGGGTCTACAGTTGATCAACGGCCAAAGGATTTTCCTTGCACACAACAATGCACCTATACCAATTTCAAAATCCGGTTGCGACATAGCTGGTTCGGCTGCCACTAACACACTCCAATTGTCTTCGAACGCTCGTTTCATTGATGAAAAAACGCAATGCAATACATCTAGTCACAACCAATACGCACCAAATTCACATTTTTCTCAAAGCTTACCGAGAAACTCCTTTGCTGTTGCCACGCCGCAAACTCTTAAACCGAACGATGTTGATCAAGGTGTGCGACAACATACTGTTTATTACCTCCGTCAACCACTGGGCACTCAAAATGTCAGCCAATTGACTGATCTCACTCGGTCTAGCTCAAGGTCTTTTCCTCAACCACACGAGATAAGGAGGCTTGATGGTCTCCGAGCACCAGCCAAATCCAACAACTTGTCGATTGCACCGGAGTGCGGCGTTACTAAAAGCCAACCCGCAGAGTCGCACTCTAATTTCGCTAGCAAATCTAACGAAAAACTCAACAAATCTACCAACCTCTCCAAAGATGACATGGAGGATCCCACTTTTGGATTCTCAAAGAGACCTTCGGTAAAAGTTGTTACCGCTAGCTCTGAGTGCTCGGGCCAGAATCCATTGAACGGATCTGTTAACACTTTAGTCAAGAGCCAGGCAAGCAATGTGCGCCCCGTGTCTCTGATTGTTGTGGATTCTCAAACTCTTGATCGGCCTAACGCAAGTTTTAGGCACCGATCAACTACGGGCAACTTAGCTCACACAAGTTCTGTTGCCAATATGCATGGAGCCCTGACTGATCTCTCAAATAAGGCTACCATAAACCCTAGTCGGCATCAACAGGCTGTCACCTCACAATCGACGATCACCACCACTCCTGACTCTGACAAGCCTAAAGGTACGAGTCTTAACAATCTGACCCGCTGGCTTTGCCAAAAACTGTCCTCCCCTAACCTCTTAAACTCAAATAATAGCCAGTAGTCTAACAATAACCACCCTCCTGCAACTAACGCTTCGCAAAACGCTCGCTAGGTGTATTAACGCAAGGGTTCGAAGACTTCCATGCTTCAAATGGCAGCCGATATGCGCCAGTCGCGGCCCATCTAGCTCGCTATCTTAAGGCTGATGCAGCGTCATCTGTTGATCAAAGAAAATGTCATGCCCAGTGCGAGGTCGCGTACTCGATGGACATATGAACCATCTGGTCGCATTGAATGGACAGCGTTTAAGCTCTGTTTAAACGTTGTTGTAGTTGTTGTCAAAATTAAATTAAAGTGACGTAGAGCCTCAGCGTTAGAGGCACAACGACCCGGCTTTTATGTTAAAGCAAGAGTATGCTTTTGTTTGCTAGCTTGTCGTGAGTGCATACCTCCGGAGACCTCCGAGAGCGCAAATATGACCATGGCTCGCAATAAAGCATTACAAGACTAAGCGGCTACTCAATGCGTTTGTTTGTGCTGAGGTTGATGGAACTTTCGACAGTTAGAGAGGGGACTGGTAATGAGGTTGGCAAAGCATGAATGTACGGCAAGCTAACCTATACTTTGCCTTGGATGACGATTAGTTATAAACTTGCATAACTCGGTCGAACGCCATAGAAAAAGTTGTTGTCAGAGATGGTGCGTCAATGTTCGCTTGGAACTAACAAGTTGTTTTGGCTTCTCAATGGGTATTTTGTCGCCAGTAGACTGGCTGGCGCTTGCACTCAAAAGCGGAGCTCAAGTGTTATTGGCCCGAGCTAACCCCTACCGAAGGCACGCGCTACACCCCTTGACTTGACTTGACGCCCGCAAGTCTGGCTCTTTGGTGAGACCCAAGTGGGACACGTTGATGCTGTGCGGCGAGATCATGAGGTTTTGGTGGCAGCAGGAGCCACTTGTTGAGTTGCTCGCACAAGGTTAACGCGTCCGGTTGCAAAGTGCAAGGTTTAATTGGAAACCTCTACTCGCGCGGGGGCTAGATTGCGATCTGACCATCCATTTAGATGGAGCGTGATTGACGCACTCGGGTGTTGTGTCGAACGAATAAGGGCAATGATTGCGCGCTCTCGACCAATCGATGGCAGCCAAGATTATACAGGCTCGATTATACAGAAGCGGCGCCACCAACTGGTGCCGCCGCCGCCAAGAGCTCGCTTTTGGTCCAATGACTGGGCGGCCAATGATGGGCTTTCGGGTCGGCGCCCAGTTCGTGTGCGCGCCCCCTAACAACACTGGCGCCGCAACCTGCGATGCGATGCGCATCTCGCCGCCTAGCAAAGCTTGGCGACGTCAAGAGCAAGAGCCGAGAAATCAAGCTAGCCGATCGTGTGACACCCACATGCTTTAACCTTCTCCAGCTGCCTTGCCCTCTGTCACCAAAAACCAGCCAACCGACCAAAACCGCGCCACATCGGCATCCCCCAACCGCAAGGCTTCCATGGAGTGGCCACTTTTCGAAGGCTCCAAAAGGGAGAACGTTCAACTAGCCTAGTTGCTCTGCGCCGCCCTCGCCGGCCCCCAACCCTCGAGCTGCCCCTCGCTCTTCCTGTCTGTCCACTATAAATAGGCGCACGCTCGAGCCAGTCGAGTTAGCTCAGAGCAAGACCAAGTGAGGCCCCCAAGTGTGGAAAGCAGAAGTGAACTTAGCAGCGCTTTTCGAGGAGATTGACTGACTGACTGACCGACCGACCGATTGTGCGAGAGATTGAACTTGAAGAGATCAGTAGAGCAAAGGAAGGCACCATGTCGACAGGCTACCAGTACCCAAAGTTGAAGGTTGAGTCGCCGAATGTGAAGTACTCGGTGGACGAGCAGGGCAAGGGCCAGCTCGAGTCCTTGTACGAGTACGAGCATGTCAGGGTTCTCAGGGAGCCGGACGCAATCAAGGTGAGTAGAATGGGCCTACTGGACAGAGGCGGCGGAGGCAGCAGCTGTGGCTCGCTGCTGCAACTAGGCGGCTAACCAACTAACTTTTTCTCCACTCACTCAGGCCACTCCCATGAAGACCCAGATCAGCTTCAAGACGCAACTCAGTGTGCCCAAGGTGGGCGTCATGCTTGTGGGTCTGGGCGGCAACAATGGAACCACCGTAACTGGGGCCATCCTTGCCAACAAGCACCGAATGTCCTTCGAGACCAAGGAGGGAGTTGTGGAGGCCAACTACTTTGGCAGCGTCACTCAGGCCTCCACCATCTTCGTTGGCCAATCCGACGAGGAGGACTTTTTTCTTCCCATGAAGGATATTGTTCCAATGGTGAACCCAAACGACCTCTACATTGACGGCTGGGACATATCGTCGCTCAACTTGGCCGAGGCGATGAAACGCGCAAAGGTGCTCGACGTGCAGCTCCAAAAGCAACTCTGGCCAATGATGGAGAAAATTAAGCCGCGCAAGGCCCTTTTCGACCTCAATTTCGTGGCCGAAAACCAACGCGAACGCGCAGACAACATCCTGGACTCGTCCAAGCACACCAAGTGGCAACAAGTGCTCCACATTATGGAGGATATTGCGGATTTTAAGCGAAGCAAAGGCCTCGATAAGGTCATTGTTTTGTGGACCGCAAACACGGAGCGCTTCACTGAGCTCATGGATGGGGTTCACGATAAAGCTGAAAACCTGCTCGCCTGCCTAAAGAGCAACGCGCCCCAATGCAGCGAAATCAGCCCCTCGAGTCTATACGCGCTTGCTAGCATCCTAAGCAACTGCACTTACATCAATGGTTCGCCCCAAAACACCTTCGTGCCAGCGCTCATTGAGTTGGCCGAGCAGCGCGGCGTCTTCATTGGAGGCGACGACTTCAAGTCTGGCCAAACCAAGTTCAAATCGGTGCTGGTCGACTTCCTCGTGAACGCAGGCATTAAACCCTGCTCAATAGTCTCCTACAACCATCTAGGCAACAACGACGGCTACAACCTCTCAGCGCCAAAGCAATTTCGCTCAAAGGAAATAAGCAAGTCCTCGGTGGTCGACGATATGGTCAAGTCGAACCAGATTCTCTACGGCAACGGAGGCCTCAGCAAACCCGATCATTGTGTTGTGATCAAATATGTTCCCCACGTTGCAGATTCAAAGAGGGCGCTCGACGAGTATGTCAGCGAGCTTATGTTGGGCGGCAAGAACACCATTGTCTCGCACAATACCTGCGAGGATTCGCTCCTAGCGTCGCCGCTCATCATCGATCTGATCCTGATTGCCGAACTCTGCGAACGAATCCAATTCAAGATCCTGAAGCCTCAGGCAAATCAAGCCGATTCGAGCCTCCAACAGAGCGAGTACCAAAAGTTCAACGCAGTCCTCTCGGTCCTCTCATACCTGTGCAAGGCTCCCCTGGTTGAGCGCGGCGCAAAGGTTGTTAACGCGCTATTCAAGCAGCGCAGTTGCATTGAAAATTTGCTCAGGGCTCTAGTTGCGCTGCCGCCAATAAACCACATGGACTTCCAATACAAGCTCTCCAGGCGTCAGGATTGGTTTGAGAGCGTGAATCGTATTGAGAGCATTGAACTTAGCAAGGCGACAAGCGCGCCCCAAAGCCAGTGCGTGGATTTGAAGGGTTTGCTTGGCAACGGGGTGGACATGTTGCCACACGCAAAGAGCGCCTATGGAATAGAGCAAGCGGCCGCAAAGCACTCAACTCCAAAGAGCGCCAGCGGCTACTAGATCAGTCCAACAATCTACCCGTCTTTCTGTTAGCCCGATTACAATCCAATTACAACTAATAAACATTTTGCGTTACAATATTTGCCCAACCAATCGTCCCCTCAAACCCTGTTCTGTTGTCCCTCTCTGACCAAAAAGGTGCGGCTTTGCTCCTGAATCTGATCCACCTTGGCCAGCCTCGCCTGGCCACAAGGAGAGCAGACAGCGGAATGGGCGCCCCAACTTCGCCTTCGTCTCGACCACCACATGGCGCCCACGTTGGCCAAGCTCAAACTGCTCCCAGCAAGCTCGGTCCCCTATGAGAGACCCTTGTGCTGGCCTGGTTTTTGCTAATAGTTCAATTGGCCCCCTTGTAATTACCTGCTCGCAGTCACATCAAAAGCGCCAATGGCTGCGAGGAGCGAGCAGGGGGGGGAGCAAGCACAACACTGCCAATGCGGAGACTCATTGCCAACGAGATTGCTTGGAATTGACTCATTCGCTCTCTCTCTCTCTCTCTCCGGCAAAGGCAAAATGCTGCCTTTGCTTCGATCTACGTGTAAAAGTCGCCGCATCATCATCATTGGCCAACCCTTTGTCGACCAAACTCGGCGCTCGCGATTGCTCAAATGCAAATGCATTTCCGAATAACTTGCGCAAGCGATCGGAGCTCAAGGCCGGCGAGGTTAGTGGACGGGGCCATGGCCCTTTGAGGAGGCAGCAGACTCGCAAAGAGGCGGCCAGAACTAGAGCCAGGGCAACTGGAGGTGTGGGCGAGGGGGGGGGCGAAGTGGGGCTCAGCGGGATGAGTGGCCCTCGGAGGGGCGTTTTGGATGCAAATGGGCGTTTCTATTGAGTCTTAGGCAGCGCTCTAGCCTCTTTGAGTGGGTCCGTTCGCTTGCAATGTTTGACCAGAATGTGTCCGGCCACATGTTGGCAATACAAGGGCGATTTGTTAGCACTTCGCCATAATGCTGATTTGTGGACTCAAAAATGGTGTCCCAGTACGATGATGATATTTATTTTCAATTTGTTGGCTCGCGAGTTTGGGCGATTATTTATTGACCAACAAGCTGAAACGGGCTTGTGGGCGAATTAGATTGGGGCAGGCAAACGAGCGAGCAAGCTAGCTGGCGCCATATGGAGAAGGCAAGCTCGCGTCTCGAGTCCTCTGGCCACAAGCCGTTTGATTGAGCAAATTCAGAGCTGCGAGCCACAAAGCCGCCTTTACCTGGGCCATCGTTGCATCGAGAGAGCGAGAGCATATTGGAGCCACCCGGAAGCATATGGCCGGCGAGCGGGTGTTGCAGCGAGTAGAAGGGCGATGTTGGCCGAAGGAGAGCGAGCGCAGAGCCGTGGCAACGAGTTTGGTGGCCGATCGAGCAGAGTTGCCGATTTTGGGGGGCGAAACTTGGAGCGGGCTAATTGTGGAGACAATGTGTTTGTGTTTGCATTCTGAGGGCTGAGTAGCGAGCGGAAAGAGGGGGGGGCGGGGGTGCTCCATTGGATTGGGTTGAATGGAGGCTGGGCCAGTCAAGGCGCGAGCGAGAGGAAGCTGAAGGCCGAAAACAGGTAGCAAGTGGAAGGGTTAAACTTGAACCCGGCAGCTGGTTGCTTGTGCCTGGCGGCGAGCTTGTCGGCCGAGCGCTCAAGTCTCGGCTGGAGGCTCACGCCTTCGGTTGGTAGTAGTGATAGTGGTTTTAGTGGCGCCGAGCATCGTCGAGTGGAGCCACTTATAACTCTCGCCTTTGAGCACCACTTTGGCCCGAGAGCGGCTAAGCGAGAGTCGGAGTTAGAAGGAGAGCCACGGTCATGGCAACAATCGCGGCCAGATTGCAACGCTGAATCGTTCTCACCTTGAACCCGGCGCGAAATAAGGCGCCAGCTGGCGCGAAAGCTGAGGATTGGCAAGGAATGGGAATGGGAATGGAAGTTTGAGTTAGAGTTGTAGGAGTTTGGGTAGGAGTAAGAGTAGAGGCAGGAGTAGGGAGGGAGGGAGCGAGGGGAGGGAAAGGAGAGGAGTGGGAATGTTTTTCCGCCATTCGAGCTTGAACAGGTGAGTTGGCGCGATCGGTAGCCTTGTGTATGCAAAGCGAGCCGGTTGCGAAACTCCTCCCGCTGCCAGACGTCGGCGCGAACGTCCGGAAACAGGAGGGACGAGCAGATGGATGTGCCGTGAGTCATTTTGGTCGAGCTTACTTCAACTTGGAGCCGCGCCGACTAGTAGACGAGCTCGCGCAACAATTACAACAATTGATAAAAGGAAATGCGGCCGGCTCATTGTTTGGCCTGAGCCTTGGTGGCGGCTTACTTGTTTGCTCCTAAGTGGATTGTGGCGCAACTTGGCCCACAGTTGAGCGCGACACTCAATCTGGGCGCCCGAGTTGAATATTAATGGTCGCTAGCTAGCCAGCCAGCCAGCCAGCTAGTCGGCCTGCTCGTCTAGGTTTGCGCTCGCCCGTGATGCGCCCTTTGCGGCTGGCGGACTTGTTGCGCCGTCTGCGCGGCCAGGTGCGGGGCCACCTTGGCTTTTTGCAAATGCTAAACGAGTTTTGGCCGCAATGGTTGCGTGAGGCGGCGGCGGCGGCGGCGGCTGCAGGAGCGGCTTGCCGGGTGGATGACGGGGCGCAAAGCAAGCCAGTCGGGCCGCCTGGCTGGCTGGCTGGCCTGGCTGGCCCTCACAACAAGTGCTGCTCGAGCTGAGACTGGCGGCGCCTCTATATTTAGCGCCGCGCGGGCGCCCCACCCCCCGCGGCCGGCCCCCCGGAGGCGACGGCTGCGCGGCCGCCGCTGCTGCCGCTGCCTCGATGCAGCAGCCGGGGCTCCGCTCGGCCGAGCCCCCCGCTCGCCGCCCCCGGCGCGCCAGTGAATGGAATGCCAGCCAGTGTGTCGCGCCGCTTTGCCCGGCTAATGCGCCCCACAGGCAGCCCCACTGGCTTGCTGGCTTCCAGAGTTGGCCGCCCTCGGCAAGCAGCCAGCTCGGCAGGGTTGTTATGGCGAAAGAGTTTGAGCCATGACGGCCGCGCGAGAGGGGCGCTCGGCCAACAAAAGACGCACGCCTGTTAAGGCGCTCGCCCCGCCAGCCAGCCAGCCAGGCGGGCTGCCTGCCTGCTTGCCTGATAGACGGCGCTCAGCCCTTCCGAGCCCGAAGCCTGGAGCTGGCCTCGCTAGGCTGGCTCACTCACTTGCTCGCTGGCTGCCTGGCTGGCTGCCTACTCGGCTGCTATTATTGCAGCCAGCGCTCGTAGGCTCCAATCAGACGATCAAGTTCGAGGCTGGAAATAAACTCGCTCGGCTCAACTTTGTCCGCTTCCTCCCAGCTCAGCAAGCCAGCCCCTGCTTCTGCTGGAGGCGGCGCCGCAGTCGCAGTCATAGTAGTCGTCGTCTGCTTAGTCGTCGTCGGCGTCGTCGTTGTCGTCGTCGTCGTTGCCGTGTTGCTGGCGCCTTTGCTCCAAGGGCTCAGTCCAGCGGACGCAAGCAAAGCGGCAAGATTGCTCAAATCCAACCAAACGCAAGCAAAGTGGAGCGCAACAAACAGCAAGAGCCGACCGGCCGGCGCCACCAGCAAGCCGCAATCCAATCGGCCCCAAGAGAAGCAGGTAAGTTGCGCCCCCAAGAGAGGCCAAAGTGGAGCAAGCTGCTCGGCTAGCTCTTTGCCTGTTTGGCGACAAACTCGGCTGGAAACAAGACGAATTTGGAGCAGAGTGTTGAGTTTTGTAAGCGAGCATTTCAACTTTTGGGGGAATTTGTTGTGACAGAAAGAGGGAGAGAAAGAGAGGAATTGCCACTGGATGCTTGTGTTGGCCGAGCCAGCTAGCTAATTGCCGCCATCAATCAGCCACCAGTTGCTTATCTGGCAACTTTGCATTGGTCCTTGCGTTGATCTGATCTGAGCCAGCGAACGCAATCCAATCCAAATTTGCTCCATCCGCTTCCATTGTGTTTGAACGAAAGCGGGCCGATCTGATCCGCGCCAAACTGGCACCTGCTGGCTCCAAACTCAACTCGGGAGGCGCGAGCCTAGCTCAACAGTTGCCACTCTACACGAACATTCGCTGGCCGCTTTTGGGCCACAAACCAAGCCAATTGTGATTCAAATTGATCCACGATTCGACAACGATCTTTGCGGCCAACGCGCAACTGGCAGCCCAAAAACCAAGCTGCCCGCTCCTCCTCCTCCGCTCTCGCCTATTCCTGTTCCTGTCCCCGTTCAATTCCCATTCTCTCTCTCTCTCTCTCTCCTCTAGTCTCGATCCGCATTCAGCGTTTTGCCAAATCAATACCACAAAACAAACTGAAAGCAAACACCAGCCGCAAACCAAAACCAGTGGCCGCGAGAGAGCCGGCGCTGGCAGAGGTTCCGAAATGATTAGCATGAGCAGAGTTTAGGCTGCCGAACAATGGCGTTTGCGCCATAGAGGACTAACGCCAACACCGAAACCAACACTCCTGCTCCCGCTGCCGCCACTTTTGTGCTCCAGCACCAATTAGCGGCCAACTTCCGCTTTGGATGGGCTTTCGGTTGGCCCGTTGCAAAGTTCGTGCTTTCCTCTTGCTGCTTCAGCGCTTCAGTTGGCTTTCAAGTCTAGTCAAGTCCAGTTCAGTTCAGTTCAGTTCAGTTTTAAGCTAGCAAGAGCAAATTTGTGTCGCATTCTCATTGACGCAAACAGAGCCAACTTTCGCCTTAAGTTCCGATTCAATGGGTGCATTTACTCAAACATTTGCTCGCCCTTACAAGTACCATTTTGAGCACAATGTGAGAGGCGAGCGGCGCGTGTAAATGCATCAATTTGTTTCGGGACTCGAGATTTTGCGATCCAGACGACAGAGAGAAGAGGCCAGCTTGAAACCTGTTGCTCTAAAACTAAAATGAACACATCCAACTAACCGCCCGCCTTTAGCCCATCAATCGACACAAACAGAAGCAGGAAAGCAGGTAAGCCGAGCGAGTCACAAGGGAGGAAACCCGGGCAAAACTAACACGAACGATCAATGAGTGGCAGTGTACAAAGCTGGTTGAATAGATACATGGTCGCCAATTTGAGCATTGCAACCTGCCTCTCGCTAACACGGAAGACAGGTTGCCGTGTTGGGTCTGCGTGAGTGGCCGGCGGCTGAGCTCCGAGGGCAGAGCCGCCTCATCCGCTTCATCTTGCGCATAGGCCACCCAAAGCGCAATCCAAACAACCACTATGTTCACGGCCGCTCTGTTTTTCAGTTCCAATCATCGCGCCAAAAACGCCCACCTCCTCTGGCCGACAAGCTCAAAACCCGGTAAGTGACCACCAAATGTTAGTGATAAATAAATTCAACAAACCACCTTTCTTTCATTCGACTCGTTCATTCCTTCTGTGTCTCTCGTTTCCTCCTCCTCGCTTGTATACGCGCAGTCTACTGGCCTCATGATGATGGCCCTCCTCCTACTCCTCCTCCTCCGCTGCTGCTGCTACTGACCTAATTTTACACAAATTGAGGTGTCCTCGCTCGAAGGTTCAGCGGCTGGTTGAAGTTGCTCGTCTTGCTAGCTTTCGCCCGTTTCGTCTCCAGTCTGATTCACTCTCCCATCCTCTCGACCTCTAACGGGAGAGATATAGACTCTTGCACAACCCCTCCTCTCTGGCCCTCCCAGTGAAGCTGCATCGGCGACTAACCGACACAAGAAGTCTCCAATTCCGAGTGATTTTCAGATCGAGAGAGGATTTCGTGGCTCTACCGAAACATCTGGCATACGCGTCTCAGTTGGAGCCTCTCCAGGCGGCTCATACTCAATTTTTGAGGTTGCTCCTATTCCAGAGGCTCCGCCTCGCTAACCAGAGCCAGTTATTCTTTTCGGAGTCATCAGATAACTCCAAGTTGCGCTCTCAAACTCTCAGCTTCTCCGGCTAAATAGTGTCAAAAGACTTTGCTTCATTGGCAGTTCAATTCACTACTGGCACATGGGCCCTACTTGTTCATTGTGGTTGTTATACAAACACCAGAACTGGACTCGCGAGCGTCGGGCACTCGACTCGCTGAGCCAGTCTAAGTGAATCGATGTGGTCTCTTCTGGTGTCGCTGTGATTCTAGCATTTCTCCCGAGGTGACAGGTGAAAGATTCGAAAGGTCCGAGTGGCAAACTGATCAGGTTATGTCTGGCTGAGGAAGGGAACTTTCCGTTGCCACTTTGAGCCCATAAAGCAGAGAAACTCTGGTGGCAAAAATTGCATGCCAATACAATCAAAATCGCTTCTCGTTGTTGCGATAGAAGTACTTGTTGCCACAGTGTCGAGGTTTAGTTGTGATTCATTGCTCTGCAAATCAAAATCAGTCTGATGCAACAAACAGCCTGCGAAGCGGACACCGAGTTATGCTAGGCCGATTTGGCGCCCGTTTCCGGCCGTCTCCTTGACGAGCTACAATGGAGGGGGTGACCATACTTTTGACCATCAATGCTGCGTATTTGCTCAAAAATGCTCGCAGGTCGGCAATGGCGTTGTTTTGAACACTAATAAAGTTTAAGATCATCGAAATTAAAGGGTTTCGTTCGGTGCCTTATGAATCAGGGTGGTCCAGATTGAACTGACTGAGGGTCATCTCATTAAATCAACCAAAACCTCCATGAACCAAAACCTCCATGATGGTTCAGACATTAACAGACAAACACTATGGAAGAGAGCAACCAAACTTTCATAGAGCAGCGATGGCATAGAGAAGGGGAGGCCGAGTTTTCAGATAGTATTATAGTATCCTTGAAGCTTCACCCTCGACGAATAGCTATAGAAGTCTGTCGAGTTTGTGATTGGTCTTAACTGCTCAATCAAGTTCGAAGGGCGAAGTACAAATGAGACGGATTCCTATATTTCATAACTGAAATCCCTCATACTCTTTACACACGACTGGCTCACTGCTAGTCCAGCAGGTCGTGTCCATCTGGGGGATAATTTGACGTCGTCACCTGAGTGAGTCGTAGACAACAAGTGTCAGGCTGAACGGATTAGTGGATGAATAGGCAGAGAAGAACAGTGAATTTGACCAGCTATCGCTCCCCTCTCTTGATTGAGCGATCGTTCTCGTCTGAGACGTAAAGTAGAAACCTGTTTCAAGAAGAGGTCACCGGAAGTAGGGCTTCACCCAAAGATGGCAAGACCAAAACATCACTCATAGGTGAACGCAGCGTAGGTCCCAGTCTTGACGGAATTAGGCAGGCCAACATAAGGCTCGCAACTCTTTGAGCTCGATAAGATTCAGTTGGGAAGATCTCATTGAATAAATGTTTATCTCTCAGGTGGGGAAGAGTTACATGGATCATGCGGTTTATTGGCCCTTGGACCACACAAGTTGTCAATAAACATACTGGCTGAACAGTAAGGGAACCGTCGCCCAAATTTTTTATCCAAGATCTCTGATTCTAATTTAAGATAATCATGGACGTCTGGGGTGTTGCTTAAATTTGCCACATGATTGTGCTCGAGAATCTATAAGGGTTTTAGTTGAACAATATGGCTTTCAGAATAGTTATCATGAGCCCTGAGGGTCGGAGCCGGTTTCAATTGAATTGGGCGCCCAGAGTTGGGGTGAGAAACGCAGCTTTTGTACCGAAACTCACAACCGCACAAGCACTAAAAGCGCACAATAACCTAGAGCACGAGATGCCGATTGGCGTCGCCCTTCTGGATGGCGGGCGCTTGCAAGCACAAACTCTGTGCTTTGGATGGAAGCGTGATTTTGAGAAATAGTGTGGATCAATTCAGAGCTAAGCCAATCGGGAGAAATAGAGAATGAGATGGAGACCGAAATGCAGCGGCAACAACGGCAAAAGTCGGACGCAAGGAACTTGCGAATGCACGAAAATATTATTATCTGTTTCTCTCCCTCTATCTCAGTCAAAGCTAGTTTATGAAAGCAATTCTGTTTATCAACTAATAACAACAACCACGTCTATGCCATATCCATCGAGCCCAACCTTGATCATCATCGAAACAGCAAGCAGGTAATCAGGAATTGAGCGGATCCTTAGCAATATGATGATGAATTTCCTTGATCTAAGCGCCGCAAGTGAAGAAGAGCGACGTTTAATAAGAGAAATACTCTCAGATACCTCTGTTGTAAATATTACCGAGCCACAGCAAACCTCACAACTGGTGGTGCCCAATTCGCCAGTACAAACTACCCTAACAGCGGCTCCCACAACGACGAAGCAACAGCAGCAGCAGCAGCATTTAGAGACATTCGATAAAGTAATTCCCGACACGAGCGAGACAGTCGCGCACCAGCAATCGTCTTACCAGCATCATGTTACGAAACAACAAGGCCAAATGTTGCACCAGCGCCAACCGACAAACTCCAGGGACCACCAAAGTCAGCACCAAAAGCAGTCGCAGCAGCAGCAGCATCACCACAATCACAATCACAACCAGAACCACCATCTGCACAATTCAACAATGTCTTCTTCACAACAAACAGCAACCTCAGTGGCCAATGAATCACAATTAATAGCACCAGCCACTGCCACCGCCTCAAACCAAACTGATATGAATTCACCAGTGATAGGCATTGACATGGCAAGCAGGCAGCCCCCAGGCTATGCAATACCCCCTCAACATGTCGCGGCCTTCGGCCCCCCGCCGCACCAATTGTACGGCGGTCCGCCCATATTCCACCAGCCCTACCACCATTATCTTATCCCCTCGTATGTGCAGTCCTATGTGCCCTATGTCCTGCCCCCGAATTCGGTAGTTCCTCCAAGAGCCCAGATTTCACCCCAAGCAAGCCAGCCGCCCAGCTCAACCGCGAGCAACAACTCAACTCGGACACATTCTAGGCCCCATTCGCACCATTCTCCCTCACTACACCAGCACCCTAATTCAGAGCAACAATTTAATAATGTTTGTGGAGATAGAGTAGAGAACCGAGCCCAATTGGCCTTGAATGTAGCACCACCCTCAAATAGGCCGATAGCAACCAAGACTCAATCTTCGACTTTGCCCAACCAATCGGATGCTAACGGACAGCCCCCAGAACAAGATAGGTTAAATACAAATGATATTGTCTCAGTAAACGAGGGTTACAATGTTAATGATAATGGTGAAAGACAGACTCAATTAACCTCCACCAAGAATAATAGCAGGATTAATGATGGCATTGAATCGCATAATTTACAAATAAACGAAGGCTCTGAAGCTCATGCCAAAATCCAGTCAGCAAATAGAATTCGTTCAGTAATCAACGAAGACAACAGTAAAGAACCCGACCAAGAACTGGTTTCGACCAATACCATTAGATTAAATGGAGAAGAATCGCTCAAACTCTCTTCTGATGAAGGTTTCGACACTCAGTCTAGCCTAGACGTTTCAAAACAATCACATGAGTCTTTACTACCTCAGATTGAACAACCAAAAAAGTCAACCCCAGAAAGTCGCAATAAACTAGCAACCGAAAATGGCTCTAAACAAATTGAAGAATCGGAAGTCAATGACAACACCGAGATTCAAACAAAATCTAACGTCGCTTGGGGATCATCTACTGCTAAATCCTGGGCTGATTTATTTAAACGAGATGGTGTTATTCCCAGTTCCACTGTGAATGGCGAAACGGAAAATTACGTCTCTGGATCTGAGGCGTCAGAAGACGAAAACAAATCCGGAAGATGCCGGGTTCCGACCAAGACGGAGGTTCCAATCAATACTAGCAGCCTTATAAACAACTCGACAGAGCAAAGATCTCAGGAGAGTGCTAAACGAGCTCTAGACAAGATGGCTCCAGAACTTGCGCAGAGAATAAGCACTATAAATCTGAAACACGCGTTACCTTTTTTAACACCACGTGGCTTCATTAACAAAGGAAATGGTTGCTACATCAATGCTACCCTCCAAGCTCTGATAGCCTGTCCCCCCTTCTATAATCTGATGAAAGAAATCGGCGATTTAGGAGGATTCAAAAGAGAGAATTCATGCACACCCATCATCGACAGTTTTGCAGAATTGTTCCTTTCCTTTCCGAGTCCTGCACCAAATAAGAAGAATAAGCAAGCAAGCCCTCTGGATCAGAAACCAAACATCAATAATTTGCGAGCTGAGCCAATCGAACCTAGAAGCATATACAACGTCTTAGGGCACATCAAATCCGAGTGTCTGAAAGGTAAGTTGATCCAGGGCACTCAATTTTAGTAGATTCAAACTAGCAATCGATGACTAACCACACTCGGCTAACAGGTGCCCAAGAGGATGCAGAGGAATTTTTGTCGTCAGTTTTAAATGGTTTGCACGAAGAGATGATTGGTTTGGGCGATTTACAGTCAACGCAATTTTCGAGTGCCCAAAATGGTCATCCAAGCGATAACGACGACTCAAATGATGATATCGCCTATGATGATAATCTTTGGCGCGAGGTTGGACCTAAGAATCGTTCGCTTCCTATAAGGACGGCCAAAGTGATCAACACATTGGTGCAAGAAATTTTCGGTGGTTCGCTCTTTTCTATTAGAACTGCTGGGAAAGATCGTTGCGGTCATCGTTCACCCTTCTTTGATCTACAATTGGACATATCGGTTAGTATGCAAATTAAGTGTTGCGATGTCAACTGTGCACCCGCTAACAACCTCTGTGTGACCTCTCTAGGGTGATAACGTGAGATCTGTTCATGATGCAATCAAGTCTTTCACAGCCACGGAAGTTATACATGATTTTTATTGCTCTAAAACTAAACAGATACTGGACGCCCAGCGTAGAACATCCCTGGATCAATTGCCACCTATATTGATTCTGCACTTGAAACAATTTGTTTACACGCAAGATTATGGCCTTAAAAAACTTATGAAGAAAATCGAGTATCCTATCGATTTTGAATTGCCCGAAAGTTGTCTTCATGAGAAGAATTCTACCGACAGAAACCTTAAAACTTCGAGATCTTATAAGCTACTTGCCGGTAAGTGTGAATTGCCCCGCATGAGAACCTCGAAAACTAGCCAAAATCCTGACCAACTCCCTCTCATGTTGTCAATAAAATATAATCAGTCGTATACCACGATGGAAAGGAGGCTATAAAAGGACATTACCTTACAGACGTTTACCACATAGGCAGCAGTCAATGGATACGCTGTGACGATAGCAATCTGAAGGTTATATCCTCACCACGTATCGAGAATCCTGACTCCACACGAACACCATACCTTTTATTCTATCGCCGGCTTAACACATTACGTGCCCAGACAGGCAAACACGATAAAAAGAAGAAGATCTAGCAGGTTTATGGTTTATAGAAGATATTGTGATGGATACAAATTCACTGAATAAACTTTGATTTCGATTCAGGCGTGCATGTCGAGTTCAACACGAGCGGGCATCTCTTGACAGATATCCTGAGGTGACTGAGTTGATCCTCTTGGAGCATCCTCTTCAAGCATGCGAATGTCGTTTTAGTTTCATCGGCGATGAGGCGCTCCGTGACAGCCTTGGTACCTTTTCAGATAGAGAAAGATCTTTGTGAAAGCTAGGATTAACTCAGACGGTTAGACCGAGTATAGGTCCAATGTGTTTGCATTTGGAAAGAAGCGTTCTATAACCCGTTGGTGATTCTCAAGGGGGATTCCAGATCTAGCTCGAGGTGAGGTTGAAAGCGAGGGACCTCTTCTCGAGCCATAGGGGCGTGTCTAAAATGGACTTTGCGATCCGATTCAAGTGCTTGCACGTGGACGATAAGCTGACGAAAATCTTTCGGTGTTCAATGAAGTGGTAAAATCTTTTATTTATTTTAGTCATTTTGGCACATACTATTCTTGAACCGTTAGTCTGGGAGAGATTCTTGGGGCATTTTGGTTTGAGGTTCAATGAGACTCATTTTTCGTTTGATTGTCGTGAGTACATACTATTCTGCGCGTCTGGGTGGTGGAACCGAACATTTTGAGTTTTCTTAGGCAGGTCGCTCCAGATAAACCCGCAACTAAAATAAATAACAGATCAACCGACTGGTTCTGGACCTGGCCCCTGCTAGTTCTTTTTCAGCACAACCTCCCTTCCTTCGGCGC
>Ga0209372_1000001_pt1 | contig 208413 bp, 139 predicted proteins | sample AgamicAtPe_FD_187170 | JGI IMG/M metagenome (GOLD analysis project Ga0209372, IMG submission 187170) | Agave microbial communities from Guanajuato, Mexico - At.P.e (SPAdes) (version 2) | ecosystem: Host-associated > Plants > Phyllosphere > Phylloplane/Leaf | place: Guanajuato, Mexico... | reverse complement strand
AGAGAGAGAGAGAGAGAGAGAGCAGAAACTTGGCAGTGATCCTTGGCCTGGCTTGAGTGAAATCTGTTTGACTTAAGTAAGAGTTTTGCGCACCATCCATTCTGAACAATCAATCCGCTTTCATTGTTGTCGGATTCGCTTTGAGCAAGATCACTGTGCCATAGACAATGCCCCGCGAGCAATTATTGGCGCCAACGGAACGGCAAACACAACAATGTAAGCGCATGGTAAATATCTTCAAGTGGCCGAGGAAACGAACTGCCCAGTTAATTCTCGTGCCACCCTGAACTCAAACTAGAGCCTAGATACTTCCTCTGCTTGAGCCCTTTCGTGAGCAAAGGTTAGCGTCAAGCTGCGACTGTGTCCGCAGCTGAATAAGCGCGCTTCCTTCCCACGAACTAGCGACCACTTATGGGTCTATTCAAGGAACAAACATAAACAAATCAAGTGCATCGCCATTCTCCACATAATCAAGGGTTCCGCGTGAGCGAGAAGGGCCAGCGAGTTGATGATAATCAGATTTATGAGCAAATTGGCGACTATAACAAGTCGGGATGGTCGGTTGTCGACGCTCAATCCACCCTATGTGGTGATGCAGGACCTCTCTGAGCTATCTGCGCTAGGATGCTTGATTCACTGCGCGCTGTCTTGTCAGCTCTCTCCCTCTTTCTATCACTCCATCGATTGCTGCAAGAGTTGAGAAAACAGTCCCTCAAAAACGGAACTACCAGTCTAAGATAGTTCAAAAGCACCCTATGAGTTGGCCTCTTCGATTTGATTCCGGTTGGCTGCAGCTGATTCGAGAAAACGCAGCCTGAACTTCCTTTTACAATGCGGAATCGAATCAAAAATCGACAGAACAAATATTGACAGCAACTGAGAGGTGCTTTCAGTTGAGGCACTGTAGATTGTGCCCCAGAACAGCAGGTCAAGGTTTGAAGCGAGCTGTTGACGTTCAGAAGGCTCGCTGGTTGTATCTAAGTCGATCAAAAGAGGACCCTGATGCTTCACTGTCGTAGAGTTGACTGGTCAGTATTCAACAAACGACTTTGAGAAGAGGAAGAAGTCAACAAGTAATGGGTTTCAACTTCATAAGTGGTTGGTCTCTGGAATATGGCCGTATTTCCACGGACGTCCGAGTTTTGTGCGAAATTGCTCGGAAGCTGCTGCGACTCTGAGCATAGCGGTGTCCAAGATGAATTTCTAGCGTACACGGAAGTGGCTTCGTCCTGGTTAAGCCAAGCGAAATCATTAGATCTAGTGCTTTCCGTGCCATGGCTATGACAAATTGAGACACAGTTGCCGAGAGATGAGTGGCATTGTTTTGCCATCTGTTCGCAACTGATAGAACAGGAAACTCACCCGGAAACGAAAAGTCAAACGAGAATGAACTAAACTCGGTGCCAATAACAGAGTGGAATTTGTTGCCGCGGCGCAGGGTGCTTCCCTTTTCAGCCAATTTTAGCAATTTAGGTATCGCTCAACATTGACAATTCTCACTAGGGTCTAGCTTTGAGCTCGATCGATTCTGAGGTGAGACAAGTAGATTTAATGGAGTATAGCACGAAATAGCTCGATGGAGAGCGCCAAGGGCTGTGCAATAAACTGCTCTGAGGGCGCTTTTTCAGTGGCAAAGATGGCTCCTGTGACGTCTGTTTCATTTAACAAGATAAATTAATCCCCGACAGTTAACCTCTCCTCACCGCGATCAGATCTTGGACGATCGCCTCCGCACAGACTAAATAAACGCGCCCGCCACGGGGAAAACTTCGTGCTTCGGTATCATCCTGCAAGGATTATAATTTGAAGCTAGTCACCTTGAACGTCCACCATGTGTGTGAGCCTTGTAAGAGCTCGGAATTCTTATATTTGCTCAGCGGAGAAAGCAAGGACGCAACTCGGCTGTGACAGGCACAGTTGTTAATTCGGCCATTGCTCGTTAAGGCCGCGGGCATTCTAAGTTTGTTTGACAAATCTCTCGTTGTTATGTGGCTGCTCGACTGGAGCCTATCCGCTCGAAGGCTCTGGAACCTAATATCGAGATCGGCCACCAATGGAGAATGACTGAGATGAGAGCCTACATCTGAGCTCACTTTAAACGTTGATTAAACCTTGGACCCTCGCCCATTGAATTGATCATATAACAGATGTCAGAAGTCTCATGGTTCATGAAATCCTGGCTTAGTTGCTATTCATATAATCACATTTTCTAAACGAAATTAGATCGCAACCACAGCGAGCGCTTCTAGCTAGATAGTGCGAGTACTTATGTTCAAACTGAATGAATGCCTAGTAATCTGGTTGCTCAAGCAATGAAGTGGAGCTTTCCAAAGAGTCCAGAAATGAACAAATACTATCTACGGTGGCTAGAGAGCTAGCCATTGAAGGCTTATATTCTGCACGCGCGAGTTCGTTCGGAAGCCCAGTCCATGCGGACACTGTAAATAGAGGAACAAAAGTTGGGCGCCATGTTCATGTGCAACTAGCACTGTGCCCATATAATCGTCTTCCTTAAACTCGTTCTTTTCAGCGTTAAACTTAAAAGTTCGAGGCAAGTCCTCTCCATCCCAGAGGGAGGAATTGTCAGACTTCCGTGGGATGACGAATGTCGTCAAACTGCAAGGATACTTTCAATGCATAATAGTTTGCACTTCTGCCCTGAGGCCTTAGCGAAACATCTGTGACACGTACGGTCTCGCAGGGAACGACCTTGTCCAATGTCCAATAGTTGAAGCCCAGGAGAGTCCCATTGCGCATGGTTTTCCATTATTCTCCTCTCTTAAATGGGCGCGTTTGACCAAGATATGAAAAGATTTTTCCAAGTTTCACGCCTCATCCCAGCTAGGAGGAGCAGTTCTCGTCTGCTTGAAAGGAAAGTAGCGATATGAATGGTCTTAGAGGGCGAATTCTCGGAGATCTCCGCTCTATTTACTAGAGTGGTTACTCCTAAAATGATTTCTCTTCATTATGGAACCATCGACGACGGATAAACGAACGGAAATTCGGTAACAGCTTGGATGTATAATGGGTCAAAAACCATGACAACGCCAACCATAAATCACTTTGCCCCATAAACATGAAGACCAGATTCTTCTGCGCTATCACTTTGGTCATCGGCACCGTTCGGGCTGCTCGTTGCTTGTTTCGTAGTGGCACCCTCGGGGAAGCGCCGCCTTTGCTCATTCTCTAAATAAATGGTAGCTGGCTAATGGCGTTTCACAAGCGCGAGAGTAAGATCTCACAGTCTTTGGAGGAAAAAAAGCTCGGCAACCAGTAAATCATAACTTGCTAGATCTAGCACCTCCTTTTGCTCGCATATCGCGCCTTCTACTTACCTGTAATGAAGCGGGTTCACTATACCTCGATAATGTACGAACGCAAGAGCTAATAAGTGCAATGCTGAGGCGACCAACGCAGCACAGCGAACAACCTCAAACATCAGCATTGAGCATAGTCCCATCTTAATATCGTAAACTTCCGGCAGATATGAGTTGAATAATATGCTCAATCCATTTAATAAGGATGCAATCAGATCAGTTACAGCTAAATTGAGCGATAGCAGTAGGATTGGAGATTTGTTGACGACTTTGCTCTGTCTGCTTATGCCCATTAATATTGCATTGAAAATAATACTGAAGAAGCATACGAATATTATTACGGGGCACAGGTAGGTGTACAGGGGTTTTATATCCAGGTCCCTCTTGGTGCTGAATAGTTGCATGAGATTTTGTCGCTCAGAGTCATTGCAAAAGTCAATACCCATTTTGAAGGAACTAATTTGTGCTTCAGATCCAAAAGTGCTCAGAGTGATCGAATTTGCCTAGACGATGATCTCAGTCCAGTGGAAGCCAGTATTCAATGGGTTTGCAGTCCTCGCAGGTAGTCTTTGTTGTTTTATTCTATGACAAACACAGAGGCCATAGGACGAATATTCTTGCTGGATCTGGATATGATCATGTATCATGCAGAACTTGAGTCGGCGTGAATTGTGTTTGACACATAATCGACTCGTTAACCTGCGCACCAGCGTAAGACCAGCTGCCTGCGTTAAATTCGATATGGCTTTGTTCTTTGTTAAACCCCAACTCTTTCATGGGACCAACTCAGGCTGAATTTGCCGCCTCGACGGTTCGACGCATCTGTTGCAAAGAGGTGTGTATGTATGTGTGCCTGTGCTCCTATTCAATTCATATTCTAATTTATGAACAAACTGCACGATAGACACTTAGAGTGATTCACTATTTGATTTGTCAGGCCCGCTTATGTCTAGCGGCGCTCTCACTTTCTAGTGTTACGCTGCCGAGTTTCCTACCGAATGGGGCTCCTCTATCGCCGTGAAGTTGAAAAAGTTTGATGCTTTAGTCAGTTATCCTTGCCTCACTCATTTTGGTTCTTTTTGTTTTGACTGTTCTGACTCAACTGAAACTGGATTACGACCACAAAGCTCCTTTCGCAAGACCCCCCCGATCTTACCAGTCGGAAGCCTTTAAACTAAGCGAGCCGTTTTTGAGACCGGGCAATGCATGGTCTTGCTTTGTTGTGTACCAAATACAGAGCTGCGCGTTTGATTTGAGTGTCCCGTGAGCTTGCCGAAAGGTAGTCTCATTACATCTCCCCCATCCAAATGCAAACCATGCACAGGCTACGCATGCTTGAGGGATCAACCGTTACACTGCTAGGAGCTATGTTCTTGCTGGCTTCCCGCGCTAGCTGCAAACTGCAATCGACAGTAGCTGTGGTCAGTCGGTTCTGTGATTGGTTGTGCGCCTAGTTAGTAGGCAGAATGTTGATCGAATGCTTCGGGGAGATCGATCGCACCCATAGTTAGATTGGTGTGTTGCTCTTCCTCGTTGTTGATTGGCCAGACACATTAGTTCTTGCGCACATGAGGCTCTCTCCCTCCAAATCCTCATTCCAGCTGACATAACGCATTGATTTGAACCGAACTTATGAGTTCCTTCTTTCGAGGGGTTATTTTTGCCAAATCTCTAGGCCTCTGTTAGTTGTCACAGACTATCGCTAACTGGATAACTAATGTTCCACAGGCACATGCGACCACCCGTTCCATGTGATTGGAGTGAAGATGATTATTGTAGTAGCTGTAGATTGTATACAGAATGGAGATCAGGCAGCTTATGTCAGTGTTAAGGCCGAAAGTGATTGGGACAATCGCTTAGGCCTCTGGGCAAAAGTGGCTGCTAAGCGGAGGATAATGGAGATGAGCAGTCGCCGATGCAAGCCTTCAATGTTAATCAACATTCAGCTTCCATTTGTTTAGCCCAATACAACTAGCGCTTCCTACAATCGCTTACAATTCACTGATTTCTGGTGAACAGCTTTCTAGACGTTTAGCGGTTGAGGGGGGGGGCAGGTAGAAATCTAATTCATAGAATAATGGTGCTAGCCTGGCACAAAAATTGTACCTCCCGATGGTTACATCTGCTCTGCTGGTGGTGTCAGTTGGCCGAATGCAACGACAAATCAGTGAGAATGGAGGAGATCCCTTGTGCTAGCTAGTTGGCTATATCGGAGGCGGCGACAAACCTGTCTAGCAGGCTGGTCTATGAATGGCGCGCCTGAGCAAACTGGAAGAGGTGGCGAAAAGTGTGCGCAACGGGGACGAGTTCAGCGCCACAACCATTGCCCAGAAACAAGGGCACAAGTATAGCGGAGAGTGGGAGCCGAGGGAGAGAGTGGGGCAAGATTGATGGCCAATCAGCTTTTTCCCTGTTTAAGTCTTTTGGGCGACTGTTTTGGTGCGAGCAAGCGCGCGAAATACCACTCACCGGCCTGGCCCACCGCCCTCCCCTCATGACAATGGGTTAGATTTTGTCCACTTCCACTTCCGCCATCGTTGGCACCGCTGTCGCGAGCTCCGTATAACAAGCAGACTGACAACAAGCTCCTAATCAATAAACCACACGGCCAGTTGGAGGCTCTCCACGCGGCATCCATCTAATCAATCAAGTTGCGCCGGTTCTTGACGAAAAACACAAACACCCGTGGGCCTGTTTGCCGGCGAGAGAGAGAGAGGGCGAGCGCGCTTAGACAGCGTTTGGTTTGAGAGGTGACAAGAGAACGGAATGGCGCTCATAGGTGCACTTTTGCAACGAAGGCCAGATTCCAGCCGCTAGCCTGGGGGCCAAATCTATCATTCGGCTGACATTGACTGGCGAAACTGAGACAACACCATTGAGACTTGCGCCCGCAAGCTAGCTGATGGCTGGCGGCACCTAGGTGGGCAGACAAGTGATGTATTCAATTTGATCATGTAGCTCGGGTTTTCGCTTGGCTCTCACATGGCCAGCAACGAGCGTTTTTCTGGGCAAGGGGGAGGGGGCGCACTATTGGGTGCGCTAGTCTGGGGTGGCTCATTTGGTAATTGCTGAGCTTGCGCGTGGGCTAAGCTCGCGACGTCAAGCTGGCTAAAGGGCGCCGATGGAGGTGGGAGGAGGGGAAGTGGGAAGAGGGAACGGAAGGGGAGAGGCTGGCAACCGTTGGTTGGCTGGCTGAATCCCTAATTTCAACTTGGACGACTTACCTAGTTTGGCCGGCGATTGCGCCGCTCATCAAGGCCGAGACAGCTTGCTCGGGCTGGCTCAAATTGGGCCGGCTCAAGCTCGGCTGTTGGCGCCGTCTCCTCCCTCTCCTGACCTTTGGCTTAGCCAAAAGTCTTTGTTCGCCGGCTGGCGCGCCGCGATGCTTCAATCAAATTCAGGCCTCTCCCTTTCGCTAGCTCTTGCGCGCGAGCACTCTGAAAAATGGTTCAATCTGCTGATTTATTTCGCAAGCGATCGCATTTGGACGAGGAGAATCCGGTGAGCTTCAATTTCTGTTCGGAATTAAACACTGCAAACGCCGGCAACAACAGCAACATCACTCCTCCTCTTAAATCCTCGCGCCAACACTCTTCCTCCATTTGATTTGAGCTTGAAATGAGGCGCCGAGTTGAGTTTGGCCGCGCGTTCAGTTTCTTCTCCTCGACGACGAGCTTAGCCGAGCTTTGCTTGATTCATTTGTTTGCCAGCCGCTTCTCTTGTTTCCAGGCCCAAATCTTGCCGCCTCACTCGCCCAAACCAAAACCAAAACCAAAACTCAGACTCAAACCCCAAGACAGAGACAAAACTCCCCCCATCGATCACTTGAAATCCTGAAATTGGTTCCCTCTCGCCGCCTAAGGCTAACCAAAACCTCTGGCCGCAACCGACCTGGCCAAAAGCCGTCTCGTTGCTTCGCTTGCAACGTGTTGATTTTGGCGAACTGGAGGCTTATTTCGGCCGCTTTACGTTACGAATTCGAGTCGGGGGCGCCGAGCGAATTAGTCGCGCGCTCCTCTTCGCGCTGCTCGGGCCCGCGAGTCGCAACTTTGCAGCGGGTTGCGCCAACAAGACCAACGCATGAAACGCAAACAGGCCCAAGCCTCCCCCTCGCGCACTCTCAGCAGTGGCAAGGCTCGACGGCCAGCTGCGTTAGTTGGGGCCAACTCGTTAAACACATGCTGTTGCTTTGGCCAACCAACTGGGCCGGGTGGCGGCCAACGCGGCTGAAAGTGCGCCACGGTCAGCGCGCATATTGGCACCACCGCAACTCGGCTAACGAATCACGCAAACAACAGCGCCAACAAAACGAACGAATCGAATTTTGGCGAATTAATTCAGTTGCTCTTGCTTGGCCAAGTTGCATGGGGCGATTGATTCGCGGCAGCAGCAACGGCAACTCCTCCCACTTCTCCCCTCAAACGCGCGCGCCAGCTCTCTCCCCTATCGCTCCTGCTCCTCCTAGCGCTCTCTCTCTCTCTCCTCTCGCTGCCCCACTGTCCTCTCGATTCGCGCGCTCGGCCGGCAGAGTTTTCCAGTCCAGTCGTTGTGCCCGCCAGCGCCGGCCCAAAAGTCGAATGCGTCGCCCAAATTCAAGTGCAGTCGCCGTCGTTGGCCTCTGTGGTCGGGCGCCACGGCGACTGTGCGCCGCGCGAACCGGTTGCGACACAAGAAGCAAGACGCGGGGGGAATCACTTAGCGGCTCGTGCCGCCTTTGGTGGTGCGCGAGCAATATTTGTCCGCGCGAGCGCCGAACGTTGGCGCCGGGCGCGCAAGTCGGCGCATGATCAGCGGGCCAGTTACGTCGCTCGCCGGCTCGCCCGCAAGCGCGCAACTCCTGCCCAGCGCACCAGTCGGACTTGGTGAGCGGTCGGACAAATTGTACCCAACTTAAGCCATTACTCCCTGCCCAACGACGAGGGCCTCGCCGCCGCCGCCACCGCCTGACTCGCCACTTGTGCGCCACTGCAACTGTGTCGAACTTGAGCCCGAGCCAGGCGAACAAACTCGAGCGGCCGCGGCTGACGCTGTAAAGCCAGACGCGCCTGGAGAACATCTGGCCACAACCGACCCCAGTTCGCCTACATCCAAAGGGGAGTCAACGAGGAGGCCAAAGCCGCCGCTCGCCAGAAGTCCGCCCCCCCCCAAATCGCATGCATGAAAAATTGCGCCTAAATGTGACCCACGTCGCTGGCTGCAACGCGCCGCCGCCCAATGCTCGTTGGGGGCCCCTCGCCCCTCAATCATCGATGCGCGGCCAAGCTGGCGGCTGTTTTGGAGAAAGCTGAGCCAGCGCAAAGGAGGCGCTAATTTAACAGATCATCCCTAATGCGCCTCTTGATGGCTCCATCTTTTGGCTTAAGCAGAGAGAGAGAGAGTTAGTCTCGTGCCACAAGTGCAACCGGCGGACCGAGTTGGCCGCTGGTTGCGCTCGCCTCTGTTTTAACGGTCCTCGTCTTCTCGGGTGGCTGACTTTGGTTCAAAATGAATATTCAAAACTGACCACACCAAGCGAGCGGCCGAGCAAACAACTGGAGCCCCGCAAGGCTCCAATTTCAGCCGACCAAACAGGGCGCTCTGGTTGTTGGAGCGCAAGTTTGCGAAGAGTCCCCCTCCGAGTGCTCACCGGAAGCGAGAGGCCAGCCGCATTTGCACAATTACTCGAATCGTTGACCTTCGAGGGCGCTTGAAAAACTCGCCCAAGCTAATCTCAAGCCCTCGGACGCTCAACTTAATGGAACTCTTAATGGAACGCAAGCGCTGCTGCGTTGGCGCCCACGAGATTGGTGGTCTCAAATCGAAGTTGTGGTAGGCTGGCAACGGAACCATCCTGGAACAGTCACAGAGCTCAAATACAAACCAGCGCCACTAATTACTCACGCGCCTCCCTCTCAACTCCAGCCTCAATCCTCGGGCATCTAGTCACAAGATATTAATATGGATCCACGAACTATGTGGCGCATGCCTCTCAGCGTCATCATGAGCGAGACGACGGCAGCGTTTCAACGGGCTTCCATATACAAACTGGCTCCCGGCCTGGTGCTCCCCAAGGGAAGACAAATTTCAATTTACTCATTGGGCCCAATTTGCTACCGAACCTTGGGAGGCGCTGGCACGCAGGTAGGAGCAGGTAAAGCGCTTGCCTGTTTCGCCTGCACAAAGCGAGCATGATAGTAGCCTCTCTCTCTCTCCCTCTTGGCTTTTAAAGTTGTAATGGGAGCATGTTATTGCCACCATCGATCATAATCTCCAGTACCACTCAAGGGAACAAATATAGTGGGCAAGATGTTCACCAGAACAGACAAAAGCTGGCCAATGGAATTGCTAACCTGGGCTTACCTTCCATGACAACAGTCATAGGAGTAATGGCCTTCGGATTCATGTGAAACGAAGTATCCGAGTTAAGAATAGAATTTCCAACCAGTTTCATCCTCAATGACAGGTGAAAGATTGAGCCAGAAAGTGGCTAGCGGAAGTTGTCGTATGCGAGTCTACGCAGCCAAGCATCGGTAGAGCTCTTTGGCTTATCCTGCTCATGCTAGTTTGGCGTTCAAAATAGACGATTGATAAATTACTATCCCAGGCACTTATCTTATCTCAAGGGATCCAAGGATAGTCTCTCAACTCATACACTGCTACGGCGTTGAACCGCAAAACGCGTCCCAGTTTAGGGCACACCCTTCCACTGTTCCAATAGCCGTGAGACGATCGATGATCAGAACTGTTCGAATGCTTGAGTCAAGCCATGTGGCCGACTTTAGGCGACATCTAAACCGGTGATGAAACTCTAGCAAACTCATTTGCATGAACGCACTGGCGAGGTTCGGCCGTCATTCTGTCTCATCACAAATGTTCTGTTTGCATGGGGACTCATGAAAGCTGCTCGGCCGATTCATCAAGAATCAGGCCCGAGTTTTGCTCCGACTCTTGGACATTGTTTAGTGTGACTGAGGCCCCAGGCTAAATGGGGTACGATTTAAGCGAGCTAACGCAAGCAGCATCAACAAAGCATGCATCAAAACCTCGGCCGCTAGATGTTGGCATCCTCAATATTCATACTGAATGAGCTAGTCCAAATCTTCACGCACGAAACAAAAGACTTTTGTTGCACCTGTCTATCACCTTGTTGATAAGGTTAAATCCAATTACAACAGATGTACCTCATCTACTCTCAGCGCGTGACTCCTCCCACAAAACTGGTTGAGCTCAAGGCTGCACGTGAACTAACCAAATATTCAGCGACGATGCTCATTACTGACATGGTAAATTGTGTAATCAACTTAGAGCCGAGCTTGTGCTATGTTTAATCAATTAACATGAAGCACTACGAGTGTGCCGGAACCATGCAAAGTCAATTGTCCCACAGGTGTCGATTCCTGGGCCATGAGGTGGATCCAACATCCTAAAGAGCTGGCTTAAAAAGTGAAAGGTGGCGAATTCGTGTCTCGCCACCGGGGTGTCTACTATTTGTTCATGATACAATTGCAACCAATCTCGTTCCACCATCTAATGTTACCTTTCGTTGTTGTCTCCTGAGCTGCTACAACAACTTACAATATGAGCTCTTGACAAAATGAAAACGCTCATGTTCACTTAGAGTTTAGACTATCTCTCTGGGAGATTGTTCTGTAAACACAAAAACAGATGCTGATTGTCACCAAAAAGCTCAGCGAGCTTTGCCAGACGAAATATGAACGAGTTTCAACAATTTCACGAATGCAAGTTATAGAATATTACCTCTCTCAATATGACGCCGAAAACCTGGGCAGTTTTAGACAGATTGCAACAAGCAGCCCACCTGAATGGGTGACTGTTAAATCTTGGTCGCTCGATTGATTAACAAACAAGAGGAAAACAGAAATAAACAAGGATGGGCCAAGTCCATTCAGATGGCCATCAGTGCCACAAGAGCGCTTGCAATCTCGAACCAAATTCTGATGATTCAACGTCGCAGCAAGAGGCCCCCGAGAGTAGCAAAAATCAAGCTTCAAGATGCCCGAAGAAGAGGACGAGCGAACAGGAGCAGCATGTCAGAAAATTATCGAATTTATCGCATCGAAACATACAATTGTTATCAATGAAGCCCCGGAGCGAAAAGGAAGCCTTCAATGATGAGTTGAGGACCAGGCGCAGAAGTAGCTTGATAAATTTGATTCTGGGCGCACCCTCGAGCGGGCCCAGATTTAGCGATGACCTTTGCTCGCTCAGTTCGTATGTGAGCGATTTAAACTTCGGAATTGAGTTCTTTTCGGATGCCTACAATGGAACTGTTTCCATATCGTCATCGTTGCACCTCGGAAGTGTCGAGGATGTTGAGAGGGGACGCTCAAAGAAAATCTCGACAAAGCCAATGCCGCAACAACTTCCGCCAACCAATCACGAGCGCCGTAGTTCATCTTTGGGCAGTCTTGCTGCAAACTTGAATGGTTTGACGTCCGTCGACCCATCTGGCTTGGATAGCGTTGGTTTGGTGAAACCAACGTCCGCCGAGAAGAAACTAGCGCCATCTATAATCAAATCTAATCAAGTACTACAACAACCAGTCCGTAAATCGCCCAGTCTAGCCTCCACTTTGGCCTCGATAGACCTATTGAGCTCCTTCGAGCAGCATGACAAGTCCAATCGGAATCTTCCCGCCCATTTATCGAGACCGCCCCTTCGTAACACGAAGCAAACGATATTCGAGAACGTTTCAAAAGAATCAACTGAAGACCTTAAGACGCGAGTTTCTAAAGGTCGAGTGAACCAAATGGGACGCGTCTTGCGCCGAACTGGCTCAGAACTGTCCCTATACAGTACGATTTCAGGCAACAGTGAATCAGCCAGTCGAAGGAGTGACAGTATTGGCACCTCCCGTTCAGAACCACCGGATCCACATAAAGAAACGAAACTAATCATTATGTTGCAGGTGTGCCTACCCTTCATAATGGCCGGATTTGGAAATATGGCTGCCGGTCTAGTCCTCAACTGGGTGTCCCAGTGGCGTGCCTTTCATCACATTCCAATCTTCTTCATCATGTTGCCGCCATTCGTTGGTCTCAAGGGCAACATTGAAATGACCTTAGCATCACGCCTCTCAACCCTCTCAAATTTGAACCTACTGGTGACGAGCTATCAGTGGCGCAAGGCGTATATATGCAATTTAATCCTTATCCTCAGCCAGGCAATTGGATTGAGCATCTTTGCTGCGTTCGTATCAATCATGTGTGAACTCCTATTAAGTGGCCACAAACTCGAACATAATTTCACAGAGTTGTTCAACACTTCCGTCCTAGTTGTGCTGCCAAGTGCGCTAGCTACAGCGATATTATTGGTCGTGATATCTAGCCTTATGATGTCGTTTGCGGTCGGACTGGCAAATTTAATTCGAGTGAATCCAGATAATTTGTCGACCCTTATTGCGGCCCTTTATGGGGACGTGTCTTGCGTGCTCTTTTACGGCCTAATGGCTGATTTGATGCTCTCTCTGAAAGAACGCGACATGCTCCTATGGCCCATACTCATCCTCGGCTCAACATTGCTCACTTATCCAACCTTATTGTATTTGGCATACAAATTCAAAGCAACTCACAGTATTGCATTATCATCAATACCACCTATGCTGACGAGCATCATCATTTCTATGGGATCGGGTGCCGTTCTCGCTTCGGTTATTGATAGATTCAAATTAATTGCTCTGTACCAACCAGTAGTGAACGGGTTCGGTGCAAACTTAATTGCTGTTCAAGCTAGCCGGGTCTCAACATGGCTCTGGTGCTCTGCCTTGAGGAAGTTGTCGACTACAAAACAAATCGCAAACATCCCTGAGAAAACTGTCGGATCCCTTGCAGCATTCACAAAACCTGAGCCTTCAATTATGGAAAAACTACCCATACTTAGCCTATCAAAGTATTCCATTAAGTTTATCCGTAAAATCCTATGGTCTTTTTGCAACTCCTCTCCCAATTCGATCGCGGCAAGATTATTGTTGATGATGCTTGCACCTGCACAAAGCATCTACTTCATAGTCATCTGGATGTTGGCCCCTACCAATCATGTTATCTTGACTTGGACATTCTATTTCATCTACATGGCTCTCTGTCTGCTTCAAGTGTCCATCCTGCTGACAATATGTGAACCCCTCATGACCTTGTTGATGCGGCGAAATCTCGATCCGGACATCTTTGGAATCTCCCTCTTGATGGCACTAGCTGACCTGATTGGGACACTTTGCTTAGCTGGAGCTTTCTATTTCCTTGACGGTCTCGGTGATGTCAACGCGAGATTGTGAGATCTGTTCAAGTAGCACAAAATTCGAATAAATACCAACCCACTCGACAGTGGTTGTATCGTTAGCCGGTTGAGAAACACTTGGAGCGACCATGTTGGCCGCAACGTGATCTTAAACTGTAGAGTTTATTGATTGCTCAGATCGCACTGTCGCTTGCGTCATTAGAATCCAGATACCTTTAAACTAGATTTTAAACTGATTTGGAGGGGTGAAATGGTGAAGTGGTCAAAAGTCGTTCTTGAGAATATCTTCTAGGCCGCAAGATGGCGGCAGCCATGAGAGATAAAATTCGATTCGTCTAGCAGCACGCATGCGCTAAGAAGTTGGCCCTGCAACAGAGCGAACAAAATTTGCTGTTGCGCCTGCACTGGCTTGTCATGGAAGAGACAAGTGCAAACAGTGAGCGCAGTTGGTTGTTCAAGCGGGCAAATGATAAACCTAAGGACGTCTTCAACCAGTCGGCCTGGCTAATAGGCTTAAACGAAGACTATGAAATTCGTCCAAAAGGGTTAGATGGAGGTGGAACAGAAAAACTAACGTGTTGAATAGATAGTTTGTCGATTGAATCAAAATTAAGTCAACAAAAGATAGAGAGAGAGAGCAGATTGGATCAAAATTGGAGGTATAGTGTTTATATTAAAGGGTTGGAGGTTCGGGGCTCTCGTTAGCAGGAGCGAACGTTGCCCACCAGTCGATGACAACTGGGCAATCCAAGATGGAGAGTTTGTCGCCCGGTAACAATCAGCAGCAGCAGCAGCAGCAGCAGCAACAACAACAACAACAACAGCAGCAACAGCAACAAACAAATAGCGCCTCGCAACAACTGGCTCATCTGAACCAAATCCAGCAGCAGCATTACGGGCCTGCCAGCCAGCAATACCAGCTAGTCACCGCCAGCCTTGGCCAACAGCACCTCCACCAGCACCACCAAACAACGCAAATGGACCAGCACTCGGCCATGTTGAACCAACAGATGGCCGTCAATGCCTCCATGGTGCAGCATCATCCCTCCAGCGTGCACCAGCATCATCAGCACCAGCTACATCAAGACGCTCAACAGCAACAGCAGCAGCAACATCTGCAAGCAACTGGGCGCCAGAGCCAAAGCCAGCAGCAACAGCAGCCCCCAATCATAGCTCACCAAGTGCTACCGCATCCCCACCACCCGGCGCACCATCACGCGGTTCATCGCATTCGGCGCCCCATGAACGCGTTCATGGTTTGGGCTAAGGCGGAAAGAAAGCGTCTTGCCGATGAGAATCCAGATTTGCACAACGCAGATCTAAGCAAAATGCTAGGTAAGTTACATTCCATTTGCTGCTCACTGAGCTGAGAGTTCTCGCGCAAACTTGCCAAGGGTTCTCCATGAGCCATCGACGTTTGTCCAAGGATCGACGATAAATCTACTTAAATCCAAACGAATGGCCGACGAGAATAGTATCAATCTGGCATTGTTTACCAACTGGCGCCGGGCGTGTATTTAGCCACATAGACACTTGTTGTCTGCTCTGTTGGCAGCCTTCGCTTTTAGTCGCCCCGAGTAGATTCAATTTGGCGCGCGACGATTTTTGTTTACCTACCGGCGCCAAGAGCTCGAACAATCGGAGGAGGAAATGGTTAGAAACTTTACGGGCAGCTTTCTTTCGCGAGCTCATCAATTTGGGTCTTAATGGAACGATAAGCGAGTTTAAACTTTTCACTTTATTCGCGGACAAGCAAACCAAAGTTGCGAGCAACAAGCCTGGTGTTGAACTTGAAAGGCTGCCCCACACTGCCTTCGTCCAACTGCTTCTCCTACTGTTTAGCTAGGAAAGATTGATTGCGAGACTAATCATCGTGTTTGCTATCCTATCTGACGTGTTATGTTGCACAACTTTTACCACTTACAACGCAAGCGCGCCTCCAGCCAAGATGATCAATCTCTGCCTGCAATGGTTGGGCTCTCGACTTCGCCATCAACTTCCTCTCTCTCTCTCTCTCTCTCTTTCCGTTTGAACTCACACCACCATAAACAAATCGTCAGTTCTAGTTTTAATTTCATACGTAATTAATTTTGTATCTACGCTCTTAATTCAAACTCATCACTATCGAGTGGGAGTTGTTGCGCGAGATGCTAGTTTAGCAAAGTAAGCGAGATAATTGTTTCGAGGTCCAGTTGGATCGCTGGTTGGGGAGACAGTGCAAGCGACAACTGGAGCAGCCAACATGGAGCACTGAGGACTAAGCGGTGACCATAGAAATGGGCGAGCTTGTTCCAATGCTCAATGGTGCTAATGTGGCGCTTCCACGCTCTGTTACCGGCACACTATGGAACGGCGGCGGCGACTGCCGCTGCTGGATGGCGCCGGCCATTTCGTAGCGGATAAGATTCACGATTTTTCAACGCAATCCTCAACAAAGGATCGTTGGCGAGAATTAGCTAATCGGAGGGCAGAACTAATCTGTGACGATATATTATACAAGTACGTATGAAAATATATATATATATATATATATATAAAGGCACACGCAAACTTATGACTACCTTTCTCGACTTGGCGGTCGCCTATGAAAACAGTAAGCAACCCAGTCGTGGTGCACTGGCAGAGTGGAGCCGGCGGCGGCCACAAATGGAGCCTCGGATGTTGTTGCTGTTGTTGCATGAACTTCCTCCATCGCCAGCTCTCCGCCACTGCCGCACAAGCGCAATCTCTCTTACGAGAAGATTTACTCCGCCATCCGCCAAGATTCGTGAGCATCTCCCTGAGCCGCCGATTAGAGGTGGCGCATGCTTTTGACTATAACAAGCCAGGCCAAGAACAATACTTCATTCTCGAGCCCCCTAATCGTTGGCCTAGCAAGCGAGCAGACTTGGCCAGCCGTCTCTCTCTCTCTCTCTCCCTAGCCGCTCCAATGGAACAGAGTGACCGACTAGCAGTGTGATAGACGAGAAGATGAAATCAAGCTTCTGGCGCAGCGTGCAGAAGATTGCCCTTCGCGATAAAAATTAACACGACAACGAGTTCAAATGCTCGGCCGGCGCCTCCAGAGGCCAGCCTCCAAATCTTGAGATGCTAGCGGCCCACTTGTTAACTAGCCATGCTGTTCCAAACTACAGCAGATGGTTAGCATTCTGACAAATGCGCCAGCAAGAGAGGTAGAGAGAGAGAGAGAGGGAAACCATTGGGCCGCGGAGATTTTCCGCTCGAGCTTACGTTGCAACGCTTTTAAAGCTCAGCTCCTCATCTAATGGCTAATTGTTTGCCCGACATTTGCCCGTCCGAGTGCTCGAACAATTTCGCGACCCGGTAAGCGGCAACGAAGCGAATTTGCATGCTGACTCTTCACCTAGCTGACCCATCATTGGGCCAGGAGGATTCAGTTTGGAATTGGGTTTGTGTTGGCCGATGTTAGCGAGAGAAAACTGTTGCTGCTGCTTTCTCGTGAGCCCACATTGTTGGCTATTGAGTGGCCGAGATTAATTGGCTGTTGAAATGGTGATCTCAATTCGAATGAGTAATTGAATTTGATAATGCCATTATCATTATCATTAGACAACACGTCGAGGGCTGACAGACGCCTTCACAAAGGTATTATGATTGATTGTCTGGGGCTTCCATTTGATATGACCACAGAATCTGACTTCCTCCACCAGAGCGCTCGCTTTGGCTTAGTGGCCGCCTCTGCTCATGCTGTTGCAATAACATCTAGCGCAGAGGGCCAATTGCACAGAAATCAATCCAACAATCGTGGCGTCCTTTGGGGCTGTGCGCGCCTCCAAGGAACGACGACGATGACGATGACGATGATCCATCTTTGCGCCTTGTGTGCAATTTCTCAACACACCTAGTCCAATGTTGCCCACTTACGAGCGAGAAAAAGGATGTGGGCATTCGTGTAGCCGATGGCCGTGTTTCGTAAGCTCAGTGGCAAGGCCTCTCGCTTCACAAACAAATGGGCCAGCTTAGTTTGGGGCAGGGAAGTTCAATTACACACATGGACTCATTTTTATCAGTTGACCTGTTGCATTGGTAATCCTCGAGCGCGCAAACATAAGCGCACGCAACTACTAATTAATATGTTCGCCAGCCAGCAAGCTAAAGCGGAAATTGCGAGCCACCGCATACGTAAAGATTTCATTTGTAGCTCCAAATAGGTGCGTCTGTCTTTCTCAGGCCTAAGGAAGGCAGCCAAGAGAGCTAGAGCGAACCTTTAGGTCCTAACTTGATTGCGCTCACACAAGTGGCTAGATCGCCTACGCGCGCATCTTTGTGGCATCTCCCTCTCTCTCTCTCTCTGTTAGGTAACTTTACTTTCCAAAGCCGGCACTCATTTGAATAATTTAGTCAGCCAGTGGGCTGGCCTGCTCGCTCTAGTGAGCAGAGCTTGTCTTGAGAGTTTTTGCCCGCGAATGGACTCCTGAGTAGAGCACACGAGTCGCGCTACGCTGCTCAAATTTACTCCAGCCATGAGTGATCCAGCAGATAAACTAGAGTATCCACTCCTCTAGGGGAGAGAAAGCGAGAGTTTTCCGCTTTGTCGGCCATCCTGGCCCAAGTGTTGGAGACTCAAATTCATCGTTTTCTTAAAGTTAAACTGAATTGAACAAAACTAAACTTAGCCGAACCGGCTAATTCAACCAAACTCGCTGCTTAGGTAGAGTTGACGCAAAACTGACAGTGGGCTGCTTCAATGTCTGACATTTGGTCGGATTCTATCCATTCAAGAGTTTGATTTTTCCCAGCCCATCTAAAGAGCACGCGATGTTTTTGGCCAACGCCCAGGTCACACGATTCAGTTTGTCTTGACAATCCAACTCTCTAACTTGAGACCTGCCGAGGACCTGAATCAATAGAATCCAACTGCGGCTGACTCTTGAGGCTTCCCTTGTGCTCCCAAGAGCCGGCGACTTTTCAATGCCAGCTCAGGTGACGCCCAGATCAAACTTCGTCCCGCAGACCAGTGGTCCAGGTAACATCCTTGGGCGTGTTTCATGATCTATTTGCATTCCTGCACAAGGTTGACTTTGAAGCCCCGAGCTAGTTTTGCGAAACCCTGCTGCTGGTCTAATTGATCAGTCGAGCGTCATTTTTGCAATCTCTCTCTCTCTCTCTCTCTCCCATTGCTAGAATCTCATGCTCTTGATCTAGTCTTTGTTGCACCAAACTAGCACATTTCAAAGCGAGAGGACGTATCGGTCTCAGATTGGAAGTTTCACTACTTTTCTCGGTCAACTTCATGGCCACTCCAAGCAGTGGCGAGTGCCAAATATGGGCTGGGTGAAAGCTTTAACCTTTTCATCCTCGTTTCTAAAACATGGAGCATTCAACACTTTTGCTACTGCTCGCCGATGAGCCAACTATATAAGTCTGCTGCAAAGTTTATCAAAGTTCAGTGTTAGTTCTTCGCCCACTCTGGAGTAGTTGGTAAAAATATTGCACTTTGGCGAAAAGCCTGGCGAGAGTTTAATTTTAAATCCAAGATGAGAAGTCAGCCTGCACGGGCAAGAGGCGCCACCATGGGCACTCGAGCACTTAGGCTTTGTATCCTAGTGCTTGCAGCCACCTCAACTGGCCTTCAACAAGCCACTATCGCCTCTAGTTTCTCCAACCAGCAAGGGTCCCAAGCAAACAGTACAGTCAATCAGCAGCAGCATAGAGGTGACTCCATCAGCACAACAACATTCGAGCCATTAATGGTCGCGCGCAATTCAGATTTTGGCTCAGCTCTAAGGCAATTTGAATCTTTGATTGAAAACAGAGCAGACGGGTCAATGTTGAATGGAGACAGTGTAAGGGCTGCCGCCCATGGCGAACAATCAGCAAGTCCGATTCATACTGCGCAAGCACAGCGGAAGCTGATAAGATCTAGATATAGATTGAGATCTGGCGGCGGCGAGCTGGCTGGTCAGCAACAGCAGCAGCAGCAATTAGCAAACTTTTCTCAACCCTTCGACTCGCAACCCGTTCAATCAGTGCCCTCTTTGCCCGCAAACCACCAGCCAGCCCTAGCGCGGGCGCTCACAGGCAACACGCCCAACTCCGGTGCCATCGACTCGCCCCTCCCATACGCCTACCTGGCCGCCCCCTCGCAAAGGGCGCCGGCAATCCAGCAGACTGGCAGCGAAAGTGCAAGCTCGAATAATCTGCTCTTGGACGAGCCAACATCCCTCAACCAAGACAATTTGGTTGATTATACGCCGCCCCTACAACAGGGTTACACCTCTGCAAGCAGTCGCATGTTCCCCGCAACAGGTCGAGCGCATAGCTTCTCCGCAGCCACCAACGAGTTGCCTTACTTTCTGGCCTCGCCCTCAATGAGCTCGGCTGCTTACGGGGACTACGGCTACAGTGGTAGCGCAAGCTTGGACCATCATCACCATCCCTCCCACCACACAGCCAGCGCCACCGACCACGACCTCTACGGGCCGCCGCCGCCGTCAATGCTGCTTGGCAATTACTCAGATCAACTGAGTTTTGCCTCCTCGCCCTACTACTCAACTCCCTCCGGAGGCCTCGCAGACCCAAGCGCCTATCTCGGCCACCACAGCTCAGGCCGAAATCGCTGGTCGTGGCCTTGGAGCGACGTTTCGGCTTTCCAAAACTTGCCCGCCAGTCCAATGACATCGGCTAGCTTCAAGAAGCACCACTTCCATCACCACACGCCAAAGGAGTACAAGGAGCACGACCACCATCATCACCATGAAGAGCATGATCATTTGATGTCGAAATGGGAGCACGGAATATCGATTGGCGAGATTGCCTGCATTGCGGTTGCAGTTGTTTTAGGAATTATAATCTTAGGTACTCCATTCTTTCTTTTGTTCCTAATGCTATTCAATGGTGGTAATCTGTTTGGTGGCACTCAAATGGGTTTGTTGGCGCCAGCAGCGGCGGCTGGCGGAGCACCAGCGGCGACCGGAAGGAGGAGGAGGAGGAGACGGTCGGCAGATGGAGGCGGCTTTAGCGAGGATGAGCTGGCAAAGTTTGGGGAACTCGACGTTCACGGGATGGGCGAGTATTTGTTTGAGAGGCTAAGTCCGTTCTTGGATGCGGACAAGCTTATGCGATCGTTTGGACGCATGATGGGAGTGCGAGACGACATTGAGAGAATAATTGCAAAGTTGGCTGAACGAGGGCAAGGCGAAGCATCGATGGGATCAAAGGTGGAGCCAGATCAGCGTCAGCACATTGAGATGCGTCGGAAGCGCAAGAAATGATAACTGAAACGATTGCCCAGAATCTTGACTCATTTCGAGCGAGAGCATCTCAGCGCGGCCAGGTTCAGAGCGATTGGATGCACTTGACCGTCTTGTTAAACTAATATTCACCCCCCCCCCACTCTAAAACCTTTTCCTATTTCGCCTCGAGTTTAAAGGTCTTGAAAGAGATTCCTTAGTTATATAGTTGGATTAAAGGAGTGTTGTGCCCGAAAAATGGCTAATTGAAATTCATGGCGCAATAGGTTTTCATGGGAGAGCAGGAGAGGGAATCGAGCATATTGGCTAGGTGCGCCGGGCGAGAGCCAGAGTCAGAGTATATAGATTAAGGGGCAACCATGGAAGGGTCGGGCTAGCCAGCTAGCTCGGCTCGACGTTGCACACGCATCAGCCTGGGAAGCCATTTTGCCCAGTTGTCCTATATAATGTCGCTCCACTGAGACGCCGAGGGAGGACTTGTTGGGCAATCACGCTGTTGCTGCTGCAGCAGTGGCGGCGGCGGCGGCAGCAGCAGCAGGTTCGGCCACCTTTAGAGCCGCCGAGGCTGTCGTTTTTGCCAGAGTTATCGCTCGGCTTGCGGAATAAAGGAAGGGTAGAGTTCATACCGCTCGCACAGGAGGGCTCACCTTCAGCGCTAGCGAGCCGGCCGGCCACAGTCTAAGGTGGGCAAATAATGAGCCTAGAAAGAAGTCACGTGAATGACTTACGTGTCCGCTGGATAGCTGGCGAGCTGGCAAGCTGGCTCTGAATGGCTTAGCCGCCAGTCGCCGGCAACAGATCATTTTGGGGAGATCTCGGATCTGTTGCTGGCTAGTCTGGGGCATAGGAGTGAGTTTGTGTGTGAGAGAGGGGGAGAGAGAGGCGAGCGGATCTGCGTTGAAGGCGGCCGAGGTTGGAGGGATACCGAGCGGAGTCTAAGAGCGAAGAAATTTCAATATCTGAGACATGGACGGATAACTGGCGGCGGACAGAGGACTGGCGGCGCACGCCACAGTGGCGGCCGATTGGTGGACTCACGGACTGGCAAGCCGAGCGCAAACCTCTCTGTCTCACTCCTGGCGCATACTAATCCAATTGGCACGGTTACCTGTTTATCAATTCAGTCACTGTCCATGCGATCGATGGTTCGCCCGCCGATCCTTGGATCAGGTGTGAATCTCTCTCCTTCTCTCTCTCTTCGCGCTGCCTCTCCTCGGCCCATCCTCTGCGCTGAGTGGCCATTTGGCTGTGAGCGCTCGCGGCTCTCTAACCCGGCCATGGGATACGCAGCCAAGTGTGGAGCCAGGAAGGAGAGTGGCCGGGCCAAATGTGTTGGCGAGAGGGGGACGGACGGACGTTGGGAGCTCTCGGCCGTGTTGCCCACTAAAAAGAGTCGCCGACGACGGGAGAGAGAGAGAGAGGCGAGGGAAGAAGCGGCGCATTTATGATAAGTTCACGATTTTTCGCTCGACTTCTTGCGACGCATCGCCGAGTGCCATCGGGCCCGCAGGTTAGCCTGCACACGTCTCCGCTAGTGAACATTTGTTCTTGGCAAGCGAGCGCACCTGACAGTCGTCTGGCCGCCAGCCGCCAAGCATGGCAGAGAATCACACAAGCCGATGATCTTTCAATCAAGTAGTTCACACGCATCGCATTTGCGGCGGGCAAACTTTTGCAATAATCAATCGCCGATTGTGAGAGTTTCGGGCAAACTCGAGTGTCTCTGAGGCGACACGAAGGGACAGCCTCAAGTTTCAGCGCTCGGCCTCCGCTTGGCCGGCGAAACCTGGAAGCAAATTGAATTGGCTCGGACGATCTAGTTAGCCAAATGCGGCTCTCCATTCTTTGAAACAGTAAGTCGCAGGAACAACAGCGAGAGCTGCACCGAGTCCTGTCCTCGGGAATCGCCTCCTTGCCAGCGGCCAAGTCTGTCCGCAATCTTGGCGCTCACACGCAAAACTTTGTCGGGCATCCGCAAGCGCACAATTTGCACGCCGCCAGTTGGCCAGAGAAGGAGCGAGAGCGGCCACGCCTGCCACTTCCTTCGCCATCGAGCCGCCCGATGGCGGCAAGCGGTAGACGCCGGGCGCACTGTTTGGCCGCCATTGCTGGCGCTGCCGCCGCAGCAGCGGCAGCCATCGAAGTCGCCGCAGCCGATCCACCGGCTCCTCCAAGCCACTGATTGCGGCTGAGAGGAAGCCCAAGCTCGAGGGTCCAAGCAGCTCAGTGGGATAGAGACAAAAGACTCCCTCTGCCGCTCAATTGCACCACAGGGCGACAAGTTTTAGGCGGCAAATCAAAATCTTGTCAGCTACTTAAGTGCTAAAGAATTATTGTTAATGAATATTTCTCTATCTGGCCAAGCAGCAGAAGCCGATGGAGTCTGTTCAAGCGAGCGAAAGTTAGCTCGAGCTGAGATGGAGCCAAAAGTTTGCTCGTTTGCCTGCTTGCCAGCTAGCTAGCTTGTGGGTCGGAAAATTTTCAATTGTTTCGCCAAACTTGCCACTCATTCCGCTAACTGACTATTAGCCTTGTGGCGCAACGAGCACCGCAAACATGAGGCTCCCATGATACATGTAGTGCGACATTCAAGCCAGCCAGTCAGTCAGTCTGCTGGCCAAGCAGGCAGGCTGACGATAAAGAAGGGCTCTCCTGGTTGGCGTTCTCGCTTAAACGGTTGACATTTGTCCTGAGCGGGGCTGGGGCCCGCAGCGGCTGGCTAGCGGGCGAGCGCGCCAGCTTAAATGCGTCGAGCGGCCTCCCTGGTGCGGCGGATTGTGCCAATGAATTAATATCTGCATCCCCCCTGGCAGATGGAGGTTGTACTGGAGAGAAGTTAGCAGCACAGACGATTGGCTCCCCTCTCCTCGCAAGCCTCTTTCCGCTTGTTGCCGGCATGATTCAAGAAATTGGTTCATTTAATGGAATGGCGCCAATCTGACAAGTCTAATTGAACAACACAAAATTTGCGCTCCCTTTTCCCCTCTGCCCGCAACTCGCGAGATGAAGATGCAACCAGCGAAGATCTGCGCCGAGCGCGAGATTCACTCGGACGCTACAATCTAGTGGAGCAGAGTTAGCGGGCTGATACTTGAGCAAGTCGCCTGGATCAATCCCAAGCTCACGTTGCTCCCTCTGGCCACAAGTTGGCCAGCGCACCGGACAGTCGCTCACTCGGGCGCTTACGATCGCTCGTAGAGGTGGACGCATTGGATTCGAGAGTAGCCTCTCGTGGGGGGGGGGCAAAGTCGATCAGGTTGAGCTATCGATTCGCCGCCAAATTGTGCGCTGGCCGGTTGGCCGGCCAGCCGGCGCTCTCGCACGACAGGAGCCTGTCTTGCCGCGCGCGCCCTATGCGGCGTCCATGCCTGATGGGCTCGCACAGTGTGAAGGTTGGCAAAGCAGGTGAGAGGCGAAGGGAAGAAAAATGATCCCGAGTTTGAGGCAGAAGCTCTTTGTCTTTGTCGCTGCAGTCTGACGTTCGCTGTTCGGTCCTCGTCTAGGTAACCTTTGCGCGCCCTCTTAGCCCAGCACGACAAAGAGGGGCGCGCGCGCAGGCTTGCGGCCGAAGGTGGGGGGAAGGTGGAATCATTTGGCGAATAAGGAGGCGAGAAAAGGAAGTAGCTGAATACATTAAGTGTCGGTCAATCACGACCAGAGGGCAACACTCATAGGCGTTTTCCAAAACTACACTCGAGACCAGACGAGACTAGACCAAGTTGGGCCGGGCGAAAGCCGAGTGCCACCTCCTGTGCGCGTCTCGAATCGGTTCAAAGGCGGACAGAAGCAGCGCTACTGAGCGTCTGGTTGGCCAGATTTGCGCTGGATGATAAGGCTAGCCAGCGGGCTGGCTGGCTGGCTGGCTGGCTTGCTTGCTCGCTTGCTGACGGAGCTGGAGCCGTGAAAAGTGATTTCGCGTAGGCCACTCGAGCAGGTAGCGGCCGCCCGGCAAGCGTGCTGCCGGGGGGACGACAAATGGCGGCGCTCACATGTGGTGGCGGCGGCCGTCCGATTGTTGGGCCAGCGGTGGCGCCCACACTTTCTCTCGCTTTGGTGGCCCGCGAGAGTTTTAAGGTTAACCAACCAGCAAGCAATAACGAGACTGAGACAACGGCTACCAGCCAAGCGTCCGTAAAAGCGATACAATGAGCCTCTCCCGCCTACTGATGTTGATAAATTGATAAACTCAGAGTCTTGGCCCAAGCACTCTTGAGATAGCTGGCCCAATAGGTTAGCGAGAGGGGGCACGTCGACGACGACGGCGACGGAGACCCAATGGCAACCTAAGCTGGGCGAGAGAAACGATTGAATTATGGTAATTCAACTGTCGACTTCAAGGCGACTAGTTTATATTGGCCTATCGATGAAACTTGAGCGCCGGTCGGCTTGCTCAGATGCGCCGATAATAATTAAGATGACGATTATATAGATGTCGGCGGGGAAAGGTCGCTTAGTGTTAGTGCCATTAGCTAGATTGAGTGCAAATTTTCGCACCTCCAAACCTTCGATTGATGGCGGCTTGGCGGGCAGGTAAGCAGGTGGTAATAAAAGATTCGCTAGCTCAGTTTGGGCTGAGCTTGGCTCAGTGCCGTGCTGAAGCAAGCAAGCAAGCGAGCGCCTTAGTTTCCGCAAAACCAAGGCCCGAAATCAATCCGAACTGGACCGCAATGGAGGCGCGCGTGACGTGTGGGCGCACCCACCGTCTGCCCATCAGTCAGTCCAGTGGCGGCAGGTCCTCCGGCTGCTCGCTCGCTCGCTCGCTCGGCCAGATGGCTGGCCTGTCTGGCCGGCCAGCCGTTTGTTGCAGCGGCCGCCACTGCGAGCAACTCTCGGGCAAGAGGAGGAGGAGGAGGAGGAGGAGGAGAGGAAAGCTTATTTAAAAGCAGCTGAGCCATGGCAACCAGGTGTGAAACTTATCATCGAGCCGCCGGGATAGCGAGCGCAATAGAAACAGTCGCTTCTCTGTTAGAGTCGACGACCCTCTGAGTTGGTGGGCGGCGGTAAAAAAGCGAACCGAACCGAACCGAACCGAGCTGAGCCGAACTAGCCCTCCCAGAGGCCTAGTCGGCCAGATGCGGAGCGGAGAGGCTCGCGCGTGCCCGCTTGTTGCGGAGGCAGCGACAGGTGAAATTGGCACTCTTGCGTACGAGACGTGTGATTTGATCCAGCGGTTTAGCTAGCAGAACCTGTCCAGGATACCAATGTACACACTGACACGCCCACAGGCTCCCAAACTGCGCGCCGGGCGCATGGCTTGCTAGATAGTTGCAAATTCGAAAGCTGCAACAAGATCCAAGGTCAGCGAGATCGTGCCATTGATGCCGATTCCATTGGCGCCCGATAGGAAGCTATGGGTGGTGGTAGCGCCCAAGCTGCAGGGATTCTCCTGTCGCCAACTCTATATTTACTTTTGAGCGCCCCTTTCGCTCCCTCCACTTACGCCTTATCAGTGCTGCCTTTCCGCAGGCGCTCCAGATGGAGGACAAGCCAGCCGTGTAACTATTATCTCCATCTTGTTTTCGGGCTTTCGTGATTCAATCTGCACCCGAACTTTGCATGCTAGTCCGCTCAGTGGAACAGCAGCAAGTGTAGTTGAAACAACAAGCCGCTTGATGAGCATCACGCAACCTGATACTCTGCATGCCAACTGCAACTTTGTCCACTCCTTGTCCAACCGACGAGCGATTCGCCTTCCATTGGTTAATTTGGTAGCCTTGAGAGGAAATTGGCACCAAGAAACGTTGGCAACATTGTGGACACGCAATAAAGCCAACTCAGAGCTTGGGTGTTCTATGGTTTGGTCTCTGCTAGGCACACAGGCGTGTTGCAGTAGTAGTTGTTCAGGCAAAGACAACAAGTTAGTTAACTGGGGGGAGGGGAGGCTGTCAGAGATCTGAGTGGCAACAAAATTGAGAATCCACGCGCCAGGTGAACACCACACAAGATCGGCTTCATGGGGAGACGGCAATTCAGGTGGGTAGGATATTCAATAAGACTGATTGACCAACTCCTTGGTTCACGCAACTCAAATTTCGGACCTCAAACGAAGAGTTACAAGCGGACTTAAGGCCAAGAGCATCTGTCTAGCAGAGAGGCAATTATGTTGCGCACCCATTTGCCTCCAACTCAATTGCGCTTGTGTCTTCGGCATGAACTGCTGCCATTGCCGCTACTTCTCAGCCTGATCTGATTGGCCGGATAAATGGAGAACTAATGGTTCCTGCATCTGGGTTGCCACTCTGGACCTGTATGATTAGTTTATCGTGCGCCAGCCTTCCTCAACGAAGGCTTCGCAATGTTCTAGGCCTGCTCAAGCGCTGACTACAACGGTGGCTTTCCCCCCAACCATCGGCAAAGCCATAGTGTGGAGTATGGCGGCCGCTACTGGCCAAGCGCGCTTACCTCAGGCTAGCCGGTAACGAGCAGCTAATGGATGACGTTTAGTGCTCTAACTGCCACTCAGGCAGACCTTCCCCCCCCCCTCAAACTGGCCGCTCGGTCAGCCTAGAAGCCATAACTTATTGCCCGATGATTCGGCTAGTAATGATAATTAACTTGTTGCGCTCGCCGCCGTTTATCCAGAAGACTGAAGCGTTCTCTGAGCGTTCCCAAGCCTACCTTGGTCGCCTTCCCCTAAAACTCGCTCCCTCTACCTACAAAGTCGACTTGCCTGTCTCTCTGCTTGTCCCTTTGGTGTGTGAGATTTTTGTTGCAAACCGTGTTGTTCGTGTGAGAAAGGAGACGCAATTCTCTTCGTCTTCCGCAAGCTTCTCTTAGCCTTGGCTTCTAGTCATTAGTGGTTAAGCCAGACACTAGCTAGTGGGCTTTGTTTCAAGCTCTATGACAAATTGATTGTGATCAACTTGATTGCAAGTCTACTCCACCTGGTGGTCAGCGACAACTGGCAGCCCAGAGAGCTGCCAGTTGATGCGAGGAAAAAGTGCCCACTGTGGGTAGTCTGGAGGAGGCCAGTTTGTGGCCTTACATCCATCCAAGCGTCTACCTCGGCCTCTCTCCACCTGTGCCGCAACTCTCTCATCAGCTGCCGTCTTTTTGGCCACTAATTGTCGGGCGAGACAAAATTTCAAGCTACTTGCCGTTTTTAGGCAAGTCTTGTGGCACACGACATTTTGGCGGATTTAGCGTGGTTCCTTTTTCTCGCTTTGAGAATTAAATTGAAAAAAGTTAGTTAGCTAGTTGGTTGGTCGGTTGGTTAGTTGATTATCTTGGCCGCCACCAAATTTGGCCCATGAAAGTCGGTTTCACTGCCGCCATGAATTGCAAACAGACTTTGCGGGTGAACAGGAAATTCTCCTTCCATCTCTGCTTTTCTCTTATTCAATTCCCTCGAACGTCGTGCAATCTCAGCACCAACCGTCGCCCATCCAGTAGATTGGCCACGATGCGCCATCCAATTGTGACATCCGAGTTGCAAGCTGATCCGAAGCCACACACAAACGAAGCGCGACTTTTCAATAAGTTGCCTTCTTCATGGTGGTCGTGTTTGAGTTTTGCCGGCTATTTCGCCACAAGAATCCAGGACGCGAGAGGTATTCTTGGCCGCCAGTGCACTCGCCTCTCTAACCAACGTAGCCGCGGCCACTTGCAACAAATGTGTTCAAATCAAGCGTAAGATTGGAATTCTTTCCAGCGCTCTTCTACATAACAATGGCAGCAGTAGCAGCGGCAACAGCAGCAGCAACAGCTGCAGCACCAACAACCACAACATGTCCGGCATTGGCGCAATACTTCACCTGCAGGTTGAATTTCGAGGGAGGCAAATTCTTCATCTCACTGCTCTCTAATGTGCTCTTAGTGGCAAGAGGAGGGACAGCGAGCGGGCGAGATTGGTATGAAACAATTTTCCGCCTTGATACATACTTATCCGAAACAACGATTCCAACTTAAACAACTCCGCAGATTACTGGCATTGAATATGCTTTTAGCTTGGAAATTGTAACTTTTCCATAGAGAACTGGAGGAGAAAGAGAGAGAGAGGGAGGGAGATGAATCCACTTGCTCGCACTGAATGCTATGGCCACGCTGAGGTCTACTCAACGTAGCTCTACCAAGGCCTGGATTTGAGGTTCTTATCCTCAGAGCCGCCACAGGCACCTTTCGCGGCCACGGCCACGGCCACTACGAGCTGATTCATGCAAATATTTGCCTCGAATGCTCCCGTATCTGCAGCGCTTTCCAAATCGAACAATCCAAGCTGGCAAAATTTAAGCCCCTCTCACTATCCCTCCATCCTCCCTCCCTTATCTACACTGTCCACCTGGAGCGGCCAGACAAGTGGCAGTTGCTGATGCTGATGCTGTTGCTGCTGTTGCTGCTGCTGCTGCTTGCGCTCACAGCCCAGACAACCAGCCTTGTGTCGGCAGTAACAACAAACACTACGGTGGTCCGGCCGCACACCTGCACCTGCACTAAAAATCAATTGACTGGACATTGGCGATCGTTGATCCAATTTTGAAGAAGTTTGGCAAAGCAACTAGTTGGCTAACATTAGTCTCTCGTTTCACACACTTGCATGCAGATCGGCGGCAGTGGTAGTGGCGGCAGCGGCGGGCGCGCTGAGAGATTGGGGCACACATTTGGCTTCAAATATCTGTCAGTTTTGATTGCAGCCAGACGCTTGCTAGATGGTGGGCAAGAAGTTGGCTATCCAGGCGGCCCGCCAGCAGATTTGCTGGCATTCTAGCTCAGCGCAGTTCTTTCTCCACTAGCCTTGCCGAGCTACTTCGGGCAGCGCCAGACCGCCAGTTCAAAGCTGTTGGTCGTGAGTTGTTCAAATTCAATGTCTGTAGACATACTCATCCGTTGAGTGATGTGTCGGCCGCCAAAATTTTTGATTCTGTCTTCGCTCGCCTCTATCTTAGGAGAGACCTCTACCTACTGGCCGTAGCACCGTCGCCGTCTCTTTTGCCGTCCTCTCCATTCGTGGCTCACCTTTGCCTATCCCCCCCCCTATGCAGCTAGCTAGCTTGCTGCTTTTCTTTCCCTTCCTCCGATGTTCTCGAGCCCTTGCTTTGCAGCATTAGATCAGCGCAAGGAAGTCGAGAACTTGGTCGATTATTGCGCAACACACGAACGTTATAATAATAATTTTGCCACCATCAATTATGTGTTACGCCTGGCAAAAGATGTTTAGATCTCGAATGAGAAGGAAGCCTCTGTTCCTTTGCAGTCTCAGCTTCCAAGCTAGAACCGCTGTGTGGGGTGAGTTAGGCGCGCGAACCAAGTCCTCTCCTCTCCTCTCCTCTCCACCTTTGCGCTCCAAAATTTTAGATTTAAGAGGCGGCCAGTTGGTCCATCCGGATGACCATTAGAGGAAGCCTTGGATGGCTACCAAGTGCAGTTGGCGGCCAACAAAATAGAAAATTGTTGTTGCCGCAGTCTGGTTCAGCGTGGAATTGGCGCGCGCCAAAAGTTGTCGGCTCCAAGTTAAACAACGACCGAGGTGATGTCAACTCTACGACGACAACTGGCTCTAAAGCTATATTCTTATGGCAAACTGGGCAACCGAGTCCGTCGCTAATGCTTGAGAGTTTGCTGGATGCGTTAGTGAAGAGGAGGCTTTAAGATTAGGACAACAACTGGCTCTCAATCATGGCCATCATGACTTGCCGGATGTGGACCAAACTTCATTGAAGCCACAAGTTTCTTTGAAAGTCTACCTCCAGTATACCTGGCGCTAGCAATACAAACATCAACGAGTGCCGCAGAGATGCTGACTGTTTTAGTTGACAATCATGGTGAATTTTTGACTCGCCCAAGATGAGCGGTCCACCTGTCGCGCATATCGCTTATCTACTCTTGCTTGAGCTTCTACTCTCCTCTCCTCCTATTTGCCACTCCGAACAATTGGGCAGAATCATTAATATTTTATTGCTCTCAGCAGCCATAATCCCAATCCTTTGAAGGCACTACCATCTTGTTGCGAATAGAGAACTTTTCCTCTTTTTCAACATGAAAAAGTAGACAAAATCAATCTCGATCACTCGTCCAGTATTTGGTAAGAGGCTATAAACTAGCCAGCCGTCTTAGGGTTTAAAGAGCTAACTTGCCTCCACAATCAATCCCAGAATTGAATCTCTTGTAGTGGCTAAAACTTTTCTTCTTCGTGGCCAAATTTCAGGGATAAAAGTCAGCGAGAGATGGTAGAGAGAAATCTATGATTTAGAGAACTAATTTTAGTTAGCGTCTCGGCTCCTTCTACCAAGACGGGCGCCATCATCAGTGAGGCTTTTGCGCTTCCTAGACCATAGATATGGCCGACAGGGAGGATGACGAAACAGGCTACTAGGAAAAGAAATAATAACCCAACAGATAAAACAATTTACCTGCCCCGGCTGCTGCTATCTGCGCCAGACTTGGTCCAAAGCCCAAGCTCGCTCTCGTGCTCCCTTGCAGGCCGATCTTTTAGCCTCCTGTCCTCATGCGTTCCTTCGACTTTATCATCATCATCATCGTTCTCTCCACCTCCCATCTCCGGCCAAGAGTCGTCCTCGTCGGCGGCGGCGGCGGCTGCGAGGACACTGTTTTCGTCGCTACTGCTGCTGCTGCGAAGACTGGCGCTGTTGTTATCCTTAATACCGTCACTGAAGTTGCGTTGCATAATAATAATCACGCTCAAAGAACCAAAGATTCTAGGTGTAAGTTCGGCGTCGTCATCGGCTTCACCACCATCACTGTTGCCCTCCCGAACTTTGGTCGCCTGTTCAAGTTTGAATAAGAGAAGGGCCTGCGTAGCGAAGTAAGAAGGCAATTCCTTAGTTAATAATAATAAGTAGCCTAAAATCTCGAATCAAAGCGGCCAGTGGATGGATAGTGGAAGAGGGAAGCCTGGGCTTTAGTTGAGGGGTTTTCGTTGAACGAACATTAGGTTTCCTTCTCCAGTCCCTCATTGCCTGCTAGCCCCCCACTGCAGATTACGTTCTGGCCCCGACATAAGCGCCGTCCACTTGCATCTCCTCCTCTTCCCCTTGTCGGCACCGGCTAGTTTGCTCAAAGACTTTTTGATTCAGAGCGAGCTCTTGCTCTGCGCTCTCAATCCATTTCTAGTCCTCTTGCTCGCCCGACCCACCAGCAGACAGGCAGTCAGGTGTCTCGTCGTTCGTACAGCTAATGCTGACCAGTTGGTCAGTCGCCGTCGCCGTAGTCGTCTGTCTGTCCCCAAACTGTGCTAGTCTGCACCGCGAAGTTGGACTCTCGCAGGAAGGCAGGCTTCTGCTGCTCCAAGTCCACCTCAGCGGGCATATCGGTACTCGAGAGCGGCGATAGCTTTGGCAAAGATTCGGGGGACATTGTGAGTGCTGTCGCCGCTAGTGGTTGTTATGATGGTGACTCGAGATGCGGTAAAGTGTCTTCTTAAAAGTTCTTCTAGCTCAAACCTTATCCCCATGCTTGAGATTCTTCCTTCCCGTATAATGTTGATAGAATGGCCATGGCTGCATATGGAAACAACGGGCAACAGTTGAGCTGGTTGAGTGATTGCGCAAGATCATGGCCGCCTGCATTGTTCTGCAACCGGTGACCAGTAATTTCGATTAACCGATTGCACAGAGCCGACTTGATCCACCCCACCTGCTTGGCAACTCGATCGTGATTTAGCAGGTATTGGCGTCGCTCTTCGATCTCTATGTTGGTTAAAGTTTGTGGTAGAATTATCCAGTCCGCTGAGGTCGAGTGATCTGCCACTAAAGCTTGGAACTAGCAGCGCATTCCTCATGTGTGTCGCATCGGCGCCGCCGATGCCACGGTCTTGGCCGCTAAAATCAGAGCCTCATCGCTCCACTAACCACGAGATTCAAGCTGATGAGCTGGTTGGCCAATCAGCGCTCGAACTTGCCCAAGAACTGGACCCGCATGTCATCGATAACCATCTCGCTTATAGAGCTCACTGTTACATGTATAAATTCCCTCATAATTTTCCATATTCAATCTTTCAGAGTCTACTATCAAAATTTTCTGGACTAGGATCAGCTTGACCGATTTATTTCTTCGGTCAAGCTGAATATGGTTCAAAAGATGTTATTGACACTGATAGGTGGTAAATAATCTGCATAGAGATATGACTTACAAGCGTACAGGGCGAATTAGAGCGAACAACTGAGCGCACTGCCGAGCTTTCGTTCAGGTATTGCGCGATAATGGTGGCTTTAAGAAACCAATATCACGCAATTTATTCAGCGCGAGGTCCTTAACTTGTCCAATAGGTTTTGGTTAACTGGGCTGACTGGAGCCGTTTTGAACCGTGGAAATTTTGGGAGGGAGAGAGAGAGGGGAATTAGCTTAATTGAGCTGGATCAATCTCCTCTGACCGTTACTAATCAATATTCATCTCCCTTCCCCCTCCATCGCCAATAATGGCCCGAATCTAATGCTAAACTCCAACAAATCATACTACTACTGATGCGACCAACGTTGCTGTCAAATCCAACTATCAAATGTCGATTGATTGTCTACACAAAATGTTGTTTTGGGCGCCATGTTGGATTTCCATTGGCAAAACGTCGACCAAAAACATCAAAAATGCCCTTCCAACACTGTTAACCAATGCAAATCCTAATGAAAAACTATCTCGCAATTGGATCGCAAAAACAACCTTGTGCCGCCTTACTGGCTCACCTGTTACTGCTTGGTGAAATTGAATTGCCGCAACCATTAACAACAATGTGAAAAAATTCGAACGGCACAATGTTCCTGATATGCAAATTCACCTTAACAATTTCCTCACTACCCTCATGGATTCTCGACCAAATTGGACTCCTCCGCTGATTGTTGGTGAAATGTGCACATCCGTTTATGGTGAAAATTGTTCAAAATTAACGTATGCGAAACAACCTGGAAAACTACTGGCCGACAACTGTGGGATGACCGAAAAACTCTTCCTACTGCTGCTTACCTTGATGCTGATGTTAATGATGATATCGCCAACCGAATCATCTCACAAATGCCAACCAACCTGCGCATGTTGATTAATTGTCATCCTCATACATCTCCTCCTACAAAACTGCCAATGCCACCGTCATGCTTTTCGCCGATTCCGTAACTCTCCTCGCCAAACCACGCTTACCAAACAAACCCTTACCCAATGACGTGAAATTTTTACCACCATACCTGCCAAAAAACCTACCGGGCACCTAAAATTACCATTGCGAACTGCAAAAACCATCCTAATCATCTGCGGCCCATCACTGCAACCGTAATCATTATCGTTCCAACTATCGGTGCATCCTCGACAAACGCAGGCAAACGATGGCGAGGCTTAACAATACAAGAGAGGAGACCATTCGTTGAGGAGGCCGAACGCCTACGAGTTCAGCACATGCAAGACTGTAAGTAAACATATGCATTCACCATCTCTCTCTACCTCTAACTGGCTTCTTGGACGGCAGGTCTGCCGGCCGGTCGAGCATATATTTACATTGCGAGAGTGGACGTAAGGATATCTACTCGCGAGTTTGCTTTCCTAACCGATGGAACAAGATCAACTAGCTGCATCCAGGTGAATTTTATCTTCTCTTTCGCCAAGAAGGTGGGGGTGCGCGTTAAATTAATAAGTTGCCGACAAAACGAGGGCAGATGGTTTTCTGAGGCGTTGGAGGGATCGAGCTGAGAGCCAATTTTATTAAGAAACAAGCAAGCAGCTCTCGCTGATCAACAGGTCGCTTGAACGATCTATCTTTATCTCAGCAGATATCTCTCTCCATCAAAAAACGCGGGAAAACTCTTGTTTGGTCATTATATCTTGCGTTTGCCGCCAAACAAATCTTGTCTAAATCAAACATCGCCCAGTAACAGCCTGTGGACACGACGAAGTCGAAACATTCCAGCCACAATCAATTGCAATCTGTTGCCTTCAGCCGAGTCCTGGGATCTGTTCGGTTACATTACAGGACTCAAGCCGTTGGGGCGGATTGCAAACCCAAAATAGGTGGATCTATCGGTACAAGTGAGCGTGCAATAAATACCTTTCATGATCCAGCGAGTTCTTGGGCAATGGAGGTTGTAGGATTGCACTGGCTAAACCACACGCTAAACGTGGACATCTGCTCACCACTTGCGGGCGAGCAGAATCAAAAGATCGAATGAAAGACCGCCGCTCGGCTGGCAGCAGGAGCCATGCCATTTCAGGCAGCCAGCACCAAGCCATGGTAGTACAGCTGATATCAGATGTTATTAACCGCTTTCCGCTTTCATCTCCTTGAGAGGCAGCTGATCAAGGTCGGTACTTTCTAAAGGCGAGCCGACCGGAGCATGCATTTGTTGCGCTTTTGTTTTATCTAAAGCGTTCTTCACCTAAGAGGGCGAGCAGAGCCAAGGGGGCCGAGCAGAGAGAGAGAGAGAGAGGGAGGGCGACGTAAGGCACAAACTGATTATTCCATGCAATTTAGGATTGACCGACTTGTTGCTTTGGTGCAGGTTGTAGTACCAAAATCATTTTTATGGTTTGTTAGTTTTTTCCTCACGACCAACATTTGGACAATTTGGGCTCGCGAGTCGCCTCAACTCTAGTTGACGCCTGCTCGAGAAAATTGCCATCAGCCACAACAGGTAAACTTGGAGAGAATAAGGCAAGGGCTCGGGTGGGAGATGCAACCTGGGATCTAAATTGGCGATTTTCAACAAGGGCAGTCCAACGCAAACAGATTGGCAGACTGCCACTGGCCAAAGTCGAGATACATCAACTCTTCATAAATTAACCATCTGGCTGGCTCGAGCCTGTCGGGTCCAAAATCAGAAGAGCGAAAAATCTCGCACACATAATAACAAACTCGGCCTAGCGAGTCGACTGTGGGATTCCCTTCAGTGAGTCGGGTGGGCATCCTGCAAGTAATTACTCCTCAAGGAAGGGCCACTCGCCTTCGTTCTGGTCAAATGAGGCAGCACTACCAAGATTCTAACGTTGATGTGCCAAGATAGACTCAGGTCTGACAAATTTTATCCAATTGGCAGCTGGGCTACCGCCAGCAGTCAAGCCACTCGTCTTCCTCCCTCTCTCTTCTCTCGTTCCCTCTCCAAGCCTACCCTTTTTTAGCCTTCAAGCCTGATTCCCTACAGACTAGACAGTGGCAGCTTGGCCACAAGCCAGTCGCATGGCATAAAACATACATTTAGTGGTTCATTTATTGCCTCGATCTAAACTTCAAACCCTCAAGTCTCTTAGAAACGAACGATTTTCATAAACACACTAACGCCTTTGTCGAACGACCAAGAAGAAAAGGGATTGAGCGAGGGGACGAAATAAGGGTGATTACAGAGGGCTTCAGCCAGCTTTGAGGGTTGTTAGTTCTGTACCTTACACAGGGAATGTAGAGATTGCGCTCAAACCCACCAACATGATGCCAACTTCTCTCGGTCAACCACTAATCTCGGTGAACCCTTGATATAGTCGATAACATCAACTTCGAATCCATCATATAGTTTTAGCTAAACATAAGCGAGCAAAGATGTGCGCGAGCTTGAATTATTGGCAGTTAATTGCTATCCTGGGAGAGTAGCCACAGCTGCAGCCGCCTAAGCCACTGCCACCGCTGAGTGGTTTACCAATGTGACTCGCATGGTTATTGCTGCCGCTGCACTTGCTGCTGCACCTTGTTTGGCCTTGCATGCTCCTTGTTCCCACTGTTTCAATAATCTTATCATAATTCTTGTTATGATCGCCGATTGCGATGATCCGCCTCCCCTCTACTAACATTTGATGCTCACTTCTGAGTGTTAGCAAGTTAATCTAAGCGATTGGCCCAGCTAGCTCAGGACTTTACAACACCAATTAGCTTCACCTTACCTTCCAACTCTCGATCAATCTGTAAACATGGTTTGTTAACCTAAGCTTACCTGAGCATCCTTCACAAAACCAGTGCGTACAGCTCATTGTTGTGGTATCCAACCAAACCCAAGCCAGAGTCTGATGCATCAATCCTCCGAGGGGCTGAGGCTGAGATTGAAACCATCCTTGTTGTTGTGGCGAATACGATCGACTAATAATCAGTGCACTCGCCTCTAATGCAACGTGCGAATCGTTGCGCCCGTACACCTGCTGGGTGATTCGTTTTTATGCTTAATCCGCCCTCCGGTTTCCGTCGATTTCGATTTACCTTTGTGCAACAAGTTCGGACATAATCCTGTTGTCCTCTGACCAAGAGTCGCAGCACTCAGGGAGCTAGCATGTCGAACCAATCTGTCAAACACTAACCTGGATCCCATCGCACCATATATCCCAACCAGATCCCAACTACAAGTATCGGCCGCGACGACGCAAGAACGGCCGCAAAGGTGTTCCAGTCCCCGGGCAACCGTCCGGCGGAGGACAAACTAATGCCCCTAGTGTAGTTAATAATCATATCCTAATGGGCAATAACGTAACCAGTGGCGCTCAATTAACTGGCGCCAGCGGAGGGACTGTGAACGCCATCAGAAGGTGGTCAGCATTCAATCAGACGCAACAACAACAAATGAATAATAATGGCGCCAGGGCTGCGAAGGGCCAGCAACAATCGCAGGACGATGGCGGCGAGGAGGAGGAAATGGAAGAGTTGGAGGTCAGCGAGGAAGAGGACGAGAGTGCTCCTAAACAAATGGCAACCCAGACTCGGGTTGCAAACCGGCTCCAGACGATCAATTCAGGTGGATTTGCTGGCACGCCATGTTTTGACTACGAGGAGCGCCCTTATGGGGCCACAAATATTGGACAAAACTCCCTACCTCTTGCTGTCGGTGGCAACTGCCATCTGGCTCTGGAGCATGGCCATACACCAGACTCCTCGCCAAATGGTAGTCCGTATAGTAGTGTCAGTAGCGTTAAGAATTTCCCTATCTCACACCAGCGCCAGAACACGAGCGCGACTAGCCAGGGCAACAACATGGTTGCTACTAATGCTAGCTACCAACAAGATCCTGCCTACCATCGATACTCTGGTGTCGACTTTCAATCAAACCCCTATCACCCAAACATAAACCAAGTGACCTCGAGGCCGACGACCGTTCACTATACCATGAGCCAGCATCAACCAACAGGTTACCATCCAATTTCTCCCTATTCCACGCAGCATCTCCCCCACATGATGCACCAGCACCACCAACAACAACCACAGCACCAGCAGCAGCAACAACAACAACAGCAGCAGCATCATCCCCAGCATCAGCAATCTAGTCCGCATATGCAGCAACATCAATATTATCCCCCACCTAATCCAACCATGATGCATCAACAACAGCATGCAGTAAACCTCAGCTACACAAACCAAACTCAAAATTACTCAATGGCTGGCACGAACCACCAATCAACGGGTCCAGCCAATACATTCGGTACAAGCCACTTGGCAGGTCTGAATCATTACGGGCAGCATCCGCGCGGCGGCACTACATTGCCACCATCCGAGTTGGCGCCCATTTATGGAGGCGGAGGTGGTTCGGTCGGCGGTATTAGTCAATTTTCCAACCCTCACACCCACAATCAACAACAAATGGTATCTAATATGAGCCAGGCCAGCCCAAATAACATGCAACAATTCTATGAACTTCAATCGGCCGCCTCAATATCATCCTCCACGACAACCACAACGCACGAGCAGCAACAACGGCAGCAGCATGAAACTTCGACTCCCCTCGATGTATCAAAGAATCACGACATGAGGCAACAGCAACAACGTGATGATTTCAAAGCTGCCGCCACAGTATCGACCACAGCGAATTCCACCCCAACCAACATTCAGCAACCGCAACACGGCTCACCTTTAAACTATCATGATAGCAACCTATCGAACGGTTGTAACTCATCTTCGAGCTCCGGCATTGGAACCAATGCGGCCACTTCCTCCTCCTCCTCCTCGTCACTCGAGCAATACAGCGGCAGTGGCGCCGGCGGGAATGGCAGCAACAACCTTCATACACACCATCAGCACCACCAACAACAGCAACAACACCACCAACAACAACAGCACCTCCAGCTTCACCACCATCAAGTGCAACAACAACAGCACCAGCGTCAACAGATGCTGGCCGACCAGACGCAGAGCAACCATTCAACAGGGTTGGATTATGCTTCGAGCGTGCTGCAACCAGGTGACCCTTCACAACAGCATCAACCGCAAAACTTTCAGCATCAGCAACAAGAAAACAATCACGCAGCATCCTCGGGCAACCCAGGCTCTTGTTCCGAGCCATCGCCCGCCCAAGCTCCTTATAACTTATCAACTGCTACGTCCACCATGAATTATAATCACGGTCAACTGTCTGGTCTTGGGGGTAGTGGTGGCGTTGGATCAGAGTATAATTTGACTACATTACAGGCAACTAGATCTCGACAGCAGCAAAATCAACATACCGGCTTGACGCAGGATGGCAGCAATCAACTCGATCACAAGAGACAAGATCTCCACCCTGAGGGAGGTTCGATGACGCTTGATAGCAGGGCCACTTACCACCAGCAGCAGCAACATCAGGGAATCCTGCAAGACCACCATAGCCAAATAGTTACAACAAACATGATGCTTTTGGATTCTAATAATCATGCCGCCTGTAATGCGAAGGCGTATACATCCGTGAATTCTCAACAAACTCTTGTCAGCACATCCTTAGCATTGAATGGCCAGCAACAACTGGATAGCATCGTGAAATCGTTTCCAACGCCCGAAATGTCACCTCTGGATTCCCCGGACAAGTCTATGCTCTACAGCTCGGGGCCAACAGGTTACTGCGGTGGCGCCATCTTAACCAACGAGAGGGAAACGACTTTGCGGCAAGCTACCTACAACCCGTATAATCAGCAAAGTTCGCCACAATTAAGGGGCGAGTCGCACAGTGAAGCAGACTCAGGTGAAGCGAGCGCAGTTAGCAAGCTCATCGCGCGCTTTGGCGACCAGTCGACTGTCCTCAAAAGTGTGCAGCCGCCTTACAAATATAGGATGATTGTTAGCGCTTCGGTGGCAAACTCCGTGTCAGATCTAAGTATTCAGCAACAGATGCGCGAATCTTTCAGCACAAACGGTGTTCCTAGCCATCATCATACCAACTCTGGCTCAACTTGTCACCAGGACCACTTTTCAGTGAACACAGGCAGTCACAGCCAACAAATCAATGGGAGGAGTAGTGGAAGCCGGCATTCATCGAGCGGTGATTCAGAGCTTGAGACTATGCAAAATGGTATAAATTCGCGTGAATCCTCGACCTTGAACTCGCCAGAGCATCATAGCCATCAACAGCATCAAAAAAATTCAGGCGATCGAGACCATCCAGGCGATCAGCGACAAACCACCTGCGATTCGCCTAAGACGCGACAACAAACAAGTGCAATGTTTTCCAACCCAAACTGGGAAGGAGAGGATAAAGATTAGATTCAGGAACGAACTTGTTGTGATATTAGGCAGATTCACTATGCCCATTCGCGGACCGTTGAGAGAGTAACTGCCATCTCAGTTCGAGTTTATTTTTGGTTCAGAGAGACTTCTTAGACAGATTGATGCATCTCCATGTTTGCTCTGGTCTCAGGATGCGGCAAACAAAGCAGCTCAATGAGAAATATTACTGTTTAATCCCATTGAGCTAAATACTCGTTAAAACTTTAGTTTTGGGAAGATTTCCATGAACATTGGTTGGAATGGAGACAAAAAATTGATTGAAATTGATAATGTTCCCTAAGAATCAAGGGAACTGCGACTAGGGGTAACTTATTCAAATGCTTCGCGACGAACAGGTAACCACAGGACAACGCTACCTCTCACGATCCTGTTGATTGTCACATATCACCTGTAAATGATGGATATTTGTAAAGTTCATATTTTGTATAGATTCAGTGGTAGATTCTGGATGGACTCGGGTTGGTCGCTCAGAATGCAACTAGATCATGAGTTTATAGGCAGCAGATTTGCCGTTAGACACAGGAGATTGCCAGTGATTGCGCCGTTTTATGATTCCATGCAAAATTGCCCTTCCTGTAGGCCATCAAACTTAGATTTGTTTCGAGAAATCTGTGTACAAACATACCAAACAATCGAAAAAGGGTGCTAATAAAACAGTGCAATATACATATAGTCTCTTGATATGAGTCATCTTAACGCGGAAACGCCCTATTGTTGTATCCGTAGAAACCTATGGGAATTTGATTTCGTTGTCGGTTGTCTGGATTGTTGCTGAATGATATCGTTCAAGCGAGCTCGATCAGAGATCCTCAATCTGGAGCTGAGCAGGAGGATATCAGCTACCTTTTGCCAAAACTATCAAATCAGACTATGCAAAATTCAACACAACCTCGAATTCCTCTAATCGTGACAGCTTCCCTAACTTTAGAACGATCCATCGTATCGCTAACGCAAGATGAGGATGAATCTACCTCCAGGACTTGTGACCAGTCCTAGTAATGGATAGGGAGAAAATTCGGGATCTTTTGAATATATTCTCTCTATCCTTGGAGATTTGTGCTCCATCCAGCCAAAGTTGACGCCGGCGCAATCGAGCGTTCACTGCGCTATCTGATGCCGGGGCCTGGTATAAACTCATCGAATACATTATTTATTCGTCAGCCCGAGGTTCGAACCCCAGCTCCCGAGACCAAATATAATATTATTATATATATATATATAGCAGGCTTACCTTGTTGAACCCCAATAAGGCCAACAATTTTCACATTATCGACCAATTATTCCCGCTGAAGTGTATTCTTAAGGCTGGAAACAACTCTCTATCCCGTGAAAATTTTCATAGTATTAACAAGCTCGAGATGGGTCTGAATGAATTGTACAATTCCATCGTGGACGATGTGGTTGAGAACGTCAAGGAGGCTTTTTCTGAGGAGGGCGTCGACGAGCAGATATTGAAATCATTGAAAGAAGCCTGGTTGCGACGAATAAGAGAATCCCAACAGCCGCGACAAACTCCACATCAACAGTTACAGCATCATCATAACCATCAACAACAACAACAACAACAAATACAGCAACAACCACAGCAACTGCAACATCATCAACTACAACAACAGCAACAACAACAGCCACAGCATCATCACCAACAGCTAATACAGAACCATCAGCAACAACGTCCACAACAAGCGAGTGTAATTGTATACAACAATAACCACCAGCAACCCCTGCAACAATTACCACCTCAACAAATCCGAACCAATGATAATTTTCATGCATCTACAGCGTTGAATCTGTCTCAGCAGCACCGGCAACAATTAGTCGCCGAAGTTGCAGAGGGTCACCAAAGACCGGCACTGCAGAATCAGGAAAAGACAAACTCCAACAACACGACATCGCACGTGCCTCAATTAGACGGCTCACATGGCACAAGTGACGAGGACGACAATGATGACGAGTCTGATGGCGATTTTCCCGATGGCGATGATGACGTCGATGTCAGCGATGAAGAAGACAAAGAGACAGATACAAACAGAGATGATGAAGATCCCTTGAATTCGGGGGATGATGTGAGCAACGACGAGTCCTCAGAAATGTTCGAGACTGACAATGTTGTTGTTTGCCAATATGATAAGATCACTCGCAATAGGAATAAATGGAAGTTCCATCTCAAAGATGGAATAATGAACATAAACGGAAGGGATTATGTCTTCCAAAAGGCTGTTGGTGACGCCGAGTGGTAGAACACACCTTAACAGAAGTTTTACTCGCTCGCTGAGAATGGGGCAGAATCATACCACGAACGATGAGGATAAGATCAATAAGCAGAACCCATACTGTTGACCTCCAGAGGCTTAAACTTTTGGGCTTTCGAAGGCTTTTACTATTCATAGTGAAAACCTTTACTTCCGGCTCTTTGTACCGGTTTGGAAACATGTACATGTGGTAAGATTTCAGTTTGCTATCTTCATCTCTCCTCTTACAAATAAAATCTTGACTCTTCTTAACAGATACAAGGAGGGGACAGAAATTCCCGCACCGACTCTACTCACGAATATAATAAATGTAGATTCGATCTGAGTCTTTGCCCCCACATTCTGTATTTGTGTTCTATTTGTTTTAATCGCGCACACTTACTCGGCCAGCACAAGATCTTTCACTGGGAAAACGTCATTGTTTAATCGAAAAATGCTAATGTGACATCACGCGATGATCGAACAACCGTAATTACACCTGTTCTTTGCTTAGAACGCCCACCAATGTCTAACATTAAATTAAGATTAGGTCAACTGACCATCTTGCTCGTTTTACAATGGATTCGCAATTCAGAGGGCTCCCAAATAACCCGAATAAAAGTTACCCAAAACTGGGGACCAGACTTTCTAAGGCTCGCTTCAAGATCAAAGCAATTGCCCTCGCCAGATCTGGCTGACAACTCGACCAGTATTCCTGTCAACATTCAACTGAAGCCAGCACTCATACTGCACGGTTTGCATTATGTAGCAACAAATACAAGATTGGTCGCAACAGCTGAGATCCTTGACGACAGGTTCAGGAACATGTCCCTCACATATCAGTGGTCGATTAAGAACAAAACTATTACTACAGATCCTAAAGCATCGCAGATAACTTATAATTTTACAGAGCCTCACACCGATTTTATGAAGGTTCTGGTTGTCCACTTGCCAGATTATTCGGGTACAATCCAGAAGAATCTCGTCATTCGCGATCCAATCAATATTGCCGAACCAATCGGCAAGCTATTTTTAGAACATGGAGAATTAGTGAGATTGACACTGAGATTCAGTGGGACTGGACCTTATAGACATTGTCATCGGTTCTGTTATGAAGATGATCAGAAAACCTGCGATGAATGTACACAATTCGTGGAAACCAGGTTGAACGAAGTGAACATAACCCATTATCTACACTTTATAGGGAATTACGTGCTATTATTCACAGTTGACAATGTCGTTAGCCAGCCAGTGAAAAAGTTCTCGGTCAAGATAACTGAGTCTGTGGTAGAACAGACAATCCCCTACACGCCCATAGTCTGCACGATCTCAGCTGTACTTATACTTCTAATGGGAGTTGTTCTACATGTTAAATTGAAGGAGACCGTGCATACGGAGACCGCTGACTTTGACTTCATCAGACATCTAAATGAAGATGATGAAGTTTGGGATGAGGAACAGTCTTTGAGTCAGCGTGTTTGGCAGATATTGGCTGGCTCCAGAAGATTGGACCAGAACGCCGGACCCAATGCAAGTTTAAACGGTTCAAGCAGTTTCCTGCGAATAACATGACACACAAACTAGGACATACTAGCCTTCAATAAACATGTTAATAGTTACAGTTAGTTTTAGTGTTTGTAAGTAGGATTTTTAAATGTAGAAGTTGCTTGTTTAAAAATTGGGTTCTCGCCAGTGTCCCATTTGGCAGTAAGCTTTTCTTTTTCGAATTTGGCAATCTCTCTTCTATCTTTCCACATAGTCAGGCACTTCCATAATAGTAAACCTAGTAGGCCCAACAGCAAAATAAGTAATGCCAACGCTAAGAGTATTAAGAAGACAGGTATGGGAGTGGGGCAGTCTTTTTGGTCAAGTGCATGTATGATTGTCACCTCGCCATTGTCTGAGGGTAAAAGCTTATACTTGAATTGATATCTACAGTCATCGTCGTCAATAAATACGCAAAGAGTCTCGTCCTCCTGAGTTTCTTCTAACTTGGTTACTTTTTCAATACTAAAAGTTGAGTTCCTACACAGAGCGCATTCTTCTTTAGTTAGTGGTCCAGTTCCGAACGTAGTACATCTGACACAGTCTTTATATTGCTCACACATTGTTGGGCATGTTGGGCATTCCTCGCAATACTTTCCGGTGTACTGTCGATCCTCAGTTTGTGTACACTTGCACTCTCCGCAAATACACTCACCGTGCCCAGCACAAACCTTTCCAGACTTCGGATCAATACAGGTGTCAACTGACTTGCGACATTCACAAGCCGGTCCTGTCCAATCTTTGTTGCACTGACAGACGCCACACTCGCAGGTTCCATGGTCAGGACCCGAGCATATCTTATTATCATGATGGAAGCAACTGAAGTTATCACATTCGCAATGCTTACCGTAAATGCGCGCATCCGGATCATTCTTTCTCTGTTGGCACTCGCAAACGCCGCATAGACAGACCCCGCGGCCTGAGCAGACACGCGTATCATTGCCTTTGTAGCAACCCAGAAGATCTTTGGCTGGGTCGCTCTCCTTAGCATCGCATTCACAATGTCTACCATATCTAAATGGATCACATGCACATATGCCACACACGAGTGTCCCATGGCCCGAACACTTCGGACTATGCTCTACAACATTCCAAGGCTTTTCGCAGTCACATTCGCAGATAATCTCAAGATCGATTAATAAAGCTTCATTCAATCCAACTGGATACACTTGGATGGTCTGGTTGTATTCGCTCGAACGTTTTGGACATGACTTTACCTCTATGTCGATGTCGAAGCTGACAGTAGAGCCAACCTTGAGGCCTCGACAAATGTTGGTCTCTTTGCGTTTGTCGTTCACGCAGCCAGAATGATATGTCATTTGCACGTGACTTGTTGCGTTATCTTTGAGCTCAATCTCTGAGGTGATCTCCTGGTACTGTTGCTCAATTAATTGCACGATGTTTGATGAATCGTTGTCTAAGCGGCCTGCTGAGGAGCCTTCAATTAATGGGGCCAACTTTTCGTATATGTGGACTTGGTTTGCTGTGACAGCAAATATAATGTTAACATGGTGCTCTTGAGCTTTCTGGTTAATTTGGCTTACAGAGGGATAATCTTGTTCCGTGCTCTCTGTGTACATCCCACTTCCATCTAAGTGGCACTTCCCATCGTTTGGAGTCACGATACCGGCAAGCTTACCGTCCCCGGCATAGTGGAAACTGGCATCAGTTGTAAACACTAGCATTTTACGGGATTTCGAGCGCCAGTTTATCTCCTGCTGACAAACAACACTTTGCATTATGGCATCGAGTCCTCCCTCTGGTGCGTCGAGATTACCAGATATTTGACTAGCAGACACTTCGCGTGTAAACCCTGACGTGTCTGTTGTTAGTGGCATGTGATTCCTAAAACCATAAGGTGCAGCACACTCGGCACATGGTGCCTTGAGCTTCTCTGGCACCGTGCTAACATAGGGCATTGCTACCTTGTCCACGAAAGAACCAAAACCGAGCCTAAAGTTGCTCGTGATACGTTGCATGTTGCTTGCCAGCTGGTTGCCTAGTTCGGCTAGCTTAGCCTTGTCGTCGGTCATGGATTTCGAGAGGTCCATCAGGTAGTAGAGATCAACGGGATAGTCGACGACTTGCTTATACTGTAGGGTAATTGTGCGCGGAACATGCGGCGGCAGACGGAGCTTGATCCGTTGGGGCCGCAGTTGTCTAACATCCTCATCGTTGCTAGTCTTATTGCTTAGGGGCTGATCTTCAATGAGATAATACTCGGCTTCTGGCCTGAAAATCTCACTATCTAGGCAGCCGGCCTTTTGCAAATTGTAGCGGGTATCGCAACGTGGCCGGCTGCCATCAGGTGAGAAACTTTCCTGCTGGCACCAGGCATGATCAGGGCCTGCAGTGAAACACTTGGCGCAAGAGTTCCTATTATCCTCAAGGAAGACAAACCTCGCTAAACTGCAAACTATAGCTAACAAACTGATGGACACTAATAGAGACTTCATCCTGGAGATTCAACTGGTGATCGGGAGGTAAGTTGGGGGTTACATGTAGGTTGTCAGAACGGGTGCAATAATTGGTTGGATGGTGCATTAGCTCTACTTGACACACTAGGTAGGAGCTGGGGACCTGGTTAAGTTGCCCCGATCGGTTTGTGTGTGCGTGTGTGTATTCGAAGAGAATACATGGAGCATTTGTTTTCTCGCGTGTTTAGCCTCCTCCCATTAATTTCTGTACTTGCACTTGTTCTTGACGGCAGCGCTAACGCTGCTGATGCCGTCGCTGTTGTTGCCGCCCGCCCGCTGTTGCTCGTATACGTTGGGTGCGCTCGCATATGCGCTGGATTGGGGTCATGCGCAATCCATATATGGATTAACAGCAACAAGGCAGCTTGGGTAGCATCTGCTGTTTACCAGGTTTTCTACGCGCAAGAGAGAGAGGGAGGGAGGAAGAGAGATCGAGAGGAGGCGGGGCAAGCCGAGGCAAGCCCATTCGGCTTTGCGCCTGAGCCTTGCCCTGGCCAAGCGAGTCTGGCGGCTGCAAGCTGGCGCAAACTCAGGTTTAAACGCACGAACGCGATTCACGAACGTGGGCGACGCCTTCAACAAGCTAGCAACAACACAGCTACTTTCTTGACTCCATGCTCCCGTTCTCTGTAAAAGGAACGAACTCCAATGTCTGAGAGCCAAAGGCCAGAAGGGAGTGTCTTTAATAAGTTAAGATTGCATATGAGTCCATGCCATGGTTGTTTCGGCATCACTTGGCCAATTGGTTGCTTGATCATTGAGTCAGTCCGCCAGAAGATGCGACCCAGACTGGCTCAAATCTTGACAAACTTGATAACTCGCTTTCCTGAACTCTTTCTAGCCTCCCTCTTTGCTACCTTCTTCCTCTTTAACTTTGTGCCAGATCCTCCATCGTCAATCTGAGGGCCAGTCTCCGATTCTGTAGATTTGCTCTCGGCTCCAATTCGAGAGTAACCTAATAACTTCTTACAGAACTCAGGCTGCTCCCTGTCCAGAAGCTCCACAAGCTTGTCGCATTCTATATCCGCAAACAACAACCCCCTGTGGCCAGTTACTTGTTTGAGAAGATCCTCGTAGTCGGTGTTTGTTTTTGAGCCGATCGATTTGAAGGTTGAGATAACAACAGCATTCTTTCCAGCAAAAATTCTGCCGTATTCCTTCAATCTCATTCGTAAATTCATGATTCTATCACTCTTCGTCTGATCAAAGTCAAACACGAAAACTCGCCTGAATGTTGCAATGTATTGTTCAACCTGCTTCATTAGATCTTCCTTGTGATCTTTGCCCTTCTTTTTGACTTTCGTCAAATGGACTATCTTGTTTCGCTTTGATTTAGGCATAATTTGCGAGTTTGTTAGATTTATTGAGAATAGAATCTATCCAAAACTTGACAGAATGTCAATTCTGTAATTTGTGCTATCTTGGGCACTGGTCAAGTGCAAATGTGAACAGTTTATAGAGTTTCTCCAGATTAGCGGTGGTCTTAGTTGTTAGCTCTTTAACAGGTTTGCGTTGGCACTACCTAGGCACGAGATTGTTTTGTCGAGAGGAAAAACACGTGTGCGCTGTGAGCGCCACCTACAACTCGCAAACTTAACGCGCAGTCGTTGTCGGCCACGACAATCATGAATCGACATTAGGTTCATTCTGACAGGGTAGATTCTTGGTCCACTACCGGGCTGCATTTCGTTTCCACGGGTGCAGCAGGAGCGCAAAATCGACGGAATGCGAGACAGTCCGCTACCAAGAGAAGGTGAGAGATAGGATCGTCAAGTTCGAGAAAGAGGGGCGATTCAACGAGTCGAAAGATGCTATTGGGAAACAGGAAGCTCGAGGTTGCACTCGCCATTGCATCTGTTGTGCTTATTCTCGGTAACGATAAGCTTGTGATTTCAGGGGCAGAATCGGGAGTAGAAGGCAAAACAAAGTCGCTGGCTGGCTTATTCTCTGAAATAAGTCGCCAGCAAGTCCTTCCCCCAAACACATCATCTATTTACTACCATGTTCATGCGACTGCTATCCATGTAGACAGGTCAGAATTCCCCCTAACTAAACTATTGTTTAGACTGACCCTGAAACTAGCCTTGGAATCCGTGAAGAAACGTTTAGAAGGTAGAGGGATTAAGCTATCACTGAGGGTAAGGAGCGCAAACACCTGCTCGCATCAATATGCTGGCGCTATTGCAGCAGAAGAATATTATACAGAAAAGACTCGCCTCTTTATCGTGTCAGGTTGCGATGACGCAATCAGGGGCGTGTCAAGACTTGCAAGTGGCTGGAGAGTTCCTGTCATGACGGCGGCAGGTTTTGGTGCAGATCTAGACAACAAATCGGTCTACACAACTCTAATTCGAGTTGCATTTTCCATGAGAACTGCTGTCGATTTTCTCGTTAAAGTGCTCAAATCATTCCAATGGCGCAGAGCTAACCTGATTGTCGATGAATCGGATGCAAACAACTTGGCACTCAAGGGGAGCATTGAAAAACATATAGCCGATGCTCAGACCGATGATTTCCGATTAAATTTGAACTTGATTTCATTTGATTTGCAGACTCTAGCAAACGTTGGAACTGATGCGAGCAATAGCAGTAGTCAGGGCAATACTAGTCATCGATCTGTGATCGACGAAGACAATTGGCCAAACAAGATCACTGACAACGCAGTTCGAGAGGCTCTTCGTCAAAGTTCATTGTTTTCACGGGTTAATATCCTCTTGGTGTCCCAGCATCAGCTACGGAAGTTCATGCTGACAGTCCATGACATGAATATGGCAAATGGCTTGTATACTTTCATCAATATACCGCTTCTTTTGGTAGCAAACGAGGAACAGTCCGACAATCAGTCTGGGCAAACAAGCACTCTCCAAGCGAGACAGACCTACTCGGCTTCAACAGGTGAAGATAACTTTGTCTGGAGATCTTCTCTATCGCCTCGAAACGCTCAAGCCAAGCAAGCTTTTGAGTCTCTCATGTCGATATTCTTACGATCGCCGACTAGCAAAGCCTATGTCTACTTTTCCAGCAAACTATCTGCTTTGGCAAATTCCAATTTATCTTCCGGCCACTTAAACTCCTCTTATCAAGACTCAAACCAGCTTCAAACGGCCAAGATTCAGCTGAACGTCAATCCATATTCAGCCTCATTCTACGATTGCCTTCAGATCTATAGCCTAGTGCTAGAAGAATCATTTTCAAAGTTGAGAAAAGGCAACAAAGGCGATCTATGGAGGGCGACGACAAGTAACGATCTGCATGCAAACATCAGCGGACAGTTACGTAATCGCGTTTTTGAAAACATGGTCACTGGTACCATTATACTCAATGAGAAGGGTGACCGAGAGGCCGATTACACACTGAATGATCTCAATCAGTTGACTGGAAAATTTGCTCCAGTTATACTATATAGAGGCGACACCAAAGAGTTAGAGCGCCAGGCTCGAATTCAATGGTCTTCCGATTTATCAGGTATAGATAGGATGAGCTAGAAACTGTATCTAACTTAATTTCAATTACACTGACCATCCAACTTGTCTCGTCTCCTAGTTGGTCAAACCACTGACGATATAGAATGCCAGCTAACAGGTACCTGCCGCAGCAAACCAATTCCAAAGTTCATCGCGACTCTATTTCTATTGGCAACCCCATTAGGACTCACACTGAGCTCAATTCTCTACTTTGTCTATAAGAGGATAAGTTTGGAGTCGCAACTGGTTGATTATTGGTGGAAGATAAGCTATAAAGATATTGAGATAATCTCGACAAGGCGCAAAAATGTGGGTGATGGATCTAGTGTTGCAAACGAAACTGGATCTCAGATCTCAGCTAATCAGCCGGTATTGCAACAAGAAGCTGGCGAAAGTGTGTCAGACATTCCTGATAAACGCAGAGACTCAAGCCAAATTGGCCATAGCTCGGAATTAGGTAAAACGACCATAACTAGAGTTACAGACACTTCAGCTTTCGCGTCCTCGGCAGCGGATGTGTGTTATGGAAGCATCAGTTTGGGGGTTTACAAATTGGCAAAAGTAGCTCTGAGACCGTTTTCGAAATTTCACCAATCACGCAAGCTTATGATTGAGCTAAGAACTGTGAGTATAAGTTGATGTAGTCGAAAATTTTGACCAACTATTGGTCCCTAACCTGATATTTATGGTTGATTGCATTTTGCTTCCGTGATATTGAAGATCAAAGGGATAAATCATAACAATCTATGTCGATTCGTTGGAATCGTGGTCGATGAATCGCATCCAGCCCTTGTGACCGAGTTTTGTCACAAAGGATCATTAAGAGAGTTCTTTCAAAACGAGTCTATGGTTATAGATTGGACGTTCAAGTTCTCGATTATAAACGACATCATTGCTGGCCTATCCTATCTACACTCGAGTCCCCTAGAGTTTCATGGTAGACTCAAAAGCAGTAATTGTTTGGTTAGTTCACGTTTCGTCGTGAAACTGTCCGATTATGGGCTACATTCATTGCACGAGCAGCTCGATGATGATGATGACGATATTACTCTACTGAAAAAGCAGATCTGGATGGCTCCCGAGCATCTCAAGTCAGGCAACAAGAATGGCTCGAAGAAAGGCGATGTGTACTCTTTCGGGCTTCTTCTTTATGAGATTATAACAAACTCGTTGCCGTTCTACGATGTTGAAAAGAATGACTACACAATGCCACTGAGTAAGTTTTGAAATGATAAATCACCAAAAATTTATGAGCTCTAATTAACAGGTGCAATTGTCGCTCTAGAGCTGCTCTACTTTGAATTAAAAGCCAACGGTCCTTCGGAGAAGACGGGGCCAGATCTGAGTAAAATAGATACAACTGAGGGCAATGTAGGGCAGCTTGTTGAGCTCGTGAAACAATGTTTACATTTTGATGTCGGCAAACGATCCAGCTTGCTGGTTTTACAAGCAGCCTTAAAGAAAATAACTCGTGGTGTAACTTCTAAAAAACTGCTCGAGAATCTGACGAGCCGCATGGAACAGTATACGAATAACCTAGAATCATTGGTCGACGCAAAATTGGTCACTTTATTGGAGGAGAAGCTCAAAACTGAGGAGCTCCTTTATCAATTTGTGCCAAAGAGCATCGCGTCCCTGTTGAAGGAGGGCCGATCCGTGGAACCGGAAGCGTTCGAGTGCGTCACTGTATTCTATTCAGACATCGTTGGATTCACTTCGCTCTCGTCAGAATCAAGCCCGATCGAGGTAATTGATTTCTTGAGTGATCTGTATCTATGTTTTGATGAGACCCTTGAGCAGTACGACATTTTCAAGGTGGACACGATTGGCGATGCTTATATAGTGGCGAGTGGTTTACCGCAACGTAATGAAGGTAAGCACGTCATTGAGATCGCTTGTGCAGCCCTAGAATTACGTGACCGACTAGCCAGCTTCAAGATACCACACAAGCCGGAAAGAGGTCTGCAAATGCGTGTCGGCATCCATTCTGGACCTTGTGTGGCTGGAATTGTTGGTGGTCTTAATATGCCCAAGTACTGTGTTTTCGGCGATACACTATCAATCGGAAAATTCATGGAATCGAGCGGACAACCAATGAAGATCCACATTACAGAGGAATCAAAGGCTTTGTTGGGCACAGTGGGTAATTTCAAGATTGAACCCAGATTGCCCAAGGTAGTCAAAGATGGTTTACCAATCCAGACTTACTGGCTAGAGAGGAATCCTGATTGATCGGATCATGAATTCCTCTCTGACATGTATAAGGCGACTCGAATCTTCTGTTGATTGTAACAAATGTACAATACGTGCAACAATGTTGCAGTTTGACCTTTAGTCTGAACCGAGAGTCTAATGATTGGTGAAAGATTTTCGTAAATCAACTTGACCCTAAATTGGAAGGATGATTGAAAAGATGATAGAGTGTTAATTTATTTTCCAAAATTGATCCAAATGCGTCGCTTTGTAAACAGGCAAGTAGATTTATCCTGCGTGTTCCTAGAGGATCCGCACACTCCGTCTACTAAGACTTCTTGGTCTCAACGAATAGGTTTTGATGGAATCTTTCTGGCTTGGAGTGGAGTTTGTGGCGGGAGTCGAAGGTTCGGAAGCAACATCGGTCGAGATACCTGAAGTGTTCGATTGTTGGGATGGTCTGGGCGTAGGTTTTTGCGACGAGCTTGTCGTCGAACTACTTGCCGACTTCTGTGCGTTGATCTTAGCTTTAAGATTGGCTGTATACTGGTTAGTCCTCTGTACGTGCCTAGGAGCTCTTGTCCTCAGAGAAGTTGTCGTTGGTGCGGTTGAACTGTTTCGCTCATCACTGGCTTTAACTTCATCATTGGAGCCCCCTCCTTTAGGGGTGGAACTTCCACTTGAGGTTGTATTTGTGTACCTTTTTGCCGCACGACTTGCGCTTGTTGTGGTGTACTGTCGGTGGATGGTCTCCACTTTCTCTGTCGAGGTAGATATGTTATTAGGCCGTTTGTTAGCACTTCTGTTGGTGCTGCTTGATTGATAACAACGCATAACATTTGAAGCTCGTTTTAATAGACTACTTGAGGCTGAGGTAGATGGGGAAGATTGAGCGCTTCGTTTCAGCAGACTGTTGGGAATTGAAGACTGGTTCGTCCGTTTCAAAAGGCTACTAGAGGCTGGTGTAGAGGGTGGGCAAGTTTGTTTTGACACAAGATGCTGTCTGTTGTTATTAACTCCATGCTGTTGATGAAGATTGGTTGGTTTGTTGTGATGATGTTGGATAGAGGATGTACGTGCAGTTTGATTGAGCACTGGGTTAGAAGCTGCAACGGGTTGATGCTGGAATTGCAGCTTTGTCGTTTCAATATGGTCCATTTGATAATGCATCATGGCATCTTTGGACGAATCACAGATTTTTCTACACAGAGCACACCTGTAGATAACTTGCCCGATGGGATTTCCATCGGCGTCGATAATAATGGCTGATAAGCTAGCTTGTTCCGTGTTCATGCTGTCAATTGCGACCATGTAACCGTGCGTCCGAGTTGTAGGGGTTTCAACACAAGACTTTCGGTCCCACCGAGTTAAGTAGGAGTCTTTAAGATGGTTTTTGGTCAGAAGATAGCCCAAAAACTATCAGTCTTAAAAATCTTGACAATTCATTAGAATATCAACTCAGGTCAGGAGTGCTTATTTTACTCCATTAGTGTGCGTGATTCGTGCGTATGAGATTATCGCAGTCTGCGATTCATGCGAGACGTTTCACAGACTTCGCTCAACGAGAAGGGTAGATGGATCGGTGAGATTTTAACCGTTGACTTAAGTTTTAGTAGCGAACGCAAAAGTCCATGAAATTCGAAAACCAAATAAATGCAATTCTGTCATTGGTTCCGGATCTGCGTGTAAGCATGAGCGCGTTCATTATTTATCCCATGTATCTGTTCTTGGTTTCTCAGATCGGGTGCATGCGTAGGTCTAGGCCACAGAAATAAATACTAGCGAGTCGGGCGAACTGTCTAGATGTGGCGCAGACCCTATTTATATTTTTTCCTTGAGGAATCTACAGAAATGAACACAAGAAAACTATCAATTAAACTGTAACGTAGCTAGGAGACGATTGTCAGTCTAAGACTCGGAAAAATAGCTTGATTCAGTTGGCTAGAGTCTGGTTCCGATTGATACAATACGATACTATTATAGGAATGAACGAAGAAGACATAGTTGACTTCTTCACAAAACATCGATACTATGATAAATTCGATGAGAAACGGTGGCGAGAGGAGATGGAAGAGCATCCGCTGCTCATGACCAAACCACCTGAAGATCCGAACAAAATACCCCCATTGGTTGAAGCTATGCGTCAACTGAAATATAGTGAGGACTGCAACACCCCGGAAGAGTTGGCGAAACAATACAAATTAGATGGCAATGAAAACTTCAAGTCCAAAAAATTTGAAGACGCGATCGCTAGTTACTCGAAAGGCCTAAGTTATATTGACAGAGAGCTAGATGAGACGGCTGAGCTGAAATCAATACTCTACTCTAACCGTGCTGCATGCTATGTGATGTTGAAGCGATTTCAAGAAGCTATCGACGATTGTAAGAACGCCCTGAGGATAAATCCCAAAAACATGCGAGCTAGACAGAGGATGGAGGAGTCTCTTTATAAACTCAAGAGCTGAAATCCGGATCTGGCTGTTACATTCGATCCAATCCGATAACAACTGCTATGGAGTAAAGTAGTGTATGAACACTGGATAGACAGGACCACTATTTTCCAAACTTGTCACACTAAATTCTAGTCCTCACCCTCTTCGACACCAATGTTCCTCGAAGAAAATTTTATTCGTCATCTATAATGGTTGTGTCTCAACCAGTGGCCGTCCTAATGTTACAATCGTATCATCACAACAGCCTTATGCCAGCGATGACTCTTAATCTTCTTCTGCAACAAATATGTTCTAGTGATAACAACAGATAGCCGGTTGTGAGGTCGGTACGAAAAAGAGATGTAACGACAGAGTATGAGAGGGAGATGGCGACTAAATAGTTGATTATGTGGCGCCAGAGTTTACTAGACATGGGTCTGTTGTGGTTTCCAGTCGTAATCATGCGGCATCACTCATATACTGAGCCATCGCCCTTAACAATACACTATCACTACTTGTGTTTGTCCATTTATCATTATTTTTTGCAGCCATTCCAAAGCGCCACCCTTATCGGAACGATCGTTGTAATATTAGCTTGATAGCAATTTTAACATGAAGAGGATAGTACTGATAGAACAAACACCATCAGACATCTTTGGTCGCATTGACATTTGCTTTCTCTATACGACCAATATTGGCTAGCGAGCACAAGCTTCGACTGTGCCTTGGGATCTAAACAGGACAAGACTAACCAGAATCATTCCGGCGTGATCATTAGTTGGAGTGGCATCCAACCGGCTCTGGTTCATTACCAGTCATATCGTTGTATCGCAGCAGTTGTTGTGAGTAGCGAGCACAAAAGCATAGTATTTTCGAGCTCGAGTTAACAACTGAGACAACTGATAACACTACACAGATATCAAATCAGTGACATTAGAAGGACAGATCGGTGGAGACGTAGGGAACGAGGGAAACAAACAGAGCAAACGCCTCAACTCTCACACTGTTTCTTACGTTCCCTCATTATGGTCGGAAAGCACTTCTTAAAATCAAAAATAGACATTGGCAAGTCCCGTACACATCAGAGGCAACGCACCAGATGCAAAATCAGGGGCCCACAGCCTGTCCAACCGAAGGCTAAACTTGGCGAAAATTTGTCCTTTTGCGGGTGCGGATTTTTAGGTATCTATCATGTAGGCGTTGCATCCTGCTTCCATGAGTATGCGCCCCAATTATCCATGCATAAAATAGCCGGCTCCTCAGCAGGTGCCCTGGTTGCAGTAGCTCACATTTGCGGAAACTTGCAACTAGCATACGCAACCACCGATATATTACGAGTCGCCATTGATGCCCGCGCCAGGACCCTAGGACCCTTTCATCCATCTTTCGACATCAACGCGATTGTTAGAGATGCACTAGAGCGCGGATTACCTGATGATGTACATTGTAGAGCCAGCGGAAAGTTACACATCTCGTTAACAAGAGTATACGACGGAGAGAATGTAATCATTAGTAAATTTGATTCGAAAGAGGATGTTATTCAAGCACTCCTTTGTAGCTGCTTTATACCTTTTTGGTCCGGTCTAGTGGCACCCAAATACAAGGGCATCACTTACATTGATGGTGGTTTTAGCAACAATCTACTTGTACTCGATGAAAAGACTGTTACAGTATCCCCGTTTGCCGGTGAGGCCGATATTTGTCCACAGGATGATGTTTATAATCTACTATCGATAAGTCTCTCAAACACCTCATTCTCTATAACCCCACACAACCTTTACCGGCTATCGCATGCTCTGCTTCCTCCGCCCCCTGAAGTGCTTAGCGACCTATGTGAGCAGGGCTTTGCTGACGGGATAAGATTTTTGCAACGAATGAAACTTATTTCATGCGACAAGTGTCTCGAGATTAGATCAGGCTTAATTGTAACGAAGGATACGGACATGATTGAAAATCCTTTCTCATACTGTAGAGACTCGCCCTCAAACTTTGACGAGGAGGCAATACAAAGCACTATGTGCGACGAGGTAGACATTATGGATGACGATAATTGCGACAATTGCGCACTAAGGCGGGAAAACGCCATCCGTGATCCGCTACCAAGACAGTTCGCGGACAGGATTAGAGAGGCTTGTGATACAGTTAACAAGAGTTTATACAATTGGTTCTACTCTCACAGGCCGATCAAGTATCTATCATATCTAGCTGTCCCGTATTATTTGCCTGTGAATCTATCCCTGGCCTTGTTTATGAAATACTGGCAACAGATACCCTTCATCGGAACTGGATTGGTAAAGTGTATATACGACCTCAAGGATCTACTTATTGACGTTATGCGAGAGGTTCATGGAAGTGCCACTACCTCTATACTACCTTCATCAATCTCCTTGTGGCGCAATGAGGAGCCACTAGTTAAGCAACAACAAACAACAGCTGAATCTTCGATTTCGGTGAAAATAACAGCCGATTGTCGACGGTCAATTCAGAGGAACCTAACAACTTATGAGTGTTGCCTTACGATAGTCCTATTCGGGTGCGATATAACTACAAGATGTGGCAAATGCGTATGATCATGATCCTATAACGACCATCTTTTGAGCAACGCTCTAGATTCAGCGCTACTGATCTTTTATTGGGCTACTTTTTGAGTATGCCTCAAAGCAACTGAATAAAGTATGAGCCTTCGCTGTCACCTAAGGCTATCATGTTCACTGATGGCGAATCTCGTTACATTCAGATTCAGGAAGCTGATTGCAAACGTAACGCAGGTCGATGGTTGATACGATTAGCACTACCGGAATCGAACACGGAGCCTGATGTTAAACAGCTCCGCAAGATGTTTCTTCTACTGCTCCTTACTGGCTCAGCCGTGATGTTCTTTGGCACAGAAGTAATCAATTTCGGAGCGCTCTGTGATTCGACAGTCTGTGGATCACGTAAAGGCCTTGCTGACCTGTTTTTTGGTGGTAGTATTTGACTTTTCGACATTACATTACTTGTACGAGTGGGATGGTGTTTCGAATTGAACGGCGCACCTGAACGTTCCAACAACTTTGTGCCTCTACGCCGACTTTCAATCTCAAATAAATCATCATCATCACTAGACTCGGGGGTGATTCTTCCTTCAGCCGTCACTCTTTCTTCAATCTCTTTAGCTAGTTGAGTAGCCAAACGTGTGGTCGCCTTAGACTTAGTTTTTGGTAAAGGCGTAGTATAGTTATCGGAGAGTGTTTTTTCATTGTAACTGGTGGTGATTTTGTGCATTTTCTCGTTGTACTTAAACATATCATCAACATTCCAGCCCCTGCCGACTAACTCATGATAACAACTATCATCCATCGGACCTTGATCTTCATCAACCCAAGACTCTAAATTTCTTAACTTGACGTGACTATTCTCAGCTCCTGGATTGTAAGCCTCGTCTACAAATTTAGCCAAAATTTTATCCATCTTGGTTTTTTCTTTGCTGGGAGCCGTTAAAATTGATGATGATGATGGATTAGTTGATTTTAGAGTACTGGTATGATTCTTATTCAGATTTGTGGTCTCTCCAATCTCAGTGGCAGGAGGCTCCATGTTCTGTTTTGTGATAGCTTGCTTTTTCGACCTGCTCGAGTGAACCTCCTTGTTGCAAGCAGAGTTACATTCTTTTTGAACCTTAAACATGCTGTTCAATTTCTCCAAAACATTTTGATTGGGTTCAGTATTGTTGATGGAGCATTTTGTATCCCGCTGTCGATTTTGTTCGAGCGTAGAGTTATAATAATTTTTTCCTCCTTTGAATGATACAGGGCCAGCGAGTAGCTTGTGGATCGATGATGGCGACGTTGTTCTCTTGTTCGAAGGAATGTGATTGAATGGTGCCGCATCTGAAGGTGATCGCTGAGTTCGGGGAGAATCAATCATTGACGCTGGCTTTAGATTCAGGAGTTGGCACAAAGCATTCTGATCAGCCTTGATTTGCTGTTGGATTGTTTGATTCTTCTTAATTCTCTGCTTATCGGAACAAACGACACTTGAGTCAGTGCCACCGTAAGCATATCTATCATGTTCGTTTGTGGGCATTTGATTGAGGTTGTTTGAGTTGATTGCGTCTCGAGGTTGCGAGTCCGCTCTGTCTTGGTTCTCCTGCTTCCGTTGAGGTCTTAGTGAGGCCTCAACTGCAGCCAGCAAGGCCCGTAAGGCATCTGACCCTTCTCTCCAGTCGTTGGTCGCGGGCAATGTCGTCATACCTGGGGGGCGTCTTATTTTGAACAAGGGACCCTGTGATCAATTATTGAATTGTTTTGTAACAATCTGATTTACAGATGTATTCCCAAGGCTATGGTAGCTCTCTAGTTTTGGTTTTTCTTTATGTGCTGAGCTCTTCAATATTCGCGAAGCTGTCGCCATATTCGGCTGATGATGGAGCAAGACTCAAATCGATGCATTTTGTAGGTTCTTAGTCTATATTTTAATATTCAATTGACCGGGCAGACTTGTTCCATACTTGAGTGCCAAATAAAGCTTTATCGTCGAAAGTAGAGAATTTAGTGATGGACAATAACATTTCATATTCGTTCTTCGCTTATTGAGCCGTTTCTATCATCGACAACAATATTTGGATCGTGGTATCCCTCTATTATTGCTCTCAAGAGGGTAAGCATAACAGCTGCGGCCGTATACACGAACAAAGCCCAAAACGTTTTCTGAGTTTGCGCAACGCAGCGCTCTCAGGACTACGAACGCTTCCAGCTGAGGCTTCTCTACAGGTCCCAACTTTGGTCTAACTACAACTGAAGCAAAATCAATAGAACTCTCTTCGATACTCATCACTAGGACCTACAGACACTCGGTTGACAGTATTGATCCGAATCAGGTTGTGTGTAGGCAAAGATTTATTCCTACACACACACACACAAACATCAAATGGATATGGTAACCAGGTTAAAGGCCTCAGGCTTCGAGCTGTCCTGCTATCTCGCCGAATGCTAACATTATTCCGTTTGGTGAGATGCCCACTCGGGTGTTCGGACTCTCTAGCAATGCTATTCATACATATACCACCGAGCTACTGTGGCTAGCTGGTAAATCCAGCAGTTACAATTCTGCAGAATCAGCTAGATCAGGAAACCCGACATTGTTGCAGTCGTGACAGTTTTCCTCGATATAATTTAGTCCAACAGTTTTGTAGCATAACCTGTGATACAGTTCTTTCAAAATGAAGCACTACAAACATTCTATCGTTTGTTTTGTGTAAGATATATGTCATATGAGCACTATTACATGCCCCGAGTCGCAGCCTAAACATAAGTCGGTCAATCCAGTCGTCTACAAGCGAGCAGTCGTTCACAAGCTAACACTAGACTCTTGATATTGACTGTTCCCATTTGTTTTGAAGTTCACAAGCATCCTCATTCGATATGAAAGCAACCCTCTGCTCAAGAAGGCTACCAAACCACAGATCTCCAAGAGTATCTACTTCCGTCAAGCTTTGCAAACTACCCATCGGGTATATTTTAGAAGTAATATTCTCACTAATAAGCCACTTTGTTGTCTTCAGCGAACAACAAACAAAGATCTCACTCAATACTGCACAATGGTTCGTAAGCAATGCAAACGGATCAATGGTGCTTCCTGCTCTGGTACCTGGTGGTATATACTCTGACCTACGAAGGAACAATGTGCTCAAGCAGGACATACTTTACGGTAAGAACGATGTTGCCTACCGATGGGTTGGAAACGAAAACTGGACTTACACAACTTCGTTCACAATCGATGATAATATCGCAAGGAGTCAATCCGTGAAGCTCGTGCTACATGGTGTTGACACTATTTCAAGTATCTACCTCAATGGACAAGAGATTGGATCGACCGATAACATGTTTATACGATACAAATTTGATTTAAAGCCTCACTTAAAATTAGCTGGTCTGCAGAACATACTTGCAATCAAATTTGAGTCCCCTGTAAAATATAGTGCCCGCAAAAGCCATTTGAGCATCAGAAACAATCGAGGTAAAATTATCCCGCCTTACTGTCCGTCACCTGCGCAGCGAGGAGAATGCCATATCAACTTCATCCGAAAAATGCAGTCATCATTCAGTTGGGACTGGGGTCCGGCCTTTCCCTCTATGGGTATATATAAGAGTGTTGAGGTCGAGTTTGGCAGCTTTGGAATCATAAGAGACATTTTAGTTGAAACTAAACGCTTACCCCCATTGATACAGCAAGCGAGAACTACCACTCCATCTCCTCAGGTAATCATTTCATCAAGTATTCGGCATCAAGTGAAGACTCCAACAGTTAATAAGACTGTCCCTTACGTCCGCGCTCCCCCATATTATGTAGCACTAAATTCAGACAATCAACACTTGATGATCGACCAAACGCCACCGGTTATTGACATAACGTCATCTAGAGATACAGGTAATCAACTTCTGGAGGAAAATTGGCTTCTCAAGACAACCATAGTTGCAGAAATGGTTCAGCCCTCATTTGGTTACAATTTGAGAATTGAATTTAATTTGAATGGCATCCTGCATTATGAATCGGAACACATAAACGTTGTTGCGAACTCGGATGGTTTCATTCGATTAGGGTTCAACTTGCGCATTGACACCTCTCGGATGCAGATAAAACCTTGGTGGCCTAATAATGCAGGTGGCCAAACCCTCTATCGGTTGACTGCAAAAATGATGCCGATTCCAAATCCAACGATTCAATCCGATCGAATTCATCCTGACATGACCTATAGGAGCGTTCCAATCGATGAGAGCCATTCTCTCAAACTTCGTGATTCTTCACCCAAAACGCCTGCGATGATGTTTTTAGCAGCACAGCATGATCCCGACAATCAATCGATGCACACCAGTGAGAAAGAGATCTACTTCGGGTTCCGTACAATCGAGTTGATTCAAGAGCCAGTCACCATGGGCAACCCGGAAGACGGTTTAACCTTCAATTTCCGAGTTAACGATGTCGATTTGTTCGCCATGGGTTCTAATTGGATTCCAGCCTCTATCTTACCAGAGTACAGCAACGATGTAGAGTATGTTAGGTATCTATTACAATCAGCAAAAGATGCAAACATGAACATGTTGCGCGTTTGGGGAGGAGGAATCTATGAGTCGGACGAATTTTATAAGATGGCGGACGAAATGGGAATCATGATTTGGCATGATCTTATGTTTGCTTGTGCATTGTATCCAGTCGAGGATGATTTCCTAGCCTCGGTGAGGATGGAAGTAGAGCAACAAGTTCAGAGGCTACAGTACCATCCTTCGATTATTTTATGGGCTGGAAATAATGAAAATGAGATGGCTATCGCGGGACCATGGTGGCCAGAAGTTATGGCTTGGAATAAGAAGCTGAGGGAAGCTTACGCAAAACTTTACGTGGACACCATACGACCGATAGTTCAGATACTTGACCCGACACGAGCGTATATTGAATCTAGTCCAAGTAACGGGCTCCTCTCAAAGTCACAACCGAACGCCATTGCAAAGACCCCGAATGAGAATAGATATGGGGATGTGCATCACTATGATTATATAGCTGACTCATTCGACTGGACCAATTATCCATCGACGAGATTTGCCAGCGAATACGGATTTCAATCCTACCCATCCTTCAACGCTCTAACATCAATAACGCCTCAGAATGATTGGAAATATCCTCTTTCATCAAATATACTTCATCGGCAACATAGAACAACGGGCGAATTTGAAATGAAGCACCAAATCAAGATGCACTTCAAAGAGACCGAACCAGGTGGACCTGATAAGCTGAAGACATTCATCTATGTCTCTCAACTAACTCAGGCAATTGCAATCAAGACTGAAACTGAATTTTACCGCAGAAATAGGTTCATAGATACGGATACAAAGTTAGGAAAAACTATGGGTGCTCTTTACTGGCAACTGAATGATGTCTGGCAAGCTCCAACTTGGTCATCGATAGAGTATGGGGGCAAATGGAAGATGCTTCATTATTTTGCCCGGCGTTTCTTTTTTCCCATTCAAGTGATGCCTTACCTCATCCAACTACCTTCGAGTGCCGGTGGCGGCGGTCAGCAGCCCCTCTCATTTGCCTACCCTTTCAACCGGCCTCAAGGTTTGCAACAAGTTAAGGAAACTCAGCTATCGTCTCAAATTCAGGCTCAACAGCAACCGAACAATCCCTCGTTTGTTGTTGATTTAGTTCGGGATGATCTATTCAATTTGATCGACTCGTTCAATGTGACCATTCGCTTCTATCGATGGACTTCGTTCGCGCCTGTTTGGCAGGACACTGTTTATGTGAAAAACACAAGGCCCCAAAATGTGACCCGTATCTACGAACAGGACGTTTCACGAATATTGCGTCACCCGGGAATTGTGTCGCCCTCAAGTGGTGTCTTCCATGTTCTAATCGAACAACAGCCCCGTTTAGGGTTGAGTCAAATCGATAACTACCTGATGCCAGTTGTGCCGGCACGAGTTACGGCTATGCGCGTTGCAAAAATTAGTATTGAACTGATTCAGGGTCCGTTCGAACTGACAGACTTGAAGATGGAATCTCAAGCCGAAAGATCCTCATCGCAGTGGACTTGTGCTTACAGGCTAACCCTAGTGTCTGACTCGATTGCAATGTTTGTATGGCTCGATCTAAATCTATTGAGTATCTCTGATTCAGTTCAAGATAAAGAACCCACCAAGGATGATCAACTCAAACGACCAACACCACCCGAACATATACATTTAGATGCACTACCTTCTATCAGTGCCATAGAGGAGGCGATTGAAAGGCAACATTATCTACCATTCAAAGCCCCAGAACGCATACAACTACATATAAACGGCAACGATCAACCCAAGATCCTTGACGACAGACGTCAAGGTAGGAGACAGCCTGGTTATGGTTCCCACCGCACGAATAGCCGCAGGCAGCATGAGTCTTTCAGACCCCTCGAAGGGACCGGAAGTAACATGTTCCGATATCAATTTAGTGACAATGCCTTTAACATGTTTGAGCCATCAAAAGTGATTGATTTATACCTTAATAGGTGTTTACGCCGAGATCAAATTGAGATTGCGCTTGAAATTCAATCTTTGGCAGATAGTCTGTAAGATTTTTTCGACAAACGATTGGTTCATCATGTTGCTAGGACTCGTTTAATTTTGTACCACAAACTATCAATGTAGTCAAGGGCTCAGGCTACACTACTCACGATGATAATAATGATAATAATAATAAAAGAATCTGAATGGAGTTTAGAGAACCTCGAGGTCGACCACCGAGGGGGGAACCTCTTTCGTGATTATTAAACTTGAGATCACAGACAGGTGATTTCATCATGAATTCGTGAGCCATCCAAAGTGTTGACTGGTGCACCCTTTTACCTGCAATCTTTTAGATTACGGTCAAGTATGTGCGATTGTTAACCTCATTCTTCAGCTGACAACTGTACAAGACCGCATGATTAATTGTTGGCGCCGAGGGTTCAACCATGAGTTCATTGTTGCATTTGGGGTAAAATCGCATCCTCTATTGGGCCGACATCGCAAACAATCGTAAGAATCACCAATTGTGCTAGACACAAATACTTGAGCCCAAAGAAGGTGTTAAATTAGCAAGTTATGAGCCATCAGGTGGATGTAAAATAATGAGCGAAAATTTGCCCCAAGATAAGTCTGCATTCAGCAACAGCGACCTCGATAGAGTGGAGAACTTAAACTTCTAAAAGGCTTGACACGATCCCAAAGGACACGTTGAAACTAGATTGGTCGATGTGAGCTAATCAAGATTGTACAACTGCCCATGACTAACAATTTATCATGGTTGTATACTCTGACAATGCAACCTGCGACTGTTCTAGAGTTAGCTCGAGCCAAAATACGTTTAGCGAGTACTTCGGACTCCCAGTACTGGTATTGATGGAGGCGCGTGAACCCCGAGCTTCCAAGTGCATCACCGATAACCAATTGTTGGTTGGCTAGCCATCGAGCAGACTAACAAGATAAGAGTAAACTACTACCTGTTTCAAACTGTATGTAACATCAGAATCAAAACGTCCACCTGTCCAGGCAATCGCCCAACCAGCATCGGAATTCAAAATTTTCACCTCCCATCAATCGATCCTTTCAATTGGTCGACGCATACGAAGGCGAGCTTTCCGGCTGAATATTTATTCTGTTCTCAGGGAGGTTGTTTCGAGTAACAACAAAAACGAGGCTGATGCCCACAGAGTTACGGATGAGCAAGAGAGATTCTACTAGTATCGGCGCTTATATGGCCGCTACCAATTCGCTTGGCATAGACGTCACCATTGTCTTGCAATGCCATTTCAACGGCTATAGTCTGTAAATTAACGGGTTGAATCAAATAGGCGGCAATCCTATTGGCGGCGGCTCACTGTAAGAATAGACCTTTAAGCAGACCTTTTAAGCTCTCGCGAGAGAGCGACAGAGTAAAGGTAAGGGCTGATTCGCATTCTCATATGAGCACAAACGACCTGCCCTTCTCACACTAATGCTTGAGGGTAGCGTTGAAAACTGAAAGAGCTACTGGGACAGTTTAGCCTGGCAAAAGCCTTGGCTTTGCTGCCTGAACTCAACAAGTGGCCCAAGCTAGCGCCGTTGCTTTTTGTCACTTGAATAGACCAACAACAGGAACTCGGTAACGGTCGAGAGGCGGCCAGGGTTCATTCATAGTGGCCTGGCTTTCACAGACTCAAACGCTAACTTGCATTCAAAGTCAGAGATCTCAGCAAACAGCTGGCAGGAGTTTTCACCCCCCAAATTGGTTGGGATAACTGTCTTACTAGTATGCTGAGCAGGGCACAATGGAGAGTTTGCTGGCCATAGAGAGTGGAGGGGCGGCGAGGAAACCGGCTATTGCGTGCCCGGCGCAATTACAAGCCGGTCGGCTTGGTTGTCACTGGTAAACTTGCCGCCCCTTTGCAAGCCAGTTGGATGGCCCGCTCGACTTCCGTGCAGAAAATCGAGTGATAGTATTCCCTCGGAGTCTAGCGCTCGGTCGCTGAGCCACTCTCGCCGGTTTCCAGGCCATCAGTGGCGCCGAAAACAATCTAGTGGCTCTCGTTCCAGGTAGCCCGAATTCTTGGACTACTGCGCAACTGTAGGTGCAGTCGGTTGGCCTTAGAATGGGATTTTATGTGCGCCCGAAAGTTATCGGGTCAATCAGTTGTGGACCAAAGTTGCGGCTAATCAACGCTGCTGGCTTAATTAATTCACAAAACTTTCGTATCAACGCACTCTCCTCGATCCTTCTACCTTCTCAGAGCCCATGATAAACAAAGGAATCGACGGTTGCATTTAAATGAAGCTAAGGGACCTATTGAATTATCAGCAATTGAGATTGATTAGAATGGAACAGCGGAGATAACAGGTTGCATTGTTGCCACTCCATAGCTGCACAAGTCGGATCAGCCTGTCTTGTTTGCGAAAATTGCGTTCCGGAGAAGCTGCTCGAGCATTTGGGATAGAGATAGAGAGAGAGAGAGAGGGAGAGGGAGGCTATCCCACTCCCCTTATCGCCATCTCTCCTGCTCACCTTGTGTGGCCAATCGGGTGAATTTCAATGCATCAAATGCAACTGGGCCACTCTAAATAATAAGCAAAAAGGCTTGCTATTCTGAATATTTGGCCAGATCTTGGCAGCGAGCACGAAAACGCAATCGCGCTCTTGGTTCAACCATCACAAGTTGAGCGCTAGATGGTCTTGGAAGTGATTGGTCGAGTTTTGCCAGTTAGATAGATAGATTGGTAGCGAGATCAGATCTCGCTTTCTGAACGAGTGGCTGCAATGGCATAGTGACCAGCGCATTAGGCGCAGTCGGCGCAACCTTAACCGGCCCAACCTTAGAGCTCGTCAGCCAGCTAGCCTACCAAAACCAACCGACACTTTGGGCCGCTTTGGCAGATTTAGTTCCACGAAAAGGTAATAAAATGGCCGACAGCGGGTTTCTCGGCAACTTTTGCGCTTGAACCAAGCGGCTCGTTTACCAGGATAGACGCACTGATTTGCAAGTTTAGTTCGAGCGAGTGTCCTATGTATCGCGAGATCTGAGCTGTCGGCCGAAGGTAATTGCGAGAAGCCTTTGAAAGCCTTCAACCAGTTTGAATCCCGAAAGCGGCCGCTTGCAGAGGTATCACTCGCTGCCTGTTTGTCCAACCAACGTCTCGCTCTCTCCTCGCCCCCCCCCCTTTCGGTGTATCTCTCGCTTGCCATCATGATAATTTAACAATCATAAGTAAGCCCCTTATGCCTTGGTTATGATTGCACGAGCGATTTTGTTGAATATTCCCTCATATTCCTGTCCCAATCTCTCTCCCTCTTCCTTCCTCCCTGACTTCTGTTCTCGCTACTTGTTTTAGGCGCTTCCGTGCTCTATGAGAGGCCATCCATTTCATTGCAATTCCGCTTCAAGGTATCCCCGTTGTTGGCCGATCCCACGAGCGCAACCACCATTCACTTTCTATTTCTGACTCCATTTCAAGTGCAAGCCAATACGGCAGCCATCACGGCGAAAACTTGCCGGCCTGACGCGTAACCAGCGGGCAGTCTAACGCCAGGTGAGACAATCGATTTGCAACAGTATCCAATCGCTCGCAGCCTTCGCACTCGAACGATTGTGTTCCTTGCCACAACAACGGCGGCCAAGCGTCTACATTTGGCTAGTTTTGGGGTTCGAGTGTTCTCTTTGTTCGTGAATCAACAAAACAAGATATCGAGTGGAGCGCCTCGACTCTAAAGGTTCACTCGCTCGTTTGTTAGTTAGTTGAGCCAATAGGAAGTGTTCTACTTGGAAGGTAAAGTTGATGGAGCACTTTCATGCTCTCTCAGGTGGTGGCAAAGTGCAAAACATTATATCCAACAGTCAAGCAGCAGCAGCAGCAAACTTCAGGCGCCTCTCTAACCAGCTGCTCACTCGAATGAGCCAGAAACGAAACCCTCGCAAAGTTTCGACAGTCATCAATTGGCCAAACCCATTGTGTTACCAATAATATGGATTGTCTCTATGCTTGTTGTTTAAAGACAATGAGCCCGACGGCGACAGAGCAATTTTGTTTGCAACCTGTTGCATGTTGGTTGAAATTCATGTTACTTTTGTTTGATCGATGCTAGGGAATTGGATGTTTTCTTCTCTGTTTGCGTAGAGTCAAGCATCATCCCTCAAATTTGCACCCCAAACAGGCGAGTTGTTTTGGTGCAAACTTTGAAGACCTGTGTCAATCAGGCGCACAGGTGGAGCGGGGGGAGGCAGTGGACTTGATTTAATTGATTGGAAGGGCTTTCTAGAGGGAGGAAGAGTCTAGCTGGCGCGATGGCAACCTTGGAAGTCATCAATCAGCCTTTGCAGGCGGACTTGCTTGATAGGAGTAGACGGGACTTGTCAGGTTCAGGCGCCAAGATTGCGCCTCCTCCTCCCGCTGCCGCTCACACACCCTGCTAATGTGGACTCAAACGCGGAAAAGCCGCCCAATTAGACGAGTGGACTCGAGACCAGGCCGAGGTGATGAACGTTGCCTCAAGTTCAAGAGGTGAATTATGCAAGCCAGCTCCTGGTGGCCGCCAATTTTGATTGAACACCAGACAAACCAAGTTCAACTCGAGCCGGGCAGCGAGAGGCGAGAGGCAAGAGGCAAAAGCAAAGGCGAAAATCGGCGAGCAGCAACCGGAGTGCAATTAGTGGAGCTGTCTCTCGAGCTTCAGCGAGTTTATATTACAACGGCGACGAGGTGAGGCAGGCAAACGCAATGATTTGATTTTGCTACTGCTGCTGCCGCTACAGGCTTTTCGAGTGGCGGCAGCGGCGGCACCTCAGAGGAGCAATCTAGTTTTGTCCCAAGCTTTGTGGTTCTAGGTTGCCCAAAATTGACAGGCGCCTTCTTAGCACTCAAGGCAGCGCAAAACTCAAACAACCAGATGGCTAGCTCGACGAGAGAGGCTTCATTTGTCAGCCATTTGCATGCAGGCGGAAAGGGTTGCGCGGCCATGAAAGCTCAAGGAGCCAGATTGCCGCTACCTCTACCTTTACCTCCCCTCCCACCTTCATCCCGCCCAGCAGGGCCTCCAGGTTTGTGTCCGACTTGGCCCTGCGCAAGACTCATGCGCCCTCGCCCCCTTCTGGATTGGATTCTCTCGCCGACAGCTTTCACATTTCACAATTCCATCGCACCGCAATGGCTGCCTACTCGGCAACTTTTGCACACCAGCCGACCAAACAGCCTTTGCAGCCATTGGAGCCACCAAAATTGAACGCTCAGAGTCGCTTTTCAAGGTTAGCCAATCTCGCTCTCGCGCTTGCAAGCTGTATTGGCCGTTGTGGTTGCCGACAAGCAAGCCAGTTATCCTGATAACCAGTCGTTTGCACAGTCATAGCCGCTCGTTGTTATATAAAAAGCACTCGCGTGCTAGGCTAAACTTGAATCCACCGATTTAGGGCCAAACGAGCCGGTCATAGGAGCGCAATCCTGCCAAGCCGCTCGGGCTGCAACGGCGCCCGGCTAACGTAAGTGCGCTTTGTTTGCGGCCCAGCCTCTTGGGGGCAGGCGCCAAACATCAAAAGGAGCTGGCTCCTCTCGAGTGCCAGAATTGTTGGGCACAAGAGCGGGCTAAATTAATTAAGCTGCGAGCGCATCCCCCGAGCAGGTAGCGCTCGCTTGGGGCTAGACAACAGGTGAGAGGTTGGCGTACGGCGAGGAGGGGGATGATTCAATTTGCCATGCGAGGCTATGGGAAATGTTTGCCTGCTTTGGCTCAAAGTTTGCCCCCAACTTGAGAGGGAGGCAAACTTTGAGCATGTTGCGCCAGCGGCACAACTCCTAATGGATGCGGGGAGCCAGCTCGATGAGCTCGTGTGCTCGCTGTGCGCGGTCGAGTGGCGCGCACAGAGCGAAAACTAAACCGTGCGCGTCCAGAGGCGGCCCCAGCGAGCGGTTGTGCCACTTTTACTGCGCTTCGCTGGGCCGAGCGGCGGGACAATCTGCGCACAAGCTTCGCAATTGTGCGCATTGTGGTGGCGCTTGTGTCTACAGAGCAAGCAAGCGCACAGTGGCCCGCTCATAGCCAACCAAGCAGGCGCACATCCCTGCTCACTCGCTCGCGAAGCTCCTCCTCCTCCTCTCGCTCACTCTTGCTCGCTTGGCACTCTTTGTTCGCATGGGAGGCAATGCAATAGGTTGGTGTCGGCCGGTCGCAATATTAGTCTGGCCGGGCCGATTGGAATCGGCGGCCTGCAACTCTTGTTGCCGCCTGCGAAAGTTGGCAATGGGCAGGCAGGTTGGCTGGTTTGGCGGCGCGAAAGCTTTAGCGGTTTTGCGTTTGGCGGGGCAACGAAAGCTGGCGAGCGAGTGGGACCGAAAGAGAGAGAGAGGCGGGAGGCAGGCAGGCGGGTTGGCGCGCAGGCCGGCTGGCAAGCGAGCGATACGCAGACGGGCAGCCAAAACTCGCACTGGAAACGGGCAACAAACTGAGACTGAGACTGCGACTCTAGCGCACATTACGCGACGACGTAGCTGCTACAAATCTCTGCGTTCACCTTACGCCACTAAGGCGGCTACCCGCAACTGCTGCCATTGTTTGCAGCCAGTGCGAGTCGTGCATCGCGCTGTTATTTATGTTTATGTTTACCATGTTGTTGTTTCCAGTCCCTCCACTTTAGCTCGCCAACAGAAGTCTTCCATTGCGTCCATTGGCTCTTATTGGCAAACGAGAGTCAGGCCAGCGCGAGATCATTGAGGGGAGCGGGCGAGTTTGGGTGTTGCGAGAGTCGGCAGCGAGCTTTGGAAGCCTTAGAGGCGGCGTTTGGAGAGCGAGAGAGAGATTAAACAGACAGCGAGCTGAGCGGAAATCGTAGGCTCCACTGCCAACTCGAGCTCTCTCCCAAAACTGCACGAGGCCCCGCTAATCAAATCAGACGCAAGAGGCGCCTTTGGTCTGGCAAGCAGCAAGCGAGTGATCTTGAAAGTGGATTGAGGCTTCAGTTCGAGTTGAGCGCGACAAATTTGGCCCAGCGAGCGGGGCCGAGCTCGTCGAGGGAGCGTCCAAGTAGGTCGGGAGTGGGGAGGTTAGAGAGAGAGAGAGCGGGCGACAGGGCAAATGAATCCGCGTTCGAGCTACTTGCAAGCGAGCCCCTTTCACTCGAACAAGCAAACACAAGCCGAGCCGAGCAAGCAAGCAAAGCGCAACCATGGCCGCAACCACCGGCGGCCAGACCAACAGCGGCCACCAGCAGCAGGTGTCCGGCGCCAGGTCGGCCTCGCGCCAGCCGCTTGCCGGCGCTTCCGGCCAGCAGGGCCACCATCCGGCGGGCTGCGTGCAAATCGGCCCGTCGAGCGCCTTTCAGCAGGTGAAGCAGACGCAGGCGTCGCTGGCACGACTTTCGCGCATCCAGCAGCAGCAGCAGCAGCAACAACTAGCAACCAGCCAAACTAACCAATCTAGTCAGCAAGTCAAAGACTCTAGCCAGCAAGTTGCAGTCACAAAGTCAACCACCTTCGTTGATTGTCTCATCAGGCGCTTCAAGGATTGTTTCAACGAAGACGCTTGCACGGTGCCCATGTTCGTGGTTGGAAACTTGAGTCCGGGTTCAGACGGTAAGTGCTAGCGCAGTGCACTCTTTTCCCATTGAGCCAGCTCGAGGAGCAATGACACTGCCCCCCTCGAGCTATCGGCGAGAGCAAAGAGATTGAGGGCTAAAAACTTTGCTCGCTAAAGAGAATTTTAGCCCTGAGTCAGAGTGTAAGCAGGGCAGGAAAGCTGGCTTAAATTGAATAGAATTGATTTATGCCCTCCGCTAATGATGTACAATTTCGGGGAGAAACGAGATCCCTCGATGATACTGGTGTGCGCCGAACGCCCTCAAGCAAGGCTGCTTGTTTAGTTAGTTGGCCAGTTGCGAGCTTGTCAGTTGCTGAGATGGCGGCTTGTTTGGCCAGGTAAATGATGCTCTCATTATCATCTTTGTCGTTCTCGTTTAAAATGCGCCAGCCTAGCCTAACATAACATAACTCGCCCTGCTAAGCAACAAACGTGGACGCGAATGTTCTGTTGCTCTTACTGCCAGATTTTAGACTGAAGCTAGCGCAAATTTGTCCCTACATTTTAGTCACCATTTTCGCCCTTCCTTTTCCTGTCCATTTTAACCTTTAGACGAGCCAGCCGCCTCTGTTGCGCTGGGAACCAACAAAGGGATGAACTAGTATCGTTTCAATGCCTCGTTAATGTCGCCACTGTCAGCGCAACTCGCTTTCATGCGAAGCGTAAAAGTTCGTAGCAACACTCCAGGTTACCTGCGTGCAAAATTGATGCCTCATTAACGAGAGCAAACGCGTTAATGAGCCTACTGGCTCAACTAAAACGCTGCTCCAACAAACAGTTTGTTGTCTTCCCTTTTGTGCATAAGTTTATTTCACCTGTTTCCTGCCCCATACCTCAGCTTTCCGAGCAGAAAGGCGCTCGAAAGCTGCTTAATTGAATACCATTTCTCTTCCTCGCGCCCTCCAATTGTTTCCCTTCTCTCGCCAGTCAAGCCAGTGGAGATTAATCGCATAGCAGGCAAAACTTTTATCCAAGCAAGAACTGGGAAAGCTCAAATGGACTCCGCTTGCCTCGCCCCTGAGCAACCGAAATCCAGGGGAGCTCGGAACTTCCGCGGGTTCCGATAGGCTGGAGCAGGTAAACCTGCTAATGCGATTTATTCCTTGTGCTGGCTTCTCTGGCCAAGCTGTTTCGGAGTTTGGGTGGCGGATTCGCAGGGCCAAGTTTGTTGACTTATTATAATGCATAATCTCTCAATAGAAATGCCTACTTCCCAGTCTCAGGCAACCTCCCCCACAATCAGACTAACCCGGCAACTATAATATCCCGTCTGGACAGAAGCACTAACTCATACATTCCTAATCCATATTTATCATCCAATCCCAAACCTCGAAAACCACTCTCTCTCTCTCCCTTTCTTCTAATCCAATAGGCACACATTTAATTCTGCCACCTTGCGTTTCGCTGGGCCGCCAAAACATAAGCCGCTTTGCGAGCCTCAAAAATCTTCGTTTGATCAACTCAATCAGAGAATCATGTCGCTCGATAGAGGAACTCGATTTAGGTGGAAACAAACTGACTGACTTGATTGAAGTTTACAAAATTCTTCAATGTACACCAAATTTAAAATTCCTCAACCTAAGCGAAAACGACCTCTCGCGAACTTCCCCAGTCGCTATGGCCACTTCATGCGTGCCTACTGTGATCAATACACCGCCAATTGGAGCTCTTGGAGGCTCCGCCATCTCTCATGCTGGTTCAACACAACAGCAACAGCAGCAACAGGCTTGGTCGATGGCGCAGGTAAACAGTCAGCGCGCTTGCTTGGCCCCCATCAACCAAAATCAGCTGCAAGCCATCGGCGGTCGGCGCCACTCGACCCTCGGCCAGTCGGGCGGCATTGGCCAGCAGGCCGCCCTCTCTCGGAGGCCCCGTTCTGGTCCCACCCAGGTTGCTGAATCGCGCCGTCTGGCCGCCGCTGCGGCTGTTGCTCAAAGCAAGAAAACGTCGCCCTCTGTTGCATCAAAGTTGACAAACTCAGCCAGAGTTGCAACTAGCTGCAGAACCCTAGCGCCAATCGCCTCGCAAGCCATCAATGATGGCCAAGCGAACTCCAGTTCTCGAGTTAGTGAAAAGTCTAGCCAGAGAGTTCATCAAACAAAGGTTCAAGCAAGCACCATGCATCTGGCAAGATCTTTGTCCTCTCTCTCGGCCAAGGACGTTAGGGGCACCGGCTCCTCCCTAACTCGTAGCTCCACCCTCAGATCGGGTGTCAGGAAGGAGAGCAATCTGAGGGTCGCAAGTTGCCAGCAAAAGGCCACCAGGATAGCAGCACGAATAACGACGGCGACAAGCACCACCACCACCACCACCGTATCAAGTTCCGTGGCCAACGATGACCGAGCCAAGCAACAGGTGGCGGTTGGGGGCAAACAAATTGTGGAGCCCATCGATGAGGCTGACGATGTTGAGATGGCGGGCGAACAGTCGCTTTTATCGCAACAACGACAAGTATCCGCTAATCAATCCTCTAAAAGTTTAGCACAACAGTCTGGCGCATTGACTAAGACTGCCTCCAGTAATTCAACACTGTCCAACTGCCAACAGAGTTCGGGTGGCCACCAGTTTCCCAACTATCGGCGCACCTTCGAATCAATCAAGGCCCTCGCTCTCAATAACACGAGCTGCCAATGGAGGGTTGTTTGCTCAATCTTGAGCAGGATGCCCAATTTGGAAGAACTACACCTGAGCTTGAACAACTACGAACGAATCGATCTCGATCCAAACGAATTTAAGCATGTTTCCCTGAAGCGCTTATATTTGTGCAACAATCCAAAGCTAACCAACTGGGAAGAGCTGGATAAATTGTTGATCGCGTTTCCATCGCTTCAGGCGCTCTCGATTGCAGATTGCAACATCAGCCAGATACCTGATAACTTGGATAGGGCACGCGAGTGGCGAAAACTTTGTGGTTTGAACATAAATGGATGGCCTATTAAAGAATGGCCAGTTATTGAAAGATTGAATCAGCTGCCATCGTTGATAGATTTAAAGTGTCGAAATTTAGAAATATTAAATACAATCGATGAGCCAAGACATCATCTCATAGCTAGACTTCCAAAATTACAAAGACTCAATGGTAGCGAAATTGAGGAAAGAGAACACGCCGAAAAGGCCTTCTTAAGATTCTTCATGACCAATGCGCACCTAGAGAGGCCGCCGCGTTTCCATGAACTTGTACAAATACATGGCGAAGTTATGCCTGTCGATGTTGATGTTGATCTATCGCCGCCGAGTCAGGCTCATGTTCGGGTCATTTATTTGAACAGAAACCACTATCGCAATGAAGAGGACACACTCATGTCCGAGGACTTCCTCATCAAATTAATGGACAATGTCGACGATCCCAACAATGTTCTCCAGCAACAGCAAAGCGGCCTTGAGGGTAGCATAGACATGGCTACGGACCAAATAAATGCCCCCAATTTGAATGATAACGAGGTTGATAGTGATAACAGCAAGCCAGTTAGATTATTTAAAGACGACGGCCAGGAGGTCTTGGCTTTTGAAGTTGATTTGCGTCAATCGGTGCGCAAGTTCAAATCAACCTTGGCATCCCTCTTTGGTTTGAGGAGTCAAAATCTGATATTATACTATATCGACCACGAGATGGTTGGATTGATGGGTCCAGAGTTAATCAAGCATAATCAGAAGAAGCTATGGAATTATAATGTACAAGATGGCGACCAATTCATCGTTGAGGAGCGATGAAGAGTCACTTGCTGTCTATTTCACCTACATTCAGACTATGAACTTGGCCATAAATATTCGTTTAGGCCAGTGACTGATGACTTTATCATAACGATGATGATGGTCAATGAATTATCCCACTGGTACATTTCGTTAGTTAGGTGAAAGGGGTCTGAATTGTTTGCTCGTTATACTCCTTGATACTTGTCTATTAAAAGTTACTAGAGTCTCTACCTAGAGCCCGATACACGAGTATGTCGCTGAATTAAGAAAGTAGAAAACCTTAGTGATATTGTAACGGTAATAAAAATATCATCATTTAATATTTACTCATTGCTTAAATGAACTGAAATTGAGGTTTCGAACTGGTCAAACAATATGTGCTATAGATATGTGGGTTAATTATCAATATTAAGCCTCTGTGAAGGTGCCCCATCACAATTTCATAAGTTTTAAGGTTAATGGCTGTGTCGGCTTAGGTAGATGGAGACTTATGCTCAAATTCATTATATTCCGTCCTGAATATATTGGAAGAACATATAATTTCCGATCTACAAACGGAAAATTTCTCATAATTCCATAAGTCTCGCCCGCTTAAATCAGTAGCGCTTGACTAGAGACGCAATGCTCTTTGCAGCGGCCTTACGGTAGTCCATGCCAGTATTCATCATTGGGGCCATCATGGCGGACTGCTGCTGGCCAGACTTGTAGCCTGATGTGCTTGCACGCTGACCAGCGCCCATATAAGTCATACCTGATTGTTCCTGTCTTTGCTTGGTGCCGCTAGCTCCATAAGTTGGCTGCATTCGCATAGATGAGTAGGTTGAGGTTCCATCCATACCGTTTGTGGCCGGAGAACTATATTGTTGCATTTGAGCAGTGTTTGAGGAGGAGGATGGTCCGTATTGCTGGGCAAGCGCCGAGTCTGAGCCATGCTGTTGAGCAGATTCGTCTTGTGCTTGGCTAGATCCATAGTTTGATTGGCCCATACGCATCATACCAGCGCCTCCCATGGAACCGTAAGCCGAGGCATCAGTCATAGATGATTGAGCTCCGTATGATTCGCTTGAACCACTTTCACCCATTCCATTCATTGCCTGCCCATATCTCATACCTTTGGAACCCGACATTTGATTTGAGGAACCGTATCGCCTAGCTTTTGCTTGGTTAACTCCACCTTGCATCATCATTTGTCCGCCATAGTTTGAGCCTCCGTTCGCACTGTTCGTCATCTCTGCTCCGTATTGACCAGCACCCTGAGCTCCGCTGCCCATACCTGATTGAGCGTATTGTTTGCCCATCGAGCTTCCGCCAAGACCAGCCATCATTGCCGAGCCTGCGTACTTGCCTGCGCCAGAGTTTGCTTTCATTCCACCGTATTGTTTGCCTGAATCCATCGCCGAGTTCATCATTGAGGAGCCACCATATTGTTGCATCGGAGATCCCGCACCCATCGACATTGCGCCACCGTACTTGCCCGCTCCGCCTGACATTCCGCTGTCCGACGAGGATCCGTACTGTTTGCCTTGGTTTTCAGCAGATTCAGCTGAGGAGCCATAAGCTGAATTAGCGCCACTCTCTGATCCGTACGACGAGCCTCCGTTAGATCCGTATCCGCTGTTCTTGCTTCCAGGATTAACGTTTGCTGGCGGCTCCTCGGCGTGCAATTCAACATCCGCCGGCGATTCGTTGGCTGTACCAGGCTCGTTTGTCTTGATTGTGGCCCTGAAGCCGTTCGAATCGGCAACATAGTTCACATGACGATAAACTCCATACGGGTCCATGTATCCATAGCTTCCTGTGCGCTTCCCGTACTCGTCGCCGTTTTCCTTGTGGTATTGGGTGGCTCCATAGCCATCGTTGATATCATATCCCCAGGCAAATGGCATTGGCGGATGCTTAGATGACATTCAAGCGGTTAGAATGCAAAAGTCCGAGCTCGTCCCAATTGCAGCTTGATAGTTTACTCACCTCTGGTTCCTCATACTTGGCCGCCTGCTTAGCTCCGTATCCACCAGCAGCCTGCTGTTTCATGCCCATGGCAGCCTGTTGCTTTCCATAACCTGCGGAATTAGCGTTCATGGTGGCGCCCATCTTGTTGGCGCTGCCGTATTCTGACTGCGATTGCTCCTCACCCATGGAGCCGAACGATTGGTCATAGTTTTCTGCCATCGACTCTGAGTTGCTCTTCTCTTGCATCATCTGCTGCATGGCACCGTATGAGCCTGACATGGCCGATTGCTGCTGCTGCTGCTGCTGGCCGTAGTTTTGAGGGTTTGGGGCCATCTTGCGCTGTTGCTGGTAACCGTTACCATAAGCCGGCGCTGTCTGATACTGGGCCAGAGCGCATCTAGCGGCTAGGCAGAGCGCTATGGCACTCTGGGTTGTGAGATGGACGGACAAGTGGTGCTGTTAGATGAGTAACTTGTTCGCATCTTTTTATTGGTCAAAACAGGCTGCTCATTGGACACTGGCCATCCACGAGCTACCATTCTTGGTTTGAACTATGCACTTACAATGATGAAAAACTGCTTCATTGTCGGTATCTTGAGGCTATTTAGTAAACTAATGGGCTTGAATTCAATGATGTTCACCTAATGACAGCTGACCAAAGTTGGATTGCGGATGTTGTTTGAACTAGCTTTAATTTGGATATGGTTCACTTTTTGTAATCGCGTGCACCTTTTATACTCTGCTGCTAGTCCATTGTCACCCGTGGGCTGGACGAGCCTTAGACTGGACCAGGTTGGCTTTGATGGTGCCGACGACAGCAGCACCAAGCCGGGCGCCGCGTTCGAAGAGATCAGAGCGCCTGGCTCAATCACGTTTTGTGCCAAGCAAGGCCCGATCTGGAAGAGGCGTCGGTCGTGGCCAAAGCGTGGAAGCCGCGACCAATGCGAAGGTCCTCCTAACCCATCCGGCTCTTCCTCTCTCTCTCTCGCTTTCTCTCGCGCTCGGCCTTCCTTGGACGCATTGCAGAGCATTGGACCAGGCGAGAGGAGCTAGCTTTGTTTGAATTTTCAACAGCCTGACAGGAGCCCATGGAATATGAGTTGCCTGCTTAGAGTCTAGGTGGCTCATAGTCTCAAGTTCACAAGTTTATCAAAATATTGACTTTACTCTCACTGTTTGTGCCCACTAATACAATAGCGAGCTTTCTCCCCCTCTCGCTGTCTTGCTCAAAATGAGCTGCTTAACTGCTGGCTAGCCGGCCCGTTGGCCCGCCCGCCTGATCGCTCGCTGGCTAGCTTACCTGGCGCTGGCCAAAGCGAGCTGGCGTGGCTTCCAGCTAAAGTAATTCAAATTCGTATTCACTCTCGCCGGCCAAGCGACCATCCGAGTCGCTGGCTTGCAGGTAGCCAGTCGGCTCCAAGCTATTTGGCAGGCAAGCAGCAAGACTAACTTGCGGCTTGAACGAACGAACGAAGCTAACTGACTGACGGGCAGATGGACGGGCGGACGATCAGGATAGCGGATGGATGGATGTACTCGTAGCCCGCTCGCTTGCTTCTGGGCTGAATTTTAAGTGAGTTACTTTGCGCATCAATATAGTCAACCTTAGCGCCGATCAGGGTTATTGCAAGCTGGCGCTGGCCGGGGCACGCACTCTGCCAATGGCCTGATTGGGCGATTTAGGCGGAGAAGTCGCCATGGCCGTCGCCGTGGCCGCTGCTGTCGAAACTAGTGAGCTTGCGGAGTGCAGGCTCAATTTGCTCGCAAGCCCGTAGGAAATGCGAGATGATTGAAATAATTTACCTGAATGATACAAATTTCCCTCCTCCTTGGAAAGCTTCCCTCTCATTGCAACACCTATCCTTGTTTCAACAGTTGGTCATTAGATTGATTTCCAATGTTAGCCATGTTGTTGTTACCAGATTCCATATCCCTGCAAAGATAACAAAATAACGTTCATTATGTTGCCTGTCGCTAGATTCAAGCGCCTCAATGAGCTAGCAATGAGCGAGGAAAATCCGATGACAGGTGGAGAAACAACTACAAGAGAGTGAGAGCGAGAGAGATCTATCCATAACAATGAGCCTGTGCAGCCCCCTTGGCCGAGCACGCTAACTTCCAAATCAAAGATCGCTGGACCAACCCCTTTGATCAACCTCTAAGAATAATAGCAATTATGATGACCACCTGAAGAGTGACTTACTCCCTCCGTCACTCACAGTCTGTTCCTGACGGGCTAGCCTTGTCGCGTTTGCTCTCGGCTTCGTCTTCGTCTTTTCGGTCGGGGCCAAATGAGGGGAATAAGAGAAAGTTAGAGGGACAACCCATTGATTGATTTGCTAGTTAATTCTCGTCAAGTTCACATCATGACAGATGTGGCGCACTAATGCAAATAGCATTGCAACCATCAGTCCACCCGTTGGTCTCGCTGTCTATCTAGCCTGCTTTGGGCACCATGATGGACACAATACGCATAATGGAAGCGGGTTCTTCTCATTTCTGCACATTACATTCCATTTCTCCTTCTCCTTGGGCGCTCACTACCTGTTTATCAAGTCGCTCGCTAACCAAACAAGCCCAGCGCGCAATTCAACCTCACCAAGGGTATCGACAAATCAGATTTGTATTCTATTATTGCAGGCAGGCAGATAGACAGATCGATCGATGGGCCATCACGACCTCGCGGCCGTGAGCCTACGAGCGAGCCGAGCAACCAACGGCGCCAGTCAAGCTAGTGTGACAAGCTAGCGCGGGTCCTCGAATTCATTGAAAGGACTCGAGGCCATCGATTATGAGCGGCGGACAGTTATGGGAGAGAATCAATCACACATGCACAAATTAAACTGCCACGATGACGACGATTCCACCACCATCGCCATCAGCTAATGGGGATTGCAGCCATCTGGCCGACCAGTTTTGTCTCTCGGGGCGCTATGCTGATTTGAAAAATAATTGCTCCACTCTACCTGGCCGTGGGGGACCTCAGCTGGTGCGAGAGACTACAACTTGTAGCCATAGTAACGCAGAGGCTGCAACTTGTGAGGAGCGCACGCGCAAACTACAGGTAAGTCAAAGGCGCGCACACGAGAGTTTTGCGCGAGATAGAGAACCCTCTCACCCGTTTTGCTTGCGTTGGGTACCCAAATTGATATTGAATAATAAAACTCACGGCCGAACTGAGGGATCCAAGTTGGCCAAGAACGTTACTGAAACGTTCCAATAGCAAGGATGATAGCAAATGAGGGGTAAGGGAGCTATTGATCAGTTTTAGCGCAAGCTGAAATATTTACAGTCAAAATAATGATGATAATTTTCAACCCGACTGGGTGCCTCCTCCCTTCACACAATCTAAACATACACCACTGCGACCAATCTCAGAAGGCGAGTCCAAGATTTTGCCATTGAATTGGGCTATATTCAAATTCTTAAACAAAAGATCTGGCCTATTAAAAGAGGAACTTAATGGATTCGAGGAATTTTGTTGCCTGTTAGTATGATAGAGAGGAACAAGTTGGCAGGCAGTTAATGGGTATTTATGGTTCAATCTTGAACGGCTACCATTGGCTGAGTGTAAAGATTGGGCTTTCGCTGGCTTTTATGTGAATTTGGTCGGTTATGATTGGTGGTAGCTGAAAGAGATGGAGCAAGACAGAAGCTCGATGCTAACATTGAATGCCCGCCTGGCCGTCCTATTCTCTGAAGAGCAATCTCAAATTTTGTGCGATGATACAAGCGTTTGAGAGAGAAAGATTTACCAAGAAATCCAGAATGCTCTTGAACTAACTTCAGAAGTACGCACGACCAGATATATGTTTTAACCTTTATCTTCTCAATGTAGCCAGTAAAAAATGCTTTTGAGATCCGCTAAATACACACCGACCTCCTCTACCGCTGAACTTGGCTCTGCTAACTTGGCTAACCGAGTTGAGATGCCTGAAGGTGGTGCAAGCGGCGAATCGATGACGCTCTCGGTGCCAGTTTCTGACAGCAACAGTAACAATAACAATAACGATTGTCGTTCTGGCCAGTTCACGGCCATCACTTCCGATAGTCAGCTCTATCACAGCTCGCTGGCGGGCTACTTGACTACTAACGGACAAGGGCTAAACAAAAGCTCCTTATCTTGGTACTTTAATGACTACAGCAGATTCAAATCGACCACCAACAACATCATCGAAAGTAAAAGTAGTAAAAGATTTTCAACCCTCGAAGCTCTGCCTATCATAGAGCGAATTCGGTACGATAATGAAATGGACGGAGTTGAGCTGGCTAAAAACTTGGCTGAATTTGGTTCCCTTGTTTCAATAGATAGAGCGTTACAGCAGGTAGAACGTTCTTTGGTAAAGCTTATCGAAGAAAGTGCACTGGCTAACGAGAACAAAGATTTTGAACTGGCCCTTGCTAAAGCAAACGAGGCGAGCGATGCCTTTGAATCATTGAGAGCCTTTATAAATCAAAAACAATTGTCATCAGCTCCCTCCTCCTCTGAAAACCGCAAAGACGGCTTTACTTATGCAAATTCAAAACTGACAACTCGAATGAACTTGTTCGGGTTAGCTGTAATGGTCAAGAGCAATCTCGCGACGCAGCTGAATAATAACCGAATGTTTGGGGAGTCCATCGAGCTCTTTACTGAATTATGCAGAATAGCTAATCCAGCATCTGATGCGTACGGCTATTCGATAGTAGGCTCACCTACAACAGAATTGAGAACCCTGTTGCACAGATTCGGTCTCAATATAGGCAATATCTTCTATGAAATGCAAGACTACAAACAAGCTCTGAGACACCATCGACTCACACTGGACAGATTGTCATCTCACGGTCAACGATATTTGAGAACAAAGCTCATGAACAACATTACGCTATCGTTAATTGCAACGGGCAACCAGATTGATGCCATAACTTCTTTGAATCTCTTGTTGAGCGACAATTTGTCACGCAATAGCGAAATTTCAGTTAAAACGAACCCTGCCAACCTGGAGTATCAGGGCGGCGAAGGGTTGGTAGGGGTTTGCAATAGCAATCATCACAGGTTTGCCCTCAATTTGATGGTCTGCCACTACAAACGCGCGGATCTTACTTCAATGACGGCCACTCTACGGGACATCGTGAGAGTGGAAATTTGTCATCAGTATGGGAGAGTGTTTGATTTGGCCGATTTGATTAATGCGAGCAAAAAGGACAAGGATACAACAGATCGGAGTAAAAGAGAACCGATTGCTCGTGATCCCAGCTCGCATGTTGAATTCAAAGCCGCCAAGCTCAGACCGTCAACGTCCCACGCTCTTGCTGAACAACGTGGACTTTCATCTCAGATTGATCGTGCACAAGTTAATAGAACTTCATCGTTGCTTAAGCAATCAACAGTATCCGCGATGGGCGCAGCCCAGATCAAACAAACTACTTTAAGGGATTCGCCCTCCACCGCTGGAAGGGACAGAATCGTGTCCGATTCACCTGTAGCACTAACAACAGACATCGATGATCCCTGGGGTGGAAGTAACAAGGTAATAACAACGTCTAGTCCCGAAACAGCAAGTGTCCAGAAGGTAGACGAGCTCCAGCGGCAGACTAGGATAGAGACCAAAAACGTCGGTCGGATAACGAAGCTGTCTAGCGCTGAGAGGACTGATTGGACGATGAATGCTTACCGAGGGGACAGATTAGAGATGTTGATTGAGGAAAAACACAGACAGATATATCGTGCACTACTCATGGCTTGCAATCTCATGCTACAATTGGAAAGCTGCAACAAGTTCGTGGCCAACAACCTTGGTCTTGGAACTTCCGTGTTTCAACTTTGCGTCGGAATTCTGACGTCGAGCGTGATTTATGAGAGTCTAGTGCTCGATCTGAAGACAAATGCCGTTAGTATGATGTTGACAAAAAGATCCCAGTTGAAAGAAGCTGTTGCTATGCTCAAAGAGATTGTTGCTGAGCAGGAGAAGGGCAACCAAAGAGCAGCTCGAGGGAGAATGCTGAAATCAAAGGTTGGAAATCAATCAACAGCCGATGCAAAGTTTATAAGACCAACTTTTCGTTCACCTTTAGTTACCACGAACTCTATCTTGCTCCACCTTTTGCTTGATCAGACTGATAGAGCTTTGGCTTGTGCTGATTTCTCGCTGGAAGCTGACAAATGTAATGTCCAGCGTCTAATCAACATCGCAAATTGCCACCATAAACTCGGAAACTTGACCCTCGCGGAAGAGATTTATCGACAAGCCTTACGGATCGATTCGACCTGCTGGGAGGCGAACTATAATCTTATGTTAGTGAGTCGTAATCTTGGACACGATTATTGTCACTCTGAACCGGTGGCAACGTTGAAATTATGCGAGGATACGCACATATCCCTCCTGCTGGAACGTGGAGCGCTGTTGACTTTGATTCAATCTGCCTTAGTGTGAGTCGTAATAGCTTTAGCATAACCTACCAGAGTTGACTAAACTATCAGCTCGTATATGAAGGTGACTTTTTGATAGCACTCTTACTAACGGAGATTCGTCCAAAATCAGTCACCAACAGTCTGGGAACCATCATGAAGCAGAGATCATCTTTAACAGCCTCTTAGCCAGCCATAAGCAAGCCCCTGAAGTTTATTTGTTGGCTAGCAAGTTAGCTATTCAAAGTGGTCAAGATTCTCGTAAGCAAGCGGCCATGACCATGTTAGAGCAGGTAAGTCAGTTTGGATCATTTGCATTCCATATCGTTGGTTGTCTCTAACACATCAAGTATGTATCTACAGGCTAATCGTGAACATCCGTATCATCTTCCTGTCCTTGAGCGTCTGATCGCGCTGAATATCGAGAGATTCAACTATTCAGCAGCGAGAAGTTTACTCGTAGAGTGCATCAAGAACAGGTCAGTGTCCTATTAACTCCTATGGGAATTTATTTTCAATTGCAGATCCGAAAACTTACAGAAAATTTCATCATAACAGGCCCGATCAAGTCAAATGGTATCAGATGATTGCCGAATGTCATAGGCGCTCAGCTGAATACAACAAGGCGATGGCAGTGTATAAAACTGCAACAGTCAGGTTCCCACATGATACCAGCTGCCTGAAGGCTATCATCAAACTCACTGACGAACTTGGATTGACAGAGGAGAAATTCAAGCGACATAGTTATATTGAGTGGCGTTTTCCTGGTCACGATGTAGATAATCTCGCTCAATCAAACTCTCTATCCTGACCTTGACGTCATGGGCTCGCACAGGGAATCTGAGATGCTCAAAAACTTCTGCAACGAGTGCATTATGTAAAAGTTTCTTGCGCGTCTTCATGATTCTTACGATGGCTGCATCTATCTGATACTGACGATCCTGGAAGACTCTCTCCTCAGTCATAGATTGTTCTTCATGTGTCTCTTTTAGTTGCACTTGATTGATCTTTATCTTGTAAAGAGCGTACTTGAATTTCGAGTTGTACGTAAACTTATCACCGTCGTTGATATCTTTTCCTTTAGGCTCCTTAGTAATCACTCTGATTTTACCACAAGCTAAGGATTGTAGGGTCCGTTTTAATTCGATCGGATCGATTTTAGTGGTTTCTAATATATCCTTATATTCATATTCATCCCTATCATTGAACATTAATAAAACTAAAGCTTGGAACAGGGAGACGAGCAACTCGTGGTTATCAACTCTGCTTCCGTAATCTGCAAAGAGGCTACATTGGCCTAAGTTGGGTTGCCACTGGAGCTTACGTCCGTTATGTTTTGTAGTGTAAAACTTTTCAAATGCATTTTGATGCCTGAGAAGGAACTCGGGCAAGTTCACTTCGAGGGGCTGGTATGTTGGCCAGTATCCCATTGTGAGCACATTAACTGTCAGGTCGATAGGTGATTCAATTTTCTGGCCCAGCATAAAGTTCTTGAAGTTAGTCATCATATCCCGGCTCAGTTCAATATCTTTGAACATGCCCTCGAGCTTGCCAGTGAACGCAGCGCCACACTCTTGCTTGAGCTTTGATAACATGGATTTCTCTGCATCAACCGATGCAGATCTGTTGACTAACAGTCTCTTGGCTAAATCTTTCTTGTAAAAGGCTTCAAAGACATCCTTACCATGGATGAATCTGAATAAAACTAAAATCCTGTCTAACATCCTCTCTAGCTCATCTTCAGTAGCTTCTTTGTTGCCTGATTTGAGCTTGGAGTCGATATATTTTGCGATCAACTCGGCGGGCTTATTCGGCCTCTGGTTGATGAAATATTCAAAGGCTTCCTTGAGTGAATATATAAATCTCTCTTGCTTTTCAAAGCACTCGTGAACGACCCTATCCATCCGCTCTTTAAATATAAGCAGATCATGAACCATTGTCTTATCTTTATCCACATTAGTGACAATAACTTGGCCCCGCTGTTTGATATGTTTGTTGAAATGGTTACACAACTCCTGCAGACCATTAGACACGCGGCTCAATAGAGTGTGCAGTAGAATCAAATCCTCCATTCTCATATCGTCCAATAATCGGTCCAAACCCTTTGTTAGAATGAGAGTGAGATGTGCGGCGATGAGTTCTCTTTCAACAGTTTCTATAAGGGGCATGCGAGTCAGGGATTCCAAGTAGTACATTGATCTCTCTGTTTCTTCATGTATAATCCTACTAACATACTTTAGATACTCCGGTACATCTTGCTCGTTCACCAATCTTTGGCTCTCTGCTTTGTACAATCTTTGGGTCTCTTCAAGGAACCTCGGTTCAAATGTTGATCTGTAAATGGAAAGACTCGATAACATACTGAGGAGATCATTAACAAGAGCCCGATCAATCACAGCACCTCGTCTTTCTTGTTCAATCAAGTCGAGTATTTCTTCAACTGTCCGTTTCTGTATTACAGTATTGATTGAGAAGTAGTGCCTAAATTTTTCGATACCTAATTCCCAGATCGACATCACAGATGCGTCAGAAAGGACATACTTGCGGTCAAGGAAGAGAAATATACCTCTAATCATGTATAATTGTCTACAGTTGTTACGCCAGCATTCGTTCATCTGGCGCAAGAAGTGCATTTGCTCCAGGTCGTTTTGCTGAAATTGATCGAGCACAGCTCTAGTGTGGGTATCGATTAGATGATCCAATTTATCGACTAGACACCTGGCAAACCTAGGCTGTAGCAGATCAGCAACGCTGGTATATAATGACTCGAAAGTGCTGGCAACAGGCCTATCGTTCTGAAGGGAAACAGTTGCCTTCTCCAACTTGATGTCAGCTCCTCCGAGGGTATCATCCTCTGACAGTTTTGGCTTCTGAAAGTGTTTACAGGCAGCGCTTTTCTTCATGATTGGAAAGCTCTTGAAAACGACCGATGAACCTCGATAAACCTACTTTGTCGAATAAAAGTAATTCCTCAGACATGAGAATGAACACTACGATCATCTCCGAAATATACCAGATGATGGAGCCGTTTGTGCCATGCCACGGCGTGGCGACAATGCGGCTCCATGAGCGAATCCGTCCCATTTCAGTTCGCTTTATTTTGCTGTGAACGCAACGCGTCGAAGGTTGAACGACTTCGATTTACGTGGCAATCAGACAACACGATTAAGTTTGCTCAGCTCAAGGAGTTGAGAACAGTTGTACGAGCGTTAAAGGAAGACGGAAACTTTTTTTCATTTCCGGACACAAATTTGTTTTCATTTATATATCTTAAGTAACACATAAATACGCTTGACTAGGCGCCAGGGTGTAAAATATATCTATTTGTAGTGTTCAGAAGAGTAGTTATAGTAGTGTTGCTGGATTATAGCAAAATAGGTCTTGTGGAAAGGTAGTGTCGACTCTCCAAATAGTGCGCTTGTTGGTGATTGAGTGATTGAAAGACTTCGGCTAAGTTACGTGCGAGGTGATTTAAGATAGTTTCACCTCTTTCTCATCTAAATCTGACTGCATATGGTTGAGTCCATTTGTGAGGCGATCGCTGCGATTCGATGGCCATGATAACAAGGGATAAGATTCCGCTCCAACGCTTGTTGGCTCTGAGATGGGTTGTGTTATACTGTCACCGGCGTCGGTTTTGTTTTGTTTTCTGTAGAAACAGTTGGGATATAATTTGCCCTCTGTTTCTGGCAGCAAGTATTCAACAATTTCTGTGAAAGTCAGTCTATCTCGATCGTTCCTTCTCCAGCATCTGTCCATCACATAGAACAGCTTGTCTGGACAGTTTTCAGGCCTCGACATGGTGTAACCTTGAATGACTCGTTTGATCACTTCGTCATTTGACTGACCTTGATACGGATATGCGCTGAAGGTGACCATCTCCCAGACGACAATACCGTAAGACCAAACGTCTGAAGCTGAAGTATATAGATTATCGATGAGAGACTCGGGCGCCATCCATCTAATTGGTAAACGGCCCTGAGTATCCCTACGATAATAGTCGTTAACGTATATGTCCCTAGTTAGACCAAAATCTCCGATTTTTACAACCTGGTTCTCGCCCACCATGCAATTGCGAGCCGCCAAGTCTCTGTGAACGAACTTTTTCGAAGCTAGATACGCCATACCATCAGCAATTTGGGCAGCCATCAAGTATATTCCATCAACAAGAGGCTTTTTCTCCTTCTGATGTACTTCCCTTAGACTCCTTAAGAAACTTTTGAGATCACCATGTTCCATGTATTCCATGACAACATATACTGGTGTCGTTATTGATACCACTCCCATCAATTTGACGACGTGGAACGTATCAAACTGTTTCATGATAGATGCCTCTCTCAAGAAGTCCATTCTTTGTTTTGCAGTCGATGTTGGTGGGAGCGTTTTGATTGCACAACTCAAGATTCCTTTCTCTGTGATAAGTTGCCCTTTGTACACCAGTCCAAAAGAGCCTGTTCCAATCTGAGCACCAATTATGAGATTACTTTTGTCAACTTCCCATTCGTCAGGATCATACTGAACATAGTCAGGATTGACAGAGGCATATATGAGGCCGTTTGCGAGTTCGTGGCGCTTCTTTTGGTAGTAGTATGTTCCCGATGCGACGGCGAGAGCAAGTAGTATGAGACCCAAGATCGTTAAGATTGTCAAGACTGTGGGTGAGATTAAGTAAATTTGATAAATCTCGAACTCGAGCTCTGGGTCGCTCCAAAATCTTGTTCCCGAATACATAGAGACTGTTTGAACGCTAAGCAAGTATACCCCTGGACCAATGTTGGACAGCGTGAAGCCTCCATTACGATTGAACCCTGTATTGTTGATACATCCTTCTGTCCATATTTCAGAATTACCGTTTTTCGGTCGATATCTAACTCTATAAGCAAGAATGAGACCGTTCGGCCTTTCGGGTTTTTTCCAGGTAATAATGTTGTCACTCGATGATTCATTGGCAGGGTGGAACGAGATGGTTTCTGGTAGTACTTTGTCATATTCCTCGATAGGTTGTGTTCTAACTTGAGTAATTGCTTGGAGACTGCACCTGCTATATGTTTTGGACGGTTTTGTGTTGTTGCCTACGAAATTTCCGTGGCATGCGACAACTTCAATGGTGTATAAACTGAAATGGTCGAGACTGGATATAGTATAACTCAATCTTCCGTCAGGCTTGAATTTGTTAACGGTTATATTGACTTCTGTCTTACCGTTCAGCCGGTCGAATTTGATGTGGGGTTGAATGTAAGTGGTTTGATTTGAGGGTATTGAGTTGTGGTTAACCTGTTCTGAGCTAGATTTAGTAGGTAGTTCCGGGAGATTCTTTGGTTCCAGCGATGGGCTAGCATCTATCAAGTTGCTAAACTTGTATTCGATCGACCTCCTGCGCCGAGCAGCTCTTATCGTATTTGACCCAATCGGGCAGGGCTGTTTTAGATAGACGATGTCTATAATCATATCCTGAAATGAAACAACCTCAGCTTGAATGTCAGCATCATTATCCGGAGTGGATTTAGTACAAAAGTTGTTACCGGTAAGTATTCCTGAAGAGTCGTTTGAAGTAGTAGTTGTATTCAAATTGATGGGCATGAGAGCGGCACGATTCGGTTCTTCCTTGGTGATAGATTGTGTTATTTTATCTCGATTAGCAATAGAATCACAGATATCAACGTTCTGTAAATCCTCTAGCTCAGGTATCTTTGTGATGGTGACGAAATATCTATCGATGATCCCATTCGGTCTTGAAGGAGGCGACCAACTGACTATCACAGAGTCGGGACCAATAGCGGAGCTCTCAATTTGTTTTGGTATTCCTGGAGTGTCAGGTGCAGTTTCAAAGTAGATAATGTCACTGAGAGCACCTGTAGATCCAGCTAGGATAGTAAAGGTTTTCACGTATAATGCATAGCGAGTTGCAGGTTTGACCTCAACGACAACTTCCTGATAGTCATCAGATTTGTTGGAGTAAGACTTGCTATATATAGGTGAAACCTCGATGGTTACCCACACGTCATTTTGACTATTACAACCATCTCTCCCATCGAACATCGTTACAGTTCCATTGGGAACTTCGCGATAATTTATGAGGTAATATAGTAATGATCTTGGATCTTCCATCTTAATGGCAAAGTTTTGAAATCTTATGAGAGCGACCCTCGCGGTGCCATGTAGGAACTGTACTTCTAGTTTCTGAGTGTTGCATGCCTCTTTATCCCCATTCGTATGAAGTGAGACATCCCTCTCGTCCCAGTCTGAGACAGAGGCATATGATTTCAAATTGTCTATCCGATGTGGGCATAGTTTGGGATTTAAGTGCACAAAAATTTTACCGTCTGAAATTCTGAGTAGCTTTTGATTACTATCACTCGTGTTAAACATGAATAGCTCTTGAAGATTTGGATTGTCAATTATGATAAGCGAATATCTGACAGTAGGTTGAATGATTGTTTGTTAGACTAGATTCGCTTTACAGGAAGTTTGAGAGACTTAGACTGAGGTCTGATTACTTACTGGCCCCTGTCCAGCTGTGAGCCATCTATGGTTCTGAGACTACTTAAAAATCCAAGGGTTAGGATCGGATACGATCGTGTTATCTTCAGATAACCTTTAATCTCTTCAACCTCGTGGAGAGCTGATTCGAGCTCTTGGAGTACGTTTTCTGAATTGGATGAAATTAGTCTTTGCTTGTGACTTGATGCTTCAAGACGAAGGTAAATCATTGGATACTTACTTCCTCCCTTCATTGATATCTCTAAACTACCGTTAATAACTTTGCACCCAGAGAGCTCTCTGAGAGAATTAACATTAGTAACCATAAACGGCTTGTCACTACCTTGCGGTGGGGTGCACACTGTAATACGATTGTATGTTTGAGTTATTTTTTTCTTAAGATAACCTCTCGAGTGAATCCATACAAGTTCACTTACCTTTATGGCATTTCCCTTTATCACAGGCTTTGCACTTATTCTTGTTCACGGGATCCTCCTCGTGGCCAGGAGGACATGAAACTTGACACCGCCCATACCTTTCATTAGCTAAATGAATGGCTTTGAGATTTGAGGCTGAGGTTTGAATATTTGTTATTTTACCACATTGATTCTGTTGAACGGATTCAACCAAGGAAATACACGCTTGCTCATCTATACAACGCCCTTTATACTCAAATAAATGACTATCACAGAACTCGACACACTTTTCTCCCTGTGAAACAGACCTACATGCATAACATTGATCTGACCTCTCTTCAGTAAAGCATCCGCCGGCGCACTGAGGCGAACAACAACCGCCGTTGGGACTCAGAGGAAGTCCTAGGCCATCAGCAGTTTGGCAGAGCTCTTGACAGGTTTGACCGCTCCAGCAAAAAATAGACCGATTGTTGTCGGCTCCCAATTCTTTCACATCGCCCTGCAGCCTATTGGGCTCAGGGTTTAACTTTGCGTTCCATGGACGGCAGTGATCAGAACAACGGTTGTTGCATCTAGCATTGTTGTCTCTGATGAAATGAGGGGTGAAAACGCGCTTACAAATGCCTTCCCAATTCACAGTTGATACATAGCAAAGGTTTGGATTACTCTCGATTCGAACGCTTCCTTCCAAGATATCAGCAAGCTTTGGTAGATCGATCTTTTGCATGTGCATCATTTCATAAATAATCAAAGCATAGTTAGAAACTAACTCTTTCCCTCTGATGACGCTTAAGTTAGGGAACAACTTTGACAATGTTGATAATCCTTGGACTCTGAAAAATAATAGATATTCTGTGATTTCATATAGTTGGGGAAATGTGATATCCTCATAATCTTTAGGCTCATACGGATGCGTTTGGTTTGACACTAGAGCAATAGTAAGAGGGCCATCTATTATGTTGCACCCATTCAATTGTTCAAATGATTTGAGATCGTTTCTAATATGTACACCTGAGCAAACTTTGGGCTGTGGTCGCCTGATTGTCGGGGTAGCGATTGAGGTTGGATTGCTGTTAGCGGCGACAATATAAATATAGAAATAGATATGGAAAAGTACTAAGTTTGAGAACATATTCTTCGGGAGGTCTCAAATAATTTGGTGCTGATTTTAGGTTGCTCATTCCAACAAATGGATTGTTCGGCTATCTTATAGAATGAATTTTATTGGATTTGTGATTGCTTTTCACTTCAAGTTTATTGTTATTAGCTATGTCTTCACACATGGGGAGACGGAGTGAGAAATGAACTTAGAATTCTCATTTTTCTTGGAACACAAATCGTACAAGACTTGTGTTTGTTGAATTTTTTCGCCAAGAACATTATTTTATCGAATGAATGGATGCGCGAAATGCAACCTTCCATCTGACCGTTATACTCTTGTGCAGTCTATACGTTCGAACGATGATGCATTTCGGGATCACGCTTCTCGCTACGCTCATTCGCCACCCGGTAAACCGTTGCAAAACATTGGTTGAGTGAACGAGGTTGGCACTTGTGTTGTGATTTTAGGCTCCCACTTTAGCCATCCGTGTCAGTTAAAGATTCTTAGAGATTGCGAGTCCTCATTTGAACCCCAAGAACAATGGAGCGGGCACAAGGAGGGTTGAGGCCCCAAAGTGGCGGACCGCAGGTCCACAATGCACAGGTTCTTAAGAATTCCACCTCGATGGGTGCGCCGGGTGTTGACGAAAGATGATGGCTATGACCTAACTAAGAGGGAGCGTGTGGCTGGTATTTGAAAGGGATGACATAGGATGTCCTCATATCGGAATGTTGATGAGCATCTCATCACATCCCGATGCGAGGACACGACCAAAAATAAATGGAGATCTGCGGACGCTCGTGCGAGTGTTCACTTTTGCACTCTGAGCGAGGGTTCATTTGAGTTGAAATAAAGGACCGATGTTGGCGGCTTAGTTGGGGGCACTTCATTAGTAGCTAGCGGGCCGAGAAGAGCAAGCAATTTAACTTTTCTCAGGCTGATAGCTAATTATGGCCGAACAAACCCTCAACGAATTGGTTATGAATCTTATCAATTGGATTGAGTCTCTGCATGAAAAAAATCTGAAATACGAGGCTCAAGTGGAAACGTTATCGCGCGATTTAGCCAAGGCCCAGAATTCCAATGAGGAATTGGAGGCGAGATTGTCAGCTTATCAGAATAACAATATTGATGATGGAACCAGCATCAAGACAACAGTAACCGCGGTACCAATAGCCAATATTGGAGCCGCACAAATCGCCACCAACATTCAACACCAGCATCTCCAACATCAACCGACGGTTTATCAGTCGATAGGCCAAGGTCAAGGTTATGCGCCACAACCGCCAACCTATGTCTCAACATATGATACGAGTGGGATGCAAACCTATTACGATCAGTATTGGACCCCCGCATTTCAGCAACCATAATAGTTAAATAACAAATCTCATATCACCGGCGGCAACGCAGGCCGCACGCCCAACCTAACACACTACGAACCCAAAGCACTCAATTAATACTGAAAAGAATTTCTGTATCCATCTCATACACATTTGAAACCGAAATCAGCGACTGTACCATTGTTATTAATAGAGTTTGGCATCAATCTAACTGCCTTTATATTACCGCAACAATTGTGTTACCTTCAAAATAGTTATTGTACTAATCAGGAGTAGAGAAATGCCATGCAAGGTTGATTTTATCAACGATTGGGAGCTGAAATATCAAGGCGCTGAATCAAGGTTATATTTTGGTATCCATTCAAACAATCGTTGTGTGATAAAACATAGGTTTGCTAAAAAATACCGTCATCCAGTATTGGACAAGAAACTCACTAAAGAGAGGACAAAAAGAGAGAGGAGAATGATTGAAAAGATTAGAGAAAGGAGTAAGGAATTGGCCGATTATATGCCCAAGGTGGTTTGGTCAGATGATAGCACTATATTGATGACTGAAATTGTTAACTGTCAGAGTTTATTCGATTATATTGAACGCGAGCCGGCGATAGGGGAAAAAGTGGCGCCACTTGTTGGTCGATGCGTTGCAACATTGCACAATCTCGGTATCATACATGGTGATTTAACTACATCAAATCTCTTGCTTGTACCAAGGCTAGAGAACAACGAAGAATCAACATCAACGGCAATGAAGAGAATGAAATCAGATAACCTTCAAGAATCGTTCATTGTGGTTCCAATTGACTTTGGACTCTCAACTGGATCATTTCACCCGGAAGAGCGAGCTGTTGATCTATATGTTCTTGAAAAGGCCATACTCTCGACTCACTACCCGGACTCTACATTCTTCAACGCTGTAATCGAAACTTATATGAGTTGCATCGATGAGAAAACTTGCGAACCACTGGGAAAGGAAAAGATTGTCGCAAGGCTCCGAGAAGTTCGTGCGCGTGGCAGAAAGTCTGATTACTCAAATGATTTAGAAGATTGAAAAGTTGACCTGAATTGTACTGAAAACTGTAAAAAGGCCTGAATAACAGTAACATTATCATATGACTTTAATCTTCGAAAGTTCCCCACTTCATAGATTAGCCGGCGCCAAATAACGAGCTTAACAGCAACAACAATATCAACAATATCTGAACACCTCTTTTGGGAGTGCTAACGAAAACACTAACAATTTTATACACCCTAGTTGTCTTGTATCAGTGCCCGAATCAAGGGTCGGGGTCCACACCTGTTGTCTGAGATCATTCTAAAACCACTCATCCTCGTCCTCTTTCCAATTTCGTCGACCTCGGGCCCAAGCCATAGTCCCTCCACGCTCGCCAATCAGTGAGTCCGCTGGGCCAGCCACTGGAGGAGCCAGCACGGTCGATTGGGTGCCGCCGCTAGCTTGTGTAGCTATCATTGAGGCTGTGCTACTTGAGCCCTTGGCGATTAGATACTTGTTACCGTCGTGTCCACTTGATTGGACGTTAGTCGGTGAGAAGCTCACTCTGGGAAAGTTTATACTACTCGAGCCCTCGATACTTGATGCAGTTTCAAGCGGGATCTTCTTGACTATGCTCGCAGTTGCGGGCAATACTGGTTCAACTGTTCCTTTCGATGTCGGCGATTCACTTACTAAGGGAAACACTGGTTCACCCGCCCTGAAATCGTCCTCTCCATTGTCGTCACATGCAAATCTCGGCGCTACAGTCGCCATCAATGGCGTAGTTGCGACTGCATCAGCAACTGCGGACATTGAACCAGATGACGCACGCCCATGTCTTCTATAGAAGGAGGAATGTAAGAAATCAGCTGCCGACTTGATGATATTGGAACCGGGTATTTGTGGCAAACGTCTTCCCCTGAAGGGAACGTCAGGCGGAATAATCTCTTCATCTGGCATAAGGAGGGCGCTTGGTGAGCTTAGTGGTGCAACCTTCGGTGCGATGAATCTACCTGGCGTCCGCTTGTCCACCAACTCGTCCGATCCTCCACCAACATGGATAGCTGTCTCACCTTCGGAACACAAATCAACATCCAACTCTTCCTCGACATCTCTCTGTCTCCTAGCAGCAACCAGCTTCGCTTCGGCCGAGCCAACCACTGGTGGCGGGCTCGAACCCACGGGTATGGGCCTAATGCTAGGTAGCAAATCTCTGGATTCGAGCGCCCCAACTGGCAGTGATTCTGGGGCTTCAGAATTAGCGAGTGCCGTTTCATACTCGCTCTCTCGTTGCCTGTTATAGTAGACATCTTGAATGGAGTCTCTATGCATGGCTCTAGCCGAGGCATCTGCACTCTGGTGTCGCCTGTGCTGTTCTACAAGAATTGCCGTCCCCCTTCCGCCTGAGCCATAGAGTGAGCTAGCATCTTGAGCGCTGCCGCCATGTTGCTGTAGAGCAAAATGTTGCGCCTTGCCACCTATCATGGAGCCTGGGTCGTGGCCCAAGCTAGTGCAACTACCTGTGTCCGAGTCATTGTAAGCCCTTAGCTGAGTTGTGCTGCGTCTTGGCGATTTATGGCGCATTATTCTACGGCGCCTCTGGCTGGCCAACTTCTCGTCCATACTCCCGGTGCCACATAGCCCCGTAAGCTCTTCACTATCGAGCTCAGCCTCGTCTGTTGGCCTGCGACCGGCACCTGTTGCGCCAGCGAAGCCGGAACCGACGTGACCGCCACTTGCTGCGTTGCCGACGTTTGTGTTGTATCCGCGACGCCTGATCATCGAGTGTCTCTTGCCTCGTTTAAACGATTCTTCGCGCACAAAGTCCATTACATCTGAGACAGCCTCCGTAAGTCGATCATTGATAGACTGTCTTCTCTGTTGTTCTGAACTGATTTGCTTGTCCTCGTCTACCTGCGATTGCGTTTTGTATTGCACCGTATCCGCGTATTGCTGATAACCGGCCACTCGAGCACTTCCATGCTCTTGGCTCTCTTGTACGGGCGAAAAGTCGCCACCCTCCTCGTCGTAGATCTGGTCCGACCTTCTAAGCCTATGCTCATGGTTGGAGTGCCTTGGCCGCTCTCCAACTTGGTCCCTTCTCAGTTGGGCATCGCTATCCTGGCCACTCTCTGACTCTCTCTGGGTTCGATTGTGACTGGACGAGCCAGGATAGACAAAATCTCGATAGTTTTGGCGCGGACTGCCAATGTCATCGTCGTTTCTCACGAGCATGCGGCGTCTGCGTCGCCTATCGCTTGCTCGTCTCAAATAACTGAACGAAGGTCGCCTATCTGGAGTATCCGGTGCAAGATGAGGCGAATCCAAGGCTCCACTGTTTCCGCCTGTTCCATTCATGCTCATACCACCGGCCGTGGACCCCTGCATCTTGGCATCGGCAGATCCCTGCATTTGGTGGCGCTCCGGCGGAGCCATGTCAACGGATGCATGGCTAGCACGAGTATTTGAGTTCCGAACAGCTCCCATGAGCCGCGCAATCAGTGAGGTACCCTGTTGAATGGGATAGCGAAAAAGGCCCGCGTTAAAAGTGAGCCTATTTTCAAGAAGCAAAGCAAGCTGTCGCCAAGCTAGGCAAGTTAGTGGCCTGAAATGTCAAATTGTTGGCCAAGTGAAAACATGTAAGCTCGATTGAGCGGAAGCTTTTTGCAATGAGGCGCCGACATAAGCTCGGAGGTTTGTTTTGTGCAACAGTGGTGCGTGAGGCTCTTAGTTTTATCATATTAAGCGTGATCATTTACCCCGCGATCTATCTGGACTGGAACCGAATAATTTGGTTCATCCAACTTTGGTTATTTGGAATTGAATTGTTGAGATGGGTTGGAGAATGAATTGATGCGATCCGGATTCTTCTGTACGAACATGTGACAAAGTAGATCGATGGAGATCGTAAATGAACAGAAAGTCTACTTACACTTAAGCAACCCGGGCCAGGTTTTTGACCAAATCTCGTTGTCTTCCAATTCTCATGTATCAACAAGCCAGCATAGATTTTGCCAACAGTCAAGTTGCCCGTATTCAATTCCTCGTGTGGAGGCAACAGCTTGTTGATGATCTTTTTGGCTTGGAGGGGCCACAACTTTTGTAGAGTGACGCGCAACTCTCTGTCCGCTTGATCCATCTCAGCCGCAGGACGCATTTTGATGTCCAAGTTCTCTCTTATTAGGGCAAACAAGGTTGTTGTGAAGTTGACCTTGCCAGATTCGGTTATTGGCATGTTCATTCGGATGAGCTTCTTGTAAGCCAATCGAGAAGGGCACTTGTTACCGAAGCCGAGTGGAGGGTCCATGTTGCGCAGCATATCATACATCTCAGTGAAATGAATATAACCTGTTGCATTTGGATCATACTCCGCCCAAACTCTTATGAACTCGTCAAGATGGTGCGCGCCCAAGATAGAGGAGTCGCGAGTTAAGTAGTCGAAGTTGTCCATAATAACAGCCACGAAGAGATTCAGCATCAGGAAGGAGCAGAAGAAGATAAATGAGACAAAATAAGAGTAAGCTGCGTTCGAACCACAATTCCTGCCCTTCTTGGTTGCTCTCGGATCGCATTGTTGTCCTTCAACGCAGGCCATCATAACTTGTTGCCAGGCTTCACCAGTGGCGCACCTGTTGGTTTTGGCAAATTGTCAACGATCGTTGCATGAGGAAATTCAGCGGGCGTTAGATTTTATATTTGGCGATGGATACAAAACTACAACTACTGTAGGGGACTACATTTGCTAATGTTTGGTTGCTTGGGGAGACTGGTTTCAGTGCATTCTCACCCTCAGTTTGAGGCAGCCAATGAATCAGGCAATTCAAGGCGCCAAACCAAACTGTAATGGACATCATTTTGACAAGATGCAAGCAAGCTGGGAGAGAGGTAACATGCAAACTATATATGTATAGGATTTAAGGGTGCGCATGCTGGAGGGTTCAAATGTGTTCTCATGCAATAGCGTGCAAATCAACTGATTGAAGCTCGATCGAGATTTGGCATTTGAAGGCAACAGCAAGTTTTGCTGCTTTTGAATTAGGGGCAAAGCAGCTTCAGAATCGACTGAGAGCAAAGCTATATAAGAGACTGAGAGTTTGTCCTCATTTCATTGTCAGTTCCCACCAAGAGATTTCGATTGAAAGCAATATCGTGTAGTCGCAGTGGTTGTAGGCTATACGTTTGCATTGATGGATATTTTACCTGAACAGAAGCATGAGACCTTGTATAAAGTTTCTAAAGTTATTATGCCTCGTTATTTGCGCATCCGGAGAGAATGCGATATTCCCAAAGACCTAGCGCAATTAATCGGTTTGTTTAGCAAGTTGATCGGCGTTAATCTATAGAATCTAAGCAACTGCATTTTGTTGTGAGTGGTGGTTAGTTTGTCTCTTGATATTCTCGATCCTGAGCTCGATTGTCTCATGAATCTAGAATCTGGGCAGAGATTCAGAACCCCCAGGTTGATGCCAAATCCTAAGCCAATTGAAGCTCAATATGAGTTGATCTACTTCTACTTCTGAATTTTGGTGCTCATTTGCAAATACTACCATAGTTTACTACGTCTACTGGTGAATTGAGGGACGGGCAGCAATCAACTACGTCTACTACTACTACTACTACTACTATGACTACCACTACCTTTATAACTAGTCGGGCCAATTCTACATGGGCCAATTGCCTATCGCAATAGCCCATACCTACGTCTACTTGTTGCTATACTACAGCTACAATCACCAAATTGGTGACTTATCACTCACCGAAATAACAATAGCAAGGAGGTTGAGAAGGCCTGGAAATGATTGTGGCGAGTAAGCGAGGTGTTTGGATCGATAAGAATATCGCCAAACATCTATTGATTCGATGGGTATAGATTCGGAGGGAGCGTTAGATGTTGGTTGTGAGTGATGACTCGAGTATCGCTCGCTGTTTGAGAGTTGTCGATGAGCTCCTCTTCTTGTTAAATCCAACGCTAGTTGCTTGCTCGATTTTTGGCTCAAAATCTGGCATCTGGGAACCTGTACAGTTTCAAGGACAAAAGAGAGGAATAATTTACATCTCTCGACTTACCTGCATGCCAATTATGGCATAGATGAAAAATAACATGGCTATCAGGAGGCAAACATAGGGTAGCGCCTTAAACGATTGTATGAATGTCCATAATAGAATTCGAATAGTGTAACCTTGACGGAGTAGTTTTATCAATCTTGCAGCCCTGAATAGGCGCAGGAAGCCAACTTGCATGTGATTTTTTTTCTATACAGTTATGGATGGTATTTGTGGCACAAACAAGATCAATTAGATTGGTGAACTGTGGTGCATCTATAACGATTGATCAAACTACTTACACCACCAAATTCAACGATGAAAGCATCTATTGCACTTCCACAGACGGTGACAAAGTCGAATATGTTCCAGTAATCTTTGTAAAAGTTCTATGACGTTCGGATTGGTGGGATAAAACTCAAGGTTTAGAGCCATGGTAACCCAGTTTTGCGGCGTTTACTCTGCGTAACTCACCTTCAAACCGAACGCCACTATCTTCAGTAGACATTCAAGTGCAAACAAGCTGGTGAATGTATGATTCAGGTAGCGGAGGCTGTACTTGTAGGTTTCAGTTTCATTATATGATTTCATCATAAGTAAAATGGTATTGCAAACGATGAGAACCATTATGAAATATTCAAACGCTGTTGAAACAACCACCTTCCAAATTTTGTACTTGAACGAGTCCTTATCCTTTGGCATGTACCTTTGCAAGGGTTTAGCTTGGATTGCAAAATCAATGCAAGATTTTTGATTCTTATCTATCTCGCCCTCCTCCAATTCTTTCTCTCCCTGCTCCTGAAATGTAATAATAATCAAGGCGACGAATATGTTCACGAAGAAGAAGGGGAACACGATGAAGAAGATGATGTAGAATAGACTCATTTCCATGCGAAATCTTGGCAGCGGACCCAAATCTTCAAAGGTGGAATCCATCGAGTGTTGGAGTACGTTTGGCCAACCTTCGCCTGTCTGAACGGTAAATAGTGTCAACATGGCCGCTAGAACATCATCATAGTTGAAGTTGTGTCTGAGCCATTGACGCTTGATTGTAGGAACTGGCGCCTTATCCAGGGATTCATATTTTAAAGCTTCGCCATAGCACTGGTTGTGGGTTAATTTGGCTTCGTCGGTGCAATAGAAGAATCGGCCATTGAACAGTTGGACGGCAATAACTGCAAATATAAACTGGAATAGTATGTAAACAATGAGAATGTTGAACACATTTCTTAACGAAGTTAAAACACAATCAAAGACTGCCTTCAACTTGGGTACCCGCTTGATGGTCTTCAGTGGCCTTAGCACTCGTAACACTCTGAAGGCTTTTATCGTGGACAAATTTTGACCTGCCGAGCTGCCTGCAAAGGCGAACGCAATCAGGGCGCAAATGACCACTATCGCGTCGAGCAAGTTCCAAAAGTCGCGCCCATATGAGCCAGGATGTAACATTACGCCCAAATCTATCACCTTGAGCAACATTTCAACGGTGAAAACGAGCGTGAAGGCGTAGTCAAAGTAGTTGAGCACCATGTTCCACTCGCTATCCTCTAGAACCGGATCCTCGGCTGCCAGCGAGACAGATGAGGCCACAATAATCGACATTATGAATGGCTCGAAGTATGGCATGTTGACAATGTTATGCGCAAACACCCTGATTGGATTGGTGGAGGAGAAGATGAACATTGAGGAATAGGGGAGGATCGGTCTTGGTCCCGAATCGTCATCGTCATCATCATCGTCCGCGTTCGGGCTTGAGATGGCGGCGAGACCGCGAGCATCAAGTCTACTTTTAACCTGATGCCGGCTTCCTCGGGGATTTGTTGAGTCTAACTCATCGCCATCATCTTCATCGTCGAGCATGAAATCGTTTGGAATCTTATAGGCTGGATCGTCAAGCATCATCATGAGCCTCAGATCTGTGTCTGTTGTGCCCTCTGTTTGCCTCTTGTTGCTCGCCTGTTGGTCCTGTTGATCTGATTCTAGTGACGAGCTAGCGCCTAGATGCTTTCCGCCTGCTTCTGCCCTTTTTCGGCGCCTCTGCTCTGCGCTAGCAGTCTTCTCCTGCGGCGATGGGGGACAAATATTAACCTGAACTGGCTCGCCACAAGCCGCGGCCGATTTACCTGCCAATCCCTTGTTTTGGCTCAGCGGATCCGCTCTTAGGGAGGCTAATTCCTTCTCCAATTCCATCGCTTGCGCTTGCTTCATATCCTCTGCCTCCTCCTCTTGAGCAGCCGTCATCTCCTGGGCATTTGCCAAGTTGTCCACAGCAATGGCCAGAAAGACGTTCAGCAGAGTGTAGTTACCAAACAAGACCAGAATGATAAAGTACACACTGTAAACCATTCCGCCGCGCTCAATTCCACCCTGAGACCTGATTCCGTTGTACATCACCTCGTTCCAATCTTCGCCAGTGAGGATTTGGAAAACAGTGAGCAAGGCATTTGCTATCGTGTTGAAGTTGGCGGCTGGGGTTCCAGTTTCAAAGTTAAATTCGCCTCCAAAGAGTTGCATTCCGAGGAGAGCAAAGATAAGCAGGAACAGGAAGAGCAAGAAGAGGAGCGATATGATGGAGCGCATTGAAGCCAGGAGGGAAATAACCAAGTTTCGCAGTGACGACCAGTACTTGGTGACCTTGAAAATCCTCAACAGCCGAAGGGCTCGAAGGACTGATAGACCGAAGGAGCCCTCCTTGTAATATGACCAGATTACTTCGAATATGCTTCCCATAACGACAAAGAAGTCGAACTTGTTGAAGGAGGATTCAAAGTAGGTTCTTACACCGAGAGCGTACATCTTCAGACACATTTCAAATATGAATAGTACCAGGAACACATACTCAGCGTAGAATAGAAATTCAGTTAACCACGAAGGTTGGCCATAATGTTCAACAGCAACGCAACTTGTGTTTAGGAAAACCAACACAATGACGCACCAATAGAAAAATTGCGATTTGATTGCACGCTTGATGCCAGCTCGAACCTTCTTTTCCATGATCCAAAAGGACTTGCATGCTCCCTTGCTCTTGAACCTGTTGTGTATATAGTTTGCTCTCGAGAAACCTGCACGTCGATAGGCGATTGGTTCGAGTGTGTTCATTGGGGAGGGCGATTCGTTTAGCGTTTTGAAGGAGCTGGAAACTAATCTAGGTTATCTAGCTAAAACTATAACTAAACTTGATACTTGGATATCATTGGATAAGCTACATAAGTTTAAACCCGAAAGTGTTTGGTCTAGGGTGGCTGATAGCTGGAGACTAAACTAATGCTAAGCTGGTTGCATGCAAAAACGATATATTGGGGGCTCTGATTTGCTGTTACCTCTCAGAAGACTACTCGCACGACAACATCTAATTCATATCTAATACCTCTACTCTATGCTACTAGACTAGGCGCTACTTTGAGGGATGAGTGTGAATGTTTGAGCTACTTGTACTAGTTTGCTTGCAATGCACAAAAACGACAAAGGACAACTCTTTGGACAATTTCGAGCTTCAAACTCGAACTTCCACTACTGTTGCTACTGCTATCGGCCGGTACATCTGATTCATCTTGACTACTCGACTCTGCTAAATCATCTACAACTGCATCTACTCTAAATAGTGACTACAAGTTCCTTCTATCCAAGTCAATCAAGTATCAAGTTTCTATATCATCTAATGTCTAACATCTATGTTCCATCCAACAGTCAACTGTTGGCCGGCAGTACCTTTGTGTTTCTTGTGCTTTTTGTTTCCATGGGCTGTAAGAGCGTGTTGTTTGGAGAGTTGATTTCAATAAACGAGAAGGACATGATGGTGTTTGTGTGTGAGTAAGATGATTAGAGGTGTTTAGCGAGTTGAATTCTGTATCCTGGCTTCATTTTGTATCGTGTTGTGTTATGTTAGCTTTGGATGGGCTTAAATGTAACAGCGCTCAGGTTCACCCCTGAGCAAATTGCGCGCCTAGCCTGTAATTTGGAGCAGCCACTTGTCACGCCCACACTCGCGTTAATTAATACTCTCGAACTCTCAAAGACTCAATCTCTGCGGTCAGGTTGGGTGGGCTAATAAGCTGGGTGCATAGGTTAGGCTTGTTTGTGCATAGCGGGCGAGTGAGAGTGCTGATTTGCTTGCTTTTACCTGCGAACGCCATCCAACTGGCGTCTCAAACAAATTTGCGGGCACCAAATGAGACCAAATATTGAGCATGGACAAGTTTTGTCGCGATAAAAATGATGCCGATATAGAAAAAAAATTAAACTTACCATCATCGTCCTCATCGTCATCGTCGTCCTCTTCATCGGTGCTCTGTTGTTTTCCCTTCGACAGCTTCTTCCTCTTCAATGCTGCACGCTTTCTTGCCTCCATAATGTACATCTTCTCCTCCTCTGTCGTCCTATCCTCCTTCAGGATCACCTCCTCAGCTTTGCAAATCCAGTTAACGTAACCATCGAGCTCCCGATCGAGCTGCTTCTGGCGGCGCATCTTCAAGAAGGCCTGTCTGTTCTCAACCCTCTCTCGCTCCTTTGCAAATTCACCACTCAGTACACCGAGGACGAGATTCAACATGAAAAATGAGCCAAGTATTATGAGTGGCACGAAGTACATCCAGTTGAAACTGTTGCCTAATGCGTCGTTTGTCCAATACAATATTGAGGTCCAGCCCTCCATGGTGATGCATTGGAATACTGTTAACATGGCGAAAAAGATGTTGTCAAAGCTGGTGATTCCATAGTTGGGGCCAATCCAAGTGTCCAGGCAGACTGAGGTTGTGTCGTTGCAAATGTAGGCGCCGCTTGGAGGCGAAACGTCGCCCTTCATGAAACAAGGAGTTGGCGATTCGCCCTCGGTGACGATCATGTTTGTGTCCGTTTTACTGTAACAGGTATTGTGCAGAGCGCCAGCGTAAAATTCTAGCCCAATGATGGCAAATATAACAATTGCAAACAAAACAAGCAAGCCTATTTGAAGTAAGGGCGCCATTGCCTTGATGATTGACTTTAAAACAACCTGCAAGCTGCTAACCCCGCTAACTAATTTCAGGGGACGCAAAACTCGCATCGCTCTTAGGGTTCTAAGGTCAACGCCAATGGAACGAGAATCTTCATGGACAAACAAGGCTATAAAACCTGTTAAAACAACAATAAAATCAATAATGTTCCAAACATTTCGCAGGTAAGCACCCTTGTGGAGTACAAAGCCAAGGGCAAATATCTTGAGGAAAGCCTCTGCGCAGAATATACAAAGAAAGTAGAGTTCTGTTTTCTCAATTTGGATGGCTAGTTCAGTTTTGTCGTTGTTTGGTAGATGGGCTTCCATGGCTAAGGCAACGCAATTAGCTATAATGGTGGCCAAAACAGTCCACTCAAAGACGCTATTCTCAATTATAGCTCTTGTTTTAAGACGGATAAAATTGTTTTCCTCAAATATAAACAGGCTCGTTGGCCCCTTCTCCTGTGGATCGCCCATCATAATAAGCTTTGTGTTCGAGATTAGCTGGCGCTGTCTTGCCGCTAAACTGGCTCCAGAGCCCAAATGTTGGCCAATCTGAGCCGTCGAGAGGCTTCCGCTTAGAGTTGTGCCGGATTTGTTTTGTGGGTCTTGGTTCTGGTTGTCTGGGTCACCAGGTTGCTGCTGATTGACCTCGACATTTGAAAGCGCTTGAAGTCTGTGGGTTTTTTTTCGCGTTGGTTGAGTTTGGGTTCGGCGATTAATTTGGGTTTTCTTTCTTGAAAATATTCCAACAGAGAGTTTAAATCTGCGGCCGCAGCTACAACCAAAACAAATAGCGATAACAAAGCTGTGAGACGCAAAATTGAGGGCCCCAAAATCACGGATCAGAGGCTGGTTATTGGCAGCCTACATTTGCTCGAATGGTCCCCGGCTGTATCAAGCGCGTTGCATGGACGAGCATCGTGCACTGGCCATCCAGTCTGAGGCGCAATTTGTTTTGGCGCAGAGACGCCGCTTACGTCAAGCTCACCGCCCACTCGCCTTTCAACGATTGGCCGGCTAGCTCGATGGGCGGGCTGGCCTCTCTGCTCATGGACAGGTGTACGCTTAGCGACGAGCCACGGGGCCGGTTTCTATAATCTAGATTATGAGCGATAGATGGATGCGTCCCAAACAGCCCCAGCCCCCTCAAGCAACGGCCAAAGCATTAGCTTGGAGGCGCCGGGCTATAGATTACTGCGCAATCGACGAGTTGAAACAAACTTCCGTGCCCTCTCAACGGCGGCCAGCTGTCCACACCCACTAGCTTGCGAGCAGCACGAGCTCTTGCGCATAGAGGGAAGAGGACGGGCCTTGCTGCCTTCGTAGAAAAATCGAGGTCAACGCGCTGTTATGCAGCACCAAACACGCGTTAGATTGCGCGCGTAGATGGGGGCCCATTCTGGTCTTGGCGCCACTAGGTGAAGCGGCTAATGTTGGAAGGGATCGGCAATTTAAGGGTGGAGAAAAGAGAGTTGCTCTGTTGGGGGGTCGAGCCTTGCGCAGCTGTTGGTAGCTGTCAAGCGAGCCACCGGGCGAGCGGGCAACTGTGCAAGCTAGCTATCTTGCGAGAGCTTCGCGCGCAGAGGCGCACGTGATGGGGCCCGCCGGCAGATGGCGCCAGCCGCGCGCCAAGAAAACCAACCCGCAACAGAGGCGCACCAGTGGCGGCTGTGGCGACAATGCACGCGATATATATCCATTAACGGAACAATAGCTAGTGTTTGGCCGACTAATTAGCAGGCTGCAATGGCAAAGGCAACCCTATACGCCCATTTGGCGGCCGCCACTGGCTATTGGCGCCGGCCGATCGGGATTGGCGGCGCGTGAGAACCGCATTGGAGCAGAGCAATGATTTACAGGCCCTAGATTGGTCGACTTGGGCTAATGGGCCGAAAGGGAGGCACATAAAGATAATTCTTCTAGGCTCCAATTTGCTTTCCCTTATCTGGCCTCGCAGCTTGGAGAGAAATCTGGGCCAAGTTGTTGCGGCGCAGAGAGAGTAGGTTTGCTGCAGCATCGATCTTCAGGTTTCCCGCCAAAGCAAAGCTCCCAAGTCCAAAGGATATTTGGCCAAACTTGCGCTGGCTTAGCTATTAAGCTGTTTCAACACACTACATCTGGGACAATTAGAGCCGCCGAGAAGGGGATTGAGTGAAAACAAACACTACTTACGCAACATCCTCCAGTTTCATTCCCTTCAGTCGCGAGTGCAATAGGACGCAAGTTTTGTGGTCCGATGCGTCCACCGCGCGGCGCCTGCCCATCCTGATGCCTGGTTTTAGTGGCAATCGGTTAGTGTGTTTGTTTAGCTTTGCTTTACTTCAGTCTAGTTTGGTTCAGTTTAGTTGAGTTGAGTTAAGTTAAGTTTAGTTTAGTTTAGTTAGCCGGTCGAGCAGCCGACTGGCTGGCTAGTCGGACGGCAGGATAGGTGCGCTAGAGTTGGCGCCCAAAGCTTCTCTTGGCTGTTCGTGCTCGATTCTTGAACCTTGGTGCTCGCTGGCTGGAGCTTGATTGCTTAGAGCTCATGCTTCAGGTAATCTCTTTCGAAAATTGAATCTTGCGGGGCGAGCAAGCGGCCGGAGAGAGTTGGGTTTTGTCGCATCCTTGCAAAGGTTCGGCCGAGAGCTCGTTGCCTCTGTTGATCTCGCTCGAGCGAGAGAGGGAAGAGTTGCAACCCTCGATGGGCCCTCCTCTCGGCGGCTCCCCCATTGCGCAGACGATGTGCACGCTGATTGGCTTCAAAGCGGAAACATGTCCGCCCCTCGGCGCCGCTCTCGCAGCCAAGTTGGCGGTCGGCTGCAAAAGGGGAGGAGGACGTGTTGCGAATATAGCGAGGCCCTTGGGCTAGCGAGTGTGGCCGCTAACACCAACCGCACTGTCCGCAAACTAGGGAGTAGAAAACGCATAATTCATGCACTCTCAAACCAGGCTAGCTTTTGTCCGCTCCCCCTTTGGCCGCCGACTCGCATCAAATGTAGCGGCCAAACATGAGCTTGAACATGTGCAATTGCGCTACTTTGCTCGCATTGGGCGCGCAAATTTGAGGGCCCAAGCAGAAATCTTCGCGAAATTTGACAGACACCAGCCAGGCGCCAGCATCAGCGCGGCCAACCCTCACGAGCTCTGCCGGCCAAGGCAGAGCGCGGCCGAGCCTTTGGCTTGAGGGAGGCTTTGAGGGAGCTTTTTAATGGGTAATAGGGGACGGAAGCGCTCGGCTCGGAGCCCATTTGAGTTGCTCATCGCTCATTGTTGGCCGCCCCTGCGGCCAGCGCTCGCGCCACTTCGTCATCCTGGGCCCGCCTACTCTCACAAGTCCTCCCCCGCTAACCTGGCGGCCGGCGCCAGGTGCTTCAGCGAGCGAGCGAGCGAGCAACTCTGCCGCTCTAAAGTCGCAATCAGCCGCAAACCCTCCCCTTGGTTGGGGCGCCCAGGGGATGAAAGGAGGAGAGAGAGAGAGAGAGACTTTGGGTGTACTTACTTGAGCGCCTCCTGGCGAGCGCCTGGTTGAACTCGGAGCCGGCAAAGTCGGCACCCGACACATCGGCCCCATCCGTCCCGTTCTCGCGCTGATTCAGGGCAGCCAATCGGGCCACTTGTTGTGCTTGCGCAAAGTGGACTCCAGGCGAACTGCGCCGCCTTCGGTGGCGACTTCCGGCGCTGCCAATCATCTTGGCTCAGGTGGACGCTTGGTGTTCAGCTTGCGTCCGCCAAACCTTCATCTCGATCCCCTCCACACTCGCTCACAACTGCGCATCTGAACTTATCACTCGAGCTCACTTGCTGGCTTGAACTTGAATTGCTCGATCTGGTTTGGTAGGTGAGAGGACGCGCGGGGGAGGGGCGATTGTTTGTAAGTAGGTTAGTAAGGAGTCTGCCTTTGTATCGTCGCTTCTCTAGCCAGGTTGCCCGGCCCAACGCGCAGCCGCCCTGCGCCGAACCGACGGATCCTGCTGCCAATGTAAACACAACTCGCGTAACAAACCCCAAATGAGCAGGCCGAGAGAGGAGTCGCCCCTCCACTCGAAGCCCAAATTAAAACCAACCATAACAACGTGCACCAAACTGGATTGACTCCTTAGAGGAAATTGTGAGTGCGGCTAAGTTGAACATGGAGCGGCCAAAACCGTGAGAGGCCCACGAGGCACTTTGATAGATTTAGTGTTGGCCATTTCAAGTTTCCATTGTCATCATCTTGGCTTAGATTTGGGAAACTTGTGCCACTGTGACACAAACAATTCCATTGGCTCGGTAAGTGACGTTTTAGCAAGCCTTGCCTCTCCCTCTCTTCTTCTTTGGACGGTTCAATGGGCCGAGCTTGCGGCTTAACTGCGGACCAATCTGACAGGCTGACTTGGCCCTCGGGCTAACTAGGTGCGCAAGTGGCCTCGAACAGGAGTAGGCCATTCGAGAGACAGAGAAAGTTGCTTTTGCGGCAAGTCCAACAAGCGGTTCCTGCCAGTAAGCCAACGACACACAATGGACTCGCGGCCGCTTGTCAACATGGAGCCGCGCGCCAATATTGGCTCGCGAGCACCAGCATCCGGCCAAAGCTCACGAGGGTGATCTGGTTGCGCTCGACTTCCACCAGCCTAGTTACGTTGTGCTTGGGTGGCTCGAGTTTCAGTTGCCGAATTGCCCGAATTTGACCAATGATATGTCGTCGGCTGGGAGCAAGATAAACACTGGTCATGGACCAAAGCTGACGCTGGCACCTCCTGGGTATAACTTTGGTCGCTAGGCTGAGCAAACTTACTTTGACCTGCATGGTCAGAGCTAGTCTGCTCATCTGAGTGCGCATTTTCTGTAAACGATACTCGGCGGCTGTAAAAGCTATCGCAGTCGCTCAAACAGGATGAAAATGGGCCCGGACTGGAGAATTGGTCGTCGGCTGCGGATAGATGGCGCGTCGCTCGCTTGGCGCGCGACCAGTCCCAGCGCCAAAACATGTAGCGCCCAACGGAGAGGAGAGTGGCAACCCAATCATCGCCCAGGATAAAACTTTTCCAGCGCTGCAGTGGCCGTTTTACTTGCCCGCCGTTGACGAGCTGGCGGTCGCCTAGGTGCGTTTGCGCGCGCTTGGTGCCAGCGCCGCTAGGTGCGTGGATTTAGCGGGGCCGTTAAGCAAGGAGCGAATATAATTGAATTGAATCGACAGCCCCTTAAACAATTACCACTCCCCAAAGCCCTTAAACAAGCGGGCCAAATCAAGCTTGCTGGCTGTTTGCAATTTCGCTAACGCCAAGTCGAGTTTGCGAGAGGAAACTTGAGCCAGTGGGCGGCAAGTTTGCGCGCCGATCAGGTGACTGATTGGCGCCGGCAAGCCTTTAGCTAAATTTGCCAACTGGCCGACGGTTCCGATTGGTTGGCCAGTGTTTGTGCCGATTGGCCTAACAGCGCGCGCGTTGTCCGCTTACCTACCCATTCGTGGGCCTCTAGTTGGTCCAAGGTTGGTGGTTACGCGTGCGCCACTAATGATTTTAACGCGATTCGAGCGGCAGCAGCTGCGTGGTTGGCCAAACTCGGACAGATAGAAACATGCGCTCGACTGGGGGCCAGGTATGTCGTATCGTGTTATAACTTTTGCCCATCAGCCAGCCTGACGGATCAATGCGGAATCGCCTGGCTTGCGCACGCTCTCCGGTTGGCACACTTTCGATGGGCTAGATGAAATCACGCATTCAACTTATTGCATCATTCACCTGCGCTAGTCCAGCGCTGTGATATAGTGGAGCTGGCAGCGAGAGCTCAGAGGCTGGCTTGCTGACTGGCCTCCGCTGGGCTAACCAGCTTTCGAAGCTCGCCCAGTCCACTAGCGCCCCTTCCAGCGACACGGAGCTTGCCGGCCAGGCGAACACGCCGCCAACATTCGGACGCCCCTTCCATCATTCTGTTCACTGCAGCAACCAAAACGGCGCCCAACTCGAGCCCAGTCCGGCTGGAGCCGCTTTGCTGTCACTTTCCGGCGCTGGCCAGGCATGAAGGTTGCGCCGAAGGCCGCGGGCAAGTCGGGCCAATCGTAGGTGACAACCGGGCCGGCGAGCTTGGCGCCGAAGCGAGGTGCTCGATCACCATGGCCGGCCAGTGTCAATCATCTGCGCCGGCCAATTTCCATTCATATCTTTATCTTTGGAACCAGCCCCCTCGCCCCTTAACCTTCGCGCACTGGCAACAATGAGTGTCCGCCCCCAGGCTAACGAATTCCGCCGTCCAGCGGGCAGCAATGGGGCTGCCTCGATGGGGCCGAGCGGACTTTGCCCGGCCGGAGAGCATTCAATCATCGGCGAGGTTCGTGCACGAGGCCGCCCGGCCCACAATGGAGCTCGCTCGCCATAACAACTGGCCAGCGACCCAAAGAGGCTGGCTTGCGTTTGCGGAAGCTCGTGGACGAGTTGAACTGGACTGAGCTGGACTTAGCCGGGCTGAGCCGAGACGAGACGAGACGAGACGAGATGAGACGAGATGAGATCAAATCAGATCGGATGGTTTCATCAAGCCTGTCGGCGGGCGCAGATCTCGCGTCCGATAGTGGTGGCGGCGGCGCGCGAGGGCCCAACTCTTGGCCTTGCACTCGAGTGGATCTGCCACTTGATTGAGTCCGCCCTCTCGAGCGAGCCCTCACCTGGCGCACGCTCGCGAGAGGCTCCGCTGCCGCCTGGCTGACTTGAGCCCGCAAGCTCGCTGCAACCTTGGAGGCTCGCGGAAACCTCTAGGCCAGAGCAGCGAGTGGCCGCCATGCACCTTTATCCCTTTCGTGTTCGCGTCATTAGAATTCATGAAAAATTTCCCCCTCCCCTCCAATGCAAGCCCATGCAACGCTAGACTGGCCGAGCCAACAGAAAAAGTTGCGCCCGAGAGGAGCCGAGAGGGAACCAAACAAGCCGGCCTCAAGGGGGGAGCCACTCCTAATGATTCAATGCGACTCACTGGGCGCGCAAACGCTCGCCGACTTTTCTCGCCTCAACCCTCCGCTAGCCTAAAACTTAAGCCATTTGGATTTGGAACATCTTGCGTCGGTTGCGGTGACTGGCTGGTGGGCCGCCAAACCACAAGAACCGTCGGCTCTGGCCGAGCGCCCAGTTGGCCCAGCGAGAGCTCCCTCCCAGGTGTTTTGCGCGCGGCCACTGCAGCCAGTGGAGCGCGTGGTCAGGAGAGGCGAGCAAGTTTGGGCCAATCTATCCCCCCCCCCCGAGCCTGGTTGGCTCCCCCTACAAACTTGGCTTAGATTAAATTCTTGCCCGCAACCAGGAAGGGCCAACCACTCGCTCGCTTGTTGGCCAAGTAAAATGTCAATTTGTTTGAGAGTTTAGTTGGCCCAAGGAGGCGCCAGCTTTGTGACAAATTTGCATACCATTGGCTGGCTCGCATTCGGTGCGCTCGCATTCAGCTTGCCTAGTTGGGAAAATTGATTAAGTTCCAGTTTGTTTGTTGGCCAAAAATGGAGACGCAAACAGGGCCAACTAAAACCAAACCCGAGCCATTCTTTCCTGCGTTCCTTTCTAGCTCAAACTCCATTTCAGTTGCACGCATTTCAAGCTCTCCACTTTTGGCCCCACTCGCGGCCATACCATTTGCGTCTGCAACCAAATGGAGTCCAGGGCCGTGAACACGAAGCGGCCAGCCAACGGCCGCTCGGATGGCCGCCATTGCGAGCTAGCCATCAATTAGAGATGCAAATGAGGCCGACGGTTGAGCCGCGGGCGTTGCGAGAAATTGCCATTCCTCGCCCTGGCCCATTCTCAAGTCTCAAGTCTGCAACTCTCCCCTGGAGCGAAGGCGTCGCTTTGGCACTCAGCGGCTCCTTGGAGAGCTCTTGGCCAAGAGGAGGCCCTCTGCTGATGGTCAAGTGGGCCAGCTTGCCAGTCAATTGGGAGCCGACAACGAGTTTAGCGCTTGACCCAACGGAGCCCAAGCGGCGGGGCCAAGGGGTTTCGTGTGCCCGCTCCAACGGCGAGGGGCGGGCCAGCCATCGCGCTTGAGCTGGCCCGCCGCTTTGCCAATGCGAGCGCCTTATCTGCCAACATGTATCGGCGGCCCGTGCGTTGATCCAGTTTCGGGCCCACCTGGTGACCGTTTCGGCCGCTCACAACGGCCAACGGCAAAGCCCCAGAGTCGCCCACAAGGCTCGAGGGCGGACCAACTCTGTCGGCCAAAGCAAAGCAACGCAACGCTCTCCCCTCCCCTCAAGCCAGGCTCTCTCCTCTATTGTGTTCATTAGGTTACATAACATTACGCAAACAAGTCAACAATGCTCGAGCGCCGCCAGAGCACGACGACGCGCTGCCGTCGTGGGGCGCTCGCAACGCACTCACGAGCAGAGGGCGAGAGAGGAGCCGGCGGCGGGCCAGTTGTTCTGAGTGCTTTGAGCTGTCAAGAGTGGACACACAATCTGGCTTGAGAAACAAAACGAGTAGCAAATATTGTCAGCGGACTGGCGCGCTCGCATGGCCTCGCTCTGGTGGCGCGCCATTTCCGGCTGACTTTGGGCGCCCCATTTCGGGGCGCAATATGCAGATAAGATGCGTGGGCGCGCCTCTACGGGTGCAAGCGAGCGCGCCAGCAACGCTCAATTGGCTGGCCGTCCATCTGCCTGCCCGCGAGTCGCAGCCAGACCCTCGAGCTCGTCACAAAGTTCACCGGCTCCAGGCTGCATGCTAATCGCGGGGCCCCCTGGCCGAGGTTGTGCTTGCGCAACGCGCCACTCTCATCATGGGGCCCGTCGCTCGGCCAGCGCAACTGATCAGCATAAGCCTCCGATGGATGGCCGACTGATGGGGAGTCGAAGCGGGTCAGCCGGCGCCAGTCTCCCAATTAATCGCCATCGCCTGCTTGAGGGCTCGAGCTAACCCATTATATCCGGCGCCCGTAGTCCGCGAAATCCCCGTTTGCCGCCCCTGTCGCTGTCGCTGTCGCTGCCGCTGCCGCCAGCACAAAGCTGGGCCAAAGCCACGCGCACGCGAGCGGCCTTTTGAATTTGCGCGCGCTGTCGAGGGCGCGAACGCGCTATGTGCCCGCGCTCGCATACGCGCGCCCTCGAACGCCGCCACTCGATTAGCTGCGCCATAAGTTCATGACTTTAAACCACTTTGTGCCCATTTCCGATCCTATGAGCTCCAGCCTCCCGCCCGGCCAAGAGCGGCGCCAGCTGACTGGACGGAACCGGACTGAACCGAACAAGCTAAATAGAAAGCCAGTTGATGGTTGTAGTGCTCGGACGCTCGAACAATGTGACTGCAAACTTCGCTTGGCAGCTAATTTTTGGGGCCAAATTTGTCGCCCAGAGCCATGGAAGCTTGAAATTGGCGCCCAATGGGAAGGGAACGGCAGTGGCGCGCCAAATAATTTGCCTACCGTCGAGTGGCGCAAGCCTCTGACAGCGGACCGCCGCCAGTGCCGCTGCCAGATTGGCCACTTGACAGCGATCCAAACGGCTGGTTGCCTTCGCTGAGCGATGATGGCGCCCGCGGCCAGAGGCTTGGCCGCGCCGATGGCGGCGCCAGATAGAGCCATCGGCGGGCCCATAACTCAGCGGCCGTCTTGCTCGACAAGCTGATGCTTGTACGTGTCAGCGAGTCTCCAGATCATTTGGGCCCCCAATCTGTCGGCTCCGATTGCCGCCAGGCGAGCAGCACTTTCGCCGATTGGCAAATGGGTCCCGCTGAGCGCAAGCCGACAGGTTGGCCTAAAGGGAAAGCGGGCGGCCCAAATGATGTCGCTGCTGTCCTCGTCGCTCTCAAGCCCCTAAGCTCGCTGGCAAATGTATGCAAATTTGGCCGACCCAACTCTTCCTTCCCCTCGTGCGCAGTTGGAGTGGTCGCGAAGGGAGCCAGCCTAGCCTTGGACAGGTTCATGCCGCATCTTGTTCCGCAAATTGAATGAGAAGCAAAAGCCAGATTGCGAAGTCAGGGGGCCGGCCAATCACAGCTGGCCAACGCGGGCTTGCCAATTCAGCCAAGCGGCTGGCCGCCAAACACCTGTCTCTCGAGCGCCCCTCCAATTGGCCCATCTGCTTGCGATCAAAGAGCAAGCCAACGGGCGCTTGCCTCTATAAGTCTCCACACACAGCTTATATTGTGCCGAAGCCAGGTTTTCCAATTGTTTTCGGCGACAATGCTGTCGCTATTGGGGACAGAAATTTGCATTGGAAGCCAGACGAGCGACGGCGGCCGCCCAGGATGGAGCCCGTTTGAGGCGAGGGGCTGCTACGTGCGCCCCTCTCATCTGGTTGACGGCAAGGCGGCCGCACTGGCGCAGGATCGAGTTTCATCGATTTTACTGGCCGATTTGCGCCCAGCATGGGGCTTCCAGATGTGGACCAGACTGCTCGCTTCCGGCGCCGAAAAGGCCCCTTGGCCGGCTCAGGGGCTCGCTGGGTCGACGGTCATCAGCTGCTGCGCCCCTCGCTGCTTAAACTTCAAGCGCTCGAAGGGGACCGAGCGTCTGGTTAGAATCGCGGCCGAAGAGGCTTGGTTGGGCCCCTTTATCGTCTCGCTCGCCCGAATCCCCGAAACTGAACTTCGGCTCTTCGGGTTTTTGGTTTGTTTTTGTTAATCCAGCTTGCGGCGCCGACCTTGCCCGAAGAGTGGCCATAAAAATGGACGACTTGGTCACATCTGGCGCCAAAAGCCCGACGAAACGCGCGCCACTTGCAGCCTCGCGGGGCGCCACCAGCCGAGCGGCCCAGAGAGCAAGCAAGCCTCCTTTATCTTCACATCTCTACGCATCCTCCCACTCCTCTATCTAACCGCCCATCTATCTCCCCGCTGGCTAACCTACCAGAAGTGGACTAGAAAACTAACACGCCCAGCTGGCGGTTCCAATTTTGGCGCCAGTTTTATAGTCGTGGAAATTAAATTGAACTTAGATAGTGGGCGCTCCCGCCAACGCAAAGCGGCCTTCCTTTCAGCCTCGAGCAGCCTCGCCGAGTTTTGAGAGTTGGAGGGCCAACGATACCAACGAGGTGCAACTTTTTTTGAGGCCACCAAATCTGGATGGTGGAGAAAACCAAAGAGCCAAGCCGGCTGACAGCAACCAAGTTGCTCTTTGCATCGCCTCTGGCCGACATCTGAATCCACCGGCCCAGATTGCATTGGTTGCAGCGGCCGCGAGGGAGCACGCAAACCGAAATGTGCATTGCTGCGCCCATTGCCAGCAGCTCTAGATTTTCTGAAAGCACCAAAGGTGCTTATTTACACAGATTTACTGCATGTAAATGTAACTCTTGCGCCATCCTCTGGGTACCTTTATTAGTGTGGAGCGGGTTTGCAAACAAGCGGATCTGGATTTCGCACATCAAGGACTCCTTGTGGAGCCTCGAGCACACGCAAAGCCCTCAAGCGGCAACCCGGCGTTCTGGTGGCTTACACGCCGAGCTAGCCTTCACTTGAATGGTCTCACTCTGCCTGTGCGGCCGTTGCACTTGGCCGCTGCCTGAGCGGGCCCCTGGGAGCACCACCCTCAAAGCCAAGGGGCTCAACCTGGGAGATGCGCAGCCTGGCCTGCTGCGGGCCACCAGCAAGCCGATGAACCAGCGCCATGCTTGCCCTTCGAGCTCGCGCCTGCAACCTGTCAGAGACCCTCAGAATGAAGCCGGAGTAGACTTTACCCTTGTGGAGCCGCCTAACCAGCTCCATGGTTCTTCTCAGGCGCCGTGCCCGTCGCTCGGCTGCCCGCTCAAGCCGGCGCCGTTTCCGCTCTGCGCGGCCGGTCTGCCGCGTCTGATGGGGCTCAACATTCGGCTTGCCTGCCCGCAAAGCTGGCCCTCTTGGCCAAACTAGTGCCAGTCTAGAGTCCACTTTGGCCGGCATCACCTCAACCTTCGGCGGCCTAAATCTAGCTCGATGGCCTAGACGGAGTGCGAGCCTCTCGTTACCCTCGAGCCAGTTCAGGTCTGATGACGACGACTCAGAGGCCTCAGACGGGCGCTTGCTTGAGCGGCCCGAGCTGGAGCTGTCCGTATCCACGAGCTCGGCCTCCAAGTCTGTGGTGAACAGCCAAACAACCTCGAGCATGAGACAGAGGGCGCCGAGCGCCAAACCTGCGCCCAAAAACCAGAGCGCCAGCGCAACATGTCTCAGCTCGATCTTGTCCACGTCGCCCGCGTTGATTACAACAGCATTCAGGCAGTCATTCCCCTGAACCTCAAACTTGCGGCGCCACTTTTGTGCAAGGCCAGTGCGCATTAATCTCGCTAGCAATTTGTTGATGGCTTGAACGCAGGTTGCCGAGAGTCGGTCGCTCAAAACGAGCGACATGGGCACAATGTCAATGGGATGCCTGCTTGCCTTGAGCAAACACTTGGGCGGTTTTGTGTCAAAATATTCCTGGCTTATGATCAGGTTAATGGTGGACTTTTCCTCCATAAACGCGCTCTGGCCTCGCTGAACTTCATCGAGGATTCGTTGCCGGTGGCGCTTAAAGTCGACTTGAACAATTGGCTGCATCTTTGGCCAGGAGAAGAGAGCTTGCAGTGGCGATTTGTGCAAATTGTCGCCACTTGAAACGAATTGGCCAAGCTCGCTATGTTTGTCCACCGCCAGCTTCATGGCCAAGCGCTCGCTTTGCTCTAAGGCGAGAAAGTCGTCCAGGGTCTGAATGAAGTCGTTTTGTTTTGGAAACGTCAGAATGGCTGTGAGGATGCCCGAGTGAATACTACAGATTACAATGAGATAAAGCCACCAGAAGGCAACCAGAATGCGCGTTGAGTTTGCCCGCGGCAAATCCTCCGTCTCGCCGCCCTGGGTTAGAAGGGAGCCGATAACGTACCAGGCAACGTAGGCCAACTTGAAGAAACCCGTCCGCCTGGTTGCTCGGCCGAGGCGGCGGGCGCGTCTCCGTTCAAGGCGCCAGCGGCGCATTTGTTGGCGCCTCAGGTAGCGTTGCTCTCGGCGCAACAGCATCGACTTGAAGGCAGCGCTTGGGTCTGCTTGGATGGTAGCTGGGGACTCGGAGGCGCCGTTAGCGGGCAAAGGCTTGCCCTCTCCCGCTCCAAGCGGACAACCGAGCCGAGGAGCTAGCAATCGAGACAAACTTGCCCCCAGGCAGCGCCAGGTGGAGAGGCCAGCGAGAGGCCGATCGTCCTCGAGCTGATAGTGCGAGCTTGTGACGTTTATCAGGTAAAATATTGGCACCACCAGAAGGGCCGAGCCAAGGATTGCGAGCCAGGCACTTGAATTGAAGGGCTTGACAAAAATGTGATCATGATCGCGGACTGACTTCGAGAGGAGCAAGTGGATCTTAAAGGAATCGAATGGTTCACTCAAAAGCAGGTTCCGCTCTCGTTTTAAAGTCCTCATAATTCCGTTCCCACTGAACCAAGCGCGCCCGCTTTCAACTAAACCTATGACACCTGAATGATTGGCGACCATTTGTTTGCGCGGGCCAAACAATTTCGAGTCCCCTTGCTCGTTTAAGCTTTCCAAATGCGCTCCTTGCTCTAGCTGGCCGCCCGCTAACACGATCCAATGGGCCTTAAAGTTGAGCTTCCGCTCTAAAACCCTGATAACCTCAATGTTGGAGCCGTTGCAGTGCCAATCGCCGTTGGAGTCCTGAAAGCAGTCGACCAGAGGCGGCTGGGCGCTCACTGCCACCCTGAGTTGGGCGCCATTGAAGTCGCACTTGTTGGGGTTGGCGTTGCTGCCGTTGTTGTTGTTGTTGTTGTTTTCGCCTTGCTCGCTGGCGCCCTTTGGCCCCCTAAATCCGCCCGGCGGCTCCCTCGCAGCGCTCTCGTTCGAGAGTCTAGCTGGCTCAGCTTGGCCGGCAGGATGGGTGTTGAATTGAGCGCTGCTCTTTGCAGCTAACAGGGTGAGTTTGGTTGCGAAAGCAAACGGTTCAGCTTGTGCGCGCTCCTTTTGACTTACCTGACTCGCGCTGAGCCCAAGTCGTAGTGCCAGACGCCATTTGATTCAGTGTTCGGCTCGTTTTCATTCCCTCTCTCGTTCTCGTCCTCGCTCTCGTTCTTGCTCTTGTTTGCGGCTGAGCAAGCGGCCGTTTGGACAGAGAGATACACAAGGGCGGCCAATGTAAACTTGGGCAGAGTTTTCATTGCGGCGCTCGAATGGCGGCGCTCGCTTGCGGAAAATCCTCCTCACAATGACACGTCCAAAGTGCGACGAGAGCTCTTTGGGCGGCCCATCGGCAAGAAACTATGACGACCGATTTGCGGCTGGCTCCCATCCTCGCTGCCATGGAGCGCGACGCCCTTGCATCGGCATTTCAATCAAACTGGAACCCCCCAACTGGCGAGCTTGATGAATCAATTGGTCGAGTGAAATACACGGATAAACAGCATGGAGTAAGGCGAGTGGTATAAATAGTGTCCCCTTTGTTCTCGACAGGGATCCTCTTTGGGCTAGACTCGCAAGCAAGAATGGCCACTCAGCTGCCCTCATCAAGCCTGCTCCTGCTCTCACTGGCCGCGAGCCTGCTCCTGCCGGCCAGCTGCCAGTTCACTCCGCCCTCCGTAACCAACTACGACCTACCAGTTGCCACCTGGATCTTCTACAAGGCGCTCGAGTGGCTTGGCCACAACGAACCCTCGAAGATGCACATCAAAACGCTCTTTATGGACCAGTTCAACGATATCAACGACCACTTGTCGGCCGTAAGTTTTCGCCCAAAGCCTCGTAAGAGAGAGAGAGAGAACCAAGCTAAGCAGCCGACAAACAGTAACCCAATTGTGCATTTCCAAAACAGCAATCGATGGTTGGCAGGGCCGGCTTTCTCTATGAGACCTACAATGTAACCAGCGATGACGGCTACATAACGCAGCTCGTGCGAATCGTCAACAAGCTAGTGCAGGCCGACAGGATAAAATCGCCGCCCGTTGTGATCTACGGGGGCCAGAGCATTAGCGCTGCAGCCTTCGCGATGGCCTCCAATCTGCAGCACCATCCGACGCCCTACCCTCTGAGCGGCTACTGGCCCCACGAGAGCTCAAACCGCTCGCTTGCACTGCTGCTCAGCAACAACGGCTACGATGTAGGTCCACTCACTAAGCTAACCTTCTGAGATGAGCTGGCCCCTTTTCAGTTCCAATCCCGCTAATCAATCACAATCTGGCGCCACAGGTTTGGCTCGTCTCAGCGCGCGGAGTCGACCGCTTCAACAGGGCCCGTCTTGCAACAAACGCCTCCCAGCTAAAACCAACAAACACCAGCTCAAGCCAAGCCTACTGGTCCTTCAGCAACGACGAAATTATCGAGTTCGAGTTCAGGAGGCAACTCGAGTTTGTGATGGCAAAGACGGGCAGGAATAAGGTGTCGCTTGTTAGCTACTCAAACGGTTGCTTCGTTAGCTTCGCCTTTCTCGCCTCGCAATCCGAGTTTGCGCTCGAGCACATTGACACTCTGGTTGCAATAGCGCCCGCAGTTTACGTTAACAAGTTCAACTTGTACCTCCGCTTGGCCGCCTTCCTGGCCGACCTTATTCCAAGCGACTCGCCAGTGTTTGAGGACAACGTTGATTCAGCAATGCGAGCCCTGTTTGCGGAAAACTGCAGGGACAAGCTAAAACGTTACACGGCTTGTAAGCTGTTCCTCGATTCACTCTTTGGCCACAGCGACGCCTTCCAAACCTTCTTCGAGCTTAACATCCTTGACCACATAATCAGACCGCCGAGCGCAAAGTCAGTGCGCCAGCTGATCCAGGTTGCAGACTCGGGCAACTTTGGCAAATTCAACGAGCGTATTGAGGGCCATTTGGGTGGGACGGGCAAGCGAGCCGAGTACAATCTGACCGAGGTGAACCTGCCGCGCGTGTTTCTGTTCTCGGGGGGGAGGGACTCGATTGCGGACAAGGAATCAGTTGGGAGGCTCGTCGACGAGCTCGGCCGAAAGTTGGTCGAGCATTTCAAAATAGAGGACTACAACCATTTAGACATGCTCGCAGGTTGGGATGTTGGCGCCAAGCTGAACGCGCCCGTTCTCCAAATTCTTGATCGCAGATACCTGGAATCAGTTGGCAGCGAGCGAGTGAAAGAATGAGCGCCACCTGGCCAGAGGAAAAGTTTGAAATTTGTCCGAGCTAGCGTTTGTTTGGCCCTTGATGAGTCAGCATGGCGCAAGAGTAAAAGTAAACGTAAAACTGGAACCAGAATTAGAACTAGAACTAGAACTAAAACCAAGAGCAGCACTCCCGCTGTCGGCGAGCGGCCGGCCCCAATTGGCCTTGGCGCAACGAGTTTCGAGATAAAGTTAGGGCGGCTCATTTGCTCGCCCCTCTGGCCAACAATTACTCAAATTGGCCCCTTTGCGCGCCCCATCAATCGGGACATTTGAGATGCACCTTCTGGGTGATTCGGTTGTTCCGCCGCGGGAGCCCCCCACTGGCGGCCAAACTCTTTCCGGCCGCCGCCGCTCGCAGCCAGAGCGAGCATATCCGATTGCCGGCCGCCAAATGTCGCCCCGAGCGGGTTAGTTGCGCGCGACGCGGGCGCCAATGGAGCCGCAAGCGCTGCTCGCAAGCCGACTGGGGCCGAGCTTGGCCGGAAACAGCGCGGCCCCATCCGGCTCCATGCAAGTGGGCGCGATTCGCGTGAGCAAGCGCGCCCACGAGAGCAGACACATCCTTGGCGGCGGCGGCGGCGGCGGCGGCGGCGGCGGCGACACAGCTGGCGCGAGAGCCTCGCCAGTCAGACTGCTGCAGCCGGCTGGACACCGCAAGCTGGCGCCCTCGGCCAGCTCGGCTCGGGCTAATTTGGCCCCTCGTTGGCCGCGCCGACTCCCACGCTCGCTGAGGTGCAAATAAATTCATCCGCCCGACGATCGTTGGGCGCCTCGGCGGCCGAGCAGCCGGCCAGCCAGCCAGAGGTGGCTGCCCCTATTAGTTGGCTCAAAATTGGTCAGCTTGATCGATGGGAGCTGGCGCTTGATTGATTGAATGCGCGCCCGAATTGCCCGAGCATCTTGGGGGGAGTCATAAATGTTGCTTTGCGGCCGCGCGAGTTCAAGGTGGAACAAGTTGGCGCCGGCACCTGAGATCGGCGCGCCTCGTGGATGCAGTTTGCTCAGAATGGGCGGCCTCTCGCAGCAGAGCATCGCCCCGCTCTGCCCAACTCTGCCGCCGACCCAAAAGCTCTGAACCCGCCGCGCTCGGCTCGCCTTGGCCGCACTGGCGCCCCCAGCCCATGCATCACTGGAATGGGCGCCATTTAATTTTTCTCGGCCAAAATTAAGTTGCGCCTGCATACAGTGGAGGCCTGTCGCGATCTTGCAACGAGAGCGCCTAAGTCAACAGCGCCGGCGGCGCCATTTGGCTCGTCTTTTCGCCCCCATTACAATCTGCATCTCGCCTCCATTGCTCGCTCTCTCAGGCGCGCATTCGCGAGGGCCAAACGGACGTCCGCTCGCCAGGGCCGAGCTGAGCTTAGCTTGAGCAATGCGGCCAACATTGTGGACTGCCGGCCAGCTGAGCAAGCGCGATGACAACGACCACATCCACTCGCCCCTTGCATAGTCGTCCGTCTCTTGCTCAGGGCATTTTGCAAAGCAAACACTTGCGCCACTAGGCTAGCCTTGCGAGCAACTGCCAAACTCGACCCCCCCAAAGTTGTCGGCCCGCGACGGTTCGGCGCAAATGTTCAAAAATCAATTTGCTCTCGGCTTGTTTGCGCCGCTAGGCCGATAAGAGCGCAAACAGGGCCATGCGCGGCGCAGAACTGCAGACAGCGCCGGCAAAGCAATCGAGTTAAGCGCCCAGATCTGTCGGGGGGCCGCACGCTGTCGGCCGCCCCATTGATCACCGGCGATCCCGCTGCCACAACAGGTAAGGCCGCCATCAAACTGACTCGAGCGTGTCGAGTTTTGCGCGCGGCGCTAAGGCCGTCCAGTGGGCCAGTGGCGCTCAGCAAACGGGCCGCTAATTTTGCCTTCCCACCGCAAGGGTGGAGCCTCGCTTGCGCCCATAGAGTCGCGCAAAATCTTCGCCGCTCGTGAGCCATCGCGCGCTTGCACAGCCTCCAGGTGGCCCGCCTGCCGTCCGCCCAATGAAAATCAAATGCCTCCCGACGCAGCCCGACGTGCTGAATTCAGATGATTCACACAAATATACATACAACCAATTGATTTGGTTTTCCATCACGCGATACCCAATGGGTGGCCAAGTTGCGCAAACACTTGACCGGCCAGCTCAGACAAAAGGCGGACTTTGCGAGGGCGGCGCAATCGTGCAGCCAATCGATGTATGGCTATCATGGTTATCGCTCATTGTTGCCGCGTATTGCTGCCACTGTCCAGCGCTTTGGAGCGGCCCTTTGGTAGCTGATCCGCGGACTTGAACTCGGAGGCTGGCGCTCGTTGGCCGCCACGAGCTCTGGACTCTCGTCTCGAGTGTCCGATGGGCGGCAATTAGATCGATCTGATGGAGGAAAATGGCAAATCGCCGTCTAGTCCGCAGTTGGCCCCGAGGTCGGCAGCGAGAATCAGAGGGCTACTTCTTTGGACTCAAGGTGGCGGCGCTGACGGATGCGCGTCCGAGAGGACTTGCGAGCGAGTGATAAATTACGACGACAGATTGAGGCGGCCCAAGCGGCGCGCCTCAATTTGTCCTGCCACTTCAGGTCAATCAATTGGTCGCAAACCCGAGCACCGTTAACCTGGTCCCCGTGTCAACCTGCACGCTAGCGCGTCTAGCCTCACCTCAAGAATTATGACGCTCTTCATCCTTAACCAAAAGTCGCCTGCCATAAACTTTACGATGGAGAAACGCGTGTCAAACAGTTTCAAATTGCTCGCCGACCCGCTTCTACGCTCCTCGAGTTGGCTGGCCTACAATGGCAGCAGCGTGCCCAGCTTATATGATGAACTGTACGCAGGTACGGAAACAAATCGTCCATCACTTGGTTGCATTGCTCGGGGCTGTTTCGGCTAGCTTGCTGACCACGTAAAACGCCTTGAATGCAAGCTCTGAGGCAAAACTGTCAATTTGTGCTCGGTGCCCATTTTGTTTACCCAACAAATTTGCGCGTTACCCTCAAGAAACCAGCTCGGAGGTGTTCATTATTGTCCCTTGTCCATGGAGGCGCCGAGTTGCACCACTGACTCTGGCTTCATCCCTCCTTGCAAGGCTGGCAAACAAAACTGGAAACTTCTAATCCACTCGTAACTCTTAGTCTGATGAAACTGCCTCGGTTGTTGAAATTCGCTCAGGGCGCCCCAAAAGTCTCTAATGGTCTTCAGGGATTTCGTCATTCGCAATCATCACTTTAGTTCTAGCTAGCTAGCTAGCTTTCCTTTCCTTCTTGCCTCCAACTGCCGCAGCGGTCGACCAGAATTCAAACCTCAAGTTCAACACCAGACTTTCATTACTGGCACCCTGAAGCTAAGCGAAAATGCGAAGACGATGCGCTCATAAGAGGCTTGATGCAAACTTGAGTCTCGCCACATATTTATACGAAATGCGATCTCATCATAAATCGTTGCAACTCTATTCTAGCCCATTCCATCAACTTACCCATTAATTTGGAGACCGCAACATCCTTGGATGAATGGTCATTAGCAAACGATGCGGCGCTATTACATCATACCACATCGTACCTCTTAACTCGTCCCTCTCTTCCAGAGATTGTCTCCACTTTCGTTCTTAGATTTTGGTCACAGGTGATGACTTTGAATGAAAAGGATCTCACAAGAACTGCAAGGAAGTTGATTTTTTCTAGCCAAACTTGTGACTGCTGATATTAGCCTTTGAGTTGAGAGAGGCTGGAGTTTCAAGACCAGAGTATGCGTCAGCTCGGAGGAGAACAAAGTGGCGAGAACATTCAAACCAGAATTCTGACACTCTCACAGGGCCCATGGTGAGCATGCGCCGATAATTCTTGGTGGCTCAATGTCGCTAGGCGCACCAACCATTACTGTGTTTCACGTTTTACCTAACGCCACCGAGCGGAGTAGCAGAGAATCAAACTAAGATGGCTGAGCTGAAGCGCTCATGATTTAACTTTGATCTAGAATCGAGTTCTATGGTTGTAAACTATCACAAGTCGAGAGAGCTTATCGCTGAGTAGCTGTCCATAGCATCATCACTCTAAAGCAAATTTTGGAAAACATATATCTTTACTTTAGCAAACAGACATACAGCAAACATTCCTAGTCTCGCTTCTTGTCTTTTTTCGATTTGACTGGCACCGTTTTCTGGTTGTTCCTCGAATCTGGCGCGGATGTTACGGCAGAATCTTCAATAGCATGTGGTGCGCTAGTTACAGGTTGCAGATCTTCGCCGCTGATACCGAACTCGTTCACTCTCTTGGGATCCACACGATATATCCAGCGCTGGTAAAGGTAGATGATAAATATAATATCATCTCTAAAGCAGCCTATTCTATACATAAGCGGCATCTTGATCACAAAAGCAAATATATCATCAATAAATGTGTTCAAGAACTTGTATGATAACATACGCCAAGGTAGATGAGCCACTGATTTCAGTTTATAGTTGATGAATAGCTGAGGCGTCATCATTATGAAACCAAAGGCAAGTAGGAATCCATAAGTCATGTTTAGGACAAACGAGTACCATCCTTTATGTTCTTGATACAAGAGCGAATAAATTGCATATGCTATGAATAATGGAAATACAACCCATGAAAGGTACTTGTAGGCCAGCTGTGAGAGAGTTCGATAAGATTAGCACGTGATTTCTGCAAGAGAGTAATGGAGTAAGAGAGAAACTTACCATGTCGTACTGTTTAGTCGATGACTCCACATAGGATCCCTTATCTTCGAATCTGATTGTGGGAATCAATCCAAGAATCTTCCTATCGCCAGCAACCTTGATATTGACAACTTTTGGTATCTTCCATAGTTCTATAAGCAATCCTATGCCTATCGAAATCCTGATTAGAGTATTAGTGTCGTTGTCCAACACATATAAAAGCACCACCATAGATTGGAACAAGTTGAAGAAGACAGATCTGACTGAAAGGCCCTCCAACGACTTTCGCTCCTTCCAGAATTGGATATCATTCTTGAATGCTAGAAACTCGAATACAGAATGCGCAATGGATACAACAATAGTCATTCCAAGCAAGATTGGCGAGGTCTCTAACAAAGCCTCTTTGATGTAATCTTGTTCGTCTTCATTCTCTAGTGCCTCAGCTCCAAGCATACTCGACCACTTGTTCCGCATGCCTTGGGCGGCATAGAGTTGCCACTTCATCATCGACAAAGGTTGATATGTTAGACTTAAATGGATAGATTTGACAGTTTCATTGATAGGTTGGTAATCTCTCAATAGGTTCCAATAGTCGTTCATGTATACGATTGGGTAATATCGACCGCTTGTTGGTTCGAATTCAATGTACTCGTCCAGAGGCGCAGGCACGGCACCAGGAGTCCAAGCGCTATGATCGTAGATCATGTTGATGGTCATATTAGGATGCCAATGTGAAATGATCTCTTCTTTCACCTTGTTTTTAATCTTCTCTTGTTCTTCGACGCTCTTATCTGTTTTACCTGTGATAAGATTGTGAGTATCACGATATCTTCGTTTCTTGTATCGATTTAATTGCTTTTTCTTGTGCAAAGTGTAGATAGGAGAGAAATTTTCAGCAGTTCTGCTTTCCTCGAATGGTATGAAGCCAGACTTGACAAAGTAGCTGTGCAGCCACAGAGAACCATTCCTTTGTACCTTCGATGACAACTCAACATCTAGTTCCTTCTTAAAGATCGAATCCCCATTCGGACCTTGGGTCCAATCATCATATACAATATTCTTTTGAACCCATTTCAACTCTGTTGGATTGAAGAAATCTGGCTCGTAGCTATCTTCTGAGATGTAAACATACAAATCCATGGGAAAACCGCGACCATACAGATTTAGTGCGGCAGCCGGCCTACCGCCACTCGACGGCTCACTTAAATCACCGGCTGAAGACCTGTGCGAGGATCCCTTACCGGGGAAGAGGTATTTGCTTACTAGCCAGAAGATCATCATGTTGAACATGACGTTTTTAAAAGTGGCGAACAACCTTGAACGAGGCTCTGGGGACTGTTGGCTAGTTTGATCTTGTTGCGGAACGGCCATTTGTTGAGGATCGACGGGCGCGTCGCCAGTCGGAGTAGCCTCTTGAGCTCTCGGACCATCGTCTGGCTCACTTGAAACCTCTGTATCAGGCATTTTCAACTGAGAATGGATCTATAATCTGTTGGTAGTCGGTAAAATGGGGCTATCTCACCAAGAATAACTTGAACAAGCTGACTCTCAGTGATGGTTCATCGTAAACAAGCAAACCTGTGTCAATATAATACAAAACGGCAAACAAATAAAGGTAACTTCAGCTCAGGGTGAGTCAAACGTTAATCTGTCATTCTAATAGCGACTGACTAGACTTTTTCAGATTTATGGATTATATTCGATTAGGGCTACGAGAACAATTATGGATGATGAGCATGTTAGTTTTGCTTCCAGCCGAGTACCCCCGTGCGTGCTGTGCACGATTTTGCACGATAGATTTCAGGCTTGCTGGCTGACGTCGTGAGTGGACTCTCGGACATGGCGCGATCAACCTGTCAAGCCCGTTCAGGATCCAGAAACTTTCAATGAACAAATAGGCATTCTCGCCTGCATAGTGCCAACTTGTGCAGTATTTAATTCTGTAACGGGTAGTGTTTATTTCTGTAACGGGTCTGCTCTTTTATTTATGTTCAAGGCTATATAGTCGCCTCTGTTTTGTCCTCTCACCCCACAAAAAAACATGTCATATCCCCGATGAAGGCAGCTTGTTCAGAGGGACATCAAGACGTTGCTGCCTGTTGACAAGCATATTCCAAGCTTTTCAAGAATAGTATGTACCAAAACGACTAAAATAAATAAAGATTCAACCAACAGGCTCGTATTGACAGCGGCCGCGATTATCCTGGAAGCTAAGCGTCTTAACAAAAACGGTGTGTAACATCCCACTTAGAACAGAGATCTGGCCAAACCAGATGTTACAATCCTTTGTGAGGCAGGCTCACGACTAAGTATTGAAGTTAATCTGAACACAGTGTCAACGTCGAGACTTCGATGAAGAGCCATGTATTTATTGTGTATCCCTATACACGTAACAGTCAATGCTGACAACTCTATCTAATTATTGTAACACATATTGATTGGCACTACCGTACCAGTATTGGTGGCTATCCTTTCCAACAGCGGTATCAGATTAAGCAATTCATTATCGTTATCGTCGTCAAAATAACTAGTTATAGGCAACTTGTTATTCGTAGTCAAATTGATGAGAATGGAGAGGGGATGGTGAGTTATTAGGTATGTTCTATGGAATTGTAGGAGTTTGTTTGCTTAATACTTACAGCATTATCCGGGTGAAAAATATAGGAGGCGGGTGAATTATCAACAATTATTACACGATTAAGATCACGCCCAAGTCTGCTTAGATCCTTGACGTAGTTCCCACGATAAAAGGCACACGATTCGCGAAATAATCTCGCGTTGAATATATTCCCAGTATCTAATAAATCCGCCACTGGGTCTGCATATTTTGCTAAACTTGCCGTAAATAAGACACATTCATATATTTGGCCCATCCTTTTAAGAAACTCGTCAACATGGGGCCTTTTTAAAACGTATACCTTATGTAAACTTCCGTCAATTTCAACAGGCACTATAAAATCTGCATTTTCAATTGGTTTGAAAGAGCTATGAACTAAGGTTTCATCCAAGTCAATCACCAAACAGATTCGATTATCACTAGGTTTCCTGGCTGGCAACAAGTATTTGCCCGAGTATTTTGGTGTTAAAGAATTTTGATTCTGTGAAAGATCTGTATCTTTGTATGTAAGATTAGGATCATAGTAAACGCGCGATGGGCGAAAGCAACATAACAATTGACTAAAAAAACCCCGATGTCTTGGCTTGGTTAATTGAGTGACAGGTGATTCTTTGGGCGTTGGCTGGGGTGGAGGCGACTGTAGTTGTTGTAGTTGTGAGATGATATTTGCATTATTGGTTGCGGAACCTGAACCGTTATTGTGAATTAATGTATTCTGTTGATTACTGTCGGTATTATTCGGTTTTCTAGTTATATCGATTGGAATGGGCGAAGTTATTGTTCTTGCTGGGTATGCTGTGATTGAAGGTCGTTCCACTGATGCAATAATACCTTGAGGGTTATTCCTCGACTGATCTTGGCTTGTCTGATTCGTATTTATCGCAACTGACTGCTGGTTTTGCGTGCTAGTTCTATTTAGTAAGTTTGAATGGTTTTGATGGCCTCTGTTGAATAATAATTGTTGGGGTTGTGGTTGCTGCCGCCTCTTAACGATATCTTGTCTCTGTTGATCTTGATGGGAAGTAGCTGAAGCATTTGAAGGGGAATTTTGGGTTGTAGTAGTTGCTGAAGACTTTTTATCTTGTTGGTCAGAGGAATCTCCTGATGTATTGCTCCTGTCCATCATGCATAGGTTCTTTGTTATGGTGAAATAGGTATGGAAAGGATTCACTTCTCTACAAGGCAAGCCCGGGGAGCTTGCAGCAGGATAGGAGACGAGTTTGTTGCCGTTTGATTCAGGATTTATTTTGTGTGTGCGTGCGGTTATGTGTCTTTGAGGGAAAAAGCACGACCCGACACTTTTTCTGGTCTCACACCAATGAATATATTTGTTCTCGGCTAAGTGTATCCCATCTCGTTGGCTTCGTAAGAAAAGTTCAAATTTTCTACTATGAATCATCTTCGAAGCGGGTCTGAGGTGAGACAGAGGTATAGGTCGAATGTTTTGAAGGAGCTAGCGAGAGAACGGGCCCTCAAGCGGTCGAGAGCAGAACTTGACGAGGAGGAGGAGGAGGGAGAGATGAACGACGAGCATGAGGTTAAAAGCAATAGGAGCCAGGGAGATAGTTTGTTGTCCATCCTACCCCGACCAAAGTCAACTGTGGAGCCAACAGTTAGATTGGAGAGTTTATTGAAAATGCCAGAAAGGGCAGAAGCATCACAACTTGGATCCAGTAGTAGTGGAATGACGGAAGCCAACCTCACCAGCCGCACTCTTCGTTCAGCATCGCCGCCTAGGTCTGTCCATCTCAAGTCAAGAGGTAAGGAGAAGCAAAAAAATCAAATCACCTATCTGGCCGAACTAGGGAAAGCGACAGAGCTGGAAAGAAAGGAGCAGGCTGCCCAAGGTAGGCTGAATAAGGCAGCTGCAAGATCAAAATACGGCTGGTGATATGATGATAATTCTATTTATATGAAAATCAATAGAGGTGGTGGCTTGCTCGCACCAAACCAACAGCACCCGCACGCACAGACGCACACACAAACTTCCAATGAATACGAAAAAAACGGACAGCCCAGCAAACCGAAATAAATACCTACTCCAGGACAAAGCTAATATTCTGATGACCACCTCTCACTGGTTAAATTATAAAGGCACAAAACAATCAGCACATATATACAAAAATATAAATATATTCAAACGTATTCAGCCCTCATTACATATGGTCCTAGTGGGCTTCAATTTAGGTTAGAGAATATTAACATTACGACCTCAGATCTTTTAATATTCGAGTATGGATCAAGCCGAGCAGGAGGAATTCATACAAAGGTTTGGAACCTGGTCGGGCCATGATCAAGTTGAACTTATTGAGAAATTACTCGGCAAAATGGCCCACCACCAGCATAGTCAAATCGATGCCGCCCTACAGCCTTTCCTACAACGTGATTTTATAACAATATTACCTCAAAGAGGTTTATCACATGTTTCCGAAAGGATTCTCTCCTATTTAGACGCAAAGTCCCTATTTATGGCCTCTTGTGTTTGTAGAGAATGGAGACGCATAATAAAGGAAGGATTCCTTTGGAAGAAATTGATAGAGAAAAGGGTCGAAGCTGATCGGCTATGGGCTGGTCTAGTTAGGCGAAGAGGCTGGGACAAAGATCTCTTTAAACCGCCTCAGGATTACGATTACTCTAAGCACCAGAGACTCTATTACAACATCGTTGCCGACATCAAGAATCTCGAGAAAAGGTGGCATGATGGAGAATACAATACACAGCGTATTCATTGTCACAGTGAAAACAGTAAAGGAGTTTACTGCATTCAATATGATGATGAAAAGATTGTCAGCGGCCTAAGAGATAACACAATCAAGGTATGGGATAGAAAAACTTTGAAATGTACAAGAACATTCCAGGGACATTCAGGGTCTGTTTTGTGTCTGCAGTATGACGACAGAGTCATTGTTAGTGGCTCCAGTGATGCCACAGTCCGCGTCTGGGACATCCATGATCTGACCAAGTCTCAACCTTTAAACACTGTGATACAGCACACCGAAGCTGTATTGCATTTAAAATTCAACAAGAATATGATGGTCACATGTTCTAAGGATAGAACAATTATAGTCTGGGAAATAGTGTCTGCTGAAGATGTTAGGGTTCGGCAGATATTGGTTGGACACCGTGCGGCCGTCAATGTGGTTGACTTTGATGAAAAGTATATTGTTTCAGCTTCAGGTGATCGGACAATCAAAGTTTGGAACACCTCTACTTACGACTTTGTTAAAACACTGAATGGTCATAGAAGAGGTATAGCTTGTTTGCAATACAGAGACAAATTAATAGTGAGCGGGAGTTCAGATAATTCAATCAAGATTTGGGACATTGAAAGTGGAACATGTTTGAGAACCTTGGAAGGTCACGAAGAACTGGTGAGATGCATAAGGTTTGATAATAGGCGGATAGTGAGCGGAGCCTACGATGGCAAAATCAAAGTTTGGGATCTCAGGGCTGCATTAGACGATACATCGCCCGACAGTGCGTTGTGTAGTAAGACATTACAAATGCATACTGGGCGCGTGTTTAGGTTGCAATTCGACGAGTTCCAAATAGTTAGCAGCTCCCACGATGATACCATTATTATCTGGGACTTTTTGAACCCGGAACCAATAATGCCAATACCCCTTTCGTCCTCGATGGAAGTCAACAGTAGTATGACCAACAGTAACACCAGTAGCAGTAATAGTAACAGCGGAAGCCCCATGAACATTTGCCCCTGACGGACTCAAGATAGTTAATTGCATGTGCAACTTTACCGATAGCAGAATCTAATGATGGCCGGTGCAGTTCCAAATCTTTGGAATAATCATAGCAATATAGATACTAAGCGATTGCTGCCAATTGACGTTCTGACCTCAAAAATACTCCAGTAACCATCTGGCATCGAATCAACCTGACAGATGATACATAAAACAATGCTCAATCCGAGATTATTTCTCTTAGCTTGCTCCGTCTTTGTTGACAAGACACACGTCCTAACAAAAGAACAAAGCAAAGCTAAATTGAGCAAGTGAGCTTAAGAAAAAGATACATATATAGCCTTGATAATTATATATGTATAATTTTTCAAACTAAAAACCAACTTTGTCGCCTTCTGATCAAATTTCGCTCTGAATAGACTTAAATATTTTTTTCTCTGAGGAAGACGAATCAAGGGTTGTGTCTTGCGAAGGTTCCAGATAACTGAACCCAGAGGATGTTTTTGGTACTAAAATCAAATGTTTGAGGAGGAACTATCTAGCATGACATTTGGCGAGGTAGATCCGCTCATGAGATCCAAGTTCAGCCATAGATTGAGCGCCGTAAATGTGTGAAGAGAGCGCGCTTGACGATTGGAGAGACAGCACACCGTTAAATATTCAATCGTTTCTTATGATTTATCAGTGGGTAGATTTTAATTGCTCAACGCAAGGAAACCGTTTTATAGAATTTGGTCCCTCGACTGAGCCAAACACAGTTGCTTGTGATAGTTTGCTTGTGAGAGTTTAATATGGTTCACAGTTGAATTAATAAATTTCGAATCTCAACAGCCCTCGTCCAGTGTGCATGGGATATGTTCTCGAGTAACCGGAAACGCCTCTCTGGGGAGATGCTGTGAAGAGACTCATCCGGGGAGGTATGACAATACTGTGTCTTCCGAGCCATCTAAACTAACATTATTACTAGATATTTCGTTCAGAGCCTCTCTACTAGAACTGGCTTCCTGGCCAACTCTTCGGAGCTCTCTGAGGCCTCTTCTCTTAGAGAGGCGATTCTTTGGTCGAGAATGGCTCAGGTTGGTGGTTTTATTTGTATCAATGCCTGAGCTTTCTGTCTGTCCATCTAAGTCGACAAATTTTCTTAGATTTAAATCGCGTGATCCTTGATGACCGGAAATCTTGCTCGGAATGCACGAGGAAGATAATTCATGATTCTTGGATCCCTGAATCGAGTTATTATTGCACTCTATTTCCTTAATAGCATCGCCACCCTTTTTATCTGGGATATGGAGACTTGAACTATTTTCATTTGTCGAAGATCTATTCAAATTGTCCTTAGTCTTTGATAGTCGAGTTGATATTGAGAAAGGTCTCGAGTCAGTATACTTGGATCCGACTCTAGTTGCTAGGCCTTTTGTGGAGTGTGGTGAACTGAAGCCCTCAACAATGGCCTCCCCTCGCATTGATCCACTAGGAGCCGAATCCAACCTGATCTTCGAGGCACTTGCAGAATTGATTATTGGTTTCATGATCTGACTATCGTGATCTCCAATGATGGTCTGAATCATTTGGTTCGTATTCACAGGGCGGGTTTGATGATTCACTAGTGGCGATTGTTTGTATGGTGATGACATGGTATGACCCCCTCCGACTGATCTTCTTGTTGCAGCAGGAGATCTCGACTCTAATATGCTTGAGTATTGCTGCCTGTGGTTTCGGTAATTCAAATCTATACTAGGTGACCTTGGATCATTGCGGAAGTTTTCCGAGAAAGAATTGTGCATAGGCGTAGACGGAGCAACGATAGCTGCGGGTTTTTTGTTCATGCCGACCACGACCTGTGAATGGTCTAGTTGGTGTATATCCTCTCTAGACACTATCTGACGTGATAGATTATTCGACTGGACAAGTCTAGAAACATAATCACTATTTGATCTACCTGAGGGATTGTCATCTGGGACATGGGTAGTAGATTCCTTGGCCTGGAACTGGGTTGTGATTGAACCCGAAACTCTAGGTCGATAAATAAATGGGCTTTGTTGTGAGCGATCAGAGGCCAACAGATGGTTATAATTATCATAATGAGAGTAAGATGGCAAACTTTCATCATTTACCATAGGGTGATTGTCATAGATCGTATTCATTGTTGGTGATTGAAGTATTGGCGTGACTATGGCTTTTTGTTGGCGGGATTCCCTAGCATGATGTGAGGCTGGGACTTGTTTGGAAATGTTCAGTTCATTCGGGTATCTGCTGTTCGGGTGATGGTCAAAATTGTCACTAGAATTCAAGTGGCCTTGACCTCCATGGTCATTCGTCGGCGAGGGGACGTCTTCCGCTACCTCTCGAGTAGGATCCAAGAAGGGTGTTCTCATCATGGGATAGCGGCGAGATTCTAGACCAGCGTTTGAGCCTCGATCTCTGAGGTTTGAATTATGAAAGCTACTTCTGTGCATACCGAAGTTGTTTTGCCCCTCGCGACTAATAATAGGTGACGAAATCATTGATGGTTGACCGTAGATACTACTCGGCCTAGGTAAAATATCGCGTCTAGACGCAGCTCGCGGCGAGTGGACGAACTGTTGTTGCTGACCTGAGGAGCTCTCGCAAAGCGTTGGATCTCCTCTATGCAAAAAGGTCGGAGTTAGATTGGCACTCATCACCTTGGTTGAACGTCTCAAGATTGAGGAACCAGCGACATCGACCATTTCATTATCGCGCGAGTATGACCCTTGTCGAAGTTTCATATCCGCAACATTGAAACCCATCGTCGTGCTGATAGAGTTACTCTTATGTAATGGCGAACCGAAATTGTATGCAGGGAGGCGTCGAGGTGTCACTTTGAACACGCTCTGTTCCAAATTTGGACTCAAGGCTGATAGTTGATGCGGGCGATCTATCCGTGTAAGTTCATGTCGTAACGCTGCTTCCTCACCGAATGTTTTATTTGTGAAAGCTTCTATCATGTCCACCATTCGCTGAGATTGCTGTTGTTGTTGAAAAGTCTGCTCGCTATTTTGATCATTGCAACTTTTATTACCAGTGCTGAATGCCGATGGAGTCGAGGCTAGAGCAATAAAACCATCATCAAAGGTCCCAAGCGACTTGCTACAGCCCTCGGTCAATTTGGAACGTCGCTGTGGGCCCTTTTTGGAACGTCTTGAGAAGGCCCTCCTAAAGAAGCAGGCTATACTCGATGTTAATGATGAGCCTTTTGTCAAACTCAAACTATTGCTATCGTTGTTGTCCTTTAAAGGAGGCCCATTCTTATTAGGTTTTAGGGGCAGGTCTCGCATTATTGGGTTGAACTCGGCTACTCCCTTTGGATAGTAGTTCATTCTCTCTAGACCAACCAATTGCTGCAAACCGATTCTTTCACCAGATGTTGGGTTAATTAAGTATTGTTGTTGCTGTTGAGCTTGGCCTGTCGGCGTTCCTGTAGAGTTCAGGACGTTATTGTTGCTATCACTCTGTTGAGCTAGAAATGACGCTGGATCAGTTGGTGCCATAACCGGTCTGTTGATTGATTGTTGCAGCTGCGAGCTCGACTTATCGATCAGGAACGAACGCGAACTTGGGCCCTGGTAGTGATGAGGCAAGGTTGATTGAGACATATGCTGGTTGCTGGAGGAGGCTGGTCGGATGAACGAAAACTCGCTTGCCGCCGACTTGAGGTTTGAGCGCATAGATGAGTAGCCGTAGGGGTTTGTCGTGGTCGATTCTGCTCCGTAGATCTGATAATCGCTTCCGTTGCCATTATGCCTTATGTAGTCTACATTGTTACTGTTGTGCATCAATTGTAATTGCAATAGCTTGTTTTGGTACGAGATGCTGTTCTGCCTTTGCTGTTTTTGGTGACTAGCGACAGCAATTTGCAATGGCGAGCTTGGTGCGACATCTAAACTATCCGCATGTTGACTATTTAAGGGTAAAGCTCTCAATCTTCTTTGGCTAGCTGATTGGATGGACTGCTTACGCGACAAGGGAAGGCGGAGTGGAGTCATCGTTGATTCTATTTGGCTGATAATGTGCTGTCTTTTGGATGAGTGACAATTAACGTTGTCTTCCGGCATTATGTGTTGGGCGTAGAGAGAGCGTTGCGGAACTGTTCGTTTCGTTATTTGCGCCGAGGGATCCAGTTAATGGCAGACGGAAGGTAGTGAGAATTTTCCAATTAGTAAGCCGATCTTACCTCTCGCTAAACGTAACGATCAGAGCAATGTTTCTGGCTAACTTACCATGCACATTCACAGGGTTTGTCATCCCAATACGTGTTAGCGACACCAGCGATTGCCAGGAGTCATCTCGGCGTATCAAATTTGCTGTCGCACGATTTCGAGGTGGTGATGGCGGCTGCGGCGGAGATCTCCCTCTAGTGTTTTGTGATTCAAAGCAACCAGATCTGGAGGAAACCTCGGTATCATCAACACGAGCTTGATTCTCTACTCCATTATCTGTCGAAATCGGGTTGTCATCACTCGCTCTTAATTTCTTTGAAGGTTTAGATTTGCGCTTGGCGGCAGCCGGCCTCCCATCTTTCGAAACGACCGGGCTGTTTTCTTGAGGCCCAGTTGTGTGCGTCTCACCTGGTTGTTTGCTCACAGTTGTGCCATTAGTAGCCGAGCCCGCGAGGGATGGTGACGGGTCGACTTCTGCCTCTAAAAGGCCACGGGAAGCGCTAGATCTTTGGCTAGACCTTGCGTCCCCTCTTGATGGAATCTGCGGATCGTCCGCTTGTTTTGCCCGTTCTACCTCGTCGCTCGATCGTCTCTCGCCGAGACCATTACCGGAAGGATCGTAAATCATCTGGGTCTCGGCCATATTTTGCTCAGCCTCATCAAGACTGATTTCATTTTTTTCGCTTTCCAGTGAGCTTTGTCTCCCCGTGTGAGATTGGTCGTTATCATCAACATCTACGGATTCAATGAATATGTATGTTGGAGGGCTTGCATTATAATTTCACATAGGACCAATCTTACGCTAAACTTTAATCACACAACATACCCTTGAGCTTGCGCTCGAGCTTCATTGAATCAATTTCTTTCCCCTGCGACAATCTACTTGCGAGTGATGATGAATTCTTTCTCAACTTGGCGTCGCCACTACGACTATCTGAGTTTGATAGATTAGAGTTGCCGACCAACTCAACGCTCCCCTCGGATCCTCTAGCTAGTGAATGAGTTGGTTGAGATCTTCTCGAGGAATTTGATCATGATCCCTCGTTAGTGTATGAAAAATACGTATCCAGAGGACGGCCGCATGTAGGTGGGTTAAAAAGACTTACCTTGATTCCGAGGAGAGGTTAGTATCGCTAGCTGTGTATTTTGTGATTGTTTCTGAGCGGATGAGCCGATTCTTGGGAATCTGTTGACTGTTTGTCTGATAATTGCCAGCACCTTCACTTATCTTCGGAGATTCGTTTCCGATGGACGACATCTGTATCGAGCTCTCATGGTTTTGTTCCGACCTCTTTATGGGTGGATGGCTCGAGTCTTTTTTATCCTGGAAATCAACTCCAATATTATCGCCTCTAATGTTATGCGTCTGTCTGGATATATTTTGTGCAATGCATGAGCGGCGGAACTTGTGACGCTCGATTGATTCTTGGATCATGAACATCCATTCTTCAAGATTAATTTTCGACCACAAGTAGAGATCAAATTGTCCTTTTATGTGTAAGATTATGGCACCTTTATCACTTTTTTGTGGCCTGAGCCAATCCGTTTGTGTAATATCATTTAACAACGTCTAGAGTTAACATATCCGTTCAATCAGGAGGATTTTAATTTGTTAGTTCTGGATCAGGTATGGTTGCAACTTGATGAGCTGCTCTTGATTCAACAATCTCTAGTTTGAGTTAGTTGATGGCATTGTAGGAGACACACAACAAACCAAGCTGAGAAGCCAGAAGAAGATTTATGGAGCGATGGGAGGAAAGGTCGTGGTAGTTGACCAACGGCTAGAGCACTCAGTAATGATGCAGGAAATGTCGATTGAGGCGCTGGTTTGGGTATCAGCTATAAGTGAGCGCCATTGTTGCAGCTCACGGTTGGTCGAGGTTTAGCGTCTATTTCGAGCTCATGAGGGCTCGATGAGGGCTGACTCGTAAGAGTAAACGCACTTCCCTATACAATCATTGGGGTGGAGCAAACATTGAGACTTTGCTGCACAAATAAGATGGCTATCGGAAGGAATTTACGGTTGGTAAGGCAGATATCTGATGATTGCGCGGACTCAATATTGTATCCGCACATGAATAGTGAACACACAGCGTATTCGTTCAGAGATGGCTGCCCAACAGAGGAAACAACCTTTAGAGCTTCCGTTGCTAATCATCCTGCTGGCAGAGAGAAAGAGAGAGAGAATCGGTTGTGATTATAAGCTGGCTCAGTCTAACTTGGCAAATTGACTCAAGTCTCATCTAGCTATACAACATCCTGTCTCAGTCGCTCATAGCCAGTTCGTTCAACTTTCTCCCCGATGAAAGGGGAGGGGAAGTCGTCCGATTTGAGCAAATGCCTCTGGTAGCTACTAGTTAAAGATGCCTCTAATATCGGCTTTGGTATTGGACCGCTAGCTTGGATAGATTAGAGGACTAATTAGCTTGAAGATAAAGCTATGTAAAGAAAACCATCCTGACGTGAAATCTAGGAATCATAAGCGAGGCTGTACAGGATAAGCTGATCATAGTCGTCCTTGTAAAATCAATGCTCTAAGAAAATGTTTCGACTCTAACGACGACTTAACGTTTCGTTCAACGTAACATCACAGGCTGATCCAGTTCGTAAAGCGAGAATTAGATTGAATTTGATGCTAAGCTAAGCTAAGCTAAGCTCAGAATAATCTTATCTACTCCCTTCCTGGCCATCATGAATGGTTGCCACAAATTGAATCAGAACCGACAGTGTAATGCTTGCAAATTGCGATGGAATGGTGATCTTAAGGAAGGCATACAAGTTTAGTGCTCATTGTGCACAAAACTACTTGACGGTGCCATCAATAAGTATGGCGAAACTGACCGATTTGCGGTATACAGATTCATCGCCAAGACTCCAAGTCGTCATACTGATCTTTCAATGACCCTTTACGCCTACTACATCTCTCCATCTATTCAAGTTGCAGTGGGCGTATTCCAGCCGTGTTACCGGTCAGCACCAATCAACAGGATAGGCAATACTGTCCCAGTCAAATAACAGAGTTGATGGTTGTTTTGAGCAGGCGAAGGCGAGACCCACCACGACGACTCTCTACGGAAGCTTTGTATGAGAATGAACAACGGCTAAATCGGCAACTCTCCACAGGAACAAATACGGGAATTGTAATGGAACGAATGCAGCGCCAGAGGAGTTCCCTTGAACACTGTGAAGGTAATTCCGCTCGTGGATGACGGAGCAAATCACTCGAACCGAACCGAAGTAGACGTTTATAATGTGGCAGAAAATGTAAATCTGCTTCGAAAAAATGGATAGCATTTGAGCCTAGTTTTGAGCGTGAGGCAAGTTATTGGGCGTAAAATTAGTGTTGTCATTGTGTTAATGGATCGAACTTGTACTTTAGGAGAACATTCAAAGCCGGTGCTGCAACTAAAGGCACATCGGTGGAGGCATTGAATTCATAGATCAATCCAATCGAGGAAATTCATCGTCAATGGTCTTCGACCGCGAGGTATCACTTTCAAGGACCTACTCTGACTATATATTCCAAGTTTATGTGCTGGAAGAGCAACCAGACGGAAATTAAGCAAACAAGCAACATGATTGCACTAGTTGTCTTAAATTTGACGATCGTGTTGCTTTCGCTCGCCACTTCCGGCCTCTGCTACTCGAGCGATCGCTATGCAGGCTTTTCCCTCTACAGGTCCCTACCACAAACCGAAGCGCAGCTGGAGAAGCTACACACGCTGATGGTTGAAAAGGTAAGATGGATTGAACTCCTCTACTCGCTACTGGCGATAAGAAACCTAGATTTGACAAGATAAATTATTCCAATAACTGGGCCAGGATGGAGAGGAGATCGATTTCTGGACTGAGCCAGTCGCTCTGAATAGATCTGTTGACATAATGGTGTCCCCAAATAAAGAATATTATCTGCGCGAACAGCTCAGAGCATGGAAGATTCCCACCAAGCTAATCATGCATGACATAGGCGAGATTCTGAGACGATCGATCAAGCTAGCCTCTCAAGAAAGCTTGTCGTTCCGTGAAAACACGAACGTGAGTTGCAAAACTTTCGAATCAGGCGTATTCCACAGGCGGTACAATCGGTATGCGGAAATTGAAGATTTTCTCTACTATCTGAAAGGTGATCCGAGGGTTTCTGTCGAGACTATTGGCCGCTCATCTGAGAATCGTAATCTCTATTTAGTAAAAGTTAGCACCGACGCGGATGCCAACAAACCAGTTATATTCATTGATGCTGGGCACCACGCTCGTGAGGTGAGTCTCTGACACAATCTTCGTGAAATTGATCTTTTATAGAGTGTCTCTTCTCACAATCGAACGCACTTTCAACAGTGGATTTCACACGCTACCTTGCTCTACATGTTGGACATCCTCGTAACCAGTTCTGCGCCAACCGAATCGATTGACAACACAATTGAGAATGGCAGATTCAGTAAATCTCTGGTTGCGACATTAGAGAAGTACGATTACTGGTTTTTGCCTGTAGTGAATCCCGACGGTTATGAGTATAGTCACATAGAGGATAGACTCTGGCGCAAATCCAGATCTGGGAGCTCATCATTCTATGGTTGTGTTGGAACTGATTTGAACAGAAACTATGATTTTCATTGGAGCGAAACTGGTTCAAGTTCAAGCAGTTGCTCGCCAACGTATGCTGGTCCTATGCCCTTTAGTGAACCAGAAACCAGAGCGGTTGCAGGTGTCTTAGATGAGAACGCATGCAGGATAAAAATGTACATCACCCTCCATGCTTTCTCTCAAATGATTCTGCTTCCCTACGGCTATGGGCCAGTACGCGCAAAGAATCACAAAGAGCTGAAAAGGATTGGAGATGCTGGAAGGAGAGCGATAAGATCGTACCGTGGAACGAGTTACCGCGTTGATACAACCGCCATCATATTATATCCCGCCTCTGGTGGTTCAGATGACTACGCGCATGGTCATTCGAATATAAGCTTGTCTTTCACCATCGAGCTCCCGGATACAGGCGAATCAGGATTCCTCATGCCCCCGAATGAGATTGTTCCAATCGGTCGAGAGACGTCCATGGGTATAGCCGCAATGGTAAACGCGATCGAAGTATCTAAATTCGGGTGAACGGGATGAGTGACGTCAAACTACAGTGTCGTTCGATTCTAAAACTCTAGGATCTCGCACGAAAGCTCTCTACTAACTTGCGCTACAAGTGACAAAATGAATTTGCACCTGATATGAACAACGAAGATTCTGTACTATCTACTCAACTGTTATAATCCCTTGGTGAGGTCCCCCAAAGACCAGAATGTAGATCGATGGAAATTTTCAGCGAGGGAATTCAATCACCTCTAGATGATTTGAAGATGCTGATAGATTCGAGAGGCTGAGTAGTTTTCAATTGACAGAAAGAGTTCCAAATCGCAGCATAATAAAGCCAGTATAAAGCATATGGAAGTTGATATCGGCTGGCTCGGTCTCTTGGACTGTTCTAACTCGTTTGTGTGCGAATTTGTCACTACTTTTGCTGAGCTCGACGTCTCAGACACTGCTCGCTTAACTTAGCGACCTGTACAGTGTGTGGGCTGCTCACCTTGCTTGTTGAAAGTTAAAAGACATCACCAAATTGTTTTGATACAGGCCGAGGACCCCAAAAGCTACAAACCAGTGATAGATCTAAGTTCGCCCCAGTTGTGACGAGCACTGCGAATCTTTCTGCTGGTTTGCCATGGTCGGTATAAATGTCGGTATAGAGAGTGGTGACAGTCTTCAATATCTCACCATCGCCTCTCCCCCAGCAAGTCACACCAACAGACATCTTGGCGACTGCAATTTACAAATTCGGATCTGCGACCCGATACAGGTTAGCAGAGACGTCTGATGTCCCCGAATTAGATTATTTCCGCTGGTCAAGCGACATCCATCGGTGTCGTTGTAATAGTGTACGCGATCGGTGAGTCTAGATTCGAGTGAACGAAATCAGGGTGCTGATTCCACGGTATATAGTCCGATTCCTAAGTTTCACTATCTCGCGCGATCGCCATCCATTCGCTTGGGAGAAAAAATCATGGCGTGAAATTGGCCGATTGACGCTATGGTATCTTATATTGGACCGGAATTCTAGGAATATAGGATACACAGTTCTGTCCTCCGAGGCGTAACGTTTAGTTGTGTGAGCGCGTGCTCGATTGAGTCATTCGGTGACCTCCCCCCTTAAATGCGTCATGGGGGGCTCATTGAGACGCGAATAAACTCACTGCACGTCCAAAATGGGCGATCTGTTTTCATTTGAGCCGACGCCTATGAGATTAGGGCTGAAGCCTGCTAGGCTAGCTGGATGGTTAAATTCTACTCTCTGCGCTACAAACATGGCACAAACTATCAGTCCCTCTTTTTAGGAACTCGTTATAATTATGTAGCTCCTACAATCATCGTGCACGATCTAGATTGTTTGCTCTAGTTCGTACACGTTGATCTAAAAATAACGGGTAAAGCACTTGCTCCGACTGCAATTTTTCCTTCACCGAGACTACTGAGGTGAGATTAAACAATCTGCATGAGCGAGCAGGAGAAACTGATTTGCTTTAGAGCCGAATAACACTCTCCGATTCTGCTCTTCCATGTGCAAGGATGCCCCGTCGTCTGAAATACCGATCGAGGGAACAGGGTAGAAATTCCGTGGTTCCATCCATACAGACATAACTTATGGAGGAATGAGTTTATACCAACCAATAAAGATGCGCTTACATAGGAATATAGTGAAATATTATTCATTCTGATCGTCATCAAGTCAGAACTTGTTCAAGCCAAACGCAATACTTGTTAGAATCGCATTTACAAGCTTGATGCGTTCGTCTTAGTAGAGGCACTTACGTTTAACATTCTGTATGTGGGAGGACATGCAAGTCCAACATTCGATGATTCCCGGTGCGGTTAAATGGTCGCGGGTAGCAAGAAGCCACCACCGATAACTGAATATTTCGTGGCAAACAGGCTAACCAAGGAGCTGCTCCAAGAGCAGGAAATGAAAGACGGGCTTAGAAGGGAGGGAGAGAGAACGGGCGACTCGTTTGGCAAAGGAAGGGGCAGATACCCCCACTTAGGCTCCTGATATACGTTTTAAGTATTCATTCGGCTTGCGGAATCCTTCAAGCTGCAGTGCCCACAGTTAAAGACAGCTGTTCGTTAGTCGCAGTGGCGGCAGTAGTTGTAGTAGTGGTGGCGGCTGTGGCCACGGCTGCGTGGGGAGTGTGAAAGCCTTACCGACCCTAGTTTGAAAGGGCGCTTATGGTTTGTGCAGACGAAGTTAATGATACACAAACACAACTTTCATGCCCAGTTGCCATGAGCAGACGTGAGCCTCCCACTCAATTTTGAAGTCAAGCCCTCGGCTTATCCGAGAAAAGCCAGTAGTATTGCGGCGGCCGAAACCGGCGTCATCGTTCCCGTTTGCCCTAAGTATAATTCATTCCGGCGGACTTTTTCATCCGCGTTCGAAGGAAGATTTCATGATGGTACACAAATCTGTCTAACGAATAGCACTGCCTCTCAGAGAAAATAAAAAGGCCTTGGGGCTTTCGGATCAAATCGTAACGAATTAAGCTAAATCTGTGCTTGGATTGATTGGCCGGTCGGATAAGAGTTCTACATAGCCCTCAAGTCCTTTGGTCAACGAGGGTAGTCATATCAGGGTGCAGGTTTCAATCGATTTGTTGTCACAGTATGCCCATAAGATTGATTAAGGGGCACTGAAGAAAAAACTTCACAATGCATGATGAATCAGTTGCCGGTAAATCCTTGGCAGCGACAAGAGATGTTTCCGTCAGAGCGGGATTGTTAAAGTCACCGATTGGGAGCACTCGACTGCTCCCAAGCTTGAGTTGACAGACAGAGAGTGGATGGAAAAGCCGAGAGTTTGGTGAACTCATGGCTGCCCGACTGATGTCAGCTCGCCGATGAACTCGATGCGCAAACATCGTCCATTGTTTCAGTTAGGCACAACTAGCTTGAGGTTGTGGCCGCATTTAGCGTGCGCTTGATTCGTTACAAGAGAGCGATCCAGAGATTACAGACATCTTTCAGCAGGCTCGAGTAGTAAGATAGTGGGCAACTAACGTGGTTCACCCATGGCCAGAGTTGGCACAGAACAGTTAAAAAAGAGATTGAGAGCAATTTTGGTGGCTTACCTTGTATAGAAACTCGCCCATTTCAGAGTGACCAACTCTTGAACTGGATCTCTTAAAGCAGACTAAATAGTCGGTGGTTAAGATAAAATATCGCTTCTTCCATCGATTAAATAAGCGCTTATGAATCTTGTCATAGTATTGCTGTTGCCAGAGGACACCCTTTTTGATGGTCAGATTGTTCTCGCAACTGTCGCTAAAATTATCTCGGCCTACGTTGATTCGGTCTAGCATTGGCACTAGATTTTGCTCGCCGTTTTTTCGTTCCTGTTGTTGGTGTGACTGACTAGGCGATTGCAATAGAGAAAGACGATTGCTTGCGCCATCCTTAAGCTGCACTAGGGCTGGCGACAAATTCATGGAGGGTCTTTGATGTGAGTCATCCTTGTTCAATTGGTTAAGTTGAAAGTGTAACTGCTCTAGTGGATCCTGCTGGTTGAGTAGATTGTTATTTTGGAACAATTTCAGCTCATCAACGAGAGACTTTGGTTTCGTAACTGCAACATTTCTCTCTTCGCTTTCAATTTTCTCCTTCTTGTTACTTGCTACTCTCTTGTTGGATTTGGCCCTCTTGTTTAAAGCAAACTTTTTCCTCGACTTCTCACAACCTCGAGCGCTTTCACTAGTATTATCTTGTTTCTCTGTACTCAGTACAGATTTCTCTGGGAGTTCCAATTTTTGTTTGGCACAAGAATCTGAGATTGCCGCTACTGGCTCGGCCGCCTGGCAGCTAGTTGCCATCTTTCGCCCGGCCCACCGGTGGCAAGATTACAATGACAGCCTCCCTGGTCAACTCTATTTCCTCATCCTGTCTTTTTAATATTATCCTCTGGCCTGACACAATACCTCGAGTGTCCTGAACTGATGGGCGCCAATATATTTGTGTATCCCTTGCGGCTCAGATGGCCAAGACAAGATGGCGAACTAACTTTGTTTCCGCACTTAGTTCGCTCGCTCAACCATTTGTTCGTTCGCGTTCACTCGCTCGCTTTCGCGTCCGTTCGCGGTCTAGGCTACTGTGCCGCTTCGGTTGCTAGAGGCGGATGAATCACTCGTTCCCACTTGCACGTACTCGGGCGGCCGTCGGCGAAGTTCCAACTCGTGTTCCGCCCCGTCCACTCAACCATCGGCTCGCGACTGTTCGCCCATTTCTCTCTCCCACTTTCTCGCTTTCGTGTTTGCGTGTGCGAGTGAGCGCACGTTGAGCTGGCTCGAAAACCAAGTTGCCTGCGCGCGCGCGCCACCAAGTCTGGTGGCGACCAAAGAAAGTGAACTCAACGCAACAGCGAACTTGCAAGTGCAAACTCTCCCTTCCTCCCTCTCCCTCTCTCTCTAACTCGCTGAGTTTAGCGCAACTCTTGAGTCCGACCAGCCTTTTGCGTCTAAAAGTGCCTTGAGTCATCGCGGCTCAGATCGCGTCAGACTCACGCCAAGGCGCCGTTCCCACTAACCGGCATTAGAAAGTTGAACCCACTCCCATGGCCCCATCCAGATTTGTGCGAACTCTATTGGTTGGAGGATGTTCTCTCTGTGTTTTGCCCTCCGCTATCTGTTAAAAAGTCCAGTTTTGAAACTCCCTCGCCGCCAAGCGGCAAGCGTGCGCGCAAGCCGCTCGCCCTGTGCCCACTTGCACAGAAAACAGAGATTCGCCTCACAACCGACACTCCCGTTCCCATTTGGCCATCTCGCCGCTGCTGCTTCCTATCGCGTCCTTGCAGTACACGTTAGTCTCCCTGCCGCCCGCCTAACCATCGGAAGCTTATTATACAAATTTCGTTGAACACATTTTTACACCCACTTATCTATTCAAGAGCCGACCAAATTCTCTAACCACTAGTCGGGTAAGCCGGCCAGCCATCGTTATGCTGAAAAAAACAGTTTTCAAGCTAGCAAGGAGTCACTACAAGCTCTGGTTCAACCCCAGGGCCACCTATATCCGTGGCTTCTGGCCGGAACCATTAACTCAGCAAACTCTCGATGAGTTCCTACATGATATTAACTACTTTGAGGAACCAAGAGCATTGGTAAACATTGGATTGAAACAAAACGAGTCCCTTAAAAGAGTTCAATCAAGAGCAACCAGACTCAACTCAAGTGCATTAAAGGAAGCCGAATTTGTTGATGCCGATAAGATTGTCGACTTATTGAAACAGGATCCCAAAGTTCCTGAGCTGGATTATGATGACGTTCGAATTGAGGGCGAAGCGCTCGTAAGGTTGGCTTTCTCTGCCGGCATCTACAGGGATCTTTTCGGCAAATATGTTCCAGATAGAGAACATATACGAATAACTAGAAGCCAGGCAGAGAGGCTCGACAAGATGATTCCTCATTTTTGGATCACTGACCAGCCGTTCGCTAGAGTTGATGATATTGTGAAAAAACCTTGCCCGCTTTCATACTTTGAACCTCTTGTAGGGATCTCGGCAAAATTTATAAACCAAGTTGGTACATCTGTTGAAGATCTCTACGCCCACACATCATATTGTGGTAACTTCATACCAGCACAAGAAGCCTTACATAAGCCATCAATAACGCTTGATTTGGAAAAATTATCCTCAAGCGCGACAGGCACTCTCCAGAGCGAAAGCCGGCATGATGACTGGACCCCGGGCCAGTTGAGTATCACCAACGCCCAGCATGATTCCAACAAGCATCTCTCTGTTGCCCTCGTCAATTTGGATCACTTACATGAGGATGCAGCAAATCTTCACTGGTTGATCGCCAACATCAAGCCCTGTGGTTCGGGAGTTGTGAAAGATTATCAGGAAGTTTGTGAGTATTTGCCAGTTCACGGAATTCGTGGCTTTGGTTACTCGCGATACGTCTTTGTTGTGTTTCAGCATGACTCTACTATCGACTTGGATAGCTCGCAATTTCAGGGTTTCTCGCTTGAATCGAGAAAGTTCGATATGAATATGTTTATCGGGAAGTTCAAGCAAGTTAACTTGGTACCCGTCGGTTTGAGTTGGTTCCAAACAGCTTGGGATGAATCTTCGAATGGCATATTTCACCGTTATCTACAGCAACAGGCCCCGGTATATGAGCATGTTCAAACAAAGCCAGATGCTCGACCTGTAAGGCCTTATCCCGGTAAGGTGCCCTTTAATACGCTCCTAGACCATGAAGCAAACAAGAAAGACATCAACGAGCGAGTTTTGCTCGAACGTCTTAAATCAGTTGATCCCACTGATTACAAGGATCAATATGTGCCACCCCGAGTGCCTCCGACAGTCTTCAAAGAGGAAGGTCTACCGAGTTGGATGGACACTGTAATGATCAAGAAGAAAAACAAGATCGGCTATTGGAGAGGCCTCCGTCCAGCCTCAGTCCTTCTGCCTCTAGATAATAACGCTGATTTGGATACACCGATCCGCCCAATTGCCTCATCCAGAATAACTCCTCCTGGCTTCCCAAATTTGTACCCAAAACCATACAGGCACTCTAAATTCAAGCCTTCACCCACCTCAAAGCCCGCGAACGAGCATGTCTCTGCATATGTGTACGAAAATTACGACATCGATCTAGAAAAGGTCAAAAGAATGATGGAAGAATTTCCCTCTGTAGAGACGAAGTCCACCTCTAAATGAAAACATACTAGCAAGATTATCGCTCAGATTCGAACTTACCCGCTGGCCAGGGCGCGTGCGCAGATGTCCAAAATTAAATCCAGCGAAAATTCAACTGTGTATGCTGCCTCCGACGGCCGTGCACATATAGCAAACCAATATTATTTTCCCTTCTTTGCAACCCAAATTCAATCCCCAAGATGACAAGTAAACTGTCTTTTAGATCCAGACAACTGGATCCCTCGAAGCCAATGCCCATTTATAGGGCAGAGGAGGTACCAGATTTAGGAGAATGCATGGCCATCAGTCGTGGGGTACCAGTCTTGCCATCGGGCATGGAGAAAGAAGAAGAAGGCGTAAGTACACGCACAGTGCACAGCGAAACTTGGGTGCACTTTCCCCGCACGCTTCCCAAGCGGAAGGTTGTGCTGCTCTGGCTCGCACAAGCATTGAGCGCCATTTTTAAAGATCTCCTAACTAAATGGAGTTGTCGATGACACGCTCAGGATGAGGAACTCTTGAGGTCTCAGCGGTCAGCAGTCTTTCTGCTACTCGTTATGTAATGATTCAGCACACTTATGAAACTTAGTATCTGACCAAATGCCCTTTGTTTACCCCTTCAGGAACATCATCTACAAAGAGCTATATCAGCGCAACAAGCGTTCGGCCACACCGGCGAGCTTGTCATTCCAACTCCTGAAGTCCAAATGGCCCCTAGCACTGATTATGGTGAGCTTTATTCGGCAGATTACCGTATACCAAGGCAGCTGATACACATGCAACTATTTGCAATCGAGCAAGACTATCCAGACTATGACATGGATTCTGAGGATGAGGAATGGTTTCTCAAGAATGCCAAAGTTTACCCTGATCTCACTACCCTCCAGTTTGAGCGATTGATGGACAAATTCGAGCAGCAACAGCAGGGCCGTCCTAAAGCTCTTGAACTCCCCGAGGCCAAGCTTCTAGCTGGCGCCAAAAATCCGGAAGAAGAAAATCTTGTCACAGAGATATATGACTATTGGGTCGATAAGAGGCTTAGAACTAAGATACCACTTAGGCCCTCAGTGAGACAAGAAAAGAGAGAAGGTGTCTCATCGAATAGTCCATACATTGCATTTAGAAAACGAACTGAAAAGATGCAAACTAGGAAAAATAGGAAAAATGACGAAGCTTCTTATGAAAAAATGCTCAAACTTAAGAGAGATCTCAATCGCGCAGTTAGCCTTCTAGATATGGTTAAGAAGAGAGAAAGAATGAAACGCGATCAGCTTAGTATAACCGTAGACATTTTTAAGAAGAGATACGAATTAGGTGATTATTCTGGTCAAATATTAGCAGAAGTTACGGCTCTACAGAGAGCGCGCTCTCAAAACAATGTAAATTCCTACCGCGACCAAGATGGCAAACTATCTAGGTCGGTCGATGGTCACATCCGCAAAAGACGTGAATATCGAAAGCGCCAAAGCAATCAAAACAGTATCTCACAAAACAAGTCAACTGTCGATCAATTTGAATTCGGTGATTCTGATGAGGATAGCTTTAAAAATCACGATGTAGCCTCTGAGGATGATGAAGAGGCGCCAGATGGTCAGTACACATTCAAGCGAAAAGGTGGTTGCTACTACCTAGCTCCTAGGACTACCGTCGGCAATTGGCCCTGGTATTCGCCTGATGAGGGAGGGCAGGGCCACAATAAGTACAAGTACTGTTTGGCCTACCTATCGGCCGGACCGATGGTTGGGAGATGTATAGGGCTTGCAAGACGTCGAGTTGGGAGAGGAGGTCGTATCATTCTCGATAGGGCCCATTCCCCTGACGATTACTTGGGTGATTATGTTACCGATTGCTATTAAAGTGAAGTTGAACCAAACGATGTTCAATTACAAAAGATTGAACGTCTTTCCCATTGGGTGCACGACGCACGAAATGGACGTGCTCAAAACTCGAAATCGTCTGCTCTATCATTTGTCGTTCATTGTCACTCTTCACTCCACTTGGCCGATCAGACCAATGTTTCTTTAATTAGAACTGTCCGTGCTTAGCTCCCATCAACTTTCAAACCCTATTATCGGACAGAAAAATTGTCGCTGGTATAAATAGTTAAATTGTCAAGTTATTCAAAGCCAGGACATGGACGACATATTGGGAATATCGCTCAGACGCTTCGTGGTCACCATCCTGGCCATACTAGCTCTGATATTCTTGTTTATAGAGAAACCGTCTTTCGAAGATTCTCGGATCATCACCATCATATCATTACTCGTGGTTGTGTACCTCTCATTGGTGGTCATTCTCAGTTTGGCACGGCGCTCCGACTTCATAGGGATCGGCGGCCAAGTATCCGTTGAATGCTCCTTCGGTGTCCTGATGTTGGTTTACAACATCTCAGCAGTGTATGCCTATTCTAAATCAGTCTCTGGGCTCACTTTAGCCGCGCTCATCATGAATTTGACCGTCGGAGCGCTATTCATATTGTTCTCAATCTTTTAGTTCCAGCTAGGTCCATACTGATGCTTGAGAGAGTCGATGAAACAACAAGAACAATAAAACCTAATCATCGTCTGTTTATTCTCGATTCGAGAATCAACCTTTGAGATTGATCTCATAATCGCGATTTCCGATCTTTACATGAATGGAGTCAACACGAACAATGCAAACGGGAAGTTCATCCATCTCTGAGGAACATAATCTCTCTATCTCCGCTAGAATATGTACCTGATTGTCTCTGCTTGAACTTGTCTCGCGAGACATAAGACTACAGTGGGCTAACGAGTCAGTGGTTTCGTCCTCACATGTCAATTTGATAGCATATTGATCGATGATTTCCCTCAATTTGGTCTTGAAAACATACAAGGCGGAAGTTTTGTCCACTACACTTTGATTGCACACCATGCAAAGGAACTGTTTCGTTTTCTCATAATTGTGAAATATTTTGAGAGTATCTAAACAAATATTGAATGGCTGAATTAGCATACACTCTGACCTTATCCTCCCCACAAGATCTCTTATCTGATGATAGTAGACAGCTCTATGACCGCGAACTAATGTCATGTGCCACTTGTTCTCGTCGAGAGTACCCTCACGAACCCATCCTTCTGTAACAGGATACCTCCTTTCAACCAGAGTTATAACATCGTCCAGTACTTGCTCTTGACTCTCAGGAATGGTGGCATAGACGTGGCAAAGAAATTGACCAGACTCATAGTCGAACGCCTTTCTGACTTCTCTTGAGCAACCAGATGTCATTTGCTCAAACTTCGATCTAGGACACGGCAGCTCCTTCAGCTTGAGCCCTGAGTGATCAAACTGAGAGAGGTTCTAGGCAGATGCCACTAGATTTCAATTTCATCTTCTCCCTCAATCGTCTAAACTATCGCCGCCGCACGACCATTGTTCAGCTTTTCTCGAGGCTGCAACTAGACTGTTTACTAGATATCACGTTGAGTCGAACACAACTCGCGAACAACGGCCCAGCCAGCTGTTTCCACGCTCACAGACAGTATTTACAGTATTTTTTTAGTCGTGATGTAGTGTAGATTGTCCATACAGAATGCATTGTAGGAGTGCTTATTTCTGCAACGAATCTGCGTTAAATTTCGCGCGTTCTAACGCGCTCACGAGCGAGCGAAAGGGAGAGACAACTGCAGGCACGCATAGTCAAATGACCGTTGTAAATCAGCTATATGCTCGCGAACCAGTGTCTGTGTTGGCGACGCTCAGTTTATTGTTCAACGGAGGTGTAGTGGATCGTCCAAGGTTGCCGGAGGGCCTTTATCTTCAAGTTGGACCCATTCTATATAAGTCAGGATCTCGCCTCATCGAATTAGAGCGCTCTCACCACTCTCCGCTCAATTGATTTAACCTCCGTAAGTTCAGTCCAAAACAAGTTCCAAGATGACTGGGCGCAAGAAAACAGTTGATTCCACGAAGAGCAAGTTGCCCGACGTACCTATGCTCATTTTCGACAAGCGAAACAACAAGCAGTACACAAAGGGAGACTTTTTGGGAAAGGTATGTTCGATAACCGGATGGTTCTAGCCAACTCTTAGCCTTGATCTCAGCTAGCAAACTAAACTCAATCATATCCGTCCACAATCAACAGGGTGGCTTCGCGCGTTGCTTTGAGCTTGTTGACTGCGAGTCGCGGTACACTTATGCTGGAAAAGTTATCGCCAAGGCACAACTTACCAAATCTGGTCAGAAGCAAAAGATGCTGCAAGAGATCGAAATTCATCGCTCAATCCAGCATGAACACATAGTTAGATTTTATTCATATTTCGAGGACTCGAACTTTATATACATTATACTAGAGCTTTGCAACAAGAAATCCATGATGGAGCTGCACAAGCGTAGAAAGACCCTCTCTGAGCCAGAAATACGTTACTATGTGCGCCAAATTGCGCATGCATGTCTATACCTCCACAACAATAAGATCATCCATAGAGATCTCAAGCTTGGCAACATATTTATCAACGATGATATGAAGATCAAACTTGGTGATTTTGGGCTAGCAACCAGAATTGACGATGCCGAGCGTAAGTATACTCTTTGTGGAACGCCGAACTATTTGGCTCCCGAAATTTTGCTCAAAACTGGACATAGCTATCAAGTGGATGTCTGGTCACTAGGCTGCATAGTTTACACTTTAGCGGTAGGCACGCCTCCGTTCGAAACTCCAGATCTCAATGACACTTATAAACGAATCAAAGAAAACAAGTACACAATTCCAAACGATCTCAGCCCACCACTAAGAGATTTCATTGAATCTATGCTCAAGGCTGACCCTAAGCAGAGACCTGACATGACCTCAATACTCAACGACAATTACATTACTGGTAGTTATATTCCTCGCTCATTGCCAACATCATGCTTGACCACTGCTCCTCGCAGCCACACTGGACGTCTTTCAATATTGCCAAACGCTCTTGAGAAGATGGCTCTCACCAACCAAAATGATCTTCTTGGTGTTAGATCTCCTTTGCACCCAGTTACTAATACGGGCGACGAAAAACCCAAAAGTTCGAAGAAAGATCAGCTAGCCATCATATCAGCGCAATCGAAACAACACGCACAAATTCGCATGTCACCCTACCGCAAACGATCCCACCCTGATGTACCCCCGGAAGACACCAACCTGAGAGCCCTGGTCAAGCAACTGACCGACACTCTGGCCAAGAAACGAGTTGTTACCTATGAAAATGGCGCCAGCGACGCTGAAGACCCAATGTCCGCTCCGATATACTGGATTAGCAAATGGGTCGACTTTAGTGATCGATATGGGCTCGGCTTTGCTCTTTGCGACAACAGCTATGGAGTTCGTTTCAATGATGTAACATCGCTCATCATGTTAGCCTCGGAGAACGAGAACCAACTTCAATACATTGATTCAACAGGTGGAGAATACTTTTTTTCAAAGACAAGCCTACCTAAGCAACTTAGCAAGAAGGTAGAACTGCTTAAATACTTCCGCAACTATATGAACAAGTATCTGGCGAACACTGGCAGCAAAGTACGCGAGGAGGAGGGTATGGCTAGATTGCCATACGTAAGCGATTGGTTTAGAACCAGGACTGCCCTGGTGTTCGCACTCACCAATGGCACCTTGCAAGTTCACTTCTTCGACCATGTCAAGTTAGTTTTATGTCCCCTGCTTGGCGCTTGTACCTTCTTCAATGCAGAAAACGAGGTGCACACTTATCGACTCGACTTAATCACTGTCCACGGAGCAACAAGCGACATTTACAAGCGCCTAAAATACGCTCTCGATTGCGCAAATCACTTGTTGGAGCAAACCAAATCTAGAGACGGTGGAATAACCTCTTTGAAACCGGAAGGTCAACCCAAGCACAAAGCTGTAGCGTAGTCTATTTTTATTAAACACAAGTATGATCTTACACCTATACATCTTGAAGCTATCTTCATAGAAATCCAAATTGATAACTTAGACAAATTCATATTGAATCTATCGTTACAAAGAGCACTTGCCTCAAGCTGGTAATCTTAAGCTGCTCCCCCTCGCGACTGCATTTCACATTGCAAATAAATGATGGAATGGAAAAATAGTTAGAAAGAGATTCGGCACAATTTATCAGGCTTTGGACCAACCAATCAATTCTGACGCCGCTGCATCCTGACTTGATCTTGGAGCATTCTGATGGCATTCATCAGCTCATCGCATCGACACTGGACAGCTCGATGAAATCACCCGCTTATGGGGATGCTACTTACCTCTTGTGATGTATAAATAAAAGAAGTCACAGTACAACACCGTCTGGATGAGACCGGAGATGATCGGTATCCATTCGTGAAACCCCTCTGTGTAATATCTGTAAATCCAATTTAGAATATATAGGCCTCGGTATAAGCCTAGAAAGAATAGATAATGGGACGTTATTGTCTCGGCTTCACCCGTCCGTGTGATCATGAACAGTTGTGGCAGAATGGCGACTGCCTCCAAATAGATCGAAAAAGTCCATAAGATTTCTAATATGAGAAAAGCGTTTTCTCTTCTCTCGTGGATTAGGAGTGATAGTAATGCAACTGCCCCAAGGAGGTACTCTATACGGAATGTGTCTTGGCTCCTTCCGTAAGTGGTTTTGAATTTGTTGTATATCAGGTAAACGGTTGCGTAGGATGATGCTATAAATATTATCTTCATGACTGTATTGTACAAGGATACATAGTCGGTAAACAAGTCTAGGTAACGACATGTGAACACAACCGCGAATAGGACCTGACTTTTGCCAGATATTCCAGAGCAAGATCGTGTTTTCCAGATCTTCAACAGCAGTATTATGACAGCAACCAGATGTGATAGGTCACCGAGGAACCTGAATATGTTCATGTTGGCTTATCAGGAGGTCTATAGCAATTTAGGTAGTATATCTTGACAGAGTTTGATCAATGGCTAGGTTGTTATATGCTTTCTTTCGAGCCGATGGGGTGAATTGGTCTCCGGTGAAATTCTGGTACACGTCAGCGTGCTTCTATAAGCGACAGTGCAGGTTGTAGAAAGAATCGATACACACCTCGATTCAAGTTTAGCAAGTGTGGTCATGCAATATAGAGTACGTTCAGATCATGATTTCTCAAAGGGTATCAATTCAGATAGATAGTGGCCTGAAGTGTCAGGGATCCGAGAAAACGTCGGGCCTGGAGGATTCTTGTGGTCATACATAAGTTGGCGCGGCAATTGAAAATGATGGCGCATTCTTGCATTGGACCTGTGCTCGAGAACGCTGTACATTTTCGCCATAACCAAAAAACTTTTTGATTGGATCTATGCCCGTTGGCTCGCCCATAGTTCCAGTCATGGGCTGTGTCTAGAATATATGTGAATACAATCCCTCAAACCCCTTCTTAGTTCGCGTTGGTTTATAAATAAAGTATTACCGATTCCGTCCTTGGGGCCAAGCTCTCCGTGATAATCCCTAGCCGTATGCAAAGGCCTTTTATTTCGGTTTCCTGACGAAGGAAACTGATCAGCTCCTTGTAGGTAAATCCGAAGGGTTTACAGCTTTTAGCGAATAAGGATCACTTAACAACATAACATAGCTCCTACTAACGAGGCAAAGAAGCATAGAATCAGGACTGTCGTGTTTCAAGTGAGATACCACTCCACTGGACGATTGTGTCGGTTTTCTGCGACGAAACTTCTTTATAAGAAAGAAGACACTAATAGCGTGAGAACAACTGTCATCATGAGATGAGATGAGATAAAGTCATAGCACAAGTTCTTTGTCGTTCTCTGCATCGACCCAGAGTCAGCATCAAGAGTAAGGGGTAGATACCGGCGACAAAACGAACTGAACTTAAATCAGAAAGATCATGTCATTCCTGAATTGACGACCATTTACACATGTTACATCTTCAAGACTAAAAATGATCTCTCAAGCTGACATAATCAGGACTTTAGTTAATCAAAACTGTACTGACGAGTCTGTCATGTCAACAGCCTTGTCAGCTGATTGCACTCCTCCCAAGCTTCTAGAGAAACTAACAGAAGCAGAAAGATTTGACTTGGCTCTCGACATATCCATGAAATTAGGGCTCGATGTAACACCACTATGGCGGACATGGGCTATGAGATGTTTGAAGAATCGCAACTTCCAAGGAGCACGTGATAAATTCCGCCATTGTTTTTCTAGGCTCAGGTTACCCGCCAACTGTATTGTCCCCACCTTGAGCAACTTATTGGCCAAGATACTCAAAGAACTCGCACGGATGGATGAATCACAGATTTCATTGATCGATAAAATAGAGTCTATAAAGCAAAGGCGCCTCGAAGATCGCGATACGACAGCTGAATCGTCGAGTCACGAGACCTCATTGCTATCAAAACCTACAATTTATGCAGAATGCAAATATTACCTAGCAGAGTACGGTAGAGTCGACGATCGGATAAGATTTTATGTCAAGAACCGTCTTTGGGACGAAGCTATAGGCGTTCTGCTCGAGGAACCAAATCGGATTGACGTCCGAAAGGTGTTTCTCGAGTATGTCGTTCCTCATTCAAGCTCCACAGGTCAATTCGGTAGACTAGTTGAAGGTTTTCTTAAGTCTGACCCAGATATAGTCATTTCCACCCCATACTTCAAGGCCATATACGAATACTGTCATAGATATCATAGATATAACATGCTTTACTATGTCCAATCTTCCATCGGAGACTTTCTCGGTGCTGCCGATACACAGGTTAGTCTTTTCTTTCTAAAGAAGCCGACCAAAAATTATAGAGAGCTGAGTCATAGGTTGCCTAACTTGGAGAAGGCTCACGAGAATTATCGGAAATATTTGGACAAGTTGAAGTCACTCTCAACGAGAAAATCCGAGGAGCAGGCTGGATCCAGTTTATTCATCAACAAGTCAAAGATTGAAGTTGAAAATTGCCTCAGCCAGATCGCTGCCCAGATGGATATCACGCGTAATTTCGCCCTAAACGAAGTATCTGGGTGTGTGAACAGTATAGAGCCAGGAGAAAATAATTCCAGGGGGAAAACTATCGAAGAGGACGACTCACCCGTGACATTGTTTGAGAAGGATTACAAGCGACAAACATTCCTCGCAGCCTTGGTCCTGATTTATTTCGACCTTTCGTGTCGCACGTACCTTTCAAAGAATGGCCTTGATCTAGCTAATAAGCTTATTGATGTAAGTATCTATCATCTGCGTGCTCCGAGCTTAGGCTATCACTTTCACTGAAGGTAGTGACTCAAGGTTGAATTCTTTGTCTCACTAATTGCACAAACAATGACCATCGCACAACAAATCATGACTTATGCCGTAAATAACGGCGCTCGTTTCGATAACGATCGAAATAACAAAAGGATTTTGGTCTAGATAAGCTTAAGGTTTACAAGACTGCCATGCGTATCATAATAGAAGATGAAAGCTGTGACATACTGGAAAATGCACAGCTCCTTCTGGAGCGTCTCAAGGAAGATTATCTAGCCTCCAATAGTTCAAATAAGACCGATATCGACAAAGCGACCAAGCCAACCAAATCTGGCAAGACCCAGTTAGAAGGAAACAGGACAGGGATTGGGAGGTCGAGTCTCGAACAGAAAGGCGGCTCAACAAATCGTCAGGAAGTTTTAGAAAAAATACGATCCGTCTGTGATGAAGTTATACGTGATGCTATCGGTAGTTGCCGAGAGCCTGATTATAAGATGGAATTGGCTAAGCTACTGTCTAGTGAAGCCAAGATTGAACTTTATATTGAACATGGGAAGTTGAGCAATGCCCAAAGATTGGCGTGTAAAATGAATCGTCCTGATTACGTATCAACCATAATCGAGGAGGCTGGCAGACTAAACCAGCAACACGTTAAGACAGTATGCCAACTTTGGCTGGCCAAGCATGAAACCAGGAACACTAGCCGTTGAGTTATGGTTTCAACCTTCGACTGAATCATACTGCGTAGAACCAACAAAAGATAGAGGAAAAGACAGGGAGTGAGAGTAAGCGCGAGGGCTGGTTAACCTTAAGGCCGCAAGTTCAGCTTGTTCTAGCAGACGGAGGACATTCACTACCGTGTGTATCAACCTTGTGTGATACCATACCTAACTTTAGATCTCTCAACTAACCCTTAGTGCGACCAAATCTTCTCCACCCGAGCCAATCTCGCTTACAATCCATGATACTCAACCGCTTACATGCTCTTGAACGACTCCGACTTATCTCTTTTAATTTCATTTCCCCCCGACTTGCTCGCTCTCTCGTTCCCTTGACTCATATGAGCAACATGTTGACTTGAAACACGATTTAATGGTAAGCTCTCTATCCTGGCTACAATCTGCGCTAGGACCATGGATAGAATGATGTTTAAAAAGCAATAAATTTGTGATATTGATCCTCAACCCCCTTTAAGTGGTCCAGTCATTCATACATATATGAACTTCCGCAACTAGAAATAATTTATCGCGACAGAAGCATATAATTTTAATCTATTGGGATATTTGAATAAGCCGTATTTTGTTCTCGTGCACGATAGGGCAAGAGCAAAACTATCTATTGTCTGACAAATGAGAGTTTGCGTCAACTTGCGCTAGTGCAACCAGATTATATCTGTTCTTGGACTGGATTCGCAATTAAAATGAGAGGTACGGTGAGAGTGGCCCAGTGTATAAATCCGCCGAAGTGCAGCCTACTTGCGATTCTTCTTCACTTCCAAATCTAAGGTCCTCTCATCCGACCTGCTGCGTTTTTCATGGCCAGTTTCACTTGATGGAAGGGGTTTCCTGAATTAGCTCAGATTTAGATGGAGATCGGTGCTCGCAGAAACAGATACGACAGATGTTGTTCGCACAACCTGTGCAAAAGGCAGCGCAGACTTGTCGCATAAGATACTAGATTGCATGAATAAATTAACATCAAGTATCCCATAGCGCCAGAACTTTTCTACTTGATCCCATTCAATCTGACTCAGGTAGCCACGAGATTCTTCCAATGCTCACGGAGCAAACCGAGAGTTAACCTTTCGGTGATCTAAGAGATGGATTCAAAGAGGTGCTGGTGCGTGGATGTAGCGGCGAAAAGTTGCCCCTGTGCGCAGGTCTCACACCAGCCTCTGATTTCTATTTTCGGAATCCTCTGAATCCGAGAAGCCGAGAACAGTTACAGTCAGTGTTCATTCAAACTTTTTGGACAGGTAACCTGTTCATAGGCACTTTTCCATGTCTGTGTAGCTCACCATCCACACTGTTACAGAGCTATGCAATGCTAGTCTACCATAAGGGTATTTGTATCACTATGTATTGTTCAATCTCATGCCATCACAGCAATGATCCCTCGGGAACATGGCAGCTAACTTTCAATGTTGAATCGGCATTAGAAACGTCAATAGAGTGTACCGATTTCTGCTCAACTGAGAGAAAACCTTTATAATCCATAACCGAACTAACCATTTCACTTCTTTTAATTGTTGATCATCAAGGGATTAAACGGTTGTATACTTGGCCAGAGATTAGGAGCTAAAAGACTAGGCTCAGAACAGAATTTTCTCGCTTTCACTTCCACTGTCCAACCCACGAGCCGGGATAACGAGTTTAAAGACGGCTTTAGAGGCTAAAGTTAGAAGCAAAATTTGCTGGCTTTAGTCGCTAGCGTTACAGCAAGCGAATGGTAACAATTCTGGATAATAAACAAAAGTAACCAGCAGCAGGCAGAGAAAGATACATCACTGAAGCACCTATCTTGTGATGACGTGTTATGACGAAATCTTTGATGGGTCCTCTAATGGTGAAAGCGAGCGCTACCCTCGAGGCCAGAAAGGATTGCTGGTGCGCCCAATCCCATCAGGAGAGTTAAAGGCGGCGCCTAGGATGGTGTTGTTAAGGCGGCCAGCTGGGTTGCTAAAAAGGCAAGGCTTCGAATCAACGCTAGAGGGGGCGAGTGCAATGTCAGCGTTGTACTCGCCTTGCCGGCAACAGTCGCTCACGAAGTCACACTCGATGGTGGTAGCGCGCCAAGCCTTGGTTCACCTGCTAGTCTGCATGATCATAAACTGGTTGGGCCATTTTAGCGTAGACGCGTCCAATCTGAACAGCGCAGATTCGCTTGCCACAATGCAAAAGCAAGCAACGTCCACCTCTGGCCTCTCTGATGAACTCCCTTTCATCGACCCAAACTGTCAACAGCTGCCCTATGGCAGCTGGAATGGAGGGACAAGTTTAGAGATTTCCAAGCCGCTCATGATACTCAAATGTGATCTAAGTCCAATGTTGCATACGTTTGAACTATTGTTAGCGCGGTCCCATGGCCCAAAACAAATTTCAACCCCGAGCGATGTGACAAACTTGTCGGAAATTGAAAAGACAGAAAAGTCGAGCTTAATTTGGGCTGACTTTCTCAATCTAGATAGCATGATTGATCACTTCTTCTCGGAGGCCAAGTTTGCAATCGAGCGAAAGGAATTCTGCGCCTATCCAACAATAACCCGCCTAAGCCGCTTAAAACCCTACACACTTGGCTCAAAACTCTTAAGCCTAGCCTATGATATTCTGACAATTGAATACCACATCTCTTGTCTTTTCAAGGCGCTCAACAGGTTGCCGCCAGTTCCCTATCTTGTGAGGGATGTTGTCGATATATACGTTGATGGGGCTGATAAATCTATGCCAGATTTAAACGCAAACCCTAGCCTAAGCGACGAGAGCGGCGAGTTTCTGAGCTTTGATGTTGAGGCTGCGATAGATAGAAATGGCCCACTTGAGGACGTGGTGGCGCTGGTGCTTACAAGTGGTTCAAGTGGCGATCGGGTGGAGGAGTTCAAGGCAAGTTGCAAAGGTTTTCTCATGGAATTAGAGGAACGTTGGCAGTCGATGGACATGATGAGCCAAATGCTATCAACAGATGGAAACGGAATCCAAAGGTTCAACAACTACGTTATCAGAACGCTAATTCCAACAAAGTACGCTGACGCCTGCAGCCAGTTGAGTTTCCAGAGCTAAAAGCTTGGGGAACCGAAAGGTACCAAGTCTAAAAATTGGCGCGCACCATTTGCTTTGCGCCAGCCAGCCAGCAAACCAACCACCGGAACTCCGATTCCGGCGGTGCCCATTCTCTCGTGTGGCAAAGCCGTGTTTGAGATTAAAGTTGGTTGGAACCTTGAATTTCGGTTGTGTAACGGGAGCGTGTGCGCCGGCCGACTTCCGACTTCCCGCATCGGCGCAAGCGAGACTTGGCCGCCACTTCCGTTCAAGGTGGATGAGCCCGATGAGAACGGCGCGCGGCAAAATAGAGCGCATGGCCGGAATCGGGATCGTTTGGGAGCGAAACCTAGACTCTCTAGTTGCTCAGTCCCACATTTGCTTCCCCCTCCTCGCCCGTCCTGGTTGCGACCCAAGTTTGTTGCGCCCCCCTCCCGCAAGTTAGTAGGACATTCTTCTTGTTTGTCGTTGTTATTGCTGTTGGTTGCCTAGTTTGTGGGCCGCAGTGGGGCGAAAATGTCAGTGAGCGAGAGAGAGAGAGAGAGAGAGAGAGAGGGCGCTTGGAATGAGAGCAAATCCAATGGTTTGCTCCAACCAAGGGGCCATTGGAGCGACCAGGAGGTGGTGAACTGAAACGAGGTTAGATCGGATGAGTCAGTGTTCGTTTGAGGAACCAGGAAGCGGAAATAATTGTCTGCTTTCGAGCAACCCAAAAGCGGGCCAGGCCAAGGGGCAGACTGGCCTGTGCGGGCGCGCTTGGGCTCAGAACCTCTCATTTGCTGTACACGACTTTGGCCCGCAAAGAGACGATCGCGCCTCAGCTGATCGGTGGCGAGGGGGGGGGCTAAGCTTGGCCCCTGGCTCATCAACCAAAACCGAATGGGACTCATGTCGGCAGTTGGAGGGTTCTGTTACGCGAGCTTACAGTGTATTGGTTGGAGCGGTGACAGAGCGCCGACTGCTGGCTGTAGCCGCCCAAACTGCAGCCAGTGGCGCGCTGGCCGATGCCCCTTTGTAGCCGGCGCCTCGCTAGCTGGCCGGCCTCACCTCCTGCTGGCTTGTTGGCGTTCTTGTTATTGCTGCTCGCCTTACAGCCGGGAGGCGGCTTGCCATCGGTAAACAGTGGCCGCTCTCTAGCAAACTGAAGTTGGCGCCTCCGCTCGCCTCCTGAGCGAGCTTTGCTCTAGCCCCATGGCCAACCATTCAGGATCTCAGCGTCTAATAGCCTCCGAAGGTAGCAGGTCGGCGGCCTAAAAGCGTAAGCGATAAAAGTCTGAATGCGGGAGCCGGCGCAGCACGGAGCAACAGATGTCGGCCCTCCCTTGCTCGCATTTGTTCCACTGCACACAAGCCAGCTGGCCCACTGAATGGAGCTCCGAGCGCAAGCAACAGAGCGCTTATCCGGCGTCACTGTGGCCGCCGCCGCCCCTGAGTATCCAGTCCCTCAGTGAAGCCCCGCCGGCCTTCTTCGCGCCGAGCCGGCGCACTCGGAAGCGGCCGGAGGTTGCGCGCGCTCCGACCGCCTGGCTCTCGGGGCTCGTCCATGCCGAGTGGGCCTGAGGTGGCTGAGTTTGCGGCGCTTGCGGCAATTGCTGGCCGAGCAACGGCGCCACTCCAAATACATGCCGTCTCATAAACAACGGCAGCAGCAGCAGCAGCAGCAGCAACAGGCACTGGGCCCCGCCGACCGCGCAGACCCTCGCAGGCTCAGCTCGCCTGTGGCCCATTTGCCGCAGCCAGACCAGACCAGACCAGACCAAACCCAATCCAACAGGACCGACTGGCCGAGCTGGCAAACAGACAGCCAGCAGGAAGGGAAGCGGATGCAAGCGCGCGGCCATGCAAACATCTGTCGCTCGCCTCTAGCAGCGCTCTCTGGCTGGCTGGCCGCCGAGTTGCCCTCTCATCCTACTCCTCCTCCTCCCTCTGGCTGCTCTCTCGCTGGCCATTTGGGGGGTTTGCAGCCAGTTTGAATGCATTGTTGCGGCACTTGAGCGCGCTCGAGTGTTCCCGCAAGCGCGGAAACACTTCAGCCGGGCTCGATGGGCCAATCATGGGACGGAACGGAGATCAGGGATGCTCAATTGCCCACTCTCGCTTCCCTCGAGAGCGAGCCAGCCAGCTTGCCAAGAGCAACTTGGCCTCCCCTTGGCCTCTGTCAGCTTGCCAGTGAACTTGGCCGGGCGAGGCCAGTTTATCTGGCCGCCTGGCTGGCTGTGCGGCGCGCTGCCAACTTGAAACCAGGAGACCACATAACTGGGCCGACAATCAACCAGTGAAATGGGAGACCGGCTCAGCGAGAGCATTTGTGGTGGCGGCAACGGCAGTGGCAGTAGAGCTGGCACTCGAGCCAGGTAGAGATCCCGATTGGCGCGCCCGCGGTGCATTGGAGGCTAAGCGCGCAATTGTGCGCCACTGTGCCAGCCAGCCGACTGGTTCGGCGTCAAGCTTGGCTCGCAAAGACATAGAAGGCAAGACGGGCGAGCTGTTGTTGCGGGACTGGAAATGGAGGTGGAGGGGAGGGAGGTGGAGGTGGAGAGGGAAGTGGAGGGGCGAACGGGGAAGGGAAGGGTTTTGGTTTAGCTCGGACGAATGCGAATGGTTAGTTAAAATTGGCAAGCTGAACCCAGAGCACTCAGCCCCACTATCCTGCCGCCGATCCATCCCTCTCTCTCTCTCTCTCTCTCTCTCCCTTTCCATGGCTCTCGCTTGCGGAAGTGAGCCCGCCAGCCAGAGTGGGATCCAAATTCTGTGATTCCGCCTCTCCCACTGTCGAGCCCCCATTCAAAGGGCCGCCGAATGGAGGTTTGCCCTCTGTATCGCTCTCTGTCTCTCGCTCGCCCCCTGTCGCCCCCTTTGGCCACCAGCAACCCTCCCCCCTCCGCGAGCTCAAATCAGGCGCAACACCAGGCCGATAATAATGAGCTTGGATGGTATTGTTATTGTTGTCACTGTTATGTGCTGACTAGCCTGTCGCTCGGCCTATCCCACTCGGAGCCAGGCCGACTGGTTGGCAGCGCTCGCAAGCCAGCCGCCCGCTCTGTGCCCGTGAGAATCGAGGTCAGAAATCAAGGTAACAAACGGACGTGGCGCGACACTAACTCAAGCGCTCAACGCACAACAGGAACAACAGCAGCAACAACAACAACAACAACCGATACTTGCAACCAAGAATCAGACAACAGCCGCCAATACTAGCCAACTGCTGGGGGTGCCTTCGCCACTTTCACTCCGCGTCGGCTCTGGCTGGCCGACGAGCGGCTTGGGCAGGTTTGGTTGAGTAGGAAACACTTGAATCCGAGGCGGCGGCGGCGGCGGCAGCTCGAACGACTGCAGCCAACGACGACACAGCCAACAAATGGCACACACACACAAACAAGCAAAACCAAAGACACGGATTGTTGTCAGCTTGCCAAGCTTAAACAAACGAAACTCTTGCTGACAATGAAACTTCGCCTTGCTTTTGGTGCGGCAGCAGCTCAAAATCAATGCTAGCTGCCGGGGTTAGACACTCGGCGGCCCTTCAGCAGGGAGCGAGCGAGCGAGCAGGTCTAGCGCTCTGCTAGCCAGCCAGCCAGCCAGCTTTCCGCTCTTACTCACTCGCTCGCCCTTTGGGGGGACCTTGCGCTTGTTTGTCCTAGACGAACCTTGATTGGTTGAGAGGTTGAGCTGGGCGTTTGTTTGTTGGCTTTGGTTGCAGAAGGTGCGATTTTTGTGTCGGTTGGCGCCACTTTGTTTTGTCTACTCTCTCTTGCCCACGATCGAGCCGAGCGCCCCGATCGAGGGGAGGCAAACAAAAATAGGCAACCGCTCGCTGGTCCAAGCGGAGCAAACCAAGAGTGGCGCCGATTTGCGCGGCTCAAATCAATGCAAACGCCCCCCACGAAAGTGGCTACGCGGATGCAAACGAAATTGGCACGCCCGCAACGGCAACCCGTGCCTCTGCTCGCCTTTGTCGGTCCCTCTGGCCAATTAGCAGGAAGCGACGCCTCCGACAAGGAAGGCTGCATGGCTGGCAGCGCCGGCCCCCACCTATGCAGCCGAGAGTAGGCGGCTGCGGCAGCCGGCGCCACTTTTGGGCGCGAGAGGGAGGCGGAGGGCCAAAATAGAATGCTCGACTTGCACTTGAGCCAGGCGGCCAGTCAGCAAGCCAGCCAGCCAGCCGGCTAACCAGTCAAGCGCGCGAGGGAGGCTAACGCGAACAGCAAAGGCAAAGGCTGGCAGGCGCGCGCAATCCAAGGTAAACGGGTTCCAATCACCGACGTGAGCGCGCCGCTGCCTGTTGTTTTTCTCTCCCTCCACCTGTTGCTCCTCGCCTGCCTGCCTGCCTGCCTGCCTGCTCGCCCGCTCACGCCAGCGCCGTCCGCGCTCGCTCCCAGTTCCGTAGATTTCATTGCCGCCGCCGCTCTGATCAGCACCAAGTTCAGCGCCTGCTCTACGCCCGCCAAGACCTGTTGCCGCCGCCACCGCCGCCGCTGGCTCCGATCTGCAAATAGCCGGCCGCCAAGAGCGCGCGCTCTCGCTAGAGCCCCGCGCTGAGGCCTCCGCGAGGGGCGTGTTGGCGGCGCGCTGCAGCCGCAAGACCCAGTTGTTGTGGGCGGTGGGTGGTGTTCTCGCTGCCGCTGGAGCAGGCGCCAGTCCGCGGGCGAAATGCGCCCGACTTGCTACAGTAGTGCGTGCTGGCGTGCCTGAGCCTGCGCCCGCTCCTGCTCACCGTCTGCCTGCTGCGCCCCCCCCCCGACTGGCGACCCCCGCAACTCGGCAGCTCACTGGACGGCTTTGGGCTGCGCGACACCAGTTCGCGCATACCCATTTGTATCCATCGGCCGCTTTCCCTCTGGCTGGCGCGCTCGACCTCATTGCGTTGTGTGGAGCTCGCCAGCAACAGTAGTCGATTTTAGCTCCGAAGGCAGCGGCAGCGGGCGGGAGAGACACGCTCGCGCACGAGCAAGCAGGCGCCAGGCTGCGAGTTGGCGAACGGCGACAAGCAAACCCAGCGAAGAACGAGCTAGCGTTGAGGAGACGAGCGAGCGAGCGAGCAAGGGAGAGAGAGAGGGAGAGAAGGGGACAAGAAGTGGCCTGGGTTGGGTTGAGTTTAGTGTGTGGTTTAGTCTGGTGAAGGCGCTCGCTTAGTTCGGGTTGGTTCGTTCATCGGACGGGCGGCTCTCGTTCGTTCGTTCGCTCGCTCGCTCGCTCGTTCATTCGCCAGTTTGTTCGCTCGTTCGCCGGCTGGCTTGTTCGCTGGCTCGTCGGCTCGTTCGGCTGGTTAGTTTTCAATCAGCCTTAGCGTTGGACGTATAAAACTCGAGGCTCAGTCGCCATTTGTGAGCCGGCCAGCCAACTAGCAAGTGGGCCAATTTTAACTCTTCCGGAGAGCCTCAAAGAAGCGCAGATAAAGCGAGAGAGAAGCGAGAGGAAGTGAGAGGAATTTTTCGCCGCTGAAGAGCCAGCAAACCGATTCAAAATTTCGCCCCCAAACGAGCAAGACCGAGCTCAAGGCCCCAAGATGACCAACAATCATCCGCCGCAACACCTCCAGCAGCAGCAGCAGCAGCACTACCAGCACCTCCAGCAACAGCAGCAGCAGCAACACAGCTTCCAACTCCAGCCCACAAACCAAGCGCAGCAGCAGCAACACGTAACCCACTGCAGACACCCGAGCGAGGTGGCGCCCGCCAGGCTGGAGACGCTGCTCGGCATGGCGCCCTGCCCGCTCGACGTGGCCATCAAGAACTCCTGGAACCCCGAGGACAGGTCGCTGAACGTGTTCGTTAAAGAAAGTGATAAGCTAACCCTCCACAGGCACCCAGTCGCCCAGTCGACCGACTGCATCCGCGGCCGGCAGTGCTACACGCGCGGCCTCCACGTTTGGGAGATCACTTGGACCGGCCAGCAGAGGGGCACTCACGCGGTCATTGGCGTGGCCACTAGTCAGGCGGCGCTCCACTGCAACGGCTACCAGTCGCTCGTTGGCGCCGACAAGGAGTCTTGGGGCTGGGATTTAGGCCGTAACAAATTGTATCATGATTATAAAAACGAACCAAGCGTCTCCTATCCCAGCCACTTGAACCCAGACGAAACCTTTCTAGTTCCCGACAAGTTTCTTCTCGTCCTAGACATGGACGAGGGAACCATGAGCTTTGTTGTGGACGGCCAGTACTTGGGCGTCGCCTTCAGGGGCCTCAAGGGCAAGAAGCTATTCCCAATTGTTAGCGCCGTTTGGGGCCACTGTGAAATAACCCTGCGATATCTGAACGGGCTCGATCCTGAGCCCATTCCGCTCAAGGATATCTGTAGGACTACAATCAGACATTATGCTGGCTACAAAATCAATGTGATACACAAAGAAGTGAACCTACCTGTTGCGCTCAAAAATTATCTCCTCTACCAGGACAATGCCAACCAACATTTTGTATTTTAATGGCAGCAATTTTCGTAGAAACTTAAACCGACCTTAAGACGACAGCATAGCGAGCAAACAAGACAATCATGAAATGTTTTCTTCATGATTATATTCTCACTCAAATGTTCTGACCCAAAGAGGAAGAGGGCGGCGCAAATTTAGAACATATTCCATCCATTTTAACGTCAACAACCTCACTCTCACTTCTTACTCATCTATTCCCCTGTGGAGCGATCCAAACACTTGCTCGTTCCCATCCCCCTCAGACGGAAGCCGTTTTCTATCAAGTCAACGGCCAATTCATTCTCTCAAGTACACTCACTTCGAAATGACAAAATTCAATTTATTACTACTCTCAGATCAATTGAAGATGACAAAGCTTTTGCGGCCGCCTCCAACGAACGCGGCGCAACTCGCGCCAACTCCTCTTACCAAATGAACGTCAGACGTGAACCTCCTTTACAGGTTTCAATGATAAACAAGGTGCAGTTGCTTGATCATCGAGTCCCTAGATGGAATCCATCACTTCCGTCCTCCACGATAACTTCAACAAATGGAATGGGATAGGATGCTGACATCTACCACTGATAATCAATGTCCTGTGCCGAAACGGTTTGGCCGATCTTACCAGGTATGGCACTGGGAACGCCCTGGGGGGCTCCGAAGCCACCCAAAACTTCACTATCTTCCACCTTGACCTCATCCTCTTCCACGTTCGTGGCCTTTTTGCGAACGTAGAGGAAGCCAGCAAGAACACAACCCGACAATAAGCCATATATGCAGAAAGAAGCCCTGGACCCTGTTCGTCACCGGAGGGAGGTCCGTTTTTGTTTTTTATATAAATTTAGAATTAGAATCGACGGATATTGATTGTGTTAGTAGATAGATGTCCTCAGTCAATTAGACAGAGGGATGAACGCGTCATCTCAAGGATACTCAAATCAACCATTCCTAGTCCCATTGTCGAGGTAAACTTGAGAATGGTGTCAAGTCAAATTGATTTCAACTACTCACCTATGGCATTGATCATACAACCACCAAGCAAAGCTCCACAAGCCCTGCCGATACCATGATGAAGACCTTGCATAACACCCTGCGTTGAGGTCCGAAGTTCAGGCTTAGATACGTGACTTATGTAGGAGCAGCAGGCTGCGAAGCAAGCCGCGTGTGTGATCCCCTGAACTAATTCAAACGGGAGTGCATAATATGGATCGGTCAAGAATGCGACATAGAGGAAACGGATTACGTTACATCCTAGGCCAACGCTCAAAACCTGGTTTGTATATGTATGATCACGATGACAGGGTTCCGATGATAAAACGAAGAGCAATATATTATTGTTTGATTAGCAATTAAATACAATTAGCCCCATTGAATAAGCCTCAACTATCCCTATAACTCCCCGGCAATGGCATGACAGAAATATGACATTTACACTGGCATCCATTTTCACTGCTAGTTTCACGGCTAGCGTGATACTGAAGATCTCACTCAGCACAAACTTGATCCCTCTTATTATCATTTCACCTCTTCTCTTATGATATTATATTAATTGTATACTCACCCTAGTGTGTCCAAAGCGTTTTATGAATTTAAAACTGAAAAAGTAAGCCAGAATCTCAGATATATGATTTATGACCGAGCATATACCGAACAAAGTTGGTGTTCCGCCCACGTCTTGCAGATGCCAAAACAAAAACGTAAACACCAACCCCACTCCGCAACCCAGAAACCAAGTGATAAATAAGTATGTTAGATGCAGTGAGTTCCTAAATTGGCGAAAAACATTGACCCACTCCGGAAGTTCCCATGTTCTTTGTGCAAATACAGCGCTCTTCCATTTATCCAAGAATTCAAACTTCTCCTTGCCGTTCTGTTGAAGATTCGGGGGCGGCGCATTGATTGGCGGAGCAGCGTTAAAAATGCTTCTCGGCTGTGTGGATGCATAAAGCTCATCGATGTTACCAGCGCCTCCGAGAGCTCCATCAACAGTTGTTGTGATAACTGTATTACTATCGGTTGTGCTTGCAATCAACGATTGGTTTCCCTTAGCGCCGCTCTTGGGGTAGCTAAATCGAAACTGAGTTGCTGTAAAAAAGGCGCAGGCCATAAGCAAGGAGAAGATCACGAAACAAACCGTGTAGCTTCTCTCCCTTTGATGTGGCCCACACGGATGGTCGGCGATTGAGGTGGCATTATCCAATGCCATACCGACTAGTAGCAATGTAATGGCCCAACTTAGTGAGCCAAACATCCTTTGTCTACCATACAAATCAGTATTGTCGCCTAAATATCCAAGGGTCGCGCTGTCGGCAAGTGTTAGGGCGGGCGCGCTAAAAAACTCACCCAAAGAGATGAGCAACAAGAGGAGGAAGAAAACTTCCTTGATATCGTCTAGCTTGTAGACTATTGTGCTGAACATGGGCGTCACAAATTGGCTATGCTTCTCCTTGTTATAGTTGACCGCATACTCGACCGTGATCGGTGACATACCAACAATGTGAGTTGGTGGTGTTTTATGGCGTTGCTTGTACACTCGCTTGGTCTTGTTAACTGCACCGCCAGCGCTGGATCTATTGCTATCCTGGGAAGCCATTTCATATGTCATTTCAGTTGTGGTCATTGTGCTTGTTGAGCTCGTAGTTGTGGCTGAGCTTGACTGCTGTTGATTGTTTTTCACTATCCCACGATCTTTCTTGCCATTGCCGCTGCCACCACTGGCACCCCTGTCATTATTCATTTCACCTTCCTCCTCAGCCTCCTCACTCGTTCCCTTTTCCCTTGACCTATCGTCAAGCTTATCCTCTTCCTCCGTCTCCTTGTTTCCTTCGTCGCCCTGCTCAGAGTCGTCACTTTCTCCAAGCAAGTCATCAACTTCTCTCATGTCCACACTCCGCTCAAGTCTAACTCCTTTCGAATATAATTGCTCAAGCTCGTCGTACTCTGGCGCCCCAATTGAACTGTCGTCAGATTCGAACTTGTAATTTGTCAACGGCCCATGTTGTTCGCGATTCTCTCGTTTGGCAGAGTTCTGGTTGATCAGCTTGTCGTCGAAATCGCTTTCCAAATCAATATTGAGGCTCAGCTGAGATTCGTATCCATCGTCGTCCTTGTTACTATCGAGTTTGTACAAATACCGGGCCCTCATTGCACTTTGATCGTCCCTATCAAAGCCATCCTTCACAGACACTTGCCGCCTTCTCCTCCTCCTCCTCTTGCGGCGCCTTACATTTTGGCTCTCCTCGTTAGCTAGTATTTCATCCTTTGTCTCAAGATCAGATGACCCCTTACTTGAACCCTCGGGCATCTTATTCATAAAGATCTCGTTCTCTCCCTTTTGGCCCCGGCTTCTGTCCTCCTCTTGCTCCTCCAGTTGGCCGACATCATAGTTGCTTAGATCGTTGGCACTGTAGGGGGTGTAAAGTACGTAATATGTATCGTTGAAGGCTACACAAGCGGAAGCAGGTGGACGAATGTGCGCCAGTGAATAGGTAAAAACAATCCAACTTAATAGAGAGAATAATAGTAGCGCCTTGCTCTTGTGGAATCTTTCTGCTAAACTGTGCCAAAATGGGGCGCTGAAAATCTCAATGAAGGGCCTAACACCAGTTAAAACGCCCACTTGTGCTGGGTTCATTCCCAATTGTTTAAAATAAACACCCATTAGGGGAAACAACGATCCAAATGCAGAATAGAAGAAGAAGTAAAACATCTTCGATACAAGTAGATCTCTATTGACATGTTGGACGAGTGCGTCTATGAAAGGTAAGCTTATGCCAGACATAGCATCCAAGAAGTTTCCAACAATAGGTAAATGTTGGTTCACGAATTTTCGGATGGCTGATGGCGGTGACTGAGGGGGCGGCGGTTGTTGGGACGTGTCGCCCGGATTTGCGCCATAGGATTGTTGGCCCTGGTATTGCTGTCTATCCGATTGCTCAGGCCCGGAGTACTGAGCCATCGGGTTGCTATATCCATCGTGATAGTTACCTTGGCCAGGCCACATCTGATTTGCAGCGGCATCGTAGTTGTCGTCCCAAGGATTTATGTCGTACGGGTACGACATGATTCTACACGCTTCTTGAAGAGATTGGCCGTATAATTGTTCTACGTGTTGTTTCCTCTATTATAAGTCAAGCTCATCGAAGAGGCGCCGCAATTCCAAGAGGGGATTCTCTCTAACGTAGTCTCTTCATCTTCACTCACAACACTTATGATTCTTATTGCTTAAGCGGGCTAATTAATATAAAAAATTAAAACTAGCGTTATGGTCAGTATGATCGGATGGGATGGGCTATCTTGGGAGCGCTTGACTCGATGGTTGAGCAGGGAGCTGGTGATTAATCACCCTCGCCTTCGCTCACTCATTGGTCCGGTCTCACACGGGTAGTGGTCTGCGCGTCAGGCTCACCGATAAAATAAACAAGGTTAAGCATAGAAGTGTTCAAGGTGGGTAGGAAAGGCTGAGGCGCTTCCACGATGTACGAGCGGCGGCTGCATTGAACCTGCTCGAGAAGATATTGTAACAATTGGCCCCTCGCTCATCGTGTTCGAAAGTGCACCGAGTCAGCGGCTTCGGTTTGCTGGACAAACGTCGCGCGCGCGCAATTCCAGCTAGACTGCACGCGATAGAGTCTTCGGATGATAGCCCTAAACGCTCCTAGATCCTGTCGAGCTTATCTGCGCAGCGAGCTACAGCGCGTCCATCTCTGCGGTTATGGAGGCGTTGAAGGTGGCGCTCGCTAGGTATCGCCACTGGAGTTGCTAGCTGCGCCAGCGCTCTCTATCGAAGTTAAACTCAGTTGCCGCAGAGCAGGTTGCCCTCCAAAGGATTACAATGGCAACTTGCAGCAAGACACCAGATGTGGCGATCCCTGGATGCGCGCTCTCGTTTTTGACAGTGGCTAGCTAGTCGGCGCTTTGTGAGCGCGAAGAAAAAGAGGCGGTGCCGGCTTTTAGACTCGACCATTCGCTTCAGGAGTGATTGCCAGGAGATAATTTGGCCAGATAGGAGCGCAGATGGCAGGGGTTCAATTTGAATCCAGTGTAACCAGTGCTAGATGGGCGAAAGTTTAACCCTATCGGCGCGAACTGTCGCATCGCGTACGAGTGATCGAGTAAATTTTCTTGTTGCTCACCAACGCTTGTTGAGAAAGCCCTTCAACTCCTGTCATTTAAACCCGCTCGTATGCCCACTTGCCCTCTACCTCTTCCAATAACTCCACTCCAAGCCCAGACTGAATCCCTCCCTATTGGCTCTCAATCTCAGTTTTGTTTCCACTTGAAACCTCTCGCTTGTATTTAAATTTAGGCCAGAGCAGAGAAAAGGAAGCAGAGGAAGATGAGAAAGCTTATTTGGTGAACATAAATATCAACTCACAAATCTACTAACATCAACTAAACAAACCAAAAGGGTCGATCTCGTCAACTAACGCAAACGAAGCCTCTCTCATCCATCATTCGCTTAGTTCAAACTCTCGAAACTGTTAATGGGCAACAATACCACCAACATTTAGGATTGTACATGCATTCATGTTTTAATTTAACCAAAACTGGTCAAGAGAACAATGGGATCCAAAGTGTCTCACCAAAAGGAGTTCGTCTACAGTTACTCGGACGAACCCCACGCGACCAGACGCAAGCTCATACTGCAAAAGTATCCACAAGTTAAGAAGCTAATGGGCGTTGATAAAGCTTTCAAGTGGTAGGTATTTGGTTTTGGCGGCAGAAGAACGGAGTGTCGCCAACAAAACCGTTCATTGGCGGCTCGAATGAGTCTAAGCTAATCAAGATACTAACTGTCATCACATATCGCCAATCACAACAACAATAACAATTCTCTCCCTCCCCCGCAGGCAAGTGATCGCTCTAGTGTTTACGCAATTCCTTTCATTTTATCTCCTCAGAAATATTAGAAGCTTTTGGATTTTATTCCCGTTGGCTTATTTCGTTGGCGGTGTCACGAATCATGCCATCATGCTGGGCATCCATGAGATCTCACACGGAATGGGCTTTGGCACTGCAAGGCCCCTTGCAAATAAGCTACTGGCAATCTTTGCGAACCTACCCATCGGCGTTCCAATGTCAATAAGCTTTAAAAAATACCACCTGGAGCACCATCGCTATCAAGGCGACGAGTTGCTTGATACGGACATTCCGACATTCATTGAGGCTGCACTCTTCACGAGCCCCATACGCAAATGCCTCTGGTGCCTACTGCAACCATTCTTCTACACTCTAAGGCCACTATTTGTCAATCCAAAACCGATCGAAACTTTAGAGCTTCTCAACATCGGCGTACAGCTGCTATTCGATCTGTTGATAGTTCAGTTTCTCGGCTGGCACATACTTGTTTACATGATCGGCGGCTCCTTACTTGCAATGGGTCTGCACCCTGTTGCTGGTCATTTCATCTCTGAACATACCATAATGTTTGAGAATGGGACAAATCAAGGAGCTCACAGAAGTCAAGCGAATAACGAGATCGAGAACTGTGACAAGCTGGACAGCGAAACTGTCAACGCTGGAGGTGGTGATGTTAAAACTCAGGTTAATGGAAGTAGTGTCTTGGAGAGTAAGGATATGATTGGTAGAACTGTGGACGAAGAGGGTAGATTTTTAATCCCTGAAACATGCTCATATTATGGGCCCCTCAACTGGCTAACTTTCAACGTAGGCTATCATGTCGAGCATCATGATTTTCCATCGATTCCTGGTAGCAGGTTGCATATGTTAAGCAAAATTGCGCCCGAATTTTATTCAAACCTCAATCACCATACATCGTGGACTTATGTACTCTGGCAGTATATTACGAATCCAAAAGTGGGTCCTTCAGCAAGAGTGAGACGACCACATAGCCTTAATAAGAGTAGATTATAGTATTTTTGTTCTAATTTATATGTCATAGCAAGCATTCCTAAACGCTCATAGGTCTTACATTCAAAATTGTTGATGCAGATTGTATTTGTTCTTAGTTTGTATTGTTAAATCTCACCTGGCCCAAATGGCACCCGCCTCATCAACACTGTCATCGGTTGTCTCTACCCTAAGATTCCTCTGGACGCCTCTCCCCGCAGGCGCATTCCCATTCTTACTGAGTTCTCCATCTGACGCCCTTGTCTTGTAGGATTTGAAGTAGTCACCTGGCTCGGACTCACGTTCAGGATCGTCGTCGTCTGGTTCAATTTTCTCCATTATGGGTTCATCTGGTTGTCGGTCTACTTTAGCTTTCCGATTGATCTTCTGTTGTGACCCAGCCGGGTCCTTTGGAAGCTCGTCGCCGATCGGCAGGTTCCCCGTAGACAGATCGTTCTCGGCTACACTCGAGCGAGTCATAAATGGGGACGGTATGGGCCCTTCCTTTTCTTTCGCATATCTCGGCCCTAGCGATCCAGGTCTAGTTACGCTCAGGTCGCTGAAACCATTCTCTCTCTGATAGTTAGCATACGGGCCGGGGTAATTCTTCTGAATTACGTTGTAAGTGTCCAATGGTCCATGATGATAGTTGTTAACGTGAGAGGTAGAGTTCTGTGCTTCGGTGGCTCTTGTTGAGCTACCAGTAGTTAGGTCGTAGGGAACCCATGTTACAGGTGCTGATGAATTCGTATCGTTAAGTTGCGACGAACTCGCCTCAGACTGGCTGACATCGCGCCAATTTCTGAACCTTTTCAAAGTTTTTTCTTGAAATTGTTGCTGGCCAGACCGAAGACCCAACTGGGGCGACATGTAATGCAACCTCTGATATTCTCCTAGTTGTAGATTATATGGGGAGGAGTTCCACTGTTGCTGGTGTGAATGGTTCCATGTAACTGGGCTGGGAGGGCTTTCGCTCGAATTGGGGTTCACAACCATAAAATGATGCAAAGTTTCATCGTCTGTTTGATTGCCATGTTGGTGTCTGGAAGATGTTTGAGACCGACCGGGACCATCTCTCAGCTGCCTTTGGTCGTTCTCTCCATTTCCTGTTGTGGGTGCGTTCAATCGACTAAAAACTTGTGATCGATTTGACGCCTGTTGTTGCTCAGCTAAAACCATCTCTAATCTAGCTAGATTTATCAGTTGCCGTTCTCGTAGGGATCTCAAAAGGAGCGCTTCGGCAGCCCTTGAACCCGGAGTATTCATAAGATCATCAATCGTATCCTGTCCAACGACACTATCACGACCATGATTGACCGATCTCTGAGTTCCAACACCTCGACGAATGTTGTTGAAGAGAACTGGATCATTGAAATCAGGATTGATTGAGCTCAGAGGTCGCAAAAATCTTCTAGGTTTGTCCCAAGGAACATTCATCAACAGTCTAGATGCACCGGATGGTTTGATCCTGTGAGTTGAAAAAGCTGAGGGACTAGAGGAATACGCATTCTGATTAAGATTGCTGTCGTAAATGCCATCATCAGCGAGATCACTCGAGGTTGATCGTGATGGATCTGCGCCAACAGTTAGTTCTGCCATGACAGATGCCAAGATTTCCGGGTTCTCTTTCAAATAAACCGAGAGCTCGCGCATTTTGGAGCTCTTACTTTGGCCGCCAGTTTTCTTCTTGCCCGTCAATCTACTCTCATCAATAATGGTGTAATCGTCTATTTCACCTGAACCTCGAGGATTGTTCTTCTTTTTTGAGGACGATTTACCAATGAGCGTGCCGTCCTTTGGATTGATGGCGAGTTCAACGTTGAAGATCTTCTTTATTTGGTCAAGTTGTTTGCGCCGTTGTGATATTTGTTCCTTAATTTTCTTGAACTGTCTAATAATTGGGCGGTCATTGGAGGCAATTGCTTTCTTGGAGCTATTTTCATCGACCTCTTGGCTCGAAAGCTCATCTGAACCACTCCCTTCCTGGGAGTCCTCGTTGATTGGAGACTCGCTGTTTAAACCTGTCTCGTCCCCTCCAAGTCCAGCAAACTGTGGGGCAGCTTGACCGTCGGTGAGGGTTGAAAGACCCTGTAGGTGCTGGATGACCGTCTCAGCATCTACTGCGAGCTCAGGCTCTACATCGAGATTATTTGCAAGAGTTGATGAACCGGATGAAATTGACGATCCCGCGCTACGGTCTCTGCGTCCTTTCTTATTTTTCCCCTTCATTTTCTCTGGATGCGAACTAATGGCCGCGGTTAGAATGTCTTCGAATAGCTTTGCGCGCGTATCCTTGGCAATCTTCCGCTCTCTCTGGCGGCGTTTCAAATTCTCGAGTGTCTCTAGTCGTACCTGATCAGTTGCGCCGCTCATACCTTTGCTCAGAATTTTAGTTAGCTCTTTGACAACTCTCTGTTGGTTCAAATTCGAGCTCGCCCCCTCTGCATGTGCGTCAATGTCTCCAAAGCTATAGTCATCGTTGTATGGATTTAGCTCCTCGTCGAATCTAGAACTGATTGATTGCGGCACTAGTCTGGAATCTGAAGTGTTTAACTCTTCAAAAGTACAGTTCGACAGAGAGGTTTGTGTTGAATTTGTGTTGCCTGTGGATAGGCTTACATTGTAGGAGTGCCTGTTCATCTGCGCGAGGGAGTTCGGGTACTTTTGTGGCTGGTCCTCATTGAGTATTAATTCGAAGGTTTGCTCTGGATCCGCGTTTATTTCTCTCGAGGTCATTGTTTGCGCATCACTCTCATTGACATGAACCGTCCTTTCATGGGGGATCCTCTCTGATATCGGCTCTCGAGAGGAGATCGGTTTTACATTGTTTGACTTCTCTATGGTGTCTTGAGCACTTATCACTTGCGAGACCAAACATATCGATACCAATATTACTAGAAGAATTGATGAATCAAGCGAGACACTGAGACTCGTGTTGGCTGGAAAGTATGATCGGTAGATGAACCTCATCATTCTTAACTGAGTCCATAGGGGTCAACTCTCGACGCTTTGTTCTGCTCTCGATGGAACAGATTAAATTCAGACCCAATCATAAACTTCGAATCCCAGCTTGTTTGAAAGTCATAGGTCGATGCTATCAAGTTGGCGTTTCGTCTTGAGATCCAATCAGATGCCTAACGGGCTACAGTAGGCAAAAAGTGTCGAGAAAACTTCATCGCATCATTATGCCGAGGTGACTGTAACATTGTACCACTAAGCATGTATCTACAACTAACCTTTGAAGCGATAGACCCGATACCTGTTCGCTCATACTATATTTAGAAGCTTACAATCAAATCAAACAGTTTACAACGATTAAGGTGATCAGTTGACAAAACATAGCCAAGTAGACGACCGAAGTAGTCTACAATGTGCTCTGGGTATTGAAACTGAGGCCTGACTTATTCCAGAGACTCTCCGTTTCAGTCTAGTGATTCAACTCAGGGGATCGTGTTTGTACCGTTGTACATGCGCGCAAGTCATAACAGGACAGTAAAAACAGCGCTCGATGTGGAAAAAATTTGACTGCGGTCTCTGTCCTGATGTCCACTCTGATTCTGGGATAGTGTAAAGATACGCTTGCTCATAGTGGTCACCAGGTCGGCAGAGTGGTCGTTTCTGCCAGACTAAGATAGAGTGTTAGAGTGTTAGAGAGAGAGAGAGAGAGAGAGAGAGAGAGATAGTCTACTCTGTGTAACGCGAGATTCAATGAGGATAGATGTGTTTACTCTATCGAGGTTGATCTTACAGGAAATGATTGCATAATTTGTTTAAGGTGCGGGGGATAAAGCTGTTACACCTGGTAGTTCTTTGCCCTCGAGCAACTCTAGACTAGCTCCACCTCCGGTGGAAACATGACTAACTTTGGACTCTGTGTTGTATTTGGCTGCACAGGTTGCAGTGTCACCACCTCCTATAATTGTAATTGCACCGCGTTCGGTTGCCGCAACAACCATGTTCATCATGGCTTTCGTTCCGTTTGCGAAATTATCCCATTCAAAAACACCACAAGGCCCATTCCATATGATTATTTTAGCTCTGCTCAGAGGACCTTCGAATATTTTCATCGATTCATCGCCACAATCTAAACCCATAAAACCATCCGGTATGCCACTCTCGACGGTAGCTTTACCAACGCTGGCTTTCTCACTGAACGAGTCTCCAGTAACAAAATCCACTGGCAGATGAATTTTGACGTTCTTGCTCGCTGCTTTCGACATCAGATCCTTTACGGTTGCTGCACCATCGCTATCAAACAAAGAGCTGCCGATAGACATGTTTTTCAATACCTTGAGGAAAGTGAATGCCATCCCACCAACGATTATCATCTCATCAACTTGGTCCAATAAATTGTTGATTAATTGTATCTTATCCTTAACTTTTGCTCCGCCAAGGATAGCAACAAACGGCCTCGGCGGATTAGACAGTGCTTTCGCAAAATAGTCAAGCTCAGCTTTCATCAGAAAGCCTGCAGCCCTGACTGGGAGATCTATTCCTACCATCGATGAATGAGCTCGATGAGCGGTACCAAACGCATCGTTGATGTAGATGTCACCAAGTTTTGTCAAAGACTTTCTAAAATTTTGTACAGATTTTTCATCGGCCTTGACCTTCTTGCCTTCCTCATCCACACCTTTACCCTCCTCTTCAACATGGTATCTGAGATTCTCTAATAAAATTACTGTTCCTTCCTGAGGATCTTTGCAAGCCTCTTCAATGTCAATGCCGACACAGTCGCTGAGGAAGGTTACGTTCTTGTGGAGTAATCGGCCAACTTCCTCAGCAACCGGGCGAAGGGAATATTTAGCATTGGGTATACCGTCTGGCCTTCCCAAGTGCGACATTAAAACAACTGACTTGGCCCCATTATCTAAACAAAATTGTATCGTTTTGAGTGCTCCCACTATGCGCTGGTTGTTTGTTATTCGCCCATCCTTCATCGGTACATTGAAGTCAACTCGTATCAAGATTCTTTTGTGTGGTATCAGTTCTTTAATATTAACGATGGTTAATTTAGCTAATAATTGCGACATTTTAGTTTGTTGTCCAGAATCAGCTCGCTTATTAATTGAAGCAGAGTTCTCGGAACAGTCTTCCTTCAACTTGTCCAAGCCACCGTTTGAGTGTCTGTTGTCTTTTTTCTCAACCCTATCAAAAGCACATATCCTATCTACCATAGCTCAAAGCTGGGTTTGTTTTGTTGGCAGCTTCACTAAGATGGTACGGGTGTAAGGTGAAACCGCTTCAATACAGAAAGCTAGACGTAATGGTTGTCTGAATATAAAGTTGAAGTGCTGAATGCAAAATATCCTGAACTAACCCAAAAGAGATTCGCGGCGCTATGTGAGGCTATTGTTTCAATCGTACAGATCCTCTACTAGGGAATGCTGGAGTCCAATCTCTAGCGAGTGCTCTCCGAATGGGATGGGAGATTTCATTAAGCGTTTGAAATTTGCGCCATTTAGATCTACCCTCCGTATGCTAAAGTATAGGATCTCGGGATGGATGTGTGTGTGTAATGCACGACGCCTGCTCATACACTACCAATGCTGCCGTCGCGGCAGCGGCGGCCGCCGCCGCTGTTGTTGCAACTTGCAAGCCGCTGTCTATCATTGAGACATACAGTGAGCCCTACAGCGCAAGGCGTGATCTCAGTAGAGCTCATTTTAAACCATTCTATCAACCTTCACAAACTATATCCACGAATTGGGAAGTCTTCGCTATCGGCCTGATTAAACACACACACACACACACATACGTATATATCATATAATTATATATAAATTTCACAAATTCAGTAATATAGATCACATATTCGCTTATCACAAGGGCACAAAACACCCACAAACACATACATTTTCATCAAAGCCTCATGCATCGCGAACCAATCATTTGAGACCACTTGAAATCAGGCTAAAGCTTGTTTCATCACCACACAACTTAACATCACAAAACTATATTGTCATCATCCCAAGTTTCCTTGCAACAATCTCTCTTTGTTAGCGCAATAAGTTGTTCTGGCCCGCAAAATCCTTAGATCAACAACAAAGCGGAGCAAGCATACCAGAATAAATCATTGAATCTGAATCTAATGGACGCGCTTAATCATGCCGACCAGATGAGGTTGGCCAATTTAATAAATGACAATTCAGATGATGCAGAGATACAGAAGAAATTAGAACAGGTTATCGAGTTGACAAGCTCAACGCGTGATCAGGCGGCTGTTGCCTTGCATGATTGCCATTATGATGTAGAGAAAGCGGTTGATATGATTTTGGAGGGCGATGCAGTTGTTGTTAATCAGTGGAAGTCTGCTGGAAAAAAGAAGAACAAGAACCTCTCGTCACAGGCATCCAAGTCTGGTGCCCAAGCAGCTGGTGGCCATGCCACGAATGCTAGTGGAACCAACAAGAGCGGAGCCGCCAGCAACAAAATTAACCCGTCAACTTCTGGCCCCCCAAACTCTGCATCGTCAGCCGCTCCCCATCCTGGTAACGCTAACACCGGTGGGGCAAGCAACCAACCGCACCACTATCAACAACAGCAGCAGCAACATCATTACACGAACAGGGGCAACAGTCAAACGAGCGCACCGGCTCAAGCAGCTCACAACCAGTACACCAATAGCAACAAACAGGATCCTCCAGATGGTATCAAAAACATCGTGGGTATATCTTCGTCCAACCTCATATCTTCAAGTGATTCAGCAAATGCACCAACAACAGGAGCAGCTCCTACAACAACCAAGGCACCATCATTACAGCAGCAGCCGCAGCCACAGCAGCAGCAGCATCAACAACAATCAAGGCAGCAGCTTCCCAGGGGCAACCTACAAATCGGCGGCAGATCCACAAGCCGATCAACGAGAATACCAGACTCAGCCGTAGAGATGCCCAACAACGAGCTTCAGGTGTCGTCCCTTAACGTTCAATTTGGTGAGTTAGACCTGAGAGATGGTGCTGCTGGCACAAATGATGCCAAAGGGACATTCCAGGATGTTCTCGAATCAAATAGATTGGGCCGCCAATCCGGACAACCCAATTCACATTCTACTGTACCTTCACAAGAAAACAAGAATAACCGGCATTTGTCACAACAGCACATAGGAAGAGGCGGACTAAGAAGACCCTATAACAATGGCAACAATGACGATAGAAGGTTCTATAATAACTCAACTCGAGGTGGCCGTCAGATCTCGGGCAACCAGCGCCCATACAATCAACGCCAAGGCCCGACTAATAATAATAATAACTCCAGGGGAGTGAGAACCATTTTGAACCGGGGACTACAGCTTAATTCGACCCTATCTAGTGGAAGCGTCAGCCAGTCGTCTAGTGGTTTCCCAAACTCTATTGATACCTGGACCAATAGCACTGCGGAGGCCGCGTCAAAGCCATCTAACGTGGAACCAAACATTAATGTTGGAAACACCCTTCGAGTCGGTCAATGGTCCGATGTTGCTGGTACTGAAGATTGGAGTGAGGAAGATTGGGACGCCAAAGTGATGGAAACTAAAGTTTTCACGCCTAGCTCCAAGGCAGTCGACGGACCTATGGCTAACCAGAAGAACCAGCCTCTGCTTACAGATACTTCTGTCCCCTCACAAATTAATTTAGCCTCCAAGCTGTCCGAAACAGTGAGGGGTGATGTAAGCTCTCAACAAAGCACCCTAAATACTGTTAACCAGCAAGGTCAATCGCAGCAGTCATCTAAGAAACCAATATCACACATGAACGATATCTTTGACGCATCGGTTGCTAAGGCAGTGTTAGAGCAGCAAAATTTAGCCGCCATCAAACCTAAAACCCCAATCAGCATGAGTCAATACAATAAGGAAACATCTGAAGCAAAGACCGCACTGGACCAGCAAAATTTGAATTCAATTAAGCCTAAGACTACCATTAGTATGAACCAGTACAATAAGGAGGCATCGGAGAGCCTCAAATCGCTCGTGGGGATATCCTCTGCAAAGGGTGGTGTGCCCAGTGTTCCACCTGGGGCCTTGCCATTGATGAGTCAGCCCCAGTATATCATGGGCAACGCCTACCAACCTGCAATCTTCCCGTATGCTTATCAAACACCTGATGTTCACTATCAAGTCGCTGCCCAGAATGCTGGACGCGATCAGAGCTTCCAATCTGTTTATTCGCCGAATGATGCCAGCAAATTTAATAGAGGAGCCGACGGTGACGCACCATCGATAGCAACTACCCAAGCCGCACCTGTCGCATCGCAAACACATAACCAAGCATTTGTCGCAAATGCTCTTCATGCGGGATACCAGTTGACATACGCTATGCCAGGGACTTTCAACATGATGCCACAGAATCTGTATAGTGCTGCTCCCATATTCCCACACATCCCGCAACCCACCAACACCGGATCAGCGAACGCTGTGTATCAAAAGAACACCGCAGCATCTTACCAACATCACACAGGCTACTCGGCCTATGATCAGATAAATCCTCTCAATATACAAGACTACGTAAAGCAGCAAAATTATTCCGGCACCAATATGCAGCAGCAACAGCAGCCCACTAGCAAGTCATCAGGCTCAAGCAATGAGCTTGATGTGGCAGCCGGTGCAAACTCGTACAATGTATATGGCTCCATGAACAAAGGCCAGCTACAGGCAAACAAGCAAGCAAACTACGATGCTAAAGGATATCAACAGCAGATGTCAGGCAATGGACCTCAACAACAATTTGGCTTCTCGCATAATGCACAGCAACCATCTTCAATTGCTGGATATCCATTGTTGCAGGCGCATAACTTAGATGGCTCCAATCTGATAGCGCAAAACAGCGCCCAACAGCAGCTTCAACACTCGAGTGCACAAAGGGGAGGGTCGCAGGTGAATCCAAGCAAGTATTATCCGAGTTGGAACTGATTCAGAGAAAGATTGTTTTATAATGCACCTACAATGATAGATAAGGATGAGTAGACCAAATATGTTCGGATGATTATAGTGGCAGACTGTACTCAATAAATCTTGAACCCGCTCGGGGCAGTTCTATTGGAACTCTTGAATGTTTTCGAGACGTTGATATTAGACCCTCAGAGGTCCAATCCTCTCTCCATCAACCGCCATCTTCCCCAAAATTTGTCTCGCCTTCAAACTACCCGGTTGGTATCCTCGCGGCACAGTGACCTTGATTTTCTGCGACTCGCTTCCCCTGTAGACCTCTCGATCGTTCAACTGGTTGTAATCAATATAATTGTTCATCGGCGACAAATCATCTGGCTCAGGCCGGCCAGGTCCCGAACTGGCGTCGGGATTTGAATGATGGGCTGACTTAACAAGAGGCAATCGGTGACCATCAGCGTGAGTGAATTGTTCGTGTTGGGCCTCATGCTTTGCCTTGTGAATAGACTCTAGATCGCTGTCACCTGTTTGCTTGTTGTCGTGTCTGGCATTGTTATCGTAATAACTCTGGAGAATGGTTTTTCGGACAAACAAAGACCTAGGTTCGTCTTTCTCCTGATCAGTCTGCGAGCTGTCAGAATTGGATTTTTCTGAGCTTGAGGGTAAGACAATTTTATCGTGATTATCACTACCTTGTTCCTCTTGCTCAACATTCTGATTGCCATCTTCGCCGATATCATCTGAGCTATCGTTGCTCGACATTAGGTCCGGATCCGCTACATTCGGTGATGACTCTGGCTCTGATGGCGAAGTTTCATCTGTTATAGGTCTGTTATACCTGTTAGATCGATCGCAGTCGCTCCCCGACACTGGTTCAGTTTGCGTCAATCTGTTTGTTGCTGAGCTATGGCTTCTCTGTTGACCTACTGCCTTATAATTGTTGTTCCATTGCTTGCTCGGCATACCTTTGTTGGTAGGTTTTTCGTCCTGCGACGAATCCTCATCGTCGTGGCTGGCCAGTTCATTTCTATGCGACCTAGAATTTTTGATTATGTTTTTCGGTTTTGAAAGTGATATGCGATTTAGTGAAAGAGCTCGTAGATTCTCCAACAGTTGCTCAAATTTCTTTACATCCTCGCCTCTAATTACTATTGAAGCAGCATCAGATGGTCTGCGTTCCTCTCCCTCGCTATCAATTGGCTTATTTGGCTCTCTATCCTCCGACCTGAAAATTGGTTTCCTCCTGCTGCTGGATGCATGTCTTGGGGCTGGATTAGACAAATTTTTCTTACGGCCAACATTCACCGATTGTTGCCGGCTATCTTTTTGCTTGCTATGCCTTGCAGTTCTTCTGTCTTGATCGCTCTGACGAGAGGAGCCCCGATCAGTGGTTACAGATGCTATCGTACGATCTTGATGGTTACTTTCATCTGTGCTCTGCTCGTTGCCATTTGGCTCCTTTTGGCTGATCTCAGTTGCCCAATACTTCCGTTCGCCCTTCTCAAAACCATCCTCGATACCTTGAATTTCATGATCGGCGTGTGGTCTCTTAGATTCCTTGTTTGATTGGTCGTATTCATCAGTGCTCTCGGTGCTTTCACTATTGCCATCAACAAAATCGGTCTCCGACGCAGACTCCTGATCTCCCGCTTGATCTAATTCAACGTGTTTCTTCAATGCCTTGCTCTTCCTACTTGGATGAGAGTCTACGCTACTTCGCCTAGGAAACCTTTCGATTATTGTTGGATGACTCTGGTCGTCGGCATCGGCAAATTGTTGCTCCCCTAGGAAAGGGGTGGCGTCGGTTGAATTTGCAGCTCTGATTCGCTTATTAACGGGATTGATTATTATCTCTTCGCCGTTCAAGTTCATACTGAACTCGATGTTTCCGCTGGTTTGGTTGTCCAGAAGGCGCGACAAAGCTTGCTCAGCGATAACTGTGCTCGATAAGTTTAAATTCTTTACCTCAACCTGTTGGTCACCTTGATGGTGATGGTGATAATGATGCTCACTTGGAATTGCTGGAACAGTTATTATGGCGTTGATCGTGGGTGCACTACTATGGGATGCCAAGCCTCCATCTGAATCTGAGCTTTCGCTCGATTCAACACCGTAATTATCTATGGTGGGATTGCTCGCCGCCGATTGGTCGGTCACATAATGCCAAGGGTTGAGTTTCAGCTCTGACATAGAGTTGCTCGTGGGTTGATTTTCGACCTTCTCTGTCGGGCCATCTTGTTGTTGTGATAGAGGTAGGATGAAGATTGAACCAGATCCCTTGGAGGTTTGTTGATTGAATTTGTGAGTCTTAGACTCATCTTGATCCAGGTTTGGAGCTTGATTTGTGAAAATCTGTAGGGCCAACTGGGGCCTGAGTATCGAATCTGCAGCTACACGATCTTGGCCCGAATTTGTCACTGGTTGTTGGGGTAGCGAGTCGTTTGTGTCCATGCGATGATTTGGGTAGCTTTTGCGGGATTCATTTACAAACTGGTCATTAGTTCTCATAAGAGAGGGTAGGACTCCATAAGTAGTTCCATTCAAATGGTTGCCACTAATTTTGGTAATCTTCGTGAATATTATCTGGAAAGGTAGAACCAGCAGTATACTGATCAAGATCCTGTCGAATTTGCAAGTTAATCTAAGAGGCATTGTGTTGATTTGGTTGATTTAGTTTGATGCATCTACTATGGATCATACATTGGATTCATTAAAGCAACATTGAACGTTTGCAGGATTGATCATTCAGACTATGCGAGATCAATGTGGCCGATGGACGTTGGATCCGACCAAACTACAAACTGTCACCAGTGAGAGTATTTCACTAAAATACACTGCACAAAGATGAAGATAGACCCAAGATGATTCAACGAGTGGACTCTCTCATATAAGTTTCAGCGTAATGAACAGAAACAAAGGGCTCTTTGGAATAGGAAGTTCAATTGTAGTCGATCGTTGGAGCTGCAATTGAACGGAGAGCCACTGTCTCACGATTGGTTAAACATTGAACAATCTGTAGACTAGGCCCACTTGTCGGCGACTACAACACTTCGCTGGCATATCACCGCAATGGCTCTCTCCCTCCATCGGCCATCTTTTGCTCACAAGCTGGAATCGAACAATAGAAAGCAGGAACTCGAATGAAAATTGTCCTCTTGGGAACAATTCATGTATTTGTTTTGGCTTTCTGGGTCGATTTTGCCAATAACATAAAGCAACCAAAATAAACATTAACCACTGAGATAATCGGCGTCCATTTTATCTTTGAGTCTGAGCTTCCGGTTGTCAGGTAAATTTTTATCTTGGATTGCAACTGAACATCTCAACAGCTCAAAACCTTATCTCCTCAATACAAATCACCTTGATAATGAGCACAATCGCTTATGAATGTTTGCGGATGTGATCTTTTGCTGCTTGCTCGCAGCCAAGCTCATTTATCTAGGACATCACTATCAATCGTCTGAGTTAATTAGCCATCTCCAACCCCAGGTGCGGGTCACTTCAGGTTGGATGAAACTCATCGCATGAAATTGGTCGATTATCTTAGACAGGTAAACTTTCGCCAACTAATCAGAGAGACTTTGCCGCATCTAGTTTGGTCGGCGTTAGTGCATTGATTAGTCGAAGCAGTTGGCTGCAGTATGCAACTTAAACTCTCGCAATTTCATCGCAATTTTGCTCGGGCAACGGGCATTCTGCTAGTTATGGTTTTGGTTTGAATTAATAGCAGATATTGAGCGAAAGAGCTCTCAGTCATATCCACTGTTGCTGCGGATGACGTTGCAGAGGGACTGGCGAGAGTCCTGGATTAGTTGAAGCAGCCATTTCTCGCATGATGGTCCTCCGAAAACTTGTCGACTGTAGTACATAGTGCCTGTCTTTGCAGCGATCACTCTAGGGTTCACCTTTTCCAGTGATCCAATAACCTTTCTGAGTTGGTCACATAGATAGTTTGGTAAGCATAATCGTTATTCCGATACGATCAGGCCTGTTCCTCACTAAGTCCGCGAAATCAACCATCAAAATCTAGATGAAAGTCACTGAACATAGTTCCTAATCGAGTCGATTGCAATGATGAGAGAAACTGATAATTTTGCTCAACATCCAGAATCTGATTGGTTTAAAAGTCAAGAGAGGAAGCGATGCATGGTGGCTAAGCGAGTTGATGGAATTCGGTTTTTTCGATTTTTTGGCAATGAAATCGCGCTGAATAGAGCAACGATACAGGTAGAAAACTCGTTTAGAAGATGAGTATCCAGCTAATCCTCATCACATTCGTGATTGCTTCGGCACAGTCAACTTTTGGCGATGACTATCCGGACTACAACAATCCAATTAGAACATCGGCGGAGGACGAAATCAAGAATTTGCCAGGTTTGAACGATGCGGTCAATTTTCGACATTACTCTGGCTATTTGAGGGCTGATGATGACGACAGAGCAAACAAATACCTCCACTACTGGTTTGCTGAGAGTCAGTCAAATCCGACAAAGGATCCGGTCTTGTTGTGGCTCAATGGAGGTCCGGGATGTAGCTCTATGGGTGGTTTGTTCACAGAAGTGGGCCCGTTCATAGTGAACGACGATAGCAAGACTCTCAGATTGAATCCATACTCGTGGAATAAGGTTGCAAACGTTCTATTTCTCGAGAGTCCGTTCGAAGTTGGATTCTCCTACTCGACAGGATACTCTGATGAACACACAGATGATACAACAGCTCGAGAGAACTTGCTTGCACTGAAGTCGTTCATGGATAAGTTTCCACAATACAGGAACAACTCGTTGTACTTGGCTGGAGAGTCGTATGCTGGGGTCTACCTGCCCACTTTGGGTGTGCTCGCTGACGCTGATGAAAGTCTAAATTTGCGAGGGATAGCTATAGGAAACGGGTATCTTGACGCAGCAAAATTAATGAAATCATTGGTATTCTTCTATTATCATCACGGTTTTGCCGGCAAGTCAAGCTGGGATAGAATGTCAAAGGGGTGCTGCAACGATCTGCCGCCCAGCCCAGGGACGTGTCCAGAAGAGGCCTTCTCTGAGTTTGACTGCCAGGTAGCGCTGATGGACGTGTTGTCACTGTTACACGAGCCAGGCCTTAATCCTTACAATATTTATGCCAAGTGTGCGAGAAGTGATAAGGTTGAAGGTATCTCTGGCGTCGAAAATCGAGAGGTCGTAGACAGGGCGTTGCAAGTAAACTTTCTCAAAAGCAGTGGACCATTTCAAATCTTCAATGGCAGTGAAGAGATCGTTGGCAGGCAACCACCATGTCTTGACGATCGTGTAGTTATAAATTATATGAACGACCGAGCTGTAAGAGAGGCCATTCATATACCAGAAAGATTGAAGGATTGGGAGTTGTGCACTCGGCTCAACTATACTGTCGACTATCCCGTTAGACCCGGTGGCCTGAGGCCCGAAATGAAGAAACTGATCGAGTCAAAGCGCAAACTTTCAATGCTGGTCTATAATGGCGACGTTGATTCAGTTTGCAACTTTCTGGGAGATGAGTGGTTCGTTGACGATCTTGGAAGGAAGGTTATCAGCGACTACTCAATGTGGAAAGTTGACAAGCAAGTAGCTGGCTGGGTCAAGCAATATGATGGTATAACCTTCGCCACAGTGCGAGGATCGGGTCATATGGTACCGGGAGATAGACCTCGACAGGCTCTCAAGATGATTGAAACCTTTCTGGGAGCCTCTGATCGCAATGTTATCCTATGAGTGAGCAATCTCCGGTAATCTTGTGTGACACCATAGCTGGCGCCATTATGAACGGACAAAGACCTTAAAATTAAAACAAGAATACACCTGTGCCCAAAATAAGCGAGATATTTACGAGTTCATATGAGTAGCGGTCGTGTCACTTTCATTTAATCCAATTTAACAATGTGCCATCGCCCAATGCAAAAACCATTTGGATGTCTCAATCGGCAAAACGCAACTGAGCCCCTTCCGGTGAGACTAACCCCGCTAGCTGGTTTGCTCACTCTCAAGGCCTCCTAGCTCAACATACTTTTGCCATCAACCTTCAGCGCAATATCGGTGGAAACTGATAACTGTTACTGAGGGTTCCTCTCTTTTATGGTAAAACTCGCTCATCATCGGGCAAGATTTAATCTAAATCGTCACAATTCAAACCTTGCGTCCTGGGGACTTCAGTGAAACAAGAGAGTTCGCTTATGCCCTCAAAACTTAACTACGACTAACTCTGCTGTAGTTGTAGACTATAACTAAAAGTTTGTCTGCATTTCATGCACCATCACTTGGACCGCTGCACCTGAGCGCTTTCTACGCTTGCTTCAGTCTGATACAGACTTGACCCAGATTCGCCCGCTCAGCTGAGCGATCTTGCCAAACGCAGCGTAAACAAACCCATACGCGAAACAGTCTGTCAAATAATCTGTCATTGCGTATTAATTCAGCCCCTTTTCAAACTAGGTAGATCAACTATTCAATATTAGATTGATAGACTAACAAACATGCAAGCACAAAAACCAGTCAAATTTGGATTGTCATCGATCAATGTACGATGTCGGACATTATGAGACATTGAAGTCCGTGCAATAAATCTGACACGATGGCACAAGATCACTACAGGAGTCTCAATGCTCCGGATTTGCCGAGCTCTGGTTCTGATAATTCTTATAAAACCCACGAAAATGCTCATCAACCAGCCACGAGCACGTTTAGCATCGCTACTCCGACCGTCACAACGATTCTACCTGCAACTGAAAACTTAAATGATACCTCATTCATGACTCCAAGCCACCCATATCAACAGGTCGCGCCCACTGAAAAGACCTTCACCGAGAAGAGTTTGATCACAGGTACAAATCAGCATAGTCAAGAGATCTCTGAAAAGTGCAATCCAATCGACGCGATTAGTCAATGTGAAAAGATCACGGTCCCGCTCCCTTCCGATTCTGGACTCGGACAACAACAGAAGAGTCTAGATCGGCCAGCTTCGAATCACGAAGACGATCCAAAATCCTGCAAGCGAAGAAATAAAACGACGAAGAAGAGCATCAAACTGGACGCAAAATCTAAGTTGGAAAAGAGTCGTCAGAGTGCCCGTGAATGTAGGGCACGCAAAAAGTTAAGATATCAGTATCTGGAGGATCTAGTTTGTAACCGTGAAAAGGCTGTAATCAAGTTGAGGGAAGAACTTTCAACGGTAAGTGTGAGACCGACGAGATCTGACGTCGGCCATAAAAATTCCCCTAACTCGAATCCCCCGCACAGTTTTGCGAGCTATCCAAGGAGATTGATGCAGGTCAGGTGAGCGATGTAAGTAGACGCCTTTTAGCTGATCAAACCAAAGAAAACGCCAGAAACGAGTCGGAGGGGACGATGCAATAGCACATCACAGGACCATGTATAGTTCGGGTAGCTAAAATGCTTGGTGGATAGTTCTTAATTGAATATTCGGCTTATGAACAATATTGAATGAGTCTCTCCATATTGACCATCTTCGAGAGTATAGTCGGACGCCTGGAGATTTAGAGGCAGATTGCAAAGGAGGCGCTGGACCGATCACAATTCGTCGTGCTTCTCATCGTCGGCGGGGGCTTCACCGGTATCATCAGGAAAATTGGTTGTGCTCTCGATGTTTAGTGGATCCTCCTCAACCTCAAGATTTGAACTAGAATCGCTCGCATCAGTCGATGGACTTTGTTGGTCAATATTCTCTGGACTAGGTTGCTCAGGTGGATCCAAGTCTGGACAAGCTGCAGGGGTAATAAAGTGGTAAACATATTCACATTTAGCGGGTTCGGTAACTGAAGTTAGTTTGTCCTCGACTCCACAAGCTATGTTCACCAACACACTACGAGCTGGACCATTCCAACATTGCATACCTCCCTCATACTTTTGCCTCGAGTATACATTGTCTGAAGGTCCTACCCAGCCAGCCCAACGACCAAGCTCCGTTTGCATTCCAGAAGTTGACTCTTGTGTTGCTCTTTCGAATGGACACAAGTTATAGGTGTACTCATGATCTGTATAACCAAAACATTTGCCCTTCAAAGGAAAGAACACATGAGCAGGCCCAAAATCCGAGTTCAACTCTTCTTCAAGCTTCTTTATGGCATTTTCTTTTTCACTTACTTCCCTTCTATATTGTTCCAAAAGTTGGGCGTTTTGTTCCTTCCTTTGTTTAGCTTGTTCCTTGTACTGGCTTCTTATCGCCGACCCTTGGTCTGCAATCTCTCGGAATTTTTCTTGCTCTTTGCGATAGATTTCACCCAAAATTTGGCAATTGTTCTCGCAAGATGAGCTCGAGTTATATTCGTCGCTCGAGTCACAACAATCGCACTGTCCATCGTTGACCCAAGCTGAGGGTATCAGTCTTTGAAGATAACCGTCATTGCTGCAATAGAAACGTCCGTGAGGGCAAGCAGCGGTTCCAGGCTCGTCGCTAGCATCTCTACAATCACAATAGTCGTCATTTACAAAACTTATTGGAATAGAACCAGATCCATCGAGGCACTTGAAAGATTGGTCATCGCCAAGTTCATAAAGATGTCGCCTGCCTGGCTGCACCCCGATGAGGTGTCTATATGATTGTTCTGATGCATCGGCTTCTATCAAAAAAGACTCTTGGTTGCATAAGATGAAGGATAGTGCTAAAGAGGTATATAATAGTTTGTAACAACTGTCGTGATGATGTGATCGTTTTCGTTCGCAAATACCAATTTGATAATCGTTTTTAGTTTTGCTCATGATGCGGTAGGATTATCGAGTAAAAATTACAACAAAGTCTCGATGGATGCGGATGGCAATCAGCTTGCTGGAATGTCAGGATGCCTTTATTTGTGATGATTGTTGTCGGTGCAAGATGGTGGATTTGATCTATAAACGTGTGATTGGATCGGACCTGAAGCAAGTCTCTTGGAACTTTTCGAGAGACACATGTCAAACATTCAGGTGCGCGTATCACAAGCCTGATGAACTGTGCATGGAACGCAGACTGCGCCACAGGATTATCGAATGAACATGGGTGAGATGCAAGCTCGTGACGGGGACCTTGAGGGACAATTACCGGCTCGAGGTTGCAAGCGTGTTATCGAACCAGAGTTTTGGCCCTCAGACTCAAACTTATCTGACGGAGCTCAACCCTGCTAGATTGAACTGACCTGAGTCCGAACGACAAAACTTCATTTCCTATCAAACTCCCCACAACAGTGTCCGGCGACGCTGGGCTAGCAAAGACTTCACTCATAATCGAGTTGTATCGACGGTGCAACCTTTTATCTTAGTGTTTTCAACTAGATTATTCAATCGGAAACTTGGGAGGATGGAGGCGTTATCGCACACACAATTGTTTGACTTTCTCTAACCGAGCAACTCGCTCGGGATACAGCTCTTCAACCATAACTTCAGCCACTTGCGTCGCCAAATCCCGATTGGAAGGGCGCGCTAGCGGTTCTAGACACTCATTACCTTCTAGTTTGAGGATACCGTCAATGTTCCGCCTCTAAAACTTTAGAGATAGCGGTGCAAGAATCACGAACTTGAGATAGAGCGCATACCAGAGACTGCTAATTTCAAGGTTTTTATTGTTATGAAGCCAGCTCAACAATTCTAGCATCTGACTTTGGATTTATCCTTGTTCTCATTGCCGAGTTTCTTACCAGAATCTGGATTCACACACCAGCAAGCCTCCCGATTGCACTGCTTTGCGGTATATGAGCCGTCAACTTCGCATGATGTTAGTTCTGGGATATCCGTTTGGGAAGGAGCTTTATCGACGAAACGGATCGGTTAGTAAGCTGTTTAAGTTTAATCATCTTCTACAGAAGGTGAGACTTACGGATCGATTTCAATGCCTTCGCTCGGTCTATCATGCAAGAGCACTTTTTCAAATTCTTCTTTGGTTGTGTCATCGGAATACCTGCAGTGTATCAAGTGGTTTCGAGAGTCGTTAATCCCTTGTCTACAAAACGATCGGGCAAGCGCCCCAGAAACGCACCGATCTCTTACCTTCTTTGTCCCAACACTGGCAAAAGTTTGAGTTGTGATGACATTGTAAAGTTGCAAAACTTCCGTCGTCGTTGCAACTCGGGACGACTATGGCTAGATTAAGACTCTGATTCTTTTCCTGCTGTTTCACGAGTTTTTCAGCGGCCTCACGCTTCGTTTCACATTCGGTTTTCTCTGTTGGTTAATCAATATAGAACGAGTCAATATGCAGATCAGGGATTGCTGTTTAGTGACGGACAAATTATCGAGGTTGATACTTACGTTCGCTTGGTGGTATGGCCACCAAGACCAGCGCTAGAGCCGCGATTGTAAGGATCACCTTCATGGTTGATTTCTCTATGATTTTTTCACTCGCTATAACCTGTTGATTGCTCGGGATCTTCGAGTTAAATGGAAAGCAATCTAGTCTCGTCAACGGGGAGGATACGGTCTGTCTTCCAACTCTCTCTTAAATTTGGAGACTTTATCTAACTCTAGAGTCGACATGTTGATGGCACCGCACAAGGGCAGTAGGTAGATAAGAATCAGCAGCGATAGCGACCACAGTTGAGAAATTGCCTTAATGCTCAGAACACCCATCCTGAGAGAGATTAATTAATGCACCCTCTGATGCAACGCCACGAGCTTTCACCATAGCCGACTTCGCTTTCCTTTCGCTTTCGAACGTGAGCGACCAAAACGAGATTGGCTAGAATGGGCAATTTCACTAGCTCAGATCAGTAGTGGATCCTTGCTCTAAGAGACAATTACTCATTAAGGAAGTATCTGACTCCTAACATATTGTACACAAAGTATTGTTAGTTGACTCAAAACTTGTTGACAAACGAGCTTAAGCTAGCTAGAGAACCTTATTTTATTAAACCTGACCTTGCGCGGCAAGGTCTCAAGTCGTTACATAGGTTCTGAACGTCCTACCTGCGAGACTTAAGCGAACGTTTAAGTTGATCTGATGCCTTAGACTTTATCTCTCCTAAGTTACCCGCGAATAACTAGTATCAGGTCTTGGGAGTGTTGGAACCCTCGCGAGACAGGTTGTACGTTCTGATGGAGTAACGAATCACCATCCCTAGGGATAATGCTGAAACCAAACCAGATGGCATGATCTTCCTGGATCTTAGGAATCTTTGGGCCATCATCACGCCGAGCAGGCCTGAACTGGCGAACGTGAGCCAATAATTGCTTCAGAAATGGGATATCTTCGATTAATGACTGTCTGTTGCAAGCATATTCTCAAATTCGGAATTAGAATGGGGCACTTACTCTTGGGTCGCCTCTAGATAGCTGCCAACTCCAACCAGAGCGCCAAAAGTCAGGCCCGCCGCAAGGGAGGGTACTGACTTGGCCTTGGCATAACCTAAAACTCCGCCAGCTGCCACTAGAATGGCATAGGTGGCACTATAGACATCAAATGGCATTGTTGCTCCAAATAGCGTTATTGTCGTCGAATGGTTTGGGATACTTGGTGGTGGGACAATTGTGGTCACTGTGTCTGTCATTGTGGGATACCTTGTAATGAATTTGCTTGAATAGATTGAACTTGTAAATTTTGACAACCTTTTATAATCGATTGAAGAACGAAACTGCGCTCACACTCGGTAAAACTTGAGTTCATGCGTAATATCTAGCAGAAACTCCGTGCTATTTTTCTCGACTTTCTCTTCGATAGAGGGCAGGGCAACACCACGATGTCCACCAGGAACGTTGGATCCCGATTATCTCGGACTAACGACTGACCAAATTAGATAACTGATGGACGCCAAGGAGGCAAAAGGAGAGCAGAGCGAAACTGGATTCTACTGCGAAGTCTGCGATTGTATCGTGAAGGATTCTCTCAACTATCTCGATCATGTGAACGGCAAGAGGCATAATCGGAATCTTGGCATCTCGCTGAAGAAGTTCACAGATTCCACCTTGGAGGAGGTGAAGGAGATGCTTGAATTCAAACGGAGAGAGCTTGAAGAGAAAGCCCTTGGATACGTTGGAGGTGGGAGTACCGATTATAGTGAGGAGCGAAAGAGACTTAACCGAGAGAAAAAGAAGCGTCAAAAAGCTCGCCGGACTGGTCAACAGGAGCAGGATGAGGAAAACGACGAAAGCAACGAGTCAAACAGTGGAGAGTCAGAGGGAGGGGAAGTGGATGAGATGTCAAAATTAATGGGCTTCTCCAGTTTCACTAGTTCTAAGAAGTGACATTCTATGGCCTCACATTCCAGTAGCACCTACAGCAAATTTTGCACGCTCGACGTGACAAAATTTCAAATTACGCGCAACAGTCTTGAGTATCCCATAGGTGCCAGTAAATTAGAAACTTTCTTCCTCACTTTATGAGAGCCAGATCTCACGATCCCTCATCAGCTTAGACTGCAAGATGAACCCATCTAAAACGACACTCTGGTATGAAGATTTGGAACGCCATCGTCAACCGTCGCTGTATTATTTGAGCAGCGAAGATGATGAAGGAGGACCACACTTGATTTGTGATTGGAATGGCCCACCCACCGACTTCGACGAATTCGACATCGATATTATGAGCAAGATGATTCAATCGAAACCGATAACAACAACAAAACCCAGCGAAGAGGACACCTTCGTTGCTATCCCCCAGGATACAGAATACGATGATGACAAGATACCTGAAACTATCGCTCCAAAGTCTAACTGCTCACATACCTTGCTAACCGAAAACGATGGCTCTAGGTTAGACTTTCTAACGGTGCCACCGTTAGTTAACAGCCTTTTAAAGCGCCTATTCAGGAATCAGGTGGCTAGACCTTCTTTGGCACGTGAGGAGCCCGCCGACAAGAGACCAGCTCATGAGGCAACCAACATGACATTTTCTGTCAACAAGCGCGGTCGACCTAAGAAAGAGCGAGTGATCAACTAACTTTTCCCTGATACGAAAAACACAGTGATGTTGCCGCATTTGGCATCAAATCGAGGAACTTTCTTCAGCAACTGATATTGAGTGTTGGAGAAGACTCGAACTGATCGGTGATTAAAAACGTTTATTGGAGGCACTGATAAGCGCCTTCAAATGAAGCTTATCTACCATTGTCTGCTGCACGCGTCTAAATATAGGGTACAGAAGTACGATTGCAATACAGAACATGCACATGAGTAGAAATATGATGTCATCTAGTATTCCAAAGACGCCGAATATCACCTCTGGAATCAAATCGATCGGCGATAGAATGTATGCAATGGCGGCGAAAATAAAAAAGCGTATTTGCGAGCTTTGCGTTGATCTAATTGTTTGACGATCGCCTGCAGTTTGTTCTCTCTGATGGGGTGAGACAACGTGGGTGAGTCTCCGAGAAGTTGTCACAGACTTTTGCTGTTGGTGTTTGTGAAGGAGGTGGTTGCTGTTGCTGCCCCTGGGATTCTGGTGATTACTTTTCGTAAACGAGTTATTTAGATGTGTCAGGTTGTGGACGTGGTAGTGGTGGTGTTGGTGCTGGTGCTGGTGCTGATGGTATTGATATTGCTGGTGCTGATAATGTATGCGATGTAACCTGTGCTCTATAGATATTGGTGTTAACTCGGCGTTTAGTGTCATTTTGAGGGGATCTATTTTCTGTGTGATTTTCTTCTTCGTTAGAAAACACCTGTTAATCTAACCCAGACGGACTTATGGATACGTCTTCTTTGGAAAAATGCAACCGTCCCCCTCACTCTCCCTGTTCGGGTGGCCTAGCTCTGTCCTAATATCTTCACAGCGCTTGAGACCATTAGCTTGCACACGACGCTCCTTGCCTCCCTCCCTCGAGTGCCACCGATCAGAGCGACCAATAACTTGGCGATCTCTTCGCTAATCAGCACGATAGCCGTGTATATTGTCAGCTGATTTGCTAGATCACATCCATTTGTGTCTAACTGCGGCAGCGAATGTTGATATTGAATATTGCTCAGATGGCAAGCTAACTTAGTGATTGGAAAGCTTGACTATCGTTCTCGATAAGCCGAAGAAGATTGATGAGTGACTATCTCCCTTATATATGTGCAAAGAGCAGGCATGCGTATGACTTGCTATTTGAGTTATGATCCTGATGATCCTCTGCGCATTTAAAGCAACCCCGAAAGTAGCTCGCCTGGCTAGTTGGCTGACTGGCTCAAGGAACTTGAATGAGCTATCATGTCAAATTCCGGCAACTCTTTGCTTAAAGTTTTTTTTTGGTGGTGTTGGTCGATCAAGGGCACTTGTTGGCTAGAGACACGCCACGAACTCCCGATGATTTGCATGTATCAACTATGATAACACTAAATGATTCTGTCTACCTAAATGTTGATCATGATGACTGTCAATCGCGATAAGGCATAGCGATCGATTCGTCTAGCTATCTCAATCTTAGACAAGGAGTGTGCCAGATTGTTATGGTTGATATCGGTCAACTCTTTGGTCGAACAACTAACGATGCTCCATTGGACGATGCAGTTGTGAGTTCTGGAGGGAACACGGATAGTTTTGACTCCTTCAAGAAAACTTTCTGCAGAAATATCTCTAAACGGTGGAGCTTTGGCAATCAAACAGCATTGTATCAGTGGGTTTGGTTATTTATATAGGTATTTATATGGAAACACTCCTAGGCGCAATGGAGCACAGACTAAGGGGGCGAATTTATCTTGAAGGTATTTGCATGTGTCTGAGTGCTGTCAGACAATCAGGATCATTATATCGGAGGCTCATCATTGTTCGTGTACGTTCGAATACTTTTATCACAATTGTTTGCCGACTTGAGCTTTGGTCAGAGGTATGGCGCTGTGCCAAGATAGACAGAGAACTCTAGTAATAAGTTCAAACAACGAACGTTTTGTCCGACCAACCGCCAACATTGCCACCGCCTCTGTCGGCGCAGCATTGGTAGCTAAAACTAGCTTAACAAACATGATACCGTTCAAGTAAAGGAGGACAACTACAAGCCAAAGCTCGCTCGTATAGTAAGGTTTTCCTGATGATCATGATCGACAATCATGAAGTTGATAGTGGATTCGCTGCGCAATGCGTGATACACCATTTAGAGCAGTCAGCTATCTGGCTGCAATGTTACCAATTATTACGACCTTACAAGTTTAGGAGCATCGTGTTTGGCAGTGTTGGTATTCGCTAGACACCTCAGCTCGAGGGCATGATCATTGAGGAGAATAACGGAGGTGTCGTGCTCAGCTCAATGGATGAGGACATGTGGTTTAAACGTGTCATCTTGCATGCATGTATATGTCGTTTTCAGCCAACCAATATCAACGTATCTGACTGCTTGACGTGATTTGGCTTATCCAAATCAAAATCTAGCCTCAAATTGAATGCTAGTTGGCAATTGCTTCGGGTAAAGGATTAATCTGAGGTCAATTGCTGGTTTGTGGCAAAGCTCGTGGGGCTCAGAATTTTTTTAGTTCGTCACGGCAGATTCCCCCCAAATCTCGGACGTGAAAGCGCTCCATTGATTTGTCACCAGCTTGTTGTCTTAACTGTGACTGTCCGCTTGGCTGTCCTGCTGATCGTTGCTCTGTCCCGGATTTTTCCACAGGTCTTGGCCATTCCAGAAAGACGGACGACATTTAAGCAGGACACCCATCTAAGTCTACATCTGGGTGGATTCTTCCCCATGTTTTGGCACCTTTTACTGGTCTAGTTGTTGGTTTGGTCGACATTGAGCGACTAGAATCTATAATGGACTCGCTTCAAATGGCGCGCAAGCTTTTTATTCATTTTTGTTGCGAGCACATATTATTCCTGAAAAGCTTGGAATGTAATCTTCTACAATGCTTCCAGTGATGATGCCCAACAACTGAACTGAGTGCTAAATGTCTGATATCCTCCAGTTGATTGAGTACTGTACTCAGCCAATCTGCAGTCATGGACTTCAAACTCCACCACAGCCTTTGCCTGGTGTTCGGTGAAGATCTTGTTGCGAGCGGGTCTCTGAAGGGCATTTGGATGCAGCCTCTATCAATCAAGCGGCAGGCCTTGAATCTAAGAGTGCTGAGGGTTCTTTATTTTGTATTCCAACTGTAGAACAGTCGCTAATAGTGGCACCAGTCAAAGGTTTCCTCTTCAATGGGGTTCACCTTCGCGTCTGGGCGCCTGGACGGCTGTTCGGTCAACCAGCCTGCGGATGGACAACTTTCCTGATTTGAGCTCGCAATTTGCTCCCACCTTGTACTGCTCCTACGGGCAGATTTGGTGCACGGATTAGGGCGGCGGCGAGTAGAGATCTAGCTCGAGATAGATGCTGAAAGTGAGAGGCCTCCTCTCGGGCCACATGGGCGTGTCTAGCACGGAGCTGGTGATCCGATTGTCGTGAGCAACAAATTTTACCGCAACAAATTCCATATTCGCATCGTATGCGATGTGCATCTAACTGGAGAAAGCCTCTGGAAACGCGTTCAAGGGCTGACTCGATCTCATTGCAAGCTCTTTAATTGCAGAGGTGGGAGCAGCTAGGCACTTTGTGGTAATGTATGCTAGTGTACGATTGAGAGGTCCTATGAAGGTAAGATTTCCGGTTGACTCTACTCAATATTGATTGGCGGTCTGGACTCAAGTTAAGTCGAGCGCAATTTCATTTGTCGGCCAGTGTAAGATAGAGGCGAATCCCAGATGCAGAGCCAATAATCTGGGACAATCTTTCATGGAGCTCGTAGACCTTCTCAATCAACATATTCAAAACGATCAATTCAACACGACAGCCGATTTGGAGGGTCCCTCTACGGATGCTCTGCGGCGCTGGTTAATGAAACGAAGCCATCCGAAAGAGTCAAACCTCCCATAAACGATCATCGGAGCAAAGAAATTTAATCACGTACTCGGATATTGGTGGATCCGTTTGCAATTGCACATCGTTTTTGAGACGTGTGTCTTACGTCACCAACGAGTAGATGAATTACCCGACGAATGGATCAATGTTGGCAGGTCTCAGTGCTCATCTTGATTACCGATTGAAGTTGATCGCACGCCCTCTGGCTGGGATTGAATCCCTCAGCAAATAGCGTTTGCGACGGCAAAATTTTTGAATATTTAACAGGATATTTGGACACCTTAGAAAGAATATTGATCGGTGAGTTTGGCTTGTTTGCAATTAGGTTCGGTTTTTGGGACAAATGTATCCGTAGTTGGAGCTGTAAGGGCCCATGATTCGATGAGAGTCAATTAAACTGAAGTGCTAATCCATGTAGCTTTGTGGCCTATTGAACTTTTCACTTGAGCTCGAGAATCTGATAACTGATCCAATCTTACACTTTGGAAAGCTCCTTCGATCTTATTTTCTCACATTAGGATAATTCTCTGAAAACCAATCGATTGTCTCCTCCAAACCCAGCTCGAGCGGCGTGAACTTGAACTCTGGGCACAAGCTCCTGAGTTTTGCATTGCTGGTCGTCCTTCTATATTGACCATCGCTCTCCCGAGCATTGAACTCAATTTTTAGATCAAATTTGTACTTTTGGCTGTAAATTTTGCTCACTAGGTGAGCCACTTCTCCGATACTAACTTCCTCATTCTCATCTGGACAAATAATCAACGGTGTCTCATCTCTATAGTTTTCAAGTGTCCAAAGTGTTAGCTTCGCAAGGTCGGGCGCATATATGAACTGTCGCAGTGGTTCACCCGATCCGCAGACCCTCAATATAGCACTTGATATACCAACATTCTTTGCATCGAGTATGCTCTTATAACCTTTGTGCACCAAGCCCGGTATTACATGTGACTCATCCAAGTTGAAGTTGTCGTGTTTACCAAAGATGTTTGTCGGTATGATGGCGGAAAAAACCATATCCCTCACATGTTTGATTGAGTTGTAATGCCTGTTGAGCGAGTCCACCTGTCGCTTCGCGCTCGCGTACCCTTTGTTGGATTCATGCGGTGGTCCAAGATGAATCTGGTTCGCACAAGTTAACTGGTCAGCTACATAAGTGTTTCATGAGCATTCGAATCAACTCACCTTCGTCTCGTCCAATGGGTATTCTACCTCGGCTGGAAATATGCATGTCGACAGGAATGATATACACCTCAGTACTTTTGCTTCATAGGCGCAGCGTAACAAGTTCTCGTTGATTGCTGTGTTGATGTCGCAAAACGTTTGATTGTTTCTAATATTTGCATAAAGTCCTCCTACTCTGGCAGCCAAATTTATTACATATTTTGGCTTGCAGCGTTGGAATAGTGATTGAGTTTCTGATAGGTTTGTAAGATCGGCATCTCGCGAGGAAACGAAAATCCAGTTGTACTTGCTCCTCATATGATCGTCCCGATTCAACTCCTCTGCTATAGCACGACCTACAAGACCAGATCCTCCAGTTACCAATACACTATCCCGCGGATGGTCAGCCATTTTCAGCTGATTCAGAATGCTCGAACCTTACTAGCCTTGCTCGGTGCGATAAGTTTGATACTCTAAATTTGGAACCTCATCCTACCTAGCAAGTGTGGCATTAATCAAGTCAATAAACAGCCTTATCTCTCAACTCGGTCTTCAACGCCGTCTTTATTCTTGTGTTCAGAGGCGCTTGAACTCAGTACTCTGAAAGAGGAGATAGTCATCTACGCTGGGATGCACTGAACGTTCGTATCCCTCCAATCATAATCCGAGGTGACCAACTTCATAAAAAGCGCAAGATCGAACAAGTTATATGCGATGCAAATGTCACATTCGTCACGCTCAAGCCTTAGTTTGAACTAGCCGGGCTACCCGCGGCTTCGCTCGCGTTAAACTCTTCTGGTGAGGCGGCTCTCTCTGGTATCTCTGTCGCGCCTTTGGTCGCCACAGCTGCGCTCTCCGACCCGCCCTCTCCCCAGTCTTGGTACCGACCCTATTATCCCGCACCTGGGGACGACGTACCTTGAGTTGTGACACGCCACCCCCACGCCAACTTCGCGACACGGACGTTTTTTTATTTATAAGAAGAAGAAGATTTCTAGCATATAACTATACATAGCGATTCTAAGTCATCACGGACCAAGACAAGAGCTACGCGACGTCCAGGGCCATCACTTGATAGATCCACTTCGACCTCACTTCAGCTCGAAGGATGTGTTTGCATTTATCGGCGAAATGTTTAACTAAGAGATCAATCTGATCTGGTGACCCCATTTGAATAGAGGTAAAAACCAAAGAGGTCCCCAGGCACAAATGTAGAAGGGCAACCGAAACCAATAAGAAGAGTTAACTCGCTGCACCGCTATGGAATATGCAGGGCTTTCAAGCACCTTCGCCAAGATCTCGGCCAGTGTAACAAACAAGATCACATCTTGGGCTGTGAGGCAATTCAGCCGAGTTCGAATGTTCATCGAAACTCTCATGGCGATTCAAGCGAGGGCCAATAGTGAATCAACGCTCTTGGTTCTGAAATTGCGCCGGTTTCATAAGTACCAGAGACGAATGGACGAGGCATTGGCGAGCATCACTTCGGGGCTTGATGAAGCTTAGCTCGATTCGCCGAGCTAACAGTGTCAGCGATCCGCCTATCATGCTTTCATCGCAACCACCGATGTAGGGATGAACTTTGCGTTCAGACCCGCGATAGGCACTGTTTGTGGCCTGGAGCATCAGGAATTGGGCAGTGCACAAAACGGGCTTCCTCCTGGGAGGGAAAAGCCGTGGCATTGCAGTGTACTTGCAAGCCTCCTTCCCCCTCCTCCGCTCCGGGCAGAGAGTTCATATTTGCAGCGAATCCTGCAGCCGAATAAATATCCTGTTTGTCAAACTAGGGAAAAAAATCATTGTTGTTTGTGCTGGTGGCAGGACCCAGGAGTGGGTTTGTGCATTTATTGGCAAACAAACTAAATATCGCAGTTAGGTTTGGTTGTTGCCTACTCCTCTTGGAAGGTAAACCAAATATTGGCCTAAGGGATGAGCAAAACTGCCGCGCTTTAAGCGAGAGATTCGGCCACCAAGCGCGTGCTAATTAGTGAGTACTAGCATTCGGAGGATATTTTGACTGGGGAGAAGTGGAGCAGGTTAACTGCGATATTGCAGTTGAAGCAGATTTGTTGAGGGGATTTTCTTTTTTCGGGCTTCGGGCGACAGAATGGGCAATTTTGGAGAGTAGAATAACAAGAAGCCAGGATGACACCGACGCGCGTCCAAAGCTCAGCCTCCATTTGTCTCGCCCAATTTTCTAGGAGGCGATAATTGGTGACAGATGACCAATACAAGCAGAGCCGAGAGGAACAGTTCAGATTGGAGCTGCAACGGAAGGACCCAAATAGTGTCTCTATTGGACAGCGGCAAAGGTGGGTTGGTAACAGAGCAAAATATTCGTATATTATAAAAATTCATTTATATCCATCTACACGTACGTATTTTTCACTCTCATCCATCAGTCGCACTGGAAAAAGTTTGGGTCTCGCCCTCTACTCCCTCGGCCAGGTCAACCAATCTGGCCAGACAATCGAATCCAAACTGCCAAATATTTGTCGATAGCGGAGGAGGATCATTGTACGTATGGTTCTATTAGCGGAATGGGACTGTAACTGAAGCAACGACCACCAAGACAACAATAGCTTAGCCCAGCAGCCAAACCAGTCAGGCTGGAGTCAGTTTTCAAGTTCATATGGCAAAGGCATACAATCGACTTTATTTTAACTTTTTCATTCAATACTTCTTGAATCATCATCAAATTAACTCTGACGAATCTGCAATTTGTTGATATATTTCAAATCCATTCAACGGCCGTCGATTTCAACATTTTTAAATCGTCCAATTTATTGTAACTGCACAAATTTAGCATATTACATAAACTCAGAGCGACACTGGACAAACCAAATAGGTGAATCCAGGCGACTATAATACAATTAACAATGTCCTCGCAAACCAACTCTGGCTTGGATGACATTGATCTCAATAGTTTGTCCGATCCCTCAGGCATATTCGAGCTTGTTGAGGTCGTGGGCTCAGGCACCTATGGCCAAGTTTACAAGGGTCGACATACGCGAACTGGCCAATTGGCTGCAATAAAGATAATGGATGTGACAGAGGAAGAGGAAGAGGAAATCAAATTAGAAATTAACGTATTGAAGAACCACTCACACCATAGAAATATTGCGACTTATTATGGTGCTTTCATTCATAAAAGTGCTCCAGGCCAAGATGACAAGCTATGGCTTGTTATGGAATATTGTGGTGCAGGTAGTGTTACCGATTTAGTCAAGTCAACTAAAACTCTCTCGCTGCGCGAGGATTGGATCGCCTACATTTGCCGAGAAATATCCAGAGGTCTGTCGCATTTACATGCGTCCAAAATCATTCACCGAGATATAAAGGGACAAAATGTTCTATTGACTGATAACGCTGAAGTTAAGCTGGTCGATTTTGGGGTCAGTGCTAGGCTCGATAAAACCATCGGTCGTAGGAATACATTCATTGGGACACCTTACTGGATGTCGCCCGAAGTGATAGCGTGTGATGAGAACCCAGATGCTAAATACGATAACCGAAGCGATCTATGGTCGTTAGGTATAACTGCAATCGAAATGGCTGAATCTCATCCACCACTCTGTGATATGCACCCAATGCGCGCACTGTTCTTGATACCTCGAAGCCCGCCCCCTAGATTGAAGCCAACAAGAAAATGGAGCAAGAAGTTTCATGCTTTCATCGAAACAATATTGGTTAAAGATTATACACAAAGACCACATACAGATCAATTGCTCAGGCACACTTTTCTGAAAGACATCCCAAGCGAGCGTCAAGTAAAAATCCAACTCAAAGACCACTTGGATCGTACAAGAAAGGGTCGTGTGCAGCCGCAAGGGATGGATGGAGTTGGAATGATGGGTGCTAACGACCATGCTTTCCTTCATGATGACGACGATGACGCTGACCTTGATGGACCAGATGAAACTTTACGACGCCGAGCTGATGGACCACAACAAGTGCAACACCATGTAGTACCCCAGCATCACGCCATCCAACACCACGTGCCACAAAAGCCACAGCACCAGCCGCCGCCACCGCCCTCGGCCGCAATTCTAAGCCACGTTCATCCAGCTCAACGACCATTGCCTGCTCCACCGAGTATAACTCCAACAAGCAATAATTTACTTGCCGCCGAAAGGATTAGTGGTGGACCATCGTCGGCACAGTCCAATGGGTCAAGCAATAACAACAACAAACCACAAGCGTCACAAACAAGTCCAAGTAGTCAGCCTCCCCCTTCGAGACCCTTGCCACCATTGCCACCAGAAGCGAATCCGAGTCCGCAGGCATCAGTAAATAGTAGTAATCCTAACAGTAGCAATATTAGCAACAATAATGCCACCGACGATAGAATTGAGAATTCACTATCCGTGCTAGCTTCATCCTTGTCCGGTTTATCAAGGATGTCGATTTCGAACAACAACAGTGGCGGAACTAACAACAACAACAATATTGCCAGCTCAACTGGGGTCGACGAGCTAGCTTTACCCATAGTACCGAAGCACAAGCCCCCGCCGGTGCCATCGCACCAGTGGCCTGCTCAGCAGCAGGTTGCTCGGGTCTTACCACTTGTGCCACCACCCTCTTCATCATCTTCCTCAACCTCATCTAACCTTGTCAATGTTGGAAACGGCAATCAAAACCATGCCAACAACCATGTCAAGCTGTCAAGAAGCCACAATGAAGACCAAGAACAGCAAATTAACCAGAGCACTCCACCAAGACTCAGCCATAATTCAAGCTCGTCCTCGATACAACAATCTGTCGCGACATCATCCTTCGAATCCCAGAACATACTACCTCAGCAACCTACATCCCCAGAGAGACCGCGCGATATAAACGTCTGTGTGGGCCCAGTATCAAAATCTGATACACCTGAGATCAGAAAGTATAAGAAACGTTTCGATTCTGAGATACTTTGCGCCGCTCTATGGGGCGTCAATTTGTTGATTGGAACTGAAAACGGACTCATGCTATTAGATAGGAGTAGTTCACAAGGAAAGGTATATCAATTGATAAACCGACGTAGATTTCATCAGATGAGAGTTCTTGAGGGTCAGAACATATTGGTTACGGTGTCCGGTAAGAAGGCTCGTGTCAGAGTTTACCACCTCTCATGGCTTAAGAGCAAGATAATTCGAACACCCCAACCAGAGAAGGTGCCAGCCTGGGTTAACGTCGGCGATTTACAAAGTGCCATACATTTCAAAATTGTCAAATACGACAGAATTAAGTTTCTAGTTATTGCTTTGAAGGATAGTATAGAAATCTACGCTTGGGCCCCAAAACCATACCTAAAATTTATGGCTTTCAAATCATTCACAGATTTATCGCACAAACCACTGTTAGTCGATATGACAATTGAGGATGGCATCCGATTTAATGTGATCTACGGCTCCACCGAGGGATTCCATGCAGTCGACGTGGATAGTGGAGTTGTGCATGATATTTACACACCCTCTTACACCCAAGGTCCAATGACTCCCCACACTATAGTGCCCTTGATAAATCCTAAAGGTTTGCAACTTTTATTATGCTACGACAACGAAGGAGTTTATGTGGATACCAGTGGCAAGATAAGCAAAAACATTATCCTCCAATGGGGCGAAATGCCTACCTCTGTTGCTTTCATCGGGTCTGGACAGATTATGGGTTGGGGCAACAAGGCCATAGAGATTCGTAATGTTGAAACTGGACACCTGGATGGTGTATTTATGCACAAGAAGGCGCAGAAACTCAAGTTTCTATGCGAACGAAATGACAAAGTTTTCTTCTCGTCGGCAAAGAGCGGAAGTAGCTCGCAAATTTACTTCATGACATTGAACAAAACCTTGTCTAACTGGTGAGCATTCAAAGCGAAACATGCCCTCATGGGGCACCCAAGGCGTATGTATATTAAAGGCGCATTTTCGAGAAGTGAGATCAGAGAGGGAAGGAAACAAGCACGCATGAAGAACAACCAACTAACTTCACTAATATGTTAGTTTTCTAATAAGTTTACCAAATCTACCAAGGGTGCTTTGGGAGGAACTTGAAAGAGGACCGTACATATGTATTAACAACACTGGCGCCATGACGCCAAAAAGAGTATTCATCATTTATTGTGACAATACCTGGTGAATAGATGATATGCTAATGAATGACAATATAAAGGTCGGTTAGATGTTAACCGATAGAAGTCGATTCCGTCATTGACCATCGAACCCCACTCACTTTTCTAGTTCAATCATCGCAGATACTCGAGTTGGAAAGCAACCCGGAACCATCAATCGTAGCCGCCGTTGATGATCATACCTGAAGGGTTCAACTTGATGGGACTTGAGATTGTTTTCTTGCCTAATAATGCAGCCGCAGTAAGCAGAGCACCTGCTTTGATTAAGGGTTTCATAATGCCCAGCGGTTTAACTACATCACCTCCAGTTGCATCCACTAGATTGTTGTGAGGCGTCAGCCCATGGCTGTTTGATGCGATTGGCTGGTTGGTGTAGTAATCACCATAGGCGCTCTTGTACGGGTTGTTTGGGACCATAGCGGAGCCATAGTGCTTTCCATGGCCGTAGTCTAAGCCATACGGCGTCAGAGAGTACTCTGGATGTTTTAAAAGTGTGAGCTTGTTGTTGAAAGTGGTGCCATGTGGGTTCAGCTGGCTTGAGGTGATTTTCTTCAAGAGCGACTTAGCGTGCACTTTACTCAATAGTCCGTTGCTAGATAAACCTGCAAACGAGTTAGCGAGCCATAGATTTCTGATCGGACTGAAGCCTATTGCCCCGTATGGCAAGCCAAGCCCATAGCCATAGACTGGACTCAAGTATGGATTGAAGCCTAGATTGAGTGTTGGGTGGTAGCCGATCGATTGAGCAAGGCTACATTTTGTTGCGCATAGAAGTAGGAAAAAGCTTACGATTATTGATATAAGGATTGGGGCCTCTCTATTAGAGGCAAGTGATTCAAATTTTGAGCTTAGGCGAACCCGCTTTCTCAATAATCGTGGGCAATTTCTTGAATAGATCATGGTGAAGAACGTTCGATTTTTGACTCTTCCATTCGGCTTCCAAAATCATCTGCAAGTTAGCTGGACTTTCCTTTAAGGAGGCAAACATAACCATGTCTGCGTTCAAGTTTCCAAACTGAATTAAGCGGAAGCGGTTTCCCATCACCATCTCAGCATATTGCTTTCACTTTATACGGCTCAAAAACAAATAGAGAAGGATAGAGATGTGACAGAGCATGACTGCCATTCTTAGCTTGCAGACAGTAGCTATTGGTTTGAGCAGTCTGGTCATCATTTGGTCGCCCAGGACTAAGTAAACAACCGAAGTCTCCGTTGTTTGTCGGGCGACCGTTCGGAAGATTTGCAAAATGTTTGCTTCCAGTCGACAAGACTCTCTGCCAGGCGGCTTGCTCGGTGTCTTGGGCGGAAACGTTGGCGCCATTAGCTGGAAGAGGCTATCGGCATAAACCTACAGGATCATCAATCAAAGCAGCCGGACGAAGCTGCCATCAAGGCGCCAGTCTCACCTAGGACTTGTTGCTATGGCTGCAGGCAGGCAGGCTGCTGTGCGAATGGACGGGCAGCGTAATTGTTTGAGCGATTGATCCTTTCGATCTTTGTTCTGGCATCGTCGAGCGAGTTCGCATCGAGTCGTTGCCGGCAGCCAGACGCTCATTCCCCTGTTAGCAGATTGCAAACTATATATCATATCGCCATTCAGCACTGACGTCAACAAGCCGAACGCCTCCAACCGACTGGCCTATTGCTGGCAGGCGCTTAGTTTGTGGCGCCTCATGCAATTGAGACGGCTCTCTCGGGCTCGCTAACCGCTGGCGCCTCCCCCTGCTCGCCAAGTGCGCCACTCGAGTATCTCTCTCTCGCTCTTGCTCTCAGGTGCGGGGGAGCCGCTTGGAGGAGAGGAGGGCGGCCTGCGGCTGCGGGCTGACAGGCGTGGACAAATTGCGGGCCCTCCTCGCTGGGCGACCATTACGCGCGCTTTCCGCTTGTTTACTTAGCGCCCTCTTGGCCGGCAATCGGTCGGAGCGGCGGGGCCGCGCATTAGGAGGAGGAGGAGGAGGAGCGTTGTTTTGATTGCGGCCGCTATGTCGAGCTGGCCCCGAGGATTTGCGTGAGTCGCACTCGGTGGCGAGCTAGCTGGGCAATGCCGCTGCAATGGGCTTTGCAATGGGCCTAGCGGCGGGTGGGAGTGGCCGGGAGGGTTGCATGTGACAAGGCGGCAGTTTACCTTTGTTCCGACTGCATCCCCATGGAGCGCTTTTGGCGTGGTCGGCCAGCTGCAACGGCGACCAACGTAGACGTCCAGGCCAAAATTGCGACGGCATCTAGCCAACTGCACGCCCAATGCGCTCTTGCATGGAACTGGCTTGGCGTAGCACACGCACACACACACACACACACACAATGTGCGCCACTTCAATGGGCTTCTCGGGCGCCCGCGCTGGCAGGTATGGAGGCCGCCCGGCTGGCTAGCTGGCTGGTGCGCCGAGCGCCTGCAGAGCGCAAGTGCGCTCGCTCGCTCGAGCCGAGCCAGCCTGCGCTGGTCAGCTCGCCACACTCTGTCGGCCTAATACACGACTACACGATTCCTGAAGCCAGCTGACGAGGCCGCCGCCGCCGCCGCTGTTGCAGCAAGACGAACAGGGCAAAAGGTGTTGCAACATCAGCGCGTCTCTGGCGCCGCTCCTATTGCAGCAGGCTTTGCGCTGCGTAGACGAACTCCGAGCAGGACGCACACAGGGCCAGCCAGTCAGGCGAGCGAGAGTTTTGGGCCTGGCGAGAAATTTATTCAATCGCTGGCTCGCCCGCTCGGCCCACATGTAAGGCAGAATTTATTATTATTACCACTGAACTGATATTGTTTCCTCTTCCGCCCGCTGAAGCCAGAGTCGTCGTTGGCGACGGTAGCTCAATTTGCGGCCACCATTTATCGTTAGGGAGCAAAGGCAGCGGCCGCTCCGCTTTGCTGGAGACGCGCGAAAGTGTGCGAGTGTTTGTGTGAGCAAGCAGGCAGGCAGGCAGGCAGGCAGGCAAGCGGGCGAGTGAGCTAGCCAGCCAGCCAGCCAGCTTGCGAATGTCGGAGCCACTGCGAATCCCTTAAAATCCATCCATCAAGCTCCAGTCTCAATTGTCGTGTTCAAACAAACAAA